>Ga0209536_100000089_pt1 | contig 126706 bp, 108 predicted proteins | sample DeeMarSeWOR28_12_FD_187461 | JGI IMG/M metagenome (GOLD analysis project Ga0209536, IMG submission 187461) | Marine sediment microbial communities from White Oak River estuary, North Carolina - WOR-2-8_12 (SPAdes) (version 2) | ecosystem: Environmental > Aquatic > Marine > Intertidal zone >...
AAATTCGCCTTCGAGGCCGCAACCTCGTGCAGGATCGTCTCGCGCAGGTCGCACCCGCTCAGGTCGGCCCCGCCGAGATCGGCCTTGGCGAAGATGGCGTAGCGCAGCATGGCACCCGGCGCCTTGGCTCCGGCCACCGCCTTCTGCTTGGTTTTGCCGGTGAAACTCAACCCTTGAACCTGGGCACGTAACGTGGAATCCTCTTTCAATTGTTTAATTATATTCTGGGCATTGGCTTTGGCAGCCTGATGACGCTCGTTCCAATCCCTTTCAGCCATACCCTTATCCGCGCCTTCCGGAAGATTATCCAGATAGCTGGTCAGTGCAGCATACTCCTTGCTCTCGTCACTGATCCCTTCGGCTGCCTGAATGACCGAAAACACTTGATCACTCTTGCCGGCCGCAGCCATGGATGAGATATCTTCCTTCTTAAGAGCGGCGAGTGCACCAAAGGCTGCATCATTGAATCCGTCATTCTCGGTCATGGCCCGTGACGGCACTCGAGCGGCATTCCCTTTAGCGCTGACCCAACTCTCGAATTGTTTCTGGCCCGCCTGTGAAAAATTGCCGGTCTTTGGATTATATCCCTGATCCTTAAATGCCACTTCCATTGACCCCCCGGCATCCAGATAAGCCTCTCGTGCGTCCGGAGCACCGGCTTCCGCACCCTTACCTAACCCGTCCCTCACGGCATTCGCCATGTTGGTCGGAAGACTGGAGAGGTCATTCTTGAGAGCTTGAGAGATCTTCTGTGCCAGATCTGCGTTATTCCGCAACTCTTCGACATTCAAGCGGGCATCCGGAAGTTTACCTGATACGGCCGACATACGGTTAGCCCCCTCTGGACCTGCGGCCAAGGCTGCCAGCATTTCCGTATCAATGTCGGCTGCGTCAATCCTGGATGCATCTTCAGCGCTCATCCGACGGGCAGCATCATTACGTTCTTCCTTCGACATGAATCTAAACATCTCCGGGTTCTCCCTCAATTTCGCCTGAGCAGACTCCATGGCAGCCGTTCGAGCCTCATCCTCAGAGACATTACGACCGAATCGTTCTTGTAGTTCCGCACGTTTGTCATCCACGGCCTCCTGCGGGACCCGCTGATTAAGCCTCTCGATCAACTCGCTCGATCCGTTCTTGGCGGCTTGGGCCAAGGCCTTGGGATTCATCGTCATGAATACCTCATCGGACATCTGATCGGCCCGCAATCCGGCGGCGTCACTTCCCCTCATGCGACGTACTGTATCCTGAAAATCCTTCGTCTGCGCATCTCTCTTGGCCGGATCTCTTTCGCTCTTATCGATGATCATGTCCGGGAACTGGGCCTTGGTCTTAGCCAACGACTGTAGTGCTTCCACATCGTTAGTCGAACCGGCTAAGGCTTTCATTCGATCCATGTTCTGGGCAATTCGATTCTTCTGACCCTCTGTCTTAGCACCGAAGGCCATGCCGGTGAGGTTCTTCTTGAAATGACCTAGCTGACTGCGCTGGGCCGCCGGACTCATCAACCAGGTCGGACCCGAGAACTGGTTGACCCGAGCCGATTCTTCGGGGGTCAGTCCGGCATATCTCTCTTCCCGCCTCTTGGCCGCGGCCGCCGAAGCACCACGCAGCCTAGTCAGGGCCGCGCCGGCCGCGTACCGCGCCAGCGGTACCTTAGTCATGGCGCTCAGACCCTTCTCGGCCGCCCGGCCGAGCGCCGTCCGGGTCATCGCCGCGCCGCCGACCGCCTTGGCCCCGCGCACCGCCATCCGGCCGCCGCGCATGGCCAGTCCTTTGGCCATGCCGACCGTGCCGCCGCTCACCTGATTGGCCATCATCACCCCGCCGATGAACAGGCAGCAGGAGATGATGAACTTCTGCAGGATATCGGCGGAGAAGGCCTCACTGGCGTTGGCGTCGAGGTATTCCGGGTCGCCGGCGTCGGTAGGGAACCCGTGCGACATGCCGGTATCCACGGCCACGGTGATCAGTCCTAACCATAGGAAAAAAGCCAGCACCGGACCGACCACCACCTGACTGGTGAACTTGGCCCACCACTGGCCGTAGAAGGTGCTGGCCTGACCGCCGGGGACCGACTTCAGGAAGAAAGCGATCGGCGAAAGGATCACCAGGAGCCACAGATAGATGATGCGGATAGCCAAGGTGATCGTCATGATGATGATCACGCCTAGCGCGATGATCGTCAGGATCAATGCCAAAAGCAGGGCCAGTACGATATTGGCCCACTCCACCTTGGCTACGTCCGGATTGCCCTGCATCAGCGAAGTGATGCCGAAGGCTTCGGTGAAGTTGCCGCCGGCGGCCTGGGCGAAACCGTTGACGAAAGTGAGCATGATCACCTGGGCGAAATCGATGAACAGGCCGCAGATGGTCCGTGAGAAGTTGATGACGATAGCCACGATGAGCAGCCGCGACAGGGCCTTGCCGCCCTGACCGATGCTGTACTGCTCCATGCCGAGCATCGTGCCGAAGGCGAGCACCAGCAGGATGACGATGAAGAACATGTTGGTCACGTCCCGCACGATGATCCAGCCGTTGCCGACCGCCGGAGCGGTCACGAAGCCGTTGTACTGGGCTATCTGGATCAGGATCCAGACCGCCAGGAGCAGCAGACTGCCGAAGAAATTGACGAAGACCTCGAGTATCCAGGCCAGAGCCTGATAGACGTACTGCATCAGGTCAGCCTGGGCCGGAGCGGCGACCAACAAGGTGCCGGTGAACGCCAATAAGGCCACCCCGAGTACGGTCGCCTTCTTGCGATCCAAGGCGCTGAATTTCCGTGCCGTCCCCAGGACGGCCCGAATCGCCTCTCTGTGGATTAAGCGCCTTCCCATAAAGCAGGTTTTAGCCCGGTCGCGCATGGCCGGCGACAGGAGAATCGCCCCCTTATGCCGGCTATCGGGTCCGGACGAGCGGCCCCATCAGGCTGATGAAGCCTCTTCATATATAATACCACGATTTTTAGGGCGATTAAAGCTCCCTGGGGATATCGTGGTCTGAGCTTATCCCGATAGAACCTAAGGCCGCCCCTGAGGGGGCGGCCTTTACCGTATCTCAAGCCTATTACGGACTGCCTATCACGGCCCGGACGACGGGCAGACCCCGTCACCGACGCAGACCCGGATCATGCCGGCGAAGGCGGTCCAGGGCGTCCGGCCGTTCGACGGCTCATAGGGTATCAGGTCGTCGAGCGGTTCGTTGAGCCTATGACATTCCTCGTTGATCTCATCGATCATGTCCGGCGAATCGATCTCCAAGGTCGCGTTGAAGCAGGCGTCACCGTTATCCGACCCGCCCGGACAGACACCGTTACAGGCGCCCCAGTTGTCGAGCAGCTGGATACGCGGCTTGAAGAAGCAGTCGCCGGAGGAGCCGCGGCAGGGGAAGATACGCTCCCCGTCGCAGGCCGGCAGCTGCGCCGCGATCGGTTCGGAACAGGTGTAGATCTTGGTCTCCTGGAAGTAGGCCTTCTCGCAGGCCTGGGTGGTCAGTCCCCACTCCTTCTCGGCGACGTCCTGAGGGTTGCAGATGCTCTCCAGCGTACCGTCGAGATCGGCATCCTGGGCGCCGCGGTGGTTCTTGTAGTAACCCCAGGTGACCACCGGATCGGTCCCGTCGCCGAAATCGACGATCTTGCGGCGGATCGGCATATGGTCCTTATCGGCGTAACCGTAGTAGCGCAGCGTCACCTTGCCGCTGCCGCTGATCGGCACGATGCCGCTGGTCAGACCGACGACCGAATCCGGTCCGTAGACGGTGATGCCCGATCCGCCCTCAAGACACTCGGCCTCGCTCTTGCAGGGCTGGGAATCGTTGACCGTGACGATCTGCGGGACGGTATCCGTGGTCACGTAGGACCAGCGCATGTCTTCGGCCGGAGCCCCGGAATTGTTACCCGGTTCAGTCGTGCCGTATTGTCCGTACTGGTCATCCAGATCATAATCCTCGTTCCAGGTATGCAGCTTCCAGGCGACGGCGAACATCCGCATGATGCGGTTACGGCCGGTCTGATAGCTCTGGTCGCTGAGATAGCTGCTGCCGCAGTCGTCGTCGCAGGCGTAGGGGTAGCCGGCGAGATAGGTCTCGGTCTGCAGGGGATCGGTCGCCACCATCGAGTAGACACTCTTCTGATCGTCGTTCATGTAGCGCTCGCTGCTGATGTTGGTCCACTCGCTGCCGTACTCCTCCTCGTAGACCGGAATCGGGTAGGTCAGGGTGGTCCAGAGGGTATCGGACGGATCCGGGGTAAGCGGCGCGTAAGGCGACATCTCGGTGTCCTCGAGCGGACCGTCCGGCGGCGGACCGTCGGTGTTGTGAACGTAATCGAAGATGCTGCCTGGGTCGAAGCCGGAGGGCTCCTCTTCCGTGCCGCCGTGGGCCCCGGAAGCCTTCCAGATGCGGTCGGTCCAGGCGACATTGGTGAATTCGCCGTCTGGCGAGGAGCCGCCGGTGCTGTCATGGACATGCAGGAAGTGCGTGCAGTTCTCCCGCAGGAGCAGCTTGATGCCGGCCGGCACGTGGTGGTAGATGGTCGAATCGTTGTGGCAGAGCGCCGTGTAGATGTCAGTCAGCTCTTCATTACCGTTGAACACGGCGACCACGCCGACGCAGTTGCTGTTGTCGTTGTCCTCCCGTGCCTCACAGGTGCCCTCGTAGCCGTCGCCGTCCCTCTTCTTGTTGATCATGGTGATGCAGGTACCGGAGGTAGAACCATCGATATGCGTTCCGGCGGCGCCGCTGTTCAGCCCCCAGTCGGGGTTGCCGTCCCAGTTGTAGGCCTCACGCCACTCGCCGTTGCTGACCTCATCGTCGGAGGTCAGGTACATGTAGGCGTCACCTTCGCCGATGACACCAAAACGGATCTCGATGGCGGTTATCTGATGTTTCTTGAAGTCGTCCCATTGGTTGGGCAAGCAGTAATGCTTGACCTTGGCATCCTCCCAGGAGACGTTGAAGAGCCGGCCGGGCGAACTGCACGCCGGGTCGCTCCACGGTACCGTATCGCCGCCCTCGCAGACTTCATTCTGCGAATTTTCGCAGGTCTCCCACATCGCCGCATAGCAGGCGGTGCCGGAGCCCACGGATCCCCAGGGCCCGCTGATCAGGGCCGCGCCGATCATGACCGGGATGCAGATGCTGTTGTACATGTGGTAACCGGCGTCCTCGCAGGCATCAGCGCCCTCGAACTCACCGTCATCCAAGGGCCAGGGCGCGTCCACCTTGGCGTGAGGGATGCAGCCGTCGGCTTTGCAGTTCCTGCCGTTAAGTACGCCGTAATTGTGCGAGGTGGTCGGACAGTCAGTGTCGTCGTCCTCGTAACAATAGTCGCTCCGGGTCTTGCAGGGCGAAGGGTAATCGTTGTGACCCGAAGCGCCCTCGTAGGCGTGCAATTCCACCTCGTAATCCTGACCTTCCTCGTTACCCTCGGCATAGGCGCAGTAGAGAAGCTGGCTGCGCTCCGGATTGAAGCCGGCCTCGCGGTACTGGTTGAAGATGTCGGTCATGCCGGAAAGCCGGTCCACCGGCAGCCACAGGTTGCAGTCGTAAAGGTCCTTGGAACCGTTGATGGTGGTCGACGTGTCGGAATCGATGCACAGGCCGGGCCAGCCTAGGGCGCGGGAATACCTGGACAGGAAATTGCACTGACCGCCGCCCTCGGCCGGATCGCCGCAGCCCTCCGCGGTATCACCGGTTTCAGAACATGGTTTGCCTTCATACTCACCGCCGACGCAGATACCGAGCGGGACTCCGGACGATATCTGCATCCCGCCGCCGGAGGTACCCAGTGACTTCTGAGGATTGGCCAGGGAATAGAACTTGGTCAGCACGCCGGCCTGCCCGTAACCCAGCCGCACGTAGCCGCATTCGCAGTAATTGCCGTACATGCAGGTGTAGGCGCCGTCATAACCCTTGACCCGGCCGACGGCATTGCCGTACTGGTCGAAACCCTGGACATGGCCGCCGAAACCGGTCTCGGCCACGACCTCGTAGCTGTAGGGGGAATCGGTCTCCGGATAGGCCCGGCAGGTCGGAGCGTAATCGAGCGTCTCCAGGGCGATCGGCCCGCCTTCGAGCGAATACATGCAACGGTGCTCGAAGCAGAAACCGGTGCTGACGCCATCGGCGGCGATACGCGTCTCATCGAGCGGACAGTCCTCGTCGGTCTCGCAATACAGGGCGCAGGTGTCGGCGGTACCGTTGCAGTCGCCGTCGCTGCCGCAGGGACGGCCCATCATCGTGGTGTCGCAGGAGCTGCCCGGACACTGATCGTCATAGACGCAGGGCTTGCCGGCGTTGCCACCGCCGGAACAGATGCCGCGGCAGGCGGTGATGTTGACGCCGAACCGTTTGGTCAGGAGTTCGCTGGTGACGCAATAGCCGTTGGGACAGTCGGCGTTCACCTCACAGGAAGCGTATTCCCGGTCGCCGCCGGCGCAGACGCCGCTGAGCGACGGACCGCAGAAGGTCCCGTCCGGACACTGGTCAGTGGTCCGACAATAGGTATAGGACCCGCCTCCCGCGTCATAATCCTCACCGCTGTTGATGTCCTTGCACCGGCCGGTGGTTATCTTGAACGGCGAGAGGTACTGGGCCGGATACTTGCCGACCAGGCTGAAGCCGGAGTATTCCAGTCCGGAGTAGCGGATATCCCGGCTCATGTATTCGCTCGCGGTGAGCAGCTTCTTGGGCGGGTCGACCGGAGCGGAGCACTCGACGCCGATGCGGCCGAGCTCGGCACCCTCCTCGCAGAGGGTGAAAGCGCTGCAGATGTTCTGCCACTCGCGTTCCTCCTCCTGCCAGATCGTCTCCTGCTGCTTGCAGGCCAGCCACTGGGCGCATTCCCGGTCCGGCCGGACCTTGATGATGCGGTTGGTGTCGTTGCGGTAATTCTCGGCGTGCTCAGGGAAACGGATCAGGAACTGCGGATCGTCCTCGCCGACGCAGATCTCGCTCATGTTGGTGTCGCAGTCGGCGTTGCTGTTCTCGATACGGCAGCCGGTCGTGTAGAACGGTTCACCCTCGCAGATCTCGCCGCCGCCGCAGTCCGAATCGTTACGGCAGTTCTCCCGGGTGCCGGAACAGCTGCCGTCCTGGATGCGGAAACAGCGGTATTTGCACTCCTCCGGCCGTTCGTTACCGGAGATGTTGCAGTTGACCGGCGTCACCGCGATACCCTGCTGCATCTCGCTCTTCAGGTAGGTGGCGGCGGAAGAGAAACCGTTATAGGTATCGCTGGTCTGCTTGAGCAGCACGCAGGAATCCTTGAGGCTGGCCCCGCCGGCGCAGGAGGCGAAATCGAGCTTGTTGTTGTTGATGTAATAATAGGGTTCGCCTTCGGGATTGGCCGCGGAGCTGGCGATGGGATCCTTGTACTCCTCGCAGCGATCGTATTCCGAGGGACAGACGCCGACCCAGCCTTGGTAGCCGCAGGTGGTATTGCCCTCGGCCACCCGGCAGGCGATGACCTCGGATTCGTTGCCTGGCTCACCGACCGTGACCATGCAGAAGCAGCCGGTCTCCTCCTCGCAGGTATCGGGCTGGGAACCCTGATCGGGTCCGTCAGGCAGGCTGCAGGTCATGTCGGAATTGCGGGAAATCTCGTAGACCGTGCCGTTGCGCAGCAGTTCCGGATAGCAGGGGAAGAGCGAACCGCTCTCCGACTTGCGGAACCAGCCGGAACGGCGTACGCCGCCGAAGGTGACGCTCTCCTTGAACTCGCAGGTCTTGTTGCCGGGATGCTTGAAGTAATAGGTCCCGTCACCGCCGACGAACTCCTCGCAGCGGACCGCTTCCTGCGGACAGAGTATCTCGTCGTAACGGGCCGGCTGGTCGAGTAGGGTGAGACCTGTCCACTCGGTGACGATGCCCTGCTCCAGGAACAGGCGGCAGTTCTGCGCACCCTGCTCGACGATGCAGCGGGCCGTGTCGATCTCGTCATGGACGCACTCGCAGCCGTCGACGTCGGGACACCGCGCCGGATAGCCGTTGATCCGGTAGGTGCAGATGTCTTCGTACTGGATGACCGGCTTGCCGAAATTGCGGCAACCGGCCGCGGTCGCGGCGCACTGGTTCTGGGGCCGGACCACCAGATAGAGCCGTTCGTCGGCGTCGATGTTGATGCGATCCGGATTGGCGGTCGGCGCCGTGGAGTCGTCCCAGTTGTCCAGCGTGAACCGGCACTGACTCTCGCCCATCGGCACCCGGCAGACGTCATAGAGCAGCCGCGGCGCGTCCAGGCGGGCAGTCGGATCCTGGGTGTCGTAGTTGCAGACACAGGCCGGCGTCTGGTCTTCCGGTTCGGTACCGCAGACGTGACCCAGGTCGCAGACCGCCCGGAAGGACTGGGCGTAGGGGACCTCCGGTGTGTTCTTGGTGTCAGAGAAGGCCGCGCAGCCGACCGACCGCTCGCGGCAGAGCTGGCTGAACGAGCGCAGAAAGTGCTTCCGCCCCTGACTGTCGGTGTACTCGCGGCAGCCGAGCATCTCCTGCGGCGAATCGTTGCCGGTGATCGTCTGGTCGCAGGATTCCGGCGTCGACCAGGAATCGCGGACCACGAAGATGTTGTCGAGCACCTCGGTGAGCAGGACGTTGTCCAGATAGACGTCGGCCAGGAGACCGTCTTCGGTCTTGAACTGCAGGTAGACGCTGGTCTCCCAAGCGTCGGTCGGACTGAGACAGCCTTCTGGACCGGCCTCGAGACAGGAGCGGCGCCGGATCGTATCCCGACCCTCCGAGACGGCCGACGGTATAATGACCGGTCCGAGCAGGTAGTGCTTCCAGCCGGCCTCGAGCTCCACAGTGGCCGTGCTCACCTGGTCGTCGTTCACGCTGAAATAGAGGATATTCTGGGCGTCGAAGGCCGCCGTGCCGAGCCCGGCATCCTGGACGAAGGAGGCCCTGAACTGTCCGTCGCCGCGGGCCCAGAAACTGAGGTTATAGGCGCGTCCCGGGGTGACCAGTTCGGTCACGTCGAGGTTGGCCAGTTCGGTCGGATTGCCGCCCGGCAGCCTCAGGGAATGTCCGCCGACGCTGACCGACTCCGGGGACTGGATCACCTGACTGACAGCCGCGGTCCAGCCATCCAGGCCCTCCTCGAAAGTGGAGAAGATCAGCTGGCGCACGTTGGAGGCGGCATTGCCCTTGTAGGCCCGGCACTCGTTGGAGGTCGGAGCGCAGGCCAGGCTCTCGGACGGGGCGGCCCGGTAGAGGCATTCATTACGCTCCCAATCGCCGTTCGAGGCCACGCAGTCTAGGGAGTTGGACCGGGTGATGCGGTAACGGTAGCACTCGCTGGTGGCGATGATCGTCTTGGATAGCCGGCGGTAGTGCCGGTTACCGTCGGCGTCGTAGAACTCGCGGCAGTCGAAGTCACCGAGCTCGATGTCCGTCGGCGTGCAGAAGCCCGCATCCGTGTCGGTACCGTTGGTCGGACTCTCACAGCTGTTGTCGTCGGCGTCGATGTCGGTACAGGGGGCGTAGCCGGCCGTACCGGCGCCGCCCTCGGCCCGGATATCATAGGCGTCAGCGCCGCCGGCGGTGCTGACCAGAGAGGCGGTCCGTTTGAGGTTCCAGACCTTCAGCTGGTAGCCGGTGGTGTCGGAACCCTCCCAGGTGTAGTAGATGACCGAATCGGTATCATCCGGACGCTGGCAGAGGCGCAGCCGCGTATAATACTCGATCTCCTCGGTGTCGAGATTGGTGAACTCCGAGCAGCCGACCTCAGCCTGATTGCAACCCTGAGCCGTAGACGGGATGAAATAGGCATACGGTTCGGCGCTCTCGAACTCCGAAGCCTCCTGTTTGAACACGTCGTAACCGACGCATTCGGCCGGACAGTAATCCTGGAGGCCGACGATGCCCGGCACTGGCGGCTCGCCGGTCACGGGACTGAAGAGCTCGCAACCCTGCTCCGTCTCACGACAGATGCCGGCGAAGGACTCGCATTCCGGCGGGTCGGTCGCCTCCCCGGTGCAGCCGAGGTAAGGAGGCGGGATCTTGGCGTAAATCATGGAACTCGCCGTACCGTACTTCTCGTGGAACTGGGTCGGCGGACCTTCCTCGAGCTGTACCCGGTCGACATAGGCCCCGCCGGCATAGTTGTTGCTGTACAGGATCAGATCGGCGAAAGCCACCCCGGGATCGCTGACCAGGAAGGTACAGCCGACGGTCGCCCGGTCGCTGGCACTGGTGTCGACGGCCACCTTAATGACATCGTCGCCGCCGTAGGTGGTGACGCCGCAGGATCTGGTGAAGTCATCGCCGAAGACCGAAGTCGAGACGTCGTTCACGTCGATGACCTGGCCCATGTCGTCACGGAGACGCAGGATGATGGCGCCGTGGGTCTCAGTGGACCCGTCGCTCGGCGAGACGAAGTCGGCCCAGACCGAAATCATGCGGTCAGGACGGATACGTACCCGGTCCTGCATCACCACGTTAGTGACAGTACAGCTCATGGTGCCCTTGACTGCCTTACAGCCGTAAGGCTCGCCGCCGATGGTGGTCTCGCAATAGCAGCCCAGCTCCAAATCACAGGGTTGCGCAGGATTGAGCGTACAGATGGTGCTCGAGGCGTCGTTGATCCGGCCGACATTGACGGCGGTCAGCGTGGTCTCCGCCCCGTCGAAGGTCCGGACGTAATTGCGGGCCAGGTACCCGGGAGCCGCGCCGGCTCCGGCCTGACAGGACTCGCCGGCACAGCCGTAAGGCGTCCAGTGCATGGCGTGGTCCGGATTGCCCGACTCGTCGCGGTCGGCGTTCTCCGAATCGGAGAAGCCACCGTTCCTGACCAGGTTCAGCGAACTGCCCGTACCGAGAGGCACCAGGGCGGTACAGCCGTTGTCCCCCGGGGAACAGGTCGTGGTGTTGCGGTTGAAGTAGCGGGCCGGTTCCTGCCGCCAGTCGTCGCGGGGTTCCTTGTCATCGCCGACCAGGCTGGAACAGGTCAACGCCCCGTTGGGCACCCGGCACCGGATCTCGGCATCCGGTTCATCCACCGGATCGGGACAGAGACAACCCTGCTCCTGGTCGCAGGTCGACTCCAGGGTACAGTCCCTGATCACGCTGAGTTCGGTCGAGTAGTTCAGACAGCCGGCGTTATCGGCATTGCAGATGCCGGAATCTATCGTATTCATCAGGTAGCTTACCGGACCGCCGGTGCGCTGCTTGAGCGTCTTGCAGGTATTGAAAGCGGCCGGGCACTGGTCGCCGTTGAAGCGCCAAACGCGGCGTTCGCGCGTACAGTACCCGTAGCCGCCGATGCAGGCGCCGAAATCGTCCTGGGTCAGACAGGTCGGCGCATCCACGCAGCGTTCCTGCCGGGTGGGGATGTCGGGGTCCACCAGATGCGGCCCGACCGCCCGGGCCTTGCAGAGCGCCGGCGGGGCCTTGATGACCCAATCGGGATCGATCAGGTGACAGAACGGGAAGAGCTCCTCGTCGATCTCGCCGGACTCGGGACAGTCGTGGAACCGGTTAACCACCTCCTGAAGGGTGATCTTGCTGTTACCGGAACTGCGGTGGGCCGCGATCTCCCAGCCGACCGGCAATATCCGGGCGGCCCGCAGCTTCTTGAGGTTACTCTCGCAATAGGCGGTCCTGTAGCAGAGCGGATCGCTGTCGATCTCCCGGTCGATGGACGAGACCAGCAGCCAGTCGCCGTGCAGGAAACCCTTCTCGATCGCCTCGCCGACCGTGATGGAGAAGGCCTCGGAGACCCGGATGGCGGTGGAGAACTGCTCGTCGATGACACAATTGTTGGCCGAACGACCCACATCGGGACAGATGCTGAAATCGAGCAGCACGTCATAGACCCCGGCGTCCCGCGGTCGCGGCACGAGCATCGTCTGGCTCTTGGCTCGGGCCGCGCCTGACCGACCGGGCGGCCGCACCACCCCCTCTTCAGTGAAGATCAGATCGGGCTGCAGCTCTTCCAGTTCCTCGGACGAAAGCAGGCCGGTGACGAACTTATTCCAGAGCGAGGACATCAGCGTCTGGACGAAAGTGCTGATGAAGGTGGCCAGGGCGGTGTAGATGGACCGGCTGGCGACCTGGCCGGCAGTATAGGCCACGGTATATTCCTGAGGCTGTTTCTCGCGCTGCTCCTCAGCCCGACGGAAGGCCTGCCGGGTCGTCTCCGGCGGAGCCAGCACCCGACCGGAAACCGCGTCCCGGATACCCTGGAAACCGCCGCCGGCCGCGGCGTCAGTGATCTTCTTGAGCGTCTTGTCGAACCGGCTGGTGGCCTGAGCCTCGAGCGTCTTGCCCATGATGCCGACCGAAGCGGAAATCGGCGACTGGCCACGCTCAAAGGTCGGTTTCAGGCTATCCAGGAACTCGCCGGATTCGAGCGACTCATAAGCCGCGGTCCAGTTCTTGGCCAGCTCGTTGAAATCGCATTTCGGCGTGGGTGGTTTGACCTCATCCATCATGCCCAGCTGGATCTTCAGGGTGAAGGCGGCGCTGGGGTTACAGAGGTTGAATCCGGTAAAGGCCAGGTCCTCGGCCAGCGAACCGACCATCTCGCCGACCGCGCCTTTGGCGGCATCCTCGACGACGCGTTCCCCGAACGAGTCCCAACAGGGCTTCTCGCCGGGACAGTCGCCGAGGATGGAGATGGCCAGCTGATAGGCCAGCTGGCTCATGAAGTAGTTCAACCCGTTGGAGAGGGCCACGACGACGCCTTCCACGGCCACGTTCTTGATCTGCTCGAAGACATTCGTGACCGTGACCTGCGTCTCGGTGATCGGATCGGAGGTCACCCACTGGGCATGCGCTGTCTTGGGTCGGCCTAGGGAAAACAGGATCAGGAAAGATGGTATGACCAAAACAAGGAGCAGTAGGGTCGCCTGGACCCTGCCCCTTCGCGGTGAGTTACCTGTGTTACTGCGCATTGCGTCGCGGGTTATGAATGCGATGGTTGGTTGTCGGACCAGTCAGGTCACTCCTCGAACTCCTCTTCGGCCGGCGGCCCCTCCTCTCCCTCCCCGTCCAGCGGCTCTTCCATCCCCTCCACGACCGGGGCCTGACCCAGCATCGGCTGCAGTTCGACCAGCGTCTCCCGGAGCATCGCCCGGAGCACCTCATCCGAGGCCTTGTCCAGTTCCTGCTTGGGGAAGCCGAGGGTGATCAGGAAGGACCGGAGTTCGTCGGACGGCATCTCTTCCAGTCGCTCTACCATACTGTCCGGAGTCAGGGTCTCGAGGTCGCCGAAATAGGTCTCGATAGCGGCGAAGATCGGATGGGCCTGGGCGAGCGATCCGGTATCGGACGGGATGCTGGCGGAAGACGTGCCGACCGAACAGAGCGCTCCGACGCATCCGGTCGCCGGCTGGGACGAACCGGTCTGACGGCAGGTCTTGCCGCGTGGGCAGTTGGGATCCTGACCCTGGGCCACTTCGATCCCGTCAGGGATCGTGTCGGAATCGGAATCCTCCAGGAACGGGCTGGTGCGGAAGATGTAGAGTTCGTCGTAATCGTTCAGGCCGTCCTGATCGGTATCCGCGGCCCGCAACGCGGCCAGCCGCTCCGCCTCCTGTTCATCCAATGTCTTGAAGACGTAAGATGGATCCCTCTCGAGCGGTTCGTAGATGTTCCGTTTGACGCGCAAAAAAGCGAAGACCAACGTCACCGCGCCGATCAGCAGGACTACGGCCAAGACGATACCCTGATGTCTTTTGTAAGCGTCTGAGCTGGCCATGGCTTTCATTATATAAAGTATACCACGCCCCAACAGCCCAGTCCAAGCTAAATAGTATCAAAAAAACCGGTTCAGGATAAGGCTCGGGTCAGCCTGATCCATTCCCCGACCGACAGGTTCTCCGGACGCTCCCGCGGGTCGATTCCGGCCCGCCGGAAGACCTCCTCGATTTCAGCCCCTTTCAGCCTCTTTTTTAGGCTGTTATGCAGCTGTTTACGTCTGCCGGAAAAGGCTTCCTGGACCACCCCGAGGAGGCAGTCCCGGTCCACGCCGCCCAAACGCTCCCTTTCTGCAGCCTCATTCAGGAGGACGACATGGAGCACCGCTGAATCGACCTTGGGCTGGGGATAAAAGGAGCCGCGCGGCACCCGAAAGGCCTTGGTAGCATCAGCCAGAGACTGGACGAACACGGACAGGGAAGCCATCCTCCCCGGCCGGGCGGTGATACGGTCAGCGACCTCCCGTTGGACCAACAACGTGAACGAAACCGGTCGCGGTTCCTCGAGCAGGAACTTCCTGATGACCGGACTGGTGATGGCGTAAGGCAGGTTGGCCACGACCTTATAACCGTCCTTGCCGGGTCCGAACGACTCCGACAGTTCGCGGTTGGTCGTCTTCATGATGTCACCCCGCCTCAACTCCAACCCCGCCCCGCCGAAACGGTCCGTCAGAAGACGGTGCAAACGCCGGTCGAGTTCCACGGCCGTGACCCGGGCGCCGCGTTCCAGCAGTTCGGCGGTCAGTATCCCCCACCCCGGACCTATCTCGACCACCCGATCCCCGGGTCCGATCCCGGCGATGTCGGCCATCGCGGCCACCACGCCTTCGTCGAACAGGAAATGCTGGCCTCGGGACTTGAGAGGCCTCAGACCGTACTCCTTGAGGATCGTCTTGAGTCGGGCGAGACCCATAGCGTCGGGTGACCGCTCGCGCTCAGGCGGCGACCGGCGGCCGCTTCTTCATCAGGGCGAACAGTCCGGTGAAGACGGCGGCCGTGACGAATATCGCGGTCCAGGGGTCGTCCGGGAACAGCCGGACCAGACCCAACGTGACCAGGATTGCCGCGATCTTGCCCAAAGTCAGCGCCATGAGGAAGAGGATCGTCGTCTCCATGACATCATGATTCCGGGCGTCCTCGTTATGTATGGCCAACAGCGGCACCATGGTCATGTTCCGGGAGATGCGATAGAAGGCGTCGATCAGGAATACCCCCAGACCGCCGGTGATGAGCGGACGGACCAGCCAGGACATCACGGTATAGAACGTGCCGCTGTAAAGGACCTGCCGCGGCCGGTCCTCGTCGGTGAGTCGTCCCACGTAGAGAGTCACTATGACGTTGATCAATCGCGAGAGGGCGATGATGGCGCCGAGGGAGAAGAGACTGGGAATCATGATGGCGATGAAGATGGGCCAGAGCACCAGGGTGATGAATTCCTCGCCGAAACCGATGAAGGTCAGCAGCTGACGACGGTTGCCGCGCTCGATCAGCCGGGAGAGAGCCACCCGGTAAGAGAACGGCCGGTCAGCGCGCAATTCCGGCGTCCTGAGCAGCGGCACGTTGGAGAGCAGCACCAGGACGGTCACGGCGATGAACAGGGCCCCAAAACCCCAGGCGGCGATCACCAGACCGCCGATGGCCGGCGCGAACGAGGCGGCCAGGGCATTGATCGCCGTACGGTTGGAGACCTCGCGACCCCCCTCGTCCGACCTCGACCAGGCGGCGAAATTGGCGTGAAATCCCGGCCAATAGAGCGCTTTCTGCACCGCCAACATGACCGCCGCAGCGGCGATGAAGGCCTGATGGTGCGGGATGGCGAACAGGCTCAAGTAATACAGGATCAGGAAGGGCGAGCTGTAGAGGATAGTGTGCTCATACCCGTGGCGACGGCAGAGCTTGCCGCTCAGCGGTAACAGCAGGAGATAGCTGACGGAAACGGCCAGATAGAACAGCAGTATCTCCCGTATGGCGAAACCCAGGGTGAAGAGATAGATCGGCACGAAGATGCCGACCGCACCGACCGCGAAGTTCCGTATGGCCGACGACAGGTACATCTCGCGCATCTCCTGTGAAGCCTGGAAGGCGAGATAATGTCTCAGGTACTGATGAAGATGTTCTCCGATCATGGCGGTATCGTCTTTATGGCTGGACGGGTCCGGCGGGTCACCGGTCACCGGAAGGATCGATGGTCAGGCCGCCTTCCCGGAGCACCTCCGGCACGCCTCGACGGACCTGGACGATGGTCGAAGGAGGGCGCATCGGCAGTTGACCGGCATCGAGCAGCAGGTCGGGGCGTCGTTCCCGCCCCGAGAAGAGCCGCCGCACGGCGCCGCCGGAGTAGACCGGCGCCCCATCGCTGATGTTGGCCGAAGTGGAGACTATGGGTGAGCCGAAGGTCTCGGCCAGGGCCCGGGCCCAGGCCGAGCCGGGTACGCGGATGGCGATACTGGCCGGTCGGCCGCCGTGCTGCCAGGCTACGCTGCGCCTGGTCCGAAACGGCACCACCAGCGTCAGCGGCCCGGGCCAATATCGCTTGGCCAGGATCCTGGACCGGCCGGTCAGGACTGTCCACTGGGCGGCCTGTCCGAACGAACCGGCGATGACCGGCAGGGGTTTCCGACTCGACCGACCCTTGATGGCGTAGACACCCTGGACCGCCGTGACGCTGCCCGGGTCGGCTCCGATGCCGTAAGAGGTCTCTGTCGGATAGACGATCGTACCGCCACGCCGCAGGACCGCCACGGCCTCCTGAAGCGCCTTGCTGCTGACATGACGACGGCTTATCCTGATCGTCCTCATACGGTCTCACCGGCTCCGGTCGCCGCTCATCCAGGCATGGGTACGGGTCACCCCCTCCTCGATGCCGACCCGGGGCGTCCAAGACAATTCCTGCTTGGCCCGGGAAGGATCCAACGAGACGCGCCGGTCGTCACCCGGTCTGGCCGCGCCGTATGACGGGTCCAGGCGCGAACCGGACGCCCGCCGGCAAAACCTGTACAGGTCATTGATCGAGGTCTCGATACCGGTACTGATATTGAACGTGCCGCGGCTCTCCGCCTCGAGAGCGACCACGACCGCCGCCGCCACATCGGTCGCGAAGATGAAATCCCTGGTTTGTTCGCCGTCGCCGTTGATGGTTACGGGGCGACCGGCCAGCAGGTTGTTCAGGAAGATGGCTACGGCACCGGCCTCGCCTTTCACTGTCTGCCGGGGTCCGTAGACATTGGAGAAACGCAGGGCGGCGGCGGACAGGTCATGCAGCAGGCGGGCCGAATGCAGATAGTGTTCGAAGGACAGTTTGGAACAGCCATACGGGGATCCGGGTCGGGTCGGCGCCGACTCCGGCGTCGGTAAGATATCGGCTCCCGTATAGACGGCGGCCGATGAGGCGAAGGTCAGATGACGGACGCCGGCCCCCAGGGCCGCCTGGAGGATGTTCAGGCTGCCCATGATATTGACGTCGGCATCGAACATCGGCTCATCGACCGAACGGCGCAGATCGATGTGAGCGGCGAGATGGACCAGATGGGTCGGCTGCAGACGCCGGATCAGCGCGGCCGCCTTCTTCGACCTGATGTCCGCCACATGTAATCTGGCCGGACGACGCACGTTACCCTTGCGGCCGGTCGAGAGATCGTCGATGACGCGCACCTCATATCCGCGGTCGAGCAACCGATCGACCACGTGCGAACCGATGAAACCGGCGCCGCCGGTCACCAGGACTTTCTTTCCCATAAGCTTTCGCTGCAGCGACCCGATCGCCGCCGCCCGTTATTTGCCGCCCTTAGCCTTGCTGTGACGCAGATAGGACTCGATAAAGGGCCCGATATCGCCATCGAGCACGGCCTCGGTATCCTGCGTCTCATGCTTGGTACGGTGATCCTTGACCATGCGGTACGGATGCAGCACGTACGAACGTATCTGATTGCCCCACTCGGCGCTGGTGAACTCGCCCCGCAGCTTCCGCTTCTCCTCCTCGCGTTCCTTGAGGTAGATGGCGTGCAGCCGAGCCCGCAATATCCGCATGGCCGTCTCCTTGTTCTGGGTCTGGGAACGCTCGTTCTGGCAGGAGACGACGATACCGGTCGGGATATGGGTAATGCGGACCGCGGAGTAGGTCGTCTGCACGCCCTGACCGCCGTGACCCGAGGCCAGGAAGGTATCGATCCGCAGGTCCTTGGGGTCCACCTGGACCTCTTCGACCTCCCCCAGGTCGGGCAGGACCTCCACTAGGGCGAAAGACGTATGGCGCAGCTTGTCCGCGTCGAACGGCGACAGGCGCACCAGCCGATGCACCCCGGCCTCGGCCTTGAGATAACCGTAGGCGTAACGGCCCTCGAAGGCGACGGTGGCGCTCTTGATACCCGCTTCCGCGCCGGGATGCTTGTCCAGCACCTTGGCCTTCCAGCCCCGGGATTCGGCGAATCGCAGGAACATACGCAGCAGCATCTCGGCCCAGTCCTGAGCCTCGGTGCCGCCGGCTCCCGCGTGCACCGCCATCAGGGCGTCCCGGTCGTCGTACGGTTCGTCCATCATCGTCATGAACTCGAGGGACTCGAAGGATCGGAGGTAGTCACCGAACTGCCGGACCACCTCGTCCTCGACCGACTCGTCATCCTCTTCGAGGGCCAACCGGACGAAAGCGAGCAGCTCATCCACTCCGTCCTTGAGCTTCTTCCATTCCGAATACTGCTCGCGGAGTCCGCCGAGCTTGCGGCTGAGACGCTGCGCCCGATCCCGGTCCTGCCAGAAATCCGGCTGCTGCGTCTCCTGTTCCAGGGAGGTTATCTCTGACTGGAGCGAATCCAGGTCAAAGTAACCTCCACGTATCGGCGACGCGGGCAGCCAACTGCTCGATATCGTGGAGGTGTTGTTTCAACATATCTTTAGGATATCCCGAAATGAAACGGTGGTCAGAGCCTGATGCGATCGGCGATGTCGCTCAGTACCTTGGGTTTCCAATGGTGCCCGAGCACCGCCTGGACGAAACCGTAGAGGGAGATGACGATGAAGGCCAGGCCGAGAAGCATCATGAACAAAGGATTCCAGAACAGGAAGCTCAACAGGACTTCGGCGAAGAACAGGACCAGTCCGCGGCGGGCGTGGAAACGGATGTAATCGCTGTCGCGGGACATCAGGAGCGGCACGATGAGCAGCGGCCCCAGATAGGACAGGGCGGCGAACACCTTATTGTCCTCGATGTCCTGATGCTCGGGATCGAGCTTCTTTCCGGCCGGCTTGTCTTCCGGCCTACTCTCGGATTCGGGCCGTCCTTCTTCAGGGCGTGTCCCCGAATGCTCCTCCTGACGTTCATCGTTCATAAGTCTCAAGACTGAATGCTTAAAGCAGCTTATCGCCGCACCTGCAGTTTACCTTATCGTGGCCTGATTTCCAAGCCGGCGGGCTGCTGAGCGGCGCCGACCCTCTTCCCGCCTATCGAAAAGCGCCCCGACATGACGTCGGAGCGCCCGTATACCGCATATTTAAGGTCAGAAGCCGCCCATTCCCATGCCCATGCCGCCTTCCGGCGGACCGACCGGCTCCTTCTTTTCCGGAATGTCGGTCACGACCGCTTCGGTCGTGAGCAGCAGCGAGGCGATTGACGCCGCGTTCTGCAGGGCCGAACGGGTGACCTTGGTCGGATCGATGATTCCGGCGGCCGACAGGTCCTCGAACCTGTCCGCCGCGGCATTATAACCATGTCCTCCCTCGGTCTTCATGACCTCGGCGACGACCACCGCGCCGTCCTTCCCTGCGTTCACGGCGATCTGACGCAGCGGCTCCTCAAGAGCCCGACGCAGGATCCTGATGCCGACGGCCGCATCCTGCACCGCCTCCTTCTCCTCCAGGCCGTCCAGGGCCTGGGAAGCACGCAGCAGCGCCACGCCTCCACCGGGAACGATACCTTCCTCGACGGCCGCCTTGGTCGCGGCCACGGCATCTTCGATACGCTGTTTGATCTCCTTCATCTCGGTCTCGGTGGCCGCGCCGACTTTGATCACGCCGATGCCGCCCGACAGCTTGGCCAGACGCTCCTGCAACTTCTCCTTGTCGAAGTCGGAATCGGCGGCATCCAGCTCCTTCTTGATGGTGGCGACCCGGTCCTTGATCTGTCCGTCATCGCCTGCACCGTCGACGACAGTGGTGTGTTCCTTGGTCGAGACGATCTTGCGGGCCCGGCCGAGATCCTCCAGCTGGGCCTCCTCCAACTTGAGTCCGACCTCCTCGCTGATGACCTTGCCGCCGGTCAGTACGGCGATGTCCTTGAGCATCTCCTTGCGCCGGTCGCCGAACCCGGGAGCCTTGACCGCCAGGGTGTTGAAGGTGCCGCGCAGCTTGTTGACCACGAGAGTGGCCAGGGCCTCGCCCTCGATATCCTCAGCGACGATCACCAGGTCCTTCTTGCCCTGCTGGGCCACCCGCTCGAGCACCGGAACGACCTCCTGCACGGATGAGATCTTCTTGTCGGTGATCAGGATCAGGGCGTCGTTATACTCCGCCTCCATCCTCTCCGGATTGGTGATCATGTACGGCGAGACGTAGCCCTTGTCGAACCTCATGCCGTCGACGACCTCCTTGTCGATGCCGAAGGACTGCGACTCCTCCACGGTGATCACCCCGTTCTCGCCGACATCCTTCATCGCCGAGGCGATGATCTTCCCGATCTCGGGATCGTTGGCGGAGATAGCCGCCACGTTCTCGACCTCTTCGCCGGAAATCGGCTTGGAGATATCCTCGGTCAGGGTCTTGACGACGGCCTCCACCCCGCGGTCGATGCTCCGCTTGAGGATCATCGGATTGGCTCCGGCCGCCACGTTACGGACACCCTCGGCATAGATCATCTGAGCCAGCACCGTAGCCGTTGTCGTGCCGTCACCGGCCACGTCATTGGTCTTGGAGGCGACCTCCTTGACCAGTTCGGCGCCGACATTCTCGAATTTGTCCTCGAGGTCGATCTCCTTGGCGACGCTCACCCCGTCCTTGGTTACGGTAGGCGAACCGAAACCCTTGTCGAGCACCACATTCCGCCCCTTCGGACCGAGCGTGACCTTCACGGCATTAGCCAAGGTGTCGACGCCCTTCTTGATCTTCTGACGGGCCTGTTCGGTGAATAGTATCTGTTTTGCCATAACTCTGATGCTTAGTATGCGAATCTTGGGAGGCCGACCTCAAGGAAGCCGGCCGGGGATCTTTCGTGATGCCTATCCGAGGACAGCCAGGATGTCCGATTCCTCCAGGATGAGGAGCTCCTGACCGTCGACCTTGATCTCGTCCGGGCCGTACTTCTTGAAGACGACCTTGTCACCAGGCTGGATCGACATCTCGGAACGGGAACCGTTCTCGAGCATCTTGCCGGGACCTACGGCGATGACCTCACCCTTCTCCGGCCTTTCCTTCTCGACCGTATCCGGGATGACGATGCCGGACTTGGTGGTTTCGGACTCATCGAGAGGCTTGACCAAGACGCGGTCGCTGAGCGGTTTTACTTGCATAGACTACGGCGGACTTAAGTATAAAAAAGGCGTAATTTACGCGTTTTTTCCATTAGTTAGCACTCACTAAATATGAGTGCTAATACATTTTTACCATGAAATATCGGGCTGTCAAGTGGATATGGCATCGCCGGGTACTGCCGGGACCTCGGTCGACCTGACCGGTTCATAGTGACCGAAGACCGCCAGTCCGGCCAGCAGCCAGAACATCGACTGGCCGAACCAGGAACTCCAGACGAAATGGTCGAACAGACCGGCTACACAGAGCGCCAAGAAGATGGCCGGCAGGACGACCGATTCCGGACGTTCCCGGACCGACGACCGCCGCCAAGACGATATCAAGACAGCCAGGACGACAGCGATCCAGGAGAGAGCTCCGAGTATACCGGTCTCCACCGCCACCAGCAGGGGCGTATTATGGACGTACTGGAAATCCCAACCGCGCCCCCCGTCCCCTCCGGCCGCAGCCAGGGCATAAGGCATCAATCCCGGACCTGTGCCGCTCCATGGCCGGTCCACGAGGAGATTCCAGGCCTCACCGTAACCGGTCACCCGTTCCCGTACCGACCGCTCCTCCAGGCGTTCCTGGCCGCCCAGACGCACGGATACCAGATCGGGCAGGAACGCCGTCAGGAACGCCGAAGACAGTATCAGGACCGTCAGGAAAGGCAGGAGCATCGCCGGTAGGCGTAGCCGCCGCCGGTAAGCCCCCCAGGCCATCCAGGCCGCCCCGGCCATGAGACCGATGAAAGCGCTGCGGGAGAAGGTCAGGAAAAGGCCGCAGGCCAGGAGGGTCGCCGCGGCGACCAGGGTCCGACGCGACCGGATCCGGTTCTCTCCATAGAGCAGCGCGACCGACCCCAGAAGTCCCGCGGCCAGATGCATACCGAGCAGGTTGGGGTGGGATAACGTACCGTAAGCGCGCAGCCAACGACCGGTCGCGGCCTCAACCACGAATGTCCCGGCCTGCGACGGATCATGCGCAGCCGTACCGAGCCAAGTCGATGCCGGCACTATCTGACTTACTGACTGGACCAGCGCCAATCCCGCTTGTAGCGTCGCTCCGACCACCAACGCCTGGAGCATCAGACGGACGTCCGGACGGCCGGACCGGCAGGCGAACAGAAGAGCCGCGCCCAGGACTACCCAGCCGACGACCACGAAGGCTCGGGGGTCGCCGCTCCAGGCCGCCGCGACGACAGACCAGCCGACCAGGAAGGAGGTCGCGATGACGAGCGGCAGCGTCGGGATATCCCGCCCGACGCGCCTTGCGGACATGAAAGCGACCGACACGAAAAAGACCGCCAGAAGCTGGGTCAAGAAAAGACTGGCCGTCCCGGCTTCGATGACGTCTCCGCCGAGCCGACCCGGTTGCCAGATATAGCGGGTGCCGAACGGGGCGGCCACCAGCAGGATGACCAGGACGAGATCCGTTGGCCGGCGCGCTCTCATGCGATCGACTTGAGTGACACCAGGCGTTCCCGGTACCGGCGGCTGAAATCGGCGCGGCGGTCGGCGACATGGAACTTCAGCATGCGGTCATTGACCACCACACCCTTGCCGCGGTTCATGGCAGCAAGTATCTCCGGAGGGAAACGACGCCTCTGAAAGGAGCGGGCGGGCGCCTCCAGAAGACGTAACAACGGCGAAAGGGGGCGAAGCCAGAACTTGGACCGACCGAGAGAGCGGACCGCCGCCGGCTCGACCGTACCGCCCGACGGCAGGAACCGTCGCGTCCAGGTATTGCGGGCGGTCAGCTCAGCCATGACCCCGCCGGCGTCGTATAACGGCATGAGCGTGGCCAGCCAATAGGCCAGATAGGCGTCGTCAGGGCCTAGATGGACTGGAGTCAGGTCCAGACTGTCGCTGGTGACGAAGAAACTCAGGCATAACCGGTCGGCGCTCTCCGTGGCAGTCGGACGGAGTCTCAGGAGATGCAGCAGACCGACCATGATGAGTCGGGTGATCCAGAGCTGACCGGGCCGCGTCACCACGAACAGGTCGATATCGCTGTCTTGATCGGCGTTGGCCAGGGCCAGGCTGTTGCAGACGGCGATGAGCCGTACCGAAGGCAGGTGACGAAAAACGCCGGCCCAGCGCCTGGCCAGGTCGTATTTGCGCTTGGCCAGACGGTAGCGGCGCTGACGGATCGACACTATCGCTTCCCGCCCTGACAGATGATAGTACCCATCATGCTGACCGACTCCGACCGCGGTCAGGGCTTCCCGTATGGAATCCGCATCGACCGTCTCGGCCTCCCGATCGCCGTCACCTGTCAGGTAACGCGCTATCTCTGATAGGGTCAGCGGATAGTCGAACAGGTCGAAATAGGCGAGCGTCCTCAGCACGCGTCGACGGACTTCGATTTGGTGAGATCCTGCCAACATAGGCCGACCCGCTGACCGCGCGGCCTTACCGGCACGGACCGGGTCATCCCCGACCCGCCTGCCTGACGGCATTGACCGCCCCGGAGGGTGCCGTGCCGGCGGCCCGCTCGCTTACTTCGATACCGACCCCCTCCTCTACGGTGACGGTGTTGTCTTCGACCACCATCTCCTTGTCGTCCAGGGAGACGACTTGTGAGGCACGTATCAGCAGCCGGGGCGGCGACAGCACGGGTAATCCGCGCGTCTTCCTCACCGCATACTGCACTACCGTCTGTGTCTCCACATCGATGATCACGCCGGCCACCTTACCCAGACGGGTGCCGCCGACAGTGCGGACCGGGAGTCCGCGCAGTTCTGAATCACGTAAGAACATACGCCTGATACGAACACGTGAGCGGAGGTGCCGGCCATCAGGCGGCGGCCTCCGGTTTGCCTTTGCGGAAAAATATCGCCTGCTGGGCGATGGTCAGGAGGTTCATCACGAACCAGTACAAAGCCAGTCCGCCCGGCAGCTGCATGCCGATGAACACGGTGACGAACGGCATCACGTACATCATCTGCTTGTTCATCGAGGAGAGCATCTGTTCATCCTTGGCGCCGGGGGTATCCTTGGGCTGGCGTCGGGTGACCATCATCCTGGCCTGGAAGAACTGTCCGATGCCGGCCGCCAAGGCCAAGGGCAGACTCGGCAAGGCCAGATTGATCACGCCGAGCAATGACGGCTCGATGACCTCGGGTTGACTGACGAACGAATAGAGCAGCTCGAAGCCGCTCGACTGGAGGCCGTGTGACATCGCCTGATAGAGGGCGATGAACACCGGCAGCTGGATCAGGAGCGGCAGGCAGGAAGAGGCCGGATTGACCTTCTCCTGGGAATAGAGCTCCATCAGCTTCTTGGCCAGCTCCTCCTTCTGCTCCTTGTCCTTATACTTCCTCTTCAACTCCTCGACCTTGGGCTGCAGATCGGACAGGGCCTTCTGCGATTTGAGAGCCTTGGCGGACACCGGCCATAGCACCAGCTTGATGAGCACGGTCAGGATGATGATGGCGACCCCGATATCATGCCCGGGCACCAGGTTATACAGCCCGATCAGCAGGTTGAATATCGGCTGGTAGAAAATGGTGTTGTAGAAGGCGCTCATAACGCTCACTCCTCCCTAGGTTCCTCTTCTTCCGGAGCTTCGTCACCCTCTTCGGGCGGCCCTGCCGCCACCGCGTCGGCTCCCGCCTCGTCGGCGACGGCCGGTCCGGCCTCCTTCTCTTCACTCTCGCCGTCGGCCGCCTCCTCATCCGATGCGCCGTCGCCTTCCGGCGCTGTTTCCGCCCCCTCCGACATCTCTTCACCTTCGTCTTCAGAAGCGTCGCCTTCAGGAGTGTCGGCCGCGCCAGTCCCGGCATCCATATCGACGATATTGATCTTCCAGCCGGTGAGACGCGAGGCCAGCCGAACGTTCTGCCCGCCGCGGCCGATGGCCAGGGAGAGCTGGTCGCTGGTGACCTGGACATCGGCTGTCTTCTGATCCTCCTTGAGCTGGATACTGACCACCCGGGCCGGGGAGAGCGCGTTCATGATGAAATGGATCGGATCCTCATCGTGCTGGATGACATCGATCTTCTCCCCGCCCAATTCGGCGATGATCGTCTGGATGCGCGTGCCCCGCTGACCGATACAGGAACCGATCGGATCGACGTTCTCCTCGGTCGAGGAGACCGCCACCTTCGACCTGGCGCCAGCCTCACGGGCCACGGCCTGGATGACCACGGCGCCGCTGGCCACTTCAGGTATCTCCAAGGCGAACAGCTTGCGCACGATGTCCGGATGGGACCGTGACACGATCACTTCCGGACCCTTGGTGGTCATGCGGACCTCAGTCACGTAGACCTTAAGGCGGTCGCCCGACGCGTACCGCTCGCCGGGAATCTGTTCGTCCGGCGGCATAACACCGGTCAGCCGGCCCAGGTCGATCAGGATGACCCGACCCTCGCGCCGCTGGACGGTGGCGTTGATCAGCTCGTGCTCGTGTTCCTTGAACTCGTCGAACAGTTTGTTCCTCTCCGCCTCACGGATCTTCTGGATGATGACCTGCTTGGCGGTCTGGGCGGCCATGCGTCCGAAAGCCGCCGGCACTTCCAGCTGGGTCCGGATCTCCTCGCCGATCTCGGCGTCTTTCTTGAGCTCCATGGCATCGGAGATCATCAACTCGGTCTTGGGATTGAACTTCTTCTCCTCGATGATCACGGCTTCCATGCCGACCGGACCCTCGGGAGCCGGGGCCTCTTCAGCCGCCTTGGCCGGCGGTTCCGAAACCGCCGCCCGGGCCGCAATCGGCTCTCCGATTGCCTCTTCCTCCTCTTCCTCCTCAGGAAGCTCCATGTCCTCAACCACGGTCTTGACGTCGAACACTTCGAAATCGCCGGTCTCGACATCGAACTCGACCTTGATGTTCTGGTTCTTCTCGCCGAAATCCTTGCGGTAGGCGGCGGCCAGCGCAGCCTCGATCGTTTCGATGACCGATTCGGTCGAGATGTTCTTCTCCTCACTTATCTGTTTGATCGCCTGCATTAACGGTGACGGCATATTGGCTTGTCTTTGGGGAAAAGTCTGCTGGACGGACTTCCCGATCCTTATATTGGGTATGAAAAGGGACTAGTCCATATCATGAACTAGTCCCGAAAGGCAGGATACACCATTCCGGCGGGTCATGCAAGGGTGCCGGCCGGGCGCGACTCGGTTCAGTCCGCCGGACCGTCCGGACCGGCCTCAGGCCCCTTGGCGAAGCGCTTGACCAGCCGCTCGACATGGCCGACGACCAGTGACGGCTGACGCCGGACGAGCCTCTGTTCCGATTCCAGGAAGGCCTGTACCTCCCTGACGTCCGGCGACAGGCCGGCCAGCTGACCGGCAAGAAACTCAGCGACCGCCTCGATGCCTTCCTCATCCAACGAATCGAGCAGGTCAACGCAGCGCTTCTTGAGTTCGGCAAAAGCCGAGCTGGTCTGTTCCTGGTGCCGCTCGACCAGACCGGCCGGAACGGGCCGCCCGTCCCGGTCGCGCGGCTCTCCGTCGTGCAGGCGGCGGTTGAGGGCCCGGACATGCACCAGGGCCAGAAACAGGCCTTCGTACTGCCCCACGATCTCGAACCGTCTCTTCAGGGCCGGATCACGCCACAGCCTGATCCGAAAACGCAGATAGCGGATGCCGTTGGCCACCCCCCTGAAAAGGGCCGCTTTGGTCAGCACGGTGACTAGGACGAAGCCGGCCAAGGAGACCGCGGCGATCACCAGCAGCTTGAGGATCATCGGATCCATCACTACCTCCAACCCTGCCGTGACCGGCAGGAGCTTCCGACTATCAATGTAAGGATATACCGTCCGTCGGGCGTCAGATCGCCCGAAAGGTGCGGCTCTCGAGCTTAGCAGCGGCACCGGCCGCCGTCAATCATCCTCGCTGACGGCATACCTGATATGCGTCAGGCGATCCGGACGACCTCCGGATCCGAGCGTCACGGCAATGACATCTATCCGGAAAGGCCTCTGCGGTATGATGTTGTGTCGTTCCAGGAAAGCGTAGCAAACCCGTCGCAGCCGTTCGCGTTTCCACCGGTCCACGGCGGCCTGAGGCACGCCGAACGAACCGGAACGCCTGGTCTTCACCTCGACAAAAACGATCTCGTCCCCCTTGCTGGTGACGAGATCTATCTCTCCGAACCGCGTCCGCCACCGGCGGGCCAGTATCCGGAAGCCGCGGGAACGCAGATAACGGGCTGCAGCATCCTCACCGGTCATGCCGCAGGCCCGCCGGTCCATAGGTCAATTCCTCCTGTTAGGCAGATACCTCTCGAAACGTCTCTTCTCCGTATCCTGCCGACGTAGCGCCGGATAGTCGCGGACAACGAACAGCGCGATTCTCATGAGCCAGACCATGAACAGCAGGAACAGCAGCAGGAACCAGAAACGCATCCCGAAAAGCGGAATCTGTTCGAAAGCGAAAAACAGGAACAACAGCCCCAGGAAACCCGAGGTGCCCAACAGCCGCGCGAAGCGTGCGGCGACATCGCTCTTGAGCCGGTCCCGTTTACCCACGAAGTGGGCGATGACCCTCAAGGCGACCGCCACCACGACGAACCAACTGAAGAACGAGAAGACCCCGCCGACCAGTGACGGACCCAACGGCACGGGGCGCGGATTGAACCAATAGCTGATATCCAGGAGGGGTGCGTATCCTTGCAGCAATTCCATATTGACGACGGGACGATATATGGTCGGAGTTCGCATTTTAGGCGACTGTCCGGAAAAAGGCAAGGGCGCGACGATGCTGGTCCGACCATACCGAAAAGCCCCCTTGCCGGGGGCCTCCTGATGCCGCTGACGTTCCGGGGTGACGCCTCCCGCCGATCATCTGACGAACACCAATCCGTAATGGAACTGACCGGCCTTGAACTCCTTCTCCAGCTTCAGTCCCGCGCCCGCCGCCAGGGACTTGGCCTCCTCGGCGCTCACGCGGGTCGACGCCTCAGGTCCGAAAGGCGCTCCGGTCGGTTTCCAGTCGACAATGACGAATTTGCCGCCCCCTTTGACCATACGGACGCATTCCTTGAGCATCTGTTCCTTCTGCTTAGACAGGGACAGGTTGTTTATGAGCAGGCCGATATCGAGTTGTCCGTCATCGATACCGACGCCGCGATCTCGCTCCAGATCGCCCCAGACGGTCCGGACGTTGCCTGCCCCCTCCATCTTCATCCGACTCTCAATGCCCCCCAGGACGGACTTGAGGATATCCACGGCATGGACCTGGCCGCTTTCACCGACCATCCGCGCCGCCGGGAAGACGTAGTGACCCAGAGTGCCGCAACCGAAGTCGGCCACCTGCATCCCCTCACGGATGCCGGCCTGTTCCAGGATATTGAACGGGTCGATGAGTTCCTTGCCGGTCGGTATGTAGACCATACTGTCGTGTTTACGGAGTGAAGAGGCGGCCGACGGTGCCCAACAGGAAACCGCCCAAAAGACCGGTCGCCATCATCATACCGGCGAATATGATGATGATACCGAGCAGCTTGTAGAACATCCAGGTGCCTCCCGAACCGAGTTTCTGCTCCGCCCAATCGATGCGACCGAAGTTCTCGAGGAACCATTTGGTCTTTATAACCAACAGGGAACCGATTCCCATCAGGACTATGCCGCCGACGATGCGCAAGACTAGGTTCATAAGGTGTGATAGTCGAGTTGGTGGACGATGTAGGAGTCGAACCTACGACCTCCTCGGTGTAAACGAGGCGCTCTAACCAGCTGAGCTAATCGTCCCGGATATCCGTATCGTCGAGGTCCCTCCTGTCCTGGATTATAGCGTATCGTGATACCGAACGGAAGCCTGAGCCTGTCAGCGGCTGACCGTACCGAAAAACCAGCCGGGAGGGCTGGCCGGTCCGGACGGTCATCCGGGACCGCTCGGCTACGCTCCTGTCGCCGGCCGGATAGTCTGGCCGGGAATGAACGGACCCGAGTGGTGCGGACGGAGAGATTTGAACTCTCACGGGGTTGCCCCCACCAGCCCCTCAAGCTGGCGCGTCTGCCGGTTCCGCCACGTCCGCATGTCTTTATCTTTCACGGTCCGTCCCGTCTGGAGCGAAGACAGGATACCTTACGGGGCCCGACGACGCAAGGCCAAACCGCCGACTGTCACCCCATCTCCTGCGCGAACTGCCTCTCCCGTCCGGTGATCACTTTCAGCCGGTCCGGCACGATCTCTATGGAAAGGGAGTCGTTCATGAATGTCCGGCCGTCGGCTATCACCGGAAAGGGCTTGTCGCTGGAGATGCACATCTTGCGTAACGGTATGACGCTCGGTACGTTCGGCAGCCTCTTGCGTATGGTACCCCAGATGCCTCCCGCACTCGGTCGGACCAGGGTGTCCAGGAACCCGTCCTTGGGGTCACCGGGGCGGAAAGAGACAGGATACTCGTCGTCGATGACCTGTCCGCTGCGCAGATTGCTCACGATGACCTCACATTTGGTGCGCGGGGTGCTGATCCGGTACTTGCCTTCGCCCTCTATGGTGACCTCGCCCTGCGGGATGCGCACCGACGACAGGAAGAACCGGCCGTTCACCAGGCCGAGGTCTATCTTCTGAGTGACCCGCTTGGAGAGGACGTCGCACGCTTCCACCCCCTCCGGTATCCCCAAAGAACGGGCTATCTCGTTAGAGGAGCCGACCGGTATGAACCCCAGGGTCACTTTAGCCTCCCCGAGACCCTCGACCACCTTCGAGACCGTCTCATCATTGCCGACCACCACCAGCGTCTGTACGCCCCGACGGGTCTCGTCGCGGATCAGGCCTCGGGCATTGGTGAACGGCGAAAGACGGCCGATCTTGCCGCTGATCCCTAAATCGGTCAGACGTGTCTCGATCGCCGCCAACGTCCGGTCATACTTCCCGTCGGCCAGGAAGCCGTCATATATATAGTAGTAATACATCCCGTCTGTCCCGGGTCACCGGTCGCGGCGGGACGAATCTCGCCGCGTCCGGATCCGGCCTGTCGCCGGATGGCACCGCCCGTCACTTCGAGAGGACGGCGCCGGCCTTCTTCGTCTTCTGAGCTTCGGTCTCCGAGAACTCCCCCTCCAGCTTGAGCGCCGGCTTGTTGATCGTCTCCTCCTTGGATGACATGGAGGGCGCCTTCGTCTCACCGGTCGTCTCGCCCATGGAGATCCGGCCGTTGATCGCGGCCCCGCTGGCCACCACCAGGTTCTTGGTCCGGATATCCCCGGAGATTCGAGCCGAAGGCTCCAACTCGAGCTTACCGGTGATGGTGATATTGCCGCAGACCTCGCCGGCCACGACCGCGTTTGAGGCGAAGACATCCGCCGATATCCTGGCCTGTTCACCTACCCGCAGGTCCTTCTCGGTCCGCAGGCTCCCTTCGACGCCTCCCTCGATAAGGACATTGCCCTGACTTACGAAATCACCCTCGACCTTGACGGAGGCGGAGATGATCGTCTCGGGCTCGAGGCCCGTATCCTTGTTAGGCATAACGTTCTTCTGATGAAACATAAATTTATAAAAAATCACCTGGCGCCGGAGCTCCCGGAAGGGCGTCAGGACCGAAGGTCCGACGCGGCTTCTCGGCCAGCGCGGGGTGATTATACCACCGGTGATAAGGCTGTCAAAAACCCCTTCAGGAGAGCGGGATGCGGAAGCCGACGGTCGAACCCTTGCCGCGCCCTTCGGACTGTATCACCATCTCGCCCCCGTGTCCTTCGATGATCTTGTTGGCGATATGCAGGCCCAATCCCGACCCGCCGGTCTCCTCGAACTTGACCTCCTTGAGCCCTTCACGGATCACCCTCATGATGTTGTTCTTCTCCCGCTCATCCAGGCCGCGGCCGGTATCGGTCACCAGGAAGACGAGGTGGTCACCCTCCTCATGGGCGGTGAGCCGGATACTGCCTTCATCGGTATATTTGATGGAATTATCGATCAGGTTGACCAATACGTGGAACATCTTGCCGCTGTCGATCATGACCGGCGGCAGCCCGAGAGGCAGTTCCATGACCATCTCCAGCCTCTTCCGATCGGCGGCCGGCTGTAGCTGTTTGACGACGCGCTCCACCAGCTGCTGCAGCGGCGCCCGCGTCTTGTAGAAATCGAAGGAGCCGGATTCTATCTTGGTCACGTTAAGGAAGGTCTCGATGGTCTGCTGCAGCCTTTCCAGGGCATCCACGTTGACCCGCATGATCGATTCCTGCTGGTCGGTAAGCTTGCCGAAATCACCATCGATCATCATGTAGAGATAGCTGCGGATGCCGCCGAGCGGCGCCCGCATCTGATGCGAGGCGAAGGAGACGAACCTGGTCTTCATCTTGTCGGCCTCGATCAGCCGGCCGTTCATCTGCATGATCTGTTCGTTGAGCGTCTCGATCTCCCGCAGGCGGCGCACCTCGTTGATCAGCGACTTGAGCGTCAGTACGCCGAAGAACACCAGGACCACCAGAAGGACGAGACGGAAGGTCAGGTCCAGGATCGACTCCGAGACCACCATGTCCGTCGCGATGACCGAGATAGTGAGCATGATGAAAAGCTCCACGCCGACCATCTTCAGGTCAAGGATGATGCTCTTCTTGACGGCCGAGGCGATGGTCAGCAGCATGCCGCCGACCAGGGCGATATTGGCGATCCAGAACGTCTCCGTATCCTGCGCCGCCGATGACATGGACAGTACGGCGAAGATCGAGTTGAAGGCGACTACGGCACCGATCGCCGCGGCAGCCAGGCGTGTCCGGTCATAAAGCGGCCGTTTCTGGCGCGAGGCATAGACGAAGGTCCCCAAAGTGGCCAGGAAGAACAGGGCGAAGTGATAGGTCAAGGTGACCCGACCCGGACCGAACTGGGTGGACACGTCGTTTAACAGGAAGACCACCCGATCCGAGAAGAACACGAAGAGCAGGATGACCAGGTTCGGCAGGAGGGCCGCTGTCTGCAGCCAGAGCGCCGGCAGACGGTTGGTGGAGAGGGTCGTACCGAAGAAAAAGAAGAGGACCGGGAGGAGGGAGCCGACGAACAGCAGCATCCTCAGCCAGAACAGGATATGGCGCGGCTCGTCGACCGACTGCCAGAGGGCGTAGGAGAAGAACCACAAGGATACCGCCATCAGCAGGGCGCCGAAGGTGATGTTGACGGGGCGTTCCCGGTCGTCGAGATAGACCCAGGTGGCCAAGCCCAGCGACAGGATGCCGGCCAGCAGGGTGTTGTGCGTGATGAGCAGTTCGAAAATCGGCATATCCTGGAATTATTTCCCCCGGGGAATGCGGTTGGCCGCCGGCAACATGATGACCATGGTGGTGCCCTTGCCGGGAGCCGTCTTGACGACACTGATGTCGCCGCCCATACGCTTCAGGAAGGTGTGGGTTATGTACAGGCCGAGACCGGTCCCGGTCTCTCCGGTTATCTTGCGTGAGGTGCGGGCCCGATAGTGCCTCTTGAAGGCGTTCTTGGCTTCCCGCGCGTTCATGCCGATGCCGGTATCCTCAATATACAGCTTGACGTGCTTCCTGTCCTCGTCCACCTGGAGCCGCACGGTGATCTTCCCCTTGGGGGTGAACTTCAGCGAATTGTCGATGACGTTGCTCAATACCTCGATCAACTTCTCCTCATCCACCAGGACCTTCGGCGGATCGTCCTCCGGCCGGACGAAATTCAGATCGACTTCCCGCTGCTTGGCCTTGAAGGACAGCTCTTCCATGACGGTATCGATGACCTTCAGCAGGTCGGTCGGCTCGAGCTCGATATCCAGACCGCCGCGCTCTATCCGCGACAGGTTGAGCATGTTGTTGATCATGCGGACCAGCCGCTGGTTCATCTCGTACATCTGGTCGACCTTGTCCCGCATGGAGCCGCCGATCTCGCCGTAAGCCCCGTCCCGCATCAGGGAAAGGTATCCTTTCATGACTGATACCGGCGTCCGCAGCTGATGCGAGGCTATCGAGATGAACTCGTTTTTGGCCGCATCGAGATCCACCAGCCGCTCGTTGGCCCGTCGGTACTTGTCGGTCACCACCTGCAGCTTCTCCATCCGCACCGCCTCCTTCCTCAGACTGTGGATCAGCAGGACGCTGAGGACGACCACGAAAACGAACGTCGTCATCTCATAGATCAGCTCGTGGGTCGTGGCCGAGAAGGCCATATCCACTACGAAGAACAGCAGCAGTCCGGCGATGAGCGTCTCCGACGCCAGGATCTTGATATTGAGCAGCTCGTACTTGGCTACGGCGTAAGCCGTGATCAGGACGAAAATGAGGCCGCTTAACGGTCCCCAGTGCTGCATGGCGTATTCGCCGTAGATGAAGGGTAGGATGATGTTAGTGAGCGTACCGAAAGCGATGCCCCAGATGAAGGCGAACAGGAAGGCTCCGGCCTGCTGCCGCTCCCTGCCCGATAGGCAGCTCGGCCGGCAGAAACTCAGCTTCAGCACGGTGATGACCATGGCCGAGACGGAAAAGATGATGAAATGGGCCGCCCAGTAGGGATACAACGGGCCGAAAAGGGTGATCCGATCCAGGCCGCGGATGATCTCGTTGTTGCTCACCAGATCGCTGGTCATGGTCACCGCGAAAAGCACGAAGGTGAACAGGCCGAGGGCGAACTGGACCCCGGAAGGTATGCGGAACGTCTTGCGGGGGAAAAGATAGGAGAAAATGAAGGCCGAGTAGGCCAGGAGCGTGGTCACGGCGAAATTCAGGCGTCCGACCAGGATCACCGCTGCCGCGTCCGTGAGCAGATAGAAGAAATATAGGGTTAGCACCCAGGAGGCGATGGAGACAGTGAAGAACATGAAGGCCCGGGCGATGGTGTCCCGCGGCCGCCGGCTGAACACCAAAAGACCCACCAGGAAGGCCAGGAAAGCCGTAATGAAATAGTTGATCTGGTAGAGGAACGGCATCAGGACCGGTTCTTATCGGGCCGTCGCGCCTAGAGCCAAGCCTCGAGACGCAGCCGGAACAGCTCCGGGAACCCGCCGGGAGGCAGGGCGTCACGGGCCAGCGCGAAATAAGGGATCATGGACAGACAACAGCCCACTTCGCCCTCGCCGACCTCGATGGAGGTGAGGGCGACGAACACTTTCTTACATTCTACACCTTGAGTGCTGGCTACGGCCAGTACGCTGCCGGCCAAGGCACGCAGGATCTGGTTCTTGGTGCCGAGAGGCTCGGCGGCCATATCGGGCGTGAAGGTGCCGGTATCTTCCATCAGGACCGTCATCCTGGAACCCTCGCTCGTACCTATCCCCAGGCCGCAGGCGGCATAGATGGTGCCCGGCTCGGCGCTGGTGATGTATTTGGCTGCGACCGGACAGAGTGTCCCGGGGGACAGGGGGAAACGCCGGTCTTCAATCGTGCCGAAAAGGCCCGCCGCCGCCTCGATCAGCGGTTCGGCGTTGTATACCGGAACCTCCGATTCCGCCATGTCAGGCAGCGTGAACAGCGGCGAGACCGCATCCAGGGAGGTCGGGCGGACCACGTCATATCCCCAAAGCAGGCCGTGCGGCCCGCAGAAAGAGGAAACACCGATCATATTGATCCGTCCCAGGTTCATCCGGGAGACCTCGGCCAGATCGAAGGCGTTGATGCGGTCGAGCAGGTCCGATCCGGCGTGACTGAATCTCCGGACCGTCTTGGCCGAAGCGACGTTGACCGCGATGAAATAACGATCGTTGTCGCGGGCACCCTGGCACAGGTGCTGATGGGTGCTGACGTACCGCTCGCCGTCTCCGGCTGCACTTTTCATCTGTTCTTCGTTCGGATAGGTGGACATCACTTGAATTATACTAAAAACTCCCGCTAAGCGGGAGTTGAGGTCGGGTCGGCACCGTCAGGACTTGAGCCGTTCGGCGATCAGGTCCCGGGCCACGGCAGGTGCGGTGCGGAAACGGCGCCAGCCGTTCTTGAGGTCGTCGCCCATGAACACGTGATCGTCCGGATCATGGAAATCATAGATGAGACGCAGACCGTAACCGACCATGAGCGGATAGAGCCGGCTGCGACGCGATGTCCAGAAGCAGCCGAAGTTGGCCCCGGCACGGCGCGCCCGGGAGAGCGGTTCGATCACCAGTCCGATGATCGGCTCCAGGCCGCCGCGATACTCCGGGATGATCCCAAGTTCGCGGTAGACGACCAGTTTGGCCTTCGGCCCGGCGATCCAGGAAAGGTGCTTCCTGAAACCCTCGAGGTGCTGCCGTCCCTGGAAGGACGGCGGCAGGTCACGGACGGTCAAAGAATCCAGGGGCTCACACAGGAGCGCCAGCGACAGTCCGGCCACCTGGCCGCCGAACCGCCAGAGCGTCAGGCAACAACGGTCGGCCTCCGGAGCCGTCTCCTCGAAGAGCTTGCGACGGACCTGCGCTTCGGTCCAGCTCTCGTTCCACTCATCGGCGCCGGCGGCGTTGAATATCCTGATGTAGGCCTCGATCGTCTCGGCGGCGACCGTGGGGTCGGCAGCGGCGTCGGAGAGTCGGTGGACCTCGAAGGCGGTCTTCGTTCTCTTTCGCTTGCTCATGCTCGTCTCCTTACGGCGTATCGATATCGAAAAGACCGAAAAAGGCGTCGGCTCAGTGCGACGCCCCAGATTAACACGGGCCGAATCACCGGTCAATCGACCTGTCACATCTCGTCCGGCGCGCCGATGCCGAGAAGCCCCAAACCCTCGGCCAGGACGCTCCGGGCGGCCCGGGCGATGAGCACCCGCCGCCCGCGGTCCGGCTCCTCGGCCGCCAGCACCGGGACATCCCGATAGAAACTGCTGGTGACCTGAGCCAGCTCGAACAGGTATTGCGCCAGCAGTGAGGGACGGTGTCCGGCGGCAGCAGCAGCGACAGTCTCGGGAAAATCGGCCAATCGGCGCACCAGGGAATATTCGGCCTCAGGGGACTCTCCCGCCGACCAGGAACCTTCCTGTCCTGCGGTCTTGGACAGGATGGAACTCAAGCGGGCGTGGGCATACTGGACATACGGACCGGTGAAACCGTCAAAAGAGATCGCTTCCTCTATATCGAAGACGATCGGCTTGTCCGGATCCTGCTTGAGCATGCCGAACTTCATGGCACCTTCGGCGATCGTCCAGGCCGCCCGATCGATCCGCTCTCCGCCCCAGTCGGGGTGGCGCTCCTGAGTCTCCTGTCGGGTACGCCGCAGCATCTCGTCACGGAAATCCCGGTAGGTGACCACGTTGCCGGAACGCGAGGACATCGCCCCCTCCTTAAGGGTGACGAACTCATAGGAGAGATGCTCCAGCTCCTTGTCGAAACCCATCCGGCGTAACGTGGCGAAGAATTGGCGGAAATAGAGCGACTGCCTGGTGTCGACCACGTGGACGCTCTTGGATATCCCGGTGAATTCCCGGAACTTCAGCTGGGCCAGCGCCAGCTCCTTGGTGGCATAAAGTGCCGCACCGTCTGATTTGAGGATCAGGAAGACGCCCAGATCCTCGTCCTCGAGATCGACCACGACGGCACCCTGACTCCTCTTGGCCACACCCTCCTTAAGCAGTTCCTGGGCCAGGCGCTTGCCCTCCTCCTCGACCTCTGATTCGTAATAGACGCGCTCGAAGGTGGCGCCGAGTTCTTTGAAGATGGCCTCAAACTCGTCCAGGCTCCAGCGGCGGGTCCTCTCCCAGAGTGACCACCAAGTCCCGTCGCGCGCCTCCAACAGCCGCTGCACTTCCGAGACCTCCTCCTTGAGTTCGGGATGTTCCTCGACCTCCCGCGTGGCTTCCGTATAGATCGCCCCCAGGAACTTGCCCTTGTCTTCGGGTATCTGATCATCAAGATGCCATCGCCGGTAAGCCCAAAGGATCCTGGCCACATGGGCCCCGACGTCACCGATGTAGCTGACCGGGATGACCTGTCGGCCGACCGACCGCTCGAGCAGCACCACGGACAGTCCCAGGCTGACGTTACGCAGATGGCCGACATGGAATTCCTTATGCGTGTTGGGCTGACCGTACTCGATCATGACCTTCTCGTCGCCGTGGACCCGGAGACCGCCCAGCGGACCGGCCCCCGCCAGGATATCCTCCACCGCCTGACGCATGAAGGCGGCGCGGTCAAACCGGAAATTCACGTAGGGTCCGGCGGCCTCGGCGGAGGCGATCAGGCCGTCGGGCTTACAGCTCTCGGCCAACTCCCGGGCTATCTCCACCGGCGGCTTGCGCAGATCCTGAGCCAATCGGAAACAGGGAAAGGCCAAATCGCCCCAATCCGGTTGCGGCGGGGTCTCGAGCTCCTCGATATGAACCGGAGCGCCGTCCAAGGCGGCGCTTAGTCTCTCCACTATCCCCTTTTTTGCCTCAGACAAAACCGTCATGTCATTTTGCCTTGACCCTCACGAAATGACGCTTGCCTTTCTGGATGAGCCGACCTGCGGCGGACACCTCGACCGTCGCCGCCTCGTCGTCGACGATCTCCCCCTCGACCCTGATGCCCTTCTGGGCTATCAGACGGCGGGCTTCGCTCTTCGACCCGGCCAGACCGGACTCCACCAGAAGTTCGATGACCGGACGGACCCCACCGGCGGTGGCCGTCTCCGGCACCTCGTCCGGCACCCCCTTCTCCCGAAATACCTTCCGGAAATGCCCCTCGGCCTGACGGGCGGCCTCCTCCGAGTGGTAGGCGGTCACGATCTCCGCGGCCAGGCGCGCCTTGGCGTCGCGCGGATTCATCTCACCCCGGCCGCAACGGTCCCGCATGTTGTCGATCTCGACCTCGTCCACGTCGGTGACCAGCAGGTAATAGTCCCAGAGCACCGCGTCAGGTATGGACATGACTTTGCCGTAGATCTCCTCCGGCGGCTCGTCGATGCCGATATAGTTATCGAGCGACTTGGACATCTTGCGGACGCCGTCAGTACCGACCAGGATCGGACCGATCAGCATGACATCCTGCGGTTCGTGTCCCATCTTCCGCTGCAGTTCCCGGCCGGCCAGGATATTGAACCGCTGGTCGGTGGAACCCATCTCCACGTCGGCCTCGACCATCACCGAATCGTAGGCCTGCATCATCGGATAGAGCAGTTCATGCATGTGGATATCGATTCCCTCGTTCAGCCGGTTCTCGAAATCGTCCCGTTCGATCATCCGGGCCACGGTGAACTTCGAGGTGAGGGAGATGATGTCGGCGAAAGCCATCCGGGAGAACCACTCGCTGTTGTGACGGACCTCAGCCTTGTCGACATCGAGTATCTTGCCGATCTGGGCGAGATAGGTGGCGGCATTATCCTTGACTTCGTCCTCGGTGAGCATCGGCCGCGTCCTGGACTTGCCGGTCGGATCACCGACCCGGGCCGTATAGTCACCGACGATGAAGACGATCTGATGTCCCAAGTCCTGGAACTCCTTGATTTTCTTGAGCGTCAACGTGTGACCCAGATGGATATCGGGGGCGGTCGGGTCGAAACCCAGCTTGATCCGCAACGGCTTACCCGAAGCCAGCCGCTGCCGCAGGCTGTCCTCACCTATCACCTCGACGACCCGCCGCCGCAACAGGTGTTCGATCCTGTCCTGGTCCTTATCCTGTGCCATATGAGAGCAGTGTAAAGCGGAATAAGCGGGCTGTAAAGCGCCAAAGCGGCGGGCTGCCCTGACCGATCCGACCCCGCGCCTCCGCCCCGGAAGCTGTCCGCACCTTGACGGATGGGTGGTCGTATCGTATCCTGAGACGTTCGGACCTTACGAACAGATCGGAGTCGGACATGGGAGCGCTCGCTTCGACGCTGCATCAGCTGCTCGTGCCCTCATCGTACTTTCATCTCGCCTGGTTCCTGATCTCCCTGACGCTGCTCTTCTCCTGCAGCCGGGCCGTCCGGCGCGGTACTGAAGGGTGCCGCACCTTCGCCTCGTTCATGGCCTGTTTTCATGCCTTAGTGGCCCTGGAGGCGGCCCTGCTCGTGGCCTGGGGACTCAAGAGTCGGGAGGTCTTCTCAGAAAACTGCATCTGGTTCAACCTGCTGCTCACCCTGGTCTACTACCGGCTGCGGCGGCAAGCGGCGACCACCGAAACCAGTTCAAAGACCCCGTCCTGAAACGGGGCTTTTTGTGTCGATCAGTCCAGGACCGTCAGCTGTTCCTGAAGCTTATCGAGGCGGTCACGCGCCGCCTCACGTTTCCGCCGCTCTGCCTCCACCACCTCCGACGGCGCCCGCTCAATGAAGGCCCGGTTGCCGAGCTTTTTCTCGAGCGCGGTCAGATAATCCTCGGTCTTCCGGATCTCCGTCATGATACGGGACCGCTCCTGTTCGATGTCGATGATGTCGCCGAGAGGCACGTGCACCCGGATGCCCCGGACGACACTCGACGCCGCGCCGGACGGACGGTCGCCGCCCTCCGCGACGGTCAGGACGGCCACCTTGGCCAACCGACGGATGACCTCCGCGTGCCGCTTCACCAGACCGATCTGCCTGTCGGCATGGACGGTCACGTCGATCTCCCGGCCTACGTCGACCCGATAGGTCGCCCGCAGGTTACGGATGGCAGTAATGATGTCACGGACCATATCGAAATCCCCGACATCGCTTTCCGGGGCAACCGGTGCCGGATCGCCCCAACTGGCAACCATCAGGAAATCGCCTTCGCCCTCGGCGAAAGCGCGTCGGTGAATCTCTTCGGTGACGAACGGCATGAACGGATGCCACAATTTCAGCAGCTCATACAGGACATACTCCAACAGCCGCTCCTTGCCGCCTTCGACCTTGGACACCTCCAGGTACCAGTCGGCCAGTTCGTTCCAGGTGAAATCCCGCAGCCTCTCCCCGGCCCGGGAGAAACTGTAACTTTCGATGTCCTCGGTGGAGTCCCGCTTCACCTCGTCCAGACGGGCCAGGATCCACCGGTCAGCGAGCGTCTGCGGTTCCGGGCGGCCTGACGGCCGCCGCACCTCGCCGACGGTCATCAGGATATACCGCGACACGTTCCAGAGCTTGTTGGTGAAATTGCGGAAATGGGCGATCTTCTCCTCCGACAGCCTCAGGTCATTCCCGGGCGTGTTACCGATGATCAGTGACAGCCTTACGGCGTCGGTGCCGTACTTCTCCGACACGTCTATGGGATCGATGATGTTCTCGAGCGACTTGGACATCTTGCGCCCCTGTTCGTCACGCACCAGCCCGTGCAGATAGACCGTCTCGAACGGCACCTGACCTGTGGCGTAGGTGGTCATGAGGATCATCCGGGCGATCCAGAAGAACAGGATGTCGTAACCGGTCTCCAGGACCTGAGTGGGATGGAAACGCTTGAGGTCCTCGGTCTCCTCGGGCCAGCCCAGGGTGGAAAAAGTCCAGGTACTGGAAGAGAACCAGGTATCGAGCGTGTCCGGATCCTGGACCAGGTCACCGATGTCCTCATCACGACCGCAGGTCGGGCACTTGAGCGGTGCCTCGCCGGCGGAGACGACGATCCCCTCGCGCGAGGCCATGACCCGCCCTGCGGCTCCGGCCCGCCCTTCCGTCTCCTCATCGACGTGGCAGGACTGGCAATACCAGACCGGAATGCGGTGACCGAACCAGATCTGACGTGAGATGCACCAGTCCCGGAGGTTCTCCATCCAATGGAAATAGACCTTCTCGAACCTCTCCGGCAGGATACGGATGCTGCCGTCACGCACCGCCTCCAGCGCTAACCGCTTGAGAGACTTGCCACGGCCGGGGATCTCCTGATCGACATTGACGAACCATTGGCGTGAGGTGAGCGGCTCGACCGGCGTGCCGCAGCGATAACAGACCGAGACGTTATGGTCCAGCTCCTCGGTCTTCTGGAGCAGCTCCCGGGACTTCAGATCCTCCACGAACCTGCGACGGGCTTCCTCCACCGCCAGGCCCGCGTATTTCCCGGCGAGGGCGGTCATCCGGCCGTCCTCGCCGATCACCTTCTTGAGCGGCAGCAGATTCTTCTCGGCCATCTCGAAATCGACCGCCGAATGGGCCGGCGTGAGCCCGACCACGCCCGAACCGAAGGCCCGGTCCACCGCCGGATCGCCGATCACCCGGATATCCTGCGGACCGATGCCGAAATCGACCTGGAAGACCTGACCGATCCTGTCCCGATAACGCCCGTCATCCGGATGGACCGCGACCGCCGTATCGCCCAACTTGGTCTCCGGCCTGGTGGTGGCCACGATGAACGGACCATACCTCAGGTAATAGAGCGTGCCCCGCTCCTCGCGGTATTCGACCTCGTCATCGGCCAAGGTCGATTCGCAACGCGGACACCAGTTGACGATGCGTGTCCCCCGGTAGATCAGGCCGTCGTCATACATCCGTCGGAACATCTCCCGGACTGTCCGCGAACGTACCTCGTCCAGGGTGTAAGCCTCGCGCGACCAGTCGCAGGATGATCCCATCTTCCTGATCTGCTTATGGATCGTCCCCTGTGATTTCCTGATGAAATCCTCGACCCGGGCGATGAATCCGGCGCGTCCCAGATCGTACTTGGTCTTGCCTTCCCGGTCCAAGAGCTTCTCCACCTTGGTGTTGGTGGCGATCGCCGCATGGTCGGTGCCGGGCAGCCAGAGGGCGGCCTTGCCGCGCAGCCGGTGGTACCGGACCATCAGGTCCTCGAGCGTCAGGAACATGGCGTGACCGATGTGAAGTGTCCCGGTGGCATTGGGCGGCGGCATCATGATGACGAAGGGCTCCCGCCGCTGCCCCGGCAGGTTGTCCGGATCGAACAGGCCGCTCTCCTCCCAGGAACGGTAGATGCGGTCTTCGACGGCCTGAGGCTCATAGGCCGGCGGCAGCTCCGGCTCAATCGATTTTCCCTTGTGGTCAGTCCGGTCAGACATAAGCTCATCAGACGATGACGTTATCTTATTATATTGCCCTTCGGCCGAAAAGCAACCGCCGGAGCGGGCCAGGGTCGTGAACGATCCGCCTGATTGACCGGACCGGAACCCTGCGTTAACTTGGTAAGGCTCCTTTCAACCTCGTGGGCCACATCGTGCATTGCAGGAGGATGCGATGGATACCATTCTCGGGTTTCTGGTGGCGCTGACACTCTTCTCTGCCGCCGGATTCACGGGCGAATGCCTGTACAATGGCCTGGAGCCGGTCATCAGAAGCCTGATCCGGAAAGAGCGGATCGACTGGAGGCTGCAGGGTGCCGTATCGCTGTGGTGTATCCCGGTCTATGGATTGTCGGCGGCCGTGGGTTACCACCTGGTCGCCGCGACGCTGTTTCCGGATTTCTTCGATATGCCCTGGCCGCTGCGGGGCGCGGCCTACGTCGCCGGCATCTATCTCTGGGAGATGCTCTGGGGCCTCGTCACGGAACGGGTCTTGGGGCGTTGTCTCTGGCAGTACCGCGACTCGCGCTACCGTCTGTTCCGGTATATCAATCCCTGGTTCGCCCCTATCTGGTTCGGCTTCGGCTTCATCCTGGAATGGACCGAACGATGCATCATCCCGGCGATCGTGGGCTGTTGCTGAATAATCCGCTTGAACAAGCGGATTTTTCGTCCGGACTGACTTACCCTCATTTAAGCTGAAAATGTCATCCTATCTTGACGTTTTAGGCCCAACCGAGGGGATTTGACAAGTACGACGGCCCACGATAAGGTATCCCATTCCCGAAAAAGTCAGTCAGGCTATGGCCCGGAAGATGTCCCAACAATTCATGGAGGCCCTGAACGGCAAGAACCACGTCCTGATAACTACCCGCAAGGACTGGACGGTGGACGGGGTGGCTACCGCACTGGCGATCAAGTCCGTACTGGAGAGGCGCCGAACGAACGTCGATGTGATCATCGACGGTTTTTCTCCCGGGCCGACACTGTCCTTCCTTGAAGGGATCGACACGATACGCCCGGCCTTCGGCCAGCTCCAGAAATTCGTCATCTCGCTCGACGTCTCCAAGAGCAAGCTCGACGAGCTGTCCTATGACGTGAAGGAGGGTCGCCTCAACATCTACGTCACGCCCAAGGAGGGCCGTTTCCGGGACAAGGACGTCTCGACCGCGGCCTCGGAATTCAAATACGACCTGATCGTCACCGTGGATACGCCAGATCACGATTCGTTAGGAAGGCTATTCTCGGAGCACACCGACCTATTCCACCAGCTGCCGGTCATCAACATCGACCATGACACCTCGAACGAACAGTACGGCAACCTGAACCTGACCGACATCACGGCGACCTCCTGCGCCGAAGTGGTCCACGGCATCTTCCGCGAGACGCCGGAGAACACGCTCGACGAGCGGGTGGCCACGGCGCTGCTCACCGGCATCATCGCCAAGACGCGCAGCTTCAAGTCGCCGAACGTCACGCCCCGTACCCTTGATGCCGCTTCGGTCCTGGTGGCCGCCGGCGCCCGGCGGGAAGAGATCGTCCAGCAGCTCTACCGGACCAGATCCCTGGCGACGCTGAAACTGTGGGGGCGGGCGCTGGCCCGGCTGAAACATGACCCGGAGACCCGGACCGTCTGGACCCTGCTGCTGCGCCAGGATTTCGTCCATGCCGGCGCCAACGAGGAATTCCTGCCGGAGGTCATCCATGAGCTGATCGTGAACGCGCCGGAAGCCGAGATCGTCAGTCTCATCTACGAACAGGAATCGGCCCAGGAGACCGGGAAGGTGTCCGGCGTCTGCGCCCTGGTCACCTCGGAAAGACATGCCGATGCCCTCGGCCTGGTCTCTTCCCTGCGGCCGGAAGGCGACCGTCGTCTGGCCCGGGTCTGCTTCCCCGGAGTGAAGATAATGGAGGCGGAAAAGGCGGTGATCGGCTCGATCCGGGCCTCGCTCGGTAAGGGTCCTCATCCGACCTGGCCGCTGGTCGCCGAAGAAGCCTCATCGGCCCGGCCGACCGGTTCCTGACCTTGATTTTCCCGCCAAACCGTCCTATGATGTGACGGAACCGCGGGCGTGTAGCTCAGTTGGTTAGAGCGTTACGTTGACATCGTAAAGGTCAGTGGTTCGACTCCACTCACGCCCACCAAAAAGGCGCCAGCGCAAGCTGGTGCCTTTTTTTGCGAAAGGATTTGGCCATAAAAAAACCCGCTTCGTGAAACTCACGGAGCGGGTGAAGTTCAGCGTATGCCTTCAGCCTCGAGCTGCCGCACCTCTTCAAGCCATCGGTCGCGGTCAGCGTCAGTCATCCGCGGATCGATCACAACCATGTTCTTGCGGTCGGCTTCAGTGTACGGCCGATCCGGCAGCAGGCTGCGACGCGTGCAGTTCAGCAGCGCCTGCAACGTCTGATAGCGCCGGGTCTCGGAGATCGACGGCGGGATGATGTCCCGGGCGACCTCCAGGGCCTGTTCCGGACTGAGCTGGCCTTCACCGGCCTCGGCCCGCAGCTCCCCGCGGAGCAGGGCGAAGCTGGCCGCCGAGTAGCCGCGGGTGAGCTTCTCTAACTCCTCGCGGTACCCCTCCAGGCTCCCGGAGACGGTGCCTTGGAGCGTCCAGGCGATGAATTCGTCACGGTCCTCCCCTTCCGGGTCGAGTACCGGGATGATCAGGTCGCCGACGCGTCCCGGACGAAGCATGTCCGGCGGCAACAGGTGTACCCGGGCCGTCATCAGCAGCCAGAGTATCCGCCCTTTCAGTCTCGGATCGGACATCATAGCCAGCATCTGTCCGGTGACCCGACGCTCGGTGGAGTGCGGTTCGCCGGAAACGTCGGAGAACGACGTGTCGGCCTCGTCCACGAAGATCAGCGCCTTGGACAGTGCCTCGAGCACCCGTCGCAGCCGTTCCAGGATGAGATCGGTCTCACCGAACCACTTGCTGCGGATACCCTTGAGCACCAGGACCGGCATGCCGAGCTCCGCGGCCACGGCCTCGAAAATGTAGGTCTTACCCACACCGAGCGGTCCGCAGACGATGGCTCCGGACAGGGCGCCCCGGCCCGAGGCGCGAAACCGCGGGATGAGCCGTTCTCCGATGAACGTCTTCAGCTTCCGGTTGCCGACCAGGTCCTCCAGGCGGTGCGCCGGCTTCTTGAATTGGACGACTTCTTCGCCCAATTGGGACTTGATGAAGGCTTCCACCTTGTCCACCACCTCTTCCGAGGTAAGCCGTCCGCCCTGATGGGCCGCGCCCTTGAGCAGCTGGAAAAGCGCGTGTACCGAGAGTCCGGCCGTCCACTTCACCAGGTCGGCCCCGCCTTCCAGGGTCGTCGGCGGCCGTTCCGGACCGCCGGACAGGAGATGCCGGCGGTCGAACCAGGCGATGCAGTGACGACGCTGTTCCTCGTCCGGCGAGGGGATGTCGACCCTCAGCATCTGGGGCAGTTTCGACACCCGCTGGTTGACCAGGTTCCGGGACTCCGAGATGAGCACGACGATGTCGCCGCCGCTCATGAAGCCCGGATCCGACAGCCAGTCGCGGCAGATGGCCACGCGGTGCCGGTCGGCCTCGGAGAGCCGGCTGATCTCCCCTTCGGGGATGATCATATCGGCCCCCTCGATGACGATAATCAGGTGCTCCGGCAGGAGCGGTACGCCATCGCCGTCCTCGGCCCGGGAACAGAGGCACATCTGTCTCAGGGCCTCGAGAGCCAGACTCGGCTTACCGGCCGCTTCCGTCAGCAAACGGTCGAACTGCGTGCCGAGTTCCTTGAGCCTGGCCGCCGCCTCGTCCTTCCACGAGGAACTATGGGCCGGGTCGAGACCGCTGCGGTACCTGACCCAGGCCTCCTTGACCTTGTCACGTTGCGCCTGGTCGGCGAACTTCAGCGGACTGTTCATCTGGTACATGACCAGGATCCGGTCGTCGAGATGCCACTTGGCCCTCAGGTACTCGGCCAGAGGGACATAGTCACCCCTGAACCCGTTGACCTCGGGAGCGAAGAACAGGTCGTGGATATTGCCGGTCAGCATCAGCGAACGGGACTGGCCCGAGTTGAGGATGCGGGCGGCCCGACGCCGGAACCCGTAATCGGGATCCGGACCGATCGCCTTCTCCCGGACTGCGGACCAGTTCGTCACCACTTCACCCTTCTCGGGCACCTGATGTTCTTTCCGGAGATTGATGTGCGGACTCATGCTAGCACCCCCTCGGCCCGACCGTCGGCGACCTTCTTCCAGAAGAGGTCGTGTTCCGCCGGATCGGTCCGCGCTTCCGGATCGAAGACGACCCGCCGGATCGTCTCCCGCTGCTCACGGAGCCTCTCGAAATCCCGCACCTGGTCCAGACCGTGCACCGGAGCGGTGTCGTCGTAGACTACGGTGGCACCGGGGGGTCGCCGGATGCCGTAATCTTCCCAGTTCCAGTACTGGGAGAGTCCGACCACCCGGTCCCCGACGTAAAGGGCCTCGTTGAGCTCATGGGTGACCAGCAGCATGGTGTAGGGTGGCTTCTCCCCGGCCTGTTTGGCCTTGAGGTTCTCCCCATACAGGGAGAGCAGCATGCGCTGCAGGTCCTCCCGGGTAGCCTCGTCGAGCGCCCCGAACGGCTCGTCCATCAGCATCACCTCGGGCCTCATGATCATCGCCTGAGCGATGGCCACGCGCTGGCACATGCCGCCGGACAGCTCATGGGGGTACTTCCTGAGAGCGTCCTGGAGTCCGACCCGCACCAGCATCTCCTCCGCGGCGCGCAGGTGACGCCGGCGCAACTGACGCCAGGCGAAGGGACGGAACGTCCGGAAAGGGATGCTCGTCTCATCGAGCATCGGCCCGAAAGCCACGTTCTGCTGGGCCGTCAGAAAGGGGAATAGCGAGTAGCGCTGGTAGACCATGCCCCGATCGCGACCCGGAGAGCGTACCACTTGGACGCCCGATCCGTTGCCCGAGTGCATGGCGATGTGGCCTTCGCTGGGCGGATGGGTACCGACGATCGCCCTGAGCAAGGTTGACTTGCCACAACCGCTCGGACCGACCAGGGCCACGATCTGACCACGGCCGATCCGCAGGTTGATGTCGTGCAATACCTTCTTGGCGCCGAAACGGTGATGAAGGTTGATGCACTGGAGGACGATGTCGTGCCGCTGGACAGCCGCCGCGGCCCCGACGGTTCCGGTTGCCGAGTTCATGACGACCTCCTTCCTCCGTCGTGCCAACGGCAGACGAGTCGCTGCAGCTGCTTCATGCCGACGTTCATCAGGAACCCGAACATCATCAGGTAGAAGAGATAGGGGTAGACCACCCCCATGTCCAACAGCCGCGACAGGAGCCTGATCCGGTAACCGAACCCGACGTCCCCGACCACCATCTCGGCGGCGATCAGGAAGACCATGGCCGGCCCGAACTGAAGACGCACGGCATCGATCAGTTTGGGCAGCATATGCCGGACGATCACGTTCCAGACCACTTCGGCATGCGACGCGCCGAGGGTGTAGGCCTTGTACAGCAGCTCTTCAGGGACGTCCCGGACCGACAGATGGACGGTCTGGGCCAGGGTCGGCAACACGCCGAAGGCGATCATGGCGACATACATCTCGGTGTCCGTGCCCACGAGCACGAAGAACACCGCCAGCATCGCCGTCGGCGGCACCTGGGCGAACAGGGACAGGGGCGGCACGAGCAGCGCCTCCACTGTCGCCGAACAGCCCATGAGTATGCCGAGGAAGACCGCTCCCAGGACGCCGCACAGCAGCCCCAGGAAGAGGCGCGACAGCGTCGCCTTGGAATCGACGACGACCCAGCGTTCTCCCGAACGGGGATGCGGCTGGACCGCCTTGACCACCCCCTCCTTGAGCTGGCTCCAGGAGGGTATCGTGGTGTCTTCAGGGTTCTCGATATGCTGCCGGTGCGACAGATAGGTGTATCCGCCAAGCAGCAATCCGACCGCCAGCAACCCCAGGACCACCCGGGGCCACTTCCTTCTGAAAGGTTGTCTGATCACGACGAACCTCCTTTTCGAAACGTCCGGAAACTCACCAGATTGTCGACTATACGCTTCTTTTTCGTATGTAACGAACGGTTCTCCTCCTTTCTCGGGATCCCCAGACGGTCCTGAGGGGCTCGAGAAAAGAGACGGCCGGAGGGTCGAAGTTTGACCCTCCGGCCGTGGTCGGAAGACGGGACGCCGATGCCCGTCAGTCGCCGTTACGCTTCTTGACCGCCTGCATGTAGCTGGGGTCGAAGCGCAGTGCCGCGGTGCCGCCGGCGCCGTAGGAGACGCTGGGCTTCTTGGGCACGATGTCATGACTGACGCAGAACTGCGTCACCGTCCTCATCGTCTGGACGAGCGAGTCACCGGTGAAGAGGGCGATGCCCTGCTCCGGAGTGCTGTAGAAACGCGTCTGCTGGACGACCTTGCGCATCGACTGCAGCCCCAGGTTGGAGAACTTCTCCCCGATGGCGATGAGCGTGTCGTCCGCCGTCGCCGGATCGGTCATGCGTTGGTTGATGGCGTAGAAGGTGTCGATCACCGCCTTGGCGAAGCGCTTGCCGCCGGGCTTGTCGAGTGACTTCTTCGACATCACGATCATGTCGATGATCTCACCGGGGATGGAAGTGCTGTCGAACAGCACGCGCGTGTCCTTGCGCTTCTCCAGCGTGTCCAGCACGAAGGGGTTCCAGACGGCGATGGCGTCGTAGCCCCGACGTTTCTGCTGCATGGCCAGGGCGGCGGCCTGCGGGTCCATGTTGGTGAAGGTGTAGTCAGTCTCCTTCTCGCCGAGCTTCTGCAGGTTGCGCACGAACATGTACTCGCTGACCGTCTTGGCCAGCCCATACACCTTCTTGCCCTTCAGCTGCGTGACGCTGGTGATGTCCTTGGGGACGATCAGGGCGTCGGCGCCGAAGCTGGTCGAGGTCGGGAGAATGGCCACGGTCGGCCGGGTGAGCGCCGGATTCAGCGAATCCATGTTGGTCAGCGCGGCCGCGTCGACGGCACCCGACCCGTACATGGTGATGCACGAATCGTAATCCGCCTCGCGGAGCACGATGTCCACGTTCCACTTCTTCTCGATGGGCCCGAGCTTGCCCTTGTGGCCGTCGATCAGCTTGACCTCATGGGCTACGCCGAAGACGCTCCACGACGGGTACTCGCTCCAGGCGAGCGAGAACGAGGGCGGGTCGGCCAGGGCCTGGACCGGCATCAGGATCACGGCGATGGTGCCGAGGCACCACAGGATCCGATTGAGATGCGACATGACTTGCCTCCTTCATCTTTCCGTTTCTGGTTCTTGCTTCCGTCATACTGCAACCGTCGTCGACCGTCGGCGGGGACACCCCGCTAGGACGCGGAATGCCCCGCGGACGGAAGACTGACGGAAGAGTCCCGATGTCACTCCGGCAAGGGCGTGCCCTTGGCGGCCTCAGTGCCGGTGGCCTCGACGGTCGCCGGCGACTCCTCGGTCAGGCCGAGCTCGCTGAAGAACTCGCTGTCGGCCTCGCTGGACTCGGCATAGGCCATGTACTCGGCCTCCTGAGCCTTGGTGTCGGTGCCGGCCAGGGTCTCGGCGACCCGGGCCCGCGCCTTGGCCTTCTGCCGCAGGTCACGCATCTGTTGCAGCTGCTCCGAGGTGGTGTCCTCGGCGATGCCGGAGAGCATGTCGGCGACGCGCTGCTCCTCCTGGGCGGTGATGATGTCGGCCACCGCTTCGCCCTTCTCGGCCTTGATCTTGTCGAGGTCGCGCTTCAGCGAAAGCATGTTGCGCTTGTGCTCCTCGATCTTGCCGGTACCGGCCTGGATCTCGGCCTCGAGATCCTGGATGCGCGCCTCCTTCTCGCCGAGGGTCGACGAGAAGTCCTTGAAGGCGCCCTGATGCTTCATCAGCTCGGAATCGGCCTTGATCTGCTCCGGGGTCAGGCCCTGTGCCTGCAGCTGCTTGAGCCGCTGCTTGGCCTTGGCCAAGGCTCCGGCCTTGAGACCCTCGAGCCGACCGGTCTCCTCGGTGAGCTGCTTGAGCGTCGCCTTGCGCTTCTCCTGGATGGTGACGATCTCCGCCACCGCCCGCGAGTAGTCCTGGATCCGGCCGGTCTTCTGACGGATGATGTCGTCGTAGGTCGCGTTCACCACGTGCGGATTCAACGAGAGCGCCTCGCGCGCCTTGTCGATCCTTCCGGTCAGGAAGTACCCGACCGCTTTCAGGAATCTCCAGATTGCTCGGAACATCTTGTCCTCCTTTGCGGCCGGTCTACCGTCCTTCGACGGCCTGCCGCTCGTATTCGGAAATGTCCACGTTCCACGATGAGATCTGTTCTTCGACCTTTCGGGCCACCTCCAGGTTCCGGTCCAGCTCGTCCCGCAGTTCCTGCAGGGCCGAGCTGTCGCTGTCCTTCTCCACGCTGAGCGCCTGCACCTGGACGAGTATGCCGCCGAGGCGTTCGACGCTCTTGCCGACTTCGGCGATCAGCCTTTCCCGCTTGTCCAGAATCGACCGTCGCGCTTCCGGTACGTTCAGCCTGCCGGCGGTCTCCGCCAGCCTGACCGAACGCTCCAGCGCCCGGACGCACCCCTGAAACAGTCGGTCCACGCCGGAGATGATGTCGAACGACGACAGGGTACCCACGTCGGCGGACCAGGAGTCGTCCTCCTTGAACGCCCGAGTGAGTTCCCGCAGGTCGCCGAGCAGCCTCTCCGTCCGCGGATCGCCATCGCCCTGGAGGCGGGTTCCGAGATCGTCGAGCGCCCGCTGGCGCCCCCTCTCCGTCTCCCGCTCCAGCTCATCCAGCACTTCCCGGCCGACACGTTCGCTTCCGGTCAGGAACCGGGTCACGCATGACCCGATACCCGCCAGGACACCCGTCAGGCCGACGAACGCCAGCGGGCCGCTGGCGAAGCCGAAGGCCCACTGGGCGATCAGTAGCGTCGCACCTCCCAGAAGGGGGATGAGCGTCAGCGGGCTGGCGAGCAGGCGAATCATGAATTTCCTCTTGAACTCTCGCCTCTCCAGCATGTTCCCTCCTTCAGGAAGAGGCGTCCCCGCGCCGGCCGACCGGCCGGCGCGGGAGACGTCCTTTGAGTCCTATCAATAGGGCAGGTTACCGAGGATGAACGAGACCGATTGCGACCCCCCTCCGTTGCCGGATGGGTCGGCCACTTCGGCCCGCAGGCGTGTCGTCGGTACGCCTCTCGAAGTGAGGTGCCGCACCGCCGCCTCCGCCCTGGACTTGGCCAGCTCGCGGTTGGCCTGCGGATCGCCCTCGGCCCGGGCGTGACCGATCACCTTGAGATAGGAGTTCGGCCACGATTCGAGCTGCTGCGACAGTCGGTCGAGATCCCTCTGGCTCCGCACGCTGATACGGGCGTTGCCCCGACTGAAGGCGATGGGGTCGATACGCATATTGCCGACGGCGACGATCCGGTCCCACTGCTCATCGGAGAGAGCGGGCAGGGCCGCCGCGCCGCGCACGGCGTCGAGGTCCGAAGTCCCCGGACCCATGCCTTGGATGACATTGACCTTCTTTCCGGGGTGGAAGTTCTCCGCCAGCAAATCCCTGAGGGTGCCGTCGTAGAACAGCGTACTGGCCTTGCCCTCCAACGGGTCGCGGTCGAGCGCTCCCGTCTTGACGAGCACGTCAGCGATGTTCCCGATGATGTCCTCGAGATGCTGGACGCCTTTGGTCGGCTGCAAGCCGAGGTGGGCGTAATTCTCCAGCGTGTTCTTCCACCGGATGCCGTCGACCAGCTTCCGGGCCTGAGCCTCGGAAAGCGTGTCCGAACCGGTCCGTTTGGCGTCATCCATGACCAGCTTGACCATCCCGTCGGCCTGACGGCCGTAAGAGAAAGCGGCCCGCTGGTATGATTCGACCACTGCCCGGACCAGTTCCGGGTGCTTCTGGAGGAACTTCCGGTTGGCGACCAGGACGTCGACGATATAACCCGACAGCTTGGAACTGTCCAGGAGTACATGAGCACCCGGCTCGTCGAGCGCCTTGGAGACATAGGGTTCCCAGAGCACGAAGGCCCGTTTTCCTTTGTCCCCTTTCGCCTTGCGGAATTCCTTGTAGACGGCCTCGGCGCCGTCCGCCTCCTCCCACCACTTCTCGGGCAGGCTGGGCAGACTGAACGTGGCGACCACCACCCGCGCCAGGAACTCGCTGGGCGAGCTCGGCGTGAGCACGATTCGGGCATCCGGACTGTCGAGGTCCTGGATGCTGCCGACCGCGCCCTGGTAGGCGACGATCGCGTCGGCGCCGTTGGTCTCATCGATGACCATGACGATGCTGGCCGGGTACTCACCCATCTTCGCTCCCGCGTAGATGAGCGAATCCACCGTGAACACCGCCAGGTCGACATCCTCGTCACGTAGGGCCTTGAGCCGGGCCTCGTAATCGGCCCGGTCATCCTCGATCTCGAGTCTGATGCCCTGCGACTTCAGTTCGCCGGCCAGGGCCGGAGAACGGAGGATGGCGTATCCGGAGAACGAATCGGCCGCGACCTTGACCACGTGCTTGTACTGGCTCGAGGACCCAGTCGCTTCCGTCAGCTCCTCCTGGAAGTAGGGATGGATCAGGTAGCGATAGGCGACGCCCAGGATGCCGATGATCAGGATCCAGGCGCCGGCCACCAGGATGGTGCGCGTCGCCTTCTTGGTCCCGCTCATCGGCGTGTCCCCCGAGCCGACCGCCTCCGCCTCATGAGCAGGAGGACGGTCGTCGAGAGGAGCGCCAGCAGCGCCCACCACCCGGCTTGACCCTGGTGGTGATGGCAACCGCAGCCGCTCCCGCCCGCAGACGGGGTTGACGCGGCCTGGCCGGACGGCGCCTGACCCAGGGACGTGTCCGCATACGGACGCGGTTTGGCCCCGATGGGATGGTTGCCGGTCTCAGCCAGGGTCTGGATGGCCGCCAGACAGACGTCGGTGGACAGCGGAGCGATGACGCTGAAGACGTCATCACCCACGGTACCGCCGTCTTCCTGCTCGGTCACCTCGGCGAAAACCTGGGAGATCGTACTCTCCAGTGAGGCCGGGTCCTTCGCGTTGCGGTAGGTGTGGGCCCACTGGGCCAGCGTGTGCTGCTGGTCCATGTCCACGCCGATCACGTCGAGCGTGATGCCGCGCGCGACTACCTCTGGGGTCCAGCGCTCCATTTCCGAGCGCTCGCCGTAGTCGGCCTCGCCGTCGGTAACCACCAGCAGCCGGTAGCTGCCGTAGTTGAGCTGCTTGGTCCGCTGATCGAGCAGACGGTCGGCCCCTTTCTTGATGAAAGTGGCCAGCGGCGTGCCGCCACCGGAATCGATGGCGTCGATGGCGCTGTTGAGCCTGCCCCGGTCCAGTGGGCCGAGGTCATAGACCCAGCCCGCGTGGGGGAAGACCAGGATGCCGACGTTGACGTCGCCCGAGAGCTGGCCAAGCACCTTCTTGAGGGCATCCCGGGCCGCCTGCATCTTCCAGCCGTCCATCGAACCGGAAGCGTCGACCACCACCACGATGTTGGCGCGGTCGAGCTCCGGCTGGGCGGCCTGGAGCGGCGCGGCGGACAGGATGAGGAGGAACGCTGTGTATGTCGCAATCAGCTGGTTCATGGCTTCCTCCTTCCTAGAAGTCGAAGTCGCTGGCTTTGATGGCTTCCGCGGAGACGCGCACGATACGGAACTCGACGCGCATGTTCCGCTTGGCCTCGCCCATGTTGGCGGGCTTGGCGATGAGCGGTTCGCGGATGCCCACGCCCTGCGGCTGGATCTGGCTCTCGTCGATCGTCACCTTCTTATGCCGCGCGTACTCGATGAGCGACTCGCGGACCGCCCTGGCCCGAATCCGGGACAGGTTGGCCGCAGCCTGCATCGTGTCGCGCGGGTTATGCTCGGTGACGCCGTCGAAGGCGCCGGACTGGATCAGCTTGATGACGCCCTCCGTGCTGTTCAGATCGAGCTGACGGCCGTTGTAGTAGTAAACGTACTGGCCGCCGGAGCCCGACTGCTTCAGGGTGCCCTTACGCAGGCCGGCCCGGACCATCTCGACCAGCGTCTTGGTCGGGTCGGAATGGCCGCGGATGGCGATGACCGCCCCCCCGTACATCTGGGAGAGCTCGATCACCTTGTCGAAGTCCTTGCGGTACTTGGACGCGGAGAAATCGTTCTGGTTCGGCTCGAAGTTGATGGTGAACGAGTAGATGGTGTTGTCGTCCAGCACGCCGCCGGAGCTCAACTCCTCGATCTCGCTCTGCACCGCCTCCGGCCGGAACTTCTGCGATCTGGCCGCGCCGACGTGCGCCAGGTAACCGGTGTACGCCGAGGAGTTCCAGTCGATGCCGGTCGCCTTGAGGTCGCCCTTGCTCCGGGCGAAGCCCCAGTCCACCGCCATCTGCAGCGACGACTTCTTGAAGGCGTCGAAACCGCGCAGGTTCGACGAGTCGGTGAAGAAGGACACGTTGCCGGCGTGGCCGACGAACTTGCAGTCCGAGATCAGGCCGTGCGCCTCCTCCAGGGTGGGGATGGTGCCCCGGCCGTAGATCTCCTGGGTCAGCTTGAGCAGCTTCTCGAACTGCCGCGAGCCGCGGCTCTCGTACTGCTTCTTCTGCTCAACCACCTCCTCCGCGGCCTTCAGGTATCCGGCCACGAACTTGGTGACGAGGTCGCGGTGGTTGTCGTAGAAGTCCTGACGCACCACGTAGACGTCGGCGATGGAGCGGGAGAGCTCGGCCGTCGAGACGAGCACGTGCGCGCCCTTGACCGTGCCTTCTGCGCCGCTGCCGACGTTCTGGGCCCCGCCGGTCAGCCCGATCATGTCGGGCGTGATGACGAACGCCGCGTCGATGCGCTTGTTCTTCTTGAACATCTCCGAGGGACAGTTGGCCGTACCCGTGAGGTCATCGGCCCAGATGAGTTTGACGTCATTCAGGCCGAGTCCCGCGGTCTTCAGCACGTCATAGAGCATGCCGACATGCGGCCCGCCCTTCTGCAGGACAATCGTCTTGCCCTTGAGATCGGCGAGCGTCCTGATGTTCCGCCGGGCGACCATGTGATCGCCCTGCGACCAGGTGAGCTGCAGGATCACCACACCCTTGGTGCGGGGATCCCGGTCGATCATCTCGGCGGCGAGTCCGATCATGCGGAAGGTACCCCGCAGGAACGGGCTCTTACCGGACAGGTAGTCGCGGACCTGCTGATGGAAGTCGTCCCCGGCCTGGAGCTTCAGGTTCAGCCCCTGCTGGTGGAAGATGGAGCCGTTCTTGGTGGTCAGGCCCCCGTTGGCGTAGAAGGTGGCCATGTCGCCGCCCCAGGTGATGAACGGTACCTGGAGGGGCGAGGTCGACTTGACCGGACCCACCTTGACGCGACCGACCTGGTCAGAGAATCTCTGCGCCGCGGTGGCATCCGCGGTGAAGAGCATGGCCAGGGCGGCCAGGAATCCTGCTGCCGTGAGAAAACCTTTCCGTTTCATCGTCAGTCCTCCATGTGCCCCAAAGGGCGTCTGTTTCTGCTTCACGGATCGTTTATCCTGTCATGTTCCCGGCGAGACAGCCGAATCGGTATCCCGACACCTCCTTTTCATATCCATCGTCTCTTGGAGACTCCTTTGTTCTTTGTGACTCGCTTGTATTGTAATGACCGGTCAGGACCGGCCAAAAATAGCCGAAAAACGTCCCCGGACCTGACGCGGGAACATAGCAGGAATCCGCTGTCGTGTCAATGATTTATTATGTATCGGGGCGCTCGTCTGATTCCGGGCGATATCTGAGCTTAAACGGGGCTGCTGTCCGGGCCGTTTCCGCGCGGTATCCGGACTGACGGTCAGTCGGGCCCCCTGACCACGAAAAAACCGCCCGATGGGCCTGGGCGGCTTAAAACGATCAGATCGGTCCCGACTTGATCAGCGGGGCCGGATCGCCGTTGGACGGCAGCAGGTACCTGTTCCGGTCCTGCGAAAGGTCGACGTACCGGTCAGCCGCCTTCATCAGGCGATAGGCGGTGGTTCCCCGAAAGGCCAGTACTTCGACCCGCCGTCCGTTCGACTTGAGATATTCGGCCAGCTCCACGAAATCTCCGTCACCGGAGACGAGCACCACGACGTCGAGACGCCGGTCGACGGAGAAACGGATGGCGTCGACGGTGATGCCGACATCCCAGTTGGCCTTCTTCGTGCCGTCCGGGAAGACCTGCAGCTCCCGTTCCTTGGTCTCGATGCCGATGTGCTTCAGGGCATCGAAGAAAGACTGTTCGTTGCCGGTGGCACGTACCACGTAGGCGATGGCCTGGACCAGCCGACGATCGGCGACGGCGGTCTCCAGGATGGTCTCGAAGTTCACCTTCCGGCCGAACAGGTTCTTGGCCGAATAGTACATGTTCTGCGTATCGATAAACACGCCGACCCGATGGTCCTTACGCAGGATCACGCTCCTGCTCCTTGGTGCTGCCGATGTACGCTCGAATCCTCGGTCTTGGGAAAACTGTCACCTCCTGCGAGAGGTCGGTTACTCCGCTTCATCTCTTATCACCCCTTTTGCGTCGTCCTTTTCCTAATGTGCCTCGAGAGATTGGATCGACACCCCCTTTCCTTCACACACCTCGCGATCTCTGACATTTTGCGTATTTCAATGAGCCTGCTGAGGTCGGTCCGGCGCGTCGGGCGGACCGGCTCGATTCGGCAATCTATCAGTTTTCCGGACGGCTGTCAACGGTGGGCATCACGGCAGCCTGTCCGGCGTGACCGGCACCGAAAAGACCGGGCTGACCCGGCCTTGGATATTTCCGATCGGTCTGCCGTCATTCGCTGTCGTCCCGCGGGATGAACACCGGCACGACCTTCCGAAGGACCGTATGCGAGGATCGCTTGATCTCCCGATACAGCCTGGACTGGAGGGCCTTGATCCTGTCCCGATAGACCTCCCAAAGACGGCGCCGCAAGACCTGATCCTCGATCGGGACGGTCTTCAGGGCTTCCCTGAACCGGATATCCAGTTGGGTCTTCTCCTGCTCGTACTCCCTGGTATAGGTGTCGATCTCCTGGTCCAGCAGGGGGGTCTTGGTGACAGTCTCGAATGACATAAGGCTTTTTTCAACGGCACACTATAGCACCGTGCGGGCTCGATGTCAAGGGTGTGAACGATACCTAAGGCGGCCGGACGAGGCAAGTCCGAAGCATCCACAGGACCGATTATCGCCACCGCGAAAAAACGGCCTGTCCGGCCGATCGTTACGGTATCGTACTCCACCCTCAGCCGCGCTGACGCGGCACCACCGCCAGGACCACGTCATGCAATATCGAGGTCGATGACTTCTTGACCTGGGTCAGCAACCGGGACTGCAGATTCCTGATCCGGGAGCGATAAGCCGTCCAGAGCCGTTCCTGACCGACACTGTCGGCCTGACTGAGGTCGTCCCGCAGCCTGAGGTCCAGGACCGTCTTCTCCTTCTCGTACTCCTTGGTGTAGCGGTTGATTTCGGCGTCCAGCGTCTCCGTGTACTTCTTCTGACTGCCTTCGATCTCGACGATGGCGGCGATCAGACGGTCGTTGAACCTGGTCCATAACCTATCCGAGACACCCTCCCGGGAGACGGCCTGTCTAAAGGCTTCCTTCTCCTCTTCGGGAAGGAAAGACCTGTCTACGGCGTCGGTGAACATCTTCGGTGAGACCGTCCCGTCCATATCAAGCCGCCTTATCCGCTGCGACGCCGGACTCACCGATGCCGCGCGATGTCATCTCCTGCCGGGCCGGACCGAAGTATCCGCCGAGTCCGGCCTCTTCCATCTCCCGGAAGAAAGAGACCGCGGGCTCCGCCAGCAGTTCCCTGATCTGCCGCTCGGCGCCTTCCCGGATCGAACCGATCTCGGTCAGCGCTCGGACCTCTTCCGCCTCCAGGCCGCGCTCGATCCGTTCGATGCGGTCTTCAGCGCTCTCCGGCTGCCGGGCCTCCTCCTCCCGCCGCTCGCCGGAATCCTCAGTCGATTCCTGTTCCTCTGCCATATTGTCCCTGGGTTCGCCTTCGCGCATAGGTCACCATCTGACCGTCACCGGATCGCCGACCTGGGCCCAGTCATAGATCCAGCGGGCGTCATCGAGCGACGCGTTGATACATCCGTGGCTCATCCGATAACCGAAATTATTGTGCCACGGCGCGTAATGGATATAGATATGCGGGAATATCCGGAGATTATAGGGTGTCTTGCCCAGATCGTAGTTGTCCGGATGGTCCTCGCCGTACGACCAACGGTATATCACGTGGAAAGGTTTGGCCAGCACCGAGAATTTCCCGAGCGGCGTCGGGTGCTTGGTCGTGCCGGTCGATACCCAGAACGACCTGACTACCCGGCCGTACTCCAAGGCCCGCAGGCGCTGCTCCGATATGTCCACGGTGATCGAGCGGGATGAATACGGATTGCCGTCGGCGTGGCCCGCAGTGAGGGTCGCCAGTAGGATCTCGTCATCCGGCCGCCTATCGCCGGCGGCAATCAGGATGCCGTCCGTATCCTGCCGCTCCCCGAGCGGCAACGCGCCGATCAGGGTACCGTCGCTCCGGAACACCCTGAGATGGTCTTCCCGTCCCACGTTCGGCGCCGCCAAGAGCTCATCCCGGCCGTCACCGTCGATATCGGCCGCGGCCAGGTTGAGGCCGCCGGAGAAACCCGGATCGGCCGCCGGGAACTCGGCGAGCGGTTCCAGTCCGGGACCGCCGAATATCCTGATCGTGCCGTCACCGCCGCCGCGCAGGGCCACAGCCACTTCCTCCTGGCCGTCGCCGTCGATATCGGCCGCAGCGACGGAGACCCCGCCCGCCGTCGCCTCACCGAACGGGCTGAACTCTCCCAGGAAGCCCCAACCGTCGGTCCGCCAGACCTTGACCAGAGGCACGCTGCCGGGACCGCTGGCCGTGACGATATCGTCACGGCCGTCGCCGTTGATGTCGCCGACCGCCACGGAGGCACCGGTCTCGTTGTCCCGCCCGAAAGGATAGAACCCGCCGGCGAACACTCTCTGGTTGCCGTGCGCGTCCAGTACCAGGACGTGGCCGTTGGTCCCCGGACCGGCCGCCGTCACGATCTCGTTCTGTCCGTCGGCGTCGAGGTCGCCGACCGCCACCCGCAGACCTCCGGTCAGGCCGTCGCCGTACGGCATCAACTCCGAGGCCGGACGGTCACCCAGACGGATTATCCTGACGAGCGGCGCCTGACCCGGCGCCGAGCCGATGATGATCTCCGGCAGGCCGTCAGCCCCCAAGTCGCCGACCGCCAACCCGCCGCCCAAAAAACCTCCCTCGGAAACCAAGGGTAGCGTTTCGACCAGACGGGCTCCGCTGTCGAGACGGCCTAAAGTCAGGCCGGACGGCAGGGGTTCCGGTCCGTCTGCCGCCTGCGCCCAGACCGCCGTCGGCAGCAGCCAAACGGCCATACATATCCCGATGGACTGAAGAAAGCTCGTCCTGGACATGGTCCTGTCACTGTCACGGAGGGATTACGACCCTATTGTAGCGCCACTCCGCCTCTCAGGCCAATCCGGTTGACGGTTCCGCCTGCGATATGCAAGATAGGCCCGTAGTTCCTTGAATCGAGAGGACCATGGAGGCCACATGACGGGATCCATCGACGACCGTGACGTGAAGATCGTCATCGTCTGCGGCAAATACTTCGTCTGGGACGCCCAGCGGAACATGCCGGACTACGCCGCCATCGACCGGAACATCTTCCTGGCCCGGCAGGTCCAGCGGATGTGCTTCCAGCTTCCCAACGACAACGTCTTCGTCTTCTGCCCCCATCAGAACACGGCCCACTTCGAGTTCCTGACGACCGTCGCCGAACCGCAGTACCAGGCCGGCGACCGCGCCGTCATCCGCCGCATGGGCGATGCCGGCATCGTCGTCCCCAACTGGACCGATTCCTCCGGGACGAAGATGGAGATCGAGCTGTTCAACGAGCTCGGCCGTCCGGTCTTCCGGGAGACAGAATCCCTGAGTGCCTGGATCGGCGGCCTGCCGGACTTCAAATTCGAGGTCGAGCGTGTCGAACTCGAAGGTCGCAGCTTCCTCTTCTGGAAGCTGAAAGACCTGACGCGGGGACCGCTCACCATGCAGGAAGTGAACGACTACACGCTGTAGTCGACCGTCCCCGAGGGGGCGCCTCAGGCGCCTCTTTTTCTTTTCCGCCGATTGACAGCGGCGCCGGGCGAAGTAAGGTGGCCTCAGTACCTTACAACCGGGTACGGAATGGAGTCGAAGAATGGGATCCGGAAGCTGCACCTGCTGCCGATCGCGGCCGCGCTGCCTGCTCACCGGCGCCGGCGGCTTCAGTGGCCAGGAGATGAGACGGCTGCTCCAGAAGTCCGGCTACCGTGTCATCGGAACCGACGTGATTCCACGGGACGACCTGGCGGTACGCTTCTGCGACAGTTACGTCCGCTGCGACCTGCGCGACATTTCGGCGACCGGACGGCTGGTCCGGGAGAAGGGGCCGTTCGACCTGGTCTTCCACACGGCCGGCCTGGTCGACCTTGCGGCCGACTACCGGATGCTCCACGCGGTGAACGTCGGGGGTACGGACAATCTGTTCCGGGCGCTCCTGACGCTGCCGGAGCTGCCGCGGCGTCTGATGCTCTGGAGCTCGGGCGGTGTCTATGACCTGTCGCTCCCCGGCCCGCTCGATGAGGACGCGCCGCTTGTCCCGACCGAAAATTACGGCCGGTCGAAGCTGGAGAGCGAGCGGCTCGCCCGCTCCCTGGCCGCCGAGACCGGCCTGGTGCTCACCGTCATCCGCCCCTCCGGCATCTACGGCCCGGGGAACCGCTACGGGATCGCCACGCCGATCTTCCTGGCGGCCCGCGGCGGCTTGGCGCCCTGCCGGATGGGACGGCGCGGCACGCGGGTCGGCACGGTCCAGGTGAATGACGTGGCCCGGGCCGCGCTGCACCTGGCCCGCCTCGATGAGGCGGCCGGCGGCACCTACAACGTCGATGACGGCGCCGGACGGACCCTGGACGCGCTGCTCGAGGCGATCTCCGAACGCCTGGACTTCCCGGTACTGCCCCTGCGGCTGCCGCAACGCTGGCTGACCGCCGGACTTGGTCTGCTCGAACGGGCCGCCACCCGGCGGGGCCGACAGGCACTGTTCGGCAAAGGGATGACGGAGATCATGAGCCTCGACACCTTCCTTGACGCGACCCGGCTCCGCCGGACCGGCTGGTCCCCTCTCTATCCCGATCCAATCGCCGGACTGCTCGAGACGATCGACGGATACGAGCAGCGAGGATGGCTCTGATGTGGTGGCTGACTGCCGTCTTCCTGGCGCTGGGTCTGGCACTACCGACGTCCGTACTGGGTCTAGCTCGCCGCCGCCTGTCCTGGCCGGAATTCCGCCGGCGGCGGCGGCTTGTCGACGGGCTGCTGCTGGCCCTGTACCTGCTCGCCCTGCCGACACTGCTCTGCCTGGCGAGTCCGGCACCGTCAACCCTGATCGTCTGGCTGCTTTGCCTGGTCTCCCTGCGCCTCGGCCGCCGCCTGGGTTACCTGACGGCGTTCTACCTGGAACCGGACAACTGGTCCCGGGACACGGAACGCAAAACCGACCTCTGAAAGGTCGGTTTTTTCGTTCCGCTACCGGACCGGCTGACTCACTTGAAAAGCTCAGTGATCTCCACTACGTACTCGTTGATCAGGAGCATGATCAACGGTATCGCCACCACGGCCAGCAATGACAAGAAACTCGTCTTCCGGACCTTGCCGTTTTCCTGTTGGCCCGCCGTCCCCGCGGGCTGAGGAGTCATCGTCTCCATAGTCTTTCCCGAGTGACTTACGGAATAATCTGCAGTCATTATAGCATCGCCAGTCAGAAAAAACCACCCGAAACGGGTGGTGAAAAGTCAGCTGATCAGCCCTGACGGGACTTGAGCCCGATGAGCGTGGCCAGGACCAGCCGGAAGAACCGGTCCTTGAGCTTGTCATACCTCTGCCGGGACCGGGCCTGGACCGCTCGCTCCGAATCCAGGACGTACTGGCGGTCCACCACGGTACCCAGAGGGATCTCCGTGCCCTCCGGAAACTGGTCGCTCGTCAGATCGACCGTCTGACCGCTGGGTAACCGGTTGTAGTAGTGCGAACCGTACCCCTCGATAACGGTACGGAGCAGCTCTCCGCCCTCGATACACTGGACAAGCAGCGCGGTCACGGCACACTGCCCCCAGGAGAGATTATCCTTGGACCACCCGTCCTGACAGGACGGGGAGGCCGTCTCCCGGCACCAGACCTGACGGATGATCGGACCGATGATATAAAGCTCCCGGTCCTCCCCGGCCGCCATAGTGGCCTTAATCTCGTTATCCAAAGTACACCTCCTTCTCCTTAGGAACCGCCCTTTTCTTACACTTGGACCAGATACCCTGTCAACAGAAAATACCACCATGCCGCTCTCGTGCCCTTCAATTCCACCCGGACGCGTCAAAGAAGAAAGCGGCCTTTCGGCCGCTTCCCTTCATGGTCCGCCCGGGTGGAATTGAACCACCGACATCCACCTTATAAGGGTGGCGCTCTGACCCCTGAGCTACGGGCGGGCGCAGACCTTCCCGTTGTAGCAATTTTCGACCGCCCCGTCCATACCGACCGGCCGGACCGATGCCTTCTCGGACGGGTGGACAGGCCCGGAACGATGTGTTATGGTCCGATGTTCATTGGACAGACGACGATGACCCGAACCAGGAGGTCATATTGCCGAAACATCCGGGAGTCTTTTGCCGAAAATGCCGGGGGAAACTGTTTCCGGACGACGAGCCGGATCAGGAATATTTCGAATCATACTCCAACTGCCGCTGCTGCGGCGCCCGGACTTCGGGCAAGAATGCCCACTACTGCGCCCGCTGCGGCATCCTCAAGCGGGCCTGCTGCGGCTGCGGGGCCTCGCGCGAAGCGGAACTGAAAGGGCTCCGCGCCGAGAGACGCCGTGAGGAGGAGAGTCGCCTGAAGGCCGTCCGGTCCCGCCGGGACCGGCGGGACCGCATCATCCCGATGCGGGAGCTCGAGGCGGCCAAAGGCCGAGAACGGAAGAAGGGCCAGGGCCGGAACGGCCAGAAAGGCCGACGCAAGGATCGGACGAGGAGCGGTCTCCAGTCCCCCGCCTCACGCAGGGGTTTCTGGATGCCCCCGCCCCCTTCGGGCCTGCTCCACTGATCCGACAAACGGGACCGCCAGGTCCCGTTTTTCTCCGGCCGGCCGGACATGACCGGGCGGCCGGTTCGCGTTATACTGGGCACATGAAGAGAGAGTACCGAATCACCGCAAAAGAGGCGGGGCGACGGCTGGACCTGTTCCTGACCGACCTACTGAAAGGCCGGTTCTCGCGCTCAACGGTCCAGCGCCTGGTGCGGGAGGGCCGGGTGCTGGTCAACAGCCGCAACGTCGCCCCGGCCAGACGGCTGGAGACAGGGGATGCCGTATCGGTCGACCTGACCGGAGTGCCCGAACCGGACGCGCCGTTCCGCCCCGAACCCCGTCCCGACATACCTCTGGAGATAATCTTCGAGGATCGGGACGTCATCGTGGTGGTGAAGCCGTCCGGCCTGCTGGTCCATCCGGCGCGACGCGAACAGGACACGCTGGTGAACGCGCTCCTGGCCCATGCGCCGGAGATATCCGGGGTCGGCGAATCGCCGCGCCGGCCGGGAATCGTACACCGGCTCGACAAGGAAGCTTCGGGGCTGCTGGTCGCGGCTAAGAGCTTCCGCGCCTACGATTCCCTGAAATCCCAGTTCCGGAAGCATCGGATCGAGAAAGAATACCTGGTACTGGTCCACGGACGCCCTCACGCCTCCTCCGGCGAGATCAGCCTGGCCGTGGGCCGCAAGAGGCATTCCGGCAGGATGACGGCCCGGCCGGCCCGTTCGGCCAAGGACCGGGCCGCCCTGACCCGGTTCCGGACGGTCGAGGAGCTGCCCGGAGCCACATTGCTCGCCGTCCGGACCGAAACCGGACGGACCCACCAGATCAGGACCCATCTCAAGGCGCTCGGCTGCCCGGTGATCGGCGATGCCCTCTACGGCAAGGATCGCGGTCGCCGAAAGATACCGGCAACACGGCTTTTCCTGCACGCCTCGCGCCTCGGTTTCACCCATCCCTCGACCGACCGCAAACTGCACTTCAGCTCGGCGCTGCCGCCGGAGCTCCAGGAGACGCTGGCCGCACTGCGGGCCGACGGTGGCAAGAAAAAGAGATTCAGATGATCACCCTACCCGCTGTCTTATGCTGATCACGGTCTCCGGACTGTCCGGAGTCGGAAAATCCACCGCTGCCGAACGGCTCGGCGGACGACTGGGTATCGAAGCCGTCGACACCGGCCGCATCTTCCGCCGCCTGGCGGCCCGCCGGGGCATCAGCGTGGTCGAACTGGGACGACTTGCCCTGAACGACCCGCAAATCGACCGAGAACTCGATCAGGCGATGGTCCGTCGGGCGCGCCGCAGCGGCGACCTGATCCTACAAGGCCGGCTGGCCGGCTGGATGACCCACCGTTACGGCATCAAGGCAGTCCGTATCTGGCTGGGAGCGCGCGTCCAGACCCGGGCCAAACGGGTGGCACAGCGCGAAAAGATACCCTATCGGCAGGCGCTGCGTCAGGTCAGCGAACGGGACCGGCGTGACCGTAAACGGTATCGCCGACTCTACGGCATTGACTTGAAGGATTTGGGTATCTATGATACCGTCGTCCAGACCGACAACCGCTCAGTCGAGCAGGTTGTCTCTGTAATAATAAGGGAACTGGAGAAAATATGGCCGAAGATACGCCAAAGGCGGAAGCCGAGGAGCAGCAGGACCAGCCTGAAACCGGTGCGACGGAAGGTGACCAGACCGCGGAAGTCGGGACCGAAGAGGCCGGAAAAGAGGAGGTCGAGGCCGGAACGAAGCCAGAAAAGGACGCGGCGAACGCCCAAGAGAAGATAGTCCCCGGCATGGTGGTCCGGGTCCACCTCAAGGTCAAGGAGACCACGCCACGTGGCGATGAACGGGAACGGATCCAGGTCTTCGAGGGCACGGTGATTGCCGTCAAGGGACGTGACGCTAACAGCCGGACGATCACCGTCAGGAAGGTCTCGGGCGGTATAGGCGTGGAACGCATCTTCCCCCTGAAGATGCCGACCATCGCCAAGATCGAGGTGGTCAAACGGTACCGGACCAGGAGATCGAAGCTGTACTACCTGCGGAACTACAAGAAACGCCTCAAAGAGGTCAAGGAAGAGAAGGTCAAGTGACAGAGACGCCCCGGTGACGGGGCGTTTTGACGTCTTGATTCGTCCGGTCCGGAGGACGGAAAATCAGGACACCCGCCCTAGAGGCGGGTGTCGTCATTATCCGTAGGTCGATGTATCAAGACGCTCCGGTCATTCGACCAGCGCCATATGATAACCGTAGATGTCGCCGATCGACTCGCCGAACGTATAGTCGGCCAAATGGGAATCGGGGATCACGGCGATATGCCGCTGCCAGCCCTGTCCGTAAACGTCCTCCAGGACCTGGGCGTCGGTCACCCAGTGCAGGATGCCGTTCTCGCCGACGATGTAGACTGCAGGACTGAGCGCCGTCTTGAGAAGCCGGGAACCCGGCCGGTAGAGCACGTTGCCGCCGAGCGGCCGGGCGGCGAGTTCGGTCGCCCCGATGACGCTGAGCGGCGAGAAATCCTCATACCAGCTGTAGAACTGCCCCTCGGAGGGGAAGGTGTAACGCCGGCCGTCACGGGCCGCCAGATAGACTGCCGGATGTTCCGGACTCTTCACCAGCCGACCGGATACCTGCCGCACCCCCTGCGAGGTCCTCACGGTGACGAGCGGTTGGGCCGCGTACAGGTACCAGGAATCCCCGTCAGTCTCGATCCAGGCGGCGGCATCCCCGGAAGTGGCCACGGCCGAAGCCGACCGGTCGGAAGCCACCTCAGTGGCCGCGCCGTCCCGATGCAGAATCACCCCGCCCTTCAGCAGGGCCCCGATGACCGTGCCGTCCTGGGCCTCGAACCGATCATGTATCACATGATCGAGGGTCAGATAATCCTCGTAGCCGGACGCGTCGTCCCGATAGAGCAGGGCGCTCGAAGTCTCCGGCACCAGGTGCCGGACCACGCCGGAATCGGTGAAACGGGCCCGGCTCATCGCCATCTGTCGCGTCAGATACTCGTCGGTCACGCCGCCGTCGGCCCTGATGAGCGAAACGTCGAATAGCATGGAGGTCAGCAGGTCATGGACGTTCAGCAGCACCTCGCTGCCTCGGACATCCTCCACCCGGGTGATGTTGGGCGGGACGTCCCGCTGGATCACCCGCACGGCCTGGCCGCCGTCCGGCGACAGGTAGACCACGCGCTTGTCGTAGTCCCATTTCTTGGTGGAATACTCCCAGGCGACCGTTCCCTGGCCGTCGGACAGGAAATAATCCGGGAGCGGCCGATCGTCGCCCTCGCCCACCGCGTCCTGACGCGTGCCGTCCTCGCGGAAGACCCGGAACCAGTCCTCGTGCGGCAACCGGTTGAGCCAGAAGAGATTACGGCCGGAAAAGGCGTAGTTCATCACGTGATAACTGTCGAGCTTGCGCACGCCGCGGCGGTCGCTGACCATCAGGTTATAGGCGCCGCCGGGCAGGCTGGTCCAGGCCACCCGACCGAGCGAGGTCACCGGATGCCTGTCGTCGTAGCTGTTGTCGGAGACCCGGGAGGTGTGGCCGTCCCGATGGATCCAGACCTCGCGGTCGAACCCGTCGGTCTGGATCCAGACCACCGCGCCGTCGGCCACGTCATAGTTGCCCGAGACGTGATCGAAGAACCCGTTGCCGGCGTCCCGGTCCCAATCCTCGGCATCAAGCGACGCCAGTATCCTGGTCCCGAGCCCGTCGAAGACCACCAAGAGGCGGTTCTCTATCTCGCCGCTCTCCGGATTCCGATCGACCTCGGTCCAGGCGACGAGATCGCGGTCGACTTTCATCGACTCGATACCGTAATGGCCCGTGTCGCCGGAACCGATCAGGGAGACGCTCCAAGAGCCGAACTGTCGGCTATCAACCGGATGACTGTCCGGGTAGGGACTGCAGTCACCGCCGCAACCCCCGACCTGGGCCGAAGCCGCGAGCGGCAGCAGAGAGACGACAATCATGGATATGGCGCTGATCAAAGCCAAGATTCTTTTCATATTATGTATATGAGGCGTGATATTACGAACCGTACTTTATAGCATAACGGGTCGGCCCTGTCAAGGTGAACAGAGCGTCCTTAAAGCTAAAAACGGCCCCGAAAGGGGCCGTTTTTCGATATCCTCGATTCCCCCTTCAGGCCTTGACCTTGGCCTTAGCCTTGACGCGCTTCTTGGTCGTCGGCCGCGCTGCTGTCCGCTTGGCCGTCCCCAGACCCTTCAGCACCCGTTGCAGATAGACCGCGGTCTTGGAACTCTTCGACTTGACGATGTCCCGGGGCGTACCTTGAGCCACCACCCGTCCGCCGGCGTCGCCGCCTTCCGGACCGAGATCGATCACCCAGTCGGCCGATTTGATGACATCCATGTTGTGTTCGATGATCAGCACGGTATTACCCTTCTCCACCAGCTGATTGAGCACCCCCAACAGCCGCTTGATATCCTCGAAATGCAGGCCGGTAGTCGGTTCGTCCAGGATGTAGAGCGTCCGTCCGGTGGCCCGACGGGAGAGTTCGGTGGCCAGCTTGACGCGCTGGGCCTCGCCGCCGGAGAGCGTCGTGGCCGGCTGGCCTAGCTTGAGATAACCGAGTCCGACATCCTTGAGCACGGTGAGCTTGTCATGGATGAGCTGCTGGTCGGTGAAGAAATCGGCCGCCTCCTCCACGGTCATCTCCAGCACGTCGGCGATCGTCTTCTCCTTGTAGTGGATCTCCAGGGCCTCGGCGTTATAGCGCTTGCCGCGGCATTCGGTGCACTCGATATAGACGTCGGGCAGGAACTGCATCTCGATGCGCACCAGACCCTCGCCGCTGCAGGCCTCGCAGCGGCCGCCGCCCTTGACGTTGAAACTGAACTTGCCGGCGTCATAGCCCTTCATCTTGGCCTCCGGCACCTCGGTGAAGAGGTCGCGGATGGCAGTGAAGACACCGGTATAAGTCGCCGGATTGGAGCGCGGGGTGCGGCCGATCGGCGACTGGTCGATGCTGATCACCTTGTCGATCTCGCTCATCCCCTCGATCTTCTTGTGCGGTCCGGGGGTGTCCTTGGCCCGATAGAACTTCTTGGCCAGGGCCTTGCTCAGGATATCCACCACTAGGGTCGACTTGCCGGAACCGGAGACGCCGGTCACGCAGACCAGCTTGCCCAGCGGTATCCTGACGTCGATATCCTTGAGGTTGAAGGCGGTGGCGCCCCGGACGGTCAGGGCCTTGCCGCTGCCCTTGCGGTACCGCTTGGGCAGGGGTATCGCTTCCTTACCGGTCAGATAGCGTCCGGTCAGCGACTTGGCGTGGCGTTTGATCTGCGCGAAATTCCCCTCGGTCACGATCTCGCCGCCGAAGGCTCCGGCCCGCGGACCCATGTCGATGATGTGATCCGCCGCCGCCATGGTGTCGGCGTCATGCTCCACCACCAGCACGCTGTTACCCTGGTCGCGCAGCTTCTTCAGGGCGTCGATCAGCTTGTCGTTGTCCCGCGGGTGCAGACCGATCGACGGCTCGTCCAGGATGTAGATCACGCCGGAGAGGTCGTTGCCCAACTGGGTGGCCAGACGGACGCGCTGCAGCTCGCCGCCGGACAGGCTGACCGCCGCCCGGTCGAGTGTCAGGTAACCGAGACCGACGTCGACCAGGTTGCTCAGCCGGGCCTTGATCTCCCGCATGGCCTGGGCGGCTATCTTGGCCTCCCGTTCAGAGAGCCCGTTGTCCGCATTCTTCTGGCGCCGGCCGTTCTTGCCGGCCTTGGCGGCGAGTCCGGCCGCCTCCTGTCCGAGCTTGCCGAAGAAACCGTGCGCTTGTTCGATCGACATGCCGACGATGTCGGCGATGGTCACGCCGCCGAAGGTGATGTTGAGCACCTCGGACCGCAGCCGCTTCCCCTGACAGTCCGGACAGGTCACCACGTTCATGTAGTTCTCGATCTCCTTCCTGACGTAATCGGAGTCGGTCTCGCGGTACCGGGCCTCGAGATTGGGAACGACCCCCTCGAACTTGGTCCGCTGACCCTCCACCAGGTATTCCTCGTCCCCAGTGCCGAACAGCACCAGGTCCATCGTCTTCCGGTCCAGCCTGGAGACGGGCGCGTCCACGGAGAAACCGTGCACCTTGGCCACTTCGCCCAGGAGCTTGACGAACCACTGCTGGTTGCCGGCGATGCGGGTCCAGGGTTTGACGGCGCCCTGGGCCAGGGTGAGCCGGGTATTGGGGATGACCAGATCCGGCTGGACCTCCAGTTTCGCCCCCAGTCCGGTACAGCCCGGACAGGCGCCGTGCGGGCTGTTGAAGGAGAAGATACGCGGCTCGAGTTCGGGCAGATGGATGCCGCAGTCCCCGCAGGCCAGACGCTGACTGAAGACGATGTCGTCACCGGTGTCCTCGCGGTAGACGGTGACGAAACCATCAGCCAGGTCGAGTGCTTTGGCGATCTGCTGTTCGAGCTGCGGCGACTCGTCGTACTGCTCGTAGCGCGTCATGACCAGTTCGATGGTGGAGTGGCGCTCCTTCTCGCGGCGCATCGCCTTGACCTCGTCGACCGTGGCGAACAGCCCGTTGTAGCGGACCTCGCCGTAACCGCTCTTCTTGGCCCACTCCAGGAGATGCTTGTGCAGCCCCTTGGCGTCACGGACCATCGGCGAGAGCACGGCCAGAGGCGTCTCGTCGATCAAACCCCTGATCTTCCGGGCGATCTCGTGCGGCCCCTCGTGGGTCACCGGCTGGCCGCAGTTCGGACAATGAGGCCGCCCGGCCCGGGCGAAGAGGACCCTCAGGTAATCGTAGATCTCGGTGACCGTGCCCACGGTGGAGCGGGGGTTGGAGGAGACGGTCCGCTGTTCGATGGCGATGGTCGGGGACAGGCCGCGGATCTCGTCCACGTCGGGCTTATCCTGAAGCTCCAGGAACTGCCGGGCGTAGGCGGAGAGACTCTCCACATAACGGCGCTGGCCTTCGGCATAGATGGTGTCGAAGGCCAGTGATGATTTGCCTGAACCGGACAGTCCGGTGACCACGACGAACCTGTTCTTGGGTATCCTGACGTCGATGTTCTTCAGGTTGTGGACGCGCGCGCCCTTGATGACGATATCGTGCGTATTGGACATGTCTCATCTCCGGCTGCCCAGGCCGCCGTGTCAGGATGACGGCCCGGAAATGCCGCTTAAATCAAATTGCTTGCCAGTGTATCACGCGATACCGGAACTGGCAAGCATTGGAGGTTGTGGCCCGGAAGGGCCCAGGCTTTGGACTTATCCGGTCAAGATACGAGGGCTGATCCGATCAATCGCAGCCAATCAGGCAACGACCGTCCGTACATTTAATGTCTTCTATGTTCTCATCACAGTCATTCTGACTGTCACACCGGCTGCCGATACCGCCGGAGACGCAGACCCCGAAATCACCCTCCGTATAGCATTTATTGTTGAAGCAATCGACATCCTCGTCACACCCCCCGCCGATCTTACCGGTCATGCAGGTGTGGCGGGCGCAGGCCCCTTCGACCCAATTGTGTGACTTGAGCCAATCGGAGGGCGCTCCGGGCGGGGGCGCACATTCCTTATTGACTGAACACGGAGATCCGGGTTGGCCGTTGGTGCAGAAATTCGTACCCATGGTCTGACAGTAATCGGTGCCGCTGGGGCAGCCACCGTAGATGCCGCCGCTACTGGCGCTGCAGCTCTCCTTCACATATCCCCTGGTCTGGCAGGTATTGCGGTATGTGGTGTTGCAGACGAGCCCGCCCCGACATTCGTTGTCGTCGTCGCACCAGCTGAATTCGGTGCCGGGCGAACAGGTGTTGCTGCCGTTGGTGCTGCAGACGAGACCGTCAGCGCACTCCTTGTCATTGGCGCAAGGCGATCCGATCAATCCTAGCGAACAGCTGTTGCCCCAGTTGGTCTGACAGAGTCCTGACTGGCACTCCCGGTTGGAGTCGCAGGTATCCCCGGGCAGTCCGGCTGAACACTTGTCGCCCTTGACCATATCGGCGCAGAACCCGCCGCAGCACTCGGCGCTCCGGCCGGGCGCCGAACATTCCTGACCCTCGGCCTTGCACTTGACGCAGATATACCTCTCGTCATAGCTGCCCAAGTCGCTGGTGCCGGTAGGTGTACACTCATTCGTCTCGTTCTCATTGAGCCGCAGCCGGCAGACAGTGGTGGCGTCGCAGCACGAATCATTGGCCAGGTTGCAGCCGCGGCCGATACATTCGAACATCACGTCCGGATTCTCTACGGAGACGACCGTCCCGTCGGTCTTGCCAGGAGTACACTTATAGCTGGGATCCGGCACCTTGGTCAGGCCGTAAGAGACGCCGCAGGGCGCGCAGTAACGCGTCGAGTCGCACTGCGGGAAAGACTGCTTCTTGACCAGCTTGACCTTGGGCAGCTCCAGCTTGACGATGTTCGGGTTGATCGTCTGCAGGATAAGGAAAGCGCTCAACGCCAGGAACAGGCCGACGATGGCGTTCTTGATCTTCTGCTTGCCGGCGGCCACCCGCCCGGCATCCCCGCCGGCCATCAGGTACTGGAACCCGCCGATCATCATCATCACCGCGGCGATGATCCCGGCGATGCCCACCGCGTAGTTATAGACCACGGCGATATAATCGGCCAGATCGACCACCGTCTCGGTCTCGCCGATATGCACCGTCAACTCGGCTGAGGGCCATTTGGCGTAACACTTACCGAACTCCCCGGCCAGCCGGTCACAGTCGGCATCGGTCTTGTAGCAACGTTCGTCACCTTCGCCAGTCTTGGCGCAACATCCCTCTTCCGACGAACATCCCGTAAGGCTCTCATTATCTGCACCCAGGCATTCCGTCTTACGCCAGCAGTCCTGACGCAGCTGTCGCCGCTCCATGTCCGAAAGCTCTTGGGCCTGCGCCAAGGGCGCGGCGACCAGCGGACTGAGCAGGAAAGCCAGCAACACGGCGGCAGCCAGGCGCTGCCCGACGCTTCGGGGCCGTCTCCGGCCGGTCATGGTCATGATGTGTCCCATAGTGGCTATTCGATCAGTCGGCTGATTATCCGGTCGAACCGGTCGGGCGGAATCGCCCCCTCCACCTTCTGTCCGTCGAAGAAGAAGACCGGGGTACCGATGACGCCGAACACCTTGGCTGACCGGACGTCATCCTCCACTGCCGCGGCCTGACGCTCGGAGACCAGGCATTCCTCGAAGACAGCGGTATCCAGGCCTATCTCCTGAGCGTAGCTCACCAGATCCTGGAAACCGAAGGCGCCCTGATTGGCGAAGAGCTTGTCGTGATAGGCCCAGAAACCGTCCTGTTCATGGGCGCAGAGCGAGGCCAGGGCCGCCGACCGGGCCGACGGATGCATCGATTCTATCGGATACTGCCGGAACAGGAACCGGACCCGCCCGCCGTACTTCGCCGCCATCTGCCGCACGGACACGGCCGCTTCCTTGCAGTAAGGGCACTCGAAATCACCGAACTCGACCACGATCAGCTCGGCATCCTCGGTCGCCGCACCGAGACTGGGAAAATCGCCTCCCTCCAGGCTGTCCCGGTCGACCACATCCAGCTCAAAAAGGGACCGCTCCCCGGTCGCGGTCAGCCGCTCCCCGAACTGAGGCAGGTCGACCAGCTCCCCACGCCGTAACAGATCATAATACTTCCAGGTGCGGTACCCGACGAAGATGATGGCAGTAAGCAGGATCAGGAACAGCAACCAGCCGAAGATGGTGCAGCCCCACCGCCTCTTTTCCCTCTTATCCGCAGCGAACGGCATACGTCTGGATTATACCTGATATGTACGGGGCATAGAAGCTGCCCGATCCCGAGGTGGTATTTTGCGGCCGATGGACCGGTCATGCCGCCCGGTTCCCGCCCACGGACCGGCGAAGTGCTCATTGACACGCGGGGTCGGCCGTGATAGTCTTCTACCAGTCTATTGACCTTCCCGGGCGCGGCAGCCGTCGTCTTCCGGGTCAGCAAACTGATGAGAAATTACCTGGATATAGCTCAGGTCGTCGTCTCCGCAGTCCTCGTCACCGCCATCATCCTGCAGGCCAGAGGCACCGGCCTCGGTTCGGCTTTCGGCGGCGAGGGGAACGTCTACCGGACCAAACGGGGAGTGGAGAAGATCCTCTTCCGCTCGACTATCGTGTTCGCCGTACTGTTCTTCGGCCTGGCGCTGGTGAACATCATGCTACCGCAACTGTAAGGCCTTGAGATGCCGTCCTGACCGGGGACGCGGTCTCCGCGCGCCCGGCCCCGACGCGCCAGAGCGGGTCCGCCGCTCAACGGCCATTTTCCTGTGTCCGTGAACCCAGAAAGGACCAGAGGGATCATCGATCGCCTCCATCGGCGCCTCCGCGCCATTCGGACCTCCCGGGCCGCCCGGAAGCACTCGGGCCTCGACAAGAGGCTCGTCTTGAGCCTTTCTGACCGGCGCCTGCCCAGCCTGAAACAGCTCAAGCACCTGCCGCGTTTCCTGACGCCCCAAGAGAGGTTGATCGCCAAGCTGCTGGTCGCCCTGATCGCGGTCAGCCTGCTGGCTGTCCTGGTCCGCTTCGTCGGCCAACACGTCGTCGAGATACCGACGGCCGGCGGCGAATACCGTGAGGCGACCGTCGGCGGACCGCATTTCATCAACCCGATCCTGACCGCGTCCAATGATGTCGACCTGGACATCGTCAAGCTGGTCTTCTCCGGACTGATGCGGACCGACTCGACCGGACAGCTGGTGCCTGACCTGGCGGAATCGTATGAACTGTCGGCGGACGGACTGGTCTACACCTTCGCCATCAGGCCGGGAATCGAGTGGCACGACGGCACCGCGCTGACTTCGGGCGATATCGCCGCCACCATAAGCTACATCAAGGATCCCGCCTGGAAGAGCCCGCTGATCGCCCATTTCCGCGACGTCACGGTGGAGACGCCTGACCTCTATACGGTGGTCTTCTACCTGCAGGAACCGTTCGCTCCCTTCCTCTCCTTGCTCACGGTCGGCGTGCTGCCGGAGCATCTCTGGCAGGACATCAAGCCGGAGAACGCTACCCGGGCCGAACTCAACGTCAAGCCGATCGGCACCGGACCGTTCCGTTTCCGGAATTTTACCAAGGACAAGAAGGGAGCCATCCGTTCCTACACCCTGGAGAGACACGAGCGATACTACGGACATCCGCCCTACCTGGATTCAGTGACCTTCCACTTCTATACCGATTTCGCCGAGGCCGTGGAGACCTTCACCTCCCGCAAGGTTGACGGATTGAGCTTCCTTCCGCTAGAGTTCCGCGATGACGTCGGGGAGATGCGCACGGCGATGACCTATACCCTGCGCCTGCCGCAGTACACGGCGATCTTCCTCAACCAGAAGCACAATGACCTATTGCGCAACCGGAACGTCCGCAAGGCGCTGGCCCTGGCCATCGACAAGGAAGAGATCCTACGGGAGACCCTGGGCGACAACGGCGTGCCGGCCCACGGGCCGATCCTGCCGGGCTTCGTCGGCTTCCATCCTGACATCAAGAAATACCGGTACGACCCGGCCGCGGCCACCGACCTGCTCGAAGAGGCGGGCTGGGAAGTCGGTGAGGACGGGCTGCGCCGGCAGGACCTGCGCGACGACAAGGAAAAGGAGAAGGACGACGAGCCGCAACTGACGCTGCTCCAGGTGACCCTGGTCACCGTGGACACACAGGAGAACATCCGGGTGGCCCAGATCATCAAACGCAAGTGGGAAGGCGTCGGGGTCAAGACGGAACTCGACATCACCCCGGCCTCGAAGATACAATCCGACCGTATCCGTCCCCGCGACTATGACGCGCTCCTCTACGGGGAGATACTCGGACCGGATCCCGACCCCTATCCCTTCTGGCATTCCTCCCAGGGGGAGAACGGCGGGCTGAACCTCTCCTCCTTCAGCAACCGGCGCACCGACGAGGTGCTGGAACAGGCCCGGTCGACCAACGACGACGAGGAGCGGACCCGGCTCTACCGCGAGTTCCAGGACATCCTGGCCGAGGAGGTGCCGGCGATATTCCTCTACAGTCCGACCTACACCTATGTGGTGAGCCGCAAGGTCATGGGTATCGGAGCGACCACGGTCTTCGCTCCGGCGGACCGGTTCACCGACGTGACCGACTGGTACATCGAAACCAAACGGGCGTGGCGCTGAGCGCCCGCCGAGACATGCCGCGGTGGCGGAACTGGCAGACGCGCTAGCTTCAGGAGCTAGTGGGGGCAACCTCGTGAGGGTTCAAATCCCTCCCGCGGCACCATAAAAAATGAATATCGCCAAAGGTCCGTCAGGTACATCACCTTGTCAGGAATCCGGCGGCGGGGCTGGAGACGTCGAGAAGCCGGAGTAGCGCCGATCCGGCGCTGGTCCGTTTCTCGATTTCCCCATCTCTCTCTTATTCATCTCATTAACCTATCTATCTGTCCGGAAGATACCGCTTCCCGCGACCGGGAAGAATCTTCCGGTCTTGGCGGATAACGTTCCGCCCATCATTCACATCCGGTTTTTATGACTGAGAACAATCCTAAAAGGAAGCCCCATCGGCGACCACCCGCCAGACGGCGGGGCGGCCGACCCTCCCCGGCCCGACGGCCGCACGGCACGTCGGCCCAGGCCAAACGGGTCCGATCCGGCTTCAGCGTCGTCCGCAGGCCCCAGCAGCAGCTGACCGCCCCCAAGAACACGCCGAAAATGCGCGTCTACGCGCTCGGCGGTCTGGAGGAGATCGGCCGCAACTGTACGGTCTTCGAATGCGGCAACGACATCGTCATCATCGATATCGGCCTGATGTTCCCCGAAGAGGGCATGCCGGGTATCGACTACATCATCCCCAACATCAGCTCGCTCAAGGGCAAGCAGAAGAACATCCGGGGTATCATCATCACCCACGGCCACATGGACCATGTGGGCGGCATCCCGCTGGTCATCGACCAGCTCGGCTACCCGGTGATCTACACCGCCCCGCTGACTGCCGGCATCATCCGCAAACGGCAGGAGGAGTTCGGCAACGTCAAGAAGCTGCGCATCCAGAACGTCGACGCCAATTCCAAGATCCAGCTGGGCAAGCACTTCCGCTTCGAGCCGTTCCACGTCAACCACAACATCTCCGACGCCTTCGGTTCGGCGTTGCACACCCCTTACGGCACGATCATCTACACCGGCGACTTCAAGTTCGACTTCACGCCGGTCAATGACGATCCGGCCGACCTGACCCATGTGGCCCAGTTCGGCGCCAAGGGCGTGCTGGCCATGATGTCCGATTCCACCAACGCCGAGAGTCCGGGACACCAGATCTCCGAGAAACAGGTCGGTCAGGAGCTGGAACGCATCTTCCGCGTGGCCAAGGGCCGCATCATCGTCGGTACCTTCTCCTCGCTGCTGACCCGCGTCCAGCAGCTGATCACCCTGGCCGAGAAGTACGGCCGCAAGATCCGCATCGAGGGACGCAGCATGCACACCAACGTGGAGCTGGCCCATTCCATGGGCTACATGCACATCAAACAGGGTACGCTGATCGAGGATGACGCCCTCAAGGGCATGCCCGACGACAAGGTGGTCATCGTCTGCACCGGGGCCCAAGGCGAAAAGAATGCCGCCCTGATGCGCATCGCCAACAACGAACACCGGCACGTCTCGATCAAGCAGGGTGACAGCATCATCTTCTCCTCGTCGGTCATCCCGGGCAACGAGCGCACCGTCCAGAGCCTCAAGGACACGCTGGTCCGCCAGGGGGCCAAGGTCTTCCACTACCAGAACCTGGACGTGCACGCCGGCGGCCACGCCAAGCAGGAGGATCTCAAGCTGATGATCCGCCTGATCCAACCCAAGTACTTCATCCCCATCCACGGCAACCGCTTCCTGCTCGAGGCCCACGCCACCCTGGCCGAAGATGTCGGCATCCCGCACCGCAACATCTTCGTGGCCGACAACGGTCAGATCATGGAGTTCGATAACCAGGGAGCCAAGCTGACCAAGGACTACGTCAACACCGACTATGTCATGGTCGACGGCCTGGGCGTCGGCGACGTCTCGCAGGTGGTGCTGCGCGACCGGGTGATGCTGGCCGAGGACGGCATCTTCGTGGTCATCGCCACCATCGACCAGAAGACCGGCGCGCTGGTCGGCTCGCCGGACATCATCTCCCGCGGCTTCGTCTACATGAAGGAGAACAAGGAGCTGATCGAGAAGGCCCGTTCCCGGGTCCGGGAGATCCTCAAGGATACCGATTCCCGCTCCCCGGCCTTCGAGGACCATCTCAAGAACAAGATCCGCAACGAGATCGGTTCCTTCCTGTTCAAGGCGACCAAGCGCCGGCCGATGGTCCTTCCGGTGATCATCGAAGTCTGAACCGAGGACGCTGACAGAACCCAAACCCCCGGCCGTGAGGCCGGGGGTTTCCGTTGCAGCAATCGGGGAATTTGTATTTTTTGCCTGAAATCACCTATAATTCCCGCATATGGCCGAACCACGACACACCATCGTCTCCGGCATCCAGCCATCCGGACCGCTGCATATCGCTAACTACGCCGGTGCGGTCCGCAACTGGGTGGAACTGCAGGAGAAGTACGACTGCCTGTACTTCATCGCCGACTACCACCAGATGTCGGGGGATTACGATCCGCGGGCCAACCGCCGGCTGGTGCTGGAACTGGCCGCCGACCTCCTGGCTGCCGGACTCGATCCGAAGCGCTGCACGCTCTTCGTGCAGTCCGACGTCCCCGAGCACACTGAACTGTTCTGGATACTCAATACGGTCACGCCGATCGCCGAACTGGAACGGATGACGCAGTTCAAGGACAAGTCACGACGCCAGGCGCAGAACGTCAACGCCGGCCTATTCGAATATCCGGTACTGCAGGCGGCCGACATCCTGATCTACTTCAGCGACCGCGTGCCGGTGGGACGCGACCAGGTTCAGCATGTCGAACTGGCCCGCGACATCGCCCGCCGCTTCAACAACCGCTTTGGCCGGACCTTCCCCGAACCTCAGCCGCTCCTGACCGACACGCCGAAGCTGCGCAGCCTGACCGACCCGCTGAAGAAGATGTCCAAGAGCCTCGGCGAAAGGTCCTACGTGGCGCTCTCCGACGGGCCGGAGGATATCCTGGCCAAGGTGAAACGGGCGGTGACCGAGTCGAGCGGCGAACTGTCGATGTCGGAAACAGAACTGGAAAAACGAATGGCGGCCCTGGAACCTGATACCGAACCGGACGAGCAGCTGCGCGGCCTGGCCGGCGCCTGGAACCTGATCGCACTGCTGCGCCTCTTCGGCAAGGCCGGCGAGGCCGAGAGGGTCGTCGCCGACCAGCCGATCCGCTATTCGGAACTGAAGGAGCTGGTGGCTCGGAGACTGACCGAACGTTTCGCCGACTTCCGCGAAAAACGGGCTGAACTGCTCAAGAATCCCAAACAGGTCGAAAAGATACTGGCCGGCGGCGCCAAAAAGGCCCGCGGTCTGGCCCGAAAGAATCTCAGTGAGATCCGTAAACGGGTAGGGCTCGATTGAGCCACTGAATCAGATACGAAAAAAGACCCCTTTCCTCGAGGGAAACGGGTCTTTTTCCTTCCCGGCAGGCCTGTAAGCCGAATTCTGTCCCTTCCCATCCGCGGACGGGAAGACGATGACCATCTCTCTGGGACCGCGGTTTCCCGCGGCCTCTAGCGAGCTACCAAACTTGCTCTTGCACCAGGTAGGGTTTTCCACGGCGCCCGTCACCGGGCTGTCCCGCGTGAGCTCTTACCTCACGTTTTCAACCTTACCCGGCCCCGACGGATGTCGAGGGCCTCACCGGTGCCGAAGCGCCGGTTCGGGCGGTGTGTTTTCTGTTGCACTTTCCCTAGGATTCGACGGCGTGACGACAGACGACTGGCGCCTACCGACCGTTCCGTCTCTCCCGGTCGCCGTTAGCGACTACCCACTTCCTGCGGCTTACGCCGCCGGGGTGTTCGGACTTTCCTCCCCCTTGAAGGGGGCGATCATCCGGCCTGCCGAGAAAAGGACGTTCCGGAACGGAACGCTGACAATATAGCAGAAAAGTCTGTCTCTGTCAACGCTCTCCAGCCTCAAATAAGGCGCTCCCGGGCAGTCCGGGAGCGCCTCCGGAAACCTGCCACACCGGACTGTCGGGCACCTCCGAAGAGATGTTGCCTCCCCGCCGAAATAGCTCTAATATAGGTTATGCGTCCATAATAATATGAAAAAAGCGGAACTGACCTTCCTTTCCATCCTGGTACCGCTCGATTTCCTGCTGGTGTTCGCAGCGGCGCTGACCGCCTATTCGCTGCGCTTCGGCTGGCTGGCCTCGCTCCGGCCGGTGGTCTTCGAGATACCGCTGGGCGACTTCCTGCTGTTCTCCGCCGGAGTCAGCGTCGTCACCGTGCTCTTCCTGGCGATGTCCGGGCTCTACGGTGTCTCGAGCGCCCGCCGGCTGCGGATGGAGCTGTCGCGGATCTTCCTGGCCGGCTCGACGGCGATGATGACGGTCATCGTGGTCATCTTCTTCCGGGGCGAGCTCTTCTCCTCCCGGTTCATCGTCCTGGCCGCCTGGTTCTTCGTCATCGTCTACCTGAGCTCCGGTCGGGTAGCCATGCGCCTGCTGCAGCGGGCGCTGTTGCGTTTCGGCATCGGCACGCACCGCACCGTGCTCATCGGCGGCGGCGACCGCACCACCTCGGCGATGATGGAGACCTTCTCCCGCTACCCGTCGGTCGGCTATAAGGTGATCAAGCGCTTCGCCCAATTCGACGACGGGACGAAAAAGGAGCTGGAGGAGCTCCTGGAACGCACCGAGATAGACGACCTGATCGTCTCCTCTCCCGACATCGGCCGCGAGACGCTGAGCCGCATCCTAGCCTTCGCCTACTCGCATCACCTGTCACTGCGTTATTCGGCCGACCCGCTCGACACCCGGGCCAAGAACATCGAGATCGGCACCCTGGCCGGCGTGCCAGTGGTCGAGGTCAAGGGCACGCGGCTCGACGGCTGGGGCCGTATCTTCAAGCGGGTTTTCGACGTCGTCGTCGCCGCGCTCCTGATTATCCTGACTTCGCCGGTCATGCTGCTTACGGTCATCGCCATCAAGCTCGATTCCAAGGGGCCGATCCTCTTCTCCCGGACCGACGACGGGTCGCCGGTGACGCGTATCGGCGAGCACGGCAAACCCTTCCGCTACTTCAAATTCCGCTCGATGAAACCCGGTACGCACAACATGCGCTATAAGGAACTGTCGCACCTGGACACGCGGGAGGAGGGACCGCTGGTCAAGATCAAGGACGATCCGCGCATCACTCGGGTGGGCCGGTTCATCCGCCGCTACTCGATCGACGAGCTACCGGAACTGTTCCTGGTACTGGTCGGCAAGATGTCCCTGATCGGGCCGCGGCCGCACCTGCCCGAGGAGGTGGAGCGATACCGCGAGGACCAACGTCGCGTCCTGACCATCAAGCCCGGCATAACCGGCATGGCCCAGGTCTCGGGCCGGGCCGACCTGACCTTCGACGAGGAGGTCAAGCTGGATATCTACTACATCGAGAACTGGTCACCTTGGCTCGACCTGATAGTCCTGGTGAAGACGCCATTCGTGGTACTCTCGAGGAGAGGTGCTTACTGAACCCGTTATGAAGATAGCGCTGGTACATGACTATCTGGTGCAAGACGGCGGCGCGGAGCGTGTCCTGCAGGCCTTTCAGGAGATCTGGCCGGAAGCGCCGACCTTCGCCCTGCTGCACGACCCCAAGCGCATGGGTGGGGCCTTCGACGACAAGGATATCCGTACCTCGTTCCTCCAACGCCTCCCCTTCGCCCTGAAGAAATACAAGTGGCTGATGCCGCTGATGCCGGCGGCCACCGAACAGTACGACTTGAGCGGCTTCGACGCCGTGCTGACCAGTACCTCGGCCTTCGCCAAGGGGGTGATCACCCGGCCGGAAACGCTGCATGTCTGCTACTGTCACACCCCGACCCGCTATCTCTGGTCGGACACCCATTCCTACATCAACGAGATGAACCTGCCCCGGCCGATCAAGAGCATCATCCCCCTGATGCTCACCAGGATCAGGCAGTGGGACCGCCTGGCCGCCGACCGGGTGGACCGGTTCGTCGCCAATTCGGACACGGTACGGCGACGGATCAGCAAGTACTACCAGCGCGACAGCACGGTCATCCATCCGCCGGTGGAGACCGGCCGCTATGCCGTGGCCCCGCAGGTCGGCGACTATTACCTGGCCGGCGGACGTCTGGTGAGCTACAAGAGGTTCGACATCGTGGTCCAGGCCTTCAATAAGCTGGGTATCCCGCTCAAGATATTCGGGGTCGGCCCGGAGATGGCTGAGCTCAAGAAGCGGGCCAAGCGGCACATCGAATTCCTGGGTCATGTCAACGAAGAGGATAAGGCCGGACTCTATGCCCGCGCCATCGCCTACCTGCACCCGCAGGAGGAGGATTTCGGCATCACCCCGGTCGAGGCCATGGCCTCGGGCCGCCCGGTCATCGCCTACCGCAAGGGCGGGGCGACGGAGACGGTGATCGAAGGGAAGACCGGCGTCTTCATCGAGGAGCAGAGCTGGGAAGAGCTGGCCAACGAGATCATCCGCTTCGAGCCGGAACGTTTCGATCCGGCGGCGATCCGCGCCCATGCCTGCACTTTCGACACCGGACGCTTCAAGGAACGGATACGCCGTTTCGTGGAGACGGGATACGCCAAGTTCGGCGACGGACCGGCCGAACCGACCGTCGTCGCGGCTGAACCGCAACAGCGGGAACGGATCGCCACTCCGGCGTGATCGATACCGCCGTGACAGACCACAAAAAGCCCGAACGGGCTTTTTTCGTGTCCCCGACCGCATGGCTAAGAATCGGCCGCAGCTGGTAATATCAGGTTATGCGCATCATCTTCGACATCAGACCGCTGCTCGAGCGGCGCCGGGCCGGCGTGTCGCTATATACGGCCAATCTGCTGCAACGACTGCTCGGTATGTCCGGGCACGACTACACGCTGTTCGGCAACTCTTCCGGCGGCCGCTGGCCGGATGACCTGCCGGACCGGTCGGGCTCGGTGTCTCATGCCCTGAGCCGCTACCCGAACAGGCTGCTCAACCTCTCCCTGACGCTCTTCGGCCGGCCGCGGATCGAGGAGCTGGCCGGCGACGCCGACCTGGTCTTCATGCCCAACCTGAACTTCGCGGCGACGCGGCTCCCGTCGGTGGTCACGGTCCATGACCTGTCGTTCGTCCGCTATCCCGAATTCTTCTCGCCGAAACAACGGCTGTGGCACCGGCTGGTGCGCCCGGACCGCCTGCTCCGACAGGCCGCGGCGGTGGTCGCCGTATCGGAACATACCCGCACCGATCTCACCGAGACCTATGGGGTGCCGCCGGAGAGGATTCGGGTGGTCCATCCGGGCGTCAGCGCGGCCTATCGCCCGATGGCCCCGGAGGAGACCGCCGAAGTCCGGCAGCGCCACGGGCTGTCCGGACCCTACCTGCTGTTCCTGGGCTGCCTCGAACCGCGCAAGAACGTCATCGGTATCATCCGGGCCTACGACCGCCTGAAGGCCGGTATCGACCTGGTGATCGCCGGCGGGCGGGGCTGGCTCTTCAAGGACATCTTCCGGGAGGCTGACCGGGCTCGGCGGCGGGACCGGATCCGCTTCCTGGGTTACGTACCCGAAGCCGACAAGCCGGCGCTGCTGAACGGCGCCACCGCCTTCGTCTACCCCTCTTTCTACGAAGGTTTCGGCATGCCGCCGCTCGAGGCGATGGCCTGCGGCACGCCGGTCATCGCCAGCCATGGTTCGTCGCTCGGCGAGGTCGTCGGCGACGCCGGACTGCTGGTCGACCCTTACCGGACCGATGGACTGCGCGAGGCTATGGCCCGGATGCTGGAGGATGGCCCGCTCCGCGCCAACCTGCGGGCTCGGGGCCTGGAACGGGCCCATCGGTTCGGTTGGGACGATTCAGCAAAAAAAATAGATCGGCTCTTCACCGATCTCGCTGCCCGACGGTCAACCGACCGGCCGTTCAGCCGATGAGACGGCGCACCGGGGCGAACGACCTCCGATGCTCCTCGCAGGGACCCAACTCCGCCAGCGCCTGCTGGTGTCTTTTTGTCCCGTAGCCCTTGTGGCGGGCGAAACCGTAGCCGGGGTGCCGGCAGTCCAACTCCGTCATCCGGCGGTCCCGCTCGACCTTGGCCAGGATCGAGGCCGCGGCGATCGACTTGACGTGCCGGTCACCCTGAGGGATGCCTCGTGACGGTATGCCTATGTCCGGTATGGCGAAGGCGTCCGACAGGACGAATTGCGGACGCAGACTGAGCGCCTCCAAGGCGCGCCGCATCGCCAGTATGCTGGCCCGCCTGATGTTGAGTTCGTCGATCTCTCCGACCGTGGCGAATCCTACGGCCCAATCGGCGACGACCGTCTTCAGCCGGTCGGCCACCCGGCCACGCTGATCGGGGCTGAGGGTCTTGGAATCGCGAATCAGTCCGATACGGGAATCGAAGGGCAGGATGACCGCTGCGGCACAGACCGGACCGGCCCAACAGCCGCAACCGGCCTCATCCACTCCGGCCACTACGGAAAAACCGCCGCTGAGCAGCTCGCGTTCCGTACGGAAAGTCGGTCTCTTCACGGCGACCATAACATGAAAAAATGCGGTCAGACGACATCGGCGCCATCTTGCCGCATGGTCCGATTCTTGTCCAAGACTGAACCGTTTCCGGACGGCCGATTCCTGACCGCAGGATCATTCCACTGTCACGGATTTCGCCAGGTTGCGCGGTTTATCGGGATCGAAACCGCGGGCCACTGCGGCATGATAGGCGAATATCTGGAACGGGATGACGTTGAGTATCGGGGAGAGCATCTCCAGCGTTTTCGGCACGTAAATGACGTCGTCGGCCAACCGGTACATCTCCTCGTCGCCCTCGGTGGCCAGGGCCAGGACCGGAGCCCGCCGGGCGCGGACCTCTTCGATGTTCGATTTCATCTTCTCGAAGACGCTGTCCCGGGTGGCTACGGCCATCACCGGGAACGAAGAATCGAGCAGGGCGATCGGTCCGTGCTTCATCTCGCCGGCGGCATAGCCCTCAGCATGGATATAGGCGATCTCCTTCAGTTTGAGTGCCCCCTCGAGAGCGACCGGCGCGTTGTATTTCCGGCCCAGGTACAGGGCGCTCGAATAGTGGGCGTACTTCTCGGCGACGGACCGTATCCGGTCGTTCTGCTCCAGTATCCGTCCGATCTTCTCCGGCAAGGCCAGTATCTCGCGGCAGATACGGCCGCCCATGACGCGCGACATCCGCCGCTGCCGTCCCAGGAAGACCGCCAACAGCGCCATTACGGTGACCTGGGCCAGGAAAGCCTTGGTCGAGGCCACGGCGATCTCCGGTCCGGCATGGATGAACACGCCGGCATCGGTCTCGCGAGCGATCGTCGAACCGACCGCGTTGACCACCCCGAGCGTCAGCACCCCCTTCTCCCGCGCCTCGCGCAGCGCGCCGATGGTGTCGGCGGTCTCGCCGCTCTGCGACACCGCGATCACCGCTTCCCGCCGGGGATCGAGAACCGGCTTACGGTAACGGAACTCCGAAGCGAGTTCCACCTCGGTCGGTATCTCGGCGTATTCCTCGAGCATGTACTCCCCGATGGCACCGGCCAGACAGGCCGAACCGCAGGCTACCACGGTCAGACGCTCCACGCCCCGCAGCCTCTCTTCGACGTCCCGCAGCCCTCCCAGTACCGCCATCCCGTTCTCCGCGTCCAACCGACCGCGCACCGCGTTGACCACCACCTCCGGCTGCTCGAAGATCTCCTTGAGCATGAAATGGGGGAACCGGCCGCGCTCTATCTCATCCAAGCTCCAGCTTATGGACTCCACTGACTTCTCCTGCGGCACCCGATCCAGCGAGAAGGTCTCTACCCCCTCCACCGAGAGACGCACCACCTCGTCATCGTCCGGATAGATGACCTCCCGGGTATAGGCCAGCAGGGCCGCAGGGTCGGAGGCGATGAAGAACTCGTCGCGCCGATTTCCGAGACCGACGACCAGCGGGCTGCCGCGCTTCGCTCCGTAGATGACCTCCGGCTCCTTGAGGCTCATCACTGCTATCCCGAAGGTGCCGACCGCGTCCTTGAGTGCCCGAACCAGGGCTTCCTCGAACGGCCTATCACCGGTCGCGTACTCCTCGATGAGATGCACCAGGACCTCGGAATCGGTCTCGGACCGGAAAGCGTGACCGTGCTCCTCGAGACGACGCCTTAACGCACCGTGATTCTCGATGATGCCATTATGGACCAGGGCGATCGAGCTGCCGCAATCGACGTGGGGGTGGGCATTGACGTCGTTAGGCTCGCCATGCGTGGCCCAACGGGTGTGGGCGATACCCGACTTGCCCTTGAGCGGCCGCCGGGACAGGCGGTCGGCCAGGTCCTGCACCCGTCCCGCGGCCTTGACCACGGCCACGTCGCCGGAATCCAATACGGCGACCCCGGCCGAATCGTAACCCCGATATTCGAGACGGCGCAGCCCATCAAGCAATACGCCCTCGGCCCTACGCGGACCGATATAACCCACGATACCGCACATAAGCTTACCCCTTATGTCTGGATCTCTATCCTCATTACATCACGGGGTGCGACCGAAGGCAAAACGGACGTCCTGTACCCCTGATGGCGACGACCTACGACTGAACCGCCGGCTTAAGGGCGGCTCTGGGGACAAACAAGGTGGAGAGTCCTCCTTACATTTGTTATAATGGACCGGTATCGGCTTCGCTTGGCCGTGAGAGTCCGCCCGGACGAACCCCTGACCCGCCGCGGACCGGCAAATCACAGACACATGAGGATCGGAATTGACGCCCGCTTCTACGGATCGCTCGGCAAGGGACTCGGACGGTACACGAGCGAACTGATCGCTCACCTGGAGAGAATCGACCAGGAGAACGACTACCTGATCTTCCTCCGGGAAGGCAACTGGAACGAGTACCGGCCGCGGAATCAGCGGTTTCGCAAGGTACTGGCCGAATATCCCTGGTATTCCTGGCGCGAACAGCTGCTCTATCCCCGCTTCCTGAACCGCTTCCGGCTGGATCTGGTCCATTTCCCGCATTTCAACGTACCGCTGTTCTACCGACGACCTTTCGTGGTGACGATCCATGACCTGATCCTGCTGCACTTCCCGACCACCCGGGCCACGACCCTCGGCCCCCTCCGCTTCCGGCTGAAATACCTGTTCTACCGGCTGGCCATCAGGCAAGCTATCGCCCGGGCCAAGACCGTCATCACGGTCTCCCAACATACGAAAAAAGAGATCGAGGGGGCCTTCCCCTTCGCCAAACAAAAAGATATCACCGTGACCTACGAGGCCTGCTCGCCCCGTCTCCTGCCGACCGGCGACAGCGGGCCTATCGACCTGCCGGTGGCGGCCCTGCCGCAACCGTTCATGCTCTACGTAGGTAACGCCTATCCCCACAAGAACCTGGAGGCGCTTCTGGCCGCTTTCCGGAACTTCCGGGAGAGCGGCCATCCCGAATATCACCTGGTGCTGGTCGGCAGCGAGGATTATTTCTATCGCCGGCTGAAAACCGAATCGGCCTCCCGGGGCGATGACGAACAGGTGATCTTCTTCGGCCGGGCCACCGACCGGGCTCTCGGTCAGATTTACGACCGCGCCTCATTCTACGTCTTCCCGTCGCTGCATGAGGGTTTCGGCCTGCCGCCACTAGAGGCGCTCTGTCGCGGCCTGCCGGTAGCCTCGTCCAACGCCACCTGCCTACCGGAGATACTCGGCCGGGCCGCCCTGTTCTTCGATCCGAAGAAGCCGGAGACCATACTCAGTGCCATGAGGCGGCTGGCCGAAGAAGAGCATTTCCGGGAGGAACTGAGGCGTCGAGGATTCAGGCGCGTCCGACGTTACAGCTGGCAGGACTGCGCCGAAAAGACCAGAGACATCTATGAGAAGGCGATCTCCATGAAAGATCATGTCCAGAGATGACCGACAACCGGAACGCCTGACTGAGGACCATGGCCATCCGACCCATGACGGTACGGCTGTCTTGGAATTGCGCCCGGGCCGGAAGACCGACGCTTCGCCGCATCTGCTCGACCTGAACCGCCACGTCTCCGCGGAGGAATATGCCGCGGTCAAGGCGCGGCGCAAGATGGCGCTGCGTCAGCTGCTCGATGAACACCTCCATCTGCATGACATGCGAGTCCGGACGCTCTCGGTACGGCCGCGGGGCTGGCGCGACTTTCCGCCCCCAGAATCGGTGACCCTTTGGCAGGCCGTCCGGATCACGGTGGTGCGATTCTTCAACGAGCATCCCCTGGCCGACCTGACTGTCCTCACCCTGCTCCAGATCACTTTCATCCTGGCCTGGCGCTTGGCCCTGAAACCGGCCGGGATCTTCCGCCGGCGCCGTCCCGCCCGGCGATCGACCCTGGCCGCTCCGGCTTTCCTGACCGATCCGGACCGACCACCGACGGACCGGGAACTCCTGCCTCTCCTGCAGCCGATAAGTCTGGGGTTCGAGAGACCTCCGGGGTGGCGCGGCGCGCTATTGGGTTTCGCGGCGATCGCCGTGCTGCTCATACTGCCGATCGGGGCCTATGGCTCGCTCGGCGGACTGAAGCGTCTGGCCTCTCCGGTGATCGAACAGGGCTCGCTCGGCGTATCGATGCTCCACGCTGCGGGATCGGCGGCCCAGCGACACGACTTCGACGAGGCTCAGAGGTCCTTCCGCGCGGCTGAGGCCCATTTCGCCGCCGCCAAGGAAAAGCTGGGCAAGACCGGCCGTACCCTACTCACCGCCGGAGCCTTCATACCGGTGGAGCCGCTGGCCTCGGCCGCGCCCATGCTGACCGCCGGCGAGGAGATAGCCCGCGGCGGCATCGCCCTGACCAGCGGCCTCTCCCACCTCGACACGACGGCCGAACCGACTACCCGACTGCGTCTGCTGAGCGGCTACCTGACCTCGTCGCTGCCGCACCTTGACGCGGCCACCGAGGCGATCCGTCGGGTCTCGGCCTCTTCCATACCCGAAGCCCACCGTAGCGTGCTGCTCCTGGCCAAACGCGAGATGCCGATACTGACCGACGACGTCCGTCGGGGTGCTGATATCGCCGAACTGCTGGCGATCGCCTTCGGCGCCGACGAACCCAAGAGATACCTGGTGATCTTCCAGAACGATGCCGAGCTGCGCCCGACCGGCGGGTTCATCGGCAGTTTCGCCCTGGTCGACGTGAACCGGGGAGAGATACAGAATCTCGACATCCCCGGTGGCGGCTCCTATGACCTACAGGGCAGCCTGCGGGCCCGACTGATCTCCCCACGACCGCTCCACCTGATCAATCCACACTGGCAGTTCCAGGACGCCAACTGGTCCCCGGACTTCCCGACCTCGGCCGACCGGCTGGCCTGGTTCTACGAGCAGAGCGGCGGTCCGACGGTGGACGGGGTCATCGCCATCACCACCTCCTTCATGGAGCGGCTCATCGGCATAACCGGACCGATCGACCTGCCCGAATACGACAAGGTCATCGACGCCGACAACTTCTACCTGGAGACCCAGACCTACACGGAGCTGGAATACGACAAGGAGGAGAACCGGCCCAAGCAGATCATCGCCGATATGGCGCCGATCGTCCTGGAACGGGTGCTCGAGGCTGACCGTCAGGGCCTGCTCGAGATGATCGACCTGTTCGACCGGTCGCTGACCAACAAGGACCTCCAATTCTGGTTCGCCGACGACGGGCTCCAGACGCAGGCGGCGGAGCTGGGCTGGACCGGAGAACTCCAGCCGGCGGACGGCGACTACCTCTATGTCGTCCATACCAACATCGCCGGACAGAAGACCGACCGGGTGATGGAGGAATCGATACGTCACGAAACCAAGATATTGCCTGATTCGACCGCCATAATCACCTTGACCCTGACCCGGGCGCATCACGGCCGCGACGGCGAACCGTTCAGCGGCGTCCGTAACGTCGATTACCTGCGGGTCTACGTGCCGCAAGGCAGTCTGCTCATCGATGCCGCCGGCTTCACGCCGCCGTCACCGACCCTGTTCGAACTGCCCGAACCGGGTTATGTGACTGACGAGACCCTGCGGATCCAGGAAGAGACGACCAAGATCCATCGCGATTCCGGCACCAGGATCTGGCAGGAGAACGGCAAGACCGTGTTCGGCAACTGGGTCCAGACCGATCCCGGGGAGACGAGCGTCGCTACCCTGGTCTACCAACTGCCGCCCGGGGCCGTCACCGTGGAACGGGTGTCCGATGACGGTCTGGACCGGCTGATCAATGCCTTCACGCAGGAAGGCGGTTCGAAGGTCTCCTATTCCCTGCTCGTCCAGAAACAGGCCGGAGCCAATCCGCCCGGACTGATCGCCAGCGTAGATTTCCCGCGCGGTTACTATCCGATCTGGCAATCCCGCGACCTGGAACGGGACGACCGCGGACGCTGGAACGCCTCGATGACGCTTGAAGGCGATGCGATGATCGGCGTGATGGCGCACTCCCCGCACTGACGACCAGACTATGCCCCGTAAGGACCTAAACGAAAACGGGCCGCGGGCCGCGGCCACAGGACCGGAGGACCTGCCCACTCCCGAGGAGATCGAGGAGGAGCTGGAGACGATCTATGGCGATGAGGAGGAGGAGCGGCCGGATATGACCCGTCTCGATCAGGCGCGTCATTCTACAGTCAAGAAGATACTGATCGGGCTGATCGTCTTCTTCGGGGTGCTGGCGGCGATATCCTGGTTGGGGTTCTTTTTCTTCTCCCCGACTGACGACAAGTTCAGCGGCCGGGGCGTAGAGCTGGTGATCGACGGACCCGCGGAGATAACCAGCGGGTCCAGCGTCGCCTACCGCATCCGGTACCGCAACGGCGAGCGGGTACCCCTGGGCACCTCGTCTCTCGAGGTACGGCTGCCCAAGGATTTCACCGTACTCGGCACCGAGCCTCATTCGGAGAAGAATGTCTGGCAGATCGGTTCGTTGCCTCCGGGCAAGGAGGGGGAGATCATCCTGCAAGGTGTCTTCCTGTCGCCGCTGGGGCGTGAACTGGACATGCAGGCCATACTGACCTACCGTCCGGCTGATTTCAATTCGGAATTCCAGAAGGTCGCCACCCGCACCGTGCTCATCGACGACTCGGTCTTTGAGGTCGAGGTGAAGGGTCCGACCAAGGTGCTGCCGGGCGACAAGGTGGCCTTCGACTACGTCTACCGGAACACCTCGGACAACTCCTTCATCGACCTGAGATTACGGCCGGTCTTCCCGGAAGGCTTCATCCCGGACGAGGAGTCGTTGCCGGAAGACGACAAGGGTTGGGTCATCGAACTGCTGGACGCCCAGGCGGAGAATCAAGTGACCGTATCCGGGACTTTCGCCGCTGACGTCAGCGGCGCCCTGGAGATAGGCGCGGAACTGGGACTGCTCGACGAGAACGAGGAATTCATGCTCCAAGAAGGCGCCGGACTGACCGTCGACGTCCTGGAAGGGGAGCTGGTGACGGCGCTCATCCTCAACGGTAAAGACGAGGATCAGACCATAAACTTCGGTGACACCCTGCGTTATGCGGTGACCTATCGGAACACCGGTAACGTCAGCCTCGGCAATGTCCGTCTGGCCGTGGTCTTCGAGACCGTCCCCGAGACGCCCCCCATCATAATGTGGAACGACCTTAAAGACGGGACCGAAGGAGTGAGGGACGGCAACCGTATAATCTGGGAGAAGAAGCAGGTGCGTCAGCTGGAACGGATTGAGGAGGATGACGAGGGGGTGATCGAGTTCTCCGTACCGATCATCGCCGAACCGCTGCCCGACCAGAAGATCGTGGAGTACGAAGTGTCCTGTCATGTAGAGGCCTTCATCGAATCCGCCGACGGCGACATCATCGAACGGACCACACTCACCAAGCCGATCGTGGCCAAGATCGGTTCGGACACTTCGGTTGCCGCGACAGTCAGATATTTCGACGACAATGGCCTGCCCATAGGTTCAGGACCGCTCCCGCCCAAGGCCGGACAGGCCACCACCTATCGGGTACATTGGGATATCGGCAACAGCCTGCATGAGCTGACCGACCTGAAGATGTCGGCCCGCCTCCCCTCCAACGTCACCTGGACCGGCGCCTCCAACATCGATGCCGGTGACCTGCAATTCGATGCCGCCGCCGAGAAGCTCATCTGGACCCTCAACTGGCTCCCCTTATCGATCACCGGACTGCGCCTGGAGTTCGATCTGGCGCTCACCCCCACCGACGATCAGGTCGGCAAGATACCGACGCTCATCGACGCCACCATCTTCGAGGCCACAGACAAGGTCACCGGTTCGGGTATCCTGCTGTCGGTCCCGCCACTCACCACCTCGCTCGACGACGATCCGCTGGCTTCCGGCAAGGGCCGGGTGGAGAGGTGATGCCGACCGAATGCGGCCCTGTCTGAAGACCGCCGGAAGGCGGTTTTTCCGGTCAAGGAGGCGCTGACGGCCTCCTGAACTAAAGAACCGCCCCGAAGGGGCGGTGGAGTCAACGATCCTCGAGCAGATGCCCGACGGACGCGCACGGTACGGTAGTGAGGCCCAGGCGGGCCAGACCGTAATGACGGACCTCGACGAAGGCGTAACAGAGCGGCGGATCGGTCCGGTCATCCCGGAAGTATTTCAGGGTGAGCGGGAGCGGGCGGTTCTCCAGACGTTCGGCCCGGGACGGAGTTCCGGCTTCCCGGAGAGCCTCTTCGCTCTGATCGAACAATGCTCTGATGTTGTCGCCGAACAGGCTCACCACGCCGATGGCGGCGATGGCTACCAAGGCGACGATGATCACGTACTCGGTCAACCGCGGCATGCCTACCTCCTTATCCTATGGTCAAAGGACCTTTGAGATTAACCGGCCTCCGTGGTCCTGTCAACGCCGGTCCATGAGACAGAAAACCGCCCGGAATCGGGCGGTCAGGAAGCCGGCACTACCACCAGCGTCAGTCGCTCCACATGGATACCAGGAAATATATGAGGAAGATGAGGAGCATGATCTGGATCCCGCCGAGGACCCAGACGCCCAAACCGAGCACGACGACCTCCTGCCAGAAACCGTCCGGTTCGAGCAGCAGGCGGGCCAGGATATAGAGCCAGGTGGGGATGAGCGCGATAAGCGTCGCCAGGAGACTGATGCCGATCAAAGACAGTTTCTGCATGGCATACTCCCTTGATGCCTCCGAGTGCGGATCGATGAGGTTGGTTGAAAAGGACGCTTCGATTAAGCCTGAGACGTCTGGTGTTGTCAATGTCCGGCTTCGTCAGGGTCGCCGGGCCTTTCCCCATCCCTTCTCAAAAAAAAGGCCGCCCATCGACTGATGGACGGCCTGGATGTCAGGCGTCGGTGATGACGCGAGGGGCCGGGAACCGTCTTATCGCAGCGCTCGCTCCCAGACGCGCTTCGGGACCTTCAGCGCGCTGCCACACCCACCGACAGACCGACAACGCACCTCGTCAACGAACCATTCGCTGGCCCGGATATCGGCGGTCATCCGCCGGCCGCAGGAGCAGGGTGTGCTGATCTTACGGATACGGCTGTCTCGGGGATCCTGTCCCGTCCGCCAGGCCCTTTCGCGGACCTTCCACACCATATCCTCACCCCTCGCTTTCCGGATCCGCGGGCCAGGCCTCGATGAGGGCATCGAGCAGCTGCCGCATGGTCTCGGCTCCACCGCACTCCTCCGTCTCCACGACGTACCGGATGCGGCCGTCCTCAAGGATGGGTCGCAGCAGCCGCCGTTTCAGTCCCTCACGGCAGGTGCAGGTGACGATGACGACATCCGTCCCCGGAGCCGAATCGGACAGGCTCGCGGCGAACTCGACCGCCTCCGGAAAGGCCTTGACCCCGGCGTAGACCACGGCGATGACCCCAACGGGCGTCTCCTGACCCAACAGACGTCGAGCCCTGGATCCGACCGCCCGCTGGGCCGATATGCCGAGATCGGCCAGCATCCTCTTGGCCCCGTCGAGCAGCTGCCGGTCGGCCGGCATGCCGGCGAGCGACAGAAGCTCCTCCGGAGTCGAGCGGAAGAACGGCACAAGGCCGCCGCTCTCTACCGTGACGGCCAGGCCCGACTTGCCGGTCTCGACCTCACCCCCACCCTTACCGGCGACGGTATTGTAGGTGATGAAGAGGGCGCGAATCGCCTTCTTCCCTCCGATGAGAGAGGACAACGCCTCACTGACGAACGTATCCGGACCGATGAAAGAACTTGACTGGTCCATCTTCTCCTCCTTTATTCCGGCCGAAAACGGCCTATGGACCAAAAAGCCCGGGGTCATTCCCGGGCCACCATGAGGTCAAAACTGTCTTTAGATGCGCGTGGGCGCTGGTTTGGGCACCAAGTGGACCGGGAATGGGAAGTCAGCCGCTTTCTGATAGCAGTCGGTGTGCGAATCCTTCCGATTGGTCCAGATGGATGCGAAATTCATAGCGGGTGTTTCTTACCACCCCGCCCGCCAGGCTGTCAAGAAAGACGCCGGAGACCGCCGGGTCCGGGGCGGTCCGGACGGAGTCGGCCTGAAAAATTCGAGCCCCGTCACGATGTGAACGGGGCTCGGTGTCTGTCCTAGGCCGCCTGCAGTTCCGCGCGGATGCGATAGAGCATCCGTACGAAATCGCGGGCCGGCAGGGAAGTGTGGGGCGATTCGCGGTGACCCGTCGAGTGGGTCAGCGTGGCGTCCCTAGTGGCCAGGAGCGCGCGGCGGGCGCTGTCGTTCTGGGTGAACTTGGCCCGCAAGGCCCGTTCGATCAGGTCCAGATGCTCCGGGGAGCGGAACCCGAACTCCCGGCCCTGCCACCACACCTTGCGCTGATGCCGGACGCGCCTGTTGGCCTTCCGGCCCTGCCGCTTGGCGGCCAGACCGACCAGTGAACAGACATGTCGCTGCATCTCCGGATCCTTGAACTTCAGCGCCTGGATGAATCCCTCGGCCGAAGCGCACTTCACTCCGTCGATGACGAACGGCGCCGGGGGGAAGTTCGACAACTTGTTCCCCGGCCAGCTCGCTTTGCTGCTGACGTTGATGGCCATCTCAGCCTCCCGGGGTTGGTTGTTTCGGTACAAACCGCCTTGTAATGAACCGCTGACTATAGCATACAAATGGGCCCATGTCAAGGGTTTTAAGGCTAAAAAAACGCCCTATGAAAGGGCGGATGAGCTTGCCAAGGCGGTCAGCCGACGCCTGACCCTTAGCATATCGGCCCGGAAGCCGAGAAGCAGCGTGCCGGTGACCAGCAGATAACTGATACCGCACAAGCCCAGTAGGGCCAAAATCGGTCGGGCTGACGGGATCAGGAGATAGAAGGTGGCCACGAGCAGGGCAACCACGACGGCCGCCGCTCCGACCTTCCAATCATCCCGCCGCCATGCCTTGAAGGCGATCCTGCTGTGGAAGGCATCGGCTGCCAACCACAGGCCGATCTCGACGATCAGCAGTAAAGAGAACAGGACGTAGAGGACAGCCGATCCTTGTCCGGTCATATCAAGCCTCCCGCTTGAGAAAAGGACAACCCACCGTACTTCTTTTTTGGCGCCTTGTCAATGAGTTGGCCATTCAAAGGAAAAACCGCCCAGACTTCAGGGCGGCTCAGGCGAATCGATCGGATTATGCTTCAGTGGCGGGCCGGGGACTGCTGAGCAGTCAGCCGCTGCCACAGCCGAAGGAGTTGCCTCGGCTCGAACAGGCAAGGACAGAACGGCAGGTTTTCCGGCAGGTCCGGCAGCTCCGAAAAGAGATCTCCGGCCAGTACCCCGGTCCCCTGGAGATCCAGCATAGGCAGATCACCGGCCGCGTCCATCAGTCCGAACTCCCCTTGGGCGGTCCTGATCCTGAGATAGACCATATCGGCCATCCGGGGTTTGTCGTCGGCGTCTCCGGGGCCGGACCGTACATAACAGACCAGGTAGGGCGGCCAGGCTTCCCGGGTGACCCGCACGTTGCCGAAACCGACCGATTCCAACAGTGACCTCAGGCGATCCTTCAGATGACGCATGTACATCCTCCATCATCATATTCTAAAGAGCAGGTTCTGCTTACACTCACCTCGGCCTATCTGTCAAACGAAAGACCGCCCGAGATCTGTCCGGCACAAGCCGGTACGGACGGTCCACGGGTCACGACCTCTGGGTCTGGCGCGCCTGACGGACCAACGTCCGCGCTTCTTGCTTGGTGATGATCCGGCAGGTGAGTCCGCCGAGTCGCATGGACTTGCCGGACTCGTCATCCAATGAAGTGACGTAATAGATCCGGCTCCTGGCCACGATCAGGTAGCACCGGTCGATGACATACCTGATTCCCGGCGCCTTCTCCTTGCGGGAAGTCCTGAACTCGGGCTTGAAACTCACGAAATTCCAATAGGAATCCCGCTCACCGAGGACGATGAAGAGTTCCCCCTTCCGGAGGCCACGTGAAATCCGTCCGATATCCTGGACCGACAGGTCGCCCCAACCGAGCTTCTCCCCGGCACTGTTGTACCAACCGCCGTTATGGACGACTTTCTCGCTCCGGGCGCTGATCTGACCGCAACGGAGACCGAACAGCCGGCTGCGCGGCCGGCGCTGGCTGCCGTACAATCCCTTTTTCAGACGGTTCATCCCTTCTCCTGCAGAGGTGGTGATAAAGATGGGTATGGAAAGGGCTGCTCAAATTATATCGGATATCCGACGGCCGTCATATCGGGAGATGAAAAACCGCCCGTCGAACCGGGCGGTCACTTTCAGGAGCCCCGTTTCCGGAAGGCTCCGGAGCCGATGACGATGCGCCTGCCGCCGTCCCTCACGAAACCCTGGCGACCGGATTTCCGCAGGATCAGATGTAACGGGATCAGGATGGGCGACAGGACGATCAGGGAGGCGATCAGGAGCATGGAGACGGACAGGGCGAGCGGCATCGCGACAAAGATGAGGAAGATGATGATGAGGACCTTGGCGACGGGATTCGTCACCTCTTTCCCCTTATACGTGGCCTTCACGTTACCCTCCTTGTCCAAAGTGCGCCTTGAGGCTACCTCCGCCGCGCCGGAGTGTCAACTGGCAGACCGTCCCAGGATTCCGAGGTAAAAACGAAAAAACCACCCCCCACAGCTCGAGCTCTGCTCGAGCGACGGGGGGTGGTGCACCCGCTAGGAATCGAACCTAGATCCCGGGCTCCGGAGGCCCGTATTCTATCCGTTGAACTACGGGTGCGTGACTGGGATGTCCGGCGGTAGGCGGCCTCATCTCAGGAGCCGCCGGGCATTCCGATACAGGCTATACCAAAAGCGGCTGACTGGCAACTCCCATGAACCCAGATAGGACTCCAGGCTCCCACCGAACCCCTTCTTGAACCGGGTAATGCCGGCCCAGGGATGTTCCGGGTCGTCGGTCGGGGCCGTACCCCAGAGGTCGTAACGCCTCAACCCACGACCCTTGGCCTCAAGCATGGTGTCCCAATGGAGCAGGTACGGCGCCATCACCTCGCGATGAACCGCCGCTGACGCGCCATGCAGATAGGTGACCGTGTCGCCGAACTCGGCCAGCAGCACTGCCGCCACGGCCTGACCCCGATAGACGGCCAGACGCAACCGCACGCCCAAACCGTTACCTTTTTTCGGGGACAGCGTATCCAACATCGTCTCGTAGTAGTTACGGGAGTGGGTATGGAATTTCTGCCGGGCCGCGGTCTCGTCGAGCAGGCGCCAGAACAGGTCGATGTCATGCCTGAAGGCGTGCGCGTTACCATAGTCGGTATCGCGTATCTCCACCCCCTTCTTAGCCGCCAACCGCAGGTTGTAACGGGTCTTCTGGTGCAGCCGCTCGAGCAATCCTTCCTCATCCTGCGTCAGGTCGACGACCATCGTATCCTCAGGCTGCACCGGACGGGCCTTGATCAATCCCCAGTCATCGAGATCGCTGCCGCTCACGACATCGCCGGACCGCCGGAACGGCAAATCGACCCGGGTGAAGACCGCATGTCGCCGGGAGGCGGCCGACTGCAGCGCCCGAATGCAAGTATAGGCATAGACGCGGGGATCCCGATCGCCGCCGAAAAGCACCACCGGACCTCGCGGCACGTAAGCGTAACTCCGACCCAGCGGCAAAGGGTGATAGACGACCAGGAACTGCCCGACGGTATCGCCGCCGGCCCCTCCGGCGGCCTGGGCATCTATCCGCATCCGGAAGACCGACCGTCCGACCGCCTCCTGGAACTGTGACCAGCCCCAGGACTGCAGGAAACAGCCGCCGTTGGCCCTGACGAAGGCGTCCCATTGTTCCTCGTTGCTGGAGACGGTCGCTCGCATGGAGAGATACGGACAGCCGACGGCTGTCCGTGACGTTTATGCATTATCGGTCCGTCATCGGGCCAGTTCGCGCAGCGCGGCCCGCAGACGTTCTTCCACCTTATCACCCTTGGGCGCGGCCGAAAGCGCCCGCCGGGCCTGCTCGCTGCTGTATCCCATGCCCCGTAGCGCTTCCAGGACCTCGACGTCAGGACCTTTCACGTCATCCACCCCGACCAGCTTTCCCTTGAGTTCCAGGATGATCTTCTGAGCGGTCTTCTTGCCGACGCCGGGGACCGTACTGATCCAATCGGCATCGCCCTGTTCGATCCTCTTCTCGATCTCCCCGACCGGACCGAGCGACAGGATATGCACGGCCATCTTCGGCCCCACGCCGGAGACGTCGAGCAGGCGCCGGAACAGGCCGTGCTCCGCCGCCGAATCGAAACCGTACAGCTCCCGGGCGTCCTCCCTCAGGTACTCGTGCGTCCAGAGCCTGATCTCCTGTCCGGTCTCGAGACGGGCCAGAAAAGCCGGATTGACGAACACCTGATAGCCGATACCGGCCACCTCGACCACCAGGTGAGTGCCGCCCTTGGCGATGACGGTCCCTTGCAGAGTGATGATCATATTCAAAGTCTCTTGATGCCTATCCAAAGCCTTTCTCCATCGAATTCGATCTCCTTCTCCCGATCGACCTCATCCCTTCCTGCGGACAGCTCGTCAGCCGACACGTCGGCCCGGACGCTGTCGCCTCGCTCCTCGAACATCGCTTTCCACAGCTTGCCCTCGGTCTCGTACCGGACGATGATGCGGTCCTTGATGGTCAGTCCGACCTCCTTGCGCAGACTGTTGACGTGCCTGACCAGTTCCCGGGCCGCTCCCATCCTCTTCAGTCCGGGCGTGAGCTCGGTATCGAGGACGACTCCGCTGCCATCCTTCCCGGACCATCTGACCTCGAGGACGTTCAGCTCCTCCTTGAGCAGGTCCTCCATCCAATCCTGCCGGTCCGGCGGACTGGGTACGGTCACCGCGGTCAGGGCCTGGCGGACCGGAATGCCCGCTTCAGCCCGCCTCTCCAGACCGGCCGAGGCCTGTTCCCTGACCCAAGACATGGCCTGCCGCAGCGTCTCGCCGTCCGGTACCGCTGACTTCAGGTTCTCCGTATCCGGCCAGCGGTCCAGATGGACCGAATCCTCCGTGCCGCCGGTCCGGGAGTAGACGGCGTCGGCCAGGAACGGGGTGAACGGGGCCATCAGACGGGCCAGAGTCCGCAGCACGAGGCCGAGCGTAGCCACGGCTTCGGACCTGACCTCGGCATCGGCCGACTTGAAACGGTCCCGGCTGCGCCGGACATACCAGGTGGAAAGGAGGTTGACGAAATCGCCGGCGCTTCGGGCCGCCCCGACCACATCATAGGCTTCAAGAGAGGCGGTCATCCCTTCGGTCAGGGCTGTCAGTTCGGCCAGGATCCATCGGTCAAGGACGTGCCGGGGTCCGGCCGGCGGTTCGGTCGTCCCTTGATCGCCGGCGAACATCCCATGGAAACTCAGGACGTTCCACAGTATCAGGAAGACCTTCTTGGTGATCTCCTCGAGGCCCTTCTCGTCGAAACGCTTGGAATCGCCGGGCTGGTTGACGGTGAAGAAGTAGTATCTGATGGCGTCGGCGCCGTACCGATCCATCATCTCGAACGGATCGACCACGTTCCCTTTGGATTTGGACATCTTCTGTCCCTTCTCATCGAGCACGTGACCGAGACAGATGACGTTCCGGTAAGGTATCCCCCGTTCCAGCAACGTCGAGACGGCCAGCAGGGTATAGAACCAGCCGCGGGTCTGATCGATCGCCTCGGAGATGTAATCGGCGGGGAAATTCCGGCCCCGGTCGATCCGGTCCGTCTCCTGGAAGGGGTAATGCCACTGGGCGAACGGCATGGCGCCGGAATCGAACCAGACGTCGATGACATCCGGAACACGCCTCATCTCCCCCTCGCACTGGGGACAGGTCAGCCGTACCTCATCGATGAAAGGGCGGTGGACATCGACGCGCCCGTCCCGGTCATACGGCAATCTCGGCGGCTCCAGGACATGATGACTGCCGACCTCTATATAAGGCGCCTTATCGCCCATCGTCTCCTCGTCCGACAGTCCCAGGAAACCTGTCTCGAGCATCCATAACGGATCGCCGTGGCTGACGATCAGGATTTTCTGACCCGCGTGACGGCTCTCCATGTCCTTGATGAACCCGACCATCCGTCGTCTCAGTTCGCGCAGGCTCTCACCCTCTTCCGGCGGCGTGTCGAACCGCGCCATCGGGGACGGGAAGCTCTCGCGGTATTCCTTCTCGGTCCGACCGTTGAAGATTCCGACATCGAGCTCCCGGAGACGCTCGTCATAACGCACCTCCAGCCCGATCTTTGCGGCGATGATCTCCGCCGTCTGCCTGGTACGCCGCAGGTCCGAGGCGTAGATCGTATCGATGCCTTCCTTGGCATACGCTTCGGCCGCCGTCTCGATCTGCTTCCGGCCGCTCCCCGTCAGTTCCACCTTGGTCTTCTCGGGCCAGGAGCTGATGTACTCGCCGTGGTTGCTGTCAGCCTCGCCGTGGCGCTGGAGATAATAGGTGTTCTTCGGAGCTCCCCGTTCGGCGATCTCATCGAGCCCGCCGAGCGTCTGGTTCCGGCCGCAACCGTCGCAGGACCAGACCGGCAGCGGCGTCCCCCAGAAACGTTCCCGGGAGAGGGCCCAATCCTTCACCTCACGGAGCCACTCGCCGAAACGGCCTTCCTGGATATGGCTCGGCACCCAGTTTATCTCGCGGTTGTTCTCCTGCAGGCGGTCACGCAATTCTGACATCCTGATATACCAGGTGCCTTTGGCGTAATAGAGGAGCGGCGTACCGCAGCGCCAACAGAAAGGATAGGTGTGTTCGTAACGGCCGCTCCGGTACATGAGACCCCGGGATTCCAGGTCGGCGCTGATCTCCGCGTCGGCATCCTTGAAGAACTTGCCCTGACCGGGCACCTCGGCCGTGACCGTGCCGGTGGCGTCGACCGTATGCAGCGTCGGCAGGCCGAATCGCCGGCCCAACTCGGCATCATCCTCACCGTAGGCCGGAGCGACATGGACGATTCCGGTCCCCTCTTCGGTAGAGACGAAATCCGCCTCATATGCCTGATAAGCCCCTCCGGCCGCCGGATCGTCCTGGGGCAAGGTGGCGAAAAGCGGCCGGTAACCCGTTCCCGCCAGTTCGGAGCCGGGCATCTCCGCCACGAGCTCGGCCTCTTCCCCCAGTTCGGTCAGGCGCTCCTTGGCCAGGATCAGCGTACCCTCGACGCCCGGAAGCCTGACCTCCGCATAGGTTATGTCGGCACCGACGGCGACAGCCACGTTGGCCGGCAACGTCCAGGGCGTAGTCGTCCAGATGAGCAGATGACGCCCCGGATCGTCCCGTAGTTCCAGCTTCACGAAGACCGACGGATCCTCCGTATCCTTATAGCCCTGCGCCAGCTCATGGGATGACAGGGAGGTGACGCAACGCGGACAATGCGGCGTCACCCGATGACCCTCATAGAGCAACCCTTTCTGGTCTATCTCCTTGAGGATCCACCAGAGGGTCTCGACGTATCCGTTGTCATAAGTGATGTAGGGATCCTCCAGATCTATCCAGAAACCGACGCGCCTCGTGCTTTTCCTCCAGAGATCCAGGTACTTCCAGACGCTCTCCTGGCACTTGGCGTTGAACTCGGCGATGCCGTACTCCTCGATATCCTGCTTCTTGGTGAAACCGAGCTGTTTTTCCACCTCCAACTCCACCGGCAGGCCATGCGTATCCCAACCGGCCTTCCGGTCTATCCGGTATCCCTGCATGGACCGGAAACGGAGAATGACGTCCTTGAAGGCCCGGGACAGGAGGTGATGGATGCCCGGTTTGCCATTGGCAGTCGGCGGACCCTCGAAAAAGACGAAATCGCCCGCCGGATTGTCCTGACGGTCAAGCGCGCGCCGCAGCACGCCTTTCTCTTCCCACGACTTCAGTTGTCCCTCCTCCAAGGAAGGAAGATCGAATCTGGCCATAATGACCTCAATTTACCGCCAAACGCCATTTGATTCAAGGCGGACCGAGGTCATCAGAGCGGCCGACGGGCCGCTTAAGTGGTATAATATATATATGAACGCGCGGGACCGCCTATGGCCAAGCCCAAAAAGACAGTCTATCTCGGCTCAGACCACGCCGGATTCCGCCTTAAGGAGGCGATAAAGGCCTACCTCAAGAAAGGCGGATATCAGGTCGTCGACCTGGGGACTGATGATGACCGGCCCTCCGATTATCCTGATTTCGTCATTCCGGCCGCCAGGAGAGCGGCACGTTCCGGAAAGGGGGGAGCGGCCATCGTCTTCGGCGGCAGCGGCATCGGCGAATGTATCGCCGCCAACAAGGTACCGGGGGTGCGGGCGGCGCTGGTCTACGATACCTACACCGCCCGCATGTCGCGACAGCATAACGACGCCAATGTCCTCTGTCTCGGCGGCCGCACCGCGACCGGTGACGAGCGGTTGGCCAAACGGTTGGTGAAACTGTGGCTGGAGACGGGTTTTTCCGGCGCAGTCCGTCATAAGAGACGCATTGACAAGCTGCACCGCGCGGAAAGGAGCGGCCGAAGGCTAGCGTCACGTCGCGGCCGGAAGCCGACGGCGCGGCGGGGCGCGTCATGACCGCGCCGTGATCGGAATATGGTGGAAGTGATACCGGCGATTCTCGCCAAAACCGAAGACGAGTTCCGGACGAAGATCGAAGCGGTGCGACCGCTCGGTCAACGGGTCCAGATCGACGTCATTGACGGAAGGTTCGTCGAAAACGCCACCTGGTCGCCGATCAGTGAGGTGGTGACCTTGCTGCGGGGACTGCCTTTCGAGGTGCACCTGATGGTCTCCGACCCGGAACACGCCGCGCCGCTCTGGGTCGCTGCCGGAGCCGAATCGGCCTATGTCCATGCCGAGGCGACCCACCGTGAGCTGCTCATCAACCGGGCCATGGGCCGGGACGACGGCCATATCGGCATCGCCATAAATCCCGAGACCCCGGTCAACCGTATCGTTCCGGACCTGCCACGCCTGAAACGGGTACTGGTCATGGGGGTCTCGCCGGGCTGGAGCGGTCAGGCTTTCCAGGAGATCGCCGTAGAGAAGGTGCGGGCGATCCGCGACCTCGAACCGACCGTCACCATCACGGTCGACGGCGGTATCACCCCCGAGAACGCCCCCCGCCTGGCTGAAGCCGGAGCCGATATCCTGGTGGCGGGCAGCGCGCTGACCGACCACTGGAATCCGCTCGAAGCCTATGAGGAATTCCAGCGCGCCCTGCGTTGAAGGTGTATAATCCCGACAGGTATGGGCCACATACACGACGAACAGGTCAAGAAGATGGAGCTTAAGGCGGTCAGGATCCGCCGGGAGATCATCAAGATGCTCGCCACGGCCGGTTCGGGCCATTCCGCCGGTTCCCTGGGGATGGCTGACATCTTCACCGCTTTCTATTTCCACGTCCTGCGCCACAATCCCAAGAGGCCGGACTGGCCGGACCGGGACCGTCTTATCCTGTCCAACGGGCATGTCTGTCCGGCACGCTATGCGGCGATGGCCGAGGCGGGCTATTTCCCGAAGTCCTGGCTCCGCAAGCTGCGCCGGCCGGATTCGCCGCTGCAAGGCCATCCGGAACGGACCCGGCTGCCGGGTCTCGAGACCACTTCCGGGCCGCTCGGCGCCGGACTGGCCCAGGCCGCCGGGATGGCCTACGCCGCCAAGATGGACGGCAAGAGATGGCACACCTTCTGCCTGACCTCGGACGGCGAGCATGATGCCGGATCGCACTGGGAAGCGGTGATGTTCGCCGGCAACCGGCATCTGGACAACCTGACCTGCGTGATCGACCGGAACAACATCCAGATCGACGGCACTACGGAGATCGTTATGCCCCTCGAGCCGCTGATGGAGAAATACGAGATATTCAACTGGCACGTCATCGAGGTGGACGGCAATGACCTCCGTCAGGTCGTGGACGCGATCCATGAGGCCAAAGCCGTCAGCGAACAGCCGACCGCCATCATCGCCCACACCATACCGGGACACGGCGTTGATTTCATGGAGGGTGACTACCGCTGGCACGGCCGGGCACCGGATCCCCAACAGGCCAAACGGGCGCTGGACCAGCTCGATGCCTACGAGAAAGGGCTGCGCGCCGATCACTGACAGACTGACGACCTATGTCTGGACCCAAGATGTACCTCGCCAAAGGACTGACCGACCCCCGGAGACTGGCCTCCAAGGCCTCCCGGGACGGCTTCGGAGAAGGCCTGGTATCGGCCGCCGCCAAGGACAAGCGGATCGTCGCCGTCTGCGCCGACCTGACCGAATCGACCCGGCTCACCGGATTCAAACGGCGTTTCCCGGAAAGGTTCGTCCAGGCCGGGGTACATGAACAGCTGATCACTGCGCTGGGCGCCGGGCTGGCTTTGGCCGGTAAGGTGCCCTTCATCGCCTCCTTTGCCGTGTTCTGTCCGGGTCGTTCCTGGGAACAGGTCCGCACCAACATCTGCCTGAACCAGGCCAACGTCAAGATCGCCGGCGCCCACGCCGGAATCACGGTCGGTCCGGACGGGGCGACCCACCAGGCGACCGAGGACATCGCCATCATGCGCTGCCTGCCGAACATGACCGTGGTCGTACCGTGCGACGCTGAACAGACCCGGCTGGCCGTACCCGCCGTGGCCCGGCTCAAAGGCCCGGTCTACCTGCGCTTCGGGCGGCCCAAGAGGCCGGTCTTCACCACCTCCCGGACCCCGTTCCGGATCGGCCGGGCCCAGCCGTTCCGCCGCGGTGACGATGTGGCGATCATGGCCTGCGGGATGATGGTCCACCAAGCGCTCCTGGCGGCCGAGGAACTCAAGAAAGAGGGTATCGACTGCACGGTGCTCAATATCCATACCGTCAAACCGCTCGACGAGAAGGCTGTCATCGCCGCCGCCAAGCGATGCGGCGCCGTAGTCACGGCTGAGGAACATCAGCTGATGGGCGGACTGGGATCAGTCGTGGCGGAGGCGCTGTCCCGGCACTATCCCGTACCGATCGAATCCGTCGGTATCGATGACCGGTTCGGGGAATCGGGCCGGTCCGACGAGCTGATCGAACGCTTCGGGCTGGGCGTCAGACACGTCAATCAGGCCGTCCGGCGCGCCCTGAAAAGGAAAGCCTGACCTAACGACCCGGACAGCGGAACATTATGCTGTACACACTGAAGCGGATACTCGCCCACGCCGACCGTCACGGTTATGCCGTCGGTGCCTTCAACATCAATAACCTGGAGATACTGCAGAGCATCATCGAGACGGCAACGGAAGAACGCTCTCCGGTGATCATCCAGACCAGCGAAGGGGCCGTCGGCTACGCCGGGATGGATTACCTGCTGGCGATGATGCGGACGGCCGCCGCCTCACCGGTCCCGGTGGCCCTGCATCTTGACCACGGGAAGGACCTCAAGATCATCAGACAGGCCGTCCGATCCGGCTACACCTCGGTAATGATCGACGCTTCGACCCTGCCCTACGCCGAGAACGTGGCTCAGACCCGAAAGGTCGTCGGTTGGGCCAAGAAGGCGGGGGTTTCAGTAGAGGCGGAGATCGGGGCGATCAGCGGGGTCGAGGACCTGGTCAGTGTCAGCGAGAAGGAAGCCTGCTTCACCGATCCGGGTGAGGCCCGGCGTTTCGTCAGGGACACCCGCTGTGACGCCCTGGCCATATCGATCGGTACGGCCCATGGACCCAACAAGTCACGGGGCCGGCCCCGTCTCGACCTGGACCGCCTCAAGAGGATCGATTCCCTGGTGCGTGTCCCCCTGGTACTGCACGGTGCCTCCGGCATCGATCCGGAGACGGTCAAACTGGTCCGCCGGAACTGCCGCCGTGTCGGCGATTGCGACCGGCTCCGGAAGGCCATAGGCATCCCGGACGACGCCATCCGACAGGCTATCCGTCGCGGTATCCGCAAGATCAACATCGACTCCGACCTGCGCCTGGCTTTCACTGCCGGACTCCGCCGTGCGCTGATGGAAGAGACCGGGACGATCGATCCCCGTAAGCTGATGACCCCGTCGAAGAGACTGATGAAAGACGTGGTCCGGAAGAAGATGCGGCTGTTCGGCAGCCGCAACCAGGCCCGCTGATCCGACCGGGGACCTGAAGGGAAACGAATATGAGAACATACGATGTCATCACTGTCGGTTCGGCCACCCGCGACGTCTTCATGAGAAGCCGGGCTTTCGACGCCCACAAGGACGGTCCGGCCGGGCTGGAATGCTGCTTTCCATTGGGCGCCAAGATCGAAATCGAGGAGATCGCCCTGGAGACGGGCGGCGGCGGCACCAATGCGGCGGCCACTTTCGGCCGGCTCGGCCACCGCACGGCGACCGTCACGGCGATCGGCGACGATGCCAGCGCGCGCGACATAATGTCGGCACTCAAGGAAAACGGCGTATCGGATGCCTTCGTCCAGAGATACCCCAAGAAGATGACGGCCTATTCGGTGATCATCCTGACCGGCTCCGGCGAAAGGATCGTGCTGGTGCACCGGGGGGTCTCCGACGACATCAGCATGAGACGTCTCCCCTGGTCACGGGCCAAGACCCGCTGGTTCTACCTCACCTCCCTGGGCGGCGACCTTAAACTCGTCCGGCGCCTGCTGGATCATGCCGCCGGGATCGGCGCCCGCGTGGCTTGGAATCCCGGATCCAAAGAGATCCGGAAGGGACTGAAGCGTCTGGGCCCGCTCATCCGTCAGGTCGACGTGTTCAACCTGAACCGCGAGGAAGCGGCCGACCTGACCGGTGTGGACGCCACCGACATCAAGAAGATATTCCGCGTACTGAACGGGCTGCCGAGACGCTATCTGGTGGTGACGGACGGAAGGAAAGGGGCTTACGCGTCGGGACCGGAAGGTGCCTGGCGCAGCGGCATAGTCGACGTGCCCCGAGTCAACGTGACGGGCGCCGGCGACGCCTTCGGATCCGGGATGGTCGCCGGCCTGCTCAGGCGGGACGAGCTGCCCTACGCGCTCGCCGTCGGCACCTGGAACGCCACCGGCGTGGTCCAGGAGACCGGGGCCAAACGCGGCCTGCTCCGTACCTATCCCGGCCCGGCCAAGATAAAACGCATACCCCTAAAGCCATGGAGATACGAAAGATAGTCACGGGAAGCTGGTTCCCGCGCACCAAACTCCACCTCAAGGAGTACTTCATCTTCCTGCGCGAAGGCACCTCCCACCTGCCGATAGATCACGGCAAGCTGAGGAGCCTGCACAAGAAACTCTCCCCCAAGGGCGTCAAATACGTGGGCGGACGGTTCGACCGCGTCATGATGCGGAGCCGCGAATATGACGTCACCTTCCATGAGGACGGCCTGCTGACGATAGCCCGGGAGTCCCCCGATCCCGAGAAGGACCTGCGCGCCGTCAGGGAGATGCAGAAGGACTTCCTCAATCCGGTATTGTCGACGCTCTACAGCATCGGCGCCCCCCTGGCCGCCTATCCCAAGATGCACGAGTATAGCCGCCCGGTGGTCATCGTCACGGAAGGCGCCAAATACGAGGGGGTCCGGGAGCTGATGGACCGCAACCGCGAAGAGGTGCATTTCGTCGCCCGGCACGGCAACCGGACCGTCTATTTCTCGGATAACCTGATCGTGGTCGACGGGCCGGAAGATGCCGTAACCCAGAGGCTGGTCGACTCCCTGATCCTGGCCCGCGAATACGAACACAAGCTGCAGCATTACCTGGAACTGCATCGCGTACTCTGGACCGAGATATCGAAAATACAGGAACGCGGGACCATCCCATCCAAGGAGCTGCCGCAACTGCGCAGCCGGCTGATGGGACTCAAGAGGAACCTGGCCGCCATCCGTTCACGTATCAACCAGATGCTGACGCGGCTCGACGAGCGGCGGAAGCAGATCGACGGACTGGGGCTGGAGAAGGAGATGAGGGCGCTTGAGGCCTACCGGTACGAGAAGCTGGCCGGGGCCACCGGTTACATGATGCAGCTGTGGGAGATGCTCGACGAATATCTCGATTCGACGACGCAGATCATCGGACTGATCTATCAGGAGAAGCTGCAGAGGGAAATCAACGTCCAACAGGCGATCTTCCTGGTGAGCGCCGTGGCCGGACTGGTGGCCGTAGGGCTGAAGCTCTCCGGATCGGACCTGCTGCTCTACGGGCCGGACGGACAGATGCTCAGCGTCGGCACGCTGAACCTGGTCAGAGTCTACAAGTATCTCAGCCTGGCTGTCGGCGCGATCATCCTGACCCTGGTCGGACTCCACCTCTACCTGAGATCCAGATCCAACATATCCTCCGCCCACCTCTTCCGCACCCCGGGAACTCCGAAGGCGCGCCTGACCAAGGGCGAGGATTATTGAGGCGGGGCCGGGCTAGGACCCGGCACTTCAGAAAAGACGCCGGGCGGGCTATACTGATACCGGGCGCGCCGGATGCCGACCGGCCAGCCATCTCCTGTTATGACCCACAATGAGACCTGCTACTGCAAGAAGCGTGAACTGGTTTTCCGGTCCGATTTCGGAGTGGATACGGTGACCCAACTCTACTGTCCCGACTGTGTCGACCGGTCGCCGGAGGACGCCATCATCTTCGAGATGTGCGAGCCCAACGAATACCACGGGGTCTGGGGGGTGCTCTACAACCGGACGATGCTCAAGGAACTGGACGACCATTTCCGGGACAATGACGACTACTACCTGAGCCTGCTGATCTCCGGCACCGTAGGGCCGGAAATCGCCCGGAAATACGGCGAAGCCGGCCTGTGCCGCATCATCGGTTTCAAGTACGGCCCGGACCGCTCCTGGAGCGAAGCGGCGATTTTCGGCACTGACCAGAAGCTGGCCGATGAGGGCCAGCCCACCGACTGGCCCGGTGATGTCGTCGCCGGGCCCAAGGAGGCGCGCCGCGGCAAACCCGGCAAGACCTGAATCATGGCCTGATCGGCAATACCAAAACCGTCCGGCAGACCGGACGGTTTTCGATACTCCCCCGAATGATGACGCGAATCGTTGGTGGACCCGGCGAGACTCGAACTCGCTGCCTCCGCCTTGCAAAGGCGGCGCTCTACCGGCTGAGCTACGGGCCCATATAGGGGCAAAATTATCAGTTTGAGGCGGGGCGGTCAACCATCTGCACGGCTTTACGTTGCGTCCTCCGGGACATATCATGGATACATCGACTCAAGATATAAGCTTATGGTCAGAGAGTTTGGCGGAGGTATTCCGCCCCAAGATAAATCGCCGGGGGATACCCCCCCTCCGCAGCCACAGACAGACGATGCTACAACGGAGGCCGTCGCCGAAAAGGAACGGACCCCGGAGGAACGGGAAGAGATCGAGCGCCTCCGCGAGGCCCTGATCGAGGAGATGATCCTTGAACACGCGGAGAAGGTAAATGAGGGCAACAACGGCGTGATTTACCAGATAGGGTCGGAGGAGATGCCTGTAGAATTCGTCGAACGGGCCCGAGAGCTCGGTATCGAGCTGGGTGAGGGCGGAGCGCTCAAGATACTGAAAGTCTACTATCCGGGGAAGGGTGCCCGGGAATTCGAGATGCAGCAACGGGCCTATGAGATAGCCGCCGCCAAAAAGGACGATCCGGAATACGCCCAGGTGCCCAAACCGATCCACTTCCAGGACATCGAGGCCGATGAGGAGACGCTGGCAGCAATCAGGCGGGTCAGTCGGGACTTCAGGTCGACCAAGAGGATCGAGGTGCTCATCATGGACTTCGTCCCCGGTAAGGACCTGGCGACCGCGTTCTATGCCGAGGTCGTCCGGCATCACCCGAAGACGCGCCACCTGGCCGAGCAAGTGGATACGATGTCCGTCGATGACCTGCATCTGGAGGCTTCCCTGGCCCTGGGCTTCGAGCGGCCCGGTGGCAAGGCCCGGGATGAGGGGGCCCGACAGTACGAAGAGACCAAGGTGCTCAGCGGCAACCACGAAAAACTGATCAGCTTCCTGGAGAACCGTACCGACGTCCAGATAGACCCGACGATCGTCCGGCAGTTCAAAAACACCATCGACCTGTTCCACCGACAGGGCTTCACCATCCGGGACGGACATCGCCGGAATTTCATGATCTCAGGGGGGCTGGTGGGAGGCCCGGACAAGGGGCCCCAGGGACATCCTCAGGGGTTCATCATCGATTTCGAAAAGGCGGTAGAGATCGAACCGGGGCTCAACGAAGAGGACATCCAGGACCGATACTTCAAGGTGGCCGATACCGAAGGGTATAACTATCTGGATCCTCGGGCCCCCCTGCACGATCTGGAAAGGTTGGCTGTGCCGCCGGCTGAACGGAAGCGCCGACGGTCGGAGGGGGCGGACCGTGAGCAGGTCGGGGAGGTGGCGAGTAAACGTGCCGCCCTGGAGAAATCCCTGGACAAGAGGCCAGACCCTCGGTTGGAGAAGTACGAGTCCTGGCTCAAGACGATCCTTTCCAAGGAGGCGATCTCCCCGGATGAGGCCGAAATAGGGTTCACGAGACACCCCCTGAGTCAGGACAAGGATACCAAGACCGATTTTCTGCTGGTGTCGATCGAGCGTCTGATCGACCAGGACCCGTCCCTGGAAGAGAGGGCCTTGGAGATGCTGCGGGCACTGGAGAAGTCCACCATCGTCGTCTGGCCCAAGATATCCCGCTACCTCAATACCAAAAAAGGCCCGCGCTAGCGCGGGCCGAGTATCGGGAACATGGAGGCGGAAATGCCCCACAATTTTCGCCCGGTTGCCGAGGAGAAGAGCTCGATGCGCCTACCGTCATCCGAGACCCTGACGTCGAGTCCGCGCGCGCGGCATCGGTCGACGAATCTCCTGGCCTCGGGCGGCAGACGGAACTCCCTGTCCTGGTCCGACTTCATGGACGACCTCCTCGATGACCGATGAAGGATCATCTTGGCACGATTCATGCCTGATGTCAATATCGGCGCGGCCCACGCGAGATGTGGTATCATGGAACCAATAGCCTCCCTGATATGAAAGATGTCAAACCCATCCTGCAGTCCCTCGGCCTCCTAGACAGCGAGATCGACACCTATCTGGCGGCCCTGGAGAACGGCCCGGACACGGCGATCGAACTGGCCAAGCTGACCGGACTGTCGCGACAGGCCGTCTATACGGCGATCGAGACCCTCTCCAAACGCGGACTCATGTCCAGTTCGCTCGAGGGTAAACGTAAGATGTTCGCCGCCGAACCGCCTGACAAGCTCCTGGCCTACGCCCGGCGCAAAGATGCCGAGATGCACGAACGGGTCCGGGATCTGGAGCGCCTGGTGCCGGAACTCGAGATGCGTACCGGCGGAGAGAGGCCGGTCGTCAAGGTCTTCGAGGGCAAGGAGGGGATGAAGACGATCATCGATGACATCCGCTCCTCCCGTGAGAAGGAGTCGTACGAGATAACCGATCTGGACGCGATGTACAAGGTCTTGAGCCCGGAGGACCTGGCCTCCATGAGGCAGGCGCTACAGAAGGCGGGTCGCAAAGTCCGCGGCATCTACTCCGGAAAGCCGACCAGGACCGCTGTCGACGTCCACCGACGCTTCCTGCCGTCCCGTCATGCCGGATTCGAATCGAACATCGGTATCTACGGCAATAAGGTGATCATGGTGACCTTCAAGGGTAAGATGCATTCGATCATGATCGAGAGCGGACCGATCGCCAAGGCCGTCCGCATCCTGTTCAAGATGGCCTTCAAAGGATCGTCGGAAGACAGGGAATGAGCCAGCCTGCCCACAGACCAGGGTACAAACGCGGCTTATCGGCCGCGTTTTCGGATAAGAGAAAAGGGCACCCCGAACGTCGGGTGCCCCTCCCCGCTCAACCGCCCTCCATGAATCACCTCCTTGAAAGGGTTGGGTCAGACCTTGCGTAGCGGCCTGATGCCGCATGCCTGATCTCTGAGACCTGTCACTTTCATGTCTCACTCCTGACTCACCCTTCAAGGTGATCCGCGGGTAGTTAGTACGAGGTTTTCTTCTTCACCAGAAGAAGGTTCGTCTTCAGCCACCTCCCATGACCATTACCTCCTGGTTGTGGGGTAGCGATTACCCCCGACTCTTGGAAAGAGCTTCGGGATCCCTCACAGCCGCCGACGGACGTCGGTGGCTGTGAGGGAAGGCGTAAGCGCGGCGCCTGCGCCTTATCAGGAAGGAGGTGGTCTTCGGTCTAGCGGCCGCCGTTGATGGCCTGGATGTAGGCTTCGCGGGACCAGACGATCGTGCCGTCCGGACAGACGAAGTACTGCCGCAGGAGGACCCTGGCGGTCACCCTGAGACACCGACATCCGAGTCTCGCTGGACTGTCTGACCTCTTCTTTTCCTGATTTTCCTGTTGCACCGGCTGATCCATCTCATCCTCCAATCGCAGTTGGTGCGCACATTCAATGAACTCTGACGGAAGACTTTACCAGAACGTCCGCAGATTGTCAAGCGGTCGATGGACGGTCTCTGAAATCACCCGGTCTTCAAGCGGTGAATCACTTATTTTCTATCATTATTTTGACATTATTAGACTATATTTTTACTTTGAATTAGGTAAAAATTGGAGATATTTTAAGTTATTGTCTATTTGACACTTGACAAAAAAAAGAAGATATGCTATTGTCGCATGTCCGATGAACAAACGACGAAAGTCGGACCGGCGCAGCAGCGCACTTTACATACGGGAAAACAAAGAGGGGGCGCAGGAAAAGGGGACGCTCGGGATAGGTCCGGTCACGCCGGGGCAGAAATCATATTCCCGCATATCTATAGGGAACCGCCCCGCTGCGATGACCGCTACCGATCCTCCTCCCCTTCCCTGCGATGACCTCCGCCTCCCCTCAGACGTGCGGAATCCCCGTTCCGAACGCCTGAAGGGGGGCGCGAGGCTGGTGCAGAAACCACGCTTCCTCCTGAGGCACCCATCAGTCGGCGTAGGCCGGGTGTCTCCGAAGGGTAAAAAGAAGTGCCCAAGGCTCCGGGCCGAAACCTGAATGAGCCGACGGGACGGATCCAGAGACATCGGATCTTTCCCGGCTCCGCCGAGGCGGATGAGCGATCGCACCGATTAGGTGCGGGCGCGCTGCACGCCCTGTCTCATGTGAGGGGATTCATGAATCGGTTGGGCGTAAGCCCGCAACACGATATACCCTGTACAGCTCGTATGGACACCCTTTCGGCGCAGCGACCGACTCCTCTCGCCCGCTGCGCCCTTCATCAGAGCCGCTGAAATATCGGCGCTTCCGATGGGGGATCTCAGTCCCTTACAAGTCCAAGATATGCTGGCCGGAATCACGATGGGAGAGCATCGCCGGTCGCTGAGCCGCTTGGCACGGCTCGTCCGCTCCGGCGGACGAAGATAATCCCGGCAACGGGGCTAAACGGCGGGGTGGTTACCCGCCGGATGGGAATCCGCCCATTCATACGCCACCTGTGTCCTCCGGGTGACTGGAGGAGGCAGGTCCTGGGTGACCCCGGCAAGGGAAGCTCAGGAAGTCAGATGGCGCCCGGTTGCCGCCGGTCGCCATGCAGAGGTCGGGGACAGCGTCCCCCAAGTCATTCGCCTCTGTCCCGAAGACATCACGTAAGTGATGAACCACTTTGGTGAAAGGAATGGCCCGTTACGCCCGGAAGTGCCTCACTCTCCTTCACGGGGGGTTCCAGTCCCGGAAGGCGTGCTACCAACACGCCTCTCCGGGTGCGACACATGTCGATGGGGCTCCGGTAACGGAGCTTGGCCGACCACTGACATATGCCGCAGAACGGGTGTGGTGAGAGCGAGGAAGCCCCTCTCCGGGCCGAAACGCGACCGAAGTCCATCGGGCCGGCAGGCGAACGGACAGGTAAAAGATCGGTTGTCGGGAACTCGTGGCCCGGCCGGACTGAAGCGTCCCTGAGCGATCAGGGGCGCGAGAACCGATCAGGGGAGGGCAATGGATGTCCTGGGTCTCCCGCTTTCTCTCTGGCATGAGCTCCCGCTCGTGCCTCCATCGGAGCCGCCGGACCGTCGGCGCCCCCGATGGAGATCCGTTCCTTAAACACAGCCCTGGCCGCAGGCCGGAGGAGGAGTGCATGGGCGACAACCGTATCCCCTGTTCGTTCCCGGAGTGCCAGAAGAGCCTGCGGCCCGAGGAAGCCTGGCTTCCCGAGATCAAGGCCCTGCGCCGGGCGAACGGCGGGCAGCGCGTCGAGGTCGACGACTTCGCGCGGTTCGCGCTCTGCGGGCACCACGGACACCTCCTGCGCCAGGAAGGCGTAAGGGTGTACCGGTACCTGTCGAGCGTCGAGTTCGCGGAGCAGGCCGAACGGCGCCGCAAAGCGGAAGACCTGAAGATCAAGGCCTTCGCCGGCCGGTTCGTCATGCGGACCAGGGCCGACGGGGACCAGCGGGTCCAGGTGCTGCCGCCGCGCGGTCGCAACGGCCGGTTCGTCAGGCAAGGCCTCAGCCGTCTCTCCAAGCTGGACGCCGCCAAGCGAAAGGCCAAGGAGAAGAAGGCGAAGAGCTCGACCTGACCGCTGCCCCGCCATCGGTGGGACCCCCGTCAGACCACCGGACGGACGGCCGGGAGCGGTGAGCTCCCGGAGATAGCCGTTAAGCAAGGGGGCGTCCGGGAATAAGAGACCGAATACCGGACACCGTTCCTACGCCGGGCAAGCGTTCGCTTGCCCGCTCACTCGAGCCGATCAGCCTGACTGGTCCTCTCGAGCGAGTCGTGAGCGCCTGTTCTTTCAAGACAAGGAGGGGTCCGATGGAGCTCCTGTTCAGTCCTGGTGTCATGAAGCAGGTCGGTTGCATCGTCTTCGGCGGCGGGCTCAAGGCGCGTCACTGGATCGAGGAGGCCAAGAAGGACGGCTTCCGCGTCATGATCCGCGACGGCTTCGCCGAGCTCTGGCTGCCGATCCGCTGACGACCGGCTACCCCGCACCCTTTCCGTGCCGAGCGCCTGACGGCGTTCGGCACCTCCCCTGATCCGATGGCTAAACCCTTGGCCATCCGACCAGGCGAGGGCCCAGACGTGATTGACGGAAACACTCGACACCGGTATGATGATGAATCGTACGTTTCAATATGGGGGCGAACGGTCTCGACGGGGTGATTGATGTCAGGGATGCGTGCCGCGGAGCCTCAGGCCGCGTCAACAAGAGGCACGGTCACAACTGCCGGTTGATGAGTTGAACCGTCCGACCTGGAGTCGGGCCGTCCGCCGTATCTGCGCCTCAAGGATACGGACCGGGCGCCGCCTTTGAGGCTGGTCCTGCGGAGTGGTGCGGTTACCGCAGGACGAGACGGGACGCGCTCCGTCGGTCGGGAACCTAAGATCCCGACAGGCCGTCTCCGGCCTTACGGAGACTACGCACGTAGATTCCTTGAACGGATCCATTCCGGACCCGGGTTCGATTCCCGGCGCCTCCACCAATCGTTCAGGAGCACCCTCGACTTGGGGGTGTTTTTTCTTGATTCGTCCGACCCGTTAAGGACCTTAGCCGGGCTGCCGACCCCATCCCAATTGTGACCTCACTTAAGGCCAAAAATTGACAAAAGAGGGGCTGACCGGCTGAAATGAAAATAGGTTCATTCGAACTGGATATGTAGGAGGACATGATGGCCTATACCGCCACCATCGTCAGGGACAGGAAATACCCGGACCGGTATTACATCCGCATTTCTAAGGACGGAGTCCAGGATGGCGGTGACGTCGAGATCGTGGAGATACTCCACGGCGACGACGAAGATGAGCTGAAGCAACGCGCGCTGAGATTCATCGGTCATCCGCACATCGACTGGCCGCAATGACCTGCGAGGTCAATCGCGGCGAAAACGCGTGAATCGTTCACGCGTTTTGTTTTTTTGATCGTTTGATTTTTCCACAGCCGACTCTTGACAAGAAAAATATTGCGGCGCACAAAAAAAAATTCTATAATTAATACAAGAGCGCTCATCCATCAATCTTAAGTGACACAAGGGACGACAAGTCGCGGGCGCTCACGAGCGGCGACGAACGTCCGGGTCACGACTAAGGAGGAGGTGATAACTATGCCAGCCAAGAAAAAGGCGAAGAAGCCGGCGAAGAGGAAAGTAGCGAAGAAGAAGGTAGCGAAGAAGAAGCCGGCGAAGAAGCGGAAACCGGCGAAGAAGAAGGTAGCGAAGAAGAAGCCGGCGAAGAAGCGGAAACCGGCGAAGAGGAAGAAGAAATAAACTTCTTCTACCGAAGAAAAACATCCGTCTGACGGCGGATGTTTTTCGTTCTCAGAGGGCGCCGTGGACACTAAAGATCCAATGCGGCCTGCCGCCCGGCCGGCGGCGCTTCATCCTCGAATACCTTGACCTGACCGAAAACACCGTCGTAACCGGGCCTGACGCTGATGCGGCCCTCGCGGACCCGGGAGATGGCCTCGGCCAGCCGGATACCGGCAAGGGAAGAGACGCGTTCTATCGGTACGTCCAACAGGACCGAAAACTCCGATCCTAATGTCTCGATCGTCTCCTGATAGGCGAGCCTGACGGCTTTGGACGCCGGGGTCTTACCCAAGGTGTCGGCAATAACCTCCTCCAGAGGCACGATATGCCGGAAACCGACGGCTTGCGGAGACCGTTCCCCGGATCCGCGGTCAGCCAGCTCATGGACCCTGCCGAGCACCCCCCGAGTCAGCTCCTTGCCGCATCGGGGACATATCCCGCCCTGTCTCGCGGTCTCTTCCGGGCCGCAGACGTAACCGCAGTTACGGTGTCCGTCGGCGTGATACTTGCCCTCCTCGGGGAAGAACTCGATGGTGAAAAGCAGCCTGTCGCGCTGGCGCTTCCGCAGCACGTCAATCAGTGCCTCATAGCCGAGCGTCTCGAGATCGAAGACGTTGGCTTCCCGGCCCAGCTTGCGGGTGCTGTGGGCGTCGGAATTAGAGACGAGCATGATGTCGTCGAGGGCGGACAACCGCCAATTCATCGGCGGATCGGAAGAGAGACCGGTCTCTATGGCATGGATATGGGGTGTCATCCCCCCGAAACACTCCTCGATCGAATCGAATCCCGATTCCGATCCGAACAGCGAGAACCACGGCGTCCAGGCATGCGCCGGAATCACCAGACAATCATCATCGGCTTGCCTCACCAGACGGACCACCTCTTCGGCGTCCAGTCCCAGGATCGGCCGGCCGTCTGATTTCAGGTTGCAGCCCCGCCGGTCGAGCTCGCCGATTATCCGGCGCACCGCCTCTCGGTCCGGTGCCAACACCACCAGATGGATACGCCGGGTCCGGCCGCCCTTCTTGTATATGCAAGAAAGTTCCGTGGAGAGGATGAATCGGACATCGGGCGCGTCCGGCGGCACAGGTGCGGTCCCCGCGACCCCCGAAGTCCCCGAACCAGCTTTCACTTTCAGACCCTCCTTCAGCCGGAACAACCCTTCTTCCGCCGGCTCCAGTTCCTGCTCGATCTCCGCGAACCATTGCGGATGGGTGAAGTCGCCGGTCGCCAGGATGTCGATGCCTTTGGTCATGGCCCAGGCCTCCAGATTGCCCAAAGTCAGGTCCTTGGAACAGGCCCTGGAGAACCGCGAATGGATATGCAGATCGGCTATCAGACGCATAAACCTATCCCGTCGGCGGGGTCAGGACGAGATCGACTGCGGCTCCGACCGAACCGACGACCGGCACCGACAGCTCCGCCGGTACAGGGCGCGGCCCCTGGACCAGGATGTAACTGACCCACGGCGCTATCCGCCTCATCTCGCTTATCTCGTCCGGATTGTCGTTGATGACATGGGTCGGTCCGCCGGTCCGGTCCAGATGGCCCATGAACTCTGCCTTGCTCCGGCTCACGGTATGGATCTCGTCGAACAGTCCGGTCAGGCCCGCCGCCTCGATCTTCCGGCGCTGCCAAGCCTCCTGACCGAAGGTCAGCAGGATCAATGCCGCACCGGCTGTCCGCAGGCGACCCAGCGCCGGACGGGTCTCCGGAAACAGGAAGTCGCCGGTCCGGTCCACGACACCGTCGATCAGGCTCCGGAGACGTCCGGTGGGGCAGGTCAAAGCCGGAGCCGCGCAGGCGATGTGCCTGTCCGGATCGTAATCATAACCCCCCCGTTCCTCGGCTATCGCCTGACGGTAACAATCATCGAAAATTCCACGGTCCACCCCACAGGCAGCGAAGGCACCGGCCAGTGCCTCCTTGAATCTCGCGGTATCCAACAGTGTGTAGTCCAGATCGAAGATGACTCTCATGCGCGGCGCGTCAGATCCCTCCCAGACAATTCTGGATGATAAGTCTGGCCAGACGGTCGGGATCGTGGCGGATAAGGGAGCGGGCCAGACTGTCCCCGGGGCGGTTCGAATGTATCTTTTGGCACAACAGATCGGCCGCCAGATAGGTCCTGTCCGGATCGTGTGCCGACTGGTCGAGCAGGACCGGATAGGTCCACTCAGCCGCATAACGCTCGAGCAGCTCAGGTTCGGGCATGCGGTTATTGTAGGTGACGAAATCGATCCGGCCCCGACCGATATGACGCTCGACGGTCTCCACGTAATCCGAGACCGAAAAGCCGTCCGTATGGCCCGGTTTGTTCATGAGATTGCAGTTGAAGACGAGCGTCGCCTTCGTCCCCCGGATCGCCTCGGGTATGCCGCGGACCAGCAGGTTGGGGATGATGCTGTCATAAAGCCCTCCCGGACCGATGACTACACAGTCGGCCTGTTCGATCGCCCTGACCGCCCGGGGATTCGCGTATATATCGGAGTCATAGCGCAGCTCGGCGCCTTTCGGCAGGGGCGAGGTATCTATCTGGTGCTCGCCGACGAGGGTCGCCCCCTCCCCGACCTCGCAGACCAGACGGGCGTCCTGGGTCGTCACCGGAACGACTGAACCCCGGATGGCCAGGATCTTTCCGGATACCCGGACGGATTCCTCGAAGCTGCCTGTGATCTTCTCGAGCGCCGAAAGGAAGATATTGCCGAAATTATGGCCCCGGAAGACCCCCTGATCGAAACGGTAACTGAACAGTTCGCGCATGACCGCCTCCGATTCGGAAAGGGCTACCAGACACTGCCGGATGTCGCCCGGCGGCAGCACCCCAAGCTCGTCCCGCAGCATGCCGGTCGAACCGCCATCATCGGCCATGGAGACGATTGCCGTGAGCTCGACCGGAAAACGCTTCAGGCCGCCCAAAAGGGTGAACTGTCCGGTGCCTCCGCCGATGGTCACTATCGACTTCATAGGCGCTGGGTCAGGCGACGCTGGCGATCCGCTCCATGTCCGCCGGTTCGCGGATCGACAGGGTCTCCCAGACATGATCGAAGATCATCCGTTCGGTATCGGCGACCCGCTCGTCCTCGATCAGGATGCCCAACGGTTCGGTGTTGTCATCGAGCGAGAAGAAGGCCACCTTAGGTCCATAGATGATGGAGTAGGTCGGCGCCCCCTCCTTCAGGGAAAGCCAGCGGCGCTCGGAGAGGGGACGCTCGTCGCCGCCCTCTCCCACGGCGATGGCCCGGACACTGATACGCCTCTCCACCCGCTGTTTGGTGAAATCGGCGAATTCCCGGTACAGATGCTGGCGTATCCCGACGGAAGAATAGACCCGGTAGAGCTTCTCCCCGGGGTGTCCGGACATCGTCGTCAGGACGTCGCGCAGGATGATGTTCACCCCCTTGGCCCCCTCGTAATATTTGACCACCGGCTTACGGCCCCCGTGGGCGTAAAGCGAGCGCAGCTCCGGCAGCAGGTCGGCCAGATTTCGCTTGAGTGAAGAGACCGTCCGCTCCCGATGTTCGACCACGTCAATCAGCTTATCCGGATTCTCGGCCATGAAGAACTGCTTCTTGTGCTTCTGGTAGACGCCGACCACGCCGAGCTTCTGGAGGCTCTTCAGGATGTCATAGACCGTACCGCGGTTAAGGTCGGTGTCATTGGCCAATTTACGCACCGAGGACGAGCCTCCCGTCAGCAATGAGAGGTAGACCCGTATCTCCTTATCATTGAAACCCAGGCTTTGGAGTACATGGGGTATTTCCATAGGCTTAGCCGGTGATCTCCTTACACCTCCATGAGAGCATCCTTGCCGGAGGGTTGTCAAAAAATGACCGACAACTTATCCACTTTAAGGCCGGATGCCGTCAAAAAACCGCATGACTCGCGAATGGCGCTCATGCGGTAGAGTGATCATCATCGGTCCGATGGCGGCCGCCCAGCTTCCTGAGCAGACCCTCCCGCTCTCTCAGGTGATAGGCCAGGGCGACTATCCGGCCCCGCCTCAGGCTTCGGAAGCCCATTATGATGACCGGGTACGGGATCAGCATCGCCCCGATGGCCAGGAACCCCCGAGTGATATCGGCGGGCTGACCGGATCCGCTCCAGAGCAGGATCATGACGGCAGCCAAGGACGCCAGGCAAGAGGCCGGGATGAGCATGTTGGAGAACAGCCAATCGGCCCGATAGCTCTCGGTGACGAGATGCCGAAGTTCCGGCAGGTCATGTCGGTTCTTGAGTCGCCGGGCCTGGGCCACGTCGCGCTCGGTCATGTATCTCAGCCAGGACAATACTTCACCTCCGGAATGGATGACGGCTAACCGATGACGGTATATGCGGTGATAAGGAGCCTCCAGACCGCACCTTACCATCGCTTGAGGATAAACTCAAAAACAGGCCGGACGGCAAGACAAAAAAGGAGGCTCGCCTGGCGAGCCCCCGACCTCAACGGAGATCTATCACGATGACACCAGACCTGGCGTCTTCCTTGTCCGGATCGATGATGATGACACCACCGTCCGAATCCCCGTCTGGTTCCCCGTCCGGCTTCTCCCGAGGTCCGGGAGGCGGTGGGGGATGGATACGGGGGCGCCGCTCCTCCCGCCGCCGCTCCTCTTCCTCTTTTCTCCGCTTCTCCTCCTCGATGATCCACGGATCGATGCAGAACGGCATGGCGCCACCCCCTTATCCTAAAGGTTTCTTGAAAAGTCCGTCCTTTCGTCAACAGACAAGGCTAGCACGACAGGCGCCCCATGTCAATCCGTCCCGGCCGGTCCTGAAAACCAAAAAGCGCAGGGTCCTGGCGGCTACCTACTTTCCCAGGGGCGGGTTGGCCCCAAGTATCATCGGCCCAACACTGCTTAACTTCCGTGTTCGGGATGGGAACGGGTGTGGCCAGTGAGGAAGTGCCACCAGAACCTTGCGCTCTTCGTTTTGACTCCACGGCCGCGAAGCGCGGCTTCGTGCTTCAGTGGTGAGGAAAGCAGACGGCTTATTAGTACGGCTCGGCTCAAACCATTGCTGGTCTTACACCTGCCGCCTATCGACCAGGTAATCTCCCTGGAGCCTATGAGACCTAATCTTGGACGAAGTTTCGCGCTTAGATGCTTTCAGCGCTTATCTTCACCGAACGTAGCTACCCAGCAATGCCCCTGGCGGAACAACTGGTACACTAGAGGTCCGTGCTTCTCGGTCCTCTCGTACTAGAGAAGCGTGCCCTCAAGTCTCGACGCCCGTAGCGGATAGGAGACCGAACTGTCTCACGACGTTCTGAACCCAGCTCGCGTACCGCTTTAATAGGCGAACAGCCTAACCCTTGGGACCTTCTCCAGCCCCAGGATGCGATGAGCCGACATCGAGGTGCCAAACCGGGTCGTCGATGTGGACTCTTGGACCCGATCAGCCTGTTATCCCCGGAGTAGCTTTTATCCGTTGAGCTTCCGCCGTCCTATATCGTACGGTCGGATCACTAACTTCCGCTTTCGCGACTGGTCGTCTGGTAGGACTTCCAGTAAAGCCGGCTTTTGCGTTTGCACGTCCAGCTCCGTTTCCATCGGAACTAAGCCGACCTTTGTAAACGCCTCCGTTACATTTTGGGAGGCGACCGCCCCAGTCAAACTACCCACCAGCTACTGTCTCCCGTGACCGCACCGATCGCGAAAAGTGTAAAGAGCATACCTCTTCCGTGATCGGTGAGGCGAAGGACTTTTTCGCGACCTGTGAGGTCACAGGATTAGAATTCACACAACACAAGGGTGGTGTCTCATTGGCGCCCGAAGGCTCCCACCTACGCTGAACATGTGGAGCGTGAACCCAATAGCAAGTTGTAGTAAAGCTTCACGGGGTCTTTTCGTCCAGCTACGGGTAGAGAGCATCTTCACTCCCCTTGCAATTTCGCCGAGTCCCTCGTTGAGACAGTTGCCATCTCGTTATGCCATTCGTGCGGGTCGGAACTCACCCGACAAGGAATTTCGCTACCTTAGGACGGTTATAGTTACCGCCGGCGTTCATCAGCGCTTAGATTCAAAGCTACGCCCTTCCGAAGAAGAATTTCACCCCTCCTCTTAACGTTCTGACACTGGCCAGGCATCAGCCCCTATACATCGCCTTGCGGCTTAGCAGAGACCTGTGTTTTTGGTAAACAGTCGGATGGCAGTCGCTCGCTGCGGGTCCTCCCGAAGGAAGACCGGGCCTTATCCCGAAGTTACGGCCACTATTTTGCCGAGTTCCTAAACGAGGGTTCTCTCGTTCGCCTTGGCACACTTGTGCCCACCCACCTGTGTTGGTTTGCGGTACGGATCCCGTATGAGATAACTCTTAGAGGCTTTTCTCGGCACCACTGTTTCCCGAATTGCCCGCCTCGCGGCAGACTTCCGCCGAGCGCTTGATTTCCGCTACCGGATTTGCCTGGTAGCCCTCTTGCGCCCTCGCGACGACCATAGCCGGAGATCGCTCGGAATAAAGCGATGCGTCACCCCATCGACCCATACGGGAGTGCAGGAATATTAACCTGCTGTCCATCGACTACGCCTTTCGGCCTCGCCTTAGGCCCGACTAACCCTGGGACGAGTTGCGTTGCCCAGGAAACCTTGGGTTTACGGCGTGAAGGGTTCTCACCTTCATTCTTGCTACTTATGCCAACATTCTCACTTCTCTCACGTCCACCGGCCCTCGCGGGTCCGACTTCATCCATGAGAGAACGCTCCGCTACCGCTCGTCCCTTGCGGGACAAGCCCCCAACTTCGGTACTCAGTTTAGCCCCGATGAATTTTCGGCGCAGGATAACTTGACCAGTGAGCTGTTACGCTTTCTTTAAATGATGGCTGCTTCTAAGCCAACATCCTGGTTGTATGAGTCACCCCACCACCTTTCACACTTAACTGAGATTTAGGGACCTTAGTTTGGGATCTGGGCTGTTTCCCTTGCGACTGATGGAGCTTAGCCCCCATAGTCTGACTGCCGAGAATCCACATGCGGTATTCGGAGTTTGGTTGGAAGCCCTAAGGTTGCCCCCGGACCCCCATTCAGTGCTCTACCCCCGCATGCTTCGTACCTCGACGCTAGCCCTAAAGCTATTTCGCGGAGAACCAGCTATTACCCAGTTCGATTAGCATTTCACCTCTAACCACAGCTCATCCCATAGCGTTACACGACTAACGGGTTCGGACCTCCCCAAGGTGTTACCCTTGGTTCATCCTGGCCATGGTTAGCTCACTGGGTTTCGGGTCTCGTGTATGCCACCTGTCGACACTCGGAACCGCGTCAGAGTCCCCCGATCGCTCGTGGGGTCTTCGACGCGGAATCGAGAGTCGACGTTCGCCCGTTAAGGCTCGCTTTCACTATGGCTTCGCCCCCTCGGGGGCTTAACCGAGCGACATACATCGAACTCGTTGGCTCATTCTTCAATAGGAACGCCGTCATCCCCCCTGAACCCGAAGGAACAGGGTACGGACTTCGACTCCTTGTAAGCGTACGGTTTCAGATACTATTTCATCGCCCTCCCGGGCTACTTTTCACCTTTCCCTCACGGTACTTGTTCACTATCGATCACGGAAAGTATTTAGCCTTGCGACATAGTCGTCGCTGCTTCACACGGGATTTCACGAGTCCCGCGCTACTCACGAGAATCCATAGCAGAGGTGCGGTGTCTTTCACGTACGGGGCTTTCACCCTCTTTGGCCGGCTTTTCCAAGCCGTTCCCCTAGACTCCGCGTCTATGATGACTCTGCCGGGATGTCACGGACATCCCTAATGGAGACCGTACAACACCCACCGCGCAACGGTCCGCGCCTTTATTCGACGCCTGCGACACGAATGTTGCCATCCATGTTCAGTACGCCGAACCACGCGATGGGTTTGGGCTGTTCCCCTTTCGCTCGCCACTACTTAGGGAATGGAAGCCAGTAGTCCAGGAAGGCTGTCGCCGTCCGGCTCGCGCCGGGCGGGCAAACTGCCGGCCCTAGACTAATGGCTGGAGTTTTTTTCCTTTCCTCCGCTTACTGAGATGTTTCACTTCAGCGGGTGCCCGCGCACCAGGTCGCCCTGGATTGCGATCCGCCTCAACGGCGGACCAGGTTTCCCCATTCGGAAATCCCCGGATCAAAGGTTGCTTGCCACCTCCCCGAGGCTTTTCGCAGGCTGCTACGTCCTTCATCGGCTTTCCGTGTCTAGGCATCCACCATACGCCCTTGAATTGCTCCCTTACCACTGAAACACGAAAACGTGCTTCAGGTATTTATTTACTGACTGACTTGCGTGGAGTTCAATTGTCAAAGTCCGTGGATCCGAGACGACCCTTCGGGCTTTCGGCTCCAGAAGCGGAAAACGGGATACGGAACGATCCGGGCAAAAGAATGCTGCTCCGAAATGTCCGCACGTTTTCCGCTACTGTCTCCGAAACGTCGCCGGCTGCAGTGACCGTCGGGAGTCCCGACAACAAAGAAACTGCCTCCCGATAAGCTGTCGTATCATAGCCGGGGCCATAGGATACGTCAACTTCCGTGAGCAGTTCTGGCCGGAAATCTATCTTGTTCGGGAACTGGCGACCATTATACCTGACCTGAAGAGATTGTCAAGCGTTTCCCATGTTGTTCCATGAGCGGCTTTTTTACGCTTATTTAAGGATAAAAATGACCCCGACAGTACAGACCGTCGGGGTCAGGAGTCACTGAGGGTTCCCGGGGTGGGCCACCACGCGGTTGCGGCCGTTGTTCTTGGCCGCCAACATCGCCTCATTGGCGTCGCGGATCAACCCTTCACAGTCGCCGCTGTCCGGACGGTGGGTCCGGAAACCGATGGAAGCGGTCACGCTGAGCGGTCGGCCGTTTCCGGTGGGCACCCGGAGCTCGGAGATCGCCGTGCGGATACGCTCGGCGGTGAGCCCGGCTCCCTGCTCGTCGGTCCCCGGCAGGATGACGGTGAACTCCTCGCCTCCGTACCGGGCCGCGGTGTCGATGACGCGAATCGTCCCCTTAAGGACTCCGGCCACCCGCCGCAGCACCTCGTCCCCCACCTGGTGTCCGTGCTCCTTGTTGAAGGCGCCGAAATGGTCCAGGTCGAGGAAGAGCAGTGACATCACCTTGGTGTGGTCCCGCCTCATGCGCTCATGTTCGTCGATGACCCGCTCGTCGAAGGCCCGCCGGTTATGGAGACCGGTCAGGGCATCGATCTGCGTCAGACGCTCCACCTCGGAGTTGTCCTTGATGACGGCCACGATAGACGTCGGCTCTCCGGACGCGTCCTCGACGAAGTTCAGCGTGAACAGGGTCGGGGTCACCCGGCCGTCATCCAGCCGGGCGAACCGCAGACGCATGTTGACGATGCGCTCGTCCCTCATCAGGATCCGGGTGATGTCTTTCCCGTCATGGGACCGGCCGTTCTTGACGGCGCAGTCGGTGATCAGGCGGAAGAGGTTATCGCCGCAGGCCAGTTCCGGCCCGATGCCGAAGATGTCCTCGGCGCCCCGGTTGAACATGAAGATCTCACCCTGCAGGTCGGCGACGACGACCGCATCGCTGGTCGACTCGAAGACCGACTTGAGGAACGAGACCTGACGCTGCTGCTCCCGCAGGCGCTCCGCCAGATCCTGGCCGGATGCCGGGGCCCCCATCCCCGCAGCGGACTTCTTCCGGCCAAACAGCCGGAGGATCCGCCCGCAGAGACGGACGAACGCAGCGACGAGACAGCCGAGGAGCGTGTGGCTCCCCTGCTGCGCGTCGCCTTCTCTGACGACGCCCCGATCAGGGGCTTCACACACGGTTCTCATGGCTGCCTCCTTGTTCTTGGAACCTCAGAAAAAGTAAAATGACCGCAAATCGCCATTAAGACGATTCGACTGACATTATCATATATATAGGCAAAAGTCAAGAGGTCCGGCCTGCGAATAGGCTAGATTGAGCCAAAATATGATGGATATACGCCTGATTTGTGTCGGCAGACTTAAGGAGAACCATTGGTCCGGCGCTCAGAAAGAATACCTGAAGCGGCTCCGGCCTTATTTAAGGCTGAAGGTCGAGGAAGTCGAGGCTGAGCCGATAAGCCGCACGGTGCCGCCCGAGGAGTCAAAAAGACGAGAATCAGAGCGGCTCTCGGACCGATTGACCGATGACGAGCTAATCGTAGTTCTCGACCGCCGCGGTGACCGGCTGCCATCCGGGGATTTCGCCCGCTTCCTGCGTCAGGAGGGCGAGCCAGGGCGCCGGCTGACCTTCGTCGTCGGCGGGACGACCGGTCTCTCCGACGAACTGCTGGCCCGCAGCCAAAAAAAGATCTCCCTTTCGGAGATGACTTTCCCGCATGAGCTGGCCCGGGTGATACTGCTCGAACAGCTCTACCGGGCGATGACTATCCTCACCGGCAAACGGTACCACTACTGATAATCAGCCGCGGAGCAAGGACCGCAGTTCCTTCCAGACCGGCTCGGCGCTGCGACCGATGAAATGCGATCCGCGCTCGACCAGCACCAGTTTGCCATCGAGCGCCTCTTTGTATCTCAAGGCGTGGTCGTAGGGGACGACCGGATCGTTCTTGGCCTGGATGAAGGTAAAATTGTCCGCCTTCCGGGAGAGTTTCCACCAGCCGATCTCCCGGTCGAAAAAATTGAGCAACTCCTTGACCCGGACCGTGGAGGCGAAAGGCGTGGCTACCGTGATGATTCCCCGGACCTTCCTGTCGGTGAACCGCTCCAGCGCCCGCAGGGCCAATACCCCGCCCAAGCTGTGTCCGATAACGACCGAAGACCGATTCCAGCGCCGGGCCGCCGGTTCCACCGCCTTGAGCCAGTCCTTGAAGTCGGGACGCAGCGGGTTAGGCAGCTCCGGCACCAGGACGCTCACCCCGGCCTTCTCCAGCTTCTTGCCGATCCAAGGCAACCAGACCTTAGCCGGGGTCTCGGCATAGCCGTGAAGGATGGTTACGTTGTCGACCTTCTTTCCCATATATGATTGGTGCGGACGGGAGGACTCCCCCTCGCTCCGACTCGGGGTCCGGGGCGCTGCGCATCGGACGCTGCGCCGGCTCGCGTCCTCTCACGCCCTTCGAGTCTCTTCCATCATAGCACAGGACCGGCCACGGCCTACGGCCAC
>Ga0209536_100000090_pt1 | contig 126564 bp, 122 predicted proteins | sample DeeMarSeWOR28_12_FD_187461 | JGI IMG/M metagenome (GOLD analysis project Ga0209536, IMG submission 187461) | Marine sediment microbial communities from White Oak River estuary, North Carolina - WOR-2-8_12 (SPAdes) (version 2) | ecosystem: Environmental > Aquatic > Marine > Intertidal zone >...
TGCCCACCACGACGTGGGCCAGGCCGGAATCTGCGATCCGCATCTGGGCGGCCCGCCGTCCCCAGAAGAACGTAGCGATCTCGCCGATCGTTGCCGGGGTCGGCGCACGCTTCGGACCGCACAACCGGTTCGATCTCAGCTACCGCTACCAGCATCTGTCGAACGCGTCGATCCAGGACCCGAACGACGGCATCGACTTCCACATCCTGCGCCTGGGGTATTGGTTCAAGTAGGCCGGCGCCGGGCGGGGCCCGGTTGACGCTCCCGGCGCTGCACCGCATCCTCGGGCCATGGCGCCCGATTACGTCCAGCGCTTCATCTTCGAGCAGCTGAATATTCGCGGGCGGCTGGTCTGCCTGACGCGCGCCTGGCAGCGCATGCTGGAAGGACGCGATCACCCGGCGGAAGTCGCCGCCCTGCTCGGCCATACGACCGCCCTGACCGTACTGTTGGCGGCGAACCGCAAAGGCACCGGCCGCATCACGCTGCAGGTGCAGGGCTCCGGGCCGGTCAATCTGCTGGTCGCGGACTGCGACGCCGCGCTGCGCATACGCGGCATGGCGCGCTTCACGCCAGGGGACATCGCCGGCCGCGGCGAGCGCGCCCTGCTCGGCGACGGCCGGCTCGCGCTGACGCTCGATGACGCAATGAGCGGACAGCTCTATCAGAGCCTGGTGCCGCTCGAAGGCGATTCGATGGCCGAGATTTTCGAGCATTACATTGCGCAGTCCGAGCAGGTACCCGCCTTTCTGCGCCTGCATGCCGACGCGAGTGCGCTCGCCGGCCTGTTGCTCGAAAAGCTGCCCGACGCGGATGCGCGCGATGCGGACGGCTGGCGCCGAGTGTCGCATTTGGCCTCGACGCTTTCGCTCGACGACGCCCGCGCGGCGCGCGCGCAGGACCTCCTGACGCGTCTGTTTCCGGGTGAGTTGCTGCGCGTATTCCCTCTCGACGCCGTCGAGTATCACTGTCCTTACGATCCGGCAAAGGTCGCCGAGATGCTGCGCGGGCTGGGGCGCGCGGAGGTCGAGGCGATGCTCGCCGAGCGCGGCGAGATCGTGATCCGCAACGAGATGTGCAACCACGAGTACCGCTTCGACGCGGCGGCGATCGGCCGGGTGTTCGCGGGCGGCGCGGGGGTCGGTTCAGGCGGCCGGAACTAGCCCGGTCGGCACGGCGGCAACCGACCGTCGGACGCTTTACAAAGCACCGCGCAAAAGGCATAGAATCCGCCGCCGCCGCCCGCATGGCGGCGCGCCACTGTACGCGACCGACTCCGACCACTGGCCTTACCCGACCCGCCAGGCTGCTGCTCGCAGCCGGGCTGTTGTCGGCCGTCATGGGCGTGCTGTTCGCCGCAACCCGCAACCCGTCTGCCGAACCTGCAGCGAAGACCTCGAGTGCGGAGGCGTCCGCCGGCAAGCGCGGCAGCGGCGCCGCGCAGCCGGGCGGCGCGCGGCGCGGAGCGCAGGGACCGGTGCCCGTGCGCATCGTGCCCGCTGCCCGGCAGGCGGTGGCCGTGCGCGTGCAATCCGTCGGCAGCGCCGAAGCCTCGGCGACGGTGGCGGTCAAGGCGCGCGTCGACGGACAGATCGTCGACGTCGGGTTCCGTGAAGGCGCCCCGGTACGCGCCGGTGACGTGCTCTTCGTCATCGACCCAAGGCCGTTCAGCGCGGCCCTGCACCAAGCGCAGGCGAACCATCAGCGCGATCTAGCCCAACTCGCCCAGGCGCGGCGGCAGGAGGCACGCTATCTCGATTTGCTCGAGCGCGGCTTCGTCTCCAAGGAAGCGCATGCCCAGTTTCGCACCGGCGTCGAAACCGCGGCGGCGGCGGCGCGCGCGAGCGAGGCACAGGTCGAAACCGCGCGGCTGCAGCTCGAATACACGACCATCCGCGCACCGATCGACGGCTACGCCGGACGCATCCAGGTCCAGAAAGGCAACCTGGTCAAGGCCAACGACGCCGCACCGCTGGTCGTCGTGAACCAGGTGCACCCGATCCTCGTCGTGTTCTCGGTGCCCGAACAGGTCCTCGCCAGCGTGCGCACGCACCTCGCCGCCGGACCGCTGGAGGTCGAAGCCGTTCCGCAGAACGCGAAGGCTCCGGCACGCGGCGCGCTGGTGTTCATCGACAACGCGGTCGATCCGGCGACCGGAACGATCAAGCTCAAGGGGCAGTTCGACAACCGTGACGACGCGCTCTGGCCGGGCCAGTTCGTCAGTGCCCGGCTCAAGTTGTACGAGCAGAAGGACGCGCTCACGGTCCCGGCGCACGCGGTGCAGACCGGGCCCAAGGGCCAGTACGTGTTCGTCGTGAAGACCGACCAGAGCGTCGAGCTGCGCCCGGTACGGCTTGGCAGCACCGACGGCGATCATGTGGTGATCGTGCAAGGGCTCGTGGCGGACGAAAAGGTCGTCACACACGGTCAGCTGCGCCTGACGCCGGGCGCCAAGGTCGTCGTGCGCGACGACGGCCCGCGCTCGTGAACCTTTCGGAGGTCTTCGTCCGGCGGCCGGTCATGACGCTGCTGGTCATGCTCGCAATCGTCGTGTTCGGCATCGCGGGCTTCCGGCTGCTGCCCGTCAGCGCCCTGCCCAACATCGACTTCCCGACGATTCAGGTCCAGGCGGATCTCTCCGGCGCGAGCCCCGAGACGATGGCGGCGGCGGTCGCCTCGCCGCTCGAAAAGCAGTTCTCGACCATCGCCGGGATCGATTCGATGTCGTCGATCAGCACGCAGGGGCTGACGCGCATCACGGTCCAGTTTTCTCTGGACCGCGATATCGATGCCGCGGCGCTCGACGTCCAGTCGGCGATTGGCGCCGCGATGCGCCAGCTGCCGGCGACCATGACCACTCCGCCTTCGTTCCGCAAGGTCAATCCGGCGGACGCGCCGATTTTCTACATCGGTCTTTCGTCAGACACCCTGCCGCTGTCGAGCGTCAACGAGTACGCGGAAACGGTGCTGACGCAGCGTATTGCGACGATCAACGGCGTCGCCCAGGTGTTGATCTACGGCCAGCAGCAGTATGCGGTGCGCGTGCAGGTCGACCCGAACCGGCTCGCAGCGCGCGGCATCGGCATCGACGAGGTCGAGCGCGCGATCGCGCAGGCCAACGTCAACCTGCCGACCGGCACGCTGTCGGGCACGCACCGGGCCTACGCCGTGCAGGCCACCGGCCAGCTGATGAACGCTGCGGCATTCCGGCCGGTGATCGTCGCCTACCGCAACGGCTCGCCGGTGCAACTGAGCGAGCTCGGCCGCGTGATCGACAGCGTCGCGAACGACAGGGTGGCCGCTTGGACGAACGGCCGCCATTCGATCATTCTCGCGGTCCAGCGCCAGCCGGGCGTCAATACCATCCAGGTCGTCGACCAGATCCGCACCCTGCTGCCGGCCTTTCGCGCGCAGGTGCCGTACGGCATCGACATGCAGATCATCTACGACCGTTCGGCGCCCATCCGCGACTCCGTGGCGGAAGTCGAGTTCACGCTGCTGCTCGCGCTGGTGCTCGTGGTGCTGGTGATCTTCCTGTTCCTGCGCAACCTTTCGGCGACGCTGATCCCGAGCGCGGCCCTGCCGATGTCGATCGTCGGCACCCTGGCGCTGATGTACCTGCTCGGCTACAGCATCGACAACATCTCGCTGATGGCGCTGGTGCTCTGCGTCGGATTCGTGGTGGACGACGCGATCGTCGTGCTGGAGAACATCTCGCGCCACCTCGAGATGGGCAAGTCGCCGCTGCAGGCGACGCTCGACGGCTCGCGGGAAATCGCCTTTACGATCGTGTCGATGACGCTGTCGCTGGCGGCCGTGTTCATCCCGATCCTGTTCATGGGCGGAATCGTCGGCCGCCTGCTGCACGAGTTCGCTGTCGTCATCATCGCCGCGGTACTGATCTCGGGATTCGTCTCGCTCACGCTCTCGCCCCTCATGTGCAGCCGATTGCTGCGTCCCGAGCACGCAACCCGGCACGGCCCTGTCTATGGCGCGATCGAGCGCGGCTTCGTGGCCTCGCGCAACGCCTACGACGCGAGCCTGCGCTGGGTCATGGCGCGTCCGCGCGCAACGCTGCTGCTGTTCGCAGCGATCGTCGTCGCGAACGGCGTGATGTTCGCCAAGATTCCCAAGGGTTTCCTGCCCTCCGAGGACAATGGCCAGATCTTCGGCTTCGTGGAAGCCGCGCAGGACATCTCCTATGAGGCGATGTCGGCGCTGACGCGCCGGGCGGCGGACATCATCCGGCGCGACCCGGCGGTCAACTCGGTGAACGCCATCATCGGTACCACGCCGTTCAACCCGCAGCTCAACATCGGACGCCTGGTTGTCAATCTCAAGCCACACGCGCAGCGCAAAAAGGTCGACGAGGTGCTGCGCGGACTGCGCCCGAAGCTGAACGGCATCCCCGGCGCGCGCGTATTCCTGCAAAACCAGCCCTCGATCCGCATCGGCGGACAGGTCACCAAGAGCCAGTATCAGTACGTCATCCAAGGCACCGATGCCGACGAGCTCTATCACTGGGCGCCGCGGGTCGAGGCCAAGCTCAAGACCCTCCCTGCCCTGGTCGACGTCACCAGCGACCTCGCCATCGCGCGGCCACAGGTGACCGTCGAGATCCTGCGCGACAAGGCATCCGTGCTGGGCGTCACGCCGCAACAGATCGAGGCGGCCCTGAGCAACGCGTTCGGGGCACGTCAGGTTTCGACGATCAATACCGCCACCAACCAGTTCCAGGTCATCCTCGAGCTCGAGCCGCGCTACCAGCGCGATCCGAGCGCCGTGTCTCTGCTCTACGTGCGCGCTTCGAGCGGCGCCCTGGTGCCCCTCGAGGCCGTGGCGAAGCTCAGCTACGGCCTCGGTCCGCTCGGCGTCAACCACCAGGGACAGATGCCGTCGGTGACGCTGTCGTTCGACCTGCGTCCGGGGGTGGCCTTCGGCGAAGCGCTCGACGCGATCGAGGCCGTGGTCGACGAACTGCAGGTGCCGGCCTCGCTCACGCCCTCGTTCCAGGGCACCGCGCAGGCCTTTCAGAGCTCGCTGCGCGGCATGGGTCTGCTGGTCGCCCTTTCGATCTTCGTCATCTACATCGTGCTGGGCATCCTCTACGAAAGCTTCGTGCATCCGCTGACGATTCTCTCGGGACTGCCGGTCGCGGGCCTTGGCGCGCTGCTGACCCTCGCGGCGTTCAACGTGCCGCTGGATCTGTACGGCTTCGTCGGCATCATCATGCTGATCGGAATCGTCAAGAAGAACGCGATCATGATGATCGACTTCGCGATCGAGGCGCAGCGCGTGCACGGCACCCCGCCCGAGCGCGCGATATACGAGGCCTGTCTGGTGCGTTTCCGGCCGATCATGATGACGACGATGGCGGCGCTCGCGGGCAGTCTGCCGATCGCCCTGGCGTTCGGCGCCGGCGGCGATGCGCGTCGCCCGCTCGGCCTCGCGGTGGTCGGCGGTCTCGCGCTCTCTCAGCTGCTTACGCTGTACATCACGCCGGTCATCTACCTCTACTTCGAGTCCCTGCAGCAGTGGCTGCGGGCGCGCCGCGCCCGTCGCGCGCCGGCGTCACAACCGCTCGCCGACGTCGCAGGGCTGCAGCTGCCGAACCCGCCGCCCGCCGCCTAGGCGCGCCTGCGGAAGCTCAGCGCACGTCGGGGCGACGCAGATAGAGCTGTCGCCCGATCATCGACAGCACCACGTCGCCCGACTGGTTGAGCAACTCCCAGCGGAAGGTCACCGTGCCGCGCTCGGCGCGCGACCGGGACGGCGCGCTGTCGAGCACCGTCGCGCGAAAGCGCAGCGTGTCGCCCGGTCGCACCGGCCGCAGGAACCGGATCTCGTCGATGCCCGGAGACCCCACGCAGGACGAGTCGTTCAGGTAGGCATCGCACATCAGGCGCATCGCCACGCCGCAGGACTGCCAGCCCGAGGCGATCAGCCCGCCGAACGGTGTCGCTTTTGCAGCTTCCGGGTCGACGTGGTAGCGCTGCGGATCCCACTCGCGCGCGAAGTCGATGATCTCGCGTTCCTCGAGCCTGCGTGCCCCGTGCTCGTACACATGGCCGGGCTTGAAATCCTCGAACCAGTAGCGAAAGGTCATGCCCCATTCCCCCGTTTGCGGATTGCAGGACCGGCAGCCGCAGTCGCGGCGCTCCAGTCACGGCCGGTGCGCGCCACGCGAAGCGCACAGTTCCGCCGGGCCGCGCTAGACTGCCGACCTACCTTACGAACGAGGAAGGCGCATGTCCATCGTCCGTCTCGCAGCTGTCAGCCTAACCGTTTTCGCCTTCGGCCTCGCCGCCTGCGGCAAAGAGGACGCGCCCAAGCCGGCGGCGAAGCCCGCCGCCTCGGCGCCGACGGCACCGTCGGGCGCGCCCGCGGCCGCGCCCGCCCCGCAGGCGACGACACCGGTCGCGCCCTCGCCGACCGCCGCCGCTGCAACGCCGCCAGCCGGCGCGCCGGATCCGGACAAGGCGCTGGCCAAGCAGGTGAAGTCAGCGCTCGAAGCAATGCAGGGCGTTTCCGGTCAGCAGATCGACGTCACCGCCAAAGGCGGCGCAGTGACGCTCTGGGGTACCGTCGCCGACCCGGCCGAGCAGGTCAAGGCGGTCGAGGCAGCGAAGGCCGTCCCCGGCGTCAAGGCCGTCGAGAACAAGCTCGCGATCGTAAAGGGCTCGTAGCGCGGCGTTACGCAGCCGCCTGGGTCTTTCGCTCGGGGCGCGCGAGCTTCGCGCCGGGCCACAGTTCATGGTGGCAGCGCGCGTATTGCGACGGATAGTCGAGCTTCACGCCGAAGCGCTCGGCCGCGTGCCAGACCCAGCGCGGGTTGTCGAGCATGCCGCGCGCGAGCGCGACCATGTCGGCCTGGCCCGAGGCGACGACCGCCTCGGCCTGGTCCGGATCGGCGATCAGGCCGACGGCGCGCACTGCGATCGGCACCGCCTTCTTGACCTGCGCCGCGAGACCGACCTGGTAGCCGGGACCGATCGGGATGCGCGCCTGCGGCGCCATCGCCCCGCTCGAGACGCAGACGTAATGGTAGCCGAGCGCCTTCAGCTCGCCAGCGAAGGCGATCGCATCCTCCGGCCCCGCGCCGCCGTCCACCCAGTCGTTCGCGCTGATGCGCGCGCCGAGCGCGCGGTCCTTCGGCCAGCTGTCGCGCACGGCGCGTGCCACCTCGAGCGGCAGGCGCATGCGTTTTTCGCGGCTGCCGCCCCACGCGTCGCTGCGCGTGTTGGCGAGCGGCGAAAGGAACTGGTGCAACAGGTAGCCGTGCGCCGCGTGCAGCTCGGCGACGTCGAACCCGGCGCGCGCGGCGCGCACCGCGGCGGCCGCGAAGGCATCGACCAGGCGGCGCATGTCTTCCGCATCCGCGGCACGCGGCACGTGCCAGCCTTCGCCGAATGGAATCGCCGACGGTGCCAGCGTCGGCCAGGGCGACTCGGTCGCCGGCAGCGGCTTGCCGCCCAGCCAAGGTACCTGCGTCGAAGCCTTGCGTCCGGCGTGCCCGAGCTGCACGCCGATCGGCGAGCGGCTGATACGCCGGTAGGCGTCAATCACGCGCTTCATCGCCGCCTCGTTCTCGTCCGAGTACAGGCCGGTGCAGCCGTGCGAGATGCGGCCCTCGCGCGTGACGCCGGTGGCCTCGACCATCGTGAGCCCAGCGCCCGACACGGCCATGCTGCCCAGGTGAATGAGATGCCAGTCGGTCATCGCGCCGTCGACGGCGGAGTACTGGCACATCGGCGCGACGACGACGCGGTTCGGCAGCGTGACGTTGCCCAGCTGTATCGGGGTGAAGAGCGTGCTCATGGGGCCTTTCGAAGCAGGTCAGGGTTTTGTGGAGCGCGGGGATCGCGGGACGGCCACACCGATCATGCAGTCACGGGTGACGACGGATGCAAGGCGCGCCTCGTCCCAGCCTTCGGTTCCGGCCGGGCGCATCGGCAGCACCAGGTAGCGCATGTCGGCGGTCGAGTCGTGCACGCGGATCGCCACGTCGTCGGCGACACGCAATCCGAACTCGGCGAGCACCGACCGCGGCTCGCGGACCACGCGCGAGCGGTAGTTGCGCGACTTGTACCAGTCCGGCGGGATGCCGAGCAGCATGCGCGGATAGCAGGAGCACAGCGTGCAGACGATGACGTTGTGCACCTGCGGCGTGTTTTCGACCACCACCAGCTTGAGCGCCGGCACGTCAATGCCCATCGCTTCGCAGGCACGCGTGCCGTTGTCGAGCAGCAGGCGCTTGAAATCCGCATCGACCCAGGCCTTTGCCACGACGCGCGCACCGGTCTCCGGACCACGGCGCCGCATGTCCTCGACGGCGTCGTTCACCGCCTGCTCGCTGACCACGCCCTTCTCGACCAGCAGCTCGCGCAGGCTCACCTCCATGAGCTGGAAATAGGTCAGGGGCTGGTAGTTACCGATGTCGCCGCGCTCAGTCATTTACGTTCGCTCGAGCCAATGCTGAAAAATTTCGATGTCGATCGTGTCCTCCCGCGGGCCGGGGTAATCGGCCCAGACGTCCCGCTGCAGGAAGCGCACGCGATACAGCGGCTGCGCCGGCAGGCCGTCGCGCATCTGCGCGAGCTCTTCCGGGTTGGGAAAAGCGCCGCAGTAGCGCTCGATCACGCCGACGTGGCCGCGGATGTAGAACGGCGTGCGAATGTGCCCGAGCGGCGCGCTGTCGCGCACCCGCACTCGGTCGCCCGGCGCGAAGCGCACCGCCACGGCAGGGTAGCGGGTCGGATACTGACCGCCGGCAGCAGCGGCTACTTTTTGCATGCCGCCTCCCGCCGTGCGCGGACCTCTTCCATCCTGCGGCCGAGCTCGTCGGTGGTGATGACGCCGCGCTGAATCATGGTCTGTGTGATCGAGGTCACCCAGCGCTCGTAATAGCTCATCTTGTCATAGGCTTCCGGGCCGATCGCCTCGATGTTCTTGCGCAGCTCGTCGACCGTCATGCGCGGCGGCCCGCCCTTGACGCCCGAGAGCAGCACCATCAGCGCATCGACGCGACGCTCCCATTCCGCGTAGTCGTGCTCGCTCGGCTCGACGCGGCCCGCGGGCAGCCCGCCCATGTCGTGATGCCCGCGCGCGACCAGCCGGTCGGCTCGCCCGTCTTGCGCGTCCGTTTTTTTCGACCCTGTGGATTTTTTCGGTTTCGCCATTCAGCACTCGCAGCACTCACGCGATCCATTCACTCACCGGCGCCTGCGCCTCGTGCAGCGGCTGGCAGACCACGTCGACCAGGCTCGGGCCCGGGACATTCATCGCCTCCCTCAACGCGGGCTCGAGCAGAACGGGGTCGGTCACCCGCCAGCTTGCCACGCCGTACGCCGCCGCCACCGCGGCGTGGTCGGTCCGGGAGAAGTCGACCGAATAATAGCGCCGCGCGTAGCCTGCACGCTGGCCGGCCTTGATCCAGCCGAAGACGGCGTTCGAAACCACCACGCAGGTCAGGGGCAGCCTGAAGCGCAGCAAGGTCTCGAGCTCGCCGACGCTCATGCCGAAGCTGCCGTCGCCCATCACGGCGACGCATTTCACGCCCGGGCGGGCGAACTGCGCCCCCGCCGCCGCCGACAGCGCATAGCCGAGCGCGCCGTGCGCGCGGTTGGAGAACAGCCGCCGCCCGGTGCCGCGCACCGGAAAGTAGGCCGACAGATACGGACAGGGCGTGCCGGGATCGGCCACCACAATCGCCTCCGGATCGAGCGTCGCGGCAAGCGCCGCCACCAGGCGCTCGGGCCGTATCGGCACCTCGGCCGAGCGCGCCAGCTGCTCAAAACGCGCGAACTTATCCCTGCGCGCCCTGCGCACCGCGTCGATCGCCGCGGCGTCCGGGGCCTGGCCCGCACGGTCATCCAGCGCATCGCACAGCGCCTCGAGCGCGAGCCGCGCATCGCCCGTCAGGGGTGCATCCGCTCGGTAGTTGGTGCCGATCACCGCCGGATCGACATCGAGATGGACGATGGTTTTCGTATCCGGCGCGGGATGGCGCCAGCGCTCGGTGGTGACCGAGCCGGCGCGACAGCCGATGAAAAACACCAGGTCGGCCGCATCGACGATCGCGCGCGTTTCGGGCGTGCCGCCGTTCGAGCCAACCACCCCGACCGCGAGCGGATGATCGTCGCCGATGCTGCCCTGCCCGCTGACGGTCGTTGCCACCGGCATCGACAGCCGCTCGGCCAGCCGCGCGAGCGCGGCCTCGGCGCCCGCGATCACCACGCCGCCGCCGCAGATCGCGACCGGTCGCCGCGCCGCGCGCAGCCGCCGGGCTGCCTGCTCGACCTGCGCGTCTTCCGGCGCAGTACGGCCCGCCGGGTAGCGCCCAAGCGCCGCATCGCCCCACACGTCGGCCGCGTCGACCGGACCGTTCTGCACGTCGAACGGCAGCGCAATGTGCACCGCGCCCGGGCGGCCCGTCGTCATGCGATTGAACGCCGCACGCAACACGCGCGGAATGTCGGCCGAGCGGTCGAGCACCGCATTCCACTTGGTCAGGGGACGCATCAGCGCGCCCTGATCGACTTCGGTCAGCGTGTAGCGACCCCGCGCGCTCACCGAGACGTCGGTCGTGATCGCCAGGATCGGCACCGACGACTCGTTCGCCTCGACCAGTCCCGGCAGGATATAGGTCGCACCGCCACCGCTGGGTCCCTCGCAGACGCCGACGCGGCCCGAGACGCGGGCGTAGCCATCGGCCATGTAGGCCGCGGAACGCTCGTCGCGCGTCAGCACGTGCGTCATGCCGTGCGGCAGGCGCGCCAGCGCATCGTAGAACGGCAGGCTGGTGTCGCCGCACAGGCCGAAGATCGTCTCGACGCCGTGCAGGCGCAGCATCTCGACCACGGCCTCGGCGCCGGTCAGCGTGCCGGTCTGCTGTACGCCGGAATCCACCGTCGCCTCCGCGGGTTTGTTCATGCGGCTATTATTGCATCGAGCTTCCGCATGACCCACACCACGGCAGAGTTCGCGCAACACGCACAGCGCCAACGCCCGGCATCCGGCGAACTGGTCATCGATCACGTTGCGCACTTCGTCGAGGATCTCGACGCCGCGGTCGGCGCGCTCGAGGGGCTCGGCTTCGTCGTCACGCCGCGCTCCGACCAGACCACCGGCGATGCCGACGGCCGGCAAACGCCGGCCGGCCAGTCGAACCGTTGCGTGATGCTGGAATCGGGTTATCTCGAGATTCTGACGCCCACCCTGGACACGCCGACCAGCCGGCGCACGCGCGCGCAGATGGCACGCTACGCGGGCGTTCACATCCTCGCCTTCGGCACGCCGAGCGCGGAGGAGGATCATGCACGCCTCGCGCGGCATGGCTTCGACCCGCTGCCGCCGATCGATCTGCGGCGCACGCTCGAGGTGGAGACCGCGAGCGGCATCACGCAAGGGCTGGCGCGCTTCGCCGTGCAGCGCGTGCCGCCGGAGCATATGCCCGAGGGCCGCGTGCAGTTCTGCGAGCAGCGCACGCCCGAGTGCCTCTGGCAGCCGCGCTACCTGCGTCATTCAAACGGCGTACGCGGCCTCGATGCAGTGATCGTGTGTGCCGAGGATCCCGTGGAGGCCGGCGCGCGCTTCGCGCGCTTCGCCGGGATGCTGCCGGCGCCGGGCGGGGATTTCGTGCGGCTGCACACCGCACGCGGCAGTGTGCTGATCGGCACACGCGCAGTTTGCGGGGCGCTGCTCGGCGCGGCGCCGCTCGCCCCTGCGCTCGCCGGCTACGCGCTCGCCTGCGACGACCCGCCGGCGCTCGCCCGTCGTCTCGAGGCGCAGGGCTGCACGGTCCGAGCCCTTGCCGGCGAGCTGATGTCCTGCACGCTGCCCGCCGCGCTGGGCGGCGCGTGGCTGTTCGGGCACAGCGCGGCGCTCGCGCGCTGGACGCAAGCCTGAGGCGGACCTGCCGCATGTGGAAACCTGCCGAGAAGATCCTCTACGAGCCGCGGCCGGGTCGCTGGCCGAGCGCCGACGAGGCCGCGCGCGCGCGGCTGTTCCAGCCGCTGACCGCCGGACGACTGCATCTCAGCTCGCGCACCTGGGTTCCGGCGATGGTGCCCTGGCGCGCGACCGAACAGGGCGACGCCACCGGCGAGGTCATCGCCTGGTACCGGCGCTTCGCCGAAGGCCGGCCGGGGGCGATCGTGCTCGAGGCCACCGGCGTGCGCGACATTCCGAGCGGACCGCTGCTGCGCATCGGCGACGACCGCTTCATCCCCGGCCTCGCACGCATCGTCGACGCGGTGCGCGCGGCGAGCGGCGGCGAGACCCGGCTGTTCATCCAGCTCATCGATTTCCTCGCCATCCGCCGCCGGCCGGATCCGGAGACTTTCTTCCAGCGCTATTTGCAGGTCACCGACCGACTGCGCGCCGCGCTGGGCGCCGAGCACTGGTCCGAGGCGCGCGTGCGCGAGCACCTAAGCACGCTGCCGGAGGACAGCCTCGCGCGCGTGCTTTCTGCGCGCGAGCTGGAGGCGCTGCGCTTCGGTTACCGCGAACGCGTCACCGACCTCGACCGGCCGCACATTGCCGAGCTGCCGCGCAGCCTGCCCGGGCTGTTCGCTGCCGCCGCGCAGCGCGCCGAGCGCGCCGGCTTCGACGGCGTCGAGCTGCACTGCGCGCATGCCTACACCCTGGCGTCGTTCCTCTCCGCAACGAACACGCGCAGCGATGGCTACGGCGGTCCGCGCGAGGCACGCCTGAGGCTGCCGCTCGAGGTCACCGCCGCGGTACGCGCGGCCACCGGCAAGGACTTCGTCGTCGGCTGCCGCTACCTGGCCGACGAGTGCATCGCCGGCGGCAGCGGGGTCGACGACGCCTGCGCCTTCGGCGTCGCCTTCGCGCGCGCCGGAATGGATTTCCTCTCGCTGTCGCGCGGCGGCAAGTTCGATGACGCCAAGCAGCCCGCCGTCGGCTGGGCGGCCTACCCCTACACCGGGCGCAGCGGCTACGAATGCATGCCGGCGCGCCATTCGGATGCCTTCGGGCCGTTCGGCCGCAACGTCGAAGCCACTGCCCGGGTGCGCGCGGCGGTGCGCGCGGCGGGCTGCACGACACCGATCGTCGTCGCGGGCGGCATACACGGCTTCGAGCAGGCCGAGGCGCTGCTGCGCGACGACAAGGCCGATATCATCGGCTTCGCGCGACAGTCCCTCGCCGACCCCGACTGGTTCGAAAAAGTGCGCAGCGGGCACGGCGACGCGGTACGCCTGTGCCGCTACACCAACTATTGCGAAGGGCTCGACCAGAAGCACAAGCAGGTGACCTGCGAGCTGTGGGACCGCGAGTCGCTCGATGCGCCCGAGGCCGCGCGCACGTCCGACGGCAAGCGCCGCCTGCTCGCGCCGCGCTGGGTTCGCGATGTCCATTGAAACGGAGCACACCGTGGCAAAAGTCTTCACGCACGAACAGCAGGTCCGCTTTTCGCACTGCGACCCGGCGGGCATCGTCTATTTCCCCGAGTTCTTCGACATGGCGCATTCCGCACTGGAGGACTGGTTTACGCACGGGCTCGGTCACACCCATTCCGAGATGCTCATGACGCGGCGCATCGGCACGCCGACAGTGTCGATCCACTGCGACTTCAAGAAGCCGTTCCGCATCGGCGAGACGCTGCACTTCGAGATCCGCGTGCTCAAGATCGGGCGCAGCTCGATGCAGCTCTCCTACCGCGGCCTGAAGGACGGCGTCGAGCACCTCGTCATCACGCAGACCGTGTGCTTCCTCGACCTCGAGACCGGCCGTGCCATCCCGATTCCCGACGACATGCGCGGGCCGATCGAGAGCTATCGGGTTACCTAGTTCAGGGCGACCCCAACCGTTCCATGAAGTAGCACAGGCAATCCTGCCGAACCGCGCGCGCATCGCGCGTCAGCATGGCCGGCATGACGCCGCGCAGCAGCTCGATGCGCCCGTCCCTGCAGGCGAGGAACTGGGCGCCGACGTCGCGGTCTTTCTCATCGCGCACGTCGAGGCACAGCGCCGCGTCCTCTGCGCATTGCGCGAAAACCGTACCGGGCTCGAGCTCGCGGAAGTTAAACCACTCCAGCTCGGCGCCGAAACGCAGCGTCGCCGGCGTCGCGTCGAAGCTGAAGCTGACGCCGTCGCGCAGGCGCACGGTCGCCACGGTGTGAAACAGGTGCACGTCACCGCTGCGCACCGCCTGCGCCGGGATCTCGGCAAGGTGCAGCACCGCGGTGACGAACTCGGCCGCGCGCGCGACGCCCTGCATATCGTTCGCCTGCCCGCATTCGCAGGCCACCGAAGGGCAAAGTCTCGAGAACGCGCTGGTCTGCGTGCCTTCGGGGCGACGGAAATGCACCACGGTGCGGCTGAACAGCGATGCCAGCTGCAGATGCGGAACGTCGAGCTCGGTCACGCAGCAGTAAAACGGGTTGTGCCCGGTCGTGTTGTGCAGGTCGATGCTTGCAAACACCTTGCGCGCGCGCATGACGTCGAGCACGTCGCCAAACAGGCGCTGCACGGCACGCGCATGCGGGTCGCCTGCCGGCAGCACGCCGCCCGGCCAGACGCGGTTGTAATCGGGCTGCGTATCGAGCCGACGCACACCGGCCTGCGCCGCCACGACGTTGCCGAAGAAGATCGACAACGCGCGCGGCAACTCGCGTCCGGCGTGCGCGAGCAGCACCTGCTGCATCGCCTGCAGACCGCTCGTCTCGTTGCCGTGCAGCAGCACCGACACGAACAGGGGTTCGGGCCGCCGACCCGGCAGGTGCACCAGGGTCGGACCCGGCAGAACCTCGTGCAGCGTGCGCGCGTCGGCACCGAGCACGGCCGGCGGCAGTGCATCGAGCACACTGAGGGTCGCGGCGGATTCAGGCATCACAGCGCCCAGCGGTGCACCGGCTCGCCTGCGGCGCTGTTTTCGCGGTAGGCGCGCACCAGTGCGCCGAAGTCCGCGCCGTAGCGATCGACGAAGGCGCACTGCCAGGCCGCGCCCGTCCGGCCGTTCGCGGCGCGCCCCTCGATGACCGCGAGGTAGCGATCGATCGCATCGCGCCGGGCGCCGAGTCGCTCGAGGCCGCCCTGCGCGAGCGGCAGCAGGGCATCGAGAACGAGGCGCCGCAGCTCCCAGCGATTGCCGTCCAGCCAGTCGACGCGTGCGCTCAGCCCGAGCCGCGCGGCTTCGTAGAAATTCTGCTTGGCGCTCGAAAACGGCAGCGCACGCTCGGGCGCGGCATCGCTCTGCGCGTACCAGGCGACGAGGCCGAGGAAGAACGCCATGTTCGCCGTCATGTCGAGTACCGAGGGCCCCGCGGCCATGGGCCGGTGCTCGATGCGCAGATGCGGCGTGCCGTCTTCGTCGAAGCCGACCAGCGGCCGGTTCCAGCGCCAGACGGTGCCGTTGTGCAGCCGCAGGTGCGCGAACCTGCCCGCCTCCGCCGGCAGCGCCATGGGCAGGATCGGCGCGTAGTGTTCCTGATTTTCGATGAACAACTCGAGCAGCGACGAACGCACGTAGGACGTGCCGAAGGTCACGCGGCGCTCGGGACCACCGACATCGACCGCCTGCTCGAACAGCGGAATACGCGTTTCGGCCCACAGCCGCCGGCCGAACAGGAACGGTGAGTTGGCCGCAATCGCGACCGTGGCCGCAGACACGATGCTTGCGGCATTCATGCTGCGCACCGCGAGCGCGACGGGCACCTGCAGGTGGACCTGCATCGAGGTCCCGGCGGCCTCGAGCATCACGTCGGCATGCGAAGTGCGCAGGCTCTCGATGCCGACCAGGTGCAGTTCGATCGGCCGTCCGCTGCGCATCCGCAGCACCTGCTCGTTCAGCGCCCGGTAGCGCGCCGAAGTCGACATGTTCTGCGGGCAGAGCGCCGCGTCGCTCACGGTCGGCAGGATACCGATGGCCACCACGCTCACCCCGAGCTTGGCGGCCACCGCCTCGCAGGCCCGGGCGGTTGCCGCCAGATCGTCTTCGAGGCGGCGCAGCCCCTCGCCCGACAGACGCTGGGGCCGGACGTTGAGCTCGACGTTGAAGCGCGCGAGCTCGTGCACCACATTGGGGTCGGCCAGCCGTTCGAGGAACGCCTCGTTGCGCGGGCTGGGCAGACCGTCAGCATCGACCAGCCAGATCTCCACCTCAAGGCCGCCGACGTCGCTACGCGCCGACAGCCCGCCCCCCTCGAGCAGCGCCCCCAGCGCCTGGGTCTCGTGCCCCAAGCTGCGTGCGAAGCGCTCGAAGTCCCGTGGCTCGAAGCGCGCTCGATCGATTTCCTGGCCCACCCGGCGATTCTCCCGGGCGCTGTCGACCGGGCCCATTGACGCAGGTCAACCGGGACGGCGGCGGGACAAACGCATAAAATCTCCTCATGAGCGACGATCTCTGCAAACTGACCGCGACCCAGCTCCTCCGGCTCTACCGCAGAAAGACCGTTTCCCCGGTAGACGTCGTGCGCGCCGCGCTGAAGCGGATCGAGGAGCACAACCCGCGCCTCAACGCGTTCAACTTCGTTGCCCCGGATGCCTTGACGCTGGCCAAGGCGTCGGAAACGCGCTGGGCAAAGGACGAGCCGGCGGGGCCGCTCGACGGCGTGCCCGCGTCGATCAAGGACATTCTGCTCACCCGCGGTTGGCCGACGCTGCGCGGCTCGCAGACCGTCAACGCAAAGGGCCCCTGGATTGACGACGCGCCCGCCGTGGCACGGCTGCGCGAGGCGGGGGCGGTGCTGCTCGGCAAGACCACGACACCCGAGTTCGGCTGGAAGGGCGTGACCGACAGCCCCTTGACCGGGATTACACGCAACCCCTGGAACACCGATTGCACGCCGGGCGGATCCTCGGGCGGCGGCGCTGCCGCGGTTGCCGCCGGGATGGGGCCGCTTACCATCGGCACCGACGGCGGCGGCTCGATCCGCATCCCCTGCGGATTCACCGGACTGTTCGGCCTGAAGCCCTCGTTCGGACGGGTCCCCGCATGGCCTCTGTCACCCTTCGGCACGGTCGCGCACCTGGGTCCGATGACGCGCACCGTCGACGACGCCGCGCTGATGATGAACGTGCTGACGCTGCCCGACGCCCGCGACTGGCATGCCCTGCCGCACGACCCGCGCGACTACCGTGTCGGGCTCGAGGCAGGCATCAAGGGCTTGCGCGTCGCGTATTCCCCCGACCTGGGGTACGTCAAGGTCGACTACGAGGTCGCCGCGCTGGTGCGCGAAGCCGTGCAGGTGCTGGCGGAACTCGGCGCGCACATTGAGGAAGTCGGCCCAGCTTTCGAGAACCCGGCGGAAATCTTCCGCGTGCACTGGTACGCGGGCGCCGCCTACGTCGTCTCGGCGCTGCCCGCCGAGCAGCGCAAGCTGATCGACCCCGGGCTGCTCGAGGTTGCGACCGAGGGCGCAAAGATCACGCTGAAACAGCACATGGACGCGGTGCAGCAGCGCGGCGCACTCGGCGTGGCGATGAACGCGTTCCACGCACAATACGACCTGCTGATCACCCCGACGCTGCCGATCCCGGCATTCGCAGCGGGCAAGGAAGTGCCCGCCGGCGGCGGCATGAAGCGCTGGACCGAGTGGACGCCGTTCAGCTACCCGTTCAATCTCACGCAGCAGCCGGCGGCCACGGTGCCCTGCGGGTTCACGTCGTCCGGGCTGCCGGTGGGCATGCAGATCGTCGGCCCGCGCTATGCCGACGCGCTCGTGCTGCGCGCGGCACGCGCCTTTGAATCTGCGCGCCCGTTCCAGATGCCGGACATGCATGCAGTGCCTGAGCCGCAGCCCGCGGAAGGGCCCGCCGAGGCGGGCGTCGCAACCGATGTCGGCGCCGCAGACGCGTCGCCCCCCGCTGCGGCGCCCGGACAAGCGGCCGACGTGACGGCGCCGCTCAAACCCGCGGAACCGGCCGCCGACCGCACGGCGTCGCAGAAGCCGGCCGAAGCCGCAGCGGACCGTACCGCGCCGCTGACGCCGTCGGCGCCGGACGCGAGCGGCGGTAAGGACCGCACCGGCGCCACCACGGTCGTTCTGCCGCCGCGCAAGCAGCCCTAGCGGGCGGCGGCGCGCGCTCAGGGCAGGCGCACGGTCATCGTCGCGCCGTCGTAGCCGCGCGGCTTGTGGCGCGCGCGCACGACCACGGTTTTCACCTCCGACGGGATCTTGACGCCGGTCAGCTCGCGCGTGAACGGCTGCTCGGTCTCGTGCGGGTGGTACAGAATGCGCCGTCCGAGCAGCCGGCCATCCGGAGTCAGTACCTCGAACGCATCGGCGTAGTAATCCCAGCCCCGGTCGTTGCTTTTCAGCGTGACGTCGAAGCGCCAGCTGTTGCCCGACTCCCGCGTCGGCTTCACGGCAACCACGTCCGCCTCGCCGGCGAGCGCGGCGCCGGCAAGCGCCATTGCGACGACGGCAATCCAGCGTTTCATCCCGACCTCCGCCTATCCGCCGTGAATTTCAACCGTGCAGCGCGACGCTGTCGGCCGGCGCTTCGGCGCGCGCCTCGTGCGTGTAATCGCGCACGACCTCCGCGACGCGCAGGCGATAGTCGCTGAAGACGCCGCCGCGCCCCCGCGCCTGCGCCTCGCGATGTCCGGCGAGGTTACGCCAGCGGCGCACGGCTTCCTCGTCGCGCCAGAACGATAGCGAAACCCGCTTGCCGGGCGTCGTCAGACTCTCGAAGCGCTCGATCGAGAGAAACCCGTCGGCCTGCGCGAGATCCTCGCCCAGGGACTTGGCGAGCGCCATGTAGTCCTGCGTGCGGCCCTCGGCCGGAGTGAACTCGAAGATCACTGCGATCATGTCTTGCCTCCGTGATGAGCAAACTATACTTGCGATCGATGCAGCCACGCCATTTCCGTTTCTGGCCGAAGGATCTGCCGCGCCATCTGCTTCCTACGGTGGCGACCCTGCATGCCCGCCTCGCTGACGCCGCGCACCGCTCGCCGGACAAGCCCCTGACGGTGTTCTTCGGCGGCGTGCTGCGCTATGGCGAAGCCTGGCAGGCCGTCGAACGACTCGCCGGCTTCCTGCAGCATGACTGCGGCCTCGAGCCCGGCGAGCGCGTGCTCATCGACCTGCAGAGCAGTCCGCAGTTCCTGATTGCGCTGTACGCCGCGCTGCGCGCGGATCTGCTGGCCGTGCCCGTGAGCCCGATGTGCGTGGCGCGCGAGCTGGCCGAAACCATCGAGGACTGCGGGGCGCGCGCCGCGATCGTCGGCCAGGAAAACTGGCCACAGCTCGAAGGCCTCGTCGGCCGCACGCCGCTCGCGCGGGTGATCGTCACCGCTTACCACGACGCGATTTCGCTCGACAACGACCTGCCGCTGCCGGACGCGGTCGCGACGCCACGCGTTGCGCTCGACACGCCCGGCGTCACGCTTTGGCATGCGGCGCTCGCCGCGGCAAGGGCGCCGCGGCCATCGCGGGCCACCGCGGACACCCTCTGCCTGCTGCCCTACACCTCCGGCAGCACCGGGCGGCCGAAGGGCTGCATGCACACGCATGCCACGGTAATGCACAACGTCGTGGGCGCGGTGCTGTGGGAAGCCATGCACGACAAAGTCGTCGCGCTCGCCACGGCGCCGATGTTCCACGTCACCGGTCTGATCCACAGCCTGCTCGCCACGGTCGAGGCCGGCGGAACCCTCGTCATCCAGCCGCGCTGGGATCCGCAGGTGGCGGCGCGCCTGATCGAGCGCCACGGCTGCACCCATTGGGCGAACGTGCCGACGATGGTGGTCGACCTGCTCTCGCACCCTCTGGCGCTGGCGCACGACGTCTCCTCGCTCGAGTGCGTGTTCGGTGGCGGCGCGTCGATGCCCGAAGCGATCGCCCAGAAGCTGCTCGACCGCTGCGGCATCGCCTACATGGAAGGCTACGGCATGACCGAGACGATCTCGCAGACGCACTCGAACCCGGCGAACCACCTGAAGAAGCAGTGCCTCGGTATCCCGGTGTTCGACACCGAGTCGCGGGTCGTCGACCCGGAAACGCTGCGCGTGCTCGAGCCCGACGAAGCCGGCGAGATCGTGGTGCGCGGCCCGCAGCTCCTCAAGGGGTACTGGGGCAACGAGAAAGCCAGCCGTGATTCCTGGGTCAAGATCGGCGGCCGGCCGTTCTTTCGCACCGGCGACCTCGGCCGCATGGACGCCGAGGGCTATTTCTTCATCGCCGATCGCTTGAAGCGCATGATCAACGCCGCGGGCTACAAGGTCTGGCCCGCCGAGGTCGAGTCGGCAATGTACCGCCACCCCGCGATCCAGGAATGCTGCGTGATCGCCGCGCCCGACGCGCGGCGCGGCGAAACCGTCAAGGCGGTGATCGCGCTGAAACCCGAGCATCGGGCAACGACCAAAGCCGAGGATATTCTCGCCTGGGCGCACGGCGAGATGGCGGCCTACAAGGCACCCCGCCGGATCGAGTTCGTCGACGCGCTGCCGCGCTCCGGCTCGGGCAAAATCCAGTGGCGCGCGCTGCAGGAAAAGGAGTTCGCATGATCCGCATCGGTTCGGGCGCCGGTTTCGCCGGCGACCGGCTCGAGCCCGCAGGGGTGCTCGCCGAGCGAGCGGGTCTCGCCTACCTCGGGCTCGAGTGCCTCGCCGAGCGCACCATCGCGCTGGCGCAACTGCGCAAGCTGAAGGATCCGAACGACGGCTACGACCCGCTGCTCGCGCGGCGCATGGAGCTGCTGCTGCCGGTCGCCAGGCGCAACGGCGTGCGCCTGCTGTCCAACATGGGCGCGGCGAATCCGGTCGCCGGCGCTGCTGCGGTGCTCGCGATCGCGCAGCGCCGGGGGATCCCGCTCAAGGTGGCCGCGGTGACCGGTGACGACGTGCTCAAGCTGCTTGAGCCGAACGACCGCATTCTGGAGACCGGCGGACGCGTCGCCGATTACCCCTGGCTGGTATCCGCCAACGCCTACCTCGGCGCCGAGGCCCTGCTGCCTGCGCTGGCCGCGGGCGCCGACGTCATCCTCACCGGACGCGTCGCCGACCCATCCCTGTTTCTCGCGCCGGCGATGCACGCATTCGGCTGGGATCCGCACGACTGGGACCGCATCGCCGCCGGCACGGTAATGGGTCATCTGCTCGAATGCGGCGGCCAGGTGACCGGCGGCTACTACGCCGACCCGGGCGTCAAGGACGTGCCGCGCTTTGCCGAGCTCGGCTTTCCGTTCGCCGAGATTGCGGCCGACGGGCGGTTTACGCTCGGCAAGCCGGACGACACCGGTGGCGTGGTCAACCTGATGACGGTCAAGGAGCAGCTGCTCTACGAGGTGACCGACCCGCGCGCCTACGCCACGCCCGATGTACTCGCCGATTTCACCACCGTGCAGATCAAGCAGACCGGAGCCGACCGCGTGGCGGTGGCCGGCGCCACCGGCCGGCCGCGGCCGCAGCAGCTCAAGGTCAGCATCGGCTATCACGCAGGCTGGGTGGGCGAGGGCGAAATTTCCTATGGCGGGCCCAATGCCCAGGCCCGCGCCCAGCTCGCCGCCGATACGCTGCGCGCGCGGCTTGCGGCAGAGTTCGACGCGCTGCGCATCGACCTGATCGGGCTCAGCTCGCTGCACGGCCGGCCGCTGCACCCCGTCGGCGAGCCCTACGAGATCCGCGTGCGTATCGCGGGACGCGCCGGCATCCGCGAAAAGGCCGAGCGCGTCGGTGAGGAGGTCGAGGCCCTGTGGACCAACGGCCCGGGCGGTGGCGGCGGCGCGCGCAAGAGCGTGCGCGAGCAGATCGGCGTCGTGTCGACGCTGATCGAGCGTGAGCGCGTCCGGCCCGAGCTGCACATCACGGAGGTCCGCGGTGAAAAAGCGACTGTATGAGCTCGCCCACTGTCGCGCAGGCGACAAGGGCAACACTTCGCTGCTCTCGGTCTTCGCCCTGCGCGACGCCGACTACCCTTTGCTCGTCGCGCGGGTGACCGTCGAAGCGGTCAAGGCGCAGCTCACTGACATCGTGCGCGGCCCGGTCACCCGACACGAAGTGCCCAGGCTCTGCGCCCTGCAGTTCGTCTGCGAGGACGCGCTCGGCGGCGGCGTCACCACGTCGCTTGCCATGGACGCGCACGGCAAGAGCCTGAGCTACGCGCTGCTCGAAATGGAGATCGAGGTCTAGGCGCGTCCCGCATAGAATGGCCCCCCACCAGGAGGTTGGAATGCGAATCGCGGTTATGGGCGCCGGCGGCGTCGGCGGCTACTTTGGCGGACGCCTGGCCCAGGCCGGGCACGACGTGTCCTTCGTCGCACGCGGCAAGCACCTCGAAGCCCTGCAGGCGCGCGGCCTGACGCTGAAAAGCCCGCTCGGCGACGTCACCCTCAAGGTGCGTGCCGCGGAGGACCCGGCCGCGCTCGGCGCCGCGGACGTCGTGCTGTTCGCAGTGAAGCTGTGGGACACCGAGTCCGCCGCCGAGCGCATCCGCCCGCTGCTTGCCGACAATGGTGTCGTGATCCCGTTTCAGAACGGTGTGGAGTCGATCGAGCGCGTGGGCGCGGTGCTGGGCGTGGAGCGCGTCATGGGCGGCGCCGCCTACATCGCGAGCCGCATCGGCGAGCCGGGCGTCATCGTGCAGACGGGCAGCATGGCGCGGCTGCGCTTCGGCGCAGTGCGTCCGACGCAGAAGAAGATGGCCGCAGCCTTCCTCGCCGCTTGCCAGGCAGCGAAGATCGAGGTCGAGCTGGCCGACGACATCGTGCGCGTGCTGTGGGAGAAGTTCGTGCTGCTGGTATCGATCTCCGCCACCACGACCGTGTCGCGCAAGAACGTCGGCGTGGTGCGCGCCGATTCCGACCTGCGCTGGCTGCTGGAGACCTGCATGCGCGAGACCTGGGCACTCGGCCGCGCGCGCGGCGTCACGCTCGCCGACGACCTCGTCGCGCAGACGCTGAAATTCGTCGACGGCCTGCCGGGCGAGATGCGCGCCTCGATGGCTGCCGATCTCGAAGCCGGTGGCCGGCTCGAGGCACCCTGGCTCTCCGGGGCGGTGGCGCGCATGTCGCGCGAGGCGGGGCTTGAAGCCCCCGCGAACCACGCCGTCTACGCCGCGCTGAAGCCTTACATCGATGGCCAGCCCTAACGGCACTCGACGCGCGCCTCGATGAATTCGGGGTCCGACCCCATTCACAGCCGCTTCGCGATTTCCTCGAGCATCACCTCGGTCGCGCCGCCGCCGATCGACTGCACGCGCGCGTCGCGTGCCATGCGCTCGATCGCAGCCTCGCGCAGGTAGCCGAAGCCGCCGTGGAACTGCTGGCAGGCATACATCACCTCGTTGACCAGCTCGCCACAGTAGGCCTTGACCATCGAGACGTCCTTGACGCACTCGCGTCCCTGCGCGTCGAGCCAGGCGGCGTGGTAGACGAGCTGCCGTCCGGCGGCGACCTTCGCCGCGAGCATCGCGAGGCGCTGGCGTACGGCCTGCTTGTCCCACAGCGGCGCGCCGAACGCGCGCCGCGTCTTGACGTAGTCGAGCGTGAGCTCGAGCGCGCGCGCCGCCTCGCCCATCGCCATGGCACCGAGCACGATGCGCTCGTTCTGGAAGTTCCGCATGATGGCGTAGAAGCCCCGCCCCGCCTCGCCCAGCAGGTTCTCGCCGGGCACGCGGCAGTCGTCGAAGGCCAGCTCGGCGGTATCGGATGAGCGCCAGCCCATCTTGTCGAGACTGCGGCTGACGGAAAACCCCGACGCGCCCTTCTCGACCGCGAAAATCGAGATGCCCTTTGAACCTGCATCGGGGTCCGTTTTCGCCGCGACGAAAGTGAGATCGGCGTGCACGCCGTTGGTGATATACAGCTTCGAGCCGCTGAGCAGCCAGTCGCCACCTCGGCGTCGCGCGCGCGCGCGGATGCCTTTTACGTCCGAGCCGGCATCCGGCTCGGTGACCGCGACCGCGGTGATGCATTCCCCCGCGACGATGCCCGGCAGCCAGCGTTCGAACTGCGCATTCGAACCGGCATTGAGCAGGTGCGGCGATGCCATGTCGGTGTGCACCAGCACGGTGATCGCGAAGCCGCCGAAGGTCGAGCGGCCGAGCTCCTCGGCCAGCAGCGCGCTCGCCAGGGTGTTGAGTCCGCCGCCGCCATACGCCTCCGGCGCGCGCAGGCCGAGAAAGCCGTGGCGCCCCATGGCCCGCAGGACTTCGCGCGGCACGCGGCCCTCGTGCTCCCAGGCGGGCGCCACAGGGACGACCTCTCTGGCGACAAAGCGGCGCAGGGTTTCGCGCAGCAGGCGATGGGTGTCGTCGAGGTACGGCAGATCGTCGCTCATTCGCTCATCCACTCGCCGTCAAATTGCGCAATGCGGAATAACGCTGTTCCGCGCGTTCGATTATCCACGACGTCGGCACTCTGTGCGGCGCGTTTGCTGCGTTGCCGCAGGCGGCACCGGCGGCTTCAAGCGACACTGCCCGAATTGCGCGCACCGTGCTAAATACTGCATCCGCGGCCGCAGATCGCCGGCCGCATCTGCGAGGGAGGAGACCCATGCAACGTGCAATCGTGCTTCAACTGTCGACGATCGCCTGCGCCGTATTGCTTCTCGGCGCGCAATCGCCGTCCGCGTACGCGGTGAACGACGAACCGCTGACGGACAAGTGGGCGCCGAGCGAATGGGGGGCGAACGACAAGGCCGGCTCGGCCAATCGGCGCACCGCGCAATCGGTGCTCGCCGCGATGAAGCTGGTAAAAAAGGGCAAGGTCGCGACCCTGGGCAAGGTCTACCAGCAGGACGCGCCAGGCTTTGGCTCGCGCGGCTGGCGCATGACGATTCCGGGATTGCCGACCGGCGGACCGTTCGGCAAGCAGGCGCTGGTCTACAACGACGAATACCTCGCCACCGAGATCGGCCAGTTCGGCACCCAGTTCGACGGTCCGGGCCACATCGGGGTGACGACCTCGAAAGGCATGTTCTTCTACAACGGGCGCTACCTGCACGACAAGGACGTCGGCACCTACGGCCTGGGCTCGCTCGGCGTCGAGCATGTCGGCCAGCTCGGCTTCGTCTGCCGCGGCGTGCTGCTCGACGCGACTGCGCTGCGCGGCATGAACCCGCTGCCCATTGCGAAGAAGGCGGGCGATCCGGGCATCATCACCGACAAGGACGTCGAGGCGATGGTCAAGAACCAGGGCATCGCGCCGATCGGCGAAGGTGACTGCGTGTTCCTCTACACCGGCCACGGCGACATCTGGCATCCGAGCAAGTGGGACAGCTACTCGCCTGAGGAGAAACAGAAGCGCATCGCGCAGTTCAACGCCGGAGAACCGGGCTTCGGCATCTCGGCCTGCGAGTATTTCGCGAAGAAGAAGATCGCGCTGACCGGTGCGGACACCTGGGCGACGGAAGCCGTGCCGGGCGAAGGCGAGCAACCCTTCGAGTGTCACATCAAGCTGCAGACCAAGCGCGGCATCTGGAACCTGGAGAACATGGACCTCAGCCAGCTGGTTGCCGACAAGGCCTACGAGTTTGCCTTCGTCTGGGCGCCGCTCAAGATGAAGGGCGCCACGGGATCGCCGGGTAACCCGATCGCGCTCTACTAGGACCTGTTGGGGTCAGACCCCGGCGGGGGTCTGACCCCGATGCCGTGCCAGGCGGCGGCGGAAATCGAGCGCCACCAGCGGCAGGCCGATGCCCGCCGCAGCGAATACCGGCACGATGCCCCACCGGTCGATCGCCCGCGCGGCGAGCCAGATGCCGAGCGACTGGCTGATGAACAGGCAGGCGGCAAACAACGACACCGCGGCGCCGCGCGCCTCGGGTGCCATCTGCGTGGCGTGCACCTGCAGAGTGTTGTGCATCATGTAGATGCCCACGCCTGCAAGAAAGATGCAGACCAGGACGAACCCGGCCCCGGGCGCCACGGTCATCGACAGGTAGGCAACGCTGAGCAGACTCCCGCCGACGAGCACCAGGCCGCGCTCGCCGAGCGCCGGCACCACGCGCGCGGCGACCGCCGCGTACAGCAGCCCGCCTGCGGGAAACGCGGCGATGAACAGTCCACTCGCGCCGAGGCTGACGCCGTGGCGGTCGTGCAGATCCCAGGCGATGAAAGCAAACGCCCCGTTGGCAAGCGCACCCTCCAGCGCCACGGTGGCGAGCACCACCCGCACCCAGGGTCGCTGCAGCAGACCGATCATTCGTTTGAATGCAGCGAACAGGGAAACCTCCTGCACGCCGCCCTTGGCAAGCGCAGCGTCGCGCCCCAGCTCGAAACGCAGCAGCGCCGCGATTGCGACGAACAGCCCACCGAGCAGGACGAAGATCGCGCGCCAGCCGAACCAGGCGCCCAGCAGGCCCGCAGCCGCCGCCCCGAAGGCGACGCCCAGCATCTGCCCGATCAGGAAGCGGGCGATCGTCGCCTGGCGTCGCTCGTAGGGAACAGCGTCTCCGATCCATGCCATCGACAGCGGGATCAGCGCACCGATGGTGATCCCCGCGATGAAACGCGCCGCGACCAGCGTGCCGAGCCCCGGCGCCGCGGCGCAGACGAGCGACGTCAGCCCCGAAAGTGCCGTGGTCAGCATGACCATGCGGAACTTTCCATACCGGTCGCCGATCGGACCATGAAAGACTTGGAACAACCCATAGGACATGGCGAAGGCCGTGATCACCATGGACGCCGCGCCGGGTGTGACGCCGTATTCGGCCGAGATCAGGGCGAGCAGCGGGTCGGTCGCACGCAGGCTGGCCGCGCTGGCGAAGGCGGCGAGCGACAGCAGAATCACGGCGCGACCGATCATGGGGGGCGAAGTATGAGTGAAACACCCGTGCCGCGCGAGCCGTCGTTCGCGCCCGCCGTGCGGCGTATGATGATCGCAACGACACTTGGCAACGAGAGCCGAACCATGCAAACCCGATTGACTGCCCTCCTCGCCCTGCTCCTGCTTTCCGCGACCGGCATCGCCGCAGCCACCGACGCCGAGACGCGCAAACGTGCCGAGGAGTGGTACGAGCGCGACAAGGCGCTGTGCGCCGAGGACAAGAACGCCGAGCGGCGCATGCAGTGCATGCGCGACGCGCGCGCCGTCTACGAGAAGTCGATCGCCGGCAGGTCAAGCGTGGCGCCGGCCACCAGTCCGCCGGTCACCCAGACTTCCCCCGCCACGGCATCCTGCGCAAACTGCGGCACGGTAAGCGCGATCCGCGAAGTGGAGAAAAAAGGCGAAGGCACCGGCCTCGGCGCGATCGGCGGCGCGGTCGTCGGCGGCGTGATCGGCAACCAGTTCGGTGGCGGCAGCGGCAAGAAGATCCTCACCGTCGCGGGCGCGGCGGGCGGTGCCTACGCGGGGCACCAGGTGGAGAAAAGCGCGCGCTCGACCAAAGTCTGGAACGTGACGATTCGCATGGACGATGGCGCCGATCGCACCATTGCCCTCGGCTCGGCGCCGGCCCTCGCGATCGGCGACAAGGTGCGCGTCGAGGGCAATAACATCATCCGGCAGTGAGCCGACGGCGGGGCGGGCGCTCGACCACCCCGTGCGCCTTTGCGCGCTCGGCTTCGGTCTCGCGCAGCCGCCGGTACGCGATGCAGTCCTGGTAGACGTCGCGCAGGTCGGCCGTCGTTTCGAGGCCGACCCGCTTCGCGATCGGCACGAGACTGAGGCACCGCACGTTTACCGTCCGATGTTTCCGGGGGCCGTGTCGTTCGGGCGATAATTTCCTCGATGTCCGCGCCGGCGGTTCCCGCCTTTTCGCAAACGAACTCCATGCGCGTCAACCGCGGCGACGAGGTACTCATCGTGCGGGTGCTGACCCGCGAGGGTATCGCCGGCTACGGCTTCACGTTCAGCGAGGACGTAGCAGCCGCGCGCGCCATGGCCTGCTGGGATGCCGCGGCACGGGCCGCGGGACGGCCGCTGCGGCAGTTGCTGGCCGGGACCGATCCCTCCGCACGCGCAGCGCTCGACGCGCCCGCCAAGGCCGAATCGCATCCCTGGAGCGTCGCCTGGCAGGCCATCCTTGCGGGCGAGCCGGGCGCGGCCATCGACTGGACGCTCGAACCGGGATTCACCAAACTGCACTGGATCGAACCTGAACTGAAGGGAGAAGCACACCATGGCTGAACTGCTCAGCGCCGTGCACTCGAGCCTCGAGCTCGCCGCCGCCGCGAAGATCATCGACAACGCGATCGCCCTGCGGCGCGAGGAAGGCGTGCTGCCGCTTGCGGTCGCCGTGCTCGACGCGGGCGGCAACCTCGTCGCCTTCAAGCGCGAGGACGGCAGCGGCGTACTGCGCTACGACATCGCCTTCGGCAAGGCGCGCGCAGCGCTCAGCATGGGCATGTCGACGCGCCTGATCCGCGACCGGCTCGGCAGCCGGGTCGCCTTTCAAGCCGCGGTCGCGGCGGCCTCGGACGGGCGCTTCATCCCGGTGCCCGGCGGCGTGCTGATCCTCGACAAGTCGGGCACCGCGATCGGTGCGGTCGGCATCAGCGGCGACGCCTCGGACAAGGACGAGTACTGCGCGATCGAGGCGGTCCGCGCCGCCGGCTTCGCGAGCGAGCCCGCCGAGCCGAACCCGGAGTGGCGCAACGCCGGGCTCTGAATCTGCGCGCGCGCTCAGCGCACCGCGTCGCCCATGCGGAACTCGTGCGACAGCGCATCGAGCTTCGTCTTGAGCGCCGCTTCGAGACGGACGTCGAGCGCCGCGACGCTCGCCGCAAGCTGATCTGCCCGGCTCGCGCCGATGATCGGCGCGGTGATGACCGGGTTGGCGAGCACCCAGGCGAGCGCGAGCGTCGCCGGCGCGATGCCCGCCTCCTGGGCGAGCCCGATGAAGCGGTCGACCGTCTCGAACTCGCGCGCCTTCCAGTAGCGCTCGGTGTAGTTCTTCGCCGCCGTGCCGAGGGTGAAGCGGCTGCCCTCGGGCGGCTCGCCACGCCTGTGCTTGCCGGTGAGCATTCCGCCGGCGAGCGGGTTGTAGGGAATCACCGCCAGGCCTTCTTCAGCGCACAGCGGAAACAGCTCGCGCTCGAGTTCGCGGAACAGCAGGTTGTAGCGGGGCTGCACCGAGACGAACTTGGCCAGCCCCAGCGCTTCGGCACGGCCGAGTGCGCGCGCGATGCGGTAGGCGTGGTAGTTGGACACGCCGATGTAGCGCGCCTTGCCGGCCTTGAGCACGGCGTTGAACGCTTCGATCGTCTCGTCGACCGACACGGTGTCGTCGAAGTGGTGCACCTGGTACAGGTCGACGTAATCGGTGCCGAGGCGCCTGAGCGAGGCATCGATCGAGGCCAGCACATGCTTGCGCGAAGTACCCTGCTGCCAGGCCGCCGGCCCGGACTTGCCGCTGCATTTGGTCGCCAGCACGAACTGCTCGCGCCGCCCGCGCAGCCATTTGCCGATGATTTCCTCGGTGCGACCGACCGTGTCGAGCGTGCCGCCGAGCGGGTAGACGTCGGCCGTGTCGATGAACGTAATCCCTGCCTCGGCCGCGGCGTCGAGAATCGCGAACGACGCGGCCTCGTCGCACTGCAGGCCGAAGGTCATCGTGCCGAGGCACAACCGCGACACCTTGAGCCCGGTGGGCCCGAAACGAACATGCTTCATGCGCCTCTCCTGGGGGATCGGATCGCCGGATTCACCACGTATTGCGCAGCTCGCGCAGCTTGAGGAACACCGTCTGCGGATCGGGCGCCTCGGGCAGATCGGGAAACGCCTCGCGCAGGCGCGCGATGACGCTCGGGCTGTGCAGGCGGAAGAAGGTGTTGATCTCCTTTTCCAGCGCCAGCGTCGACACCAGCGGCGCGTCCGGATTCTGGCCACCGACCTCGTCGAGCAGCGTCGCCGCGCGCTGGTTATCCGGCTCGCGGTTGAGCGTGAACTTGAGGTTGTTCTCGATGTAATCGTGCCCGGGGTAGATCAGCGTCGCCTCCGGCAGCTCGACGAGCTGGCGGGTGAACGTCTGATACAGCTCGGCAGGATGACCGCCGTTGTGGCAGTTGCCGGCGCCGGCGTTGAACAGGGTGTCGCCGCAGAACAGCGCCGGCGTCTCGGTATGCGAGAGCAGGCAGATGTGGCTCATCGTATGCCCCGGCGTATCGAGCGACTCGAGCTCGACCGTGCGTCCGACCTTGACCACGTCGCCCGCCGACAGACCGCGGTCCATGCCGGGTATCCGGGCTTTCGCATTGTGATGCGCCAGGATCTTCGCCCCGGTCGCCTTGACCATCGCTGCGTTGCCCCCGGTATGGTCGCCATGCTCGTGGGTGTTGAGGATCTGCGTGATCGTCCAGCCGCGTGCTTTTGCCCGCGCCAGGCACTTCTGATGATCGAGCGGGTCGATCGCCAGCGCCTCGCCCGTTTCCTCGCAGGCGATCAGGTAGTTGAAATTGCGATAGGCGTTGCCCGTCCAGATCTGCTCGACGATCATTCGAAACCTCCGTTTTGCGCTGCATCTTTCGCACGTCCGGCGCGGCCGGTCAAGCCGCTGCGCGCCGGGTTTGCTGCTAGGCTGCCGCTTTACTGCACGCACGGGAAATGCGATGAAGGCCGCATACATCATGCAGCATGGCGGGCCCGAGGTGCTGGTCTCCGGAGACCTGCCGGATCCCGGGGTCGGGCCGGGCGAAGTGCTGGTCGACGTGCACGCGGCGAGCGTCAATGGCGCCGACTGGAAGGTGCGCGCCGGCCGCTCCGGGGCGGTGGCGCACTTCCCCTATGTCCTCGGGCGTGATTTCTCGGGCGTGGTGGCCGCCGTCGGCAAAGCTGTCACCGATCTCGCGCGCGGTGATCCGGTGTTCGGTGTCTGTGACGTCGGGCAGGAAGGCGCCTACGCCGAGCGCCTCGCCATCAAGGCGGCGATCGTCGCACGCAAGCCCGACGCACTGTCGCACGTCGAGTGCGCGGCGCTCGCCCTGATCGGGCTCACGGCACTGGTTTCGATCGAAGACACGCTCGCGCTGCAGGCCGGCGAGACGATTCTGATCCAGGGCGGCGCCGGCGGCGTCGCCGGCTTCGCGATCCAGCTTGCCAAGCACATCGGCGCGCGCGTCGTCAGCACCGCGAGCACCGCCAACCTTGCCTACGTGCGCAGTCTCGGCGCCGACGAAGTCATCGATTACACGGCACAGGATTTCACGCAATGCCTGTCCGGCTGCGACGCGGTGTTCGATACGGTCGGTGGCGAGGTCGCGCGGCGCAGCTTCGAGGTGCTGCGACCCGGTGGACGCGCGGCATTCATCGCTTCCGGGCCGTCGGCGCCGCCCGCGCCCCGGCCCGAGCTGAGATCGTTGCGCCCGAAAGTCGGCCGCGACCGGCCGCACCTGGAGCGCATCGTCGCCCTGGTCCAGGGCGGCGCGGTGCGCGTGCCGGAGATCGCGTGCTATCCGCTGGCGCAGGCCGCGGCGGCCCACCGCGTCAGCGAGGGGCGGCACCTGCGCGGAAAGCTGGTTTTCGTGCTGAGGTAGAAGGTCGGCACGGGCGCCGCTACTTGGCCGCACACTTTCCCACCAGCCACCCCGCGCATTCGCTCACCATGGCCCCGTCGTCGCCCTCCATCTTGAATCGCCTTGCCCTTGGTTGCATTGAGCGGCACCGGCGCTACCTGCCGCCGGCAGAGAACTGCCATTCGATAGTGACCTTCATCGGCGCCGGCCATTGTTCGCCGGCGAGATCGGTGGTGGTCGTGTGCTTGCCGCCGATCTGCGGGCGGCGCGGCGAACCGACCGGCCCCTTGACCGTGAGCACCGGGTCCATGCCTTTGACGCCACGCGGCGGATGGGCGCCGATCAGCGAGATGAAATCGGTGGTCGTGCTCGTGGCCGTTTTCCCGGGGCCGCGAGTACCGCTCTTGACGCTGGTACAGGTCGGCGTCAGCCGAATGCCCAGGCCGTCGGCCGGCAGGCGCAGCTCGTAGCGCGAGGCTTTGCCGTCGATCAGCACCGTCCCGGCAAGCTTGAAGTCCACGGTGTTCGGTCCGATGGCCATCTTACCGGTCCAGCGGCAGGTGACGTCGAACCGGCCGCCGGCGTCGTCCGCGACGCCCAAGCGCTTCTCCGTCATGTCGACCTGCATCTCGCCGCTGCCGGGCGCCGGATCATTCGGCAGGTCGCTGGTCCAGATCTGGTACGAGGGGGTCGTGTCCACGGCCCGCGCGGCGCTCATGGCTGCGGGCGCGGCGCTCTGCATTTTTTGCATAATGCTCTGGAATCGCGGGTCGGCCATCTTCTGCGCGATCACCTTGCTCTCGCAAGCCTCATTGCCGTTGCAGGCGTCCTCCTTGTCCTGCCACTTGTTCAAGTACTCCTCGTCCTGCTCGGTCACCGCACGGTCCCCCACCTGGCTTACAGCCGCGGCGGCCTGCTGGTTGGCGGCGGACGGATTGACCATCGGGTCGACCGCCTTGACGCGAATCGAGAACTGACCGGAGTTCTTGACCTGCCACTCGATGGCCTGCAGTCCGCTTCCGGGAGGAAAGACGTGCCTGGCGCTGCTTTCGGCGCGTATCTTCATGGTGAGGATGCCGGAAGTCCCGCCGGGCGCAAGCTCGGCGGCGATACCGACGAGCGGGGATACAGTTGCGACTGCAACCGCAAGAAGACGCGTCACCATGAATTGCAGGCCTCCCTGGACCCTGCGCGCACTATGGTAATACACGCGTTTCGTCCGACATACGGAATGTTTCAACGGCGGCCACCCGGCGCCCGGATCCATCCACGCCCGTCGCGGTCTCGTCTTCGTCGGCACCGGCTTTGCCGGCATGTACACGATGCATTGCGCGATCGCCGCTTCGTCATTCGTAGTCGCGCACTGGGGTATTCTCGCGGACACGCACCTCCACGAGCGCCCGCCATGCACGCGCACCTCGACCACGCAGACGACCCCGCACCGCGCCCGGCCGGCCATATCGGCATCGCCCAGCAGGGCCCCTTCGACCCCGTCGCCTTCGAGACCGCGGTCGCCGCACTGCTGCGCGCCTGCGGCATCGAACCCAAAGGCGCGCACATGGGCCGCACCACCGAGCGGGTCAGAGAGCTCTGGCAGAAACGCCTACTCGGCGGTTACGCACTCGACCCGGCCGAGGCGCTCGGTGCGGGCTTCGACGACACCCGCAGCGACATGGTGGTGCTACGCGGCATCGCGATCCACGGCGTCTGCCCGCACCACCTGGTTCCGTTCCGCGGCGTGGCGCACGTCGCCTACCTGCCCGGGGGCCGTCTGCACGGCTTCGGTCGCATCGCGCGCATGGTCGATGCGATCGGCCACCGTTTCACCTACCAGGAGTGGATGACGCGCGACGTGGCGGAGGCTCTGGTGACGCACGGCCGCGCCAGGGGCGGCGCCTGCGTGATCGAGGCCGAGCAGCTCTGCCTGCTGCTCGGCGAGGACCGGCGCGGCGACGAGCGCGTGGTGACGCAGGCCTTCGCCGGCGCGTTCCAGGACGACGCACAGCTGAGGAACGAGTTCCTGCACGCGCTCGGGCACTGAGCCGATGGACTTCGACGCCGTCCTGCTCGCCCCGCGCCGCGCGCAGATGGTGGCGCAGGGCTACTGGCCCGATCGCACGATCAACGACGCGCTCGACACCTGCGTCGCCGCCTGCCCCGAGAAAACCGCGCTCGTCGCGCATCGCATGGACGGTGGCGCAACGACGCGGCTGACCTACCGTGACCTCGCCCGGCTCGCCGACCGGGTGGGCGTCGGGCTCGCACGGCTCGGCGTGCAACGCAGCGACGTCGTCTCGGTGCAATTGCCGAACTGGTGGCAGTTCACCGTTTTGGCACTCGCCTGCGCGCGCATCGGCGCGGTGATGAACCCGCTGATGCACATCTTCCGCGAGCGCGAGCTGTCCTTCATGCTCGCGCACGGCGAAAGCAGAGTCGTCGTCGCACCGAAGCAGTTCCGCGGCTTCGACTTCGAAAACATGCTGACTGGCCTGCAGTCGAAGCTGCCCGCGCTGCGGCAGGTCGTCGCGGTCGGCGGTACTGGCGAGAACAGCTTCGACGCGCTGCTCGCCCGGCCGCCCTGGGAGCGCGAGCCCGATGCCGGAGAAATCCTCAGCCGTCATCGGCTCGGGCCCGACGACGTGATGCAGCTCATCTACACCTCGGGCACGACCGGCGAGCCGAAAGGCGTCATGCATTCGGCAAACACGCTGTTTTCCAACATCCTGCGCTACGCCGAGCGCATGCAGCTGTCGAGCGCCGACGTGGTGCTGATGGCCTCGCCGCTCGCCCACCAGACGGGGTTCATCTACGGCCTGATGATGCCGATCGTGCTGCAGGCACGCGCGGTACTGCAGGACGTCTGGCTGCCGCGCAACGCGGTCGAGCTGATTCGCAGCGAGGGCGTCACCTTCACCATGGCCTCGACGCCCTTTCTCACCGACTTGGCGCAGGCGGTGGACGGCTCTAGGACCACGGTGCCGACGCTGCGCAGCTTCCTTTGCGCCGGCGCGCCGATTCCCGGGCCACTGGTCGAGCAGGCGCAGAAGGCCCTCGGCGCGAAGATCATTTCTGCCTGGGGCATGACCGAGAACGGCGGAGTGACGACGACCCTGCCCGAGGATGCCGACGAGCGTGCGATCCACACCGACGGCCTGCCGTTGCCAGGGATCGAGCTGCGTGTGCTGGATGCCGAGGGCCATCCGCTCCCGCCCGGGTCGATCGGCCGCCTGCAGGTGCGCGGCTGCTCGAATTTCGGTGGCTATCTCAAGCGACCGCAACTGAACGACACCGACGCCGAGGGCTGGTTCGAGACCGGCGATCTGGCGCGCCTGGACGATGCCGGATACGTGCGCATCACCGGCCGCAGCAAGGACGTGATCATTCGCGGCGGAGAGAACATTCCGGTGGTCGAGGTCGAGAACCTGCTCTACCGCCATCCCGCGATCGCGCAGGCGGCGATCGTCGCCTACCCGGACGAGCGACTCGGCGAGCGTGCCTGCGCGGTGGTGGTGACCAAGCCAGGCGCCTCGCTCGAGCTCCCTGCATTGATCGACTTTCTGAAATCGCAAAAGATCGCGGTGCAGTACGTGCCCGAACGGCTGGTGGTGCTCGAGACGATGCCGGTCACGCCCTCGGGCAAGATCCAGAAATTCAAGCTGCGCGAGATGCTGCGCGACGCCGGCGCGCCTGCCTAGGCCGGCGCGCGATCGATCGCGCCGCGCTCAGGCGACCTTCGCTCCGCTCGCCTCTTCGACGCGGGTCGGCAAACCCTGCGCAGCGGCTTCGGCCGGTGTTCGCAGATAGACGCCCTGCGCGCGCAGCCGCGACTGCAGGCGCGCGACGTCGACCCCGCGCGGCTCGACGCCCTGGCTGATCGCCACCGCGGCGGCGACGCCCGCCGCCTGCCCGGTCACCCAGCATTGCGGAATCTCGCGCATGAAACCGTGCGAGCTCGGATCGCAGGCCACATGGCGGCCCGGCGCCAGCAGGCCGTCAAGCGACAGCGGCAGCAGCGCAGCCAGCGGGATCGAGATGTTCGGGAACTTCGGCGACACCGACGGCGTCACGCCGATCTCATCCGGATGCACCATCGCTGTCGGCCACTGCGCGCGCGTCACGCGTCCGACGCCTTCCAGGCGGCGCGTATGCCGCACGCCGGTCTGCGGTCCGCTCAGCATGAGAAACGCATTCTCGAAGCCCGGCGCGTTCGCACGGTAAACCTCGAGCATGCGCGCCATGACGCGGTGCGAGCGGATGTCGACCTCGCTCAGGTCGTCGACGTTCAGCCCGGAATAACCCGACTGCCGCGGGCCGATGAACAGCGCCACGTCGTTGCGCCAGGACACGAAAGCGCGCTCGAACAGCCCGCAGACCTCGCGCCCCCGCCGCATGAACGCCGAATACTGCTCCGGCTGCCCGGCGCGGAATTCGATGAAGCGCGCCATGTCGACGCCACCGAACAGGAACGCGGTATTGAGACAGTGGTGGATGTCGTTTTCTTCGATGTCGGTCTCGCTCGTCGCGCCGGCACGCGCGAAGATGTCACCGTCGCCCGTGGCATCGATCACGACCCTGGCGAAGATCGCCTGCCGTCCCTCCTTGCTCTCGAACACCACGCCGCGCACCGCGCCGTCCTCTACGATCGGCATCGACGCCCAGGAGTGGTAGACGAGCCGGACGTTGTGCTCGAGCAGCAAATCTTCCGACAGCAGCTTCAAGCGCTCCGGATCGACGGTCGGCGACCAGGTGACGATGCCGTGATACGCCGCAGTACGCAGCGACCAATAGGCCGCACGCGTCGCATCACGTGAGCCCCAGTCCTCGGTCGGCGGTCCGGCGATCGCATCACGCGGCAGACGCTCGAGCAGCTCCTCGGCGAAGCCGCGGATCGTCGGCCGGCCTTCCCAGTCGGTCATGCGGTCGATCCAGATCACCAGCCCGCCGGTCGACAGCCCGCCCAGATGGTTGTAGCGCTCGAGCAGGGTGACCTCTGCGCCCTCGCGCGCCGCGGCGACGGCCGCCGCGGTGCCCGCCGGACCGCCGCCGACCACCAGCACGTCGCAGCGGTGATAAACCGGCAGCGCGCGCGAAGGCTCGACCCAGCTGCCTTCGCCGTTGCGCGCGCGCCGTTCGCTCGCGCGCTCGAAGATCGGCGAAACCATGATGCGCTCGTCGGTGCGCTCGCGTTCGGTCATTTCGTCGGCTCGTCCGCCCGTTGGTTCGTCGAGGCCTCCACTCGGCCTAGGCTAGCACGCGGGCGGGCGCCGCAGGGACCGCCGCGTCGCTACAGGTCGACGACGATCTCACCGTCCGGCGCTCTGGCGCGAGAGCAGCACAGGATCACCTTCTGCTCGCGCTCCTTCGCCGATAGCACATAGTCGCGGTGCTCAATTTCGCCCGACAGGTGGCGCACCGCGCAGGTGCCGCAGATGCCGTCCGAGCATTTCACCTCGACGTGAATGCCGGCCTGCTCCAGCACCTCGGTCGCACTGCGATCTGCAGGGACCGCGATGCGGCGGCCGGACCTGGCGAGCTTGAGCGTGAACGCGTGATTCACATACTCGGGCGGCTCGGGAACGCTGAAATACTCCTTGTGCAGCGCGGCTTCCGGCCAGCCTTTGTCGCTCGCGATCGCGAGCACGCGATCCATGTAGCGCGCCGAGCCGCAGGTGTAGAGATGGAAGCCCTCGGCATACGCGGGCACCAGCCGCGGGAAGTCGGCGCGCGTGCCCTCCTCGCTGACATGCAGCGCGACGCGATCCCTCCACGGCGCCGCGTCGATGTCTGCAAGAAAGCCCGCCGCCCCTCGGCTGTGCACGCTGTAATGCAGCTCGAATGGCGCGCCGATCGCGTGCAGGCGATGCGCCATGGTGAGCAGTGGCGTCACGCCGATGCCGCCCGCGAACAGAACACTCCGGCGGGCGCCCTCGTCGAGCGGAAAATGGTTGATCGGCCGGGAGATGAACACCCGCCGCCCCTCGCGAAATGCGCGGTGCATCAGCGCCGAGCCGCCGCGCCCCTGCGCCTCGCGCAGCACGCCGAGCACGTACTTCGACCGGTCAGCCGGGTCGCCCGCGAGGCTGTACTGGCGCAGGTACTCGGGCGCGATGACCACATCGACATGCGCACCGGCTTCGAACGACGGCAGTGCCTGCCCATCGAGCGCGACCAGCTCGAAGCGCGCGGTGTCCGGCGTCATGTCCTCGCGCCGCGCGAGCCGCACCGGGAACACCGGCGGTGGCCCCGCCGGCATGCGAAACGGCGGGGCCAGACCCTCGGTCTCGCCGCGTGCCAGTCGCGCCTTGTACTCCTCGGGGGTGAGCAGTGCGCGGTAGCGCGCGATCCCCTCCTCCCGGTCGACCGGAAAGGCCACCGGGTAGGGCGGCGGCATTTTGTCGGCCGGGTAGACCGCAAGCGTCTGGTCCGCGTATTTCAGGTCGAGCGCCTTCTGCAGTCCGCGCGTGTTCGTCTGCGCCGCGCGCACGTAGCGCCCGCTCTTGCGATCCAGCTCGATGTCCCACCACCATTTCTTCAGCGGATTGATCGCGCCGCGCTCGAGCCAGTCGTCGAGCTGCGCCAGTCGGCGCGCCTGGCGCGGCAGGTTCATTGCCGCCCAGCGGAACAGGGCATCCGAGAACAGCCCCTCGAGATTCCAGGGACAGGTCTTCATGCAGCGGCCGCACATTCCGCCGCCCTTGTTCGTAATTCGATATCGCGCGCACTTCTCGGCGTCTGACTTCCAGATCTCGTAGCCGTTGTACATCAGCTTCGGTCCGGCAGTGATCGCGCCCGACGGGCACTCGCGCGCGCACTTGTTGCACTGTTCGCAAAAGCGCTGCAGGCCGAAGTCGATCGGTCGGTCCGCCGTCATCGGCATGTCGGTGGTGACCGCTCCGGATTTGAGGCGTGGACCGAGGTAGGGATTGAGAATCACCTCACCGATGCGGCTGACCTCGCCCAGCCCGGAGAGCAGCAACAGCCCGGGCTGCAGCACATCACCGTCGAGCACCGAGTGCACCCGCGCCGAGTAGCCCATTCGGCGGATCTGCTCGGCGACGATACCGCCGACCATCGAGAAACGCAGGTAGGCGCGCATGCTCTGCGCGACCGAGATCCAGTCGTCGCCACTGGCCGCCTCCATCGTCTCGCGGCCCTGGTCGAACAGCATGTTGACCGAATTCCGGTGGTAGGCCGGCAGCGGATTGCCGCCGGCATCGTGCGAGTAGTACGCCCATTCGGGCACCGCGCACAGGCCGACCGCATCGCAGGACAGGTAGTAGGCGGCCGCCTTGAGGTTGTCGGCGTTGCGCCGCGGATCGTCGGCGCCTGGCGCAACGGGTCCGCGCGCCTCGCCGAACTGCAGCAGCAGCAGCGCGCCCAGCGCGCGCCGCGCGCAGGCGCCGATCGGGCTCTTCATCACGTAATGGGCGTTCTTGCCGTCCTCCTGCACGCTCTTTCCCATGTCGCCGAACAGCACCCGCGCAAAAAAGTCTGCCCGCTTCGGAAAACGCGGCACGCGCGCATGGTCGATGAAGGTCGTCGGCACCTCGACGCGCTTCAGCTTCTCGAACGGCAGCGGCCCCGTGCGGAACTCGCGGCTCGCGTACGGATCTCGGTTGAGCGCGCCCTTCGCGCTGCCGAGCCCGAGCCACCAGCGCGGGCCATGCGAACGCAGCCGATGCCGCAGCGTCAGCGTCGAGGGCTCGGCGAGCGGTGCATCAGGCGCGAGCGCGAGCGTGGTCGTCACCGCGGCGAGGCCAAAGCGTGCGCCAACGTAGGGATTCGACAGCACCGCCACGCCGCCCCTGTCGTCCAGCGCGGCAAGACCCGCGGCCACCGCCAGCCGACCGAGGTCGACGTCCGAGCTCGTTGCGCTGTGCGCGCGCGCCTCGTGGCCGAGCATGCGCAGGTAGCTCGCCAGCAGCACCGCGGTCTGCGCCGCGAGCACGGCGGCGCGCTGCGCCTGGGTTCCCGCGAGCCACTCGGTGCCCGGCTCGCCCGGGCGCGGATCGCGCGCGTACTCGACGAGCAGCACCAGCGCATGCGTATGCGCGTCGATCGGCTCGAGCTTCTTGCGCGCCGAGTCCTTGACGTCGGCGAGGATCATGTCCATGCCGGCGGCAAAGCTCTTCGGTTCGCTGCGCTCCAACTCCGCGGCGATCGCGTCGACCATCGGGTTGCGAATCGGGATCGCGAGCCGAGCGGCCTGCGGCAGCGCGCACACGCCGACCATCGTCGCGTCGAAGTAGGTCGCAGCGCCTTTCAGGTGGTTCGCACGCTCCAGCGGGTCATCTGGAATCTCGCCCTGCGGGCCGACGCCGCCGTCGCGCACCACGTCGAACATGCCGATGAAGCGCTTCATCGCGTGCGCGAGCGAGGCCGGGTTCGGATCGTCGAACGACAGTGCGCGCATCGGCGGCACGCGTTCGAGCGTGGGCGCGTCGGCGCGGCGCGTCAGCCGCTCGAGCGGGTATGGCCCGAGGTGAAACGGCCGGCTCTTGCTCGAGAACAGCCGCATCACGCGCGCCAGAGAACGTCGCGCCAGCGCAGCGTGATCAGGGTGGTCAGCGCGAGCCCGACGAGCGCATACAACAGCGCCTGTGGCGTGAAGCCGATCCGCTCCACAAGGGCACCGCCGGCGAGCAGGCCGAGCGGCAGACCGTAGACCGCCAGCATCCGCAGCCCCATGACGCGGCCGCGGAACTCGATCGAAGTCATCATCAGCAGCGCGACGGACATCGAGATCATCGACAGGCTTTGCACCAGACCGATCGCGGCGAGCACCGCGAGCCCGACCACCTTACTCTCGGTGACGGCGAACAGCAGCAGCAAAAGGTACCACGCGTAGATACCCCCGATCACGATGCGCGTCGCCTGCGCGGTCCGGCCCGACCACGCCAGCGCCAGCGATCCCAGCAGGGCACCGACCGCATACGCGGCCATGAGGTGCGCGAGGCCGTTCGCGTCGGTGCCGTAGATGTCCTTTGCGACGTAAGGCAGCATGCCGTGCGAGAAGGGAAACGCGGTGAGATTGACCAGGAAGGCAAAGCACATCAGACCGGCAATCGCCGGGGTCTGCAGCACATAGCGCAGGCCGAGCTGCAATTCTGCCCAGGCGCCGCCGGCGCGCCGCGCGCTGCCCGGCGCCACGCCCTGGGTGAGGCCCACGCTCATGACGTAGAACACCGTCACCACCACGTAGGCCGCGCCGAAGCCGATCGTCGAGAACAGGCCCGCGCCGGCCAGCGTGCCGACGATGCGCGCCGAATCCATCGTCATGCGCGACAGCCCCATCGCATTGGGCAACTGCGCCTGCGGCACGGTATCGGCGATCAACGCATTGCGCAGCACCAGATCGGAGGGACGCAGCAGGCCGGCCACCAGTGCGATGGCGAAGACATGCCAGGGCACCAGCAGGCCGCTCACCTCGAGCGCGGTCAGCACCCAGGCGCAGCTCGCGTAGGCAATGCGCAGCGCGATCAGCAGCCGACGCCGGCTGATGCGGTCGGCCAGCATGCCGATGTAGGGGCTCAGCAGCGTGCCGCCGAACTGCAGCGCCCCGAACACGGTGAGCAGGAACACGGAGTCGGTGGCCACCAGCACGTACCAACCGAGAATCAGCGTTTCCATCTCGAACGCCCAGGAGGTCAGCAGATCCGCCGACCACTGGAAGCGGAAGCTTCTGATCCGAAAGGCCGCGAGCACGCGGCCCTTGCTCGGCGCGTTCAACGACGCTGGCGTGTTCGAGCGCTCAACGCAGGCGCCCGCGGCCTATGCACGAGCGCAGGCGTTCACGTTCACGCTCAGGCAGGCAGCTTGGTCGATTGCCAGCCGACGAACTTCCAGCCCTTGGGCGTCCGGGTCCAGACGGCGAGGAAGCGGGTATCGAGGTGCTTCTTCTCGCCCTTGACCGTGACGTCGATGATCGCGCGGCCGGTCACCAGCGCCGCGTCGCCGTAGACCCGGACCTTTTCGTCAGAGCGCTGTACGCTGTGGTAGCGCGTGTGACCGCTTCTCAGCACCTCCAGATAACTCGCCCGCGTGTCGACGACGGCCGACGAATGGGTGTAGATCAGGTCGTCGTGAAACATGCCCTCCAGCGCAGCGACGTCGTTCGCCGCCATCGCGGCACAGCGCTTTTCTTCCAGCGCCAGAATGTCCTGCTTGATGCTCATCCCCAGATCTCCTTAGCGAGTTCTACGATGCGTTCCAGTTTCTTCCACTGATCGTCCTGCGACAGCGCGTTGCCGTGGTGGGTGCTCGAAAAGCCGCACTGCGGCGACAGGCAGAGATCGTCGAGCGGCACGATTTTCGCCGCCTCGTCGATGCGCCGTTTCAGCGTTTCCTTCGATTCGAGCTCGCCGACCTTGGTCGTCACCAGTCCGAGCACGACTTTCTTGCCGCGCGGCAGCCCGCGCAGCGGCTCGAACGAGCCGGCGCGCGCCGAATCGAACTCCATGAAATAGCCGTCGAGCTGCGTGGCGAACATCGCCTCGGCGACGGGGTCGTAGCCGCCCTCGGCGACCCAGGCGCTCTTGAAGTTGCCGCGACAGGTGTGCATGGTGATCGTCATGCCCGCCGGGCGGTCCTTGAGCGCCGCGTTGATCACCTCGGCGTAGCGCCGCGGCAGCGCCGCCGGGTCATCGCCGTTCTTGCGGCAGTTGGCCTGGATCTTCGGATCGCAGAGGTAGGCGAATGACACGTCATCGAGCTGCAGGTAGGTACAGCCCGCCCGCGCCAGATGCGCGATGGCATCCCGGTAGGCCGCGGCGACGTCGGCCCAGAACACGTCGATGTCGGGGTAGATCTCGCGCGAGATCGACGCGCGCCCACCGCGCAGGTGCAGCATCGACGGCGAGGGAATCGTCATCTTCGCCGTCCGCGTCGTCACCGACTTGAGAAAGGCAAAGTCGTCGACCATGATCGGCTCGGCGCATCGGATCTTGCCGCTCACCGTCGGGATCGGCGGCTGCTCCTCGGTGCCGCCGAACTTCGGCCCCGGGTTCTCCCGCAGCGTCACGCCTTCGAGCCGCGACAGGAAGTCGAGGTGCCACCAGTCCCGGCGAAACTCGCCGTCGGTGACGCCTTGCAGCCCGATCGCCTCCTGCCGAGCGACCGCCTCGCGGATCGCAGCGTCTTCCGCGGCGCGCAGGGCTTCGGCGCTGCCCTCGCCGCGGCGCCAGCGCGCCCGCGTCTCGGCGAGCGCCGCCGGACGCAGCAGGCTGCCGACCTGGTCGGCGCGGAACGGCGGCTTCATGTTCGACGTCTGGCTCAGGCCGCCCGCGCGCTCTGCCGGGCGGGCTTGAGAACGAAGTCGTACCGCGTCGCGTACGCGCCGTCCGCGGTCTTCTCGAAATCGACGATCAGCGAGTCCTTGACGCCGAACACGGCGTCCGAATCGAGGTACTCGTCACCGCGTACGAACAAGTGGGTGACGAGCTTCTCGTGGCCGGGCGCCTCGATCATGAAGTGCAGATGCCCCGGTCGCATCGGATGGCGGCCCGTCGCGACCAGCATGCGCCCGACCGGTCCGTCGTGCGGTACCGGATAACTCGCCGGGCGCACGCACTTGAAGTGATACTTGCCGTCGGCGCCGGTGCGGAAGCGCGCACGCAGATTGGGACCGTCGGGCGTCTGAACGTCGTAGAAGCCGTCACCCGCCGCCTGCCAGACGTCGATGACCGCGCCCGCGATCGGCTTGCCGTCCGCGCCCTTCACGCAACCGGAGGCCACGCAGGGCTCGCCGACCGTACCCGGTTTCACGATGCTCGCGCCCATCGGCAGCTCGGGCGCGCCCTCGACGAAGAACGGCCCGAGCACCGTCGACTCGGTTTCCTGGCCTTCCTTGCCGTAGTTGATGAAGTCCACCAGCATCGACACGCCGAGCGTGTCGGACATGAGAATGAACTCCTGGCGCTTGTCGTCGCACCAGTGCCCGGTCTCGGTGAGGAACTTGATGCCTTCGAACCACTCGTCCTGAGTCGGGCGCACCTCGCGCACGAAGGCGTGCAGATGCTTGACCATGCTGGTCATCACCTGCTTGAGGCGCGGATTGGGCGTGGCCTCGATTCGCCGCAGGACTTCGGCGGTAAGCGTCGCCTCGGTGAAGTTTCTGATCGTCATGAAACTACCCTCCTGCGCGGAATGCTACCATCCGCGCGCGCTGCAAACGGCGCCGACGAGCATGGCGAAACGACCGACGACCGTTGCCTTCGTTTCCTCGGAAGTCGAACCCGAGCGCTGGCTGCCGCCGCTCGAGCGCGCGCTCCCGCAGATGCGATTCCAGGCCTGGCCCGACGTGGCCGACCCGACGTCGATCGACGTCGCGCTGGTCGCTGCGCCGCCTGCCGGCGTGCTCGGCCGCTTTCCGAATCTGCGTTTCATCCAGTCACTGTGGATGGGCGTCGACGGCCTGCTCGCCGATCCGACGCTGCCACGCGCCGTGCCGCTCGCCCGCCTGATCGACCCCGGCATGGTGGCCGCGATGAGCGAGACCGTGCTTGCCCGCGTGCTCGACTGGCACCGGCATCTGTACCGCTATCGCGTGCAGCAGGCCTCGTGGGAATGGAAGCCCCTCAAGCAGTTCATGGCGGCCGATCGCACGGTGGGAATCCTCGGCCTCGGTGCACTCGGCGCGGACGCCGCGGCGAAGCTCGTTACGCTCGGCTTTCGCGTCTGTGGCTGGAGCCGGCGCGAGAAAACGATTCCGGGCATCGAGGCGTTCTTCGGTCACGACGGCCTCGAGGCGATGCTCAAGCGCAGCGAAGCCCTGGTCTGCCTGCTGCCGCTCACCGTCCAGACGCGCGGCCTCCTCGATGCGCGCCGGCTGGCGCTGCTACCGCAGGGAGGCTGCCTGATCAACCTCGCGCGCGGCGCGCATGTCGTCGAGCGCGATCTGCTCGCCGTGCTCGACGCCGGTCATCTGGCGCATGCCTACCTCGACGTCTTTCAGAGCGAGCCGCTGCCAGGCGATCACGCGTTCTGGACGCATCCGCAGGTCAGTCTCACCCCGCACATCGCGGCGCTCACCGAGCCGCGTACCGCGCTCGCCAAGGTGGTGGCCAACCTGGAGCGCTTCGCACGCGGTGAGCGGCCCGAGGCATTGGTCGATACGACCGCCGGATACTGATCAGCGCGCCGGCTCGGTATCCTTGAAGCTCGCCCGCTCGCGCATCGCAGCCTGCGCGCGCGCGACATTCGGCACTGCCGTCATCAGCTCCTTGCCCTCCGGCATGGCCGCGACGTAGGCGAGGATCGGCGCAAGAAACAGATCGGCCAGGCTGACGCTCGCCCCGGCGAGCAGGTTCTTCTCGCCGTAGGCCGCGTCGAAGCGTGCGAGTTGACGCGAAATCTCCGGCAGCGCGGGATCGATCACGCTGCGATCGGGCTTGCCGTCGGCGCCCTTGGGAAACAGGTACGGCAGCACATAGCGCCGCACCATCGCGTCGTAGCAGTAGGCGTTTATCGCGCTCACCCACTGCTCGCAGCGTGCGCGGTCGCGGATGTTGCCCGGCAGCAGGCTCGGCCCCGGAAAGGCTTCCTCGACGTAGCGCAGGATCGCGCTCGTCTCGAACAACTGCAGGTCGCCGTCGCGAAACGCCGGAATACGCGCGAAGGGGTGGATCGCGGCGACTTCCGCTGACTTCGGGCCTGCCGTCTCGATGCGATAGCGCACGCCCTTCTCGGCGAGCCCCATGCGCACGGTGCGCGTGTAGGTGCTGCGCGAGTCTCCGAGGAGCGTCACGTTCGCCGCGGTGCCGCGTTCGTCGAACCGCTCGACCAGCTGGTTGAGGCTCGCATTCCAGCCCGCATTGTGTGCGTCGCGCAGCCCCGCGTCCGGGAAGCCCGAATGCGTCATGCGTAACTCGGTCGCGCCATCGCGCTCGGTCAGGGCGACGGTGATCAGCGTCTCGACGTTGGGCAGTTCAGGGTTCTGCCATTGCCAGGTGTAGACGAGGCGTTCAGGGCGCTTCACCTCCCGATACACGCCGGCTGCCGTGTGCCGGTCGCCGTCGCGCGCGAGCATGGTCACGCTGAAGCGTCCACCCGGGCGCGGATCGGCGCTCGCCTCAGGCACGGTCATGCCGCGCGGGCACATCCAAGCCTTCATCAACGCGGGCGTGACGAAGGCATCGAACACCTTCTCGCGTGGCGCGCGAATGCTGCGGGTGAGCGTCAGTTCGAAGGTCGCAGACGTGTTCATGCCTTCCTCCTGTTCTTGCGTTTCGCGGCGGGCAGCGTCTCGAGCAGCTCCGTGAGTCGATCGAGGCTCTCCTCCCAGTAGCGTCGGTAGCGTTCCAGAAACTCGTTCGCCTCGCGCAGCGGCGTACCGGTGATTCGGCAGCGCCGCCACTGTGCGTCGACCGAGCGTGCGATCAGCCCCGCTTCCTCGAGGACCCGCAGGTGGCGCGAGATCGCCGGCAGCGAGATCTCGAACGGCTGCGCCAGCTCGCCCACCGTGGAATCGCCCTGCGCAAGGCGCGCGAGGATCGCGCGCCGCGTCGGGTCGGCGAGCGCTGCGAAGGTGGTCGAAAGGCGATCCATGGCTGCATTTAACATTATGGTTAAATAAAAGTCAAACCGAAGCGCTACACCCCGTTTTGGCAAAGCGATTAGCGCGCGAGGTAGCCCGAGTCGACCGGCAGCACGATGCCGGTCACGCAGCGCGCGGCGGGACTGGCGAGATATAGCACCGCCGCGGCGATGTCTTCGGGCTCGGGCAGCACGCCGAGCGGCGTGTGGGCCATCACCGCCGCACGACGCTCCGGGTCGGAGAACACCGCCTCGGTGAGTGCGGTGCGTACGAACGTCGGCGCCACCGCGTTCACCCGCACCCCCTGCGCCGCCCACTCCAGCGCCAGCGCGCGCGTCAGGTTGACCACCCCGCCCTTGGACGCCTGGTAGGAGGCGTTCGGGTAGATTCCGCCCGACAGGCCCATGATCGAAGCGATGTTGACGATCGCGCCGCCGCCATGCGCCAGCATGTGGCGCGCGGCAGTGCGCGCGCAGGAGAACACTGCAGTGAGGTTGAGCTCGACCACCTTGCGCCAGTCATCGAGCGCAATCTCGGTCGCCGGAACGCGTACCGCGCTGCCCGCATTGTTGACCAGCACCTGCAGGCCCCCGAGCTCGGCGATCACGCGTGCGAAGGCGCGCTCGACCGCGGCCGCATCGGTCACGTCGCAGCCCATGCCGAGCGCGCGCCCACCGCTCTCGCGAATGGCTGTCGCCCGCGCTTCGGCGCTCGCCGCATCGAGGTCGAGCAGCGCGACCGAGGCGCCTGCCTGTGCGAGCAGCGTCGCGCAGGCCGCACCAATCCCGCGGCCGCCGCCGGTGACCAGCGCGACGCGATTCTTCAGCATGAACGCTTCCATGGCGCAAATATATACTGCGTCCCCATGAACGACCTTCTGATTCGCAACGCATTGCTGATCGACGGGCTCGGCGCGCCGCCGCTGCGCGGCGACCTCCTGGTAGGCGACGGCCGCATCGCCGCGCTGGGCTCCGGCCTCGACGCACGCGACGCGCGCGAGGTCATCGATGCCGACGGCCTCGCACTCATGCCGGGCATCATTGACAGCCACACGCACTACGACGCCCAGCTCACCTGGGATCCTGGCGCCTCGCCTTCTCCGGCGCTCGGCGTCACCACCGCGGTGATCGGCAACTGCGGCTTCACCATCGCGCCCTGCCGCAGGGGCGACCGCGAGCGCATCATGCGCAACCTGACGCAGGTCGAGGGCATGTCGCTCGAGGCGCTGCGCGCGGGCATCCGCTGGGATTTCGAGTCCGTGCCCGAGTATCTCGATCTGCTCGAGCGCAGCGGCACGACGCCGAATGTGGCCTGCTTCGTCGGCCATTCCTCCTTGCGCAGCTACGTCATGGGCGAGGCGGCCGTGGAACGCGCGGCGACCGAGGCCGAAGTGGCCGAGATGCGACGCCTGCTGCTCGAAGGCATGCACGCGGGCGCGGTCGGCTTCGCCACCAGCACCTCCCCTGCGCACAACGGCGAAGGCGGCAAGCCGATGCCCTCGCGCCTCGCCGACGAGGCGGAGCTGCGCAGCCTGGTCGGCAGCCTGAAGGAAATCGGCCGCGGCCTGTTCATGCTCACCAAGGGCGGGCAGACGCGGATGGACTTTCTCGAATCACTCGCGGCGCAGTCGTCGCGTCCGGTGCTGGTCGCTGCGCTATTGCACAACAGCACCAATCCGGATGCGGTGTTCGCCGACCTCGACGCGATCGCCGCGGCCAATGGACGCGGCCGCCGCATGGTCGGTGCCGTCTCCTGCTGCCCGCTCAGCTTCGACTTCACCCTGCACTCGCCCTACCCGATCGAAGGGCTCGAGGCCTGGAAACCGGCGCTCGGCCTGAAGGGTGCCGCGTTCAAAGCGACGCTCGCCGACCCCGCGTTCCGCCAGTCCATTCGCGACGAGCTGGCGCGGCCGGCCGTGTTCCGCCTGTTCAACGGGGAGTGGGACAAGGTGCAGGTGGTCGAATGCGCGCGCACCGAGCACCGCAGCTTCGAGCACCGCACGCTCGCCGCGCTGGCGGCCGAAGCACGCAAGGACCCGCTCGATTTCTGGTTCGACCTGGCGCTCGCCGAGGACCTCGACACGGTGTTCGTCGCACTCACCCTGAACAGCGACGAGGACGCGGTCGGCCGCATGCTGCGCCATCCGGCAAGCATGGTTTCGCTGTCGGACGCCGGGGCGCACCTCACCTTCTTCAATGACGCCGGCTTCGGCCTGCACCTGCTCGGACACTGGGTACGCGAGCGCGCCACGCTGGCGCTCGCCGAGGCGGCGCATCAGCTCTGCGGATTGCCGGCGCGCGTCTTCGGCCTGCGGGACCGCGGCGCCCTGAAACCCGGTTACGCCGCCGACCTGCTGCTGTTCGATCCATTGACGGTGAACCGCGGCCCGAAGCGGCGGCTGCACGATCTGCCGGCCGGCGCAGCGCGCCTTGTCACGCCCGCACTCGGCGTGCACGGCGTGTGGATCAACGGACTGCGCGTCGTCGACGCGCGTGGCCCGCTCGAGACACGGCAACGACCGGGGCGCCTGCTGCGCGAGTTCGCCGCCTGAGGCTTTTCTGCAGGGTTGCGGGCGGCTTGATGGAGATCAAGCCGCCCCCCGATCCCTGGCGCTAGCGTGGCTTCCTACAGGCGCCGGTCACCCATGCGCATCAAGGACATCTGCAGCCGAGTCGTCGTCGTTGCCGAACCCGGCATCACCCTGCGCGAGGCCGCACGCCTGATGCGCGATCATCACGTCGGCGCGCTGGTCGTCGTCGAAGGCACTGACGGTGCCCGGCGACCGATCGGCATCGTGACTGACCGCGACATCGTCGTCGCAGTGGTTGCGGAAACCGGGGTGCAGCCCGAGAAGCTGAGCGTCGGCGACGTGATGTCGGCCGAGCTCGTCGTCGCAGGCGAGGATGTCGGCGTGTTCGAGGCCGTCGACCTGATGCAGGACCGCGGTACGCGCCGTCTGCCGGTGGTGGACGGCGACGGGCGGCTGGTCGGCATCATCACCCTGGACGACGTGCTGCGCATGGTGGCGGGCGAGCTGACTGCGCTCGCCATCGCGGCGCAACGCTCCTTCTCGCGCGAAGTGCACGAGCGGCGCGCGATCGAGAGCTAGCCGGGCCGCCGTTTTTCCAGCCCGCGCCGCAGCCGCTCGACGCCGTCGCGCAGGCGCGCCTCGCTCGCCGCAAAGCACCAGCGTACGCAGCCTTCGCCCTCAGGGCCGAAGGCCGAGCCCGGCGCCAGGCCGAGGCCGACATCCGCGACGAGCTGCTTGCAGAACGCGAGGCTGTCGCGCACGCCGGCGACACGAAAGAAGGCGTACATGGTTCCGGTCGGCAGCGCCGCCTCGACGCCCGGGATGCGGTTCAGCGCCGCCACCAGCAGGTCGCGCGCGGCGCGCAGCCGTTCGAGCATGTGGGCAATGACCGGCTCGCCGTCGCGCACCGCCGCCAGCCCGGCGCGCTGCACGAAGACCGGCGCGCAGGAGGTGTTGTACTCGATCAGCTTGCCGAGATCGTCCGTCAGGCTCGGCGGCACCACCAGCCAGCCGAGCCGCCAGCCGGTCATGCACCAGGCCTTGGAGAAGGTGTTGGTGCTGATCACCCGGTCGTGCGCATCGGCAATGTCGAGGAACGACGGCGCAACATGCGTGCCCGAGTAGTACTGCCGCTCATAGGCGTCGTCGGCGAAGATCCAGATGCCATGCGCGCGACAGTGCGCCAGCACCGCCTGCTGCGCCTCGCGCGAGATCGTCCAGCCGGTCGGGTTGTTCGGCGAATTGAGGTAAAGCACCTTGGTGGCCGGCGTGAGCGCCTCGAGCAGCCGGTCGAGATCGAGCGTCCAGCCCGCCGGCGAGAACGCAAGCGGTACGGTAATCACCTCGGCACCGAGAATCTTCGGGATTTCCTGCAGGTTCGGCCAGAGCGGAACCACCTCGACCACCCGGTCACCCGGGTCGACGAGCAGCTGCGAAGCGAGCATCAGCGCGTTCACCCCGGCGCTGGTCACCGCGATCTGCTCGGGCCGCACCGCGCAATGCAGCCGAGTGACGTAGTCGGCGAGCGCCTGGCGCAGCTCGGGAATGCCCAGGTTGTGGGTGTAGAACACCTCGCCTGCGGCGATCGAGTCCATGCCTGCACGACGGATAAACTCGGGCGTCGCCTCGTCCGGCTCTCCGACCCAGAACGGCAGCACGTCGCTGCGTCCGAGCCCGGCATTGAACAGCTCACGGATCTTCGACGCGGTCAGCGCACGTACGGCAGGTCGGGCAAGGGATTCCACGGTTCGATGGCTCGAGCGACGAAAGGCTCGGCCTAGTATATGCTCGCGCGCATCCCTCGCCCTGCGCCACCGCCCTTATGCACGGCGGTCTTGCCCGACGCGTCATGTACGAACCGCACCGTCACGCCTGCGCCGCGCAGCCGGACGCGGCATGAGCGAACCCGCCGCGCGGGCCGCGCTGCCCCGCACCGTCTGGGCGCTGGGCTTCGTTTCGTTATTCATGGATTTCTCGTCGGAGCTGATCCACAGCCTGCTGCCGATCTTCATGACGACCGTGCTCGGCGCAAGCGCGCTGGCGATCGGACTCGTCGAAGGCATCGCCGAGGCGACCGCCGCCGTGCTGAAGGTCGTCTCCGGCGTGGTGTCGGACCGCGTCGGCAGCCGCAAGCCGCTGGTTGCGTTCGGCTACGGGCTCGCAGCGTTTGCAAAGCCGCTGTTCGCGCTCGCCGCATCGGTCGGCCTGGTGCTGGTTGCGCGCGCCACGGACCGCGTCGGCAAAGGCCTGAGAGGCGCACCGCGCGATGCGATGATCGCCGACCTCACGCCGCCTCAGCTGAGGGGCACCGCCTACGGCTTGCGCCAGGCGCTCGACTCGGTGGGTGCAGTGCTCGGCCCGCTGGCCGCGGTTGCGCTGATGCTCTGGCTGGCGGGCGACATCCGCGCCGTATTGTGGCTCGCCACGCTGCCCGCATTCATCGCCTTCGCGATTGTCGTGCTCGTCGTCAAGGAACCGAAGACCCGGCGCGCCGTGGGCGCAGGCCTGGCCTTCGCCGGCCTGGCCGCGCTCGGCAGGCGCTACTGGTCGATCGTCGCGCTCGGGGCGGTGCTGACCCTGGCGCGCTTCTCCGAAGCGTTTCTGGTACTGCGCGCCATGGACGTCGGGCTCGCGCCCGCGCAGGCGCCTCTGGTCATTGCCCTGATGGCGGGGTCCTACGCGCTGATCTCGTATCCGGCGGGACGCGCTGCAGACCGAGGTCGGCGCCGCACGCTGCTCGGAGGGGGCATGCTCGTGCTGCTGTGCGCCGACCTGCTGCTCGCTGCAGCCGCCTCGAGCGGCCTGCTGTTCGCCGGCGTCGCGCTCTGGGGCGCGCACATGGGGCTGACGCAGGGGCTGCTGTCGACCCTGGTAGCCGATGCCTCGCCTGTCGCGTTGCGCGGCACCGCATTCGGCGTCTTCCACCTGGTCACGGGCGCAGCGCTGCTTGCGGCGAGCCTGCTCGCCGGCTGGCTGTGGAGCGTCTACGGCCCGCCGTGGACCTTCTGGTGCGGCGCCGCGTTCACGGCCATCGCCCTGCTCGGGCTGCTCACGGCGTCGCGCACGCGCTAGGTCAACGCGTCCGCGAATCCAGCGACCGCGCGGTCGATACCGTCAGCGTCGACGTCGAGATGCGTCACCAGGCGCATGCGCGGCCCCGGCAGCACGAGGATGCCCTGCATGTGCAGCGCCTCGACCAGAGGCACGACGCGCTCCGCGGGCAACTTCACGAATACCATGTTGCTGTGCTGCTCGGCCGGCAGCTTGAGCCCGCGCAGACCGGTCGCCAAGCGCTCGGCGTTGGCATGGTCCTCCGCCAGCCGCTCGACATTGTGCTCGAGCGCGTACAGCCCGGCCGCGGCAATGACGCCGGCCTGGCGCATTGCGCCACCGAGCATCTTGCGCGCGCGCCGCGCGCGCGCAATGAAGGCCTGCGAGCCGACCAGCACCGTGCCGGCCGGCGCACCAAGACCCTTCGACAGGCAGACCGATACGGAATCGAAGCCTTTCACCAGCGCGTCCACCGGCAGGCCCAGGCTGACCGCGGCGTTGAAGATGCGCGCGCCGTCGAGGTGCGTCGACAGCCCGCGACGCTCGGCGAGCGCGAGGGCCTCCTGCAAGTAGGCGCGCGCGATCACGCGCCCGCCGATCGTGTTCTCCAGCGCCAGCAGGCGCGTGCGCGCGAAATGCGCGTCATCCGGCTTGATCGCCGCCTCGACCTCGGCGAGATCGAGCGTGCCGTCGGCACGGTTGGCGAGCGGCTGAGGCTGGATCGAGCCAAGCACCGCGCCACCCCCGGCTTCATAGCGGTAGGTGTGCGCCTCCTGTCCGAGGAGCACCTCGTCGCCACGCTGGCAATGGCTCATCAGCGCGGCGAGATTGGATTGCGTGCCCGAGGGAAAGAACAACGCGGCCTCGAAACCGAGCCGCTCCGCCGCGCAGTCCTGCAGGCGATTCACCGTCGGATCGTCGCCGAAGACGTCGTCACCGAGCTCGGCCGCCAGCATCGCGCGTCGCATGCCCTCGCCCGGGCGCGTCACCGTGTCGCTGCGCAGATCCACCAGAGCATTCATCTCGCCGCCGCCTATAGATACCGCTGCCGTCCGCCGCCCATGGCCGCGTCGCCGACGAACGGGTTGGAGGCACGCTCTTCGCCGAAGGTCGACATCGGCCCGTGGCCCGGAATGAACGAGACGTCATCGCCGAGCGGAAAAAGGTTCTCGCGGATCGAGCGCAGCAGCGTGTCGAGGTCGCCGCGCGGGAAGTCCGTGCGTCCAATCGAGCCAGCAAACAGCACGTCGCCGACGATCGCCAGCCGATCGACGGCAGAAAAGAAGATCACGTGGCCCGGCGTGTGTCCCGGGCAGTGGCGCACCTCGAGCGTGACCTTGCCGAACTGCACCGTGTCGCCCTGCTCGAGCCAGCGGTCCGGCGTGAAGGCCTCGAGTGCCGCCATGCCGAAGCGCTGCCCCTGCATCGGCAGCTGGTCGATCCAGAAAGCATCCTCGCGCTGCGGCCCCTCGACCGGCAGGCCGGTCATGCGCCGCAGCTCGGCGGTTCCGCCGCAGTGATCGATGTGGCCGTGGGTGAGGAAGATCTTTTCCAGCTCGACGTTCGCACGCCCGACCAGCTCGAGGATGCGCTCGAGATCGCCGCCCGGATCCACCACCGCGGCGCGCTGGGTCTCCTCACAGACCAGCAGCGAGCAGTTCTGCTGGAACGGTGTCACCGGAATGATGCCGACCTTCATAACGTATAGAGCCCTCTCTCCGCGGCCCGGCGCGCCGCCAGCGTCGCGGCCAGCTCGAAGCTCGGCACCTCGAGCCCCGCGGCGTGCGCGAAGGCGAGCGGCGTCATGATCTGCGACTCGACCTCCATCGGCCGGCCGCGCTCGTAATCCTGCAGCATCGACGGCTTGTGGCCGACCACGCCGGGCGTCTGCCCGCCGGGCCGTTTGGGCGCGCCCTCGACCGCGATGCCGTGCGCTTTGGCGAGCGCGAAGCCTTCGGCGGAAATGCGATTGCGGATCCTGCCGAGCACCGGGTCGCTCGTCATCTCGCCGACCGTCAGGCCGGTGAGCAGGCAGAGCGTGGAGCTGCCGATGTTGAGCACCAGCTTGTTCCAGACCGACTGGCGGATGTCGTGCGTCTCGGGCGAGTGCAGATGGGCTGCCGCGATCATCGCGCGCAGCCGCCGGATGCGATCCGAAGGCGCATCGTCCGGCTCGCCCACGGTGAGCATGTTGCGCCCCGGCGTCGAGTTCTGGATCACGCCGGGCGCCTCGACATGGTTTGCCGAGAACACCACCGCACCGATGACGCGCTCGGGTGCAATCGCCTTCGCCAGGACAGCACCCGGGTCGAGCCGCGACAGGTCCGGCGGCGCCGGCCGATCCGTGCCGAGGCCCTGCGCGTACCACCAGGGAATTCCGTTCTGCACGAATACCACCGGCGTCTCCGCGCCAAGCAGCGAGCCTGCGTTTTCCGCGAACAGCGGCAGCAGGTTCGCCTTCAGCGTCACGAAGACCACGTCCTGCGCGCCGAGCGCGCTCGCGCGCTCGCTGCCGCGCAGCTTTGCGCGGACCACTTCGTCGCCACTGCGCAGCTCGATGCCGCGCGCGTTCATCGCCTCCAGGTGCGCGCCTCGCGCGAGCACAGCGACGTCATGACCCGCGGCAGCGAAGCGCGCGGCGAGGTGGCCGCCGACCGCGCCGGCGCCGAAGATGCAGATGCGCAAGAGGACATTCCCGCTTCGAAGAGCGGCCGATTTTACCCGTCCGCGGGAACCGCCTCGCCCCAGACGTTGAAGGTCAGCGGCCGCGGCCCGGGCAGGTACAGGGTCTGCAGGTCCTTGCAGTCGAAGCCGCCCGCGCGCAGCAGCGCCGGGATGTCGCGGTTGAGGTGACAGCCGCCGCCCATGCGGCGCCACAGCGGCGTCAGCCGGTCCTGCCAGCGGCGCACCGAGGCGTCGGGCGCGCGTCCGTGCTCGCAGAAAATCAGCCGGCCAGTGGGCTTCAGCACGCGGCGCATCTCGGCCAGCGCAGCCAGCGGGTCGGGAATGCTGCACAGCGTGTAGGTGATCAGCACGCTGTCGAAGGATGCGTCCGGCTGCGGGATCTTCTCCGCAGACAGGCCGATGAACTCGACCCGCAGTCCCGCCTCGGCGATGCGCCGTTCGGCCCGGCGGCGCATCGCGCCCGATGGATCGAGACCGACCAGCGCGCTCACCCGCGCCTTGTCGTAGTACGGCACGTTGAGGCCACTGCCGATGCCGACTTCGAGCACGCGCCCCTGCGCGCGCGGTACGACCTTGGCGCGCTGCCGGCGCACCGGCTTCACCCCGCAGGCCCAGTCAATCATGAACGGCAGAATGTGACGTTCGTACCAGGTCTCGCGCACGCTGCGTCTTCCCTTCGAATACCCCTGCCGGGAGCAGGCTTGCTCGCCTGCATAATGCGCCGCTCAGGAGACCCCGTGCAACCTGCTCTCGCAAACCGCAACGCCGCAGCCGACCTGCTCGAGCTCGCCTTCGAGAACCGCTTCGTCGACGCGCTGCCGGCCGATCCGTCTCGGGAGAACGTGCCGCGTCAGGTGACCGACGCCTGCTACACGCCGGTCGTGCCGACGCCGGTGCGCAGCGCGCGCCTGCTCGCCTGGTCCGCGGCGCTCGGCGCGCAGCTTGGCATCGAACCGCCCTCGCCGGCGGCGGTCGAGCTGCTCGGCGGCAACCGCGTGCTCGAGGGCATGCGGCCCTATGCCGCGCGCTACGGCGGCCACCAGTTCGGCAGCTGGGCCGGCCAGCTCGGCGACGGCCGCGCGATCACCTTGGCCGAAGTCATCGACCTGCGCGGCCAGCGCCAGGAGCTGCAACTCAAGGGCGCCGGCTTGACGCCGTATTCGCGCAGCGCCGACGGGCGCGCGGTGCTGCGCTCGTCGCTGCGCGAATTCCTCTGCAGCGAGGCGATGCACGCGCTCGGTGTGCCGACCACGCGTGCGCTGAGCCTGGTCGGCACCGGCGAGGCGGTGATCCGCGACATGTTCTACGACGGCCGCCCGCAGGCGGAGCCGGGCGCGGTGGTCTGCCGCGTCGCGCCCTCCTTCCTGCGCTTCGGCAATTTCCAGATCCACGCCGCCTACCGCGAGGAGGACACGCTGCGCCGGTTGGTCGATTTCGCGATGCGCGCGCACTTTGCGGGCATCGACGACGTCGCGGCCTGGTATCAGGAGGTCTGCCGGCGTACCGCCTTGCTGATGGTCGACTGGATGCGGCTCGGCTTCGTGCACGGCGTGATGAACACCGACAACATGTCGCTGCTCGGGCTGACCATCGACTACGGTCCCTACGGCTGGCTCGAAGGCTACGACCCGATGTGGACGCCGAACACCACCGATGCGGCCGGCCGGCGGTACTGCTACGGCAACCAACCCGGCATCGCACAGTGGAACCTGGCGCGCTTCGCCGAGGCGCTGCTGCCGCTCGTGCCGCGCGAGCCGCTCGAGGCAGGGCTTGCGCTGTACGCCGAGCTGTACCAGGACGCATCCGCGGGGGCCTTCGCGACCAAGCTCGGCCTGTCGGCGCTCGAAGGCGCAGACGACGAGGCGCTGCTCGCCGAGCTGTTCGAGGTGATGGGCGCGGTCGAGACCGACTTCACGCTTTTTTTCCGCACCCTGGCCATGGTGCCCCTCGACGTTGACGATGCCGCCGCGCGGGTCGCGCCGCTGCGGCCCGCGTTCTACGACGAATCAGTGCTCGAGGGGGAACATCGCATGCGGCTCGCCGCCTGGCTGCGCAGGTACTGCGCCAGGCTGCAGCAGGACGCTGCCGACCCGGCGACGCGCGCCGAACGCATGAACGCGGTCAATCCAAAATACGTACCGCGCAACTACCTTGCGCAGCAGGCCATCGACGCGCTCGCCGCGGGCGATGCCTCGGTGCTCGAGCGACTGATGCGCGTGCTGGCCCATCCGTACGACGCGCAACCCGGGCACGACGATCTCGCGGCGCGGCGCCCGGAATGGGCGCGCAACCGCGCCGGCTGCTCGGCGCTGTCCTGCAGCTCCTAGCGGCTCAGCCGAGCGCCTGCACCGCGCCAACGAGCTCCTCGTCGGTCGGGAACTTGCCGAACCCGGGCAGGCCTTCTTTCGCACACTCGATGTTCGCCCAGCGCACGATGCCGTCGCGGTCGAGCAGGAACTGTCCCTTGAGCTGGACACCGTGCTCCATCTGGCGCGCATTGTCACGCGTATCGACCGCTGTCTTGTGGTACCCCTGCACCTTGTCGAGCGCCTCCGCGGCCTGCAGCAGAGGCACCGGCTGGGCGAGTTCGCCGGTCGGATTGATGCGGATCGCCTCCGCCGCCTTGAGAGCCTGCTCGTCCATGGCGGGTTGCGGCAGGCCGAACGCGCGATGGGTCATGCATGCCGGATCGGCCACGATCGCCACCTTGGACGGACGCAGCTTGAAGTAGATGCGCGCGTTGTCCACCTCGGTCGCGACGACCGCGAGCGACTCGACGCCGAGCTTGCGCAGCTTCTCGCTCGTGCCGCCGAACTGGGCGAGCGCGCGGCGGCAGAACGGGCAATACAGTCCTCGAAAGATCGCCAGCAGGAGCGGCGCGCGGCCGGCATAGCTCGCCAGCGACAGCAGGCCGTCCTGGTGCACCGCGGGCAGCGAGAAATCCGGCGCCTTCTCGCCCGGTTGCACCGGGGAACTGCGTTCGCTCTGCGTCATGTCGGTGTTCCTTTCTGCCATGCGTTTCAGGAGAGGAACGGTAGCACCACGAGCGCGTCGCGGTCGAGCCCCGCGCGCTCGCAGACTTCGTTCGCCTTGGTGAGGAATTCCTCGGCCTTCTGTGGTTCGCCGAGGTCCAGGTACAGCGTGCCGAGTCCGTCGTAGACCGGAAACAGCAGCTGCGGCTCGCCAATGTCTTCCGCCAATTCGCGCGCTTCGCCGTAATAGCGCAACGCGGCCTGCGGATCACCATGACATTGCTGGATCTGGCCGAGCACGATCAGCGGCACCGCGAGATGGTCGAGCTGGCCGAGCTGCCGATCGAGTTCGATCGCCGCCTCGGCGGCGCGCATGCCTTCGATGTCGCACTGGTTGGTCAGCGCGCAGTAGGCAACCGCAAGATTGGCGTACAGGCGCGACTGAAAACGCGGATCACCGATGCGCTTTGCCGTCTCGAGCCCGGTCCTGCAGGTTTCGATCGCGCGGCCCGGGTCGAGCGTCGCGTAGAGCACGCCGAGATTCGCATAGCCGCGGCAGGCCGCCTGCAGCAGGCCTTCTTCCACGGCAACCGCAATGCTGCGCTCGATGTGCGCGACCGCTTCCTCGGGTCGATCGAGGCGCGCAAGCGCCGCCCCGAGCGTGTTCAATGCCTGCACGCTGGCAATCAGCGCCTCGCGCCGGGCGTCCGAGCCCGGCTCGGCCACGCGCGCCGCCCCCTCGGCGTCTGCCAGCGCGCGCTGCGCCCATTCCACCGCCGCCTGATTGTCGCCGGTGCGGAAGGCGAAGCGGCCCATCTCCTGATGCAGGTGCGCCGCTTCGATCTCGTGCGGCCTGCCCTGCAGCAGCAGCAGGCCGGCGCCGACGCATTCGCGGCTCCTCTCGCGCTCGCCCACGTCCCAGTGCAGGCCTGCCACCTTGCGCAGGATGCGGGCTTCGCAGCTGGCGTCACCCAGGTCCTGCGCCGCCTGCCGCACGCTGTCGTAGTGCGCATGCGCTTCGTCGCGCCGTCCCAGCGGGCCGAGCAGGTCGCCCAGCCGTTCGCAGATCGCCAGCTGTTCCGCTCGGTCGCAGCTCGCGCAGGCCTCGAGCGTCGCGTGCGCGCGCTGATAAAGCCGTATCGCATCGTCGTTGGCGTAGATGCCGCGCGCCCAGTCGCCCGCGGCGACCAGGTAGCGGGCACCCCGCGCCGGATCGTCGCCCAAGCTGAAATGCTGGCCGAGCACGTCGAGGTCCTCGAAGCGCTCTGGTGTTCCGCCGTGCCGCGCCTCGAGCACGCGGCCGATGCGTCCGTGCAGCTCGGTGCGTCGGCGCAGCAGGAGGTTCTGGTACACCACGTCTCGCGTGATGACGTGCGCAAAGCGGTAGCCGCGCGGCCCCTTGAGCGCATCGCCGTCGCGCGTCAGGAACTCTGCATCGCATAGCGCCTCGAGCACGCGCTCGTCGCAGCCGGGCGAGGCGATCTCGCGCAACAGGTCGGCGTCGAACGCGCTGCCCAGCACCGCAGCCTCCTGCAGGCAGCGGCGCTCGACCGGCGCAAGCCGGTCGACGCGCGACAGCAGCAGCCCTTCGAGCGTCTCCGGCACATCGACTTCGGTTCCCTCGCTGTTGCATTGCCAGCCGCTCGCGCCCTGCGCCAGCACCCCGCCGGCGATCAGCCGGCGCAAAATCTCCTCCAGAAAATAGGGATTGCCGCCCGAGCGCTCGACGATGCGGGCGTGCAGCGGCGTGCTCAGGCAGCTGCGTGCCGCGTCGCCGAAGAAGGCGAGCAGCATCGCCTCGATGTCGGCCCGCGCGAGCGGCTCAAGTCGCAGCGAGCCATGCGCCGCGCGTCCGATGACGAAATTCCGGGCATCGAAATCCGGCCGGTAGGTCACCAGCATCATCAGCGGCTGCTGGTGCAGCCAGTCGGCCATCATGCGCAGGGCTTCGAGCGAGGCCGCGTCGGCCCACTGCAGATCCTCGATCACCAGCAGCAGGGGCGCTTCGCGCAGGCGATAGTCGAGCACCGTGCGCAGCATCATGCTGATCTGCTTGTTCAGCCGCTCGGGCTCGAGCCCGCGCAGCTCTTCGAGCGGATGCAGGCCGAGCAGGAAACCAGCCATCTGCACGACCATCGCAGTCTCTTCGGGCGGCGCGCCGAGCGACCGCATGTGCGACGCGACCTTCTGCTCCACCGACTCCAGCGCATCGCTCGCGACGATTCCGAAGCCTTCCTGAAAAAACGTCGCCAGCACACTGTAGGGCCGCGTCTGATGCGCCGAGCAGACGGCTCGACGCACCTTGGCGCCTGCGCCTGCGGCATCCTCGGCAAGCCCTGTGATGAACGCATCGACCAGGCGCGATTTTCCGATGCCCGCGTCGCCCACGAGGCTCAGCACCTGCGCGCGCCCGCCGATCGCGCGCAGCGCCGTCTCGTGCATCTGCGCCAGCTCGGCGCCGCGGCCGATGAGCGGCGCGCGCAGGCCGTGCGCTTCGAGTCCGCGTGCGACCGGTGCTCGCCCCTGCGCCGTTTGACCCAGCAGACGGAACACGTCGACCGGGCGGGATTTTCCTTTCAGCTCAAGCGCGCCGCCCGACTCGAACTCGAAGGCGTTGCGCGTCAGCCCTTGGGTGTTGAGGCTCACCAGGGTCTGCCCGGGACCCGCTGCCGACTGCAACCGGGCCGCAACGTTCACCGCATCACCGGTCACCGCGTAGGCGGCCCCTTCGGCCGAGCCGATATGCCCGGCGACGACACGGCCCGTATTGACGCCGATGTGTAGCTGCAGCGGCCGTGGCAGGCGCCGCTCCCAGCGCGCCGAAAGCGCATCGACACCCTCGTGCATCTCGAGGGCCGCGCGCAGCGCGCGCTCCGGATCGTCCTCGTGCGCCGTCGGCGCCCCAAACACCGCCATCACGGCATCGCCGACGAACTTTTCGACGAAGGCGTCGTAGCGCAGCAGCGTGGTGCGCAGCGTGTCGAGCAGGTCGGTCTGCAGCGCGCGCACGTCCTCGGGGTCAAGGCCTTCCGAAAGCGAGGTGAAGCCCGACAGGTCGGCGAACAGGATCGTCGCCAGGCGCCGATCGGATTCCGCCCCGCCCGGCGGCATCGCCGGCGCCGCGGCTGCGGCCGGTGCGGTCGGCGCGGCACGCGCCGCCGCCTCGCGCAGCGTGCCACCGCAGCGCGGGCAGAACGCGAATTCGGGCGCAGTCTCGGCACCGCAGGCAGGACAGTGCGTGCCGAGCTTGCGGCCGCACTTCGGGCAGAAGGAAAAATCGGCCGGCGCCTCGAAGGCACAGCCCTCGCACTTCATGGGCGGATCATACCGACTTGATCGGGCGTGGTGCCTCAGCGCAGTTTGCGCCCAGAAATCTCAGCCGGAACGAGGCGGCTGTCGGCCTGACCGCGCGGCGCGTGCAACGCGCCGTGATATCGCGATCCATGCGCATCCGGCAGTGTTCTACGCCTTCGCGGCGCAGACCTCAACCCTTGTAATAGACCACCTGATGCGTCGCCACCACGAGCTCGCCCGCCTCGTTCCAGAGCTGCGCCGTCTGATCGAAGTAGCCCTTGCGGAAGGCCTGCGCCTGCGCTTGCGCGAGCAGGTAGCCGGTCCCGGTGGCCGCCAGATGCGCGGCGTCGGCGTGGAAATACACCGTCATCGACACCGTGCCGACCGGCACCCGGCTCGCGCGGCGGCGCCAGATGCGCGGAAAGAACACGTCCGACAGTGCGGTGAGCGACGCGAAATCGAGCGGTCGCGGCGGATTGTCGCGCACCCAGAGCTGCGTGCGGCTGAGCGTCTCCTCGCGTTCGTCCCAGGCCGCAGGCAGGCCGCCCTGGACGAAGCGCATCTCGTAACGCCTCACCCATTCCACACGCGGCCCGTCCTTCGGCAGGGCAACGTCAGCCGGCGCAGGCACGTCGGGAAGGGTGTGCTCGGCCGCGCTCCAGGTCTCGCGGCGCAGCGCCGTGAACGCGGTGGCGGTGAGCACCGTCTGGCTGTCCTGCAGCATCTCGATCACCCAGTGCTGCGTCGAGCGGTTGGTGCGCGCCGGCCGGGCGTGCAGCGTGAAGGCGCCGTCGGCCACCGGCGCCGCGTAGTTCACCGTATACGCCACCGGCTCGCCCTGGCGTTCGGGATGCAGCAGTACCGCGTTCAGCGCTTGCGCTGCGGTGATGCCGCCGTAGGGGCCGACCATGTTGCCGTAGTCGGGACTGGTTCGGCCGAGAAAGGATCCGTCGGGCTGCGCGCTGAGCGCGATCGCCCGATCGAACGCATGGTCGCTCATGGTCTTGGCGTCGCTTTGATCGACCGCGCTTATACCATGGGTCGACGCCAGGCATGCCGCACCGCGCGGGTCACCTGCTTGGCAGCCTGCGCTGAATGTCGATCGATGCGCCGCAGGCTGGACTGCATGACCCGGCGCCGTTCTCCAGGCCGGCGAACGTCGCATTCGAAAGCCGATTGACGCACGTCAACTCGCATGGCCGGATGCTCGGCAGCATGATCCTTGCGACGCGGCGCGCCGTCGCGGGACACACAGGAGCCGCCCAGATGATGAATCCCATCGATCCCGACGCCCAGGTCAGCGCAGAGCTGTCCGAGATCATGAGCAGCCTGCTCAACAATCCGGAGGTGCCGGAGCCGGTGACGCTGGGAATGGTGCGCGACGTGCTGCGGCACAGTCTCGACAACGAGGACCTCGAGGCGGCCCCTCGTATCGGCCTCGAGGAAACCCTGCTCGCCGAGCTGGAGCAGCTCATCGACGAATACGGCGAGGACGCGTTCGCCAGCGATTTCGCCGCGGTCAGCGCGAGCGAGCTGCTGTCGGAGCTGATCGAGGCGATTCTCGAGCGCAGCGACGAGGACGAGGCGGTGGTGCTGGGCGACCTGCGCGAGGCGGTCGACCAGGGGCTGATCGCGGAACTGGAAGGCGAGGGTCTGATCGAATCCGACGACGCCCAGGCACTCGTCGCCGAGATCGATGCGCTCATTGATCGCTACGGCGCCGATCTGCCTGCGGAAGACCTGTTGCGCATGGACTGAAGGAGACCCGCGATGTCACTGTCGAAGAAGGAGCTGGACCGCCTGAAGCGCCAGATGGAATCGCGCCGCACGGCATTGGAGGCGGAAGCGCACGCCGATGCCGACAAGGCGCGCGGCGAGAGCTACGCCGAACTGTCCGGCGGCGTCGCGGACGAAGGCGACGAGGCGGTCGCCGATCTGCTGGCCGACATCGACAACGCCGAGCTGTCGCGCGACCTCGCCGAGTTGCGCGCGCTGGACGCCGCGCTCGAGCGCATGGCGGACGGCAGCTACGGCAACTGCATCGAGTGCGGCGTGGAGATCGACATCGCGCGGCTCAAGGTCGAGCCGGCAGCGCTGCGCTGCATCGAGTGCCAGCGGGTGCACGAAAAGACCTACGCGCAGCCGGACCGCTCCAGGCTTTGAGCGCTGCAGGGCGCGCCCGGAGCCGTCGAGGTTTCGGGGGGCGCCCGGCCCGCGGCGTACATTCCACGTAGGCCAGCTGGTCATCCAATGCCTGTCGGTGCGCCAGTGGGCGCCACTTACGGGCCGAAAACGTCAGCAAAAACAATGTGCTGACCATCTGGCACGAATGCTGCAACTCGCAGGATGACTTGCAACCCTGTGGAGCCCGGCATCATGCAAGACCGTCTCGGAATGGCGCTTCGCCTGACGGCTCGCGAAGCCGACGTACTGCGCCTGCTGGCGCGCGGCCTGACCTACACGCAGGTCAGCGATGCGCTCGGCGTGTCGCTGCACACCGTCACGACGCACATCAAGAATGTCTATCGCAAGCTCGAAGTCCACTCGGCGCGCGCCGCGATCTGGCGCGCACTCGAGCTGAAACTGCTCGGCGAGAACCTGGAACCGGCGGCCGCTAGCGCAGGCTGGCGTTGATCCGATCGAGCATCGCCGACCCGGGGCAGAGCTCCTGCTCGCCGAGCCGGTTGAACGGCACCTTCACGGTCGACAGGTGCGCGTGCAGGTCGTCGGCCGAGGGATCGACGTACAGCAATCCGGTCAGCACCTCGCCGTCCGCCGCCGCGCGCGCGATGGCGTTGAGCGCAGCAATCTTGTCGGTCGGATCGTAAGCGCCGTCGAGCTTGCGCAACTTGAGGATCGAGCCGTCGTGCTGCGGCACCTCGATCACCGCGCCCTCCTCGTACGACACCGTGATCGCGTCGCGCGACGGCCAGAAATCGAGCCGACTGACCGCCTCGTTGTGCTCGCGCACGTAGTCATAGCTCTTGGTCGAGCCCGAGTGATTGTTGAACGCGACGCAGGGGCTGATGACGTCGACAAACGCGGCACCCGGGTGCGCGATCGCCGCCTTGAGCAGCGGCACGAGCTGCTCCTTGTCGCCCGAGAAGCCGCGCGCCACGTAGCTCGCGCCCATCAGCAGCGCGAGGCCGACCGTATCGACCGCCGAGTCGGTATTCTCGACGCCGCGCTTGGAGCGCGAGCCCGCATCGGCGGTGGCGGAGAACTGGCCCTTGGTGAGGCCGTAGACGCCGTTGTTCTCGAGGATGTAGGCCATGTCGACGCCGCGGCGCATGACGTGCGCGAACTGCCCGAGGCCGATCGAGGCCGAGTCGCCGTCGCCCGAGACGCCTATGTAGATCAAGTCGCGGTTGGCCAGGTTCGCGCCGGTCAGCACCGAGGGCATGCGGCCGTGCACGGTGTTGAAGCCGTGCGAGTTGCCGAGGAAATAGTCCGGCGTCTTCGACGAGCAGCCGATGCCCGAGAGCTTCGCCACCTTGTGCGGCTCGATGTCGAGCTCCCAGAAGGCCTGGATCAGCGCGGCGGAGATCGAGTCGTGGCCGCAGCCCGCGCACAGCGTCGAGACCTTGCCCTCGTAGTCGCGGCGCGTGTAGCCGATGCGGTTCTGCTTCAGCGTCGGGTGGTGCAGCCTGGGTTTTGCGATAAACGTCATGGTGAGTTCGGCCCTCAGGCCGCCTTGCCTTTCTTCAGCGGCTCGACATTGAGCACACGCACCCGCTCGCTGATCTCCGCAGTGATGAAGCGTGCGGTGATCGGCGTGCCGTCGTAGTGCAGCACCGGCATGAGCTTCGCCGGGTCAACATTCAGCTCGTTCATCAGCAGCGTGCGCAACTGGGCGTCGCGGTTCTGCTCGACGACGAAGACCTGCTCGTGCTCGGCGATGAAGTCGCTCACCGCGTCGTTGAACGGGAAGGCGCAGATGCGCAGCGTGTCGACCGCGATGCCGGCCGCTTCGAGCGCGCCGTAGGCCTCGTCCATCGCCGGGCTGGTCGAGCCGTAGTAGATCACGCCGAAGCGGGTCTTGCGTCCGCAGGCGCGCAGCACCGGCTGCGGCACCAGCGACTTGGCGGTCTCGAACTTGCGCAGCAGGCGCTGCACGTTGTCGACGTAGACCGGCCCTTCCTCGCTGTAGCGCGCGTAGCGGTCCTTGGTCGTGCCGCGCGTGAAGAACCCCCCCTTGGTCGGGTGGGTGCCCGGATAGGTACGAAACGGAATGCCGTCGCCGTCGACGTCCAGGTAGCGGCCGAACTCCTTGCCCGCCTCGAGCTCGGCCTCGGTCATCACCTTGCCGCGGTCGTAGCGCCGGGCATCGTCCCAGGTAAACGGCCGGGCGAGGCGCTGGTTCATGCCGATGTCGAGGTCGGTCATGACGAACACCGGCGTCTGCAGACGGTCCGCCAGATCGAGCGCCGCCGCCGCGTGCTCGAAGCACTCGCGCGGATCCTCGGGAAACAGCAGCACGTGCTTGGTATCGCCGTGCGAGGCATAGGCGCAGGCGATGACGTCCGACTGCTGGGTGCGCGTCGGCATGCCGGTCGAGGGGCCGCCGCGCTGCACGTCGATGATGGTCACCGGGATCTCGGCGAAATACGCCAGCCCGATGAACTCGGTCATCAGCGAGACGCCCGGGCCCGACGTGGCCGTGAAGGCGCGCGCGCCGTTCCAGCCCGCGCCGACGACCATGCCGATCGAGGCCAGCTCGTCCTCGGCCTGGACGATCGCAAAGCGGTTCTGCCCGCTCTCCTTGTCGACGCGCAGGCGCGCGCAGTAGCGCTGGAAGGCCTCCGCCACCGAGGAGGACGGCGTGATCGGATACCAGGCGCAGACCGTGGCGCCGCCATACACCATCCCCAGGCCGGCTGCCGCATTGCCGTCGATGAAGATGCGGTCGCCAACCTCGTAGGCGCGCTGCGCCTTGAGGCCGATGGCGTCCTTGAGCGTCTCCTCGGCGTAGTGATAGCCCATCTGGAACGCGTTCAGATTGGGCTTGAGCAGCTTTTCCTTGCCCTTGTACTGCTCGCCGATCAGCTCGGCAATGACGCCCGGCTCGATGCCGAGCAGCGCCGCCAGCGCGCCGACGTAGATGATGTTCTTGAACAGCTGGCGCTCGCGCGCATCGGTATAAGTCGCGTTGCTGATCTCGGTCAGCGGCATGCCGACGACGTGGATGTCCTCGCGAAACTTGGACTGCGGCAGCGGCTTGGTGTTGTCGTAGAACAGGTAGCCGCCCGGGTCGATCTCCCTCACGTCCTTGTCCCAGGTCTGCGGATTCATCGCCACCATCAGATCGACACCGCCGCGCCGCCCGAGCCAGCCCGCCTCGGTGACGCGCACCTCGTACCAGGTCGGCAGCCCCTGGATGTTGGAGGGAAAGATGTTGCGCGGGCTCACCGGGATGCCCATGCGCAGGAAGCTCTTGGCGAACAGCTCGTTGGCCGAGGCCGAACCCGAGCCGTTCACGTTCGCGAACTTGACGACAAAATCGTTGACTGCCTCGATACGCTTCACGCCCCGCGTCCTTCCCTGCCGCCTATGCCTTGTAACCCGGATCCTGCGCCTCGATGACGCGCACCAGCGCGGCGAACTCGAGCTCGCCGAGCGCCGCCTGGTCGGTGAGAAACTCCTCGCCCAGCGCCTGCGACTGGCGGCACATCTCCGGGCTCGGCTCGATCAACGCGCCGCCGGCCTGCGCCGCGAGCTGGATCTGGCAGGCGCGCTCCAGCCGCCACATGCGGATGAAGCCTTCCGCCGCGGTGCGGCCCACGGTGAGCAGCCCGTGGTTGCGCAGCATCAGCGCCGGGCTGTTGCCGAGGCTTGCGACCAGCCGCTCGCGCTCACCGAGGCGCATGCTCGGCCCCTCGTAATCGTGCACGCCGAGCGCACCGTAGAAATTGTGCGCGTACATGTGGATCGGCAGCAGGCCGCAGGCCTGCGTCGAGACCGCCATCCCTGCCAGCGTATGCGTGTGGAAGACCCAGGTGGCGTCGGCGCGTCCCATGTGGATCGCGCTGTGGATGACGAAACCCGCCTTGTTGACGCCGTAGGCCTGCTCGTCGACCGGGTTGCCGTCGACGTCGATCTTCACCAGGTTCGACGCGGTCACTTCGTCCCAGCGCAGCCCGTAGGGGTTGATCAGGAAGTGGTGCCCGGGGCCCGGTACGCGCGCAGTGATGTGCGCGTAGATCAGCTCCGACCAGCCAAGGTGCGCAGCGACGCGATACGCGGCGGCGAGGTCGACCCGCAACGCCCACTCCTTCGGGCCCATTCCGAGGCGCCGTGCGAGCGGTGCGACCTTGTTCGACCTGCGAGCAGCGTGTTTCACGTTCCCTCCTTCCATCCGTGCATACAGCTATGCCGCCTTGCGCTGCGGCGTTCGGCAACCCGGGCCGGCCTGCGTCTGCTCGAGCAGGAACTTCTGCATGTCCCAGGCGCCGGTCGGGCAGCGCTCGGCGCACAGGCCGCAGTGCAGGCACACATCCTCGTCCTTCACCATCACGCGCCCGGTCTTCAGTCCATCCTGCAGGTAGAGGTCCTGCGCCGCATTGCTTGCCGGCGCGCGCAGCCGCGCGCGCAGTCCCTGCTCTTCGCCGTTGTGCAGGAAGTTGATGCAATCCATCGGACAGATGTCGACGCAGGCATCGCACTCGATGCACAGCTTCGACGCGAACACGGTCTGCACGTCGCAGTTCAGGCAGCGCTGCGCTTCCTTCCACGCCGTGGCCACGTCAAAACCGATCTCCACTTCGGCCTTGACGTTCTTCAGGGTTTCCTTGACGTCGCGCCAGGGCACCTTGTAGCGCGCGTCGAGCGCCACGTCGTTGTCGTAGCTCCACTCGTGGATGCCCATCTTCTGCGAGATCAGCGTCACCCCCGGCGCGGGGCGCTCGCGCGGGTCCTCGCCCGACAGCAGCTTGTCGATCGAGACCGCGGCCTGGTGGCCGTGCGCCACCGCCCAGATGATGTTCTTCGGCCCGAACGCCGAATCGCCGCCGAACAGCACGTTGGGCAGCGTGGACTGCAGGGTCTCGGCGTCGAGCACCGGCAGGCCCCACTCGTCAAACTCGACGCCGCAGTCGCGCTCGATCCAGGGAAAGGCGTTCTCCTGGCCCACGGCAATCAGCACGTCGTCGCACTCGAACGTCGGATCCGGGTCGCCCGTCGGCACCAGCCTGCGCCGACCGTCGGCGTCGTATTCGGCGCGCACGATCTGAAACGTCATGCCGCAGAGCCTGCCGTCTTTCAGCTCGAAGCGCTTCGGCACGTGGTAGTTGAGGATCGGGATGCCTTCATGCATCGCGTCCTCCTTCTCCCAGGGACTCGCCTTCATCTCCTCGAAACCCGAGCGCACGATGACCTTGACGTCTTCGCCGCCCAGCCGGCGCGAGGTGCGGCAGCAGTCCATCGCAGTGTTGCCGCCGCCGAGCACGATCACGCGCCGACCGATTTTGGAGATGTGCCCGAAGGACACCGACGACAGCCAGTCGATGCCGATGTGAATGTTCTTCGCCGCCTCCTGGCGCCCCGCAATGTTCAGGTCGCGCCCGCGCGGCGCGCCCGAGCCGACGAAGATCGCGTCGAAGCCCTCGCCGAGCAGCTGCTTCATCGAATCGATGCGTACCCCGGCGCGCAATTCGGCGCCGAGATCGAGGACGTAGCCGCACTCCTCGTCGATGACTTCCTCGGGCAGCCGGAACCGCGGGATCTGGCTGCGAATCATGCCGCCGGCCTTCGCGTCCTGGTCGAACACGGTGACCGCGTAACCGAGCGGCGCGAGATCGCGCGCCACCGTCAGCGAGGCCGGGCCGGCACCGATGCACGCCACCGTCTTGCCGTTTTTCTTCGCCGCCGGCTTGGGCAGCCGCGGCCGGATGTCGTCCTTGTAGTCGGCGGCGACGCGCTTGAGCCGGCAGATGGCCACCGGCTCGGGCTTCGCCGCCTGCGCTTCCTCGACGCGCCCGCGCCGGCACGCCGGCTCGCAGGGGCGATCACAGGTTCGCCCGAGAATTCCGGGGAAGACGTTCGACTTCCAGTTGACGAGATAGGCGTCGGAATAACGCCCCGCTGCGATCAACCTGATGTATTCGGGCACCGGCGTGTGCGCCGGACAAGCCCACTGGCAATCAACGACCTTGTGGAAATAATCGGGATTGCGTATGTCGGTGGGGTGCAACTCCTGTCTCCACGGTACGCAACCTGTCGACATGACGCGAGATCGTCATGTGGCGCGACCGAATCGTTTGTGCGGCAAACAGTTTACCCTCCCGCGCACGCGAGGGAAAGCCTGTGATTTCAAAACGCTAGGAGAACTTCCGCAGACGCCGACGAAATTCTGTCTGGATTCCGCATTAGTCGCGGGTCCCCACCTTCTTTATGGGGATTTGGCGAGGTATTCTTCGCCGATCATGACCACGCACCTCGACGCACTCAAACGGCACTCCGTCATCGTCGCCGATACCGGCGACATCGACGCCATCGCGCGCTGGAAACCGCAGGATGCGACCACCAACCCGTCGCTGCTCCTTGCCGCCGCCCAGGACCCGCGCTACCGCCCGGTGGTCGACGCCGCACTGGCCCGGGCCGGGGGCGATCGGCAAGCCGTGATCGACCGGCTGTTCGTCGGCTTCGGGTGCGAGATCCTGCGCCACGTCGCCGGGCGCGTATCGACCGAGGTCGACGCCCGCCTTTCGTTCGACAGCGAGGCGACGGTGGCGAAGGCCGAGCACCTGATCGCGCTCTACGGCGAGGCCGGCGTGGGACCCGAGCGGGTGCTGATCAAGGTGGCGAGCACCTGGGAGGGCATCCGTGCCGCCGAGCGCCTCGAGAAGAAGGGCATCCACTGCAACCTGACGCTGCTGTTTTCCTTCGCCCAGGCAGTCGCCTGTGCCGAGGCCGGCGTCACGCTGATCTCGCCCTTCGTCGGGCGGATCTACGACTGGCACAAGCAGGCGCGCAAGGTCGACGACATTGCGCTCGAGGACGACCCGGGCGTCGCCTCGGTGGTGCGCATCTACCGCTACTTCAAGAAGTTCGACTACCCGACCCAGGTCATGGGCGCGAGCTTCCGCAAGGCGGGTCAGATCACCGCGCTCGCGGGCTGCGATCTGCTCACCATCGCACCGGACCTGCTCGAGCAGCTGCGCAGCGCAGAGGGCGATCTGCCGCGCCGGCTATCGCCCGAGGACGCAAAGCGCGAGAGCCTTACGCGCATTGCGCTCGATGAGAAGGCGTTTCGCTGGATGCACAACGAGGACGCGATGGCGGTGGAAAAGCTCTCCGACGGCATCCGCCGCTTCGACGCCGACGCGCGCAAGCTCGAAGCCTTCGCCGCCACGCTGCTGCAGGGCCAGCGCGCCGCCTAGCGGGGCGTCGCCGCAAGCGGCTCAACGCGGCAAATCGGGAATCGGCCCAAGGTCGCCCCAGTAGGCGCAGATCGCGTAGCGCTCGCCGTCGACCTCGAGCAGCGCTTCGTAGCTGAAGATCGCGCTCGACAGGACTTCGCGGCAGGGCTTGGCGCGCACGCGCAGGCGCAGGACCGAATCCGCGCTGGCGCCCTCGTAACGCGCCTCGCCCTCCTCGACGCGCAGCGCCGCACCGGCGTACTCACGCGGCGTGCCCGAAGGGCGTAGGCGCAGGAACGTCGAGGCCGCGCGCAATTCGAGCTGGACGAAGGGGTTGAAACCGTAGGCGCGCAGGCGCACCTCGTCGAGGTCCTCGCGGCAACCCGGGCCCTCGGCCTGCGCCCGCGCGAAGCCTGTCGCACGGATCCGCGCTCCATCACGCTGCCCGGTGAACTCGGCGAAGATCGCCCGCCCGGGCCGGCGCGCAAGCTCCCGGTAGGCCGCCTCGAGCGCACGGCCGGGCGTCGCGTCCTCGAGCAGCAACCGTTCGCCCGTGCGGCAGGGGTTGAACAGCGCGCCCGGCTTGCCGACGAGGAAGTTGCCGCGCCAGACCGGATCGGCGGCAACGGCGGGCCCCATCACCGCACAGGCGAGCGCGAACACGAGGCAATGCGGCAGGCGACGCGACATCAGACCGGCACCTTGGCGCCCATCCAGCGCCGCATCAACGCCTTCTCGGCCTCGACCAGGAGGAACAGCAACCCGCCGAACGCCAGCACCGCGCTCCAGGCCAGCGCGTCGATCGCCTGCGTGCCGAACAGCGTCTGCATCGGCCCGAGGTGGGTGAATGCAACCTGCGCCGCGAGCAGCAGCGCCATCATCTGCAGTGCCACCCGGTTGCCGAACAGGCCCTCCGCATTGAGCGAGCTCGCCGACAGGTGTCGGCTGTTGAACAGATAGGTGATCTCGCCGATCACCAGCGTGTTCACCGCCACGCTGCGCGCGGCCTCGACCGAGCCGCTGCGCCCAAGCTGCCAGAGATACAGCGACAGAATGCCGCCGAGCAGGATCAGCGAGACGAACACGATGCGCCAGACCAGCAGACGATCCAGCATCGGCGCGGCAGGATCGCGCGGCGGGCGGCGCATCACCCCAGGCTCGCCCGGCTCGAAGGCCAGCGCGAGCGACAGCGTCACCGCAGTGATCATGTTCACCCACAGGATTTGCACCGGCGTGATCGGCAGCGAGAAGCCGAACAGGATCGCCGCCAGCAGCGAGGAGGCCTCACCGCCGTTGGTCGGCAGGATGAAGATCAGCGCCTTGCGCAGGTTGTCGTAGATCGTGCGCCCCTCCTCGACGGCGTGCTCGATCGAGGCGAAATTGTCGTCGGCGAGCACCATCTCGGCGGCTTCCTTGGCGGCCTCGGTGCCCTTCTGCCCCATCGCGATGCCGACGTCCGCGCGCTTCAGCGCCGGCGCGTCGTTCACGCCGTCGCCGGTCATCGCAACGATGTCGCCATTCGCCTGCAGCGCACGCACCAGGCGCAGCTTGTGCTCCGGGCTGGCGCGCGCGAACACGTCGGTATGCGGCACGCGGCGCACCAGATCGTCATCCGAGAGCCGCTCGAGCTCGGTGCCGGTCAGCACCCCCGCGCCCGCGCCGATGCCGAGCCGCTCGCCGACCGCGCGCGCGGTGCCGCCATGGTCCCCGGTGATCATCTTCACGCGGATTCCGGCCTCGCGGCAGCGCGCGACGGCATCGATCGCCTCTTCGCGTGGCGGATCGATGATGCCGAGCATGCCGAGCAGGCAGTAACCGTCCTGCGCGCGTTCGAATTCGAGCGCGCGCTGACCGGGCTCGCCGTCGCGCGCAGCGAGCGCCAGCACGCGCAGCCCCTCGCCCGCGATCGCATCCATGCGCGCGTGCCAGCGCGCCCGATCGAGCGAACGCTCGCCCGACCCGGCACGCTCGCTGACGCACATCTCCAGCACGCGTTCCGGCGCGCCCTTGGCATAGATGCGTGTCGCTTCGCCCGCCTGATGCAGCGTCGCCATGAAGCGGTATTGCGACTCGAACGGAATCTCGTCGAGCCGCGGCCGCGCGGCATGTTCGGCCTCCGCGTCGAGGCCGCACTTGCGCGCAAACGAGACCAGCGCGCCCTCGGTCGGATCGCCTTCCAGCCGCCATTCGCCGTCGAACTCCAGCAGCACCGCGTCGTTGCACAGCAGCGCCGCGCGCGCGAGCTCGCTCAGCGCTGCGTCGCCATGCGCATCGATCCGCGCGCCGTTCTCGATGAGCGCGCCGTGCGGCGCGTAACCGCTGCCCTCGACCTCGACCGAGCGCTCCGCACTCAGCGCGTGCACGACGGTCATCTCGTTGCGCGTCAGCGTGCCGGTCTTGTCCGAGCAGATCACGGTCACCGAACCGAGCGTCTCGACCGCGGGCAGCCGGCGCACGATCGCGCTGCGCAGCGCCATGCGTCGCACGCCGAGCGCGAGCGTAATGGTCAGGATGGGCGGCAGCCCTTCCGGGATGATCGCCACCGCAATGCCGACGGCCGCCATGAAAGTATCGGCCGCAGCGTAGCCGCGCCAGAGCGTGCCGAGCGCGAAGGTGAGCGCCATGAGCGCGAGCGTCGCGAGCGTCAACCAGCGCCCGAACTGCTCGAACTTGCGCAGCAGCGGCGTGGTGATCTGCTCGACGCGCTCGAGCAGCGCGCTGATGCGCCCGATCTCGGTCGTCGCCCCGGTTCCGACCGCGACGCCGACGCCCTGCCCGTAGGCCACGAGGGTGCCCGAATAGGCCATCGAGCGGCGGTCCCCGATGACCGCCGCTTTTTCGACCGGCGCCACCGACTTGTCGACCGGCACCGATTCCCCGGTCAGCGCCGCTTCCTCGACGCGCAGCGTGTGCACCTCGAGCAGGCGCAGGTCGGCCGGTACCTTGTCGCCGGCGCCGAGCAGCACGATGTCGCCCGGCACGATTTCGGCGGCCGGCAGTGCGCGGCGGCGGCCTTCACGCAGCACCGTCGCGGTCGGCGACAGCATGTTACGGATCGCGTCCAGCGCCTGCTCGGCACGGCCTTCCTGGATGAAGCCGACGATCGCGTTGATGATCACGACGCCGAAGATGACGCCGGCATCGACCCAATGCCGCAGCCCGAGCGTGATCAGCCCCGCGCCGATGAGCACGTAGATCAGCGCGTTGTGGAACTGCAGCAGGAAGCGCAGCCAGGCGCTGCGCTTCGCCGGCGGCGGCAGCGCGTTCGGCCCGTAGCGCGCCTGGCGCAGCGCAACCTCGTCGGCATCGAGGCCGCGGCGCACGCTCTTCACCGCGCACAGCGCGTCGTCCGCGGGGATCGCGTGCCAGGCGGGCGTCTCGTCGGCGACCGCGTGCAGCGGCGCGTTCATCGGCTCAATCCTCGTGTCCGCCGCGCCGTCGCAGCCATGCGATGCCCCAGGCGAGCAGATAGACCACGGGCGGCACCGCAAGAGTCAGAATGATCGGCGTCCAGGCCTTGCCGCGCTCGGCGGCGTCGGCCAGCGCAAGAATGGTGATCGCGTTCAAGGCGCCGACCACGACCCAGATCAACGTGAACAGCAGCCAGAGTTTTTTCCAGAGTGGCATGACCGTGCCTGCTCAGGCGAGGATGCCGGCGGGACGCAGCGCCCTGCGCAGCAGGTCGATGCGCGCGGCGAGTTCACGCGCCGCCGTCTCGGCTTCGCCGATGGCCACGCGCGCAAAGCGCAGACCGTCCCCGGGGCGCAGCTGGCCGAGGCGCGGCAGATCCGCCGAGATCACGGTCGCGATCTTGGGGTAGCCGCCGGTCGACTGGCGGTCGGCGAGCATCACGATCGGCTGGCCGTCGCCCGGCACCTGGATCGCGCCGTGCGGCACGCCGTCCGAAACGATGTTGTAGTCACCCTTATGCGCCACACGCGGCCCCTCGAGACGCATGCCCATGCGGTCCGACTGCGGGCTCATGCGCCAGGTCTCACCGAGAAACACGTCCCAGCCCCCGGCATCGAAGTAATCGTCCTGCGGCCCGGGCAGCACGCGGATCGGTCCGGGATCGTGCCGCGCGAGACGCGGATCGAGCGCCAGCGGCGACCCTTCGGCCGCGTGCGGCGCGCGCAGGCGAAGGCGCGCATCCTTGCGCAGCGCAGCGCCATCGAGACCACCGATGCCCGAGCGCACGTGCGTCGAGCGGCTGCCGAGCACCGGCGCGACGTCGAAGCCGCCGGCAACCGCAAGATAACCGCGGGCACTGCCGTGGCTGATCGTGCCGCTTCCGATGCGCAGCATGTCGCCCGCCCGCAGGTCGAAGGCACGGAACGGCGGCATCGCGGCACCGTTCAGCGTCACCGCGAACGCGCCGGCCACCGTCGCGCGGCACCGCCCCGACTCGAGCAGATAGCTGCCGCCCATCAGGGTGAACTCGATCGCGGCCTCGTCCGGCGGGTTGCCGACCAGCATGCAGGCGATTTCGAAGGTCAGCAGGTCCATCGCCCCCGATTGCGGCACGCCATAACGCTGGTAGCCCATACGGCCCCGATCCTGCAGCGTCGCGAGCGCGCCCGGATTGATCACGCGCAAGACCGCGCCCGGTGCTTTGCGGCTCATGCCGCCGCCTCGCACTCGGCGACGACCTCGCCGCGCTCGGCGAGGGCCGCGAGCCGGTCGTATTCGGCCGGCGAGATCGGCCGGAACCGCACCCGATCGCCCGCACCCAGCAGAAAGGGTTGCGCACGACGCAAGTCGAACATGCGCTCGGGCGTGCGCCCGAGCAGATGCCAGCCGCTCGGAATCTCTACCGAGAACACCGCCGCCTGGATGCCGCCGATCGACACACTGCTCGCTGGCACGCGCAGGCGTGGCGAGGTGCGCCGCGGCGTATGCAGCCGCTCAGGCAGGCCGCCCAGATAGGCCAGTCCGGGGGAGAAGCCGATCATGTAGACGCGATAGTCGGCGCCGCTGTGCAGCGCGATGACCTCGTCGGTCGTCAGGCCATGGGCGCGCGCCACGTCCTCGAGGTCGAGGCCGTGCGCACCGCCGTAGGCCACCGGCAGGGTCCAGCGCCGGGCTGGCGCCTCCGCCGCCGCCGACTTCGGCACCTGTTTCTCGATGCGCCTGCGCAAGACCGCCGCAGCGATGCGCGACGGGTCGTAGACGATCATCAGCGAGCGGTAGGTCGGCACGCACTCGATCACACCCTCGATCGCGGCCTCCGCCACGCGGTGGTCGAGTGCCTGCACCAGCCGATTGAGATCGGCGTCGATCGTGTCACCGAATTCCACCACCAGCGCCTGGTCGCCGGCCTGCAGTATCCGGTGCGGGGCCGACGCACCCCGCCGGCGCGTGCTCATCGCTCGACGCCGGCGCCTGCGCGCGCCGCTTCAGCCGTTAAAATCCCCGCTGCCGAGGTCCGCATGGACCGAGTATGCCATTCGATCGCGCGGCCCAAGCCCGCGCCGCGCAGCACAATCCCGGGAGGAACCGTCATGGCGAACATCGATCTCAACTCTGACATGGGTGAAAGTTTCGGCGCCTGGAAGATGGGCGATGACGAATCGATGCTCGGCATCGTCACATCGGCGAACGTCGCCTGCGGCTTTCACGCCGGCGATCCGCTCGTCATGCACAAGACCGTGTCGCTGGCGAAGGCAAACGGCGTCGACGTCGGCGCGCATCCCGGCTTTCTCGACATCTGGGGCTTCGGCCGGCGACCGATCCAAGGCGAGCGCCCGGAAGATCTCGAGAAGATGGTGATCTACCAGATCGGCGCGATCCAGGCGATTGCGCGCGCCGCCGGCCACCGCGTGACGCACGTCAAGGCCCACGGCTCGCTCGGCAACCTCGCCGCGGTCGATTTCGACACCGCCTTCGCAGTCGCGCGCGGCGCGAAGGCCGCAGACCCGGATCTGATCGTCGTCGCGATGCCCAATACCGAGGCGGAAAAGGCGGCCGAAAAAGCCGGCTTGCGCGTCGCGCGCGAGGTCTTCGCCGACCGCCAGTACGACGACAGCTGCAATCTGGTCTCGCGCAAGCAGCCGGGCGCCGTGATCCACGACGCCGCGCTCGCCACCGAGCGGGTGCTGCGCATGCTCGAAGACGGCGCGGTCACCAGCATCAGCGGCAAGAAGATGCCGGTGAAGATCGACACCATCTGCGTGCACGGCGATAACCCGGCGGCAGTCGTGATGGCCGGCCAGCTGCGTGCCGCACTCGTCAAGGCGGGCGTCACCCTCAAGCCGATGTCGCAGCTTGTCTAGCGGTTCAGTCGGCGCCCGCCTCGCGCTCCCAGTGGCCGCAGGGGTAGACCGACACGATCCGGGCACGCTGACAAAAGACGTGCACGCTGTCCCAGCCGATGGCATGGCGGCAGGCCGCGCAACGCCGATCCGTTGCGCGCTCGCCGAACGGGTGGAAGAAACGCGGATGCGGATTCGCCGAGTCGATGTCCGGCGCGCTCGACTGCTCGGGTCGGTACGACATGCGCGAGATTATCGACCGCGCGCAGGCTCACCCGGTGAGGCCCGCGCAGCGCTTTCGCAACACCCTGCGCGGCCCATCGAACTTGTACAAACCCGAATATTGGCAAGGGGTTAGCAATGGTGCACAATTCACGTGGTTAATGGTTGTTGCACCCGGCAGACACGATCGAGCGAAAAGAATAAGAAAAGGGGTTTCACCTTGCACGCCATGTTCCCTCAGGTTTTCCGTCGCCATGCACTGATCTTGGCACTGGCGCTCGCCTGGCCGCTGTGCGCGACCGCGCAGGCCACGAAGAACGGGTCGCCGGCCGAGACCTCGTCGACGCCGCCGGTGCCTTCGGGCGAGACCGTGACGCCGCCGGAGGACGCCCGGCCCGGTGCCGCGCCCGGGCGCACCGTGAAGCCGCAAGCGGCCCCGGCTGCTGGTACGCCGTTCCAGTGGGGCTCGTTCCTGGTTTACCCGGAGATCGACGTCACCTATTTTTACGACGACAACGTCTATTACCTGAACAGTTCGCCGCTCAGCGACCACGCATGGGTCCTCTCGCCCGCGCTCTGGGTACAGTCGAACTGGGCGCAGCACGCACTCAACTTTTACGCGGCCGTCGACAGTACACAGTATCAACGGTATGAGACCGAAAACACCGACGACTATCGCGTCAGCGCGGAAGGACGCTACGACATCTCCGCCAACACCAACGTCTACGGCGGAGCGCGCTACTCACAGGACCACGAGGACCGCGAGTCGCCCGAGGCGCGCAACGGGCTTCTGCCAACCCGATATTGGCAGTACCGTTATTACGGCGGTTTCTTCCACCAGATCGATCGGCTGTCGATTCGGATTGCCGGCACTGCGAACAAGCTGAATTACGACGACGTGCCGTTCCTGACCGGGGGCGGCGGCATCCAGATCATCAACAACGACGATCGCGACCGCTGGCAGTACACCGGCGGCGTGCGGCTGGGCTACGAAGTCTCGCCGCGATTCGAGCCCTATCTGCAATTGGCTGTCGATAACCGGAAGTACAACGAGCTTGCCGATCAGACCGACGCTAGCGTGCCGCCTGCACCCCAATACGAAAAAAGCTCGAAGGGCCAGCGCTATCTCGCCGGCATCAAGTGGAACGTGCCACGCACCGTGAAACTCGATGCCTTCGCAGGACTGCTCAAGCAGAACTTCGACGACCCGCGTTTCAGCGACATCAGCAAGCCCGTGTTCGGCGGCGCGCTGCTCTGGGCGATCACAGCCGACACGCGGCTGTCGGCTTATCTCGATCGCACGCTCGAGGAAACCGCCGTGACCTACACGCCCGCACCCAACGACGTGCGCCTTGCATCGAGTTACCTCAATACCTATGCCTCCGCTGGCGTCAATCATCGCCTGACGCAGGCATGGTCACTGCGCGCTGACCTCTCCAAGTCGGAGGTCGATTACCAGAACATCGATCGCACCGATGACTATTACGGTGCGACGTTCGGCGTCGGCTACCGCCTGCACCCCAACGTCTTCCTCGATCTGAGCTACTCGTACCGCAAACTGGACTCGAGCATTCCTGGCGAAGATTTCAAGAAGCGCATGACGTTGATGCGCGTCGCCATCCCCTTCTCGCACTGAGCCCTCGGCGCCCGGCGCATCGCCGGGAAGAATGTCCTGCCCGGAGAGTTCGGGCGGCGTCGGACGCTCCCTTGATTGCAGTCAATACGCTTTGCCGTGGGCGGGGCATCATGTGTCCAACGAGAGCGGTGATTCCAATGGGCATACCCACGACATAAGGACGAAGCAAAAAGGCGGCGTCTTTTTTTGGGGTTTAAATATTAGAGTCTGCTTATATTCGATACCGATTCTCATCTACACATCCAGAGGCGCGCTTGCCATTCAGGCGCAGGGGTTCAACGCCGTCGCTGGGCATAACCTCCCGGCGACGGCAATTCAGCAACTAAAGGAGAAAGTCATGTCAGCCAAGGCATTCACACTCAAAGCACTCGTCGCAGCAACCATTGCCGCGTTCGGCGTGGCGATGGCGGTGCCTGCAGCCTACGCGGACGAAGGTCCGAAGGGCCAAGGTGGCCCGACCGGAACGCAAGGCCATAAGGGAGGCGGCGGGCCGGCGCAAGGTGTCGGTGGCAAAGGCATGGGTCAAGGCGGCCCGAGCGCCGACAGCGACGCGAAAGGCCCGCGCTACGGCGGCGAAGGCGCGAAACCAGAGCCCGGCACGCAGGGCGGACGTCCTGCATGGGCGAGTCAGGAGTTGACCGACATCGGGCGCATGAACGTCGCGCGTGCGCCGGGTCAGGTGCTCGAGCGCTCGCTGTTCAATGGTGTCGCCGAGCTCAAGACAGCCGACGGCTACAACGTGGCGTTCTACGATGCGGCCCTCGAGATCCTCAAGACCTCGGCAGACCCGAAAGCGGACCTCAAGGACCTGCTCGCGAACGCGACAACCGTTCGCGTCGACTCACCGCTTGCCAACCTGGCGTTCTACAAGTCGATCCTGACGACCGGAGAGATCAAGGACGCGGACGGCAACGTGGTGTGGAGCGTCGCGGACGAGGATCGCAACCTGGCGGCCGCGCTGTTCATCGCAATGGCATCGGACAAGACCAACCCGGTCACGGTTCCGGTCGTGCATGCGGTGGACGTGATCTTCGCGTTCCCGACCGAGGCCGGCAGCACTGCGACGTTCAATCCGGACGAGGCCCAGGACGCGCTCGTCGCGGAGCCCGCTGAAGTGGTGCGGGTTGCAGTTTACGAAGTGCACGAAGGGCTGTGACCGACGCAGCGGGGAAGGCGCAAGCCTTCCCCAATGCTGAGCTCACGTGCAGTGCCTTGGCGGTCCGGGCCGCAATTCTCGAAGCCCGCGCCGCCAAAGCGCCCGCCCGGATTACGAGCAACGCATCTAGGAACTGAGCGATGAAAACGACGAAACGTAGAGCAGCGATTGCGATCGCGGCGGCGTTCGCGATCGGCGGCGTGCTGCACGCCGGGGCGCCTGCAACGGATACGACGTCGGCGTGGTTCTTCGGGACCGCATACGCCCAGTCACATTCGGGCGGCCCGGGCGGCAGCAGCGGTGGACATGACACCGGCAGCACCGGCGGCCATGACACCGGCAGCACGGGCGGACACGACACCGGCAGCACCGGCGGACACGACACCGGCAGCAGTGGTGGCCACGACAGCGGCGGGGGCTGCGGCGGAGGTGGCTGCGGCGGCGGCGGCCATAGCGGCGGCTCGGGAGGCGGTGGCGGTGGCGGTGGCGGTGACATGGTGCCCCATCGTGGCGCCGAGGCGCCGGGTCACGGCACCCGCTATCAGCACAAGGGCCACGCGGCGGGCACGCACGGCGCCGCATCCGCGCATGCGGCAGGCGCCAACCGCTTCGGCGGCGGCAGCGGCGTGAGCGGCAACAGCCAGGTGCCCGAGGGCATTGGCCGCTACGGCGCGGGATTTGCGTCGGACAGCCTGCGCACGGCCGGTGGTTTCCGCTATTGGGGCGGCTGGGCTTTGCCCGATGACCCAACCGATCCTGGGGACGGATCAGACGGCACAGTGACGCCAACCCTCGTGACGACGACGACGACGGACATGATTCCCGGACCCGGCGGTGGACCGTCGATCAACGTGCGCAACGTGCTCGACAGCTCGCCGCGTTGCGAAGGGGTCGCGCCCAAGATGCCCGCGGCTGAGCAATTTGGCAGCGTCAACCTGCGACGGCTGAATGGGGCGTACGGCATCATCGATCCGGCGCTCGCCGAGAGCGGCAAGATGGGGTCGCCCTATCTGATGGCCAACGTGCAGGAGGAACTGGTAAAGCCCCGGCCCGATCCTCAGCTTGCCGGCACCTACCTGGGACTCGTGGCGAAGACGCCGGTGACGCCTGAAAAGGTGAAACAGGTCGGATTCCAGCTTTGCGTCCGGATCGACGATGCGCAGGCTGAGCAGGTCTCCAGCGCAGCCGAGAAGCAGCGCCGCTCGATTCTGGCGTCCGCGGAGAAAAAATGAAAACGCCGAAACGCACACCCGCAGAACCCGGCAATAGCCTGCGAATCGCGTTCGGGCGAGGCGCGTTGCTCGGGCTGGTGATCAGCACAGCGCTGGCCGTGATGCCCGCTTTCGCGCAGCAAACCAAGGCGGGAGGCGGCGCGCTCGGGCCGGCAGCCGGTAGCGTCGGCGGCGGCGCGACGGGCGCCTCGAACCGCGGCGGCGCCGGGGGCGTCAGCAACCCGAGTCCGGGCGGAACGCCGTCCACTGCGGGCAGTCCGGGACAGAGTGCCGGCCCACAGGGCACCGAAACTTCGCGCAGCGGCTATCTGGGCGGGCGCAGTGCGGACGTCGAACCGCCGACGCCTCCGCCCCCACCTCCTCCGCCACCCCCCGGCGATACGGTCACCCTCACCTCGTACAGCGTGCAGCAGTTCGGCAACTGCCCGACGTCGGGGATGCAGACCGCGCCGCAGCAACGCATGTTCGGCGGCAACGGTGATCGGGTCGAGGCCGTTGCGCAGTATCTGAATCACGGCGCACGTCGTGGCGACTCGACCGCAACCAACCTGGTGGCCAACATGCAGGAAGAGCTGGAGAAGCCGCAGCCCGACCTGACGCTGGTGGGCACCTACCTCGGCATCGCGTCACGCACGCCGGTCACCTCGGCATTGGTGGAGGACGTCAGCGCGTCGCTCTGCGCCCCCGTGACCGGATCCGCAGCACAGCAGGTCGCCGAGGTTGCAGAGGCGCAGCGCGAAAAGCTGCGCGCGGATCACGGAAGCACAAGGAGATGACCATGAAAGCCCGCAGCAGCGTTTCCGTTCTGCTGGCGGCGGCAGCGCTGCTGCTGGCGACGGGGACAGGGTACGCGCAGACGCAGGCGCGCGAACAGCAGCAGATTTACGGCAGCCAGCTCATGACGGAACAGGAGCGCAACGAATATCGCGAGCGCATGCGCAACGCGAAAACCGAGCAGGATCGCGAACGGCTGCGACGCGCGCACCACGAGCAGATGCAGAAACGCGCGCAGGCGCGCGGCATGACGCTGCCCGACGAGCCACCCCCGCGTGGCGCGGGCAAGGGCTACGGCCCCGGAGGTCCGGGCCAAGGCGCAGGCGGAATGGGTCCCGGCGGGGGCTCGGGCAGCGGCGGCGGCCGCGGCCGATAACGCAAACGGGCGCGACCGTCGATCGACCGTCGCGCCCGCCGTTTTCGATTTAGTCGTTGATCCTGCCGCGCAAGGCGTCGGGAATGGCGTCGCTCGGCAGATCATCGCGCGCCGCCGTGTTCGCGGCCAGATCACCGCTTGCACTGGGGGGCGTGGCCCCTTTCTTGGGCCGTCCCGGGCGGTAGTACACGAAAGGCTTGAGCGGCGGCACCGGCGGCGGGGACTCCATGAACTTGCAGTCGGATTCGGTCGGCATGCTGGCCAGCGCGCCCAGGCGCTTGCCGTGCAGCCGCACGGTGTAACGCAGCATGTGCGCCGAGCCATTCATGGGCTGTGCGATCACGTCGTATTTTCCGACCTTGAACTGCATGCGCTCGGCCTTTGGAATGCTCACGGGTTTCTCGCTTTCCTGTCGTCGAAGTTTCCGAGGGTCACAGAATGCGCTGCCGGCCGGGCGTCAAATGCGTACCCGGAAGCCGAAAACAGCGCGTCTGGGGGGTCGAATAGGCATGCCGTCGACCGCCCGGAAGTCCTGCGTCCTGCCCCGCCGGATTGCGGGAGATTGGTCCCGCATAGGCGAACAGAGAGTTTACCGCGAATCGGCTCCGATGACTAGAGAAATCAGCGCCTTAAGCCCCGAAAAGCTGCGAAACAACCGCCCGGCGCGGTGCCGCGCTTCAACGCCGGCGATATTGCGGTCGGGCGTGCGGCGGCGGTGCGCTTTCGTCCTTGTGACGGAAGCTGATGCGGGCCTTGGTGAGATCGTAGGGCGAAATCTGCAGGCTGACCTTGTCGCCCGCCAGGATACGGATGCGGTGCTTGCGCACCTTGCCCGAGGCGTAGGCGAGCACCTCGACACCGTTTTCGAGCGTCACGCGGAACTGGGTGTTGGGCAGCACCTCGGTCACCACGCCCTGCATCTCAATCAACTCCTCCTTCGCCATCAAAGCACTTTCAGGTCGTCGGCGGAGGTCTTGCCGTCGCGGCCCTGCTTGAGCTCGTACTCGACTTTCTGGTTCTCGTTCAGCCCGGCCAGACCGGCGCGCTGCACGGCAGTGATGTGGACGAACACGTCCTTGCCGCCGGCGTCGGGCTGAATGAAGCCGTAGCCCTTGGATTGATTGAAGAACTTCACGGTGCCAGTAGGCATGCAGTCACTCCGAGTCTCGCGTCGCCCCGGCCACCGTGGCATGGGGCATCAAATCGTCGTGTTGGAGAAGGCCGGGAGCCCGCACGGGGTAAGTCCGACAACCTCAACGCCGAATTCGACGGGCGTAGTATGAGGGCTACGCCGCGGATTTTAAAGGGTCAACCGCGCAGCGGCGGGTTTGCGCCGCGCCCCGACAACAGGGTCCGCTTTTCCGGGAGGCCGCACAGAAATGCCGACATTGCAGCTCGGGGAAATTCGCGTCGACCGCATCGTCGACTGGGACGGGCCGTTCCTCACCGCCCTGCAGATGTTCCCCGATGCGTCGCGCGAAGCGCTCGAGCCGCACCTGGACTGGCTCGCGCCGGGCGCGCTGTCCGCAGACGAACTGCGCATGAACCTGCCGGTGCAGTCCTACCTGGTGCGCAACGCCCGGCACACGCTGCTGATCGATACCTGCATCGGCTGCCGCAAATCGCATGATGTGTTCCGCGGCTGGGGCAACCGCAGCGACGACGCCTGGCTCGCCGGGCTGCGCGCCGCCGGCGTGGCGCCGGAGGATGTCGACAGCGTGATGTGCACCCACCTGCATGTCGATCACTGTGGCTGGAACACGCGCCAAGTCGACGGCCGCTGGGTACCCACCTTCCCGAACGCGAAGTATCTTTTCGCCAGGCCGGAATACGAGGCGAGCGCGGCGGCCAACAGCATCGTGTTTCGCGAGAACGTGCTGCCCGTGATGGAAGCCGGCCAGGCGGTCCTGGTCGAGCTCGATCACGAGCTCGATCACGGCATCCATTTCGAGCCCACGATCGGGCACACACCGGGGCATGTCGCGATCGCGCTCGCCTCCAAGGGCGCGCGCGGCGTGATGTCAGGCGACCTGATTCACTCGCCGCTGCAACTCGCCTTTCCGGAATGGAGCCCGCGGGTCGACTGGGACAGCGCCCTGTCCGCGCGGACGCGGCGCCACTTTCTCGAGCAGCACGCGGACACCAGCACCCTGGTCATGACGGCGCATTTTCCGCAGCCTTCGACGGGCCAGGTTGTCTCGGCGGGCGATGCCTTCCGCTTTCGCTACCGATCGGTCTAGCCTCAGCGCTTAAAGCCCTCGCAGAGGTGCGCTTCGCGCCGGCAGCCGGCCTGGCAGGCCTGCGCCGCGGTCGTATCGGTGGTGGTCTTGCGACAGCGCTGCATGCACTTCTCGAGCTCGCCCTTGCAGCTCGGCGCCGCGTCCTCGCCGGATACTCCGAGATAGATGTAGTATGCGGCGACCGCGGCGAGCGCGATAACGATCAGCGATCCAAGCGTTCCCAGTCCCTGCTGCAGCCTGCGCCCTGCCCTGCCGGTGGTCATGGTCGCCCTCCTGCGTGCGGCGAGCCCCTAGTGGGCGGTCCAGCCGCCGTCCAGCCTGAGGCTCGTGCCGGTAACGATACCCGAAGCCGGCGACGCAAGGTACACCACTGCGGCCGCCACCTCCTCCAGCGTACCGAGACGTCTGGCCGGGATCATGCTCATGACGAAGTCGGCAAACGCCGGGTTCTCGAAGTACGGCCGGGTCATGGGCGTGTCGACGAACGTCGGCGCCACGGTATTGACGCGGATGCCGAGCGGCGCAAGCTCGACCGCCATGGCCTTGCTGAGGCCCTCGATGGCGTGCTTGGTCATGCAGTAGACGCTGCGCTGCGGCGACCCGACGTGACCCATCTGCGAGCTCATGTGAATGATCGAGCCCCGGCTGGCCCGCACCATGACCCGCGCCGCGCTGCGCGCGACGCGGTACGCGGCGCGCACGTTCAGCTCGAGCAGGCCGTCGAGCGCATCGTCGGTGACTTCGAGAAACGGCTGCGGCCGGTTGCTGCCGGCGTTGTTGACCAGCACGTCGAGTCGCGCGAGCGCCTCGATCCGCCCGAGCAGGGCATCGCCCCTGACGTCCTCGATCCACGCCTCGACCGGGCCGGCTGCATCCCTGGCAAGACGCTCGAGCTCAGCGGCCGTGCGCGCGACCGCGATCACCTGCGCCCCGGCCTGCGACAGCGCCAGCGCGCAGGCGCGTCCCAGACCGCGCCCGGCGCCTGTCACCAAGGCAACCTGGCCTTCGATGCCGCGCGCCCACAGGGGCCGCGATTCCGCATGCGTCTTCGTGCTGTTCGTGCCCACGATGCCGGTGCGCCTCCTGCCGCTGCGTTTGTCGGAACCGGAAACGGGACCTACGATACCGCCTTTCTCAACCGACAGGGAGCACGCCGTGGCCCGATACCTGAAGACCGGGATCAGCGATGACGCCAAGGCCGACGCCGACGCCAAGGTTCGCAAGACCGTCGAGGACATGCTGGCGCAGATCGAGCGGCGCGGCGACGCCGCAGTGCGCGAGTACTCGGCGAAGCTCGATGCGTGGTCGCCGAAGGATTTCCGCCTCCGCCGCGCCGACATCGAAGCCTGCTACGCGCGGGTGAGCGCGCGCGAGCGGGCCGACATCGAATTCGCGCAGGCGCAGATCCGCGGTTTCGCGCAGATTCAGAAAGACGCGTTGCGCGACGTCGAGCAGGAGACGATGCCCGGCGTCATCCTCGGTCACAAGAACATCCCGGTGAACAGCATCGGTTCCTACGTGCCGGGCGGCAAGTACCCGATGGTTGCCTCTGCGCACATGAGCGTGGTGACCGCCAAGGTTGCCGGCGTAAAGCGCATCGTCACCTGCGCACCGCCCTACGAGGGCGGACCGAACCCGGCGATCGTCGTTGCACAGGACCTCGGCGGCGCCGACGAGATCTACTGTCTCGGTGGGGTGCAGGCAGTCGGCGCGATGGCACTCGGCACCGAGTCCGTTCGGCCGGTCGACATGCTGGTCGGACCGGGCAACATGTACGTTGCCGAAGCCAAGCGCCAGCTGTTCGGCCGCGTGGGCATCGACCTGTTCGCCGGGCCGACCGAGACGCTGATCATCGCGGACGACACGGTCGATGGCGAGCTCTGCGCCGCCGATCTGCTCGGCCAGGCCGAGCATGGGCCGACCTCGCCCGCGATCCTGCTGACCGATTCGGAAACCCTGGCGCGCGCGACCCTGGCCGAGGTCGAGCGCCAGCTGAAGATCCTGCCGACCGGCGAGACGGCGGGCCAGGCCTGGCGCGACTACGGTCAGGTCATCGTCTGCGACAGCACCGAAGAAATGGTCGAGGTCGCCGACGGCATCGCGGCCGAGCACGTGCAGGTCATGACGCGCGACCCGCAGTATTTCCTCGACCACATGACGAACTACGGCGCGCTTTTTCTCGGGCCCGAGACCAACGTGTCCTATGGCGACAAGGTGATCGGCACCAACCACACCCTGCCGACGCGGCGCGCCGCGCGCTACACCGGCGGGCTCTGGGTCGGCAAGTTCATCAAGACCTGCACCTACCAGCGCGTCACCCGCGAAGCGTCGGTGAAGGTCGGCGAGTACTGCTCGCGGCTGTGTGCGCTCGAGCATTTCGCCGGGCACAAGGAGCAGGCCGACATCCGCCTGCGGCGTTACGGCGGCCAGGATGTGCGCGGGCTGGACGTGCTGCCCGGCGTCGCGCGCTAAGCCGCGGCGCGTACAACTCCTTTAGCGGTTCAGCGATTGAACGCGGTGCGCGAGCAGCGCCGCGAGTTCTGCACCCTCGACGATACGGATGCCGTTGCTGGCGGCGAACGCGCGCGCCTGCGCGGTGAGCTCACCGGCGGCGATGAAGATGCGCTCCGCCACGGCGTCCGCACCGCCCGCCGCCGCCAGTTCGCGCAGCGGCTCGATGCCGGCACGCGCGACCTTCCAGCGCTTCGCACTCACCAGCGTGCGCCGCGCGTCGCGCGTGAGCTCGAAATCGGCCGCGCCTGCGTTGAGCCGGCGCACCGCGTAGCCCTCGCGCTGATAGGCCGCTTCCAGCGTCGCGGCAAAATCGCGCCACGGCATCGCCCGCAGAGCCTCCAGGCGCTCGGCGATTTGCCTCGCGCCAGGTACACGAAGCTGGCGCCAGGCCGCGATGCAGCCGATCACCACGAAGGGGATCGGAACGACGATCGCATAGGCTTCCGGGATAAACAGCCGCACCAGCAGGAACAGGCCGAGCGCAACAGCGAAGCTGATCCACCAGCGCGAGCGCAGCAGGAGCGCGAACAGCGAGTTTTCGTGCATCGACAGCCTCACGGCACGGCCCTCCTGCGGTCACCGCCCCTCCCTGCCGGGCAGGCCCGGCCGCAGGCCGCAAGACTTGCAATCATTTGCACACCTCGTGCGTCATCGGGCGTTCAATGAACCTGCGCAAACCTGCCTTTGAAGCGGGAGGATGCCATGGGACAGGCGGAGTACGTATACCCGACGGGCGCGACGCTTGAGCGTCATATCGGTCGTATTAATGCGGCGCGCCGGGCGAGCGCGGTGCTCGAGGCCGTTCGCGCCTACCTCGGCAGCTGGCCCACCGAGCGCGTCGAACGCCTGCAATGCGCAGACGCGGGCTGGGCGCCGTTCGACGCGCACCAACACCCCCTCGAAATGCACAGCACGGCCGACGTCGAGGACGCATACCGCGAAATCCACCGGCACTGCAAGGCGCTGCGGGAAGGCGGGCTCGACCTGCCGCCCGAGCTGCTCGAGCTCGACCGGGTCTTGCGGTTTGCGCACCAGCGACTGTGGCGTTCGGGCGATGCATGCGCCTGGGCTGCAGAGCGTCGCGTGGGCCACACTCATGCGCAACCCTAAAACGGCGATCACCGGGCGCGGTCCGACCGAAGAGGTCGAGAGCGGCTGGCTGGGCGCCGAGGCCCTTCCCGGCGGCGTTGTATCGGCCGATGCGCAGCAGGATGCGAGCCCAGATGCAGCGGCACACGCCAACGGCATGGGGGCGTGGATCGCTGCCGTGCTCTCTTGGGCCAGGCGGCGCCACCCGTCAGCATAGTCGCAGCGCAACGACGTCTTGCGTATTCGCCTGATTCGGAACACATTGAAAACCGAGCCATGGACGCACTCAAGCTCTTCTACGAACAACAGCTCGACGCCAAGCGTCGCAGGACGCCCGATCGCAGCGACGGTGCCGCGGCGGCGCCGTGCGTGGCTCAAGTACAAGTCACGCCCGAACCCGACTGCAGTCCCGCTGCCGCGCCGCAGCTGGCTGAGGCAGAGGACACGCCCGAGCGGCTGCTGCGCCATCTCGAACAGCACGCCGGCCAATCGCTCAGGACGTGCGCCGCGATCGACAGCTACCTTGCGGCGCAATCGGGCGCGCAGGGCGATGCCCCGCCAGCAAGACGTTCGCTGCTGCGAGAAACGGCGCTGGTGCTGTTCCTCGCGATCGCCGTCCTGCAGTACTACTACGTCGACGTCTCGCTCGAGATCGCCGCACTGAACCGGATCACGGTCTTCCTCCCGGTCAAGGAACAGCCGCCGCAAGACCGTCGCTCCTAGACGCAGACTTTACGCATCGGGGATGACCCCGATCGCGCTGATCTCGATCAGGTAGTCGGGCGACACCATTTTCGTCACCTCGACCATTGTCGAAGCCGGAAGCGGCGGCTTGAAGTACTCGCGCCGCACCCTGTGAATCGCGTCAAAATGCTCCATGTTGCGGATGTACACATCGACGCGGCAAACATCGTCGAGCGTTCCGCCCGCCGCCTCCATCGCCGCCTTGATGTTCTCGAGCACCTGGCGCGTCTGGGCTTCGACATCGCCGATGCCGGCGATCGTCCCGTCGGGACGGCGCGCCGTCATGCCGGACACGAACACCAGCCGGCCGCGCGCCTCGATCACCGTCGCCTGCGAGAAATGCCCGCTCGGCTGGCGCAGCCGGTCGGTCGTGATCTGCCGTTTTGCCATGCTGCCCTCCCTGTTTCTGGCTAGAGTATGCCTCGGGCGGCGATCCGCGCACTGTCAGCCGCGGCAGCCGCGCCGAAATGCAGTACCCTTGCGCCCAGCTTGAGCCGTCAACACGCATGAGCGACCTCTTCAGCAAGATCAATCAGTACGGGGTACTCAGAGTCCCGTTGTCCTTCTGGCTGATCGTCGCGTTTCAGGCGCGCCACTGGTTTCTGGTCGCGGCCGCGGTGATCGGCATGCGCCGCTCGCCGGACACGGCGCGCCTGCTGGGCGGCGAGGGCGTGCCCTACATCCAGCTCGCGCTCGAGCTTCCGGTGATGCTGGTCGCCTTCGCCGCGGTCAACCGCGATCCGTTCGGTGGCGGCTTCGTGCGCCGGGTTTGGCGCTACGGCCGGGAGATCGTCAGCCTGAGCGCGGCCCTGAACCTGGCCTGGATCGCCTGGTATTTCTCCGGCATCCCGCACTGGCGGCCGAATCCCGACAATCTAGTACTGCTCAGCGGCCTGATCGACCTGCTGATCGTCGTCGCGGTGTGGAAGTCCGCGTACTTCCGGCAGATGTTCGCCGAATTTCCGGAGTACAAGCCCCGGGAAACCTGATCCCGGTACGGGCGCGGCCCCTCAGCGGACTCGATCGAGCGCGTCGACGTGGGCGCAGATCGCGCCGGGGGTCGTCACCCAGACCCGTCGTGCCTGCGACAGAACGTGCGTCAGGGCACGCCGCAGATGGCGCAGTCGATACGGCTGACCGACGAGATAGGGATGCAGTGCGATGCCCATCACCAGCGGCTGCGACTCGCTCTGCGCGAGCATCTCGTCGAAATTGTCGACAATCATGTCGGCGAAGTCGCGCCCGTCCATCTGGCGCGCGACGATCATCGGGATGTCGTTCAGCTCCTGCGGATAGGGAATCGACCAGAGCGTCTTTCCAGAGCGCGTTTCGAAGCGCACCGGCTGGTCGTCGTGACACCAGTTGAGCGTGTAGCGGTAGCCGGCTTCGGCGAGCAGGTCCGGCGTCAGCAGGCTCTCCGAGATCCAGGGCGACAGCCAGCCCTGCGGGGTTTGCCCCGATTCGCGCGCGATACGGCTGCGGCAGTACGCCAGCAGCGCCCGTTCGTCGGCCTCCGACAGCGTGCCCTGGCGCTCGGAATTGCTGTGGCCGTGACCGATCAGCTCATCGCCGCGCTTGACGAAGGCCTCGACCACTTCCGGGCAGTCGTCGTACAGCGCGGTATTGATCAGCGCGCCGAGCGGCACCTTCAGCGCCTCGAACAGCTCGAGGCAACGCCATACACCGACCCGGTTGCCATAGTCGCGCCAGGAATAGTTGAGCACGTCGGGCTCGGGGCTTTTCGGCCCGAGCGCCGCACCCAGCCCCTGGCCGAAATCGAAGTGCTCGACGTTGAAGCCGAGATAGACCGCGAGCCGCTTGCCCTCGGGCCAGGCATAGTCCATGCGGCGCGTGATCGGCGAGTAGGCATAGCGGCCATGGCCTTTGAGGGCTCGTGGCATGAGGCAGCGCGCTCCCGTTTGGTGCCGGGCGCACCGATTTGGGGCAACCCGGGGTAGACTCCGGATCGCTCAGGGTTTCGCCAGGCCAGCGCGGACCAGCAACCATTCCGCGCTATCGTTCCACACTTCCATCTTCACGATCTTGCCGTGACGCACCACGTAGCGGTCGACATAGCGATTGCCCTCGAACGGCGTGCCGTCCGGCCATTCGCCGTACAGCGTGCCGGTCTGGTAGACGATGGTTTCCTCCGCCGTGCCTCCGGCAACGACGTGCGTCGGACCGAATTTCTTCTTCACCCACTTGTAGCGCGACTTGTTGAAGGCCGTCGCGTCCGCCGGGTCGCGCATCGGGCGATTGCCGGTAAAACGAATCTCGAGATCCGGTGCGCAGTAGGCCCGCGCCGAGTCCGGATCCGGAATCATGTGCAGGCGCAGGTAGGTTTCGACGATCTCGGCGGCCTCGGCCGCCGGGTCCTTGGTCGTGCTGGGGGCAGTGTGTGCGGGCATGGCTGGGAAATTATAGCCCCGAGACGTTTGGCACATGGCTTGCTTTGAGTGTTCCTTGAGTGTCCCGTTAGGCCCCCTAAGACCCCATTCCATCCAAATCAAGGAGGTGAGCATGAAAACCGCTTGGACCCGACGCAGCTTTATCGCCACCGCGGTCACCCTGGCGCTCGGCAGCGCGCTGCCGGCGCTGGCCGCCGACCCGATCAAGATCGGCCTCGTCACGGCGCTGTCCGGCCAGTCCGCCCGCGCGGGCGAGGCCATCACGCGCGGCCTGACGATCGCGATCGACGAGCTGAACGCGTCCGGCGGCGTGCTCGGCCGCAGCTTCGAGCTGGTGCGGCGCGACGACGAGGCGACGCCGGCAAAGGGCGTGATCGCCGCGCGCGAGCTGGTCTTCAAGGAGAAGGTCGCAGTGCTGTTCGGCGGTCTGGACACGCCGGTCTCGCTCGCCATCGTGCCGATCATGAATCAGGCCAAGGTACCCTTCATGGGGCCATGGGCGGCGGGCACGCCGATCACCAAGAATGGCGCGAACCCGAACTACGTGTTCCGTGTCTCCGCGGTCGACGAGATCGTCGACAAGGCGATGCTGCAGTACGCGCAGAAGAACTTCGGCACCAAGAAGCCCGGGCTGATCCTGATCAACAACCCCTGGGGCGCCTCGAACGAGAAAGGGCTGCGCGCCGCCATGGCCGCCAAGCAGGTCACGCCCGCAGGCATCGAGAAGTTCGAGTCCAACGACATCGACGTCGTGCCGCAGCTCACGCGCCTGAAGCAAGGTGGCGCCGACACGCTGTTCATGGCCGCCAACGTCGGCCCCTCAGCGCAGGTGGTCAAGTCGCTCGACCGCATGGGCTGGCAGGTGCCGATCGTCTCGCACTGGGGTCCTGCGGGTGGGCGCTTCACCGAGCTCGCCGGACCGAACGCGAAGAACGTGCACTTCGTGCAGACCTACAGCTTCTTCGGCAACCAGCGCCCGGTCGGCGCCAAGGTGATGAAAATGCTGATGGCCAAGTATCCCGACATCAAGGGCCCGGACGACGTCACGCCGGCGGTGGGCGTCGCGAACGCCTATGACGCGATGCACCTGGTCGCACTGGCGATCAAGAACGCCGGCTCGACCGATGGCTCGAAGATTCGCGAGGGGTTCTACAAGATCGGCACCTACGCAGGCCTCATCAAGACCTACGACAAGCCGTTCTCGCCCGCCGTGCACGACGCGATCACCGAAAACGACTACGTCTGGACGCAGTTCATCGACAACAAGATCCTGCCCGTCGGCATGGTGAAGTGACGCCTCCGGCAGACGTTTAGAATCTGGACGGCCGCTTCGGCGGCCGTCCTTGCTTTTATGCTCGTCGTCTCCGCCATCATAACCGGCCTCGGCCTGGGCAGTATGTACGGGCTGCTCGCGCTTGGCTTTCACGTCACCTACGCGGTCTCGGCGACGGTGAACTTCGCGCAAGGCAGCTCGATGATGCTGGGCGCGGTCTTCGCCTACAGCTTTGCGGTGCGGCTCGGCTGGCCGGTCCCGCTCGCCGCAGCGATGGCGCTCGCGCTGTGCGCGCTCTACGGCATCCTCGTCGAATTCATCGCGGTCCGGCCGTTCGCACGGCGAGGATCGAACGCATGGCTGATGGCCACCGTAGCGCTCGGCATCGTCGTCGACAACGCGGTACTGTTTACCTTCGGCAAGGAGCCGCGCGGCTTCAACATGCCCTGGGCAACCGGCTCCTTCACAGTGTTCGGCATCGGCATCTCGCCGCTGCAGCTCGCCATCCCGGCAGCCGGCATCGCGCTCGCCGCGGCGCTGCATTTTTACTCGCGTCGCACCCGCGGCGGCAAGGCCATGCTCGCGGTCGTGCAGAACCCCGATGCGGCGCGCCTCATGGGCATCAACGTGCCGCGCGTGATATCCGGCGCCTTCGCGCTATCGACCGTTTTCGCCGGCGCCGCCGGCATCCTGATCGCGCCGCTGTTCAACGTGCATTCCGACATGGGTACCGTGTTCGGCCTGAAGGCCTTCGCTGTCGCCATCCTCGGCGGCATCACCAGCGCCTGGGGCGTGATGATCGCCGGCGTGGTGTTCGGGGTGGTCGAAGCGCTCATCACCGCGCTGCTCGGCTCGACCTACACGCAGATCCTCAGCTTTGCGCTGGTGATCGTGGTGCTCGCGGCGATGCCGAACGGGCTGTTCGGTCGCGCCGAAGTGAAGAAGGTATGAAGGCGCTGCCCGTCGCCGCGCTCGCCGCCGGTTTCGCGGCGGCGTTCGTGTTCACCTGGGTGTCGAACGACTACTACGTGTTCGTCATGGCGACGCTCGCCCTCACTGCGATCGTCGGCATCGGCCTCAATGTCCTGCTCGGCCTGACCGGGCAGGTCTCGTTTGGTCACGTCGGCTTCTACGCCATCGGCGCCTACACCGTGGCGATTTTCATGGTGCGCCTGAAGCTCGATTTCTGGATCGCGCTGCCCGCCGCCATCGCGCTCTCGGCGCTGACCGGCGCCCTGCTCGCCCTGCCCGCGCTGCGCGTGCGCGGGCCCTATCTGGCGATGGTGACTATCGCCTTCGGCTTCGTCGTCGAGCATTCGATCGTCGAGTGGGACGAGGTCACCGGCGGGCAGAACGGCATCATGGGCGTGCCGAAGCCCCTGCTCTTCGGCACCCCGCTCACCGAGCGCGGCATCGCGCTCGGTGCCATCGCGCTCACCGCCCTGCTGGTCTATGCGTTCTGGCGCGTGTCGCGCTCGTCGTGGGGTTCGGCGATGCGCGCAGTGAAGGACTCCGAGGTCGCCGCTGAATCGGTCGGCCTGAATCCGATCGCGATCAAGGCGCTCGCCTTCACCCTGTCGGCGGGCTGCGCCGGACTCGCCGGCGCGCTGTTCTCGCCGCTCTCGGGATTCGTCACGCCGTCCAGCTTCGCCTTCCTGCAGTCGATCCTGTTCGTGCTGGTGGTCATCGTCGGCGGCGCCGGCACCGTCAGCGGGCCGCTGATCGGCGCGACGATCGTGGTGCTGCTGCCCGAGGTGCTCGCGGGACTGGCCGAATACCGTTTGCTGTTCTTCGGTGCGCTGATGCTGGTCGTGCTCTGGGTCGCGCCCGAGGGCATCGTCGGCGAGGTGCTGCGCTGGATCCGCCGGCGTCGCGAGCCCGTGCTGGCGGCCCCCACGGCCGATGCGGCGATGGTCGGCGCAGACTCGAGCACGGTGCGCACGGCGCTCGAAGTGAAAGGCCTGACGATCGCCTTCGGCGGCGTGCAGGCCGCGGTCGACGTCGCGTTCGCGGCGCAGCCCGGTGCCGTCACCAGCCTGATCGGACCCAATGGTGCGGGCAAGACGACCGTGCTCAACATGCTGGGCGGGTTCTACCGGCCGGATGCGGGTCAGGTAACGCTCGGCGCACGCGCGATTGCGGGCGCCTCGGCTTGGCGCATTGCGCGCGCGGGGCTCGCGCGCACCTACCAGACCTCGCAGCTGTTCGGCAGCATGAGCGTGCTCGAGAACCTGGTCATCGCCTCCCCCGAGCGCGCCGGAACCGAGCCGCGGGCGGAGCAACTGCTCGCCTTCGTCGGCTACCGCGGCGACCTGCACGCGCGCGCCGCCGACCTGCCGCATGTCGACCGGCGACTGGTCGAGATCGCGCGCGCCCTCGCGACGCGCCCGACGGTGCTGCTGCTCGACGAGCCGGCCGCCGGCCTGTCGCGCGACGACAAGGGCGCGCTGGCGCAACTCATGCGCCGCATCGCCGATGCCGGCATTGCCGTGGTCTTGGTGGAGCACGACATGGAGATCGTGATGGGGATCTCCGATCACGTCGTGGTGCTCGACGCCGGCACGCCGATCGCGGCCGGCACGCCGCAGGCGGTGCAACAGGATCCCGCGGTGCGCAGCGCCTACCTGGGCGAGGGCCACGGACGGCCCGCGGTGCGGCGCGCGGGCGGGGCCACGGCGGGTGAAGCGCTGCTCGAAGTCGGTCGACTCGAAGCCGGCTACGGCGCGGAGCCGGTGCTCAAGGGCATCGACCTGCGCGTCACCGCCGGCGAGCTCGTCGCGGTACTGGGCGCCAACGGTGCCGGCAAATCGACCCTGATGCGTTCGCTCGCCGGTCTGCACCGTCCGGTGCGCGGCTCGATCGCCCTCGCCGGCGCGGATCTGGCGCGCCTGCCGGCGCACCGCGTGGTCGCGCGCGGCGTGGTACTGGTCCCCGAGGGACGGCAGGTCTTCCCCGAGCTTTCGGTGCTCGACAACATTCTCCTCGGCGCGCACCTGCGCCGCGACCTCTCCGACGCCGAAGTGGAAGGCATGTTCGAGCGCTTTCCGCGCCTGCGCGAACGCCGCGATCAGCGCGCCGGCCTGCTCTCCGGCGGCGAGCAGCAGATGCTCGCGATCGCGCGCGGCCTGATGGCGAAACCCAGCCTGCTGCTGCTCGACGAGCCGTCGCTTGGCCTCGCGCCGACGATCATCAACCAGCTGTTCTCGGCGCTCGACCGGCTGCGCAGCGAGGCGGTCACCATCCTGCTCGTCGACCAGATGGCGGGCCTCGCGCTCGCCCTGGCCGATCGCGCCTATGTGATCGAGAGCGGGCGCATCACCGCGCAGGGGACCGCGGCCGAGATCGCCGCGCAGGGCGCGCTGGAGAAGGCCTACCTCGCGGCCGGCTGAGCCGTGCCGGCTCCACCCTGACCATGCGCGCCGCAAGGCGCGCTGCCGCGGCATTCGAACTCGCCACGCGCACCCCCGCTTCGCGCAGCAGCGCGACCTGGCGCGCGTAGCCCTGCAGGTCCGCGTCGGTGCCGGTCACCGAAGCGACGACCGGCGCTGCGCGCGGGCCCGCGCCGCGCACGACCTGCGCGATCAGCGCAGCTGGATCGGGATGCGCGCCGGTGCCGAGCACGACGTCGAGCAGCACCACGGCGACATCGCGCTCGCGCAGGGCGCGCGCGAGGTGGTCGTTGCGCAACGCAGGGTCGATCATCGGATGCGGCCGCCCGCGGGTGAACTCGTCGGCGCCGAGGTCGAGCAGACGATGTCCGGCGCGACCGCGCGCGAGCGGCTGCGCACCGGGCACCGGGGCGTTCGACTGCACCCTGTGTCCTTCGTCCATCAGGACGATCTGCGCTTCCGCGCAGAGCGTGCCGCCGCTGAACAGACCGCGGATCGAGCCGCGCCGCAGAGGCGCGCTCGCCGCACGCGACGGCGACGAACGCTTGCCGCTCACCGCGGCCGCCGCGGCCTCGAGCGTGCGCACGAAGACCACCTTGCCCCTGGACGCCGCCGGCTCTGCGCCGAGCAGGCAGAGCACCACCGGTTTGCGGCTGCGCGCGGCGCGCGCCAACACCTTTTCGCTCACCGCGGCCGACGGCGGCTTGGAGATCACCACGATACGGCGGGTGGCGCGGTCGGCCTCGAGCGCGTCGAGCGCGGCGAGCGTCATCAGGCCACCCACCGCCTCGGAAAGGTCGCGTCCGCCGACGCCGATGCCGTGCGACACGCCGCAGCCGGCACGCGCCAGCAGACAGGACACCTCCTGCAAGCCGGTGCCGGAGGCCGAAACGATGCCGACGTCGCCGCGCGGCACCGCGTTGGCGAAGGCGAGCGGCACGCCGCCGATCAGCGCGGTGCCGCAGTCAGGCCCCATGACGAGCAGGCCGCACTCGAGCGCGCGGCGCTTGAGCGCCACCTCGTCCTCGGGCAGCACGTTGTCCGAGAAGATCATCACGTGCAGCCCGCGCTCGAGCGCGCGCTGCGCCTCGAGCACAGCGAACTCGCCGGGCACCGAGATCAGCGCCAGATTGGCCGCCGGCAGCGCATCGAGCGCAGCGCCGAAGCCGCCCACGCCGAGCGACGCCTCCGCCGGCCCCGCGCCGTCCGTCGGCACGCCCCCGCCGGCCAGCAGGCGCTCGGCCTCCTCGAGCGCCGCGGCCGCCCATGTCGCGTCGCGCGCGCGCACCGCGATGATGAGGTCGTCGGCCTGCGCATCGCGCGCCTCGGCAACCAGCAGCCCGGAGCCTTCGAGCAGCGCCTTGTTCGACGGGCTGCCGATCATGAGTGACGCGTCGAGCACGCCCTTGCCCCCGGCCAGCGCACGCGCAATACGCATCAGCGCGACCGAGTCAGCGTAGAACCCGCGCCGCAGGCGATTGACGACGACGCTCATGCGTCGATTCCCAGCGAGCGTGCAAAGGCGACCAGTGCGGCGTCGAAACAGCCGAGCGGCGCGCGCGCCACGCCCGCACCCACCTGGCCGACGCCCGGCTCGCGGTGCGCGATACCGGTGTTGATCGCCGGCTGGACGCCCGACTCGACTACGCGGCGCAGGTCGATGCCCGTCGGGACGCCCTGAAAGTCGAGCGCCGGCATCGTCCACTTCGGATTCTTTGTCAGCGTGATTCCGCCCATCGCGCGCGTGAACCCCGCCGCGTCGCTCGCCCGGCCTGCGCCGACGAAGCCCACCACCGCCGGCGCGCTCGCCATGGCGAATGCGCCCAGGCCGATCGTCTCCATGATCGCCGAATCGCCCATGTCGGGATTGGCGTCGGCTTCGCTGTAGCCCGGGAAGTACAGGCCCTGTGGCATTTCGACCGCCGCGGTGAACCAGGCGTCGCCGGTGCCCGAGACACGCACGCCGAAATCGGTGCCGTTGCGCGACATCGCGGCCACCAGGCTGCAGGCCTCGATGTCGCGCACAGGATCCATGATGCTCTTGCCCATCACCATGCCGACGTTGAGGAAGAACTGCTCGTTGCCGGCGATGAAGGCAAGGCTCTTCGACAGCGTCTCGGCATCGTCTGCTGCGCGCGCCAGTTGCGGCGACAGCGCGCGCAACGTGAGCGCCGAGCAGGCCACGTTCCTCTGGTGCATCTCGTCGCCCATGGCCAGGCCGCGCGCCACCAGCGGCACCAGTTCGAGCCCGCCTGCGGCGCGCAGCGCGGCGCCGAGCAGCGGCCCAAACACGTCGCGCAGCCAGGCCAGCCGCGCGCGCACCTCGGCATCGTTGGCGCCGAAGCGCATCACCTTGCCGAGCCCCTCGTTGATCATGCAGTAGGCGCGGTTGCCCGCGTCGATGCCCTTGCCGCGGTTCTCGACCACCATCACCGGCATCGAGCGCGTGGTGATGCCGGTCATCGGACCGACCGCATCGAAGCGGTGGTTGGGATGGAACGTCACGCCGCCCGAGGCGGCGAGCCGCGCGGCAGTGTCGAGGTCGCCCGCCCAGCCCTCGAAGACGATCGCGCCGGCGACCGCGCCCCGCATCGGACCGCACATGCGGTCCCAGCCGATCGGCGGCCCCGCGTGCAGCACCACCCGCTCGGCGAGCTCGGGGATGACCTTCCCCGCGGGCTGCACGTCCACCAGCACCGGCTCGGCGCCGAGCATGCGGCGCAGGCCTTCGGCGTTGGCGCGCGCGATCGCCGCCTCCTGCGCCCCCAGCCGGGCGAGCAGCGCCCCCAGCGCGCGGCGCCCCGGGGCCGGCGGCCGCCAGTCGACGTGCACCACCTCGGCCTGGCGTGCGGCGAGATCGTCGGCAAAGCCGCGCAGGCCGATGTTGACGACGCGCGGCGCACCGTCGAGCAGCGAATTGGATGACATGGCGAAGATGGAAAGGCCCCGGCCGTCTACCGTGACGACCGCGCGGCTCGGACTGATTATAGCGGCGCTGCTATGATCGACGCACATCCTATGGACAAGCCCGAACGACTCGTCGTCGCGGTGGGCGGCAACGCGACCCACCCGGAAGACATCCGCGGCACCACCGCGGAGCAGGAGCAGATCGCGGCGCGCACCGCGCGCGCCCTGCTGCCGCTGGTGCAGGCGGCGCGCGAGATCGTCGTCACGCATGGCAACGGCCCCGTGGTCGGCAAGATCATGCTGCGCCAGTACTACGCGCGCGAGTACGTCCCGCCGATGCGCCTCGACGTCTGCGTCGCGCACAGCCAGGGCGGCATCGGCCACCTGCTGATGCAGGGCCTGGAGGACGAGCTGGCGCGCGCGGGCGATGCGCGGCGCGTCGCCTGCGTGATCACGCGCGTCTCGGTAAACGCCGACGACGAGGCGTTCCAGCATCCGCGCAAGCCGATCGGGCCGTTCTTTTCAGAGGAGAAGGCGGCCGAGCTGCGCGAGACGCTCGGCTGGAACATGGTCGAGGACGCCGGGCGCGGCTGGCGTTACGTGGTGCCCTCGCCCAAGCCGCGCGAGATCCTCGACCTCGAGCTGATCGCCTCGCTCGCCGCGCAGGGCATCGTCGTCATCGCGGCGGGCGGTGGCGGCATCCCGATGGTGCTGCGCCCGGACGGCTCGTACGCCGGCGTGCCGGCGGTGATCGACAAGGACATGACCTCGGCCCTGCTCGCCAACCGGCTCGGCATCGAAACGCTGCTGATCCTCACCGCGGTACCGAAAGTGCTGATCGACTTCCGCACCCCGCGCGAGCGCGCGCTCGACCACGTCTCGGCGAGCGAGCTCAAGGAACACCTCAAGGCGGGCCAGTTTGCCGAAGGCAGCATGGGTCCGAAAATCGAGGCCGCGCTCAAGTTCCTTGCCGGCGGCGGGCAGCGTGCCATCGTCGCCAGCCTGGACGAGGCGCTGCCGGCGATCGAAGGCAGGAGCGGGACGCATATCGTTCCCGGCTGAGTGGCAAGCAAGGCCGGGCGGCGGCCGATTTCACGCATCAACCGAGGAGGCAACCATGGGCAAGATGATCAGCTTCAAGCGGCCGGACGGCCAGAGCGTCAACGGCTATCTCGCGGAGCCAGCGCAGGGCGCGGGCGCGCCGGGCATGGTGGTGATCCAGGAGTGGTGGGGCCTGAACGACCAGATCAAGGGCGTCGCCGACAAGCTCGCGGCCGCCGGCTACCGCGCGCTGGTGCCGGACCTCTACCGCGGCAAGGTGGCGCTCGAGGCAAACGAGGCCGAGCACCTGATGACCCACCTCAACTTCGGCGATGCCGCCGGCCAGGACGTGCGCGGCGCGGTGCAGCATCTGAAGGCCACCGGCAGCGCGAAGGTCGGCGTGACCGGTTTCTGCATGGGCGGCGCGCTCACCCTGCTCGCCGCGGTGAACGTGCCGGAAACGGATGCCGCCGCCGTCTGGTACGGTTATCCGCCGCTCGAGTACGTCGATGCCGCCAAGATCAAGGCGCCACTGCTTGCGCACTGGGCGACCGACGATGCCGCCTTCCCGATCGGCAAGGTCGACGAGCTGGAGAAAATGCTGCGCGGCGCGAACGTCAAGTTCGAATTCCACCGCTACAACGCGAAACACGCCTTCGCCAACGAGACCGCAGACTCGAAAAACCTGCCGATCCTGAAGTACGACCCGAAGGCCGCCGAGATAGCCTGGGGTCGGACGATGGAATTTCTCGCCAAGCAGTTGCGCTGATCGCCCGGCGTCAGCCCTTGGAGCCGCGCAGGATCTCGACGCTTTCCGCGACCGCCTGGCGCGCGCGCACCGCCAGCTCTGTGGGGCTCGCGCTGCTGATGGGGTGATCGATGACGACGAAGCGGGTGCCTTCGGCGCCGAGCGCGCGCGCCATCAGCTCGGCTGCGCTGACGAAGTTCGACGTCATGATGCCGACCGAGGGCAGCCCCAGCCGCTCACCGATGATGGCGTCGTGCAAACTGCACGACGAGCAGCTGCCTCAGTCGCCGACGCCGGCGATCAGCGCCTGCCAGCGCTCCGCCTCATTCAACAGCTCCGGCTCGGCCGGTGCGCTGTAGTTGGCTTTGGTCAGGCGCACCACCTTGGCGACGCCGTGACCTTCGAGCAACTCGCGCTCGAAGGCATCGAAGAAGGGTTGGGTGCCCTTCTTGCCGTTCGACATGATCGCGACGGTCGTGCCATTCAGCGATGCGAGGCGCGGCGCGGCCTTGAACTCGCGCACGTCAGACTCGTGGCTCGGATCGAGAACTTCGATGCGCATGCTGCCCTCCCCTCGCTCAGACCGTGCAATCGACGCAGGCGCCGATCGCCATCGTCACCGCCCGGCTCTTGTTGCCGTACCAGGGCGGAATCACCGCACCGAAACCGCCCGCTGGCCCGCCGGCGGCGATCACCAGCACGTCGTTCTCGTCCGTAAAGGCCGCATACTCGCGCTCGCCGCGCTCGCCGACCACCGCGCCCTTGCCGCACTCTGCCCATTCGCTGCGACGGACGCGCGCCTTGTGCGCAACGTAGCGGCGAATGTCGGCTTTCGACCAGCCCGCGCGCTCGAAATGCGCGCGCAGCTGCGGCGGCACGACGAGCGCGTAGTTACCCGGCCAGATCGAGTAATGGCGCATGTTGGCGCGGATCTCGGCGACAAAGGTATCGAGAATCTCTTCGGGTCGCGTGGTCCACTCGTTCATGAGCTGGCGCGGCGCACCCGCGGCCAGCACCGTCACCGCCGAAGCCTGCGGCGGGATGCCGCGCTCCTCGGCAAGCGGCAGCCAGGGCGAGTGTTCCTCATCCTCGGCAACGCAATAGCTGATCTTGCCCGGATGACCGAGCGTCGAGCGGTCGACGTCGCCCGGGCGTGCGTCGAGCAGGTTGCAGAGAATCAGGCGGATGGCGCGGCCGATGACGGTCGTCGCGCGGTCGCTCGGGCCGAGCGCGTTGAACGTGCCGCTCATGCCAAGCTCCTGCCGGATCGGGCCGTTGACCACGACGAGGATCGCGCAGCCGCCGGTGCTCGCCGTCGCACCGTGCAGCAGGAAGGGCTCCTGCAGCATCGCGGTAAACGCCGTGACGACCACCGGAAAATGCATTGGCAGGCAGCCGGCCATCACCGCGTTCACCGCCAGCTTTTCCGCCGTAATCGCGCGCTGGCGCACCGGCTCAATGCCCAGCAGCTGGTCGGGCGGCATCAGCACCCACTCGAGGCAGGCTTCGACCGCCTGCGGCGTCGGCGGCACCACCGGCAGTCCGTCGGTCCAGCCGCGGCTGTGGAAGAACTCCTGCGCGGCCGCGACATCGTCGAGCGCGTAGCGCTTCGACTGCAGCGCAGGTTTCTGCTTGGCGCCGGGATTGCTGGCCATTTCACATCGGCGTTGCGCGATGCAACGCCTGCCCACGGGGATCGACGGGCGAGACGTTACCTGATCGCGGCGCGCTGAGCGAGCGGCCGGGCAAAACGCCGCCCGAGCCGGGCGAAGCCAGACGCAGGAAATAAAAAAAGCCCGCGCGCGGCGGGCTTTCAGGCTGGCGACCCCACGGGGATTCGAACCCCGGTTACCGCCGTGAAAGGGCGATGTCCTAGGCCTCTAGACGATGGGGTCTTCCGAAGACCAATGCTGCAAACCTGCTGGTGGAGGTAACCGGGATCGAACCGGTGACCTCTTGCATGCCATGCAAGCGCTCTCCCAGCTGAGCTATACCCCCAGACAAGACCGCGAATTATAGGGGAAACCCGGCCGGGCGGGCAATTTCGCGGCCATTCCGGTGGCCTACGACCCGCAGGGCCCGAGCCGCCGGCCGCGGGTACGCGTGCTCAGCTCGAACTTCTTGCCCTCCTGCATGCCGCTCATCTGCATTTCGCTGTCCATCATTCCCGCGGTGAAGCGCGCGCGGCCCTTGCCCTTCATGCCCGAGGACGGACAGGCCATCACCCAGCTCGCGCCGCGCGCGTCACGCGCCTGCGGCGTGAGCGTGCAGTCGCTTCCCGGCGGCTTGCCGCCCATCCAGCGTGAGGGTTCGGCCAGATCTTCGGCTTTGATGCAGCGCTTGACCGTCATGGTCTGCGGCTGCGGCATCATCGGCGAGGCAATCGTCGTCGTCAGCTCCCATTCACCGGGCTCCATGCCCTGCGCGGCAGCGCCGCTGCCCGCCGTGGCGAGCAGCACAAGAACCAGCGGACGCATCATGCGGGATCTCCTTTCAGTCGGTATCGAGATGGTGTGAAAGCCGCGCGAGCACGGTCTCGCGGCCGAGCAGCTCGAGCACCGCGTCGACCGAGGGCGTCTGCGTGCGTGCCGTGACGAGCACGCGCAGCGGCATCGCGAGCTGCGGCATCTTGAGCCCGCTCGAGGCGAGCGCGGCCTTGAGCGCGCCGCCGATCGCCGGCTTGTCCCAGGCCGCGAGTTCGGCGAGGCGCGCCTTCAGCGTGCGCAGCGCGGGACGCGCAGCTTCGGTGAGGTGCTGCTCGAGCAGCCCCGGGTCGGGGTGCGGCTCGAGATAGAACAGCGTCGCGGCTTCGGCCAGATGCAGGATCGAGGTCGCGCGGTCCTTGAGCAGCCCGACCACCCGCTCGAGCGCCGGGCCGCGCTCGGGCGCCGCCCCCAGGCGGCGCAGCTCGGGCTCGACCAGCGCGGCGAGCCGCGCATCGTCGGCGCGCTTGATGTACTCGTGGTTCAGCCAGTTCAGCTTGTCCGGATCGAACTGCGCGGCCGAGCGGCTGACGTTGGCGAGATCGAACCACTCGACGAGCTGCGCCACCGAGAACATCTCGTCGTCACCGTGCGACCAGCCCAGGCGCGCGAGCGCGTTGACCAGCGCCTCCGGCAGGTATCCATCGTCGCGGTACTGCGTCACGCTCACCGCGCCGTGGCGCTTGGACAGGCGCTCGCCGTCGGCGCCGAGGATCATCGGCACGTGGCCGAAAGCCGGCAGCTTGGCGCCGAGCGCGTTGAAGATGTGGATCTGGCGCGGCGTGTTGTTGACGTGGTCGTCGCCGCGGATGACATGCGTGATCTGCATGTCGAGATCGTCGACCACGACGCCGAAGTTGTAGGTCGGCACGCCATCGCCGCGCAGGATGACCAGGTCGTCGAGCTCGGCATTGGGGAAGCTGATCGCGCCCTTGACGAGGTCGTGCCAGCCGATTTCGCCGTCCTGCGGCGTACGAAAGCGCACCACCGGAGGCCGGTCGCTGGGCGGCAGCAGCCCGGCGGCCTTTGCACGCTCGGGGCGCCAGCGCCCGTCGTAGCGCGGCTTCTCGCCGCGCGCGCGCTGCGCCTCGCGCAGCGTGTCGAGTTCGTCCTTCGTCGCCCAGCAGTAATAGGCATGCCCCGCCGCGATCAGCTGCTCGGCGACCTCGGTGTAGCGTTCGAGCCGTTTCATCTGGAACAGCGGCCCCTCGTCCCAGTCGATGCCGAGCCAGGCGAGGCCCTCGAGGATGGCGTCCACCGAGGCGCGCGTCGAGCGCTCGAGGTCGGTGTCTTCGATGCGCAGCACGAAGGCACCGCCGTGACGCCGGGCATAGGCCCAGGAAAACAGCGCAGTGCGCGCACCCCCGATGTGGAGGTAGCCGGTCGGACTGGGCGCAAAGCGGGTGCGGATCACGGGCGGGTGCAGGCTTGGCGCGACGCACCGCGTCGCGCTGCGTATTCTACCGGTCTACCGGTGCAGGTCTGCGGCCAGCCTCGACAGACACGGCCGTCATGGCGGCGGCGTAAAGTACGGCCTGCGGCGTGCGCACGCCGCGCGCGCCAACTGTCACCCGGGGAGGCCAGACGATGCTGCGCAAGTCCGAGCAAACGCACGCCGAGCGGCTCGAGGCGATCGTTGCGCTGGTGCGCAAGCGTGCGCCGAAGAACGAGCGCTCGGACATCGAGGTCTTCGTGCGGCGCTACTTCCGCCGCGTTGCGCCGGATGACCTCGCCGAGCATGCGGTCGAAGACCTGTTCGGCGCGGCGCTCTCGCACTGGGACTTCGCGCGCCAGCGTGCCCCGGGCCGCGAGCGCCTGCGCGTGTTCAACCCCGACATGGACGAGCACGGCTGGCAGTCGACGCACACGGTCATCGAGATCGTCACCGACGACATGCCCTTCCTCGTCGACACGGTCACGATGGCGGTCAACCGCTGCGGCCTGACGCTGCACCTGTTCGTCCACCCGATCGTGAACGTGTCACGCGACGCCGCAGGCCGGCGGCGGGCCACGGCCGAGGGCCCGGCGCTGCGCGAATCGTTCATGCACGTCGAGGTCGACCGCCAGGTCGATCCGGCGGCGCAACAGGCCCTCGCCGGGGAGGTCGCGCGCGCGCTCGCCGACGTGCGCAGCGCGGTGGCCGACTGGCGGGCGATGCGCGACAAGATCGTGGAAATCACTGCGCGACTCGAGGCGGGGCCGCCGCCGCTGCCGGCGGACGAGCTCGCCGAGGCGCGCGCCTTTCTCGACTGGCTGGCGAACGATCACTTCACCTTCCTCGGCTACCGCGATCACGATCTGGTCAAGGTCGAGGGCGAAGACGGCCTGCGGGTGGTCGCGGACTCCGGGCTCGGGCTGCTGCGCGTGCCGCCGGACGCCGACCTGTCGGCGAGCTTCGCTGCCCTGCCGCCCAAGGTGCGCGAGCGGGCCCGGGCGCGCGAGCTGCTCGTCATCACCAAATCGAACACGCGTGCGACGGTGCATCGTCCCGGTTATCTGGACTACGTCGGCATCAAGCGCTTCGACGCGAAGGGCGAGGTCTGCGGCGAGCACCGCTTCCTCGGCCTGTACACCTCGACCGCCTACATGGCGCTGCCCGACCACATCCCGCTCCTGCGGCGCAAGGTGGCGCAGGTCATCGAGCGCGCCGGGCTCGAGCCGCACAGCCATGCCGGCAAGGCACTGGCCAACATCCTCAACGTCCACCCGCGCGACGAGCTGATTCAGAGCGACGTCGAGACGCTGTACGAGACGGCGATCGGCGTGCTGCAGCTCGGCGAACGGCAGCGCCTGCGCCTGTTCGTGCGGCGCGATCCCTACGAACGCTTCGTCGCCTGTCTGGTCTACGCGCCGCGCGAGCGCTACGACACCGCGCTGCGCCGCATCTGGCAGGCGGTGCTGGAGCAGGCGTTCCAGGGTTCCAGCTCGGATTTCGACGTCTCGCTGTCGGAGTCGGTGCTCGCGCGGGTACTGATCACGGTGCGCACGACACCCGGCGCGATTCCACCGGCCGACGTCGACGCGCTCGAATCACGCCTCGCGGCTGCGATGCGGCGCTGGGACGACGATCTGGCCGACGCCCTGATCGAGGCACGCGGTGAAGCCCGGGGCGTCGAATTGCACGACCGTTTCGGTGCGGCGTTCCCCGCGGGCTATCGCGACGACTTCAGCGCACGCGCCGCGGTGCCCGACATCGCGCTGCTCGAGTCGCTGTCGGCGCAAAAGCCGCTCGCGCTGCGTCTGTACCGCCCGCCCGAATCCGCGCACGACATCCTGCGCTTCAAGCTGTTTCATTACGGCGCAGCGGTGACGCCCTCCGACTCACTGCCGATGCTCGAGCGCATGGGCCTGCGCGTGCTCGAGGAGCGCCCCTACCGCGTCGTCCCGGCCGAGGGCGCCGCACTGTGGATCCACGACTTCGTGCTGCAGGTGCTGGGCGAGACCGAGGTCGAGGTCGACGCGCTCGACGAGATCTTCGAGGATGCCTTCGCGCGGCTGTTCGACGGCACGCTGGAAAACGACGGCTTCAACCAGCTCGTGGTGCGCGCGCGGCTCGACGCCGACGAGGTCACCGTGCTGCGGGCCTATGCCCGCTACCTGCAGCAGATCAACTTCAGTCTGTCGCAAGCCTACATCGAACGCACGCTTGCCACGCATGCGCCGATCGCGCGCGCCTTGGTGGCGCTGTTTCGCGAGCGCTTCGACCCCCGCGGCCCCGCCGACGCCGACGGCGCGCGGAACGCGCGCCGCGCTGCCGAAATCGAGGCCGAGATCGACACGGTGGATCAGCTCAACGAGGACCGCGTGCTGCGACAGTACCTGGCGCTCATCCGGGCGACGCTGCGCACCAACTGGTTCCGGCGCGACACCGGCGGGCGCCGTCGCCCGTTTCTGTCGTTCAAGCTCGACTCCAGGCAGGTCCCGGGGATGCCCGAACCCAGGCCGCAGGTCGAGATCTTCGTCTACGCGCCGCGCTTCGAGGGCGTTCACCTGCGCGGCGGCAAGGTCGCGCGCGGCGGCCTGCGCTGGTCGGATCGGCACGAGGATTTCCGCACCGAGATCCTCGGCCTGGTCAAGGCACAGATGGTGAAGAATACGGTCATCGTGCCGGTCGGCTCGAAAGGCGGCTTCGTGCTGAAGATGGCGCCGCCGACGAGCGAGCGCGACCGCTACCTCGCCGAGGGCGTGGCCTGCTACCAGGACTACCTGCGCGGGCTGCTCGACATCACCGACAACCGGGTGGGCGACACGATCGTGCCGCCGCCCGACGTGCGACGCCACGACGACGACGATCCCTACCTGGTGGTCGCCGCCGACAAGGGCACGGCGAGCTTCTCCGACATCGCCAACGCCGTGTCCGCCGAGTACGGCTTCTGGCTGGGCGACGCCTTCGCCTCGGGCGGCTCGGCCGGCTACGACCACAAGAAGATGGGCATCACCGCGCGCGGCGCCTGGGAGTCGGTCAAGCGCCACTTCCGCGAGCTCGGCGTCGACACGCAGACCCAGGCGTTCAGCGTCGTCGGCATCGGCGACATGTCGGGCGACGTGTTCGGCAACGGCATGCTGCTGTCCAAATGCATCCGGCTGGTTGCCGCATTCGACCATCGCCACGTGTTCATCGATCCCGACCCGGATCCGGCGCGCAGCTGGGAAGAGCGCCAACGGCTGTTCGAGCTGCCGCGTTCGAGCTGGACGGACTATGCCGCCGAGCGGATCTCCAAGGGGGGCGGGGTCTGGCCGCGCAGCGCGAAGACGATCGCCCTGTCGGACGAGGCGCGGCGCTCACTCGGCATCGATGCCGCGCGGCTGTCGCCCAACGAGCTGATCGGCGCCATCCTGCGCGCGCCGGTCGACCTGATCTACAACGGCGGCATCGGCACCTACGTCAAGGCGAGCGACGAGTCGCACGCCGGGGTCGGCGACCGTACGAACGACGCCGTGCGGGTCGACGGCGAGAGGCTTCGCTGCAAGGTGTTCGCCGAAGGCGGCAACCTGGGGGTCACGCAACGCGGCCGGATCGAGTTCGCGCGCGGCGGCGGTCGCATCAACAGCGACGCGATCGACAATTCGGCGGGGGTCGCCACCTCGGACCACGAGGTCAACATCAAGATCCTGCTCGGCCTGGCGGTCGCCGACGGCGAGTTGACGCTGAAGCAGCGCGACAAGCTGCTCAGCGAGATGACCCCCGATGTCGCCCGGCTCGTGCTGCGCGACAACTACTTCCAGACGCAATCGCTGTCGATCACCCGGCGCATGGGCGTGCGCCTGCTCGATGCGCAGACGCGCTTCATGCGGGCACTTGAAAAAGGCGGCCGTCTCAGCCGTGCCATCGAATATCTGCCCGACGACGAGGAACTCGAGGCCCGTCGGGCGCGGGGCGAGGGTTTGACGACGCCCGAGGCCGCGGTGCTGCTCGCCTACGCCAAGCTGTGGCTCTACGACGAGCTGCTCGCCTCCACGCTGCCCGACGACCCCTGGGTCGCGACGGCGCTGGCACGCTATTTCCCGGCGCGCCTGCGGCAGGACTTCGTCGCGTACATGACGCGCCATCCGCTGCGCCGCGAGATCATCGTCTCGCACGTGCTGAACAGCATGATCAACCGCGTCGGCAGCAGCTTCGTGCACGGCTTCGTCGATGCCTCGGGTGCGCGCCCCGCCGACGTCGTGCGTGCCTACCTGCTGCAGCGCGAGATCTTCGACCTGGTGCCGCACTGGCAGGCGATCGAGGCGCTCGACAACCGCGTGGCCGACGAGGTGCAGGCCGACATGCTGATCCTGAGCGGGCGGCTCACGGTACGCGCGACCGGCTGGTTCCTGCGCTCCAGCCGCCTGGGTCAGGACATGGCCGCAACCATCGCCCACTTCGCGCAGGGGGTGCAGACGCTGCGTACGCGCCTCGGCGCGCTGCTCGACGCCGACAGCCGCGCACAGGTCGACGCACTGGCGGAGGGCTTCGCCGCGCGCGGCGTGCCGGAAACGCTGGCGCGCGCGGTCGCCTCGACCGAGGCCCTGTTCGCCGCGCTCGACGTGCTCGAAGTCGCCGACCGCGCGCGCATGCCGGAGACGCGCGTGGCCGGCGTCTACTTCGGCCTCGCCGAAGCGCTGCACCTGCCCTGGCTGCGCGGCTGCATCGGCAGACTGCCGGGCGAGGGCCACTGGCCCGCGCTCGCGCGCGCCGCGATGCGCGACGATCTCGCGAGCCTGCAGCGGGCGCTGACCGCGCAGGTCGTCGAGGCGGTGCATGCCGGAGCGACGCCGCAGGACCTGATCGCGGCCTGGCGCGAGACCCGGGCCAACGCGCTGGGCCGTGCGGAGCGCCTCATCGCCGAGCTGCGCGCCGGTCCGGCGCCCGACCAGTCGATGCTCTCGGTCGCGCTGCGCGAGCTGCGCAATCTCGCGTAGCGCCGCGCGCCGGCGGGCGCGCCGCGCCGCGCGTCCGGTTTTGCGCGCACGCGGATTTATGCAACCATTCGAGCGCGTTTTTTCGGACGCGCGCTGAAGCGCACGTCCGCGGCACGAGGCGATCCATGGGCTACTTTCTGCAGCAGCTGATCAACGGGCTGACGCTCGGCATGATCTATGGGTTGATCGCGATCGGCTACACGATGGTGTACGGCATCATCGGCATGATCAATTTCGCGCATGGCGAGATCTTCATGATCGGCGCCTTCATCTCGATCATCACCTTTCTCGCACTCGGCCTGGTCGGCGTCGGCTGGGTGCCGCTTGCGCTGCTGATCGTGCTGCTGGCGACCATGCTGCTGACTTCGGTCTACGGCTGGGCGCTCGAGCGCGTCGCCTACCGGCCCCTGCGCAGCTCGCCACGCCTCGCCGCGCTGATCACCGCAATCGGCATGTCGATCTTCCTGCAGAACTACGTCCAGCTCCTGCAGGGCGCGCGCAACAAGCCGCTGCAGCCGGTCATCACCGGTGGCATGCGGTTTCTCGAGGACGGCGAGTTCGCCGTGAATTTCAGCTTCCTGCAGATGCTGATCATCGCCCTGACCATCGCGCTCATGATCGGCTTTACCCTGCTCATCAACCGAACCGCGCTCGGCCGATCGCAGCGCGCCTGCCAGCAGGATCTCGGCATGGCCGCGCTGATCGGCATCGACGTCGACCGCACGATCTCGCTCACCTTCATCATGGGTGCGAGTCTCGCCTCGGTGGCGGGCCTCATGTTCCTGCTGAACTACGGCGTGATCGACTTCTATATCGGCTTCCTCGCCGGTGTGAAGGCGTTCACTGCGGCCGTGCTCGGCGGCATCGGTTCGGTACCGGGCGCAATGCTCGGCGGCCTGCTGATCGGACTGATCGAGGCGTTCTGGTCGGCCTATTTCTCGGTTGAGTACAAGGACGTCGCCGCCTTTGCCATCCTGGTGCTGGTGCTGATCTTCCGGCCGACCGGTCTGCTCGGCAAGCCCGACGTCGAGAAGGTGTGATGCAAGCGCCCGGCGCCCGCCCGCCCTTTGATCTGCTCGGCGCGCTGAAGGACGCCGGTCGCGTCGCCGCTGTCGTCGCGCTCCTCACCGTCGCGCTGCTCGGCGCGCGCGTGCAGGACGCATCCAGTGGACCGCCGCTCCTGTTCCGCTTCGACGACGTCATCGCGGCGGCGGCACTCGCCTTCTTCGGCCGCCTGGGCGTCGCCCTGCTGCGCGCGCGACGCGCGTTGCCGGTGCTCGTCGGGGCGATCGCCTTCGCCCTTGGGCTGACGGCGATTCTTCTGCTCGGCACCGCTGCCGGTGGCGGCGAGGGCGCCGTCCTCGCGCGCCGCATCCTGCCCTTTGCCAGCCCGGTGGTGAACTGGACGCTTGCCATCGCGGCCTGGATCATGAGCGCGCGCGCCGCCTGGCTGCTGTGGCACGCATCGGAGAGCACGCTCGACAGCGAGGCACGCGAGGCGCGCATGGACCGCCTCGGTGCGCGCATCCAGGAATGGGCGCGGCTGGTCGGACCGCTGCTGCTCGGCGTCGCCGTCGTGCTGCCCTTCCTTCCCGGGATCGACCGGCGCCTGCTCGACATCGCCGTTCTGGTCGTCACCTACATCATGCTCGGCTGGGGACTGAACATCGTCGTCGGCCTGGCGGGCCTGCTCGACCTGGGTTACGTCGCGTTCTACGCCGTCGGCGCCTACAGCTATGCGCTGCTGGCGCTGTACTTCGACCTCGGCTTCTGGACCTGCCTGCCGCTCGCCGGAATCATGTCGGCTTTCGCCGGCATCCTGCTCGGCTTCCCGGTGCTGCGCCTGCGCGGCGACTATCTCGCGATCGTCACGCTCGGCTTCGGCGAGATCATCCGCATCATCCTGCTCAACTGGTACACCTTCACCAACGGGCCGGACGGCATCTCCGGCATCCCGCGGCCCACCCTCTTCGGCCTGCCATTCACCGCCAACCCGGCGGAGGGCGAAGCCTCGTTTCACAGCTTCTTCGGGCTCGAGTACTCGCCACTCGACCGTATCGTGTTCCTTTACTACCTCATCCTCGCGCTCGCGCTGGTCACCAACCTGTTCACCTTGCGCATCCGCAAGCTGCCGGTCGGCCGCGCCTGGGAAGCCCTGCGCGAGGACGAGATCGCCTGCCGCAGCCTCGGCGTGCACCCGCGCAACACCAAGCTCACCGCCTTTTCGATCGGCGCCATGTTCGGCGGCTTCGGCGGCTCGTTTTTCGCCACCCGCCAGGGCTTCATCAGCCCCGAGAGCTTCACCTTCCTCGAGTCCGCGATCATCCTTGCCATCGTGGTGCTCGGCGGCATGGGCAGCCAGATCGGCATCGTGTTCGCTGCCATCCTGCTGATCGGATTGCCCGAAGTGTTCCGCGACCTGAACCAGTACCGCATGCTCGCCTTCGGCCTGGCCATGGTCACGATCATGGTCTGGCGCCCGCGCGGACTGCTCGCGCATCGCGAGCCGACGATTCGCATCACCGATCATCCATCGCACGGGGCCGACCCGGCGCAGGAGACGCGCGCATGAGCCGCGCGGACCGGGCCTTGCTGTCGGTCGAGCACCTGACGATGCGTTTCGGCGGGCTGGTCGCCATCGACGACGTGTCCTTCGAGGCGCCGCGGGCCAAGATCACCGCCATCATCGGACCGAACGGCGCGGGCAAGACCACGGTGTTCAACTGCCTCACGGGTTTCTACAAACCCACGGTGGGGCGCCTCGCGCTGCGCCACCCGCGGCGCGGTGAATTCCTGCTCGAGCGCATGGAGGGCCACGCCATCCCGGCCGCCGCGGGCGTGGCGCGCACCTTCCAGAACATCCGGCTGTTCCCCGGCATGTCGGTTCTCGAGAACCTGCTCATCGCCCAGCACAACGCGCTGATGCGCGCCTCGGGCTATACCGTCGGCGCCCTGCTCGGCCTCGGCGGCTACGCCGCGGCCGAGCGGCGCGCGATCGAGCGCGCCCGCTACTGGCTCGATCGCGTCGGACTCGTCGACCGCGCGGACTGGAACGCCGGCAACCTGCCCTACGGCGCCCAGCGTCGCCTCGAAATCGTGCGCGCCATGTGCATCGAGCCGGTGCTGCTCTGCCTGGACGAGCCGGCCGCGGGCCTGAACCCGCGCGAGTCTGCCGAGCTGAATGCGCTGCTGACGTTCATTCGCGACGAGCACCAGGTCACGCTGCTGCTCATCGAGCATGACATGAGCGTGGTGATGGAAATTTCAGACCATGTCGTGGTACTCGACTACGGCCGCAAGATCGCCGACGGCACGCCCGAGGCGGTGCGCAACGACCCCGCAGTGATCCGCGCCTACCTCGGCGAGCCGGAAGAGGAAGCGCGGGAATGAGCGTGCTGCGCGTCGAGGGCCTGCACGCGGGCTACGGCCACATCGAGGCGCTGCATGGCGTCGATATCGACGTCGCCGAGGGCGAGATCGTCACGCTGATCGGCGCCAACGGCGCGGGCAAATCGACGCTGCTGATGTCGATCTGCGGCAACCCGCGCGCCTCGCGCGGACGCATCGAATTCCTGGGCGAGGACATCACCCGGCTGCCGACGCACGCGATCGTGCGCCGGGGCCTCGCCCAGTCGCCCGAGGGACGCCGCATCTTCCCCTTCATGAGCGTGCTCGAGAACCTGCAGATGGGCGCATCGACCACCGATGCGCGCCATTTCGATGCGGATCTCGAGCGCGTGTTCACCCTCTACCCGATCCTGCGCGAACGGCGCCAGCAGCGCGCCGGCACGCTGTCGGGCGGCGAGCAGCAGATGCTCGCGATCGGCCGTGCGCTGATGAGCCGGCCCAAGCTGCTGCTGCTTGACGAGCCTTCGCTCGGCCTCGCGCCGCTGCTGGTGCGCCAGATCTTCAGTGTGATCCGCGAAATCAACGTGCGCGACCGGGTCACCGTGTTCCTGGTCGAGCAGAACGCCTACCATGCGCTGCGCCTCGCGCACCGCGGCTACGTGATGGCGAACGGCAAGATCGTGCTCTCCGGCTCGGGCCAGGACCTGCTGGCGAACCCGGAGATCCGCAAGGCCTACCTGGAGGGCGGTCGCTGATGGACCTGCTCTCCGGCAACGGCCTTGGCGTGTTCATCGGCGTGACGCTGTGCGTGACGGGCTTTGCCGCCTACATGACCGGGCAGGCGGTCGCCAACACCTGGAAGCCGGTCTGGCACGCGGTCATCTACGCATTGCTGCTCGGCCTGGTGGATCGCTTCCTGATCTACGCGCTGTTCGAAGGCGAGCTGCTGTCGCCGGCCGGCTACGCGATCGATAGCGCCGTGCTCGTCGCCATCGCTTTGCTCGCCTTTCGCATTGCCAAGGTGCGGCGGATGGTGCAGCAGTACCCGTGGCTGTACGCCCGCACGGGACCGTTTTCCTGGCGCGAGAAATCCCCGCCAAGAACGGACGCGCACTGAGCGCCGGCGCCGGGTTTGGCGAAGGGCTGTGATAAAGTAAATGTGCCTTTTTTGGAGGAGGCAACAATGCCGAACAAGCTGAAACTGCAATTCCTTGCGGCCGCCGCGATGGCCGGCTGCGCCAGTGCCGCCTGGGCGGATATCGTGATCGCCACCGCGGGGCCGATGACCGGCCAGTACGCATCCTTCGGCGAGCAGATGCGGCGTGGCGCCGAGCTCGCCGTCGCCGACCTCAACGCCAAGGGGGGCGTGATGGGCCAGAAGCTGGTGCTGAAGATCGGCGACGATGCCTGCGATCCGAAGCAGGCCGTCGCGGTGGCCAACAAGTTCGTCAGCGAAAAGGTCGTGTTCGTTGCCGGGCACTTCTGCTCCGGCTCCTCGATCCCGGCCTCCAAGGTCTACACCGAGGAAGGCATCCTGCAGATCTCGCCGGCCTCGACCAACCCGAAGCTGACCGAGGAAGGCGGGCCGAACGTGTTCCGCGTCTGCGGGCGTGACGACCAGCAGGGCACCGTGGCGGGCAACTATCTCGCCGACAAGTTCAAGGGCAAGAAGGTCGCCATCATTCACGACAAGACCGCCTACGGCAAAGGCCTCGCCGACGAGACCAAGAAGCAGCTCAACAAGCGCGGCGTGAAGGAAGCGATGTATGAGGCCTACACCGCGGGCGAAAAGGATTACTCGGCGCTGGTCTCGAAAATGAAGGGCGCGAACGTCGACGTGGTCTATGTCGGCGGCTATCACACCGAGGCCGGCTTGATGGTGCGCCAGGCGCGCGAACAGGGCTACGGCGTGCAGCTAGTCTCGGGCGATGCGCTGGTGACCGACGAGTACTGGAAGATCACCGGCACGGCCGGCGAAGGCACGCTCATGACCTTCAGCCCGGATCCGCGCAAGAACCCGGCGGCGGTCGGGGTGGTGAAGAAGTTCCGCGAGACGAAGTACGAGCCCGAGGGCTATACGCTGTACACCTACGGCGCGATCCAGGCCTGGGCGCAGGCGGTCGGCAAGGCCAAGTCGACGAACTGGAAGAAGGTCGCCGACACGCTGCGCAAGAGCAAGTTCGACACCGTGCTCGGCAAGATCGGCTTCAACAAGAAGGGCGACGTGACGGCGCCCGGCTACGTGTTCTACGTCTGGAAAGACGGCAAGTACGATTACGCCAAGTAGTCTGCGCCGCCCCGCACGCAAAGGCCCGGTGGCGAAGCCGCCGGGCCTTTTTCTTTGGGCCCGCGCGGGCGCGCTCAGCTGAACAGCGTCAGCACGCCGGTATAGCCGTAGAGCCGGTCGTGCGAAATCTCGCCGCCGCAGAAAAAGCCGACCAGCGGCACGTCGCCGATCACCTCTCGCACGATGCCGAGCTCGGCGCCGCGCGCGCCGAACATGTGCTCGCCACGCCCGATGCAGGAAAAATACAGCGCCCCGCGCGGCGCCGGCACATCGGCCTTCAGCGCGGCGGCGATGCGCTCCAGATCCGTGCGCGCGCTCGCCGCATCGCGCTTGCAGAAGATCAGCTCGGCGCCCGACTCGACGCTGTCGCCGATCGCGATCAGCCCGTTCTGGGGGTCGATGCCGATCAGGTTGCGCACCAGGTAATCGCCCGTGTCGGAGCCACTGACCGGCAGTCCGACCTGGATGAACTGCGCAGCGCGCCGCAGGTCGCGCGAGAGCACCTCGCCGATCGCCGCCTTCATCACCTCGAGCGCGGGTCGCCCGTCGAGCGTCGCGATCACGTTCGCCTCCCCCGCCGTGATGCGATAGCGGCCCGGTAGCGCCGCGTAGCCCTGCGTCAGCCGGGTGCGCACACCGACCGACGCCGCGAGCAGCGCGCCCGACAGGCCGCCCGAGAGCACGTCGTTCGCCACCTGCACGCTTTTCTCGCGTGCGCTCGACAGTCCGCCGACCAGATAGCCGCTCGTCACCTTGGTCGACATGTCGGCGATCAGCCCGGCGACGTCGGGGGTGTTCGGATCGGCGTGGATCACGCCGAAGTAGGCCTCCCCGCCGCGCAGCGGCCCGCTGCGGCCGGAGAACACCTGGTAGGCGTCATTCGGCAGGGCGGCCACCATGGTCGCCAGCGCGGGCTCGTCGAGGTACTCGGCGCCGGTGGCGAGAATGCCGATGCCGACCGTGCCGATCCAGTCGTGCACGCCCGTGCGCTCGCGCAGCGCCGCCACGATGCGACCGGCATCCGCCACCAGCGACTCGGTGAAATACACGAAACCCAATCCGGCGCCGATCGCGCCGAGTTGTTCGCTGCAGGCCGCGACGCAGTCGCGCCAGTTCGCGCCGCGCGCATGGGCATAACGAAACGCACTCATCGGTCCTCCGTTCGGTGCCTGCAGGTCGGCCAGTCCGTACTCTAACCGCTCGCTTGCAGGCCCTGCGTGGACATGCAACAGTGTTCCCGCACCCTCATCGCTCGGGATCGACCATGAAACGCTGGTTTTCCATTCTCTGTATCGCCCTGCTTGCCGTCGGGGGACAGGTATTCGCCGGACCGCCGAACGAGCATTTCCTCGTACGCGACACGCAGCGCGCGCCGCAGGACGTCGTCGCTGCAGTCAAGGCCTACGTCGGCAAGCAGGACTGGATCTACGTCAACGACGCCGAGCTGAAGGGCGTCATCTTCGTCAAGTTCTGCGTGCCCGCGCTGGCAAAGGACATCTTCGCCGCCGGCGACCACATCGCCGCGCTGCTGCCCTGCGGCTCGATGGCGGTCTATCCGAAGGACGGCAAGACGCAGGTCTCGATGCTGCACCCCGGCTACATGAATGCGCTTTACCCCGACCCGAACCTGGCGCGCGCCGCCGAGAAGGGGCTGCCGCTGTTCCAGGCGCTGCTCGACGCGGTCACCCGCTAGCCGCGCGCCGCGGCGGCTCAGTCCTGCCCGCCTTCCACCGGGAAGCGCTGCGCACGCCAGCGCAGCATGCCGCCGGCCAGGTTCGCCACGTCTTCGAAGCCGGCCTTGCGCAGCAGGACCGTCGCCTGCGCCGAGCGCGCGCCGGAGCGGCACACGGTCACGATCGGTCGAGCCCGGTCGAGTGCAGCGGCCTGCGCCTCGAGCGCTCCGAGCGGCACGAGCCGCGCGCTGCGCAGATGGCCCAGCGCGCCATTGAACTCGGCGGGCTCGCGCACGTCGACGACCTGCACGCGCTCCAGATTTTCCTCGAGCCAGTCGGGCTGCAGCTCCCAGATACCGGCAAAGGTGTAGGTGAGCGGCGCCCAGGCCGGCGCATGCGCCGGCGCGGCGCCATCCTCGGGCCGTCCGCAGCGCAGGTTTGCCGGCAGCGCGACATCGATCTGCTTGGGATGCGCCAGTCCGAGGTGCTGCATGTAACCGACGAAGTCGTCCTCCAGCACCCCGCCGCCGAGGCGCGGATTGTAGCGGCGCTCCTCGCCAACGCTGGACGCGGTCAGGCCACGGTAGTCGTGCGCCGGGTACAGCACGCAGTCGTCGGGCAGCGTAAAGACCTGTTCCCACACCGCACGGAACAGGCGTCGCGGGTCGCCCTGCTGGAAGTCGGTGCGCCCGCAGCCGCGGATGAGCACCGCGTCGCCGGTGAAGGCCATCGACCGGTCGTCGAGTACGTAGCTGACGCAACCGTCCGTGTGTCCAGGCGTCGCACGCACCTCGAGATTGCGTGCGCCGAAGCTCAGGCGGGCACTGTGCTCGAGCAGGCGGTCGGCGCCCTTGGCGCCGCTGGCCGCCGGGAGCGCGATGCGGCTGCCGAGCTCACGTTGCAGCAGCCAGGCACCGGTGACATGGTCGGCGTGCACGTGGGTCTCCAGCGTCCAGCTGAGCTTCAGGTCGAGCTCGTGGATCAGTGCCGCGTCGCGCCGCGCCTGCTCGAACACGGGATCGATCAGCACCGCCTCGCGCGTGGCTGCGTCCGCGAGCAGGTAGCTGTAGGTCGACGATTGCGGATCGAAGAGCTGGCGAAAGATCATGCAGGCTCGGGGGCGTTCTCGGAGGCCGCCTCGAACCTAGCACGATACACAGCGTAATACAGCACCGGAATGACGAGCAGCGTCAGCAGCGTCGACACCAGGATGCCGAAGATGAGCGCGATCGCCAGGCCGTTGAAAATCGGATCGTCGAGGATGAACAGCGCGCCGAGCATCGCCGCCGCCGCGGTGAGCGCGATCGGCTTGGCGCGCGCGGCCGCCGAAGCGATGATCGCGTCGCGGAACGCCATGCCCTCGGCGACCTTGAGATTGACGAAGTCAACCAGCAGGATCGAGTTCCGTACGATGATGCCGGCGAGCGCGATCATGCCGATCATCGAGGTCGCGGTGAAGTTGGCGCCGAGCAGCGCGTGCCCCGGCATCACCCCGATCACGGTGAGCGGAATCGGCGCCATGATGACCAGCGGCACGACGTACGAGCGGAATTCGGCGACCACCAGGAAGTAGATCAGAATCAGGCCGACGGCGTAGGCGATCCCCATGTCGCGGAAGGTCTCGAAGGTCACCTGCCACTCGCCGTCCCACTTGATCGCGTACTGGCGATAGGGATCCTCGGGCTGGCTGACAAAACGCTCGCCGAGCGTGCCGCCGTCGGCGAGCGGCTGACCGGCCAGGGCGCCGCGCGCCGCGAACATGCCGTACAGCGGGCTGTCGATCGGGCCGGCCTGGTCGCCGATGACGTACACCACCGGCAACAGATCCTTGTGGTAGATCGGCCGGTCGCGCGCGTTCTCGATCGGCGCGACGACCTCCGAGAGCGGCACCAGTGCGCCGGCCGGCGTTCGGATCGCGAGCTTGAGGAACTCGTCCAGCGCGCCGCGTGCCGTGTCGGGCAGCGTCACCTTCACCGGTACCTCGTACTTTGAACGCCCGTCGTGCAGCGGGGTGACATTGCTGCCCGCCAGCCCCATGCGGATGGTCTCGACGACGTCGCGCCGGCTGACACCGAACACGGCGGCCTTGGCCTGGTCGATGCGCACCACGATGCGCGGCGCGCTGTCCTCCACCGAGTCGTCGATGCCGACGATGTCGGGCGTGGCGGCGAGCCCCGCGCGCACCTGCTTGGCGACGCGTATCCGGCCCGCCTCGTCCGGGCCATAGACCTCGGCGACGATCGGCGACAGCACCGGCGGCCCGGGCGGCACCTCGACCACCTTGACACGCGCGTTCCAGCGCCGCGCCACCGCCTCGAGCGCCGGCCGCACGGCCTGCGCGATCTCGTGGCTCTTGCGCGCCCGGTCATCCTTGCCGACCAGATTGACCTGCAGGTCGCCCATTTCCGAATTCGCGCGCAGGTAATACTGGCGCACCAGACCGTTGAAATTGATCGGCGCCGACAGGCCCGCATAGGCCTGGTAGTCGGTGACCTCCGCCACCGTCGCGACCACCGCGCCCATCTCGTGCAGCACCGCCGCGGTGACCTCGACCGGCGTGCCGGCAGGCATGTCGACCACCACCTGGAATTCCGACTTGTTGTCGAACGGCAGCATCTTCAGCACCACCAGCTTGAGCCCGGCAAGCGAGACCGAGCCGAGGATCAGCGCGAGCACCGCGATCGCGAGCAGGCGGCGGTTACGCGTGGCATGCACCGCGGTGACGAAAGGGCCAAGCGCGCGCGTGAAGAAGCGCTCGAGCCGTCCGCTGGTCGCGTTGGGCGCGCCGGACGTGGCGTGAGGATCCGCATCCTTCAGCAGCTTCAGCGCCAGCCAGGGCGTGACGACGAACGCGATCGCGAGCGAGATCAGCATGCCCATGCTCGCGTTGATCGGGATCGGGCTCATGTAGGGGCCCATCAGCCCGCTGACGAAGGCCATCGGCAGCAGCGCCGCGATGACCGTGAAGGTGGCAATGATCGTCGGACCGCCGACCTCGTCGACCGCCAGCGGGATGACCTCGGCAAGCGGCTTGCGCTCGAGGCTCATGCGCCGGTGAATGTTCTCCACCACCACGATGGCATCGTCGACCAGAATGCCGATCGAGAAGATCAGCGCGAACAGCGAGACCCGGTTCAGCGTAAAGCCCCAGGCCCAGGAGGCGAACAGCGTCGTCGCCAGCGTCAGCAGCACGGCGACACCGACGATCAGCGCCTCGCGCCGTCCGAGTGTCGCGAAGACCAGCACCACCACCGACAGCGTCGCGAAGATGAGCTTCTGGATGAGCTTCATCGCCTTGTCGTTCGCCGTTTCGCCGTAATTGCGGGTCACATTGACATGGACGTCGCTCGGAATCACGGTGCCGCGCAGCTGCTCGACGCGCTCGATCAGCCGCGCCGCGACGTCGACTGCGTTTTCGCCCGCTTTCTTGGTGACCTGGAGGGTCACGGCGGGAAGCTCGCCGTGCGCCGGCAGCCCCTTCTTCGCCGCCGCCGGCCCGCTTCCCGTCCAGACGTAGCGTTGCGGCGGCTCGGGACCGTCGATCACGCGGGCGACCTCGCCGAGGTAGACCGGGCGCTGCTCGAACACGCCGACCACGAGCTGCCCAACCTCCTCGGCCGAGGCAAGGAAGTTGCCCGTCTCGACGACGATTTCCCGGTTGTCGCGCACCAGCCGTCCCGCCGGCAGCGAGACGCTCGCCAGCTGCAGCGCATGGCTGACGTCGAGTGCGGTAACGCCGTGTGCGTTCAGCCGGTCGGGATCGAGCAGCACGCGCACCGCACGTCCGGGCCCGCCCAGGGTTTGCACCTCGCGCGTGCCGGGCACGCGCTTCAGGTCGATCTCGGCGGCGTGCGCGACGCGCTCGAGCTCGAAGGCGCCGGTCTGCGGGTCACGACTCGACAGCGTGAGCGCGACCACCGGCACGTCGTCGATGCCTTTGGGCTTGATGATCGGCTCGAGGATGCCGAGATCGGGCGAGACCCAGTCGCGGTTCGACTGAATGGTGTTGTACAGCCGCACCAGCGCCTCGGTGCGCGGCACGCCGACCTCGAACTGCACTGTCAGCACGGCGAGCCCGGGGCGTGAAACCGAAAATACATGCTCGATGCCGCGCATCTGCGCCAGCACCTGCTCGGCGGGTGTCGCCACCAGCGCCTCGACATCCTTCGCCGAGGCGCCGGGAAACGGCACGAAGACGTTCGCCATCGTCACGTTGATCTGCGGCTCCTCCTCGCGCGGCGTGATGCCGACGGCGAACAGGCCCAAAATGAACGCGACCAGCGCGATCAGCGGCGTGAGCTGAGAGGTCTGGAAAAAGCGCGCGATGCGGCCGGAGACGCCCATGACCAAGGGTCCGTTTGGCCTAGCGCGCGCCGCCGACCGGCGTGACGGGCGTCTGCATGCCGGCCTTCATCGGTTCGAGCGCCACGCGCTCCCCGCGCCTCAGGCCGGCGAGCACCTCGACGGCGCTCTCATCGCCCGCGGCGCCGAGCCGGATCTGCCGCAGCTGTGCCTGCCCGTCCGCGCCGATCACGTACACCGCGGTCAGCTCGCTGCGATGGAACACCGCCGCGCGCGGGACGAGCAGACGCGGCGCCTTGCCGGTGACGAAATGCGCCCGGGCATACACCCCCGGGTAGATGCCGCGCACATCCTCGGGCAGATCGAGCCGCACCCGCGTGGTCTGCGTGCGCGGGTCCGCGGTCGGCACCACGGTCATGCTCTTCACGTCGAGCCATTTGCCGAGCGACGGCACCTCGATCCGCGCCCGCCCGATCGCGCGCACGGCGCCGATCTGCGTTGCCGGCACGCTCGCCACGACGCGCAGCGTCGACGGATCGAAGCCGGTCATCAGCGGCTTGCCCGGCGTCGCCATCTCGCCGACTTCGACGTGGCGTGCCGCCACCACGCCGCTGTAGGGTGCCACGACCGTGGCAAAGCTCTTTTCCGTCGCGGCCGCCGCCGCGCCCGCGAGCAGCGCGGTGACGCGCGCCTGCGCGGCGCGGTATTCGGATTCGGCGCGGTCGAGCGCCGCCTGGCTGACGAACTTCTGCGCCAGCAGCTGCTGGGTGCGCTCGTACTGCGCACGCGCATTGGCCAGCGCGGCCTGCGCCTCGCCGACCTGGGCGGCGCTTGCCGCCGCGGCCTGGCCGACCTGACGCTCGTCGATGCGTACGATCACGTCGCCCTGCTTGACCGTGTCGCCGACGTCGAAGCGGATATCGACGATGCGTCCCTGGATCTGCGCCGACACCGTGGACTGGCGCACCGCCTCGATCACCGCCTCGGCCGAGTAGGTCAGCTCGACCTCGCGCAGCTCAACCGGCGCGCTCTGCAGCTCCGCCGCGGCGACGCTCGTCGCGAGCTGCAGCGAGGCCAGGAATGCAATTGTGGCGGCGATTCTCATGCGGCGTCTCCTTAGCGATGCTGCGCGATCCAGCGCCGCAGTCCGGCCGCATCCATCGCGCCGGACACGCGGTCCGTCTCGCGGCCGTTCTTGAACAGAATCAGCGTCGGAATGCTGCGGATGCCCATGCGTGCAGCGATCTCCTGCGCGCTGTCCGTGTTCAGCTTGGCCAGACGCACGTCGGTCGCGAGCTCGGCGGCCACGCGCTCGAACGCCGGTGCCATGGCACGGCAGGGGCCGCACCACGGCGCCCAGAAATCGACCAGTACCGGCAGCTGCGTGCGCCCGACGTAGGCATCGAAGCTCTGCGCGTCGAGCGCCACCGGCGCGCCGGCGGTGAGCGGCGTGCCGCAGTTGCCGCACTTCGGCGCGTCGCCCAGCCGGTCTGCCGGCACGCGGTTCGGCGTGAGGCAGTCCGGGCAGGCGAGCTGGACCGTGTCGAGGGTCGCAGCGGGCATGGCCTCAGGCGTGCGCGACGTCGCCGCTCTTCAGGCCGAGCTTGCGCAGGAAGGTGATCATCGGGCACCAGTTGGTGAAGCCGCTCTGGAACAGGTTCAGGCCGACGAAGGCGGTGAACCACAGCGCGTGCGGGCTGAGGAAGATCGGGCTGCCCTCGACGCCCAGGGCGAGCGAAAGCAGGACGAAGGCGCCGGCGATGATGCGGAGGGTACGTTCGATGGTCATGCGAGTCTCCTTGATGGGGGTGGAATCGTAGAAGCCGCCCTACAATACCCTAGGGGGTATTGTATGTCAACCCCAACGGCCGCTTGTTATCCCATACTCTGTAGGGTATAAAGGTGCGGCTCTTGACTCAGATCAACCGGAGGCCAAGCGATGTCCGTGATCCGCGACGCGAAACACAAGCAGGACCTGGTGATGCGCCTGAAGCGCATCGAGGGGCAGCTGCGCGGCATTCAGTCGATGATTGAATCCGACGCCGAGTGCGAGCGCGTCACCCAGCAGCTCTCCGCCGCGCGCCGGGCGCTCGACAAGGCGTTTTACAACGTGCTGGCCTGCGCGTTGCAGTCCGAGGTCGCCGCCGGCCCGGCGGGCAAGGCCGCAGTCAACGACCGCGTCAAGCAGGCAGCCGCCCTTCTCGCCAAGTTCGGTTGAGGCCCATTTGCCCGACGCCCGGCGGGGCGCGTAAAATCCGCCCCTCTTCCGGGTGGTTAGCTCAGCGGTAGAGCACTGCCTTCACACGGCAGGGGCCACTGGTTCGATCCCAGTACCACCCACCAAGATCCATCCGCTATGCCCGCGGAGGCCCACCTGGCAGCCGTTGTCAGGCGGCCATGCGTCGATCGCTCGTCGCGGCCGTCACCGCGGCCTTGTCGGCGACGATCCGGGCGAAGCGCCTTGCGGCAGTGAACGACGCCCAGGCCAGGACGCGAACGAATCGTTCCTCGTCACGGCCTTCGCCCAGAACGTCAACGACCATCTTTTCCGTCACGCGGTATGGGGCCTTCGCAAGGACGACGGCGAGACGGGCGATGACTTCGTCTTCCCCGTCCAGCGTTTCGACGTCGCGGTCGATCCAGCGCCGGTCGATCGGCATCTGTTCGCCATTCCATTTGTTGAGCGAATCGACGATTGCTTTTCTGGCCCTGAGTGACACAACGTTCGCGCCTTCGCGCTCTACGGCGGCCGCATAGCGCGAGACGGCATCCGCCACCCTGGGGTTTGGCCTCGCCCATTGCATGTCGGTGGGCAGCTCGGCCTTGGGCAGAAGTCCCAAAGCGCGTCCCGGCACGAGCGACAGCCTGCGGGTCGCTTTGAGCTCGGCGCCGAACATCCGTAGCGCCCATGCCTTTACCAAGCGCAATCCGAAAGGCGCCTCCACCGGGGAATCTTCCATCACCACGTGGCTGAAGCGATTGATATCACTCATGCCCATGAGGGTACCGATGACCTCGGGCAGCTGCCCATCGGTAAATGGCGTATCGGGGATGCGTCGCTGTCCGGGTGTCGCGATCGCCCTGACCCATGCCAGGCGCCGTCGCAACGTGTCGTCCGAGGTGTCGAAATCGGTTTGCCCGAAGATGTCCTTCGCGGCTTCATGATCGCCACCGGCGTGCACGAGGCTGACGAGCATGTCCTCGCAGTAGGGGCAGTCGTTGATCTGTGACAGAACGGCGGAGATCGCATCCTTCGTCGTGCGGTCCACCTTGTCGGCAACCAGCATGGCTTCGCGTCCGCCCGTCCAGATGGCTGCCATGAGCTCCGGAACCTTTGAGCGGCTCGTCAGGGATCCGTTCTTGAAGAAGTCTTCCCGGATCATGTCGTAAACGGTCTTTGTCAGCCCTTCTGCTTCGCGCGTCGGGACGGCAGATACGTAGCGCATGGTCTGGACCGAAAGGCTGTCGAACAACCAGTATCGGATGCTTGGCGGCAACATGTCTGATCTCCTCGTCTGGTTTGAGGGTGGAGTCAATGAGGGACGATGCCCGGGCGAGGTGCGCGCGTGAAATCCACTCCCCGCTCCGGCGCCGCCGGGGGCGCGGCGTCCTGGCCCATACCGCAGAACCTTCCCGCGTGAAAGACGAGCGCCGGGCCTGCGGCGCGCGCCCAGCGCTCCACGCGCAGAATGAAGACGAGGTGATCCCCGGCTTCGGTTCGGGCGTAGGGCGTGCAGATGAAGCGCGCGACGCAGCCCTCGAGCAGCGGCACGCCCGCAGGGCCGATGCCCCGGTGAAGGCCGGCAAAGCGGTCGGCGCTGGGCGAGGCGAAGCGCCGGGCAAGTGCTTCTTGCTCGGCGGAGAGCACGTGAATCGCGACGCTGGGCGCCACGCGGAACGCCTCCAAGCTCGACGAGCGCTTCGACAGCGACCACAGCACGAGCGGCGGCTCGAGGGACACCGATGCGAACGAATTGACGGTGAGCCCGACGCTGCGGCCGTCAGGTGCTCGAGTCGTCACAATGGCGACGCCGGTGGCGAATTGCCCCAGAGCCGCGCGCAGGTCCTCGATCTCGCTGCGCGGCCGCTCGAGCGCCGGATTGGCGGCGGCGCTCATTGGCCACCGTCGATGTTGCGGCCCAGCGCGATGCGCGCGGCCAGTTCGCGCTGCAGGCCTTCCTGCAACGGGTGGTAGCGCGCGGCCTGCACATCGCGGAACAGACGCTCCAGGCCGTTGCCGCGGTAGAACGCCGATCCGCCGGCGACGAGCATGGCCTGCTCCACCGCCTCGATCGCGGCGCGCGCGGCGAGCGTGCGCGCAATGAAAACGCGGCTCGTCACCGCGGCACCCGGTTGGTTGGTTTGCGCGGCGGCGATCATCTCGCCCAGGGCAAGCCGGGCGGCGGCGAGCGCGTTTTCCATCCCGCCGATGAGGTCTAGAAGATGGTGATCGGTGCGGCGCTTTGCCGCAAAGGCGAGCGCCCGGTCACGCGCGGCCTCTGCGATGCCGACGTACACGCTGTAGATCAGCGGGATCGCGATCATGGAGATGACGTGGAACAGCGGGTGCCACTTGCCCTGGGGTCGCGTTCCGCCCACCGCAGCGTCGGGCAGGAAAAAGCCGTCGATCGTGACGTCGTGCGACCCGGTGCCGCGCATGCCCATGACGCGCCAGGTCGATTCGATCCGTACGGCGTCAGAGGTCATCGGCACGCCGAAGTGCAGCACCGTCGGTCCGGCCTCGGGATCCTCGTAGACCGCGCTGGTGAGGAGCAGGTCGCCCGCCGGCGCCCCGCTGGTGAAGATCTTGCGCGCATCGATGCGGAAGCCGCCGTCGACGCGCGTCGCGCTGCCCGAGCCCTGCAGCCAGTCCGACCCGCCGCTTGAGAGCAGGACGATGTTCTCGGCGGCGATGCGCTTCAACAGCGCCTCGACCGGCGCCTTGGCGTGGCGCCAGCGCCAGGCGTTGGTCATGACCTGGTGCGTGTGCATCGAGAAGGCGAGCGCGGTCGAGCCGCAATGGCGTGCGAGCTCGCGCACCACACTGCACATCTCGGCGTGGCTGGCGCCCGCGCCGCCCAGCTCCCCCGGAACCGCGGCCGCGAACAGGCCGCTCGTCTTCAGATCGGCGTAGTTCTCCCCGACGAACCGGTCTTCCTCGTCCACCGTGGCGGCGCGCTTTGCGAACCCGGTACCGAGCTCGCGCGCCACGCCCACCCAGTCCTTCCCGCTCTCGAGCGGGGCCTCGGTCTTCATTGCAACGACGCTCATGATCTGCCTCCTGACTCTTGAGCCGGTGATCCGCCCATGCGGCCGGCATGCGTAACCGATTCTCCTGACCGCAGCCGCCCCGGTCCCTGCCGATCCTCCAGGAGTTATGCGCGATCCTCCGGATTTGCCCTACCATCCTCCGCATGGACGCCCTCTCGGATGCGCTGCGCGTTCTGCGTCTTTCCGGCGCCGTGTTCCTCGACGCCGAGTTCACGGCGCCCTGGTGCGTGCTGTCGGAGGGCCGGCGCCCAGTCACCGAGCCGCTCCCGTCCGGGGGCAACGTCATCTTCTTCCACCTGCTCACCGAGGGGCGCTGCAGGGCGCGGCTCGCGGGCGGCGGCGAGACCGTGGAGCTCGGGCCGGGCGACATCGTGCTGATGTCGCGCGACGACAACCACCTGATGGGCAGCGAACTGGGGCTGAAGCCGGAGCGCGCCGCCACGCTGGTGCAGCAGGTGACCGCCAGCGGACTGATGCGCGTGGAACATGGCGGCGGCGGCGAGAAGACCCGTTTCGGCTGCAGCTTCCTGATCTGCGACGAGCGGCTATGCCGCCCGCTGCTCGACGCGCTGCCGCGCATCCTGCGCATCCCGCTGGGCGAGGGGCCCGGGGTGGCATGGATGCGCAACCTGATGCAGGCGGGAAACGAGGAGACCGCGGCGGCGCGGCCGGGCGGCGCGACCGTGGCGGCCAAGCTCGCCGAGCTTCTGTTTGCGGAGGGCTTGCGGCGCTACATCATGTCGCTGCCCGACGGCACGGTCGGATGGCTTGCCGGTCTGCGCGACCGCTTCGTCGGCCGGGCGCTCGCGCTGATGCATGAGCGCCCCGGGCATGCCTGGACGGTCGACGAGCTCGCCGAGCGGGTCGGCATTTCACGCTCGGCGCTGGCGCAGCGCTTCACCGATCTCATCGGACAGCCGCCGATGCAGTACCTCACGCGCTGGCGCATGACCATCGCCGCGCAACGGCTGCGCGGCGAGCCGGTGAGCATCGCGCGGCTCGCCGCCGAAGCCGGA
>Ga0209536_100000091_pt1 | contig 125871 bp, 113 predicted proteins | sample DeeMarSeWOR28_12_FD_187461 | JGI IMG/M metagenome (GOLD analysis project Ga0209536, IMG submission 187461) | Marine sediment microbial communities from White Oak River estuary, North Carolina - WOR-2-8_12 (SPAdes) (version 2) | ecosystem: Environmental > Aquatic > Marine > Intertidal zone >...
CGGCCTTTTCATCCTAATGGGTTCTTTTATCGTCGGTATTCTGGCTGCCTTTTTTTGTTTGCGGCAGACACCGGTGAATCAACGCGCTTTGGAAGGCACCAAGGGTTTGATTGTCGGTCAGGTCGAAAGATTTGATGAGCGCAAGCACGTCTTTGCCAGAAACCGGACCCTTAAACCGGGATCGGAGCCGTACCAAGCGTTTTACAAGGAAAACCCGGAACTTGAAGCGGGTGATGCGGCTAGAAGAGAAAAAGGCGGGCCCATGGGCCATCCGGGTCGGATAGACAGACCCCATGATGGCCCCAATGTGGCGGCCACCCTTGCATCGTTGTCGCTCTGCCTGTGGCTTTCATCCTTAGATAAGGTTAAACCCCAGGCCCATCCGGAGTGTAAAGGCAAAACGGTTGAAATGAGCCCTGAAGAAGCCAGCATGCGGGTTAAAGGTTTCGCCAAAAGTAGAGGTGCTGTTTTAGTGGGAATAACCGAGATCAATCCCCTTTGGGTCTTTTCACACAAAGGCGAGATTTTCCACGAAAATTGGCAAGACTGGGGTCGGCCCCTCGAAGCTAAGCATAAATATGCCATCGTATTCGCCGAGGAAATGGATTTTGAAATGATCGGCTCGGCACCCCATACACCGACGGTCATCGAAAGCATGGGCGCTTATGCCAAAGGCGCATTTATTGCCGCTCAACTGGCCAACTTCGTTGTCAATATGGGGTATTCGGCAACGACGGATCAACTGCGTTACTATGAAGAGTTGCTGGTCCCCCTGGCGGTGGATGCAGGCCTGGGAGAGACGGGTCGGCTGGGGTATTTATTGACAAAAAAATATGGTCCGCGTGTGAGGTTGAGCGCAGTTACAACCAATCTGCCGCTGGTCCCCGACAAACCGATCGATATTGGGGTTGAACATTTTTGCAAAATTTGTAAAAAATGTGCAGTCTGTTGTCCTTCAAACTCCATACCGCTGGATGACCAAAAGGAGGTCAACGGGACGCTGCGCTGGAAATTAAATGCTGAGACCTGTTTTGACTACTGGGGTAAAGTCGGCACCGACTGCAACGTCTGCATGAAGGTATGCCCCTGGAGTCACGCAAATACAATGCCCCATCAGTTGATCAAATGGATGGTGAGTCGTAACAGCATTTCAAGATATATCTTTGCGGTCATGGATGATATTTTTTACGGCAAACGCCCGAAGGCCAGGCCGGCCCCCAAATGGGCGCAGTTTAAAGCATTTCAAAAATAATATTTTACAGATGTGGTCTTATAAATCCGCGTAAAAATGAGATAAGTGTAACCCGATGATCTAATTCAACTACACCCATAAAAAAGGCTGGCTTATGGACGACCAACAAAAATATTGGAATCCTGTTCTGGAAACTCTTCCGCAGGAAAAAATTCGGCAATTGCAACTCAAAAAGTTCAAACAGATTTTTAAATGGACCTATGATCGCTCCAAATTCCACCGGCAGCTGTATGCGCGGGCCGGCATAAAACCGGACGATATCCGCTCTTTTGCGGATATCAAACAGGTCCCCAAAGTGGAAAAATCCATGATGCGGGATATTCAGCGCAAAGATCCGTTTCCCTATGGGGACGCGCTGTGTGTGCCGCTTGAAGATGTGGCCGTGTTTCGCCAGACCAGCGGGACCACCGGACAACCGGTCTATCAGCCCGATACCTGGCAGGACTGGGAGTGGTGGACCGAATGCTGGTCTTATATTCTTTGGGCACAGGGGTACCGGCCTCGAGACCGGGTGTTTATACCCTTCGGCTATAATATTTTTGTGGCTTTCTGGGCCGGGCATTATGCGGCCGAAAAGCTCGGCTGCGAAGTCGTGCCGGGCGGGGTGCTGGATACCAAGGCGCGGATTTTAAAAGTGCAGGAATTGCAGGCCACCGCCATGATGGGGACACCCACCTATATACTCGGAATGGCTGAAACGGCCAAATCAAAAATGGGTTTGGATCCCTCCAAACTGACCGTCGAAAAGATCACCTGTGCGGGTGAATGCGGCGCCAGCATCCCCAGTACCAAAAGGAGAATGGAACAGGCCTGGGGCGCAAAAGTCTATGATCACGCCGGGGCGACCGAAATCGGTGCCTGGTCCTTTGAATGCAGCGAACAACCCGGCGGCATGCATGTCAATGAACCCCTGTTTCTGGTGGAAATCGAGGATGTGGAGACCGGCGAAATCATAGAAGAACCCGGTCGCCGGGGCAAAATGATTATTACCGCGCTTGATCGCCAGGCCCAGCCCTGTGTTCGTTTCGATTCCAAAGATGTGATTGAATGGGCGGATGCGCCCTGCCCATGCGGCCGGACCACCCGATTGATCAAGGGCGGCGTCGTCGGCCGGGCCGATGATATTACCAAGGTAAAAGGCGTGCTTCTGGCGCCGTCTGCCATCGAAGAAGTCGTCCGGGATCTGGATGGCCTGGGGGACGAGTATGAGGTCATTGTGGAAAAAGACGGCGATACCGATCGGATCAAACTCAGGGTGGAGGTCCTTCCGGAAGCAGAGGATCAATGCCAGTTGATCGAGGCCGAGTTGGTCGATCAGCTCAGGCTCAAGACCAACCTGCGATATGACATCGAAATTTGCGGTTGTGAGACTTTACCAAGGTATGAGGTCAAGGCCAAGCGTTTTAAAGACTTACGCAAAAAAGAATAATAAACAATCCTGTTAATCCTTTGCAAAGAATTAAGATAAGGAGATTTGATGGGGCAGCAAATAGACATAAAAAAGATCGATGAAAAGATTCAGCTTCTGAAAAAAACAACTGAAGAACTAAATCAGCAATGTCAAGATTTTCCGGCCATTGCCCGCAATACGGTCCGCATCCTGGCCAGTGTTAAAATGCTGGAAATAAATGTTTCGGATTTGGTTGAGCTGGATGCGTGATGATGAATCGGCAGATCCCCCGGCGGGGCTGTTGAAAGAGCGGACAGAATAACTCCCCGACCACTGATACAACGATTAAAGCGCAGAGAAATAGAGGTACGTGATGCCGCCGCCGAAAAACGCCATGGAAATCTTTCAACTGCTCGATATGTCGAATTGCCGCGAATGCGGCGAAAAGACATGTCTGGCATTTGCGGGAGCCGTCTTTCAGGGTCACAGAAAACTGGCGGAGTGTCCGAAACTGGATCAAGAAACGATCGAACGTTTTTCCGAACAACCCGCAGACCAGCGCACGATCGAACAAAACCGGGATGAATATCTGAAGCAGCTCAAGAGCGAGGTCATCCACCATGATCTGGCCGCGGCAGCAAATAGGGTAGGGGCGACATTTTCCGGCAACAGGCTGACGCTCAAGGTGCTCGGCAAGGACTTCGGTGTCGATACACAGGGGAACCTTTACGCGGAGATCCACATCAACCCGTGGGTGGTCGGCCCGTTTTTAAGTTACATTCTTCATGGTAAAGGGTTGGCGGCCTCGGGAAACTGGGTTTCGTTCAGAGAGCTCAAAGACGGGCAGGAACGCTATCCGCTTTTTCAGAAACGCTGCGAAGAGCCTATGAAACGGGTGGCGGACATCTATACCAACCTTTTTGACGATCTGGTTCACATTTTCAGCGGAAAACAGGTGGAAGAGCAATTTGAATCCGACATATCCGTGGTTCTGCACCCCCTGCCCAGAGTTCCCGTCATGATATGCTACTGGATGCCGGAAGACGGCCTTGAATCCAGCCTCAATGTTTTTTTCGATGAAACCGCAGATGATAATCTTGATATCGGTTCCGTCTTTACACTGGGAGCGGGGCTGGCACAAATGTTCGCAAAGCTCGCCATAAGACACGGGTTTCCCGAGGCCGGAGCTTTGCTCAGGTGACCTCATAAACCGTAATAATGACCTCGTCCGCCCGGCGCTCGCCGGTGGCGATTGCGACAACGCCGTTTAACCAGTTGTACGCCGGTGTGCCGGTTTCAAAGATCGGCGTCGTCCGGAAGTAATATTCACTCGGATCGACATCCTGGCCTGCCGACAGGCGTTCGATTACTGCTTTGGGGCCGTGCCGTAATCCCCGATTATAAATATAGATGAGCGCACCGTCATGTGTTTCGAGTGTGTAACTGGCCTCGACTTCCGTGATGCCATCGTGCCGGATAATTTGCCAATCCGCACCTCCGGGCAGAACCCGCCCGGAAAGCCGCGGCCCCGAAAAGGCCCCGCCTTTGATGTTAATGATGCGCCTTTCTCCGTAGGGGGATTGCCCGACCATCAGCGGGGGATCAATTTCTATTTTCGAGCTATACAGAAATCGAAGGGACGGCGTTACGGAAACTCGCGGTATCTCGTCAACAGTCATTTATTTTCCTCCAGCGTTAATTGTTGATGGTTTTCACCTGAAAAAAGCCGGCGCCCCGTTTTCAGGGGTTATGATTTTTATCTGGATTGCTTATGATCGTCAGCACTTGTTTCTTAACGGTTTTGATATTTTTCTGTCAACAAAAAGTCATTAAAATGCCTTCACCCGCTGAATTTCCCATTTAAAGTTGACATGTTATATACAGTATTCTAAGTTCAGGCGGGGGATTGGGCAAAAAAAATCGAAGCAGGGAAACGGTTTCCCCTTGGCCCAATGAGGACTTGGCAAGTGTGGATTACATTAAAACACTCATCGTAAAATACAGCAAAGAATCTTTGCAGTTGTGAAAAGAAGGGTTGCCTGCATTTATCTGGTGGCAACCCTTCTTCTATCGAAAATCCTATTTCCATCGAAATCCATTTCCAAAACACGGCGGAATAAACAATTTCCAAACCGCTTAAGCATGTTAGAGGAGAACAATGGATGCTAACAGCACCCCCGTATGAAATTCGGGCAATTGAAACGGCCGAACCTGAAACCATAAAGGCGCTTCAGATTAAAAAGCTCAGGTCCCAGCTCGATTATGTGCTGAATCATTCTCCTTTTTATCAAACCAAATTCGCCGGTGTCGGATTTCATCCCGGAGATATAAAAACTCTAAAAGATCTGGCGGGGCTGCCGTTTACAACCAAAGAAGATATCCGCTCCAGCCAGGCGGACCATCCGCCTCTGGGCAATCATGCCATTGCTTCCATGGATTCCATCATTCGAATCCACTCTTCATCCGGCACTACCGGAACCCCCAGTTTTGCCGGAATAACACGCAAGGACCGGGAAATATGGACTGAAATTACGGCGCGTTCACTATATGCAAAAGGCGTTCGGCCCGATGATATTGTTATCCATGCCGTGGGGCTGACGTTTTTTGTTGGCGGTCTGCCGGTAAAAGACGCCGTAGAACATATCGGCGCCACCTTCGTACCCATCGGAACCGGGGCCTCGGACCGGGTGGTTACGACAACCCGCCTGCTGAAGGCCAATGTGCTTCATTGCACCCCGTCGTATGCCACCTACCTGGCCGATTACTGCCGCAACAAGTTGAAGTTGGAACCCCGGGCGCTTGGCTTAAAAAAGATCGTCAGCGGCGCCGAACCGGGAGCGGGCATACCGTCTGTTCGAAAACGAATTCAGGACGACTTTGATTGCGTCCTGACCGAGGGCATGGGTAACGGCGACGTTGCGCCGATTATCTTTGGAGAGTGCGCCGAACAGCAAGGGATGCACTTCTGTGCCCCGGAATTTATTCTGTGCGAACTCATTGACCCGGAGTCCGGAGAGGTGCTGCCCCTTGAAGACGGTGCTGAGGGCGAACTGGTATATACGCATCTCGAGCGGGAATGTTGCCCTTTAATACGCTTTCGTTCCCGCGACATTATTACCGTTTGGACAAACCCCTGTGCTTGCGGTAGAAGCGGGTTTCGAATCCGCTGTACCGGCCGATCGGATGACATGCTGATCATTCTGGGCGTCAATACTTTTCCGTCGGCAATCAAGGATGTGGTGACTTCTTTTCGCCCGCGCACCACCGGCGAGATCCAGATCCTTTTGGCGCAACCCGGTCCTAAAGTGGAACCGCCCCTTAACATACGGGTGGAATATGCAAAACAGGTTTCCGACCTGAATTTGCTCAAAGCGGATATTGAAATGGCATTACGTGAGAAGCTGGTTTTCAGGGCGGATGTGGAACTGGTCTCCGAGGGCAGCTTGCCCCGATTTGAAGCCAAAGCCCAGCTGATCCGAAAACTTTATGAGGAACATTAAAACACAAGCACTATCAGAAAGATGAATTATCTTGAAAAAACTTCGAAAGCTTTAGCCAGAGATTTTTTTGAAGTGTTTTCCTCTTCCTAATGGTCATCGACGTGCGCGCGCTTAAAAACCCCGCCATGGCACCACCGGGTCCGAAGACCGATCTGAAAAAGAAATTGACATCTTTTGCGGGGGTATTGGAGACGCTGATTATATTCTTCATGGTGATGGGCGGCATTTTTTTCGGAATCTTCACACCAACAGAGGCGGCCGCCGGTGCTTTTTTGACCCTGTTGATCGCCGTCATCAAGCGACAACTCACGTGGGACGGGTTTATTCAATCCATTGCCTCGACCACCCGCATCAGTTGCGTGCTGATCGCACTACTTGTCTGCAATCTGATTCTGCTCATTTTTCCGGAAATTGCGCTTTTCCTGCCCAACCTCATGCGTTAAAATCAATAAGATCAATGGCATCGTCATATTTGGCCATATAACAGGGATGCAAATTTTCGCTTGACAGCCCGAATATACGCTTATATGTAAGTTCATACTGTCTGACATTAATACGCTTCTTCGGAGACAAAATCATGGAACAGGACAATCTGTTCACGCCCATCGAAAGCAAGCGCACATTCGAAGAAATCTCCTCCAAGGTGAAGGCCTTGATTTTTGAAGGCACACTGAAGCCCGGCGACAGACTTCCTTCCGAACAGGAACTTGCCAAACAATTTGGCGTCGGCCGCCAATCGGTGCGAGAAGCGCTCAGGCTGCTCGAACTATCCGGTCTTGTCAGCATCCAGAAAGGCTATGGCGGCGGCCCCATCGTTAAAGATACGATTTCAACCCGGATCCGCAACCTTTATCTGGATGCGTTTCGCATGGAAAAAATCACGGTTGAAGAATTTACGTCGGCACGTCTGGTTATCGAAAAAGCCATACTCAACGAGGTCATTGATAAAGCGGACGAGAGCGATATTAAATGTATTCAGACAAATCTGGCCGAGGCGCAAGAATTAATCGCCAACAAAAAACTGGCAACGGATGAAAATTTCGACTTCCATGCATTATTGGCCAAGGCATCTAAAAACAGAGTGTTTATTATTCTTGAAAAATCCATCAATGCGATCCATCGAAATCTGCGCAGTCGCAGTACCGCAGATTTTAAAACCACGCGTAATGCCGTAAAGGCGCATCAAAAAATTCTGGATGCGATCATAAATAAAGATCGCGAGAAGGCCATTCAGTTGCTCGACCAGCATATTATTGATGTGATGAAATCCTATTAACGTCCCCGGCGGTTATCTGTTATTCGGTAATCGTTTAAAAGGAATGATATCGAATTTTATTTGTTTTTTTAATGCGGTCGCATTTTTCTAATTTAGAATGTCACTATAATAAGGGAGGAAACGAAAATGAAAATTGACATCTTTAATCACATTTTCCCCAAGATTTTTTATGACAGGATGATGGAGATCGCCCCGAACATTGCCGACCTCGGAAAGCGTGTCCGGGGGGTACCTGTTCTGTTCGATCTGGACGCAAGATTTAAGACCATGGATCAATTCGATGCGTATGCCCAGATCATCTGCATGCCGGGACCGCCGCTGGAAGTGATGGCAGGGCCGGATGTCACCCCTGAACTGGCCGAGGCGGCAAATGACGGAATGGCCGATTATGTGACCAAGTATCCGGATCGGTTTCCGGGCTTTATCGCCTCGATGCCCATGAATAATCCGGATGCGACGTTAGCCGAGGTCGATCGATCGATTAAAGATCTCAAGGCCGTCGGCGTGCAGATCTTTACCAATGTCAACGGCAAACCTCTGGATCTGCCGGAATTCCGGCCGTTTTTTGAAAAAATGTCCGAATATGATCTGCCTATCTGGATTCACCCGATTCGAGGTGCAGATTTCCCGGATTATCTCACCGAGGAAAAATCTAAATATGAAATCTGGTGGACGCTCGGGTGGCCCTATGAAACAAGTACAATGATGGCGCGACTGGTGTTCGGGGGCTACTTCGATGATTTTCCCAACCTCAAAATCATCACCCACCATATGGGCGGGATGATCCCCTATTTCGAAGGGCGGATCGGTCCGGGCTGGGATCAGCTGGGCGCGCGTACTTCCGATGAAGATTTAAGCCTCGTTCTCAAGAAATTGAAGAAGCATCATCTGGAATACTTCAAGATGTTCTATGCCGATACGGCTCTTTTTGGATCCGTTGCCGGAACCATATGCGGTCTTGAATTCTTCGGTGCCGATAATGTTCTGTTCGCTTCGGATAGTCCCTTTGATCCCGAGAAAGGCCCGGGGTATATCCGGGAGACGATCAAAATAATTGAAGAACTGCCGATTTCCGATGAAGATCGAAAAAAGATCTTCGAGGGTAATGCCCGCAGGCTTCTGAAACTGTAATACGCTGGCTTCAAAAAAAATAGCGGAGCCCGCCGTTCGGCAACCGTCGAGAAAAATAAGCCTGTTTCGAATGAATGCCGCGTGAGACGGATTGGAGATCGCCATGCTACTAAAAGACAAAGTTGCGATTATAACCGGAGCGGCCGGGGGGATCGGTGCGGCCTTTGCGACCGGTTATGCCAAAGAAGGCGCCAAACTGGTGATTGCCGATATCCTCGATGGAAAAAACGCCGTCGCTGATGTCGTCCGGGCGGGCGGTGACGCCATCTTTGTCAAGACCGATGTAACCGAACAGGATCAATGCGACGCCATGGTGAAAGCAGCCGTAGATCGCTTCGGCACGGTCGATATCCTCGTCAACAATGCCGCCATGTATGCCAATATTATCAAAAAACCGTTTGATGAGATAACCACCGAAGAGTGGAACCGGGTTATGGAAGTAAACGCCACCGGACCGTTTCACTGTACAAAAGCTGTTTTTGCACATATGCGGGAAAAGGGCGGCAAGATCATTAATGTGGCTTCTTCGGTTGTCTTCGAGGGCGCCGCCGGAATGCCGCATTATGTGGCCTCCAAAGGCGCGGTTATGGCGTTCACGCGCGCTATGGCCAGGGAGTTGGGCGCATACAATATAAACATCAATTCTCTGGCTCCGGGCTACACCCAATCCGAGGCCAGCAAAAAAATACAGCAACACCGCCAGGACGAAGGTCCGGACCCCGAGCAACTTATGCTGCAGAAGCGCTGTCTGAAGCGATCGGAAGCACCCACGGATTTGGTCGGAACGGCTATTTTTTTGGCGAGCGACATGAGTAACTTTCTAACCGGGCAGCTCATCCTGTGTGATGGCGGCTCATTTTTTCATTAGACATGCGCTCGGGGTTTTGAAGAAGACGAACAGAAAAGGGTATACGCTATGTTAACCGGATATGCAGGCAAGATCAGGTGGGTTGACCTTACCGATGGTGCCACCCGGATTGACGACTTGGATGAAGATATGGCCCGCAAATATATCGGAGGCAAAGCCATGGGGGCCTATTTGCTTTTGCGCCATTTGAAGCCCAAAACACCCCCCTATGATCCTGCGAATATATTGATCTTTATTACCGGACCCCTTTCAGGGACCACCTTCCCGTCCGCATCCAGATCGGCAGTGATCACCCGCTCTCCCATGACCGGAACTTTCCTGGATTCCTATTGCGGTGGATTTTTCGGGCCCCATTTGAAGCGGGCGGGTATCGATGCACTGGTGATTACGGGAAAAGCAAAAAAACCTGTTTATATCCTGGTCGATGAAGGCAAAATAAGCTTTAGGCAGGCCGATCAGCTCTGGGGGCTTTCCACCTTTGATACGGAAGCGCGTTTGCAGAAAGCGCACCGCAAAGAAAAAGGGGAACGCATCAGTGTGGCCGCCATCGGGCCGGCCGGGGAAAAAATGGTTCGATTTGCCAATATCGTCAACAACAGAAGATGCTACGGCAGAGGCGGCGCCGGTGCGGTGATGGGTTCAAAGAACCTCAAAGCCGTGGTTCTGAGAGGCAATCAGCGCGCGGGGTTGACCGATGAAGCAGCGTTTAAGGAAGTTGTAGCCCGCTGCCGCCGTAAAACCGCGGCGCATCCGCTGACCGGTAAGGAAGGTCACTTTCCAAAGGTCGGCACCATGATGACCCTGGATTTAACCAATGAGACCGGGACACTGCCGACGCGAAACTGGCAGGAAAACACAACCGAGTACGCCGAGGCGATCAATGCGGATGCCTTTGTCAATCACATTATTCGACCCAGAACCTGCTATGCCTGTCCCATCGGTTGCAGCCGGGAGTCAACCGCGACCAAAAGCGGCGTTGCCTACACGACCGAAGGCCCCGAATATGAAACCATGTACGCCTTCGGTCCGAATTGCGATATTAAAGAGCCGGAGGTGGTCATTGCCGCGGATAAACTCTGCACCGATTACGGCCTGGATACGATCTCCTGCGGCGTCGTCATTGGATTTGCCATGGAGTGTTTCGAAGCGGGATTACTTTCCAGCGTAGATACCGGTGGAAGTGATCTGTCCTTTGGAAATGGGGATGCGCTGATTGACTGCATCCATCTCATCGGCAAACGCGAAGGCCTCGGTCAAATTCTGGCTGAAGGTGTCAAAAGCGCTTCCGAGAAGATCAACGGTTCTGCTGAATTCGCCATGCACGTAAAAGGGCTCGAACTCCCCGGCTACGATCCAAGGGGAATGAAAGGTCAGGCCCTGACCTATGCGACGTCGGATCGAGGCGGATGCCATCTGCGGTCCAATACGCTGCGCACTGAAATAATCGGCAAACCGCGCGCATACGACCGCTATGTCTATGAGGAAAAAGCGGAAATGGTCAGAGAGCTGCAATTAAATTACGCGACCTATAACTGCTTGATTGCCTGTGTTTTCGGCACGTTTGCGCTTGGTCCCGAAGATTACGCCGAGGCCCTGTCAACCATCATGGATTGGCCGGTAAAGGCAGAAGAAATCCGGTTGGTCGGTGAAAGGGCCCTGAATCTCACCCGTCTTTTCAACCTCAGAGAAGGTTTTACGCGTCAGGATGATACGCTGCCGCAAAGGCTCTTTAGCCGGCCCGCCACCCGGGGCCCCAGCAAGGGGCAGGTCGTCGACAAAGCGGCTTTTGAAAAAATGCTCGACGAATATTACCAGTGTATGGGCTGGGACAAAAACGGTGTGCCCACGGAGGATAAGTTAAAAGAATTAGGGATCGAAAAGATCGCTTTTGCGAATGAGGAAATGAATCAAAATCATTGATCCGTTTCGAAATTCTTCAAATCCGGCGGGGGAAAGTTAAAACCGAATTCCCCCCATTTCTCCTTGACTCGCTTATAAACGGATTCTCTCAACAGGGTCCTTTTCGAAAAACTGCTTAAATATTTGTGTTCCTTGCAGGCGTTAATCAGGGTCTTGGCGCCATAGGGTCTTTCTTCAGGGGGGTTTCTTGTGGGGTCCAGGTAGGTAGACCATGTGTTTCGCAGAATATCGATATCATCCGGAGGATGGCATCGGGTGCACATGGCCCAAACCACCTGTTCAAGGTCTGTGGGGTCCACATCCTCATCCACCACAACGATCCATTTGGAGTTGTAGGCCCCTCCTGGGCACTGTGCCGCAAGTGCGGCAACCTGGGCTGCGTGGCCGGCATGTTTCTGTTCAATGGAGACAACAATCATACCGAATCCGCCGGCCGCAGCCGGCACGGAATAAACGCCCTCCACGCCAGGAATCCCAAGTTTGTCAAGATCATCCCAGATCCTTGCCGACCGGGCGATACCGAAAAATAAGTTTTGCTCACAGGATGGGTGATCCGCCATAAGAGCAGCCATCAGGATGGGATCATTTCGATGGTGAATGCATTGAACCTCTATGTAGGGTGTCGCTCCACCCGGCCGGCCATAGTAGCCCTGGAACTCGCCGAATGGCCCTTCCGTTTTAAACTTATCGGGATAGCTCAGTCCCTCAATCACGATCTCCGCATCTGCCGGAATCAGCAGGTCTGTGGTCTCCCCCTTGACCAAGCGGACGGGTTCGCCCTTTAATCCCCCAGCATAAGGAAATTCTGAGACGTTTTTGGGAAAGCCCATGGAACTGACGACAAAAACCGCAGGATCCACCCCATAGGCGACAGCGACCTCACAGGGCTCTCCCTTTTTCCAATATTTCTCACGGTGCAGCAGGGCGTCCTTTCCCGGAGAAACATAAAACCCCACTTCGTTTTTAGAATGAATCATTTGGCGATAGGTTCCCACGTTCAAATGCCCGCTGTCCGGGTCTCTGGTAATGACCGCATCTCCTGTCCCAATGTATCTGCCCCCGTCCCGCGGCCACATTTTCGGGGCGGGGAAAGCGAGTAGATCCACATCTTTTCCCTTCAATATATTCTCGTTTACAGGGGCCTCTTGGCTGCTGATGATTTCAGGTTCGATCGGGTTTTTATAAACATCTCTCGTTTGCTTTATCATTTCGAGAGCAGGTTGATCCAGCGGTAGCCCCACCGTTAACGCTATTCGTCTGAGGCTATTGCCCAAGATATTGCTGAGGACTCTGTATCCTTTGGGATAACCCTTAATATTTTCAAAGAGGAGGGCGGGGCTCCCTTTCTTTTTGCCTACCATATAGGTAATGGCCGTCAACTCTTCGTCCCAATCCACTTCTTCCCCTATGACTTCAAGTTCCCCAATTTCCTCAACTTTTTTCAACCACTCTCTCAAATCCCTGTAATTTCCCATTTTCGTTCCCTTCTGTCTCTTGAGAGTCCTTCTTTCAATTGGATCAATCTTTGGGATCAGAACTATTCCAAATCATCAAACGGTCCGTATCTCCTTTCTGCTTCAGCCCTTATCTCCCGATATGTCTTTAACCAGTCTTTTCCAAACTGCAATTCAAAAAAAGATTTCAGCCGAGAAAACCATTTATATGGTTTTTCATCTCCTCGCTGAGCTCTGAGTAGATCTGCTGCAAAAACAGCGATTTCGGTCATTTTTTCTTTGGGGATATACGCTTTTGCGCCCCCCGAGATCGATTTACCGAAATCATCAGGGCTGAGCGCATGCGCTGTTAACATCAGCGCCGGAACGCCCTTTTTATTCGCAATTTCCAGAAGATCGTATCCCTTAACTCCCATTATATCAAGGACGGCGATATCATATTTATTTTGATTGAGAAGTTTTTCCGCTGTTTGAAAATCCGCTGCAGTATCAATCGTACACATATCCAGTAAATCTTTCAGCGTCTCCGTTACGTCCTGCTCATCGTCCACGATCAAAAGCTTTTTCCCTTCTAATATTTTTATATTATCCATTTCTACCTCCGCTTTGTATCACTTCCAATACTATTTGTTTTATTTTGAATAACGCTCCCAAATCTAAAAAATCAAGCATCCGTTTTCCCCTATTTTAGTATGTTATCGGCATTAAATGATTGCATATATTATGTCAGCTCTTGAGCCTTAAACCCAGCATAAGTATAAGACTCATTTTTCATTGGACAATAAAAGAACTTTGCAAATATCCTTAGTGTGGAAATCAAAGGGATTGAAATTTTATTGGATATGATGATGTCATATTAGATTTTGGACAATTGCATATATCATCAAATGGTAATAAAAACCCCGGCCGAAATGGCCGGGGCTATTGATTACTTTGCAAATCCTTGCAAATGGATACATATAGGGAGCAAAATGGGAAAAGATTTTAGCAGCCGACAAAAAACCATTTACAATAGGCTCAGGCACTTAGTCAAATCAATAAAAGGGAAATTTTTCCCAGAACTCTTTTTCGTCTTCTTGCCACTTGGCGCCAAACTTTTTTTCAAAAAAGGAGCCCAGGCGGTCATACCAGCGAACCCAGGGACTTTTACCCTGTTCTATGGCCGTGAAAACATCATTTAAAAAGGAGGCGATGTTGACCATTTCTTCTTTGGGCAAGTAAGATGCCGCGCCTTTCTTGTAAGATTTGACAACATTACCCGGACTGAGGGCATGGGCGGTCAGCATGACGGCGGTAACCTCTCTTTGATTGGCGATTTCCAGGAGCTCAAAGCCCTCAACGCCCATGATATCTAAAATCGTCATATCAAAATACTGCGTTTCCAGTAACTCTTTGGCGTCATTAAAATTGGTCGCCGATACCGTCTCACACATCGGCAGCAGATCTTCCAGTGTTTCCAATACATCCGGTTCGTCATCCACCAAAAGAATCCGTTTCCCCTCGAGCAAGTCTTTGTCAGCCATGGTTTGATCTCCCCGCAATTGCGATGTTTAAGGTTAAGCCACTGCTCCTCGTATTCTAATGCCTTTTCGCTTTTTTTCAAGTTAGAAAAAGATTGACATTTTTGCCATCCTTTATGTTGACCAGCCCCTCCTCGCAGATTCTCAGATAGGGAATCGCAGCACCGGTTAATGTCAATAAGGATAAAAGCGGGTTAGGGAAGGGTACGCCTAATTCCGCCGCCGCTTTAAATATATCCTTTAGGTGCCGGGTGAGGGAATCCAGAGGAAGGTCGGATATGAGCCCGAATACCGGCAGCGCAAGTTCGGCCAGAATTTTTCCGTTTTTCGAAACCACGGCGCCACCCTGCATTTGACGAATCCGGTTGACGGCAAAGGCCATGTCGGCGTCGTCGGCGCCGGCCACGACGATATTCGAGCCGTCCCAGGCCGCGCTACAGGCAACGGCGCCGGATTTTAAGCCAAATCCTTGAATGAGCCCGGTGAATCGTTTTGCGGAATTATGGGTTCGATCAATGGCGGCTATTTTTATGATATCTTTATGGGCATCCGCAGCAAGCCTGCCGTCGGTGACCGGGAAATCCACCGTGATCTCGGAGGTCACCAGGTCGGTAACCATATTGATTACACGCACCTTTATTTCATTAACATCTGCCGGGGCCTTGATGATGAAGTCGCCGGGCTCAAGCTCGCGCGGCAGCCTGATCGTCCGGAGACTTTCTGCGGCAAAAGTGTGTTTCCGGGGAGAAGCCAGAAGTTTTCCATTCTCGGCGATGATAGACCCACCGCTGATGACCATCTGTGCATCCAGGGTATTTATGTCGGGAATAATAACGAGATCTGCATATCGACCCGGAGCGATGCCCCCCATAAGCGGGTCCAGAGAAAAATGTTCGGCAACATTTAAGGTGGCCATCTGAATGGCAGTGATCGGTTCAAACCCGCAATCAATCGCTTTTTGGACGATATGCTCCATATAGCCGTTTTCCATCAACTCCACCGGGGTAATGGAATCGCTGACCAGAATCAAGCGCCGGAAATCAATTCCCTGTTTTGTGATTTGGGCGATTTCTTCCAGATCTTTGCGGACAGCACCTTCACGAATCATGATATGTAATCCCAGCCGGAGCCTTTGCAGTACCTGATCGGCATTGATGGGCTCATGACACGATGAAATCCCGTTCGCAATATAGGCCGTTAGCTTTTTCTCACTGGCGCCGGCCGAATGTCCTTCAAGCGTTTTGCCGGCCAGAAGCGTATGCTTAAATAGCGGCTGCAGCTCATCCGGATCCTGCAGAACCGCCTGCCAGTAAGATTCTCCCAGACCGACAATGTCATCGCGCTTCAGCAATTGTTGGAGCGCATCTTCTGAAATTCCGCGGGTGTCGTTACTGATTGATATCACCGCGGGTGCCGTTGCCAGAATTTTTATCGGCTGATTTCGAAACGATTCAAGGAAGTCAACGACGCCTTTATACCCGGCAACCGGAAAGATTTCCAGCGTCTCGGAAATAACGGTAGTGGTACCGCCTTTGATGGCATATTTTAAAAATTCCTCGACCGGAATCAGACAGGCCAGGTGCGTGTGCCCGTCGATCAGACCCGGAATGACGGTTTTTCTGTTCGCATCGATAACTTCTGTTCGGGGTCCGATAGTGTCTTTCGGATCCCCGCCGACATAGGCAATCCATTTGTCCTTTATGCATACGGCGCAGTCTTCGATCAGTTCACCGGTGTAAACGTTGACGAGTTTTGCATTCACGACAGCCAGGTCTGCCTTTACCTGTCCCAGAGCAACTTGCATCAGTGTTTTCGGATCCCGGATATCGTTTAAAAAAGTGATTCCCGCTTTTGCCATTGTAATGCCGATCCTTCCTGTTATCAGATAAATTCGCGCAGCCCATTTCTTAACATCTATAGAAAAGGTTTGAAAAGGGAAAAATTATCGGATTTTAAAAACGCTCCCATCCTGCCGTGATGATTTGTAAGTAAGGGGAAATTCTGACATCGGGTGTGCAAATAGGCTTTGAAAGTGGTGTTTATCCTAAAGCGGTCAGCGTAATTTTTTGACGATAGGCCGCTTCCATTTTCATCAGGTTGTCACGGAACTTTTCCAGATGCTTTGCCATTGCCGCCTTGGCTTCATGGGCATTTCCGATGATCACCGCTGCGATAATTTCCCGATGCTCTCCCGGCATATGTAACGCTTGATGATCCGGATCAACGGCTTCAACGATTTCAAAGGTGAGTCGCATCATCGATTTAGAAATTGCCTCAAAAAAATGATTCTGGCACGATTCAGCAATGATATGATGCACTCTTTGCAGCCGGTTGATACGCGCTGAGGTTGTTGTAACCGGCAGAAATTCAGCTTCCTGTGCTTTTACCAGGCGTTTCTTATCTTCTGCGGTGGCATTCAGTGCGGCCAGGCGTGCAACTTCGGGTTCAACGTAATAGCGTACATGGGCTAATTCCGGTATGGAAACTTTGTTTGCCAGAAAAAGATCGAGGAAGGCATTGCCCACATGGTCGAAGGATAGATTCGTGACAAAAGCACCGCCGGTTGGACCTTGACGTAACACCACGAATCCTGTAATTTCAAGAGCGCGGATTGCTTCCCGGATAACGCCGCGACTGACTTGAAATTCTTCGGTTAACTCTCTTTCGGAAGGCAGCTTTTCGCCGGATTTGAAGTGTCCCAGCAAAATGGCTTCTTTGAGTTGTGCAAGCACCGCTTCGGAAATGCGGGATTGCCTGACTGATTTAAATTGACCCATTTTAAAGCCTCAATTTATCAGTTCTAAAACATGGATTCAGATTAACCTAAAATTCATCTTGACAAGTAAATTGATTAACATTTAATGTAAGACCAATCAAGCTAATTTTCAAGATATTTTAAGGCCGCATCAATAAATTTTAAAAAATGGAAGTGGATAGACAAATTAAGCTGCAAATTGACAAACTCTTGCTGAGTTTTGGCGGTGTCTTTGCCCTTGATCAGGTGAGCCTGGACGTCAGGGACAATGAAATTCTGGCTATCATTGGACCGAATGGGGCCGGCAAGACCGCCCTGCTCAATTGCATCAATGGTTTTTACAAACCCCAGGAGGGCGAGATCTACTATGACGGGCAAAGAATTACCCGCATGCGCCCGGATAAGCTGGCTAAACTCGGCATTGCCAGAACCTTCCAGAATATCGAGCTTTACAGCGGGCTCAGCACTCAAGATAACATCATGGCCGCCAGACACGTGCTGATGAAGCAGAACTTTATTGCCGGGGCACTGTATTTCGGCTGGGCACTTCAAGAAGAAATCAAGCACCGTCGGACCGTCGAGGAGATTATCGATTTTTTAGAAATGGCACCCATGCGGAAGAGAATCGTTGGCGTCCTGCCTTACGGGATGCAGAAAAGAGTCGAGCTGGGAAGAGCATTGGCACTGGAGCCGAAAGTACTGCTGCTTGACGAGCCGATGGCCGGGATGAATCTGGAGGAAAAGGAGGACATCGCCCGCTTCATCCTTGACATATTTGAAGGCCAGGGAGACACTTATCCCGACACACCCGTGCTGCGAGATGGGATTCGCAGTATTATTCTCGTCGAACATGATATGGGAGTGGTGATGGACATTGCCGACAGGATTGTGGTCCTTGATTTCGGACGCAAGATTGCCGAGGGCACACCTGAAGAAATTAAAAGCAATCCCGAGGTCATCAGTGCTTATCTGGGAAAGGAAAAGTAGGTCGAATAAGCGCATAATAAAATAGAAACTGCTTCCTAGGTAGATGAGACAAAATGCTGCAACTAAACAATATTGATGTCGTCTATATGAATGTTATCCAGGTGCTGCGGGGCGTATCGCTGACAGTCGCCGACGGCCAGATCGTTGCGCTGCTCGGTGCCAATGGTGGCGGCAAAACGACGACCTTAAAGGCGATTTCGGGGATGCTTAAAACGGAAGAGGGCGAAGTCACCGACGGAAGCATCGAGTTTGATGGTCAGCGCATCGACCGGTTGCGTCCAGAGGATATTGCCGTTTTAGGCATCAGCCAGGCAATGGAAGGGCGCAGGGTTTTAGAGCACCTCAGCGTCGAGGAGAATTTACTTGTGGGGGCGTACCGCCGCAAAGACCGACGTGAAATCAAGCGGGATATGGAAATGGTCTTTGACTATTTTCCGGCCCTAAAACGCCTCCGCCGCCGAATGAGCGGCTATCTATCCGGTGGTGAACAGCAGATGTTGGTGATCGGCCGGGCAATGATGGCGCGTCCCAAACTGATGCTTCTGGATGAACCATCACTCGGGCTCGCCCCGCTTCTGGTGCGAGAAATATATGAAATTATTCAGAAAATAAACACCGATCAAAAGATGGCCATACTTCTGGTGGAGCAAAATGTCAGAGCGGCCCTGGGCATTGCCGATTGCGGCCATGTTTTGGAAAACGGCCGGGTCGTTCTGAGCGGTACGGCAGAGAATTTAAGGGAAAATGAGGATGTGCGTGAATTCTATATGGGATTATCGGCGGTTGGTTCCCAGAAGAGTTATCGGGAAGTGAAGCATTACCGGCGCAGGAAGCGATGGCTTGGCTGATAGAAAAACATGGGGACAGATAATCGGGATGGGACAACATTATATTGATAAAGGCGATACCTGGCCCAAGGTACTCAAATATAATTCCGAAAAATATGGCGATAATCGCAGAGCCATGCGTCATAAGCATTTTGGTGTTTGGCACCCCCATACCTGGAAGGACTATTATCTTAATGTTAAACGCCTGGCACTGGGTTTACTGGCGCTGGGCTTTGAGCCTGAAAACAAGATCTTGATTATCGGAGATAATGCCCCCCAGTGGTACTATGCCCAGCTGGCCGCCCAGGCGAACCATGGCGTGTCGGTGGGATTGTTTTCAGATTTGCTGCCGGTGGAGATAAAATACATTGCCGAAAATTCCGAGGCGAGCTTTGCGGTGATTGAAGGTCAGGAGCAGGCTGATAAGTTTCTCCAAATCAAGGACGCGCTTCCCCGACTCAAAAAGGTTATTTACTGGAACTACAAGGGGCTGGCCCCATATGACGACGATATTTTAGTCGGATACAGGGATGCGCTCCAGTTAGGGGAAACATATGAAGCCGAACATCCCGGTCGCTTCGAGCAGAATGTGGAAGCCGGCCGGGCGGATGATGTTTGTGCCATTATTTACACAGCGGGAACCACCGGGGCTGCGCCCAAAGGGGCGGTCCACACATACCGGACATTGAGGGCAGGTGCCGACTATCTTTTGCAGCTCGACCCGTGGTCTGAGGAGGATAATGTTGTTCCTTATCTGCCGCCTGTCTGGATAAATGAGCAATGGCTGGGGATAGGTTGCCATCTGTTATCGGCCGGCATCCTCAACTTCGCTGAGGCGCCGGAAACCCAACAGCGGGATAGTCAGGAAACAGGGCCGAGCATTGTGTTTTACGGGGCGCGACTGTGGGAAAGTCAGGCCGCTATGGTGCAGGCACGGATTCTTGGTGCGGATGCCATCAAGCGGTTTGCCTTCCGGCTGCTCATGCCCATTGGCGAGAAGATGGCTGAATTAAAGTATCGCAAGCAAAAACCCCGCTTGTTCATAAAAATGCTTTATTTTTTTGCGGATATCATTCTCTTTAGGTCCATCAAAAATAGCCTGGGTTTGTCAAATGCCAGAATCTGTTACACGACCGGGTCGATACTCAGCCCGGATGCCTTCAGGTTCTATCATGCGCTCAATCTACCGCTCAAAAGTCTTTATGGATCAACAGAGGGCGGAGCGCTAACCGGTGCCGAAAATGATGACATCAGTTTAGAAACGGTCGGTCCCGCCCACGAGGGCACGGAGGTAAAAATAACCGATGACGGCGAACTCGTTTGCCGGCAACCGGGTGTCTTTGTCGGTTACTATAAAGATCCGGAAAAGACAGCCGCAGTATTGAAAGACGGGTGGTTTTACAGTGGAGACAGCGGGTTCATTCGAGAAGACGGACACATTGTATTCGTAGATAGACTCCAGGATCTGGTTGAGCTGGACATTGGCAATACGCTGGCACCCCAGAATGTAGAAAGCCGGCTGAGATTCAGTCCTTATATAAAGGACGCCTGGGTACTGGCCGGCCCGCAAGGCGCCTACGTTTCGGCGATCATCATCATTAACTATGATACCGTCAGCAGGTGGGCGGGACAAAAGCGGGTGGCCTATACTTCCTTTGCCGAACTTTCCCAGGCGCAGGAGGTGTATGCGCTGGTGAGACAAGATATCGAGAGAGTCAACCACACGTTACCCCCCGGCGCTAAGGTGAAAAAATATGTCAATCTGCACAAAGAATTTGATACCGATGAAGCTGAGTTAACCCGAACCCGGAAGCTGAGAAAGACATTTTTGCAAGAACGTTACCGTGAGCTGATCGATGCGGTCTATGCTGACAAGACCGAGGCACCGATAGAAACCAAGGTCGGAGACGGTGACGAACGCATGGGAACCATAAATACGACGATTCGCATTGAGTCTGTTGAAGGAGCTGACGGATGACTTTTTTTCTACAATTAGTCGTCACCGGCCTCGCCCAGGGTATGGTCTATGCACTGATCGCCATCGGCTTTGTGATCATTTTGAAATGCTCGGAGGTGTTTAACATTGCCCAGGGGCATTTTGTACTGATTGGCGGCTATCTCGGCTGGACCTTTTTGGTGCCGTTGGGCCTGCCGATATGGGCTGCTTTGCCGGCAGCAATCGCGGTGGCGATCGTCATGGGCCTGTTGATCGAGCGGCTGATGCTGCGCCCGCTGATCGGTCAACCCGTGCTGGCCGTCGTCATGATGACCATCGCCCTTTCGACGGTATTGGGGGGGCTGGCAACCCTGCTGTGGGGTGCCGAATACAAGGCTTACCATGGATTATTGCCGACCATAACCCTGAAAGTCGGTGAGATATCCATACCTTCGGAGTCTTTGATCGGACTGATCGTGTCTATCATTTGTGTGGCGTTGCTTATGTTCCTTTTCCGCTATACCAAGATCGGATTGGCGATGCGAGCCACGGCCGAGGATCTGCAGGTGGTGCAGAGTGTGGGTATCAAGGCCACAACCGTCTATGCCGCCTCTTGGATCATTGCCAGTGTCGTCGGTGTCATCGGCGGCATCCTGCTGGGGGGCGTATCCGGCGCCAATATGGATTTGGCCCTTATCGGTCTCAAAGCATTTGCGGTCGTGCTGCTGGGCGGGGTCAACTCCATCGGTGGCGCCATTGTCGCCGGCATTATCCTGGGAATGCTGGAGAATGTGGCCGCCGGGTATCTGGACCCGTTACTGCCTGGCGGCGGATTGGCCCAGGTATTTCCTTTTTTTGTGATGATCATCGTCTTGGTCTTCAGGCCGCACGGGCTCTTTGGCCTTGCACATATAGAAAGGGTTTAATCAATGGGTTTGCGCACCGGAACCTTTCATGAAAATTATTCACAGGAAATGGCGATCTTGAGCTCCAAGGGGCAGTGGGGAATAATGGCGGTGTTGCTCGTTCTTCTTTTCGCGTGCCCCCTGTTTGTAAGCGACAGGATGCTGACCATCCTGACGACCATAGGAATTGCCGTTGTCAGCGTCCACGGACTCAATATTCTTACCGGTTACTGCGGACAAATCTCCATCGGCCATTCGGGATTTATGGCGGTCGGCGCTTATACGTCGGCTATTTTGTGTGCCAAGCTCGGCTGGCCATTCTGGGCTGCGCTTCCCTGTGGCGCCCTGGCTGCGGGGATAGCCGGTTTACTCTTCGGCCTGCCATCTCTGAAAATCAAGGGCTTCTACCTGATTATGGCGACCATCGCGGCCCAATTTATTATTATCTGGATCATCATCCAGCTGCGCAGCATCACCGGTGGAACCGATGGATTGCTTGTGCCCAAACCTACGATCGGACCGATCGTGCTGAGTTCCAAAGCAAACTATTACTACCTGGTGATGATTTTTGTCGTTCTGGCGACCATCACGGCGCACAATATCGTTAGAACCAGAGCCGGCAGGGCCTTTATCGCCATCCGCGACAATGATCTGGCGGCTGAGGTCATGGGCGTCAGTCTGTGGAGCTACAAGCTGCAGGCATTTTTTATCGGCTGTATCTATGCCGGAGTGGCCGGATCGCTGCTGGTTCACTACGTTAGGTTTGCCAGCATAGAACAGTTTCCTTTTATGGATTCCGTCTGGTATCTGGGGATGTTAATCGTGGGGGGCATGGGCAGTACAGCAGGCGCTATCTTTGGCGTCGTTGCGCTCAAGCTGCTGGATGAGCTCGTCACAGTTGCCGGGCCGATTCTTGCCGCCGCCGTCGCACCGCAGGCAGCCGCCTCACTGGCCCTCATATCACACGGATTGATCATCATCATCTTCCTGATTTTTGAACCCCGCGGCCTTCATCACCGCTGGGAGATGATTAAGGTGTATTTCAAGCTCTGGCCTTTTTCACATCAAGAAACCTAGTGAAAGGAGGTGATTGAATCTGGCAGAATGCCTATTTCATAGCAATCATTAACTCACCAGCCGGAAAGGAGTGTAAAATGGCTAAAATTAAATGGATGTTACTAACCTCACTGGCTATCTTGCTGACGGCAGCATTGCTTGTGCCTGTCAGCGCTCAAGCTGAGAAAGTTCTATATGTCGGTGGCACCCAGTCGCTAACCGGCCCCTTTGCTGAGGATTCAGCAGCAGTGCTGGCGGCGATTGAGGATTATGTCGCATATGTAAATGATACCAAAAAGTTGGCGCCGTGGCGTGACGAAAAATTTCCCGCCGATATCAAACTGGAGGTCATGTGGCGGGACGATGAGCTCAAACCTCCCAAGGCACTGTCCATCTATGAGGAGCTCAAAGCCAAAGGGATGCTGGTGGGCCGTATATCGGGCTCCCCCATCGCGCTGGCACTCAAAGACAGAATGTGGGAGGACCAGATGGGCGCAACCAGTATGGCCACCGGCCCTTACTACCTTTCGCCGCCTCAAAGCTGCTTCACCTATTATCCGATTTATACCGATTCGATAGCCGCCATCGCCGATTGGTTCAAAACCAACTGGAAGGAAGCCAGAAAGCCGAAAGTTGCCTACCTGACTGCCGACAACGCCATGGGGCGGTCGATTGAGATACCTGAGATGAAAGCCTATCTCGAGAAGACCGGCTATGAGTTTGTGGGCACCCAGTATGTGCCGCTGGTGCCGACCTCACCACCCACCACCCAGCTCACATGGCTCAAGCAAAAGGGTGTTGACCTTGCCCTGGGTGTGATGATCAATCCCGGCTCGCAGCCGACGGTAAAAGAGATGGTCAGGCTGGGCATGGGGCCTCATCTGGCCTACAAGATGACCTTTGGCGTCCCCGCACCCGGTCACGCTGCTGTGTTCGCTGAGGCCATGGGTGAACTGGGTGACGGTTATGTCTGCGCGGGTAGCTTCCGCCCCATGGATGACCTTGCCACCCCCGGGATAAAGTTCTGCAGCGACCTGCAGGATAAATATCGCACTGGCAAGCGCATTACCCACATCATGTATGAGGCCGGGGTTCTGGAGGCCATGATCCAGGTGGAGGCCTTACGGTTGGCCATGCAAAAGGTGCCTTTTGAAAAGCTAACACCGGGTGATGTGCTGAAGCATGGCTTCTACCAGATCAAAAACCTTCCCACCGGTGACATCAGTAGTACACCCCTCACCTATGGTAAGGGCGATATCGAGGGTGTTGATCAGGTGCGTATTGACCAGGTGCAGAAGGGCAAGTCGGTGAAAGTAGGTATCTTCCCCTTGCGTAACATTTACACTAGAAAATAGGTACAACGCGTTATTATTCCAGGGGCTCTCTCAAGAGCCCCTGGACAGATCCGATGAATCAAAAGATTGCTTTGGCGCAACCTTTGTGCCTTTTCAGAACGCTGCAAGCGCAAGCGAACCGAGCGAAAGGGCCCGTTTCCCATGATTCTTACTAAAGAAAATGTCGCTATTCTGGACAAGTTTGACTTCGAAGTACCTCCGGTCGGCATTAAATTCCTGGCGAAACGGCCGGACATGGTTGAGCGGTTGGGCGAGAAAACGGCGCTCTGCGAAATGCTTAAGATAGCCCAGGAAGGCAATGCCTTTTTTGCCGATGCAGAAAACCACACCTGTGAGGCCGGATTGTATGTATTGGGCCAGGCCGATATCGGCGCGCCTTTTGCAAATGGAGATTTCGGCGCCGGTCTGAAAATCTTTGAAAGGCCGCATTCCGCAAGCCGACTGTACACGTATATTCCAAAGATCGACAGGGGCGTCGTTAATTATGTTGCTTTTTCCCCCCTGGATAAGCTCCCATTCGAGCCGGATTTGTTGATTCTGCTCGCCCGTACCCATCAAACGGAAGTTATACTCCGGGCGATGAGCTATCGATCGGCAAAAATGTGGGTCAGCAAGTTCTCAGCGGCGATCGGCTGTGCATGGACTTACAGCTATCCGTTTCTAACGGGAGAACTGAATTATTTCATCACCGGTCTGGGGCATGGTATGAAACGCCGGAAACTGTTTCCGGAAGGCCGGCAAATTATATCCATCCCCTGCGATTTATTGTCTTCCCTGCTGCCAGCATTGCAGGAGATGCCATGGGTCCTTCCGGCGTATAAACCGGATGGACCCGATTTTGTCAGACGACTAATGGATAAACTGGGTATTACGCCGCCCGGGTAAAGGAGATGCTTTGAATCTTTCCGGTATTATCGATCGGGGGGCCTTAAATTTCGCGGATAAGATTGCGCTGGTCCACAACAGGATGCGCTATACCTACGACCATCTCAGATCTGCCGTGGACCGGATCGCGTTTTATCTGAGGGAGCAAGGGATACGGCGCGGGGATCGCATTGCCATTCATATGCCCAATTGCCCGGAGTGGGTGGCGGCTTATTACGGCATCATTCGTTTGGGCGCAGTCACGGTTTGTGTGAGTGCCGCCTATAAACAAAAGGAAATTGAACACTTACTGAATGATTCCCGGGCTTCCCTGTTGATTACCTCTGATGAACTCCTGTCCCAGGTGCCGGAGCGGGAAACGGTTCCGACAATCAAAGATGTTGTTGTCTGGGAAAATGATCCGGTTCTCGCATCAATTTTTGAAACCCGCGCAACTGAAAAGGAACCCTTTGTTCCGGTCGATTGCCATCCCGGAGATGAATGTGTCATCCTTTTTACCGGCGGCACCACCGGCACCCCCAAAGGCGCGATGCTGACCCATCGCAACATTTTATATACGGCCCAAAACGTGTGCTATCACGAACGCGCGGTTCCCGATGATGTCGCCCTGTGTTTCATGCCGTTAAATCATGTGTTCGGCGGCAATCATATCATGAATTCGACCGTTTACGGTTGCAGCACCCTGGTGCTGCACAAAAGCTTTGATATGGACCGGGTGCTTTCCTCCATCCGGACCGATAAGATTACGCGTTTTTATTCGGTTCCGACCGTTTTTATCCGTTTACTGAACACCGAAGATAGCCCTAAGTATCTCAGGTCGCTAAATTATTGCTTTTCCGCCGCCACCAGCATGGCCTCTGAAATCGTGCGCCAATGGCAGGAAAAATTCAAACTGACCATACATGAAGCATACGGGATGACCGAAACATCGTCTTTGGTAACATTTAACCACCTTTATCGTCACAGGGTCGGATCGGTGGGTACCCCGGCAGGCGTTGTTGAAGTCAAAATTGTGGACGATGAAAATAACGAAGTATCTCCCGGCGAAACAGGCGAGATCGTCATTCGCGGCCCCAACATCATGAAAGGCTATTTCAACAGGCCGAATGAAACCAAAAAGGTATTACGCAACGGTTGGCTGCATTCCGGAGATGTCGGCCGTCTGGACGAAGACGGGTATCTGTTCATCGTCGACCGCATCAAGGATCTGATTATCAGCGGCGGATTGAACGTCTTTCCCACCGAGGTGGAGGAAGTTCTTTACACCCACGAGGCAATTGAAGAGTGCGCTGTGGTCGGTATGCCGCACAGCGAATACGGGGAGGCGGTGACGGCGTTTGTCAAAATAAAACAGGGCCGGGCGTGCTCAGAAGCAGACCTCATCGGCTTCTGCAAAGCACGTATTGCCTCTTACAAGGCACCCAAGAAAATATTGTTTGTCGACGAGCTGCCGAAATCGCCGGCCGGCAAAATTTTAAAACGTGAAATTCGCGCTTCATTCGAATAGAATCAAAAACCGAGGGACACGATTTTAAAAAGTGTTGTGGAAAATGAATACCAGAATAAAAAGATTGAGAAAAAGCCTCAAAGTTGAACGATACCCGCTTTGTATCGAAAAAAGCCGCCTTTTGACGGAATCATTCAGGCGGACCGAGGGTGAACCCATGATCCTGAGACGGGCCAAAGCCCTGGCCCATGTGCTGGACAACATTACCATATTTATCGAGGATGATGAGCTGATTGTGGGCAATGCCGCCAGCAAACCCATGGGACTCGAGTTCGACTTTTATGCCGGGCTGTGGTCGCAGGATGAGATCGACGGTTTGAAAGAAGCCGGCTATGATATTGCACCTGAAGAAGAAGCTGAAATTCTCCAGATGAATGCCTATTGGAAGGACTATAATCCGTTGAGTCGCATGGGCCGGCTGTTCGACGACCGCCTCTGGCCCTTTATGCAGTCCGGAATGATATTACCCCCCTGGAAAAATCGTGAAGAAGGCTCCGGCGGTGGGTATGCGGAAAGCGGCATGGGGCTCGGGCCGGGTTTTTATCTGATGACGGTCGATTTTGAGAGAGTGCTCAACAGAGGACTCAACGACACGCTCAAGGAGGCTGAAGCCGAATTGAATAAATCACAGCGCCTGCCGTCCGACGCGCCTGATAAGGTTCATTTCCTGCAGGCCGTGCTGATTGCCCTGCCGGCCGTTGTGCGGTTTGCCGAACGATTCGCTACTTTAGCAGAAGAAATGGCCGCCGTGTCGGTAGATCCCAATCGCAGAAAAGAGCTTGAGAAGATCGCCGTTACCTGCCGGCAGGTACCGGCCAATCCGGCCAGAACATTCTATGAAGCCGTTCAGTCCTTCTGGTTCATCTTCCTGATGATAACACCGTCTCCGACGGCGTCCATCGGCAGGTTTGATCAGTACATGTTTCCTTTTTACAAAAGGGACTCCGCTGCGGAAAGGATTACGGATACGGATGTGCTCGAGCTGCTGCAGTGTTTACGAATCAAGGATATGCAGATCAATCGAACTTCAGGAAAACTTGCCCGCCAGAAAAATGCAGGCATGGCCAAATGGCACAACATGACCATCGGTGGCGTCACCCCCGAGGGTGAAGATGCAACCAATGCATTGTCCTATCTTATTATAGAAGCGTTAAAATTGTGTCCGGTGCCGCATCACACCGTAACCCTGCGCGTTCATGACGGTACACCCGAGGAACTCATGCTGAAGGCGCTCGACGTGGTAAAGACCGGAATCGGTATGCCGGCCTTTGTGGGTGATCAATCCTATATTGGGTATCTTACCGGTGAGGGTGTCGCATTGAAGGATGCGCGCGATTACGCCATGGCCGGCTGTATCGACGCGGCGATCACCGGTAAATCGCGCATTGCCGCTTACGGGATGTTCATCGTGCCCAAAGTGTTTGAGGCAGCCATGAACAACGGCATTGAACCCCAAATAGGCGCACAGCTCGGCCTTACGACCGGGAACTTTGAAGATTTCGCATCCTTTGACGATTTCCTTAATGCCTTCAAGACGCAGCTGCGTTATTTTCTGGGTTTGCATGCCGAGAAGAACAACATCGAATTGCAGGTCAGCCGCGACTTGTTTCCGGACCCGTTGCGATCTTCGCTGATGCATGAGGGCATAAAGGCGGGCAAAGCCCTGCTGGATCGCACTTTTCCCTTTGAAAACGGGGCCGTTATGAACCCGGTCGGAATGATCAACGTGGTCGATTCATTGGCGGCGGTCAAGAAACTTGTATTTGAAGAAAAAAAGTTTTCCCAGAAAGAATTGAAAGATGCACTCAGTTCAAACTGGGAAGGGGAGCGCTATGGGAAAATGCGGAAAGCCTTTCTGGCTGCCCCAAAATACGGCAACAATGAAAACGATGTGGACGCGATCGCCATGGATCTTTTCCGCTTTTGGGCGGATATCACGGTGCAATTTGAAACCTGTCTCGGCGGGACACATAAACCCACCGGCGTATCCGTATCGGCCCAATGGCCGGGCGGCACACTAACCGGTGCTACCCCGGACGGCCGCTATGCCGGTGAGTGCCTGGCGGATGGAACGGTGTCGGCCATGCGCGGCATGGACCTGCACGGACCGACCGCAGCTCTTCATAGCGCCATGAAAATTGATCAGACAGCGTATCAGGCGGCCCTGCTGAACATGAAGTTTCATCCGTCATCATTGAAAACGACCGAAGATCTCCGCAAGCTTTCCTTTCTGATCCGAACCTATTTCAGCCGAAATGGGAAGCATATTCAATTCAACGTGGTCAACAGAAAAACGTTACGCGCAGCCCAGCAACGACCCGAAAAACACAAGGATTTACTCGTTCGGATTGCCGGTTACAGCGCACATTTCATTCATCTGGGAAAACCCATGCAGGAAGAGATCATCAAACGGACGGAGCATGAAAAACCGGTATAATGAGACTTGAAGATACCCAGGGAAAGATTTTCAATATCCAGCATTATTCGATTCATGACGGGCCCGGCATTCGAACAACGATATTTTTCATGGGTTGCCCGTTACGGTGTCTGTGGTGCCAAAACCCCGAATCGCAGGGTTTTCAGCCCGTTATATTTTTTGATGTCGAAAAGTGCACGGGATGCGGTGACTGTGTTGAAGCCTGTCCTGAGGGCGCCATCCAGGTCATCGATGGAAAATCGAAGACCGATCGAAAACTGTGCAAGGGCTATGGGCATTGCGTTGAGATCTGTCCTTATGACGCCCGCAGCCTCATGGGTCGAAACGCGACCGCCGGTGAAGTTTTCGAGGCTGTCAACGCCGATGCAATTTTCTACCAAAACTCAGGTGGCGGCGTCACCCTTTCCGGCGGCGATCCGGTTGCCCAACCCGATTTTGCCATCAGCATCTTGAAACTGTGCCGGGATGCCAATATACATACAGCCATCGAGACGTGCGGCCATTCTAAATGGGACATCCTGAAAACAATTTTGGACTATACCGATCTGGTCTTATATGATTTCAAACATATGGATTCGGCCAGGCACAAAGAATATACGGCTGTGTCCAATAAACTTGTCCTGGATAACGCAAAGAGAATACGTAAGGAGCTCAATCTTCCCATGCTCGCGCGATTGCCCATTATACCGGGATATAATGATTCGTCGGAGAACATGAACTCAGCGGCGCAATTCATTGCCGATGAGTTGGGAAACGAAGTGAATGTTCATCTTCTGCCCTATCACCGACTCGGCGAAACCAAATATGAAAGGATGGAAAAACCGGGAGGTTGCGTTCGTATCGAGCCTCCTGGCGATGAACGCATGGAGGAGCTTAAGAAAATGTTTGAATCATTTGGCCTGACGGTCAGCGTTGGAGGATGAGACGGGAAGAATTTGCCCCAAGCCGGCTTCTTTAATTGAATCAATTTGCATCCAGCATTTTTGATATTAGAAGGCTCACATTGCTAATCGGCAGAAGCGCTTCATCAATAACAAAACGAATTCATCATAGAAAGGAGAAGAGAAATGAAAAGATTCCACAATCGTCTGTTCATGGTTATTTTGGGGGCCATGATCGTGTTGGGGTTGACATTTGGCGTTGGCGGAAGAGCAGCAAAGGCCGCTGACCCCATCGAGCTTACCTTTGGCGGTCTCTGGCCACCGAGCCACCCCATGTCCCAGGCAGCCAAACTCTGGATGGAGAAGATAGAAAGGGATACCCAGGGGCGCGTGAAGATTAAACCTTTTTGGGCCGGCGCGTTGTATAAGCCGAGGCAATCTGCTCTTGAGCTTGCCAAGGGTGTGGCGGATATCGGTGATTTTTCCGGGGCTTATGCTCCCAAAGGATTTGACTTTGAAAAGTCGATGCGCATGGTGTTTTATGGCGTCAATGATAAAAAGCTTGCCCGAAAGGTATATCATGAGGTAAACGCCAAGTTTCCTCAACTCGAAAAGGAATTTACCGATTCCGGCATTAAGGTCATGGCCTATGCATCCATCCCGCCCTACCAGCTGCTGCTTGCCAAGAAACCGGTTCTCAAAGCAGAAGATTTCAAGGGCTTGACCATAAAGGCCTCCGGAGACCTTGCCAAAGTGGCCAGCGCACTCGGTGGAGAGGGTATCGTTATGCCTATGAGTGAAAGCTACACCGCATTGCAGAAAACCACCATCGATGGTGTTTTTGCGCCATACGAAACCCTGAAGTCATTCAGGTTCGCAGAGGTGGTCAAGTATGCCCTTGATTTGAATATCGCCTCTGCGCCGGCCGGGCACTGGGGATTTTGCCTCACATCCTGGAACAAACTGCCCAAAGATATCCAAAAGGTATTCGAAGACAATGTTGAGTGGTTCGGCCTGAAAGTCGAGGAGCTGGTATTTGCCAACGAAGATACAGGCATCAATCTGGCCAAGGAAAACAAGGTGGAGTTTATCAAACTTCCGCCGGCAGAATTGAATAAGGTTTACGCTGTTGTTGACAAGACAATAGTTGAACAGATGAAAGACCTCGATGGCAAAGGACTGCCGGGCACTGAGGTCTATAAGGAAATGCGCCGTTTAATTAAGGAATATGGCGGCAAATAAATGAAAGCGCCTTTCTGAGGTGCAAGGAAGAAATAGGGCACCTTAATTAAAGGGAACTCTTTCAAGTTTCAAATCGTCAAAGCTGGAGGGGGAAATATGGAGACTTTGGCCGGTTTGCTCGACCGCATCACCAAAGGAGGTTTGGTTCTCGGAGGCATTTTTCTGGTAGCAGGCATGCTGCTTCTGATGAGCAATATTCTCGGCAGATTTGTGCATATCGTCATTCCAGGGAGCTATGAGCTGTTCGAACTCATAATGGCGATTCCGGTAGCCTTTGCGCTGGTTTATGCAGCCTTGAAAAAAACCCATGTCGTCGTCCATCTCATCGTCTCCCGATTTCCCCTGAGGCTTGGCGCTGCAACCGAAATAATGACATCCCTGCTCAGTTTCGCCATATGGGCTTTGATTGCCTGGGGTGGCGCGAGTCTGGCATATGAAAACGGCTTAAAGGAGATGACAGATATATTGGAGGTTCCCGTCCTGCCTTTTCGTATCGTATGGTTATTCTGCTTATTTCTTTTTTGCCTGACGTATCTTGTGGATTTGTCCCGGGCAGCGAGGAGACTTTTTGAAAAATGAGTCCCATACTTGTTGGAATTCTCGGTTTTATTGTGCTTTTTTCATTATTGGCGTTAGGATTGCCCATCGGCGCTGGCATGGCTCTGGTTGGATTTGCGGGGATTTGGTTCCTGATCTCTGATGTCGCTGCTTTTACCAAACTTGCGGTCGTTCCATTTCAGACCGTTACGGACTACTCCCTGGCGGTGCTGCCTCTGTTTATCCTCATGGCCCAGGTGGTTTTCGTCAGCGGAATGGGCCGGGACTTGTTTAACCTTGCCTCCAAGTGGCTCGGCCATAAAAGAGGGGGTGTCGCGATGGCGGCCGTTGCCGGTTCCGGAATCTTCGCGGCCGTCTCGGCCTCCAGCATTGCCACGGCAACCACCATGGGGCTGGTTTCCATACCCGAAATGAAGCGGCTCAAATACGATCCGGCACTGGCAACAGGCGCCGTTGCGGCGGGAGGAACCATGGGGGTTCTGATCCCGCCGAGCGGCGCGCTTATTATTTATGGCATCCTTACCGAAACTTCTATCGGGAAACTATTTGCGGCCGGCATTATTCCCGGGATCCTCGAAGCCCTCTTCTATATAGGGGTAATCAGCCTCCTGTGTTGGTGGAGACCCAAACTCGGCCCACCGGCAGAGAAAGCCCTCCTTGGGGAAAAGATTAAATCCTTGCTCAGTTGTGTAGAGATAGTCGCACTCATTGTCTTCGTGCTTGCTGGCCTGATCATCGGGTGGTTTACGCCGACCGAAGCCGGAGCGGTCGGCGCCTTCGGGGCGATAATCATGTGTACGCTGAGACGCAGGCTCACATGGGATGGTTTTAAAACTGCCATAGTAGAGACGCTGAAAACGACGGGCATGATTTACGGGATATTAATCGGCGCCCTTATCTTCAACGTTTTTGTTGCCGCCTCCACGATCCCATACGTCCTTTCAGAATTCATCGGCAACATGCCTCTGCCCCCGCTGGCGATTCTTGTCATGGTTCTGGTGCTTTATTTCTTTCTGGGATGTTTTCTGGATGTGGCCGCAATGACGGTGCTGACGATACCTATCTTTTTCCCGCTGGTGGTCAGCCTGGGATTCAACCCGATATGGTTCGGCATTATTTTCGTAAGGATGGCGGAGATCGCCATGATTACCCCGCCCATAGGAATGAACACCTTTGTCATCGCCGGGGTTGTCAGGGAAATGGGTATTGAAATGGAGACGGTATTCAAAGGCATTGTTCCATTCGTTCTGGCTGATTTCCTTCATGTAACGTTGCTCATCCTTTTTCCACCCCTCTCTTTGTTTCTGGTCGAACTGATGATGTAACCGGGAATTTTTCAGCCCGGAACGCCGAAGCCCGAATCGTTCAACCGCGGAGATAATTAGAGAAGCGCCACAATCTCCCGGATGTCCTTAATCTCTTCAAGCGCAAGGATGCATTTGACTGCCTCTTTTAATTTCTTTTCCGGGATTTTTGTCCTGGCCTTATCTGCGCAGGCCATAAACTTCGCCACAATCGTCTTTTGGGAAACGGGGTTATCCGGATGTCCGTAAGCCAGATCAATCCGTTTGGCGTAAGTCTGATTGTCCTTTGTCCTGATCTCCAGAAATCCCCGCGTAGCGTCTCTCAAGCCCAACCCGGGGTCCAGCTCGTATCGTATTTTTTGCGCCAGTTGGAGGACATTTTGATCCTTTAGTCGTTCAGGTGTGAAATGCGCCAACTCCACGTTTTTATGATAGAGGGCTGTAGCCACCGTGAAAGGAATGCTGAATTTGGCATCGATAACCGTTTGCGGGGCTTTTTTAATATTCTCCGGCTCGCAAAGCATTTGGTTAAATGAACTGACGATCACCCGGACATCGACAATGTCATCCGGGTCCGGGGCATGTTCTTTCAGGATATGCAGCGCCGCTTCGACGTAGGTATGGGTTCCCCGGCAGGCCGGCCAGGGTTTAAAACTGATATGGGCGCCTTCGAATTTTGTTCCCAGGTCTTCAATCAATCGCAAGCGGTCATAATTGCCTTTAGAATAAAGGTTGAAGAGTCCGGCCTTGCCTTCGAAGGGCTGGCCGAATCCCTTAACCCCCTTTTGGGCAAGCCGCGCGGCCAGAACGCCGGCCTGGGCCGCAAAAGCATCTCGAACCGATCGAATATCGGAACGCGGACTATACCTTAATTCGGCGCTGCAGGTCGATTGACAGAGGGTTAAAGAAAATGCGTCGAGAATTCCGGTTTCATCGAGATTCAGCAATTTCCCAGTGGCCGCCGCCGCGCCGAACGATCCCAGAATAGGGGGCATATACCAGCCGTATTCGGCCGGATTCTCCTTGAGGGCCAGGCCCAGGCGGCAGACAACATCGCATCCGACCGCCATGGCGGTGATGAAGTCCTTTCCGTTCACATTGCCGATGGATTCGGCGATTGCCAGGGCCGCGGGCACTGTTGCGGCATTGGGATGGACAAGCGCAAGATCATGGGCATCTTCAAAATCAAGGGCATGCGCCATAGCGCCGTTGGCAAAGGCCGCCATGTGTGCCGGGACCCGGCCTCCAAAACCCAGTATCGTGCTCTCCTTTTTACCGCCGCTTTCCCTGGCGATCTCCACAAAGGCGCCGCATTCCGCGCATAAACCGCCGGCCGCAAGGGTGACCCCCAGCGCGTCGAGCAAACTCATTTTGGTCATCGCTACGGCTCGCTCGGGGAGATCTGCATAAACGGTGTTTGCAACGTATTCAGCGAGTATTGCGGATTCGTTCATAGGTCGATGCTGTATTCTTTTTAGTTCAGATGCTTACGGTTTCAATCGGTCTCTATAACGACCTCATCGCCTTCGCGAGCAAACCGCGTATAGATTCCCTGATCGTTTGTGATTTCGTCGATATATCGCACAACATCCTTAAACCGCGCATCGCCCGATTTCAGGATTTGCGGCTCGGCGCGAGCGGTGAGATATGCCGGAAGAAACGAAATGCGCATAATGCGCTTTTCCGAAATAACGCATTTGACAATCAGAGAGTTTCTTGTCTCCGGCGGCAGCGGGTATTCACGCTTTTCATCCCACTGTGGATTAAGTGCTTCAATTTCTCTATGGCGCTTGGTTCCGTAAAGGTCTTTCATAAAGGCGGCAGGTTGTTCGATGGCGAAATTTCCCAGGCTGTACATTATCGCTTTTCCTTTATAGACTTCTATGCCTTTTAATATATGCGGATGATGTCCCAAAATGAGGTCCGCACCGCAATCGATAGCCTTTCGAGCCGTCTCACGCTGGTAATCCGCGAGTTGAGCGGGGACGAAGTGTACGCCCCAGTGAATGGATAAAATAAGGATATCGGCCTTTGATTTGGCTTCTTCAATATCATCGGCCATGGCCTCAAGATCGTCTTTGTGGGGAAAAGTGTGGGTTCTGCAGAGCGAACCGGGCTGATCGGGCTCGACCGGTTCGTAGAACGTCCATGCGCGCATGGGCGCACATCCCGGCCGGTCTGTCTCAGCCCAATATCCAAAAGGTAAAATCGAGTTATAGGCCAAAAACGCTATTTTCGTACCACTTCTTTCCAGGATTGCCGGCCTGCGCGCCGCCGCGATATTTTTTCCGGCGCCGACGGGTTCCATTCCATTTGCCTTTATCGCATCGATGGTATCGAAAAAGGCTTCCTGGCCGAAGTCCATACAGTGGTTGCTGGCGAACGAGACCACCTGAAAACCGGCATCTCTGAGCGCACGGGCAGAGTTCGGATGGGCCCGCATGGGTAGTCTGGCCTGGGGCAGCGGCGTCCCCCGGGTCGAGAGGTTGGTTTCGAGTTGACAGAACCGGACGTCGCCCTGCCTCAGTAAACCGGATACATGCCGAAACATGGATTGCGGATCTTCCCGGTTCGGTCCGACGTCGCCGACGGCGTAGAGCACAATGTCTTTATCTTTTGCACCTGCCACTGATCTTTTTTCCTCGATCTGCTCAAATAATCGACAAGCCTTAAAGGGCTTTTGCCCGAGCCTGCATGCCTACCAGTGGTTTTGAAATCACTGCTAATCTGTTGCCACTCTGATCTCATCTCCTGCACGTATAAACTCGGTATCCAATCTTTGATCCCTGCAGAGCCATTTCATATAATTTAGAACTTCCTCGCTGCGCGGGTCGGATTGCGGAAGTGGCGTCGGCTGGCCGTTTTTAGAGATCCATAAGGGCAAAAAGGATACGCTGCGGAGTTTTTTAGCGCTTATCTGACACTTCACCAGTATCGATTTCCTTGAATCTGCCGGAAACGCATAGGTCGGATATTCAGGATCCACTTCCCAGGCGTAGTGGCCGATTCGGCAGTAATTTTGATGATCGATTTCTACGTTGGTAATGACCGGACGGTGCATGGCGGCGGCCATTGTATTGGCCATGGGGCCGGCTATCGGGAGATCCATACAGAAGTTGCAGAGGCTGAAAAAAATTGCCTTTCCCTTGTAGACTTCGATGCCCTTGAGAATATGGGCATGGGTCCCGATGATGATGTCGGCGCCGGCATCGATGGCAGCATGGCCGACCTCGTACTGATACCCGGCGATAACCGCAGGAACGAAATGAACCCCCCAGTGCATGCTGACCACCAGGACATCGACCGCCTTCCTCAGGCTTTCAACATCCTTTACCATGGCGTCCAGATCATCCGGAAATGCTTTTGTTATAATCCGCGGCGGCGTACCGGGCTGCCAATCGGCCTGCTCGTATGCGGTTGAAGCCCTGACAGGCGCCACACCGGATTTATTTTCTGCTGCCTCGAATCCTTTGGGGACAACCGAACAGTAGGCCAAAAAGCCGACTCTGGTTTGCTTGCGTTCGAAAATAACGGGCCGCCTGGCTTCAAGGATGTCGCGACCCGCGCCGATGACCTCGATTTTGTTTTTTTTCATCACATCGAGGGTGTCGATCAGGGCTTCTTCGCTGTAATCCAGGCTATGATTGGAAGCAAAAGACATGACATCAAAGCCGGCATCGGCCAGGGCATCGCCGACGCGGGGGTGCGCGATCGAACCGAGGCCCATGTGGAGCTGCTGCGTTCCTCTCAACGACAGGTTGCTCTCCAGCTGGCCGAATGTAATGTCGGCGCCTTGAAGGATCGAACGCGTTGCGTCGAACACCTCTTCTGCGTGGGCACGCTTCGGGCCGACATCACCCACCGCAACCAGCGTAACCGTGTTTTCGTCGGTCATTACCTCTTTTGCCTCGCTTGATTAAATCGAGCTGTAATCCGTCCGCTTGATAATCTCATCCTGAACGGGCTTGTTTAAATTTACGAAATAGGCGCTGTAACCGGCCACCCGCACGATGAGATCGCGATGCTTTTCGGGCTGTTTCTGGCTGTCCAACAGGGTATCTTTATCGACAACGTTGAACTGAACGTGTTTGCCTCCCTGGCTGAAATACGTGCGCATCAGAATCGAAAGCTTGCGCAGATCTTCCGGAGTCTTGAAGGTGGAGGGATCAAATTTCATATTCAGCAGGGTTGCCTGAAAGGGATCCTGATTGACTGTCATGGCGCTTCGCAGGACGGCCGTGGGCCCCTTTGTGTCTTTTCCCTGGGCCGGGGACAGGGACCCGTCGGCAAGCGTTTCGCCGGCGAACCGGCCGTCCGGGGTTGCACCCGTCATCGCGCCTCCGGGCGCATGGGCGGTAATTGAAATGCCGGTGGGCTTCGTCGTGCCGCCCCACGCGGTGGGAAATGATGCAGCCGTGTCGGCCCAGAACTGAAATAGATCGGCCGCAATCGCATCCACATAGATATCCCCGTTCCCGTACTTGGGTGCCTGCAGGCACATCTTGCGTATGCGGGAATTGAGTTCTCCTTCCCAATTCGCATCCAGGGCCGCTTTCAGCTCCTGCAACGAAATCTTTTTCTCATCGAAAACGAGTTTTTTGACTGCGGCCATCGAATCGGCCACATTGATCATGCCCACCAGATTGAGCACCGAGCCGTTTTCAAAGGGCATCACCCGATCGAGGGCATCCCGGCCCACCTTGATGGCATCATCCATCAAAGCCGAGTGCACCGCATCCGGAAACAGCCGCGCATGGGCCTGGAGCAGGATATTATGCTCCTCCGCCGCCAGACCCATGAAATGCTTCAACTGGTTTTTGAAAGCCGACATGAACGCCTCGAATGATTGAAACGCTTCGAATTTTCCGGTTTGGGGACCCAGCTGCATATCGAGACGCGGATCAAAGCCGTTGTTCATGAAAATCTCCAATACCCGCGGGACGATGAACATGCCGATGGCGGAGGTCCGCGATTTTCCGGCAAGGTTGACATCCAGGCAACCTGAAAGCGCGTAGTCCCGGGCGTCTTTCAGCGGGACGCCGTTGCTCGTCAGGTACGCGATGTAGGACTTATCGCCGATAAAAGCAGGTAATCCCATACCCAGTTTTACGACTTCGAGCGCTTTTTGCATGAGATCTTCGGGCGTCTTTTCGTGAACCCTGACGGTGATGGTATGGTGCGGTGTGCGGCATTCACGGGCTGCCTCCAGAATCAAATAGGACAGTGGGTTGGTGGCGTCTTCTCCTTCCGGTGTAACCCCGCCGATCACCCAGTTGTTCCAGCGGGCCATTCCGGCCCATTTTTCCCGCTGCAGTTTGCCGCCGCCGACAAAATTGTATTGCATGAGTTTGATTCGCAGGCATTCCAGCAATTCCAGCACTTCCGCATCGGTGACGCGCCCTTCTTGAATATCTTTTTGGTAAAAAGGGTACATGTACTGGTCGAATCGCCCTGCTGCCGATGCGCCGCCCAGCACCATCAACCAGACGAACCAGAAAGACTGCATCGCCTCCCGAAATGTTCGGGCCGGATGTCCCGGCACCCGGCGGCAGGCTTCCGCTATCTGCAAGAGCTCATTTTTGCGCCGGGCATCCTTTTCAGAGGACGCCATCTGTTCGGCCAGGTCCCCAAAGCGCCCGGCGATGCGAACGATGGCCGACAGCGATATGATCACCGCCGCCAAAAAATCTCGTTTCTTTATCTCATCGACGCTGAAGTAGCGCAGATTGCGCAACTCGGCTTTTGCATCAGAGATAATTTTGTTGAGCCCCTCGTTTAGGGCCTTGGCAAAATCCACGATGATCAGTGTGTATGCCAGACCCAATCCCCACCCCACACCGGCCGAACCCTGCCCGCGGCCCTCGGTTTTCAACTTCCAGGGCGGACAGAGGATACCGGAACGGACAAACGGCCACAGGCGCTCATCGTCGTAATAGAGTCCCTGCCGTTCATCCAGGGTTCTGCCCTGGCCTGCCCAGAAATCATCCAATGACCGCAGAAGAGTCTCGTCTTCTGCTGAAAGGGCAAGACCTCCGGCCTTCAGGCTCTCGATGTCTTCCCTGGGCCAGGTCGGTCCCATTGTACCCGCTTCCATTCCCATGGGTTTTGCCGCTATATTACCGACAATGAGTTCATCGTCTTCAATAAAGATCGTTCGATTATCCAGAAAATGCGCAGTCGCCTTAGCCCGTCTGAGGATCTGCGGCTCACCTTCGGTCGTCTTCAACGCGTCGACAACCAGTCGGGCCTTCTCTACACAGATAGGAAATTGCTTAACGTCTAATTTGGACATCAATCTTTTGATTCGGGCATTCATGATAGTGTTCCTTGCAGCTATATCCCGCTGCCGGGAGTATTTGCGGTTAAGGCTCTTCGGAATAGAGCAGTTTGGCCGAAATCCGTGCGGCCGTCTTTTTAAGCTCTGAAACGATATCGGCCGCAAGCAATTTCGGCAGTTCTTCGGTATTTGTAAACAGGGATAGTGCCGCTACCGGTCTCTTTTCATAATCGAAGATCGGAACCGCAATAATATTGGAATCCGGATTGCGTTCACCTTTTGAAATCGCAAAACCGTCATCTCTTGCTTTCCGGATTTGTTCCTTGAGAGCATCCGGATCAACGATGGTATTTTCGGTGTAGCGTTCAAAGGGCCCCTTCAGAATATGATCAACCGCGTCCGGCGCCATAAACGCCAAAATAGCCCTCGCACCGGCGGAAACGTGAACATCGACGCGGTCTCCCGGTCTGAGCAGGTAGACCCGCCGTAACCTCAGCGCTTCGGCCCGATACGCCATCGTCGTGCCGCTCCTTACCCATACTTCCAACGCAACTGTTTCTCCGATTTCATTTCGCAGGTCGTCGAGATGGGGTTGGGCGATGCCGACCAGCTGTTCACTCAGAGACTGTTTTATGGCCGTACTTATTTTCGCTGCGGATGTACCGAGCCGGAATTTTCTGCTTTTGGCATCATGCTGTAAAAACCCGTAGCTGGTCAACACATTCAACAGGCGGCTTACGGTCGATTTATGGAGTCCGAGTCGTGCACTGATTTCCGAGGTGCCCATGTCATTGTTGTGTGGAGCGAAAGCCAGCAGGATCTGCAGTGCTTTTTGGACCGAATGATAATTATCGGGTTTTCCGGAAGCGGGCATAATAGTTTAGAAATATGCAACTTATTTGTGGAATATGCAACTATATTTCCTATTTTGATAACACTGGTGGAAATCTTTGTCAATTTTTTTTATCAAAAAAAGGCGTAAAATAGAGATCGGGCCACGCTAACTATTTGACATTATATGGCATCCATCATATTATCAGGGCTTAAAATCAGCCTTGATTTTAGTATTTATTTAATATTATCAATCACTTATAATGGAATGTCGCGTCTTTCCGCAATGCAGTAAAACGGAGAAAGATCAAAGTGTTTTTTGGATGGTATATCGTCGGCGCCAGTTTCCTGATTACGTTGTATGTCAGCGGTTCAATAAATCTGGGATTTACCGCCGTTTTTGAACCGATCGCCAATGAATTGGGCTGGAGTTATACTCAGATTTCATTTGCAGCCTCCCTGAGGGGTCTGGAAACCGGACTTCTCGCACCGCTTGCCGGAATGTTTTTAGACCGCTGGGGCCCGCGCCCGTTGGTCGTATTAGGGGCTCTGCTTAACGGTTTCGGCCTTATGCTTTTGAGTCGGGTCAACTCTCTGGCAATGTTTTATACCGCCTTTATTTTTATCGCCGCCGGGGTAAGCACCGCTACAGCGGCTTTGATGATGGCGGTCGTGGCGAATTGGTTCCAAAAAAAGGCGGGTTTGGCCATGGGGATCGCTGCCAGCGGCGTTGCGTTCGGCGGTTTACTCATTCCTCTTATTACCTTGCTTGTCGATAGCTTCGGGTGGCGGCAGGCAATGGTCCTAATAGGGTTTGGAATGTGGGCGATACTTCTGCCCCTGGCGTTTATCCTGCGGCACAAACCCGAGCAATACGGCTACCGGCCGGATGACGTGAAAAGCAGCCCCGTTATCGATGATGATGCAATTCCGAATATAAGCGGAGGAATGAAAATCACGAAAAAAGCGGTATTGCGCAGCCGGGCCTTTTGGATTATTGCCGTCGCCTTTCTCTGTCACGTCATGCCGGTGAGTGCCGTGATGACCCATATTATGCCTTATTTCAGCACTATCGGCATCGAACGGACCTTGGCAAGTCTCATCGCCAGCGCATTACCGATCCTGACGATATTCGGCCGAATCGGCTTTGGCTGGCTCGGCGATTACATCGATAAAAGAGCCGTATTGGTCCTTTCCCTGGCACTGACGTCTTTGGGCGTTTTTCTTTTTGGCTTTGCAGCAGCGGATCGATCCTGGTTGCTCGTGGCATTTATCATCGTGTTCGGAATCGGTTGGGGAGGCGCTGTCCCTATGATTGCGGGATTGATGAAGGCCTATTTCGGAATGGAAAGGCTGGGCACGATTGTGGGATTGGTCGGCAGTGTCATGATGGTCGGAAATATGGCCGGCGCACCTATGGCGGGCTGGGTATTTGATAAATGGGGGCGCTATCAGCCCGCATGGTTTCTCTTATCCGGTGTTGTGGGATTATCCGCAATCGTTTTCTTTGCCTTTCTTAATAACAGATCCACACTGGAAGAAATGCAGCGAGATGAAAGGTCTTGATCTTGCCGAGGCGTATTATCACACCCACGGTGCGCCTATGATCGCGCGTCGATTCGGCTCCGTTGCGCCTCGCGTCGCGGCTGGGTTCGTGGGGCCGGGCTCCGAATGTTTTGGTTTTGATGACGACATCTCCAGGGATCACGACTGGGGACCGGGATTTTGTATCTGGCTGACAGCCGATGATTTTGAGGCCGTAGGCGCAGATCTGCAGCAAGCGTACGAAAGTCTTCCGGACACTTTCGAGGGATTCGGCCCTCGCATAGCGAGCTCCGGAGAGGAGGCACGCACGGGTGTCAGCAAGATCAGCGCCTTTTACAGGACGTATACCGGTCTGGACCGCATGCCTGAAAGCCCTGGCGAATGGCTGTCCATTCCCGAGTCGTCTCTGGCGACGTGTACTAACGGTAAAATATTTGCAGACCCGCTGGGTGAATTTTCCCGCTGGCGAAAAGCATTGCTGGATTTTTATCCCGAGGATGTGCGCTTGAAAAAGATGGCATCGCGCTGCATGACCGCCGCTCAGGCCGGTCAATATAATTTCGAACGTTCCCTCAAACGAAGGGAATACTTCGCAGCACACTACGCGGAAACAAAATTTTGTGCAGATGTCATATCCCTGGTTTTTCTTTTAAACAAAAGGTACACTCCCTTTTATAAGTGGATGCATCGTGGGATGCGGCAGCTTCCGATTCTGGGCGAGAGGATGCATTCTATGATTTCCACGCTTGTGGAACAAACCGAGCTTAATGCCAAGTCGGCTGTCATCGAAGACATCTGTGCATGCCTTATTGAGCGGTTTAGGCGTGAAGGGCTTTCCGATTCGGATAGTGATTTTTTGCTTGACCATGCGCACAGCATTCACGAGCGAATTTCTGACCGGCACCTGCGCAAGCGGTTCTCAGTAATCGATTGAATGCGCCCGATGGTCATTTTTTTAAGCGGCGTGGCGGAAACGTTTCGCTACTACAAGATCGGCCGGGGGCTGCCGTAATTCAACCGGAGCAAACCATGACTGTAAAAAATGAGCTCATTGACCGGATTATCGAAATAGAGCTGGATATGTTCCTTTCGGTTCCGGCAGATGGCGTTTACAGTTGCCAGCTGAATCCGGAGGGGTTCCGTCTTCACCGGCGGGCCCAGTTCAGTGTATGGTCTGGAGACACCCTGCAAAGCTATCATGACGATCTTGAACAGGCCGGAAAAGACGGGTTAAACCTGATGACGGTCAAATACGCGCGTATGGAAGGTCTTATTGCCGGTGTAAATTTCAACCCGCAGATCGAGAAGATCATGGCCATACAGATCCAGTGGCAGCAGGACATGATTGAAAGATATCCCCATCTTATGGCGGGTGCCCGTCACCTGACGGGATCGGATGATTCAGCCGACAATACATCCTTTGAAACCTATCTTAGAGGCGAACTCGAGACATATTCGGACAACACCCTTAAACTGCTGCACGAAGATATGCTGGGATATTTGCAGATGGGCGTGAACGGGTCGGAGAGAATTTACGAATATCTGGTGAAAGAAATGGGGTACAATTCCATTCAAGAGGCCGATCAGGCTCAAAAGTAATCTCCCACGTTCATTCCTGCGGGCAATAATGTGGCATGAGGCGCCGGGTGCATAAATTCGAGCTTTGCGAGGCAACTACCACCAGAATATCTTTTGATATCATAAATAACTAAAGCACATCCCCATTTTTTCATTTATCATGATCTGTCGTTTTCCGGCCTGAGTCGTCCTCCTGGGGCCATGAATCGTCGTTCTCCGGCTTTAGCTGGCAGAGATATTTGCACCTTTTGCCTGACGCTTCTTGCTGTGAACCGTGCGCCGCACCCTGATCAAACGTAAATATTTCACAGACCCCGATTCTTTAATTTAAGAGGTTGAAAAAAAAGAAACTTATAAACTTAGGAACGTCCCTCAAATACTCAAATACCTTAAATACGCATTTATCGAAGGCGGGTGGGTTGGGCGCTTCGTGGCTTTAATGGGGCTGCCTATTTTTTATCGATCCTCAAGAATTTTACACCAAACCCCTCCTGACCGGACCACACGACGCTGCCTTTAATCATAGCCCTTCGTTCACTTTTTAATGGAATCGCCAATGCAAGGACCTGGCCGGCATTGAGAGTTTCGTCGGATTTAATAAAAACTCCGGTGGAACTAATATTCCTGGTCATGCCCTCGAAGAGGCCTTTGCGCGTAGCGAAAAGTATGGATACGGAATAGGAGTGCCTTGGGCGTTTTCTTAAATCTTTCCTTTCTTTTAAATAATCAATTTGTGAAATCTCTTCATCACTGGCAATAATGTATCGAACACCATAACCATATTTAAAAAAACCAGTCTCTAGTTTCTTGCGCCAGATTATTTTTGCCCGGTAACACTCATAAGCGCTGAAGGAGGGGGAGGTATAAGGCGAATTTTCTATCCCAATGAAAATTTCTGCGCCCGGGTGTAAAAGTTCGTTCGTCTCATAGCACAGGCCGGTCCTGCTATAGTTAATCATCCTTGCCCCGAGGGCGATACCAGACGCCAAATCTTCGACCTTAACGGGTGATTTGTATTTGGTGCGGGGATCGTTTCTTTGTTCAGAATTTTGAACCATTTTGTGATGACATTTATGTGTACGTTCAAAATTAAAAAAGCCTCCAGAGAGCATGTGTAGAGTGCCCTTAAAGGCTTTAGCCGTGAAATTTAAAACGTCGAGATACGAGGAATGGATTCATGGTCCTCTCCATTCACTGATTGATTTAAGATGATCGTATGAAGAAGGTTTCTACAAGTTTGTAGAATAGGATAGATATCATGCAAAAAAAAGGGTTTGTCAATAATTATTTTTAATTTCAATATGTTATGTAATTATTTGCCAACTAGGGGAAAATAATTGCCACCTCACTCAAAAGAATGAAAGGTGGCAATTTTTTTCTGTCAGGTGGAAGAAAATTACATAGTTGCATGTGTAATAAGAGAACCGCTCATTTGATCGGAATGAAAGTGTAAAGTCCGCGATTGGCTTTTTCTTCCCTGTAAGAATCGATAAAAAGACCCTACACCATATATAGTATAAATTCGTTGACAAAATTCCATATATTGTTGTATATATTACTAACTTGGACAATCGTAATCGTTTTTTTCACGGATAAAATTAATTAAAGCAGCGAAAGAGGCCCTTTGAGTTACATCCACTGCCCGAAAAGCAAAGCGCAAAATAAAAAGCACATCAAAATCTGCAAGCAATGCCAGCACCGTAAATCTTGTTTGGAATTCCTGAGTTATCGGCAACCGGAACTACCATTAAAAAGATAAGGGAGTAATTATGACAGATCAAATGATTGCGGGAACAGACGAGATGCTTTACAATAATCTCAGGGAAGAACCATGCATTCTTTGCGGGGATCCGTATCTCTACGTTTTGGGCAGTTATATACCGGATGAACCGAAACGTTCTATTAAACGCGGTGAAAAGGCACCTGTTCTTTACTATACATTGTGCGAGAAATGCTTTAATAAAGGCCGCATACCCACTGCCCGAATAGAAGCCGCCTATAAAACGAAATTCGGTCAAATAGCTGCCTGAGACCCTATCTTACAATATTGCTCACCCATCACCATCGCCATGTTTCATGGTTCGCAGCTTACGTGACAGATGCCTGTCGGCAATTCAATGGCATAAGGGAAATATTTCCTTTTAAAGCGCACGGCTACATTTACCAGGCTAATTAATACCGGAACTTCCACCAGCGGGCCGATGACCGCTGCAAATGCCTGCCCCGAATCGATTCCGAACACCGCCACCGCCACCGCTATCGCGAGTTCAAAATTGTTTGAAGCCGCGGTAAAACTCAAAGTGGTGGACTGCTCGTAAGTCGCCCCGACCTTCATCGATAAATAGAAGGAGACAAAAAACATGAGCACAAAATAGATACAAAGCGGGATGGCAACCCATATCACATCCAACGGCAGCTGGACGATATATTCTCCTTTTAAAGAAAACATCACCAGGATCGTGAAGAGCAAGGCGATCAAGGTAATCGGGCTTATTTTCGGAATAAATTTTTGCTCATACCACTCAATACCCTTTGTTTTCAGTCCGGTGATCCGGGTGATGATCCCGCCGATAAACGGAATCCCCAGATAAATGAAGACGCTTTCTGCAATCTGGCCGATTGAGATATCGACCACCGCTCCCTTAAGACCGATCCATTGGGGGACCACCGTGATGAAGATATAGGCATAAAATGAGAAAAACAGGACCTGGAAAATCGAATTAAAGGCCACCAGGCCGGCACAATATTCGCGGTCCCCGGCTGCCAGATCATTCCAAACAATGACCATGGCGATGCAGCGCGCCAGACCGATGAGAATCAATCCCACCATATATTCATGCCGGCCGGACAAGAAGGTGATCGCCAGCAAAAACATTAATATCGGCCCGATGAGCCAGTTTTGAACCAGCGAGAGCACCAAAACTTTCAGGTTTCGAAACACGTGGCCCAACTGTTCGTATTTGACCTTTGCCAGCGGGGGGTACATCATCAGAATTAAGCCGATGGCGATCGGAATGTTCGTCGTTCCGACCTGAAATGTGTTGATTATACTTCGGATTTCAGGATAAACATAGCCGCCGGCGACGCCGACAAACATGGCCAGAAATATCCAGAGCGTTAAAAAGCGATCGAGGAATGAAAGTTGTTTCACAGATGCATCTGCCATGAGTGATCTCCGTTATAAAATTTTGTTAACCGTAGAATGGAATTATACGATCCGCTTTCCGATGAACATAGCCTGACTGAATTATCTAACATGCTGATTGAATTTGCTATTCAATCAACCATGCGGCTATCTCTTCTTTTGACGGAATTTTACCGACACATTTGACATTACCGTCGATCACAACCGCAGGCGTGCCGAAAACGCCGTACCCGGCGATTTCCATCGCGTCGGTTACTTTCGCGATATCGGCCTCAATGCCGGATTCTGCGACGGCTTCTTTTACATGCGCTGCGGTCTGTTGACAACGGGCACAGCCCGGCCCTAATATTTTGATCTCCATTTTTTATTCCTTTCTGGAATCAGGTCAGTTTTGATTTGCATTTATTGATGCTTTCCGGCAGCATCGCTTAATAATTCCTTGAGTTGTGTTTTTTTGGGCATCACGCCGATTGCCTTGACCTCGCCGTTGATGACCAGAGCAGGTGTGCCCGTCACATCGTAATTTTCGATTTCGGCCGGATCGGTCACATGCTCGATATCGGCGGCAAGATTCATTTCGGTCATCACCGTCATCAGATCCTGTTCCAGGTCATCACAACAGGGACAACCGCTGCCCAGGACCTTGATTTCCAGCCCTTCTATTTTGTTCTGTTCATTAGGCTGCCCGACAGATTTTTTTAATTCCCGTAAAAAAGCCTGTTCGTAATCGCTTTGGCTATTTTCAGGGATGTAATTAAATTCAGACAATCGCAAAACCAGCTCAGCGCCTACTTCATTATCTGATTTAGCCGCAAACTCCCGGGAAACTTCCGCAAGAACATGCTTCAATCCAATAATGCCCATGCGATGACGTCCAACTTTAATCTGCGTTATTTCGTCTTTCGTCATGATAACCGGTCCTTTTATTTACTTTTTACTGAAGGTTTGTGCGTTCTCAATATTTAGCCGATAAGTTGACCGTAAATTAATCCTGCCAGGGTTGACAATAAAATGATCAGGCAACAGAATGTGGCCGTCTTTTTGATTCCCATCACGCCGCCAATAACGAGCATGTTGGGCAGCGAAAGCGCCGGGCCGGCCAGCAGAAGGGCCAGGGCAGGGCCCTTTCCCATACCGGCGCCGATAAGTCCCTGCAGGATGGGCACCTCGGTAAGGGTGGCGAAATACATTAACGCACCGCTAATTGAAGCGAAGAGATTGGCTCCTATTGAATTGCCACCCAGCCAGGACGCGATGTAATGTCCCGGAATCAGCGCAGGATGGCCCGGGCGACCCAGCATAAAGCCGGCAATTAAAACGCCGGCCCCTAACAAAGGGAATATCTGTTTCATATATCCCCAGGAAGAGTCCACCCACTGGATGCGTTCTTCGCGGGTAAACCAGTTTTTGAGCATTGCTGCGAGGACGATTAAAAGTCCCATCGTAACATACCATTTGGCGGCAAAAACGACGGCCCATAGGCCCGCGGCGTCCTGGGCCGGTCTGGCAAAAGCTGCAAATATGAGAATTAAAACCATTGTCAACATAAAAAAGGCATCCTGAGACAAAGTCCGCGGCTTGTTTTCATGGTCAGGGAGATAAATTTGTTTTTGGGCCCGGGCCATGTCCTCTTTACGGAAGATGACCGCCATCAACAAACCGGTGATGATTGCAAATACGATGGCCCCGATGGCTCTGGCCAGGCCTAACTGCCAGCCCAATATTTTGGCGGTAAGTGCGATGGCCAGTACGTTAATTGCCGGACCGGAATAGAGAAAGGCCGTTGCCGGGCCAATGCCGGCCCCGCGTGCATAAATGCCGGCAAATAAAGGCAGAACGGTGCATGAGCATACCGCCAGGATGGTTCCCGAGACGCTGGCAACCGAATACGCCAGAATTTTTTGCGCTTGAGCGCCGAAATATTTAAGAACGGATGCCTGTGAAACAAACACCGCAATGGCGCCCGCAATGAAAAAAGCGGGTATGAGACAGGTAAGTACATGTTCACGGGCATATTCCTGAACCATCATAAAAGCTTCTGCACCCGATCTGCGAATGATAGGATGACTCCAGGGAATGAAGTAGCTGGCTGAAAAAAGAAACCCGATCCAGATCAGCTTGGTTCGCTCGGTCATGAAATACCTCAAAATAGTTCAGGTGAAAAATCGTCTAAATAATTATATTCCTATATAATTATACATCATCCAAAAAAAATTAGGGTTTACAAAGCTCTTCACGATTTAAAGAAGGAACGATTCCGACCAGATCGGATATTTCAGGGTCATCTTCCAGCCAATGTTTGAGGTTGCCCAGAAGACTTGCTGCATAGGGGCTGGCCTTACCGTCAGCCAGATAATAATTTACCCACAGACCTTCTTTTTTATAGTCTACTAATCCCGCTTCTTCCAACAGTTTAAGATGCTTTGAAACGCTTGGCTGCGAGATCTTTATCGCTCCCTGCAATTCGCATACACACATTGTTTTCTGCTGCAGTAATTTCAGTATTTTGACGCGGTTCGGATCAGACAATGCCTTCATGACTTTAATGAAATCTTTCATGGTTCCTCCATATATTCCAATAATGGAATATATCAGGCCGTCAGGGGGGTGTCAACAGGAATATTTATCTGTGGTATTGAGGTAAGGGGATACAAAAAAGCGGCGTAATGCGCTTATTTTAGATCGTGCAAATTAATGGGATATTGAGTCGGTGTCTAATTTTAAACGCCTGGGTCATCTATTGATTTCGTCGAAAATAATCAATTTATTTCAGCGAAAGCTGAATTCAACCAATAACGAATAACCCATAGCCAATAACAGTTTGGCCGATTTTCGGCCGAACTCACCCAGTTTCTTTGCGGCGCTGTTCCTCGCTGCGGATTTCGCGTCGGAGCAGTTTGCCGACTTTGGACTTGGGCAGCATGTCTCTGAACTCAATATACTGGGGCACCTTGTAAGATACGAGGCTCTCACGACACCACTTGATCAACTCGTAACCGGTGATGCCTTTAATGTCCTCTCTCAGCACCACATAGGCCTTGATGCGTTCACCCACCTTTTCATCCGGAACGCCGACAACACAGGAGCCGATCACGGCCGGATGTTCCTGGAGCACCGATTCGATTTCAGAGGCCGATATCCGATAGCCCTTGTGTTTGATGGTATCTACGGTGCGGTCCACAAAATACAGGTTGCCGTCTGCATCCATGGACATGATATCGGCGGTGCGGTACCAGGTGGTGCCCTCTATGTCGATGAAGGATTCGTCGGTTTCTTCGGGTTTGTTCAAATAATAGGTCACCATATGGTCGGAGGAAACCAGCAACTCTCCGGGTTCTCCGGATTTTACCGGTTCAAGGGTTGCCGGGTCCACGATTTTTATTTTTTTGGTTGCCATGATACGTCCCACACTTTTTGGTGGGTTCTCCGCATCAACCGGGCACATGGAAACGCCGCCGCAGGTTTCGGTCGCCCCGTATCCCTGAAGAATTTTCTTGCCGAATTTTTCTTCCCAGCGTTTACCGACCTCAACGGGAAGCACATCGCCGGCGCTGAACCAATAGTCTACCGAGCTCAGGTCATACTGATCGAGGCGGTCATGTTCCAAAATCATGCGGTACAGGGTGGGAACACCGATCATGGTTTTGGCCTTAAAGCGCTGTATAGCATCCAGAGCCGCATCCAGGTTTATTTTGGGTTGCAGAATCAGAGTCCCGCCGACTAAAAGGGTTGCCAGACCGCAGGTCTGCCCCAGAATGTGAAACAGGGGCGCATTTCCCAGGATCACATTTTTTTCAGGCGGAAACAGGGATTCACTGATGGCGATCTGTTCCCGGGCTGAAGCCAGGAAAAGGTTATGGGTAAAAGGGACCCCTTTGGGGAATTTCGTTGTGCCGCCGGTGTACAGAATTTCAGCGATGTCACTTCCATCCTGCCGGGGAGCCGGCTGTTTTTGCGCTGATTTGCGATACTGGGCCAGCAATTTTCGGAAGGAATACGTGTTTTGATCCAGAGCGATTTTACCCCGGGGGACGACATCAAACAGGTACCCAAATGCGCGTTTCCACCACGGCAGCAAATCAGCCATCTTGGTTACGATCACCTTTTTGAGCCCGGTTTCCGGAAGCACGCTGGTGACATAGCCAAAATTGGTGTCGGCGCAGACAATGGCCTCGGCGCCACTGTCATTGGCGATATAGGTGAGATCATGCGGCGTGTAAATGGGTGTGATGGGCACGCAGATGCCGCCGATTTTTTGAATACCCAACCAGGCCACCGTCCACTGGATACTGTTGGGAATATAAATGATGATTTTCTGGCCGGCTGCCAGGCCCATATCCATTAAAGCAGCTGCAAAACGGCCGGTCAGGTCCTTTAGTTCTTTATAGCAAAAGCGGGTGCCCAGATAAATCACTGCCGTATTATGTTTGCAGCGTTCGGCGGTCTCTGCAAAGGTTGAATGAATGGTATTTTCCGTAAGTTTTTCCATGGCCAATATCAAATTCCAAAATAGGCGGCTTTGACTTCGGGATTATCCATCAGTTCGGTGCCGGTGCCCGATAACGCCAGCATGCCGTTTTCGATCACATAGCCTCTGTCGATAAACGGCAGTATCGGTCGCGCAAATTGTTCGGTGACCAAAATGGTAATGCCCGAATCTTTTTTAAGATTTTTAATGGCATCCACCAGCGTGGTCTGCATCATGGGGCTGAGTCCCAGCAGCGGTTCATCCAGCAGCAATAAAGCCGGTTGCAGGATCAGGGCCATGCCGATCGCCAGCATTTGTTGCTCGCCGCCACTTAAAAAGCCGGCCTTGCGCTGTTTTAAATTCACCAGGGCAGGGAAAAGGGAGTAAACATAATCCATGCGATCTTTTAAAGCTGATTTTTTAACCTGATGGCCGGCAATTTTTAAATTTTCGACCACATCGCTTTCAGGGAAAATCGGGTGTCGCTCTCTGGACAGCACCAGCCCTTTCCTTACGCGATCAAAAGGCTCGGTTGCAGTGATGTCTTCACCTTTAAATCTAATTTCTCCATAGATGGTAATCCTTTCACCGCCTTTGCGCTGTTCCTTGATTTTCATATCGATGATAAGACCCGATATGGTGTTCATCAGGGTGGTTTTGCCGGCGCTATTCGAGCCGATAACACCGATAATCTCGCCCTGATTGACCTTCATCGAAAAATCATTCAACGCCAGGGCGTTTTCAAAGAAAACCATCAGATTCTTAACTTCCAGCACGTTATCCTCATCTAGATCCTAAAAATCAATGTTAATTGGCATTCCTAAAATTTATGCAATTTAAACGATTATTACGGGCCAATGGCAATCTGCAATCCGAAATCCACAATCCGCAATCGATTTCATTCGCTGCCCAGATATGCATTTTTTACATCCTGACTGTCCATGACATCCGCCGCCTGCCCATCGGCAATTTTTTGTCCATAGTTAAGCGCAATGACGCGATCGGCAATTCTGAAAAGCTCCTTTAAACGGTGCTCGATCATGATAATGGTTTTGCCCTGCTGACGCAGTTTTTCAATGATGGGAACAATACTGGCGACTTCGGCCAGACTTAATCCTGAAAAGAGCTCATCCAGGATAATCAGATCCGGTTGTAATGCAATGGCTTTTGCCAGTTCCAGCCGTTTCAGATAGCCCTGCGGCAGCACACTGGCGGCTTTGTAAGCCACAAAAGCGTCACGTTCAAACCCGACCTCTTCCAATAAGTCAAGGGCCACCGCATTCCGATCTCCGTATTTCCCGCCCGTTATTTTTTTTACCCGCGGGGAATATAACGGAATAATCATGTTCTTGTAAGCCGGAAGCTGGTAAAATGGTTTTACCATCTGGAAAGTTCGGGCGATTCCCAGCCGAACAATTTTGTAAGGCGGCCAGCCGGTTATATTTTTTCCACGATAACCGATTTCTCCCTCTGTCGGTTTTACAAAGCCGGTGATCAGATTGACCGCTGTGGTTTTTCCCGACCCGTTGGGCCCGATCATTCCCAGAAGCTCACCCTCGGCGATCTCAAAATTCAAATTATGGATCGCCTGCACACCGCCGAAATTTTTATAAAGCCCGGAAACTTTTAGCAGGGGAGAAGGGCTCATCACTCGACCTCCACCCATCTTTCAAATTGATGGTATTTGCGCTGAATATAATGAAAAATGCCCTCCGGTACGGCGACCGTAAATACGACCAGGAACAGGCCGTAAAAAACGATTCGGAGCCCGCCGAGAGGGCGTAATATTTCTGAAAGCGGCACCAGGACAAAGGCACCGAGCATCGACCCGGCCAATGTTCCCATACCGCCGACCACTGCCGCGGCAATCGGCAGAATGGAATAATCCAGCGCAAACACCGGCATGCCCACGAACATATATACATGGGTCATAAAAGCGCCGGCAAAGGCACCGATTGCACTGGCAATAAATAAGGCCTGGGTTTTAAACCAGTAAATATTGATTCCGGCATTCATGACCGACCGATCATTATCATTGATTCCCTTGAGCACCAGTCCGTAATCTGAATTCATCAGGCGCCGGAATCCGAACAGAGCCGCCAGCAGGACGGCGATGATGAGATAAAGCTCCACCCATCTGTTCGGCAGGGGGCTCAGGCCGCTGAGGCCTTCGGTGCCGCCGAAAATGCGGGTGGCCTCGATGATGCGGACCAGCATCAGCGGGAGCACCAGTGTGACCATTGAAAAATAAATTCCGCGCAGGCGCAAAACCGGTACAAGGAACAGTGTACAAAGCAGTCCCCCAAAAATGGTCGCCAGCGGAATGGTGACAGAGGGGGGCCAGCCAAGATAGTGATTCATATTTCCGGCAAAGTAGGCACCGGTTCCAAAGAAAAGCGCCTGGCCCAGGGAAACCATGCCGCTTTGGGCCAGGATATCCCAGCTGATGGCCAGCAGGGCAAAAACCGATACGGAAAGCAAAACACGCTGCCAGTAGTGACTGAGAACGATCGATAGTATTAACAGGCCCACGACGGGCAGCAGCCGCGGGGCGGATAAATAAAGCATTTCCCGCCAGGAGGTCAGGGCAAATACATCGCTGGATCTGACCTTGATCCCCCGGTCTATTCTTTCTTTGCGCTTTTTCTCGTTATCCATTGAATTTAATTCCGCATTCCGAATTCCGCCTTTTTTCCCTTATATCCTTTCTTCCAGCTCCTTGTGTTTGCCAAATAAACCGGATGGTCGAATGACCAGGATGACGAGGATGGCAATTAGCGGTACCAGCATGACCCAGTGGCTTTCCAGGTAGGTCACCGTGAATGTTTGCCCGTATCCGATTAAAAAGGAGGCAAGCACCAATCCGCCTGTGGAACCCAGACCGCCGACAATGCACACCGCCAGTGCATTGATCAGAACACTGTATCCCTGTTCCACATTGATTGTGCCCAGGGGCAGAATAAAAATGGCGGCAATTGCCGCGTATGCGCCGCCAAAAGAAACACTGAACATCGCAACCCGATCGGTGTTTATGCCCAGACTGAGGGCTGTGCGCTCTTCCTGGGCGATTCCTCTGAAACGCAGTCCGGTACGGGTGTGATGGGTAAAAAACCAGATGAAACCGGCCATCGTGACGCCGATGATGACGATGAAGACCCGCTGCAAATCGATCACGACGGCACCGATCTCTATGCTGGTGTCGCAGATGACCGGCAGAGAATATTCAAAGCCGATGAAACCCATATATTTGAAGAGTTCCAGCAACGCCAGCCCGATACCGAAGGTTGCGATGACCTCGGACAGCACCAGCCCTCTGATGCGCAGCAGAACAAACCGATACATCAGGGCCCCGGCGATGGCGGTGAGAGCCACCGCCAGAATAACCGCAATAAAATAGGGCAGGCCGATCGAATTTAAAAAGACCCAGCATAATAAGGCACCCATGATATACAATGCGCCATACGCAAAATTGGCGACGCCGCTGATGCCAAAAGTGAGGTTAAATCCCAGCGCCACCAGCAGCAGGATAACACTGTTGACAAAACCATAGATGATGGTGTTGGCTAACATGGATAGAGGTCTGGTTGTACATCTAAATAAAGCCTGCCCGTCTTCTTTTAATCACAAAAGGCGGGCAGGTTTATTCAATAAAAATTAAAAGATAAATGGTTTAATTCTAACGTTTCTTTACCCAGGCGGGCAAAACGATTTCACCTTCGGCCAGGCTCTTAGGATAGACAATTTTCCTTTTGCCGTCATCTGTCCATTGGAAAAAGGCGCCGACTGCGGTTTCAGCCGGATCGGTGCCGTAGACCACCTGATGGCCTTCATCAAAACGGATGCGACCCATAACGCCCTGCCGGTCGGTCTTTTGGATCTCGGCCACAATGGCGTCCGGATCAAGGGAGCCGGCGCGTTCGATGGCTTCTTTCAGAATATATACCGTCTCGTAAGACGGCGCCGGGCCATGTCCGGATTGAATTCCTTTGCCGTATACGTTTTTGTATTTGTTGTAAAAGTTTCTGGCCGGAGCGTATTTTTCTGAAGGCATGTTTCCGAGTTCGAAAATCGCATTCATAAGCCCGCCGATTTTACCGTCAAAGGTTGTCCAGGCCACCTCGCCAGCCATCGGTGATATAAATCCGGCGATTAGCGCCGGCACTTTGATGCTTTTCCACTGCTTCACCAAGACGCCGCTTTCGGGCATATCAAAACAGGTGAACAAAACGCCGGCCCCTTGGGCCTTGGCTTTCATTAAGGCCGAGGAGAAATCCGAAAATCCGGTGGGAAATTGATCATGGCCGACGACCTCCATTTCCAATTTCGGATAAACCGATTTGGCCATACCCTCCGCAGTCCCCCTGGCCCAGGCCACATCCTGGTTCATGACATACACTTTGTCAAAACCGAATTGGTTTTTCAGGGATGCATTGGTTCCGGCTAAAAGCTTGACCCAGTAAATGACATTCATGGAAACCCGGAAAACGTATTTGTATTTTTCAGGATCTTGCTTAATTTTTGCTTCCGAACCCGGGCTCATCGCTATGCTGCCCAGCATCGGCATTTTATATTTGGCAAAAATATCCATGCCCGCCAGCAGGGCTTCAGAGCGGAAGGGCCCGACCACAATGGCCGTCGGCTTTTTCTCAAGGATCAGTTTCTCTATCCCCAACAATGCCTCAGGAACAGGAACACCGGCAGCCGCATCCCGCAGGTCGGTTGCGTAAACCTTAAAGGGCCGTTTGGTGCCGCCGACATTGACACCGCCCTGGGCGTTAATCTCACTGACCGCCAGTTGAACCGCTTTATGAGATTCTTTGCCTTCCAGAAAACCTAAGGAAGTGGGAACGCCGATCACGATCGGTTCAGCCGCAATCACTGTTGACGCGGGTATCGCCCAGATGAATGCAAAGATCAGCATGAAGGCGATTACGCATATTTTTCGATTCATGTGTTTCCTCCTTTTTGGTCAGTTTCCCCCGGAAGAACCCGGAAGAATCGGGTTAAAGGGTTTATTTGAATCTTTTGCTCGCGGGGTAGCGCCGCCCGGATGGTGCCTTGAAACACACCACGGGCAGCTTGGTTGATCTTGAGAGAACGGCCCTTTTTCAGGGAGTATGGAAATAGCGCCTGACAACCATATTATTACAGGATCGAATTATGTAAATTTCAGGCTGCGGCCCTATTACCAAGTGGTAGCTATCTGAACTGTTACGGGATGTCAAGATATTTGTGGTTCTATAAAAACCACGTGCAATTTCTTTAATCGGCCTTAACTTAATTTCATTGCGGCGTTATTGTCGCCTAAGGTTATTTGAAAGTTCATTATAGTGAACAATAATTTTTTTATATGTTTTTGTTATCTCGAGCATAAAGTCAGTATATATAAACTTTTTTTAAAAAAAATGCTTGACAAACATTTTTTTAATGGTAGTATGGTCATAATTATTGTTCATCTTGATGAACATTTATGCGCGACAATAACCCCCGGATCCTAAGAGGGATCGCGCGGAGGTTCGAAGGAGTATAAGAAATGAAGGTTAACAAAGTGATGGAAGGCCCCCGGGATGGTGAGATTCGATGCCAGGCATGTTTTACCCGATTCAGACCGAAACCGGGTGCCGGACGTGCAAAATGTCCGCATTGTGGCATTGAGTGGCGACTCTCCTGGCCATATCCCAAAACGGCCAGCATTCGAGGGCCCGTATGGGAGTCGGTTCCGGCACCATCTGATGAAAAAACATTCCTGGGCGTCTGGAATAGCTAAATGCATCAATATAATAGAGCATAATCAGTTGTGACCCTTTGTCCAATGGGGGGAAATTATTGATAATTGAGCTGCAGTTTTACTGCTGGAATATTCACTGCATGTCATAGGCCGGGCAGATTTTCAAGGATGTCCACAGGCAATGACCCACGTTGTTGTCCTTTCACCCATCCAGCCAGAATTCCGGGCGCGGTGCGACCGTACTCAATTTATGCCGGTGTCGACTTTTTGAGAAACCGTGTCATCGGTTTTATCCGTAAACCCTGACAAATCCAAGTTTGCGAAGGATCAATTATGGCATTAAACCGCAAAATAGCCTACATCGATCTTGATGCGGAAACAGTGAAATTAGAGCCGGTTCCGCTAAAATGGCGGCGGAAATTCATCGGCGGGCGGGGGCTGGATGCATATCTGCTTTACACGAACGCCCCCAGGGGATGCGACCCGCTCGGCGCTGACAATGTCCTTATTATCAGTGCCGGTATTTTAGGCGGTACGCTGGCGTCATCAGCATCAAGAACCCATATTGCGGCCAAATCACCGCTGACCAATCTACTCGGTTCGGCCAGTATGGGCGGATTTTTCGCGCCGGAGATGCGCTGGGCCGGCATTGATCATTTTGTCATTCGTGGCAGGGCGAATCGTCCCGTTTACATCTATGCCCATGATGGAGAAATAGAAATTAGAGATGCGGATGTCGTATGGGGTTCCGGGGTTTATGATACCCAGGCAATCATCCGCAGGGAACTGGGCGACGAACAAACCCAAATACTCTGCATCGGGCAGGCCGGTGAAAATCTGGTTCGTTATGCCACCGTAATGACCGGGCGCAAAGATGCGGGAGCGCGTACGGGCATGGGCGCCGTGCTGGGTTCTAAAAATTTAAAAGCGATTGCATGCCGCGGATCCATGGAAATAGAGATCAGCAACCCGGAGGAAGCCCTGGAATACAACAAAAAAGCCATCGACCAGGTCATTTCCTCCAAAGCTTCCCAGAGCATGCAACGCTGGGGCACCAATTTCATGTTTGGCATCACCAATACCACCGGTCTGGTCCGCACCCGTAATTTTCAGTACAATCAGCTTCCGAACAGTGAGGATCTCGAAGCCGAAAATCTTGATAAATACTCGATAGGCATGGATGCCTGCTTTGGTTGCCAGGTGCATTGCCGGCACCGTTACGTGATTAAAGAGGGGAAGTACGCCGGCACCTATGCGCTGGGACCGGATTTTACCAGCCAGGGGGCATTCGGTGCGGAGGTGGGATGCCGCAGCATGGATACCGTTCTGGTATGCAACCACCTCGTAAATGATTATGGAATTGATACCCTGGAGGTCGGCAGCATGATCGCCTGGGCAATGGAGCTATATGAGGAAGGGATCATCACGGATGAACACACCCATGGCCTGAACCTGGAATGGGGCAACGACGAAGCGGTTATCGAAATGGTCAAGCAGGTTGCCTTTCGCGAGGGGCTTGGCGATATTCTGGCGGAAGGTCCCCTGTTGGCTGCCAGGCGGTTCGGTCCCGATAGCATGAAATACTTAATCCATGTCAAGGGAATGAGCAATCTGAATACCGACGAGCGTGCGGCCCCGGCCCTGGCCCTTAGCATCGCAGTATCCTCCCGGGGTTCGGATCATTTGCGGGGAATACCGGCCATCGATTTATATAACCTGCCGTTGGAACTGCTGGAAAAGATTTATCGTGGACCGGACGGCTATGACGGCCCCCTGACCAACAGCTTTACCGAATACGAGGGTAAGCCGCGCATGGTCATGTGGCAGGAATTGTGTTATATGGCGGTGGAGAGTTTGGGCGTTTGCAAATACCATACGGTGTTTTTGAGTCCCAATCACCCGGCGTTTAAAGAGTTTTCCAGGCTGATTCAATTGAATGTCGGCCTGGAATTCAGCGAGATGGATCTCTGGGACTGCGCCAATCGCTGCTATACGATTGAGCGGCTGTTTAATTTGCGGGAAGGTATGACCCGTGCGGATGATACGCTGTCGGATCGTTATTTTGATGAACCGACCAAGCTGGGATTGCCGATGGCGCAGGGTGTGCGCATCGATCGCGACAGATTTGAAGCGATGCTGGATGAATATTACCGCCTGCATGAATGGGATACCTCCGGAATTCCGACACCGGAACTTCTCGAACGACTCGATATCAGCGATTTGTGGCCGTCCGGGCAGAATCAGGAGAAAGACGATGGCTAAGAAAATAATGATTGTTGATCCGCAAAAATGCACGGGCTGCCGGAATTGTGAACTAGTTTGTTCGGTTAAGCATAATGGGGTCAGCAATCCTTCTCTATCCCGTATTCATATCGTCAAATGGGACGACGAACGGTTCTATATGCCGATGCGCTGTCAGCACTGCCGTGATGCGCCCTGCATGGCGGTCTGCCCTAAAGAGGCAATTTATCGCGACGAAGAGATGGACAGTATCAGAATCAATCATGACCTTTGCATCGGCTGCAAGATGTGTGTTTCAGCATGTCCCTTCGGTGCCATGGGTTGGAATCCAAAGCGCGGCCGTGTTTTCAAATGTGACCTGTGTCACGGAGATCCTCAATGTGTGCGCTTCTGTGACGTGAAGGCGGTTGACTATGTCGAAACCAGCAAACTATGTTGTGATCGCATGCGGGAGGCCGCTGTAAATTATGCCGAACTGACGCGCCGCTATCCGCGCTAGTGCTATTAAATTCTTAAAATGGCGTATAGATGGCATATGACCGGAAGTCGTCTCAATACATATCAAAGCAGTGCGCTAAAGTTAGAAGTGAGCTAAAGTGACTAAAGTTAAGGAATTCTATCATTTTTATTTAAAAAAACACATAGACTCCGCTATAATCGTCTATGGCTAAAACTGCTGAAAGCACCGCCTAAATTTTAGTCACTTTGAACGTTAGCTCACTTTAGTCACTATTCAACTATTGGAGGTGTGCATTGAAAGTCCAAGTAGAATCACTGGGATTGCCGACCCTGTCCAAGTTAATTGGCAAAAAGACCGAATTAGAAATAGCCGGCGGAACGGTGGCAGATCTTATTACGCACATCGTGACCCGACATGGTCAGCCGGCGCGGAAAATACTGCTGGACCAGGCGGGTGAACTGGATATGACAATCCAGGTGATGGTCAATGATGAAGGGTTTGTACCGCGAGAGGAGTATTCCCGGCGGCCGCTGAAAGAAGGCGATCAGGTTAAGATTATGCTTCTCGTCGGCGGCGGCTAGGCTTTCAATGCGTTGAAGGCAAAGGGCAAAGCGCTAAGCGTATAGCGTTAAAAATAAGAACCAGCCTTTTCTTCAGCTTAGACGCTCTGCCCTATGCGCCATGCGCTATGCTTTGTATCGCATAGTTAAATCAAAAACATTTAATTCAATATTAATTGGATATTCAGATTCAGATTAAAGAACGATAAGTAAAATGTCATATTTTCGGGTAAATGAAAACTGCAACGGATGTTTGGCCTGTGTGGAAAATTGTCCTGCTGCGGCATTGAGTTTTGATGACCACGGCAACAGACGAACGCTCAACCACAATATGACCAAATGCGCGCGATGCGGTCAGTGCTGGCGCGTCTGCCCGCAGGCGGCCATCGAGTTTCAGCATCTTTTAGTCGGGCAATGGGATGAAGTGGTCACCCTTGATCTGATTCATTGTCGGGTATGCGGTGAACCGCTTTATTCGCCGGCATACCGCCAAAAGGTGGAAAGCACCCTGAATTCAAGCCAGGAAGCCCTCTGTCCGAATCATCGGCAAGCTTATGCTGCGTCGATGTGGCCGCATTCGGTGCCGGGCAAGACCAAGTAAAACGAAAACAAGCAGTTCAAATTTAAAAAAGCAAATATTATTATTTTTTAGATTAAAGTCGGGGAAACATGATAGTCGGAGATTTAAAACCGCTGGAAGAAATCGTTTCGGCAATTCAAGAGTACAGGCAAGTGCTGGTTCTCGGCTGCGGCAGCTGTGTCACCGTGTGTCTTTCGGGGGGTGAAAGGGAAGCCGAACAGCTTCGGCGCGAACTCTCTCAGATACGGCATTATAAGGGCACGCCGCCCAAATTTGAAGTTGGCAGTATCCTGCGGCAGTGTGAACGGGACCTGGTACGCGAATATCAGAATATACCTGAAGGAACGGATGCCGTGTTATCGCTTGCCTGCGGTGCCGGTGTTCAAACCCTGGCGGATGCATTTGAGCCCCTGCCCGTGATTCCGGCCCTTAATACAACTTTTCTGGGAGCGTCGGATAAGCCCGGGTCCTGGACGGAAAAATGCAAAGGCTGTGGAGACTGTATACTGATTCATACGGGTGGAATCTGTCCGATAGCGCGCTGTGCCAAAAGCCTTTTTAATGGCCCCTGCGGCGGTTCCCAGGGGGGCTATTGTGAAGTCGGCGAGGGTAATCCCTGTGCCTGGACTCAAATTGTTGCCAGGCTCAAGAAAATGGACAGGCTGCACCATTATGAAGAAATTCGCGCTCCTAAAAATTGGCAGCCGGGCGGAGCGGCAGGCCTGCGAAAACGGGTGCGAACCGGCCTGGGGGACGGTACAAACACGAATCGAACTAAAAACAATTAAACCGTTGCTCATAATCAAGGATTCTTGTCTCCCTCTTTAGCTGGTTCCGGGTTCAAAGGTTCAAGGGTTTTACTGCTAGATTTTCGATTCTGAACCTCTGAATCCAGAACCCAGAACCTTTGAACATGGAAATAAACAGAATTGAAATACTCTCTGTTGGTGTCGATGTCGGCAGCTCAACCAGTCACCTCGTCTTTTCCAAACTAGTTCTGATCAGAGATGAGCACTCGGATACGCGGCGTTTTAACATCGAGGAAAGAGACATCATTTATGAAGGCAGGATCATCGATACACCTTTTCTGGATTATAATACAATTGATATCGATAGGTTAACCGATTTTTTTAAAGAAGAATATAAACGGGCCGGAGTTGACCCTGATGACATCCAAACCGGCGCCGTTATTATCACCGGTGAGTCTGCACGCAAAAAAAATGCAAAGCAAATAGCGGAAGCGCTGTCCAACGATGCCGGCAAATTTGTGGCAGCCACAGCGGGACCCAATTTCGAGAGCATCATCGCAGCCATGGGTTCCGGAGCAGTCGCGCGATCAAAAGATCTAGATAAAACCGTATTATCCTGCGATGTTGGCGGTGGAACCTCAAACATCGCTTTAATAAAAAATGGGGAGATCTTATCGACAAGTTGCATAGCTGTCGGGGGACGGATACTGGGTGTCAATTCTGCAGGAAAAATCTGGCGGATTAACGAACCCGCCTTGAAGGTGATGCAATATCTGGGACTGAATTATAAAGTCGGGGATCACATCTCCAAAGAGGATAGCAAGCGTATCGCCGGCGCATTGGCGGAAACATTATTTGAAGTCATCAGAGGCCCGGCAGAATCCGTTTTGGCCCGGCAGCTCATGCTGACCGATAATCTGATTTTTCCAAGCCGCATCGATGAATATATATTTTCGGGGGGTATCGCAGAATTGATGTATGGGCGGGTGAAGAGTTATGACGATATCGGGCACATTCTGGCCGATCAAATTAATTCGTTGATACCCGAATTAAACGCTGCGGTCATAGAGCCGGCCAATAAAATCAGGGCAACCGTCATTGGCGCCGGCGCCTACTCACTATCTATTTCCGGTTCGTCGGGTTTTATGGACGATAAGATTGCCTTCCCGATAAGAAATGTACCCGTTATTCGGGTGGATATCGACAGGTCAAAATTAAGTGTTGAACATATTATATCGCGAATAAAAGGGTCCTTTCAAAGATTTGACCTTGAAGAAGGTCAGGATATTATCGCGTTGTACTTCAGGGACCCGGTTATGGCTTCCTATCCCCAGCTGGAATTGTTTGCCAGATCTATTGAAGGCGCGCTGACCAATTCGATTCAGAATAAAATCCCGATAATTTTGATTTTCGATACGGATATTGCCTGCAGTGTAGGAAGCGTAATTCGTCGTGAAACTGATTTGAAAACGAATTTACTGTCACTCGATGAGCTAAATCTGGAAGAGGGCGATTGGATCGATATCGGCCAACCGCTGGTGGCCGGTCAGGTGTTTCCGGTCACCGTTAAATCTCTTGTCTTTCATAACAGCAGCGGCTAGTGTCATCCCGCAGGCGAATTACAAAACTAGGTTTCGGGTGTCAGGGTTCAAAAAAAGCGGATAGGTGGGAGGCTGGAAGGCCAGGAAGCTGGAAAGCTAAATTATTTGCAAGCCTTTCAGCCCCCTAGCTTTCCAGCCTACGAGCTATCAGCTACGAGCTATTTTGCCCGACACCTGAACACTGCCACCTTAAACCATAAACAGGGTGTTGTTTAAAGCACACAACTAAATCAGTAGCTGATGTGTGGAATTTTAACCCGTGAAGGACGGCGTTAGGGTGCTTTTCGTTTGGTGAGGAGCTGTTCTTGAATCCGGCGGCTGATGAATTCCGCCGCTTTTTGTGTTTCTTTGATAAGGGTTTGCATCTTTTTTTCATCCAGACTCGCTTTGAACCCCACCACCCAGATGGCGGACTTTAATTGGCCCAATCCCTTTATCGGCGACGCCACCGCCCGAACACCCAGAATATATTCCTCATCATCAACGGCGTATCCCTTCTGTCTTACCCGCTTTAATTCCTCATAATACAGTTCCGAATCTGAGATGGAGTTCTCCGTAAACTGAGGCAGGCCCTTAGAATTGACGATCTTTGCGGCTTGCTCTGCATCCATTGATGCCAAAAAGACCTTGCCCACGGCCCCGGCAAACAGCGGCATTGTTGTGCCGACGGGGGCCGTAATTTTGAGATCCTGTCTTGATTCAACGATATCCAAAACGGTTACATGGTCCCAATTCAGAATACCCAGAAAAACCGATGTTTGGGTCTTTTCCATCAGGTCTTCCATAATCGGTCTTGCCGAGGTTTCAAGATCGATCTGGGAATACGCCGATCTACCGATCTCTAAAAGCGTAAAGCCCAGTTTATATCTTTTCGTCCGGGGATCTCTCATTACAGCCCCCACCTCTTCAAGGGCCGAAGTCATCCCATGGACCGTGCTCTTGGCCATATTGAGACCCCTTGCCAATTCACTCACCCCTAAGCCGTCTTTAGATGATGAAATGGCACTCAGGATCGCAAAAGCTTTCTTTACTGAAGGTGCGCCATACCGTTTCATGGTTGTTCGCCATAATAAACTTCTTTTCAGGATATAACCCGACGGCCTTGTTTGTCAACCCACATTTTAAATGATGCCCGGATATGCGAGATAATAAGAAGACAGCGCATTAAAATGAAAAACATGCCCCTTGACAAGGCCCCGAAATATGGTATGCTCCTTCCGGCTGACGGTTCATAATAATGAACATTCTATCCTCCTGATTATGCACTTTCTATAGATGCCCATCGATTAGAAGGGGATAATGCGAGATGGATTTTTATTCAATTCTGGAAGGCCCTTTATTTTGGATTGTTTCTCTTGTATTTCTAGCAGGCCTTTTAATCAGGCTTTCATTCTTTTTACACGCCATATTGAAAAGCGCCGGCAGGAACGAAGAAAAAGGACGGATGTACACCGTCATTACGCTGGGCCGCTTCTTTTTACCCCTGCATAAGGCATTTACGAAGAAACCTTTCTATACCACCCTTCGCTATATATTCCACGGCTGTCTCTTTGTTGTACCGATCTGGCTGAGCGGGCATATCGTTTTGTGGTCTGAATCCAGATTTGAATGGGACTGGATGGCTTTACCGGATGCGTGGGCCGACTGGATGACCCTGACGCTTTTGGCCCTGGCCGCATATTTTCTGTTGCGGCGCTTAATTTTGACAAATCTGCGGCAGGGTTCTTCCATTTTAGATATTCTGCTGATCATTATTACAGCGTTACCATTTTTGACCGGATATTTCTTAACCCATGGGACCCTGGAATCCATCGCATTTTTGGGCGATAACATGGTGATTTTTCATATGCTCAGCGGGCAACTCATGATCCTGATGGCGCTTTTCCTTTTTTACAGATCCCGGCTCAATGTGCAAACATGTACGGGCTGTGCTGCGTGTGTCCAGAACTGTCCTACCGAAACGCTCGAGGCCAACGATAAGGGAAACTTGCGGATTTTCAACTATGCGCACTTTCAATGTATATGCTGCGGATCATGTGTTGGGGTATGTCCGGAAGGTGCTGCGGAATTGCGGCACGAAATCAATGCCAAACGATTTTTCCAGGTATTTTCCAAACGCGAGATTCGGTCCGTGGAACTGGAGGCTTGCGAGCGATGCGGCGCTTATTTTGCACCCGAACCCCAGATGGGGAAAATCGGTTTGGTCTTTGACAGTGACTGTCTAAAATGCTGTCCGAACTGCCGAAAGAACAAAATGGGAGAGCGCCTGTATCAAATGTCCCCGTGGCATCGACGTCCAAACAAAGCGGCTGAAACCCGCAAAACGGTTCTGCATTAAACCACCTGTAGCGGATACTTCGACCTGTTCCGTACAATGGATGCGGTATTCCGATCGGCCAAGAATGTTCATTATGTTGAACGATCGAAAGATAATTTTGATTTTCCGGAGTGCCCCGGACAGGACCCAGCGGATGCCCAGTGATCAGCGATCATATCGGAAAACTATTAAAAATTAAACAGAAGACAATATTTCCACTTGACAAAAAGGGCAATTATGGTATTAATTTTGATGAACTAAATAGTTCACGATGATGAACTCAAATTGGTTTTTCGCATTAAAAAAAGGAGAGTATTATGGCAACTGAAAACGGAGGCCTATCAACGGCCGAGAGTCTAAGAAAGACCAGGACCTATGGTAAGTTTAGATGCCACAACCCAACCTGCATGGAAAGAATTGAGCCGGAGAAGGGAAAAAAAACGGCCAAATGCGCGACATGCGGAATGGAATACCGGGTCCACTGGGTTAATCCCAACCTGCCGCGTATTCGAGGACCGGTCTGGGAGGTAAACCGCAAATTGGCAGAGGAAAAATTGAAAAAGAAAGGGGTAAAGTAATATGCCGTTAAATAGAAAGATTGCATATATTGATCTCACTACAGGTGATATCCAGACCAAACCCATTCCGCTCGATGTCAGAAAGAAGTTTCTGGGCGGCAGGGGATTGGATGCATATCTGCTGTATAACCATACGGAAAAGGGGTGTGATCCCTTGGGGCCTGATAACGCCCTTATGATCAGCGGGGGTATCTTGACAGCCACATGTGCTTCGGCCACCTCAAGGACGCATGTCATGGCAAAATCACCTCTGACCGGAATGCTCGGCAGTGCGAATATGGGAGGATTTTTCGCGCCTGAGATGGCCTGGGCCGGCTTTCATCACCTCGTCATCAAGGGTAAAGCCAAAAATCCCGTCTATATCTATATCCACAACGGTGAAATCGAGATTCGAGACGCCGAAGGCATCTGGGGCAAAACCGTGCCCGAGGCACAGTGGGCCATCAGAGAAGATTTAGGAGATCAGGAAGTTAAAAGCTGCGTGTGCGGGCCTGCCGGTGAAAACCTGGTCCGGTTTGCCAATGTCATGACGGGAATAAAAAATTCCGGAGGTCGGACGGGGATGGGATGCGTCATGGGTTCGAAAAATCTGAAGGCGGTAGCCGCCCGCGGAACCATGGACATAAATATCGCCCGACCGGTCGAAGCCCTGGAATACAATAAACGTTTTATTGATCAAATCGTCAGCGCCAAAGTCAACCAAACCCAGGGAGCCCTGGGGACCCCTTTTATCTGGGGCGCTACGAATTCCTGGGGCGGTATCCGCTGCCGGAATTTTCAATACAACCAGTGTGAATATGCGGATGATATCGAACCGGAACGGATCGATGAAATAGCCGAAGAGACCATGGGACCCCATCATATGACGGGCTGCTTCGGCTGCCAGGTCCATTGTCGGGCGCAGTATAAGATTCCGGAAGGCCCTTATGCGGGGAGATATGATGAAGGACCGGAATACACCTCGCAGGGTGCTTTTGGCGGCGAGACCGACACTCCCAGGGCGCTGACGGTTCTGGTCGGCAATCATCTGGTGGATCAGTTCGGTATGGACAATCTCGAAACCGGCAGCCTCATTTCCTGGGCAATGGAGCTTTATGAACTGGGGATTCTCACCAGCAAACAGACCGATGGACTGGATCTGAGATGGGGAAACGATGAGGCGGTCATCGAGATGATCGAACGCATCTGTTACCGTAAAGGCTGGCTGGGAGACGTGCTGGCAGACGGTGGTATACCCGCGTCAGAAAAGATCGGTAAAAAATCTTTTGATTATCTTATCCAGGTCAAAGGAATGAGTAATCTGCATTCAGATGAGCGGGCGACACCCGGGCTGGCCCTCAATATCGCTACGGCGTCCAGAGGTTCGGATCATTTGAGGAGCAGACCGGCCATTGATCTATACCATTTGCCGCAGGATGTCTTAAAGAAGATTTACGGCAGCCCGGTCCCCTATGACGGGAAATTAAGCTCTGAACATACGGCCTATGTCGGCAAACCCTGGCAGGTCTTCTGGCATGAAAACTGTTATATGGGAGTAGACTGCCTCGGTATCTGCAAATATCATACGACTTTCCTGGGAGCGACATTGCCCAATTTCGAAGACTGGTCAAAGGTGCTCTACTATAATACCGGTTTGGAAATGACGCCTGAGGAGATCTGGGACGTCGCCAGACGGTGCAATATGATGGAGCGGCTGTTCAACTTAAGGGAAGGGCTGGCCAGAGACGATCTTAAAAAAGGTGATATGCTGAATCATCGCTATTTCGATGAGCCCTGCAGAAGGGGTGCGATAGATGTGGTCGGCAGAAAGATCGATAAGAAAAAATTTATAAAGATGATTGATGAATTTTACGAACACAAAGGTCTTGATAGTGACGGTATTCCAACACCGGAGACCCTCAAGAGCCTCAGCATAGAGAACGAACCGTCCCATTTGCTGTAATTCAATCTGAGAAGGAGGAAATAAATGGCTAAAGCGTTATATATAGATTACCAGAAGTGCACAGGATGCAGGTTGTGTGAGCTTGTGTGCGCCGTTTCACATGACGGGAAATCCAATCCTGCCAGAAGCCGGATCAGAGTGATCAAATGGGAGGCTGAAGGTCTTTATATCCCCATGTCATGCCAGCAATGTCAGGATGCACCTTGTTTGAATGTCTGCCCGGTAAAGGCGATCGCTCGAGATGAGCAACTGGGCCGGGTTTACGTTGACTACGATGCCTGCATTGGTTGCCGTTCTTGTGTTGGCGTTTGCCCCTTCGGCGCAATGGGTTTTAATACCATAGATAAACAGGTCTTCAAATGCGACCTCTGTGATGGCGATCCTCAATGTGTCAGATTCTGTGAAGAAAAGGCCGTCGATTTTGTGGATGCCGATGAGGTGTGTTTGCTCAAGACGAGAAATGCGGCCGAACGCGTATCGGCTGCGGGTAAATCGGCTTCTGCGCTGGAGGCTCAGCTATAGACCCCATCGATTCGTTATCGCTTATTGGTTATTCGTTATTCGTTGTGGGGTGTATTTTGTTAATTTATGGAGGTTCCCGTTCAAATCGGGAGCCTCCATTTGTTTTACAAAGCAAAAAGAAATGCAACGATCCAATTTAGAATCCCGCTCCGAAAAAAAAATGGCGATCATCGCCAGTTTTTTCAAAGATGAGACCTATGGGCTGCTCGGTCCGCAAATGGCTGCCACCGTCATTCAGGACAACACGTCTTATGCATGTATCGTCATCGCCGTTACCAGGGAAGATGACAAAACGTCCATTAAAAAGGCGCTTGCAGATTATTTTGGCAAAGAAAGGCCGATAATAGGGTTTTCCGCTCTAAGCGGTCGCGAAGATCTTTTTTCCCTGGCCCGGGAACTGAGGAAGGAAGGCGCCATAACTATTCTTGCGGGCCCACAGGCGAATGTTGACTTTATCGGAGAGCAGGGCTGGCAAAATCACGCGCATCGCTTCAAAGGACTTTCGGAAAACTTCAACTTCGGCCTGCACGGTCCGGCAGAGCAGGTGATCCCTCTGTTAGATAGCCTCGATAGAAATGATCGGCCGGAAATCCCCGGTCTTTTAGTTGTCGATCAGGACGGCTTTGCCAGACAAAATTCTCCGAAAGGTTGGAACGAGAAATATCTCCGGAAGGTATGCTGGGATAATATATACAAATTGGAAAAGGGCGGGCTTGTTCCTTTAAATATCACCACGGGACAGGTGCTTCAGCACATCGGCTGCCCTTATGCGGGCCGGTCAAGGGAGGCCGAAATAGACTATCCTGCATCGATTAGCGGTCGGCAGTCCAAAAAAATTAAATTCCAGTTTAGAGGATGCAGCTTCTGCGATGTGGCTGTGGATAAAGGATTTTACGGAAAACTGGATATGGAGACCGTGATCAACCAAATTCGTTGTTTGCCACAGGCTCAAGATGGCCGCAAGATCCCTTTTGAACTTATCAATGAAAACCCCCTTCCGGTTCTTCCGGATTTGTTGAAAGAAGTGCATCAGCAGGACATAAAACTTTCACAAGTTAATCTTACCTTAAGGGCGGATTGGTTCATCTACGGGCATGCGCATTTCAAGCAGGCGCTGCGTATGGCAGGTGAACTGGAAATTTACGTGCTTTTGAGCTCAATCGGGTTTGAATCTTTTGACGACACCATATTGCGAAATCTGAACAAGGGGCTAAATGCCGAAAAAAATATAGCGGCAATTCGTCTGATGCGGCAGCTAAAAGAAGAATTCCCGAACCAGATCGGATATTCAAGCCGGGAGGGGGCAATCCATGGTTTCATACATCCGACGGCCTGGGATACCAGAGAAACCGAAGCCAATATTCAAAAAACGATATATCTCTATGGCCTCCAAAACGATATTTTACCGCCTCACAGCACCCCCCTTATTATCCATCACGCCTCAGGTCTGGGAAATTGGATCCGGGAGGTGGAACACAGGGAAAAGCTGTGGTTTAGGAGATATGGCTCGATTATCGGCTGGTGGGAGGCACCGCGTCATGGCTGAGCGAAAAAGGGATTGGATCGCTTTTTTTGAGAGTCATTTTCGATCATTTTTGCGCTGAATAATTCGGGGCAACCCTGTATGGGCGCGCCCTTTTTATGCGCAGGTAACCACCGCAGGGGAGCGCAGATTTTGAATTGATTTTTACCTTTAGAATTGCTATGAAAAACGCTGAAATCAGCTGCTACAGACAGCACCGCTAAGCCAATTCGAGGAGGGCATGATGAATCTGGGGTCTAATGGCAGGCAGTGGAGCAAGGTTTTTTTTACCGGAATTTTGGCCTTTATTTTTTGGGTTGTGTTCGGCCTCCTTCCTGTGACAGCCGAAGCTGCCGATGCCTCCGAAGCGCAGGAAGTTCCCGATGAGATTTCCATCAATAACAAGATCTACAAGACCGATCGCAAAGGATCTGTGTATTTTACCCACGCCGAACATGCTGAAGGTTATGTTGATAGCTGCGATACGTGTCACCACGACTATAAGGACGGACAAAACGTCTGGGAAGAAGGACAGCCCGTCCAGAAGTGTTCCCAATGTCACGATCCGCTAAAAAGAGACGGCAAGATCCGGAAGCTGAATATTGCTTACCACAAAAACTGCAAGGGCTGCCATAGAGAGCTTGCCAGGGAAGGGGACACGCAGGCACCTTACAGACAGTGTACGGATTGTCATGAAAAACGTTGATTAGAAACGGAGCAACCCCATGAATTCAAAAGGCCTCTTTCTCCACCGGGGCCTTTTTTGTAAAACAGGTGAGGATTTTGGACCTAACAAAATTGTTCAGTTGTGAGGGGAAAACCGCGCTGGTTACCGGTTCGGCGCAGGGTCTGGGAGAAACAATTTCCCTGGGGCTTGCCCAGTTCGGTGCTTCACTAATTCTAGCCGATGCCAAAGATCTCCGCAAAACAGCAAAGCAGGTCGAGGCCCTGGGGGCAAAGTACATGGCGGTTCAAGCAGACATATCCGATGAAAATCAGGTTCAGGATCTGGCGGACCGCGTGCTTAAAGCATACGGTAAAGTGGATATCCTGGTCAACAACGCCGGTATATCGCAGTTAAAATATACACCCAGCGAGGATTTGCCGATCGATGAGTGGAATCGTGTTGTGGAAATAAATCTGAGAGGTACTTTCCTGTGCTGCCAGAAAATCGGCAAACAGATGATCGATGGCGGCGGTGGGAGTATTGTCAACATCGCAACGACTGCAGGTATTACCGGTGTGCCCCGTGCACCGGCATACTGTGCTTCCAAAGCCGGCGTAATCCTGCTGACCAAAAGCCTGGCGCTGGAATGGGCGCGACATCATATCCGGGTAAATGCAATTGCACCGCATTATCTGGAAACGGAATTGACCCGGGGACTCAGGGACACCCCGCAGGTAAGCGATTCTTTATTGCGTCAAATTCCACTGCGACGATTCGGGAGAACATCCGAGGTTGTCGGCGCGGTAATTTTTTTATGCTCCGAAGCTTCAAGCTATATGACCGGCGCCGTCATACCCGTTGATGGCGGCTACCTGGCCCAGTAAAGGCTTCAAATTGCAAACTTATCATTTCTCAATCTTCTCAGCGGCATCGAGAATGGCTTCCACGTATTTGCTATAGCCTGTACACCGGCAGAGATTGCCGGCGATTGCATGTCTGATCTCTTCTTCGGTGGGACGCGGGTTTTCTGCCAGAAAACCCTTGGCCGTCATCAGCATCCCCGGGGTGCAAAATCCGCATTGGAAGGCCCCATGATCCAGGAACGACTGCTGCAGCGGGTGCAGTTCATCATCATCAGCCACCCCTTCAACGGTTTCGATCACTTTGTCCTGGGCTTCCACTGCCAGGACCAGACAAGAGGCAACCGGCTTGTTATCGAGCAGCACGGTGCACACACCGCATTCGCCCTCATTGCAGGCCCTTTTTGTTCCGGTCAAACCAAAGTTTTCTCTGAGGGCCTCGAGCAAGGTCCGCCGGACGTCAATTTCATCTTCGTATATTTCGCCGTTTATGGTGAAACGCATCAGCTGTTTCATTACACTTCCTCCTTGATTTTCCGCAATCAACCACCACCAAACATCTTTTCCATGATGAGGATTTCATCGACATCGGGTTCGAGCTTCCAGATGACCTGACGGGTTTTTGCATTCGCGACCAGCCCGCCGATAGGATCCTCCCATACCTGCTCCATTATTTTCCGGGCCTCTTCCAGCGTCACCTGTCTGGTCTCTTTTTTTCCCATAACGCGTACAGTGATTAATTTTTCCATTGTTTATCCTTTATGGTGCGCTTTATGTCCGAGCGCCCTGAACATATGAATCCTTATTATCCGATTTGGGCGCGGGAGCTCAACAATGCCCTCTGGGTTAACGCACCGACGGTTGTTTTTCTGTACGCTGCAGAGCCTCTCAACGGGGATGACCTTGGTTGGGCCTCTTCGGATGCCTTTTGGGCCGCTGCTTTTACCGTTTCAGGGGTAAACGCGTTTCCCTTCAGCACCGATTCGGCTTGAAGCGCCCGGATAGGGGTTTGCCCCACGGCGCCGAGGCAGATCCTTACCTCGGTACAAATATCCTTGTCCAGGGCAATCCAGGTGGCCACATTACATATTCCCAGGGCCTTGGCCCCTCTCTGGGCATACTTGATGTAAGTGCCGCCGCCATGTGCGGGTAAGATGGGCACCTGCAGCTCTTCCACGAGTTCATCGGCGGCCAAGACCGTCTTACCCACATTGGTGATGAAATCTTCAACAGGTACAAGTTTTTCACCGGCCCCGTTGATGATCTTCACCTGCGCGCCCAGCGCCACGAGACTTGGGACCATATCGGCCGAAGGAAGGGCACTGCATACATTTCCCACCACAGTACCCAGATTGCGGATTTGAATGGAACCCAAGGTGGATGCAGCCTGGGAGAGAATGGGATATTTGTGCTTCACTTCCGGGGAGGTCTCTACGGCATGGATCGTCGCCAGAGCCCCGATTCGCAATCCTTGACCTTCTTTATAGGCAATAGTGTCCAGATCCGGAATACTTTTGAGGGCAACCAGATATTGAGGAACGACCGCTCGCCTTTTCATGTTTAACAACAGGTCGGTACCGCCCGCAAGGGGTGTGGCGGCCTTATCGTGCTTCGAAAGGAAGTCAACGGCTTCTTTCAGGGTTTTCGGCGTTACGTATTCAAACTTCGGCAATCTTCTGACAGATGGATATTTCTTCACTTCTTGCCCTCCTTTTTCGCCTTAAGTGCTTTGAAGACCTTTTCCGGTGTAAATGGCGGCTCAACCAGCCGAACCCCGACTGCATCTTCAATTGCATTGCGGATGGCTGCCATAATCGCGGTAGTGCAGGTTTCACCGGCGCCTTTAGCACCAAAGGGTCCCAGCGGATCATGCACCAAAACATGATAATTTGTTAGTTTAGGGACATCCAGGGCCGTGGGGATCTTATAAGTTCGCATGGATCCGGTGAGCGGCACGCCTTTCTTGTTATAAAGGCTTATTTCGTAAAGTGCCTGGCCGATCATGTGAGCCGATCCGCCATCCATCTGGCCTTCCACGAGCAGCGGATTTATGGGCCGGCCGCAATCGTCCGCAGCCACGGAATTGAGCAACGTCACTTTGCCGGTTTCAGGGTCCACCTCTACCTCCACTGCCTGGGCTACAAAACTGAAGGAGGGGGTAAATTTTTCGCAATATCCCTGAGAGAAATCTGCAATCTCAGCTCCCGGAAAACTCCAGCTCCCGCTGCCGTAAAGGGATTTCCCCACACCGTAGTAAGCGTTTCTAACCGCCCGCAGAAACGAGATTGCCTGATCCGGGGTGTCCTTGGCAAATATCTTCTTGTCCCTGAAAACCAGATCTTCCGCTTTGGCTTCCAGCATGTCTGCGGCAACTTCCGCCAGTTTGCTTTTGACGTCCTCGGCCGCCGCGATCACTGCATTGCCGCTCCAGGTGGTGCACCTGTCGCCAAACATCCCGGAATCCAGAATACCGTCATGGCTGTCTTCCATCTCTATCTGGACATCTTCAAAATCCACTCCCAGAATTTCAGCCGTCATCTGCGCAAAGACCGTGTCGCATCCCTGACCCAGTTCTGTGCCTCCATGGATAAGCTGCACGGTACCGTCTTCGCCGATTTTTACAATAGCTGAGGAAGCGAAGTGGCCCCCCATGCGGCAGCCGGATATCTGGGCCCCACAGGCAAACCCGATTCCCCGGTTGGGTACCCTGTTGGCCCGCTTTTCTTTCCAACCGATGATGTCCGCCACCTTTTCTATGGCCTGTTCCAGGCCGGTACTTGAGATCTTCGAGCCGCTGGGTAAGGTTTCACCCTGCTTGACAATATTTTTGCGCATGACCTCAAGGGGATCCAGACCCAGATCTTTGGCCAGCATATCGATCATGGCGTTAAAGACATACCCCGCGATGACCTGTGACTGGCCACGCACCGCACCGCATACCGGCAGATTCGTATAAACCCGCGTGGCATCGTATCTTACATTTGGAACCCGGAAGGGCAGGGCATTGAACAATCCAAAAAGATAGAGATTAAGGGCAGCGACACTCAGGTAGGCACCTCCGTCGGAAATATATTTGCAGTCCATGGCCACCAGGGTACCGTCCTTTTTTATACCGGCCTTCAACCACACATGCTTTTCGTGTCTTTGACGGTAGGTGCCGATGATGTCTTCCTGGTTGACGACGATTTTTACCGGTCGTTTCGTCTTCTGGGCAAGGCGTACCGCACAAAAATCAAGGTCCAAAGCTTCGTGTTTTCCTGAAAAGGCACCCCCGATGTAAGGGTTCACAATCCGGATCTTATCCAGGGGAATGCCCAATCCCCATGCGAGATGTCGCCAGGTGATATAAGGGCTCTGTTTGGAACCCTGGAAAAGGACCCTGCCCGAGCCATCCACTTTGGCAAGGGCCGCATGGGGTTCGATAAAGCCGATGGCCACCCGTTGAGTCGCTAACTTTTTCTCCAGCACATAATCACACGTCTTAAAGGCTTCATCCACATTCCCGTATTCAAACTGACAGGTGGTGCCGATATTGTTTTTGGCATGCTCATGTACCAGAGGGGCGCCCTCTTTGAGGGCTTCTTCCCAGCTGAGAACCGGCGGTAGTTCCTCGTAGGTTACTTCGATGAGATCGAGGGCATCCTCTGCGGTGTCCTCATCCTCCGCAGCCACAGCCGCGACTGCCTCCCCATAATGACGAACCTTGTCAAAGGCAATTGGCGGGCGGTCCGCATACTGTTTCATAAAACCAACGACGATTCCGGGGAAATCCTTTCCCGTGATAACCGCCCTGACGCCGGGCAACTTTTCGGCCTTACGTGTGTCGATGTTTTTGATCCTGGCGTGTGCATAGGGACTCCGCAGCAGCTTGCCGTGCAACATTCTGGGCATGAACAGGTCGTCCGCGAAAGTTGCCGTTCCCGTTACCTTCACTTTACCGTCAATCCTCGGCACGGGCTTCCCTACAACGCGATAGTCGTTATCCTGCATTTTTTCCTCCCAAACTTCTATTTGTGCTCATACCCCTGTTGAGGTAAAAACAAATGAGCGTGAGTTGTTAATCGTTTAAAAGGAATGATATCTAATTTTATATCTCACCTAATTATTGCAATATGAAATCAACGAGCCATCGAATTCTAATATCCAATAACCATTAACGCCTAATTGAGTTTTGACTCAATTAGGCTTAAATTAGCCGGGCATTGGGGTTAATTCGATCTTTTCGTCACCCGATATGATATCATCAATGGAGATCTTCTCCCGTCTGAGATACTCGTCGCCAAAGGCCTTTTCGATCTGTCCTTCCTGGAAGAGCTTGACGGTGATAAGGACCCTCAGGCGCCGCTTGTCGATCTTGTTCACCCCTGTCAGGGGCCAACCGTCGAGGATTTCCAGCCTTTCGGGCCATTGAAAAATAGCGGTGCCCTGTTCCTCCATAAATCGTTGAACTTCTTCAAAAGTGATGGTCTGGCCTTCCTCCGGCTGAATAAAGGCACATAACTTTTCCCCCAGCTTGTCGTCCGGCATACCGACAACCGCAACATACATCACCTTGGGGTGTCGCACCAGCAGATCCTCTACCGCCTCGGGGTAGACATTCTCGCCTCCCCGTATAATCATATCCTTTTTGCGGCCTTCGACAACAAAGCGTCCGTCGGGCCTTTGAGACATCAGATCTCCTGAATGAAAAAAACCCTTTTCGTCAAAAGCCTTTTGATTCTCTTCAGGGTTTCTGAAGTAACCTTTGAGATTCAGGAACCCTTTGGCAACCATCTCGCCGATTTCCCCCTGCGGCACTTCTTCGTTTTTATCATTGAAAATCTTGATCTGGACCAGCGGGTCCATGTACATCGGGTAGCCGACGGTATACAGCTGGGGCTCCTTCGGGCTGTCCCAGCGATTGCAAATCAGCGGGCCCTCGGCCATCCCGAAATGATTGACCAACTCCACACCCAATTCGCTCAGGCAAAACTCGGCGAGCTCGGGTTTCAGCTTCTGGGCGCCCACGCCCACAACGCGCAGGGTGGAAAGATCATAGTTTTTCCGCAGCTTGCGCGCATCCTTCCAATAGGTGACCTGCACGGGGATCAAAAGGGTGTGGGTCACACCATATTTCTGGATTTGCTCAAAGCTTTCCAGCGGTCGGGGGGATTTTGTCATCACCACGCTGGCCCCCCTGAACAGGGCCGGGCCGGTCATGCCTGTGAAAGCGGCATTGTGTTCAACCGGTATAGCAATGAGGGCTACGGACTCCTGGGTATATCCGGCCAACCCTGCATACCCCTCGAACTGGCAGATGTAATCATTATGAGTCCGCGGTATTCCTTTGGGCAGACCGGTGGTCCCTCCCGACAGCTGCTCGCAGCAGATGTCATTGGGGTCCGGCTTGCTGTCATCGAGATAGTCCGACGGAACTTCATTTTCAATCGCTTGCTCCAGAAGCGCATCCAGGCTGAGCCACCCTTGCGGGGGCGTCCCACCAGCGATCATAAAGACCTCTAAATAGGGATGTGCGCCCTTTATCTGCTCCACCATTTGAACATAATCGAACTTCTCAGTTCCCATCACACAGATTCCGCGGGCGCGGTGGAGTCCGATTTCATGATTGACTTCGAGCTTCCGGTGTCTGGGGAGACACATAATGGGTATCGCGCCGATCCGGTTGAGTGCGAAAAAGAGGTAGAAAAATTCAATCACATTGACCATCTGAAGAACAAAGAAGTCTCCGTACCGAACCCCTGTTTTTTTGAGATGAATCGCCATCCGGTTCGATTTTTTATACAACCCCTTCCAGGTAACCGATTGGGTATCATCGGCAAAGGCCAGTTTGTCGGGGAAGATACTGGCATTGCGCTCGAGCAGATCACACAAGGTCCAGTTGCGCCAGAATCCTGCGGCAACATACCTGTCGATTTCCTCCCGGGTGAAAGGATGCCACCCGTCAATAATTTCGCGATGGGTCACCATGGTTACCTCCTTTGCAGATTGAAAAAAGCCTCCATATGCCTAACGTCCCTGAAACCCCAGCTGGTGGGAGAGGTATTCAGCTGCTTTTCTTAGTGCCGGCACAATTATTTTCTCTTTTTCTTTACTGAACCGCACGACAGGCACCGGAACGGTTATCGATGCCGCCACAGTCCGGTGCAAATCAAATATCGGCGCCGCCATGGCAATAATATGCTCATCGTTTTCGCGCAGGCTGTAGGCAATAGCGCCGGCGCTGATTTGCTTGAGCTGCCGTTTTAAAATCTGTTTATTCGTGATGGTTTTTGAGGTAAGTTGTTCAAGTTTAACCGAGTCGAGATAGCGTTTCAGCTCTTCGTCGTTAACGTAAGCCAGGATGGCCTTGCCCGCGGCAGTAGCATATAAAGGTGCTCTTTCACCGACATCAATCATTTGTTGTATGGATTCGGAACAAAGCTCTTTTGAAACAACCTGAATATGATTTTGCCTGCGGATCGCTATGAGTGCGGATTCGCTGGTAGACGTCACGAGGGCTTTGAGAACAGGCGCGCCCAGCCGAACAATATCGAAGTTGGCCAGATAGCGACCGGCAAGATGAAGGATCTCCGGTCCGATCCTGTATCGCCGGGTAACTGCGTCAAAGCTCAGATATTCACGCGAGACAAGGGTGGCAAGCAATGCCGACAGGCTGCTTCCGGGGATGCTCAGAGACCGTGAAAGGTCCTTATGGCTCTGACCGTCGCTGGCAGCCGCCACGTACTCCAATATTTGAAGGGACCGGTCTGCGGATTTAACCATAGACAAGAACATTATTCATATATGTGAATAGAAATCTCATTTATGAATGATGATAAAGAAAGCATTTTTTTTTGTCAACCACAAAATGGCGGTGCATCTGAATCCTGCATATGTCAGAGGCTTTCAAGGGTTGGAGGCGCTTGTTAATCTGATAAAATTATTCGCTTAATTCCGGCGCGGCGTATTAAATCTAAATTTGCTTTAAGGTTATAATTGCGGTATACAGAATTCGCAATATTTAAACTTCATTTTTTTCCTGGTGAGATGCTCAAAAAATGAGCCTCAAATTCTGCATACCTCACTCCCAATAGAACACCCGTTCTGCTGGGAGCCATTCGAATAACCATCCCGAAGCGCTGTTGCCCGATGACATTGTACCGCATTTCATTTTAAGCGGAATTTTTCCAAGCGCGTGTTAGAATAGCCGACCATCTGATAGAATGATTCCGGCGGCTAAATTTAAATCGTTACCCGCGCTGAACCAAAAGGAGGCGAAAATGAAGGACCAACAAAAAGATCGGGGCTGGAGCCCTTATCTGGCCGGCGCCTTAACCGGTTTGGTCATGATTTTATCCGTGTGGTTTGCCGGCAAGTATTTTGGGGCATCTACGACGTTTGCTCGCAGCGCCGGATTGATTGAGAAAATATTCAATGCCGAGCGCGTGGCCAAGATGGATTATTTTATCCAGGAGACACCTAAAATTGACTGGCAGTGGATGTTCGTGGTGGGTATTTTGATCGGATCGTTTATCGCGGCAACGACATCCGCCAGTTTTAAATGGCAGGCTGTGCCGGCGATGTGGCAATCGCGATTTGGATCCAGTCGGGTGAAACGCGGTGTGATTGCTTTTATCGGCGGCCTGGTGGCCATGTTTGGCGCACGCCTGGCCGACGGCTGACCAAGCGGTCACGGGCTGAGCGGTACGCTTCAGCTGGCGGTAAGCGGTTTTATTGCGATTATTTGTTTTTTTGCCGGGGGCATCATCATGGCCGGAATCCTTTACCGGGGAGGTGATCGCAGATGACAGCATTGATTTATGGACTGGTAACGGGCATTTTATTTGGATTCTTTCTTCAAAAAGCACGGGTTATTCGCTACGACAAGCAAATCGGCGCATTGAGGCTAATCGATATGACCATAGTTAAGTTCATGGTTTCCAGTATTTTGGTTGGTATGGTCGGTATATATTTTTTGCTCGATTTTGGATTGGTGAAACTTTCTATAAAATCGACGAACTTGGGCGGCAACATTATCGGCGGGCTGATTTTTGGGTTCGGCTGGGGGCTGCTGGGATATTGCCCGGGAACATCAGCCGGCGCATTGGGCGAAGGGAGATGGGATGCGTTGTGGGGAATTTTGGGTATGATCGCGGGCGCGGCGATTTTTGCAGAAGCATTTCCATTATTGAAGAAAAGCATACTTACCTGGGGCGATTTTGGAAAGATCACATTGCCTCAAATTTTAGGCGTTCATCATTGGATTGTGATTATTATTCTTGTAGTCTGCGGGCTGGGGCTTTTTCGATTTCTTGAACAAAAAGACCTCTGACGGCAAGGAATTTCATCTTTTTACACGAGGAGTCCCTTGATGTCATAAATTGACAGACTTCATCCTGCAAAGGGGGGTGTACTTTAGGTTCACACTTGGAATTTGCAAAGCACTTGACGAAAAGGAATAAAATTGATTTAACATCGGCGCTTTCAGATCATATGAATGATGCCGCAACCCAAACCCAAGGAGGATGAATCTATGGAAACGTATGAATGTACGGTATGTGGTTATTTGTATAATCCGGAAGAAGGCGACCCGGATAATGGTATCGATCCGGGGACGTCATTTGAAGCGCTTCCCGATGACTGGGTCTGTCCGGTTTGCGGCGCATCAAAGGACATGTTTGAACTTGCGGAATAGATACAGTTCAAGTTGGCCGTCGAAAAGGCGGTAGGAGAGCCGGTCTATTTCGTTTTTAGTTTTTTTAAGCGATCGTCACGGGTCTTCGGTTTCTGCCCCGCTTCCCCCCAGCGATTGAAAAGATTGTGTTCAATACCAATGTAATCGAATACCTTTCCGATCGTTTGATTGATAATATCGTCGATGGTCTTTGGCCGGTGATAAAATGAAGGCACCGGCGGCAGGATGTGGGCTCCCATTTCGGCGGCCAGGGTCATCAATCGAAGATGCCCGATGTGCAACGGTGTCTCCCTGACCACCAGAACCAGTTTGCGCTTTTCTTTTAGAGTCACATCCGCAGCCCGTACCAAAAGATTTTCATTATAGGCATTGGCGATGCCCGACAACGATTTAATGGTGCAGGGGATCACCACCATGCCTTCGGTTAGAAAGGATCCGCTGGCAAGCGATGCGGCCATATCTTTATGATCATAAGTGAAGTCCGCCATGGCTTCAACTTCGCCGGGCGTATAGCTGGTTTCGATTTCGATATTTAACCTGCCGGCTTTGGAGATAATCAGATGCGTTTCAAGTTGCGTTTCCCGCAGCAATTCCAGCATTCGAACACCATAGGTGACACCACTGGCACCGGAGATGCCGATAACGATTCGTTTCGCCATAATGGTTTCCTTATAGATTATCGCTTATTTCCTATAGGACGGAGATTCCACCAAACATTTTTCCAAAATCTTGTCAATTAGTATTTTACTGTTCTTTATTACCGTTTGAATTCCATCGTCATCAAGGTTGTCCCAGTGAATACCGGCGGTCACGACGACCTGGGTTTCCAGTGCGGATGCCAAAATCTCAGAAGCGGCTTTGACCAATTCGTCTTCCTTATGACCGACCCTGCAAATGACAGAGGCGGTGGCACTGGTAACCTCGGGGTTTTTCAGGCTCGGGCGGGGTTGTGCGACCGCCACGGCGCCTATGTGAGGCTTTTCGCCACCCCAGATCGCGACCAATAGATCCGGGCCGATCCATCTGGCACTTGCCGTCAGATCATATGCGCCGGTATCTGTTTTAATTGAGACTTCGGTCTTTGACATTTCGTTTCAAATTGTCATTTTTTTACTTTTTCTGGGTAAAAATTTTATGAAATAGCTCAACTGCCTCTTTGCCGAATTCAGGGGTGTTCAGATGAAGGTCCACCTCTACAACGGGTACGTCGGAATTCAGTTGTTTTTTGAGTGTTTCCGTAAATGCTCGGTCAGCTTCGGGATCATAAAGAGGGCCGCCTTCTCTGTCAAGAGAGCTCCAGCCTTTTAATGGAATAAGTACGGCGCAGGGAGCCTTGGAAGCGTTTAAACGATCCGCAATGATCTGAGCGGCCTGCTGCAACTCCTCTGCGCTGGTTCTAACCTCAATTCTGAGTTTATCGATTACCGCCTGAGGTCTTCCTTGATAACGTTCCAACAGCTCCGGTCGCCCACCGACACTGAGCATGTCCAGTCCTGAAGGCGCAACAACCTGTGGAACACCGGATTCGCCGGCAGCCCGCAACCGGTCATCACCGGCGGCACAGTTGCCATCCAGCATCTGTTCAACGATACCCCGGCTAACAAAGTCAATAACGCCGCTGAACCAGCCTTCGCGTATCAGTTCATCCATGGCCCGGTCTCCGCGGCCCTGGGCATGGCAGGGAACCGGAATATAGCCCTTATCACGAAGGTAGTGGATTGACGGTTCGACGGCTCGTTCCGCAAAACCAAAGCTGGTGATGGCCACCACCGGCTGTTCAAATTCGGCTTTCCAGCCCGGTGACAGCTCAACCATACCGCAGATGGCCCCAACCGCATTGATGAGCTGGGTTTTTAGGATCGGATTTATTTCCACAACATCGACTACGGTATTCAACATGGTGATGTCTTTGGTGCCCACATATTTACCCACGTATTTGGGGTGGGCCGCCATACTCGATGCCATTAGCTTGGGCATCCCAAAAGGCAGCGAACGCATGACACTGGTAGCAACCAGCGATGCCGTCCCTCCGCCGACGCCAAGCACACCATTGACTTTTTCTTCTTCCATCAAGCGCCGAACAATTTTACGTGCGCCCCGTATCTGATTTTCAGTCGCCTTTTCACGTTCGGTTCGATAAAATTGGCGCACCTCTTCTATGTTGAGACCCCCTTCGTTGGCAACTTCTTCACAGGTAATATCCCCTGTGAAAAAGGGTTTCTGTTCCATGCTGAAATCCAGCAGGAGGGCATTGTGGCCTTGGGACTCGATGAGTTCCTTGACCATCTTAAACTCGGCCCCACGCGTATCCAGATTCGCAATAATCAAAATTGTTTTTTTAGCCATTTTCATTTAATCCCGTCATTTTTTTGGTCTTTTTTTAAGACTGGCTCTAAATGTATTCCAGAATTCCCTGTCGTTATCCTTCCAGGCGGCACCCCACCGGCGTTCAAAATACGAGGTCGGCAGGCGTTCATGCCAGGAATGCCAGGGGTCGCGGCCTTCCTTTTTAGCGGTCAAGACATCATTCAAATAATCTGTAATATGCGCCAGTTCTTCCTTGGGCAGATAAGAGACCGCACCTTCTTTGATCGAGCGCACAAGGTTATCCGGGCTCCAGGCATGCGCCGTCAACATGACCGTCGGTATATTTTTGCGGGTGGCAATATCCAACAACCTGTAACCGTCAACCCCCATAATATCCAGGATTGCGAGATCGAAGTGCTGGGACGTCAACAGCTTCTCAGCTTCCTTAAATGAGGCCGCTTTTACAACATCGCACATGGGAAGCAAATCGGCCAGGGTGTCCAAAACATCTTTTTCATCATCGACGGCCAGAACCCGTTTGCCGTCTAACAGTTTATTTTCAGTCATTTTCGCAATTTCCTCTAACTATATGCGCTGCAAATCAATATCCACAGATTTATACAGATATACCTAGATCAAGAAGTATTATTTATCACGAAAACACGAAGCAAAAGAGACACGAAATGGAAAAAATATTACTGTTTACAAAAATTTAAGACTGAATCAAAAGCAATTTAAATATTTGTTTTCGTATCTTTGTACTTTCGTGTTTTCGTGATTAGAATCTAAATTTAATCAGCGCTAATCTGCGAAATCTGCGGATGATTTAAGCTCTGCGGATTTAATGCTATAGCCCCAGCTCGGACCATCTGCCTTTAACCCTTTCGACTATTTCCTTATCCAGTTCAATAGGAATGGGCTTGTTCTTCCAGTCATAAGGAATGGTGGCGTCCAGTAAAAGCCGGCCGGTGATCTCCCTGGCTTCGATTGGAAGGGATGGATCCAGCGGCGTTGATCTGCCGCGCTTGATAACCTGGGAACGGTTCGGCTGGAATCGGAAACTCAGGGCATACATCACCCTGGGGATGTCCCACGGATCAATATCTTCATCCACCACGATAACCGTTTTCAGTCCATAAGCGCCCATTTCGGTTGAGATGGCCGCTGTCAGAACCTGATCGGCATGTCCCGGATACATCTGTTTCACGGAGATGATGGCCAGAAATCGCCCCGAACCTTCCGGCGGGCAGTAAACTGCTTTTAAGCCGGGTATTTTCATGGCCAGCAGCTGCTGCCACAGGGTTGCGCCGTATGAAAGCGCCATGGTCATATGCGTATCGGTGACAGCCCTGCCCACGGTGGTCCCCCACAAAATGGGATTGTTTCGGTGGGTGACGCATTTGACATCGATATAATTGCGCGGATCCGCTCCCACGCCGGAATAATAGCCGGTATACTCGCCAAACGGTCCTTCTTCCAGGAATTTGTCGGCATCCACTTCGCCTTCGATTACAATCTCAGCCTGGGCCGGTATGGGAAGATCCACCGTTTCTCCGGGAACCACTTCGACTGCTTCGCCCCGCAATGCTCCGGCGACATCATATTCCGATGTAAAGGCAGAAATCCGGGCGGCGCCCAGGATAAAAAGCAGCGGGTCGCATCCGATAACAGAAGCCACGGGCATGGGTTTGCCCATGGCCTGGTATTTTTTCAGCATGATGTCGGCGTGTTTACCCTTGATGAACTGGGTGCCGATCTTGTCTTTCTCCAGAAGCTGGCTGCGGTAAGTGCCCAGATTAATCCATCCGGTTTCAGGGTCTTTGCTGATGATAAAATGGGCGGTGCCGATAAAACGCCCGCCGTCCAGGGGATACCACTGGGGGACTGGAAATTTGAAAAGATCGATATCATCACCGGTCAGGATGTTTTCTTTACAGGGGGCACCTGAAGCTTCCACCAACTTGGGCGGCGTCAGGTTATCACCCAGTTTGGCCCACTCGTCATAAAGATCTACCAGCGTGGATTCGAGGGGCATCCCCATGATCAAAGCCAGTCTTTGGGTTGTGGTGCATACACTGGTGATGACCGGCGTATCGTAATCCTTGACGTTTTCAAAAAGCAGGGCCGGTCCGCTTTGTTCTTCATTCAGCTTGGCGATATGCGATAATTCCAGGTTCCAGTCTACTTCGGCGCTGATCCGTTTACACAGACCCGTTTCTTCGCCCTCGGCAATAAAATCCCTCATGCTTTTCATAAAACATTTCCTCCTTAAGGTAATTTGATGCGTTTCATGGCCTGTTCCATTAATAACTGGCGACCGGTCTTTTTGCCAATGACCGATTCGGTTTTGCGTTGGCTCCATACCGTTTCCGGTCGTGCCTGGACGATAAACATGTTCTCCGGAAAGGAAATATCTTTGTCAATCGCCCATTCGATATCCATGGGTCGGCCGTAATGGTTTTCGATATTTTTGGCGGCCCTGACGAGTGCTTTTATTTCATCGTCGGCCAGACAGCAGGTACACTGCATATTTTCGTCGACATCGGCGTTAACCACTTCGCCCTTTTCCAGATCATACACACATTCGATGTGTTTGGTGGATACGGTTCTTTCGTTAATTTCCAGCATGACTTTATCGACCACAAATTTATCCGGGTTGACTGAACCGGAGACCACCGTCTCCCCCAGTCCCCAACTGCCCTCGATGACGACTTTGGATACATCACCATTCGTCGGATTCAGCGTAAACATGACCCCGGCCGCCCTTGAGTTGACCATTTTCTGGATGCCCACGCTGATCAGCACTTTTTCGTGAGGAAATTGGTTTTTGATCCGGTAGGCGATTGCCCGGGGGGTATACAGGCTGGCCCAGCAATTTTGAACATTTGTGATAACCTGATCGGCTCCCTGAACCCAGAGGTAGGTATCCTGCTGGCCGGCAAAGCTGGCGGTCGGCAGATCCTCAGCCGTCGCACTTGAGCGAACCGCCACCGGAATGGCATTGTCGGCACACTTGTTACACAGTTGCAAATAGCCGTCCTCGATAGCCTTGCCCACAGGTTCGGGTATGGCCGTCTTTTTGATCAATTCCTGAACACCGGCACTGGCCTGGTTGAGAGCCGCCACATCATCGGGGTTTAAATTCGATACTATTCCGAGAATCCGATCTTTAATTCCGGCTTCGGTAATGAACAATAAATAGCTGTCGGTGGTTACCGCAAATCCGGGCGGGACGCGAATATCGGCTTTGATCATCTCACCCAGGCTGGCATTTTTGCCGCCGACGATGGGCAGTGAATCTTTATCCAGTTTTTCAAATTCCAGGATATAATCCATGTTTGCTTCCTTGGATACCCTTCCACCTGAAACCCCCTCCCTTGGGGAAGGGGTTTCAGCCTGGAGGTATTTCCTGCTTGGCGTCGCGTTATCGCAACGGGTAATGCTTTTCAGGAAAGCCGCATAAAGCGGTTATCCCGTCCGTTTGACGATTTCGACCACCCCGGTGTCACCGTCGACTTTGAGAATATCGCCGGTTTTGATGACTGCCGTAGACACCCCGGTGCCGGTCACCGAAGGAACGCCGTATTCGCGGCAGACAATGGCAGCATGGCTGGTCAGCCCGCCGATGTCGGTCACGGCGGCCTTAATCTTGGTAAACACCGGTGCCCAGGATGGATTCGTGGACGGACAGACCAGGATCTCACCGGGCTGCAAATCCACGATGTCTTTGAGCCGTTTCAGCACCCGGGCCGGGCCTTCGACAACACCGGCCGATGCGGCGAAACCTTTGATCTCAGAGACATCTTCGGTCTGGGTTGCATCAACGCCTTTGAGCCATTCCTTTACCTTATCGGTGGTGATACCCCACAGCATGATGGTAAAGGGTTCGGCCACTTCTTCAGGCGGGACCCCCAGAGCGGGGATCGGGTTCCACTTGTTGGCTGCTTCAAGGATTTCTTTGCGCTTTTGGGCTTTAGCTTTATAGTAGCTTCCTCGCATGGGGATATCCACCCCCAGGGCCCAGCCGGTTGATACCTCGGTCAGCAGCTGTGGGATTTCATAGCGGTTAAACATGAAGATGTCATCGATTTCGTTTAACATCCCGACGTTAACCAGAAGTGTTCCAAATTCTCTAATCTTGGCAAACCAAATGGTGTGAAACCAGTGCTCAACCCAGAAGAGGTGATCCTCGGCGTATGTGTAAATCGTTCTGACGGTGTTGTAAGCATCATCAAAGGCCTTACGATCTTCGTCGGTTTTGATGAGTTTGCGATATTCGGCCACAATTTCATCTCTTTGCTTTTCGATCTCATCCAGCGAGCGCTCGATATTCTCACCTTTTTCCAGGCGTTCGACATAGCCTTTAATGTAACTGTAGGGAATGGACGGATCGGTCAGCCAGCTGCCCTCATAATGAAACCAGCCGCTGCCGCAGGAAACGTAAAACCAGGGGTCTTTGGCTTTTTCATACTCTGCCAGCCATTTTTTTCCATCCTCTGTTTTTTGTAGTTCGGCGACCTTATCTTCCACCGGCTTGTCACCCTTGAGAATAGCGGAAACTTCCTTGGCAGAAGCTGCCAGTTTGGAAAGACGGCAAAGTTCTTCTTCAGGCTTGAACATGGATACATAGGCGCCGGCGACCATCTTGCCGATGGCACTTTCACTGATACCGGGAAAAAGCTTGCGGGACACATCGGCAAACATCAGATAAGCCAGGTAGGTCAGATTCAGCATCTCAAAATGATACTGCCAGCCCTTAAACATCTGGTTGACCAGCCTGTCAAAAGACTCGATCAAATAGTAACTTTCGTATACCCCGGTGGGCGCCGGCAGAACTTGATCCTCGGGAACATATTTCGGCAACTCGGTGGGGACTCTCACCGCGGCCATCTCTTCGCCGAGCGCTTTAAACTTGGTCAGCCATTTGTCCCAGAGCTCATTATAATGTTCAAATACATAAAATACCCGTTTCTCAAAATGCCCGGCTTTCTCACCGATGATTTCCTCCGGTGGCGGTGCGATGGCGCAGATGTACATGTAGCATCCCACCATTCGTTGGGCGATTCCCTGGGCCGGCGGAATACAGAATACGCGGGTGGTGTACTGTGACAGTGAAATCTGCCAGGCTTCCTGGAAAATCAAATCCAATGGCGGCATGGGTTCCGGGGCGTGGATTTTGTCCTGATACCAGAATTGAGCTTTTTCCCAGTCTGCTCTGTCTTCAGAAAACAGATGGTGGGAGGGATACATTTCTTCCCAGCCTTCGAGCTCGGCAGGCACTTGAAACTCGTGAGGGTCCGGGAATCTTCCAGCGTTTTCAGCCATTTTCTTCCTCCTTTCGGTGGTGGGTTAAAAAATGTCGTGAAAAGCGTATTACACAAGCAAAGAATGGATTAAAGGCTTTAGGTCGGAGGAACTGGATCTCATCAATTAGACTCAGAACCAGCATAGGTGCACGCACAGTAGCCTGAAATGAGATAAAATCTAATATCTTATGAACGATAAAAAATAAGCTGTCAAACCAATTATTTTTATGCTATTCATAAATTTTACTTATGGATTGGTTAAAAGTATAATAAAAAGTTAAGTACCCAATACCCATCATCTAAACCATGCTAAATTTTAATCAACTGCGCGTTTTCTATTATGCTGCGAAAAATATGAATTTTACGGCGGCAGCCAATGATCTATTTATAACGCAACCCGCTGTTACCGCCCAGATCAAGTCGTTTGAAGAATTTTGCAATCTGAAGCTATTCAAGAAAAGAGGGCGCCGGATCTATCTTACAGACCAAGGCAAGTCACTTTTTGATTATGCCCAACGGATTTTTAAATATGAAAAAGAAATCGAAAACGTCATCGACGATATGCGCGAACTCAAGAGGGGCGTTCTCAGTCTGGGGACGACCAAGGCCTATGCACGTTACTTTATGCCCCTGATGCTCACCACATTTCACAAAAACTATCCGAATATTAAAATTCAATTAAATGAAGGCAGCTCGCTGGATATGATCCACAGCCTGCTTGACTTTAAAATAGAGGTGGCTGTGATTGCCAAAGCGGAAGATAACCCCGAGATCCATTTTTTTCCTTTCAGTCAGGAAGAAGTGGCCGTGATTATATCCCGAAATCATCCCCTGGCAAAAAGGAAAGCCATTGTCTTCAAAGACCTGGAAGCCATCCCGATTATTATGAAGGAAAAAGGCTCCGGTACGCGCAAACTGGTGGAAGCATTATTCCAGAAAGAAGATTGCACACCCAATATCCTGATGGAAACCAGCAATACGGAATTTATCAAACAGATGGTGCAGCGCGGGGAAGGGGTTTCACTTTTAGTGAAAGAGACTGTGGCCGCAGAGCTGAAAGAAAAAAAGCTCGCTTCGGTTCCGTTGCAAGGACCTAAAATTTATCTGGATGTAAGCATTGCCTACCTGAAGGATCAGGTGCTTTCGCTGCCGGCCAGAGCTTTTGTCGACACATTGATCGGCTTGAAGTCCGAGGACCTGCATCCCATGGGAATTGGCCTGATGATGGCCAAAATGCTTGCCCAGCGCAAAAAGGATTCAAGGAAGGGCGCCAAAGTGCAGGCGCTCAAGCAATACAACAAGAAGTGAAGGCCGCAAATATTCATGTAAAAGCGATATAGGGTAAAGAAAAAATTAGAGAGAAGGAAAAAGGGCATGCAATTTAAAAAGGCAATGATAAGGGCATTTAAAAACGGCTCATTATTCCTGTCAATCGCATTAATTGCCTGCGCGGGTGCCCAAAGAACGGTTGCACCCGAGGATCGTATTTCTCTGCGCCAGGGCGGCCCGCACACCGGAATCTGGGAATCAAAAACGATCCGATTGGAATATCAATATTATAAGCTGCCCGGCGAACTTAAATTAAGCATCCGGACAAAAGTCAAAACCAAGGTCCAATATGATGGAATAAGGGTTCATGTGCTATTTGTTGATGCCGGGGGAAGCGTTCTGGAGAGAAAAGAGGTGGCGGTTTACCGTTTGGATAATACGTTTGAAATACCACCGGACGCCACCACCATTTCTTTTCAGGCAAATACCTTTAGGCGTCCTCAGGTTTATAGGCCACCCACACATCAGTAATCAAGAAATTGAATTGCCGCGGGAATCTTCTGCTGGTTATTTCTTTTCTTTTGTTGTCCGCGATAATTCTGTTAGAATTTTTTCCAGGTTGTCCAGCTCTCTTCCGTATTCGGCCCAATTCCCCTGGCGCAGGTAATCTTTGGCTTTATTATAATGTTCCAGCGCCAATACGCCGAGTTGGGTCGTGTCCTGATCCCGGGCGATGGACGGGGAGACCAGTTTTTTCGAGGATACCTGCTCATCCAATACCCCGCTTAAGGCCTTATCAAGATTATTCTCCATAATTAAGCGGTTGCCAAAAGCGACGATAACCCTTTTTAATTCCGGTAAGGCCGCCGTCAATGATTTGCCTTTTTTTGAAGCAATGGCGCCGCCGCCTTTGCGGGATTTTGCAAAACCTCTTTGTTGGGGTGCACCGGCTGAAGGCGCTTCGCTTTCTTCCTGCTTGGCCTCCAGATAAACCGGCTCCACATAGATAAAGGTATCACTGAGAGGGATGGCCAAAAGATTGCCTCGAATGACTCTGGAACCTCTTTGACCCCATAAGCTTAGCTCCCGTGAGATATCCGTTTGCTGATCCACCCTGGCCTCAATCTGCATCGGTCCGTAGACCAGCTTCTCCTTGGGAAGCTTGTAGACTAAAAGATTTCCGTAGTCGGGCAGATCACTTCTGGCCGCCAGCCAGCCGATCATATTGTCCTTGGCAGAAGGGGTGAAGGGCAGCATCAGGAGAAATTCCTCTTTTTCCCCTTCGGGCAGCTTGATAATGATATAGTAAGGCTCCATTTCCTGCCGGCTGTCACCATATAACTCATCCGGAGTTTGCCAGAGGTCTTCCTGGTTATAGAATACCTGGACATCTTCCATATGATATTTCGTGTATGTTCCCACCTGGATTTTAAAGAGGTCCTTTGGATAGCGGATGTGTTTTTTTAAATCCTCAGGCATTTCATTGAAAGGCTTAAACAGGTCCGGGAATATGCGCGCGTAAGTCTTAATAATAGGATCTTTCTCATCGATAATGTAAAAAACAACATCACCATTATAGGCATCGATGGTTACTTTGACGGAATTGCGTATGTAGTTTAGTACCTTGTTCTTGAAATGGCCGGAAGATCGGCGAGAATAGGGGTACATATCAGAGGTCGTGTAAGCGTCTTGAATCCAATAGAGCCTGCCCCCGGAGACAACCATATACGGATCGCCGTCATAATCAAGAAAAGGAGCGATCAAACGCGTGCGCCTGCCAATTCGGCGGTTATACATGATCCGGCTCTCCGGGCCTAAATATGTGGTGAACAGTATCTGGGGATCCAAAAATTCGATGGCATATAAAAGTCTTCTGAAAAAGGATTTGATCGGGACACCGCCGTTTCCCTGATAGATGGTATAGACATTCTTGTCGCCCTTGGGATAATCAAATTCCTCGGTCTTTGTCTTTGTAAGAACATACTCGACCGTTTGTTCTCCATAATAGATCTCGGGGCGTTCTATCTTCAGATCCGGTACAAAAGAAGGCGGCAGGTCTTTGATGAGGAGGCGGGGCAATCCCTCGCTGGTGACTTCATTGACCGGACTCGAGGCCAATCCGTAGCCGTGGGTGTAAATGAGATGCCTGTTGACCCAGGTGTTTGCCTGGGGCGGTAGCTGGTTTACATCCAGCTCGCGCGCAGCCAGCATCACCTGCCGATACCGGCCATCGATGAGGTAACGATCAACGTCTACATTATTAAAATTGTAATAAAGCCGTATAGTTTGAATCTGCCTGTAGGTTTGAAGTAAAGGACGTTCATCCCAGATCCTGATATTTTGAATCGATGCATCATGCCTTTCGAGGTCCTTTGCACTTAATTTGTCGTTAACCTCAAAATCGACCACTTTAATTTTATTCAGATTATAGGCCTTACGGGTATAATCAATATTGTAAGCGATATAGGGTGATTCTTTGGCCAATTCATTGGGCTTTACCACAAATTTTTGGACCAGGATGGGGAGCAGGGTCCCAAACACCAGCATCGCCCCAATCCAAATGGCGCCGCTGATCCAGAGTAATTTCAGCCTGAATTTAAAGGCGTTCAGAAAGACGACCAGCGCAAAGCCCAGGGAGGCAATGATCAAAAACCGATAGGCCCAGACCTTGATGTGGATATCGGTATAGCTGGCACCGAAAGCAGGCCCCTGTGTCGAATACAAAAGTTCATATATTTTCAGATGAAAACCCCAGGCCAGAAGTATAACAATGATTCCGCCCAGGAAAATAAGATGCTGCTTGGCCTTGGGTGCAACCGATATTTTAGGAAGAGAGGGTGGCCCACCCTGCGTTTGACTGAATTCTCCCTCTATTTGAAGGGCGCCGTTTTTCAGATACCAGCCCGCAGTAACCAGACCGGATAAAACAAAAAGAACGATTAGGCCGTTGCGGACGAACTCGTACAAGGGAAGCGAAAACAGATAAAAGCCGATGTCCCGGTTATAAATAGGATCGGTGCTGCCAAAAGGTTGCTGATACAAATAGCGCAGGAGTAAATGCCATTGGTGGGAACCCTGTGAGGCAATATAAAGGCTGAGAATTAAAATTGCCGCAATGAGCAGTGAATTTAGCGTTCCGCCTGAAAGGCCGAGTTGGGCAACATAATCGTCGGCAGCTTTGATGCCCAGGCCTGACCTGCGGCCTGGATTTAACCGGCTGGCAACGTAAAGGTTAATGCTTATGATTAAAATCAAAAGCAACCCAATGATAAAGCCAAAACCGAATCTGCTTAAAAGCATGGTCCAGAAAACAGGTGAAAAACCCAGATTCCCAAACCACAGCCAGTCCGGATAAATTGAAACAGCAGACCACAGCAATAAAACAACAACAAGGCCGCAGCCGATAAGAATTAATTTCTTATTCATATCTTTTCCCCCAAGGGTAAGGTTGGTGCCGATTAAATGTTTCTGGCACAAAGAAACCGGAAACAATGGTCGGATGAGAGTAACAGCTTTCTACGTGGAAAGGAAGCAGAAAGTTTTAAAAATAGATATAACCGATTTCCCTATCAAGAAAACGTTCTTGACGGGAACTTGTCTTGCAAAATCTTTTGTGATAGGCAATTTTTCGATACGTTGATTCTTGATATATCGTTTGTCATGGAAGGTGGGCTGAAGCTATGATCAATCTAAACCAGCTCAGAGCCTTTTATCAGGCCGCAAAATGTCAGAATGTCAGCCTGGCGGCCAAGCACTTATTTGTCAGCCAGCCCGCGGTTACTGCCCAGGTAAAGTTGTTTGAAGATAGCTGTGGTTTGAAGCTTTTCAAAAAAAAAGGCCGCAACCTCTATCTTACAGATGAAGGTAAAACCCTGTTCAATTACGCCAGGAAGATCTTCGAGTATGAACAAAAAATAGAGGACGCTGTCGGGCAGATGAGGGAATTAAAGAAAGGCAGTCTTCGGCTGGGCTCGGCCAGAACCTATGCCCGTTATTTTATGCCTTTTTTACTCACCGGGTTTCGCAATGCGCATCCGCATATCAAAATTCATCTGGATGAAGGCAGTTCTGCGGATATGATTCAAAGCCTGATTGATTTGAAAAACGAGGTGGTTATTATCGCAAAAGCCGAAGAGAACTCAAATATTGCCTTCATCCCTTTCACCCAGGAAGAACTGGTGCTCATATTGCCGCCGAACCACCATCTGGCCAATAAAGATACGATAAGTTTTGAACAACTCAGCGACGAGCCCATTATCATGAAAGACCCGGGGTCAGGGAGCCGCAGACTGGTAGATGAATTATTCGCAAAAAATAATTGCACGCCCAATATTTTGATGGAAACCGGCGATGCCGAAATCATCAAACTGCTGGTTCAACATGGAGAAGGGCTCTCTTTCCTGGTGAAAGAGGCCGTGGCGGTCGAACTTCAGGAAGGAAAATTGGCCACGGCCCCCTTAAAAAACCAACCGATCTTTTTAGATGTCAGTATCGCCTACCTTAAAAATCAAGCGCTTTCACCACCGGCACAGGCTTTTCTCAAAAGCCTGGAAAATTTAGGGACAAAGAAAATGCGCTTTCAGGGAATGGGCGCCCTTATGGCGAAAATGCTTGATGAGGAGAGGTGATGAATGATTTTGCCCATTTTGAAAGGAGGTTCCAATGCTGAAGAAAAGCAAAAAGTTTGACAACGTTAAAGAATTTGAAGCCGGCAAAGTTACGGGCCAAAAAAGATTCTCGATGTCTTCCAGCGCTGAAACCAGGGACCAAAGAACGGTTATTGGTGAACATATTTTCATTGAAGGGGACATCCGTGGTGAAGAAAACCTATTATTGGAGGGATCGATCAAGGGTAATATCGATATGGGAAACTATAATTTCATTATAGGATCAAAGGGGCGATTTGAAGGTGAGATTTCAGCACAAAATTTGGGTGTCAGCGGTCAACTCGTCGGTAATGTCATCATTCAGGAAAAAGTTAAATTTACCAAAGAGGCTGATTTTATCGGTAACATTAAGGCGAAAAGCATATCGGTCGAGGAAGGGGCTTTTTTCAAGGGGTTCATTGAATTGGACCGCGAACCTCATAGAAAGGCTGAATTAACCCCAAAATCTTTAGATACGGAAGTTTATAGATTGGACAATTCATCCGTTGTTGCATTAGATGAAGCCAAAAGCGAGAACTGACATCGTTCCCCTTTTCTAAAAACCACCATCCATGTTCAGTGGAAACCACATTACCGGGAACGCTATTGGTTACAGCAGCCCTTAGCTTTACACTGCATTTTGGTGATGTGTAATAGCGCCTCTCAGCTTACTTCAGTCCCGCCTTGCGGAAGGCGTTAACGTAGCGCTCTACAAATTCTTTATCTTTAAAAGAAGATGTTTTTGCCCTATGGTCAACAGAAAAGTCGGGGTCCAACTTGAGAACCTCTGAGGCTGAGGCTTGCGCTTCCGCTTCACGACCTAGTATACTATAACAGACTGTCAAGGGAATAAGGGCGACCGGGCTGGATTTACGATCGAGAAATTTTTTAAAAGCTGCAATCGCTTCCTCATATTGCGCCATAACCAAATGGCTATTCCCCAATATATAAAAATAATAATCTTCAGGTATAGGGTTGAGACGAATCGCCCTCTTTGCTGCCGCAAGGGCTTCCTCCCCTCTACCGAGGACATACAGCCGAGCCGCTAACTGTGCATATGAAGAAGCATTATTCGGCTCATGATTGATAACTTTTTCCATCTCTGCAATGGACTTATCGTATTGCCTTTTCTGCCGGTAGATATAGGATAATAAGGTGCAGCCGACAATATGGTTTTCATCCGAATCAATGGCCTTTTGCGCCAGCTCGAGAGCCCGGTTCATACACTCACGTCTCGATTTACTCCAGCCGTATCTCGCATCATACATGTAGGTCCAGCCCAGCCCCGCATAAGCCGCTGAGAATTGTGGATCTAGGGCGACAGCTTCCTGATACCAGTGCCGGGCCTGAGCATTCGTCTCTTTTGTAAAGCTATTCGAATATTCTTTTCTCCCCCTTAAAAACTTTAAATAAGCATCAAAATTGTTGGTGGTTTTTGCATAAACACGGCTTTTCACTCCCTCTGTCAGCTCCACCTGGAGCGCTATTAAGATCTTCATTGTGATTTCATCTTGCAGGGCAAATAGGTCTTCCAAGAGCCGATCATATTTTTCTGCCCACAGGTGTTTGCCGTTTATCGCATCAATTAATTGGGCAGTGATTCTAACACGGCCTTCGGAGATTTGGACGCTACCCTCAAGAACATTCCGAACGCCTAAATCCTCGGCAACTTGCTGAACCTTCACCGGTTTGCCTTTATAAGTGAACGTTGAATTGCGGGCGATCACAAACAGCTTTGAGATTTTAGAAAGTGCGGTGATGATATTCTCGCTGACCGCATCGGCGAAATACTCATGCTTTGGGTCTTCACTCATATTTTCAAAGGGAAGCACGGCGATTGAGGGTATATCCGGCAATGGATATGCCATTTTCTCCAAAGAGGCAGGTTCTATTTTTTTAGATTGCTGGAGATAAATATTCCAGCCAATCAATCCTCCGGCAACTATTACAAGGCCTATAATTGCAGTCATCGCCATCTTGCGGTTATCCGGCAGTTCGGTATTTCTGACATTTAGCTTCTTTTGAATATTTACCGCACATTCGGTGGCATCCACCACGCTGCCAAACTCTGCCAGCAGATTGTCCCCGGGTTCATCCACAACTCTTCCTTTATACTGCTCGATAAGTTTGCGCATCAATTCTCTGCTGTCCTCTAAAGTACGGATGGTCGAAGCTTCGTCTTCTTGCATAAGACGGCTGTAACCCACAGCATCGGCGCTGAGGATGCCGCTGAGTTTGCGCTTGGCTCGCTCTTCGCCCATGGTTGCACCTCCATATAGGAGTTTTAAATGAAATAAAGCGATTCAAAAATGGATAGATCGGAAAAGTGCCACAAGAATTGCAGGACCCGGCTCGATTCAGCGAATGATTTTTCGCGTCAGCTCAGGTTGAATAGGAAGTTCAAGTCACTGTATCGATATATATCAACAATGTCGGCGGGGTCAAATATTATTTCTGTAAAAAAGAGGACATTAGCACAAGTTTCCCGCTTTAGTGATATGCTCAATTTATCATCGGCTCGGCAATTTTAAGGTAATCCGCAAAATCTGGTAGATTTTATTAAAAAAAGTGTGCCTCTGCAGGACTCGTAAGGACTGAATGACCTTCCTTTTTATAGAGCTATCATGATAGTTTGGAGTGGGAATGCGGATTTTTTTGCCTTTAGTATGGATTTCCACTATTCAAAAAGTAATCTGTTAGAAAATCTAGGAGGCTTAAAAACTCAATAAAAGAAAGGAGGGTGATACAAACAAATTATAGACTATCGCCGTGGTTTACGGGCATGTTTAACCTTTGAACTGAGGAGGGTGGCCTTATGAAAAAAACGATGATGGTTTTTATCTTTGGCATTATGCTGTTAATTCCTTCTTATTCCGGTGCAATTATAGATGACCCCCAACCAACCAATATTGTTTTAGGAGTGGGAATCTACGAGCACAGAGATGATGGTTATGCCGGGATCATAAACGGCAGCAGCTACCAGAGCGGAGATTATTTTTACCTGCAGAGCCAAATTGTCCTCGGGGAATGGCTGGCATCATTTGACGATATCATCAGTGTAAAGGCAGCTCATTGGCCGCAAGGGAGTTACGATCTGCTTGAAAGCCGCTCCGCCGGGCGATTGGATCGAGGATATCCGCGGCTATTGGAGCGGCGGCGGAACGCTTGTATCCGGAACATACGATGCTGCGCTTAACAGAGTGACCTTTACGATACCCAAAGCGTATGGAGGACAGGAGTATCTTCTTCGTATCGGCCAGAGAGTGGGGATTTGGCCTAATTTAGGGAGAGCGGTTTATTACCTGGTGCTGCCGACATATTAGTCCCATCAGGTTTATAAATTGGCGGTATCAAGGGCAGAGCTATCAATAGCTCTGCCCTTTACATAGACAGTTATCCCGCCACCGGGTGTCCTGCGCTGTAGCTTTTGACCTTGTAGACTTTGCATTGAAAGGTGCGCAGCGGCCAGGAACCTAAAGCTTCATCGCATTCGGCCTCATCACTCGAGGTGCAGACGTTGATATTGGATACCCAGACGCCGTGCAACCAGGGTTCTTCGCCCGGCATCTCCGGGTACCACCACCCGTGCTGGGCATGGACCACGCGCGGGTCGATGTATTCAAAGGTCTGAACTTTTTGCATCACGCGTCCGTGCTGGGTTTCGATCCAGGCCCAATCGCCATCCGCGAGTTCTAGCTCTTTTGCGGTGTCGGGATGCACCTGCATGACCGCCCAGGGGTATTTCTTGCGCAGTTTGTCGATCTGGCGGTGTTCGGAGTGAAAGAAGGGGTGGAAGCGACCGCCGGTGATCAGGATCAGCGGATACTTTTCAGCTAGCTCAGGCGTTCGGATTGGGCTTTCGGGAGGCTCCTGATAATAGGGAAGGGGATCGTAACCCAGTTTTTCCATCACCGTCGAGGAAAGCTCGATCTTTCCGGTGGGTGTGCCGAAACCGCCCATCTTTTCGTATTTTTTGTACTCCCACTTTTCGGGCTCCACGCGGCCGATTTTGAGCAGTTCCTTAAAAGTCAATCCCATGGGTGCCAGCCGATAATCATAATAGGCTTCCAGGGTCTCCCAGGGCCAGTGCTCCTCCTGACCCAATCGAATGCCCAATCCGCGCCAGAAGTCAAAGTCGGTACGACGGTCATGCTTGCCCGGAATGGTGGGGGGCACGGCGGCCTCACCGGCCACAATAACCGGAGTGGTGTTGTGGAAATTCCACAAAAAGTCGCGCTCCTGCCACATGGCAGCCGGCAATACATAGTCTGCCAGCTGGGCACTGGGGGTCATGAAATAGTCCACAACCACATAAAGGTCCAGGCTCTTCAACGCTTTGTGAACCAGTTTGGTATTGGAGATGGTGACCATTGGATTTGATGACAGTGTGATCAAAGCACGCACGGGATAGGGATCGCTGTAGGCAATGGCCTTATAGAGCGAGGGTGCCGGGGCCATACAGGTATAGCCGAACATATCACAGCGTTTGCCCCAGACGCGCTCCACATTGCTCTGGACCATTTCGTAGCCCGGCCAGGAATAAAGCTTGAATTGCTTTCCCAGAATCTTTTCGCGTTGCTCCAGAGGCAGGGCTTCGGGCATTTCGATCTGATGTTCGGTGATGAACGGCGCCGGGCCCAATAATTCTTCGCCACCCTGTACATCCACGTTGCCCACAATGGCCGAGATGATGTGACGTGCCGCGATGGCACCATAAGAGTTGGGCTGATGGGCAACCCCCATGCCCTCCATGGCACAGGAAGGCGTTTCCGTGGCAAACATGCGGGCCGCCGCCTGGATCTGGTCGGCCGGCACCCAGGTGATTTCGGCGACTTTGTCTAAAGGATATTCCTTTGCGCGTTGCGCCAGGGCATCGAATCCGTGGCACCACTTCGTGACAAACTCCTTGTCGTAGAGCTCTTCTTCGATAATGACGTTGATCATGCCCAACAGCAAAGCGCAGTCCGTGCCCGGACGCAGCTGCAGCCATAAATCGGCCGCCTCGGCCGACTCCGAACGGCGGGGATCGATGACGATGAGTTTGGCACCTTTTTTCATCCCGTTCTCGATTCCTTCCCAGATGGTCTGGTGGGAATGGGGCGGATTGCGGCCGATGAGCATCACACAGCGGGTATTCTGGAGTTTTTCGATGTGCATCCAATACGGCCACCAACCGAAAAGGGTGGTGGCGACCACCGCCGAATTGCCATGACAGATCTGGGCCTGGCCGCACTGGTTCGGGCTGCCGAAAAGATTCAGAAAGCGTGAGTTGAGTTCTTCATAGGTGCGGCTGGTGCCGGCCGTAACCCCCAGCGTCTCAGCGCCATACCGGTCCTTGAGTGCTTGCAATTTGGCGGCGATTTCGTCCATGGCTTCATCCCAGGTGATCTGCTGCCACTTGTTTTCGCCTTTTTCACCCGCACGTTTGAGTGGATAATTCAGACGATCGGGGTGATAAAAACGCTCTAAATCCGAGGCCCATTTGCGGGGGCACTTCTTGATGGGCGAGGTGCTGACCTTGACAATCTGATTATCTTCCACCTCGAGTTCGAGACGGCAACGCGGCTTACAACGAAAGCAAATAGTATGCTTAATTTCCTTGGCCATTTTTCCAAACCTCCCATGTTATTTATTTTTAGAAGCTATCTCACAGATGAATTTAACACCCGATGGCAAAATTTTAGATCTCTAAAAAGTGCTTATAACGACAAGTGAACTAAAGTTACAAGTGACCTAAAGTGACTAAAGTTAAGGAATTCTGTCATTTTTATTTAGATGGAGCGAAGCGACACCTTAACTTTGGTCACTTTAGCTCATTTTAGGCACTTCTTACTTCAGAATATAAGGTATTTTATGATTGGGTTGGCTGTTGAAGTCAACTTATATGATTTTATAAAAAATATAAGTTTTTCTTATAGGTTTTTGTGTTGGAATCATGGCGTATTGGGATACTGGGGTGATGGAATAATGGTATGTTGGGATGCTGGGCAAAAATGATTTAAAAGGGCTCGATTTGCCAGCGGCAGGCGAATCTGAAAATAATGAGGTTGATGGATATGTGATGGAAACCTGAAAAATCAGGTGTATTGAAAGGTGGGGCCTGGTATTAGCGGCAATTGATACGATGATCAATTGCTACACTTTTGGAATAGGCCGACCACCGGATTTGAGATGTTCAACAGCTCATTATTGATTACATCAGCACATATAACAAATTTTCATTCCTCCCGGATTTCACCCTCAAGCACGAAGTCCACAATAAATTAAGGCTCAAAGAAGTATGTATTAACCCTGTTTTATCTGCAATATCCACATCCGTTTTCCAACACAAGATACTGTATGTCCTTTAAATTGACACAGGGTCATATTTCCGGTATTCAAATTTCACCATCCAACATTACTTTAACATCATTCACACTGCATAAAATCCAATGGAGGGCACAAAAATTTAATGCCCGGGGGGTTCAGCATGAACAGTTCTCATCGGCCTTCGAACGACAAGTTGTTTACGGCAAAAGCGCTCGAGGCAACCATCCATATAGGCCTCGTCGTTTTACTCTTATACTGGTGTTTCAGGATCGCTCAGCCGTTCATTCAGATTATCGTCTGGGGCATCATTATCGCCGTTGCGATCCACCCCGGCTACGACCGGCTGAAGTCCGCCCTGGGTGGACGTGGCCGCCTGGCGGCAACCCTGATAACACTCCTTGCTCTGATCCTCCTGCTCGTTCCGACCTATATGCTTTCCGAGTCCCTCATCAGCACTGCACGGGAGTATTCGGCACATCTCAAAGAAGGGACGCTAAGTGTGCCTCTACCATCGGAGAACGTCAGATCCTGGCCGGTCATCGGCGAACCTTTATACGAGTTCTGGAGCCTGGCCTCGAACAATCTTGGAGCTGCACTGAGCAAAATGACTCCGCAGCTCAAAAAATTTGGTATCCCGCTGTTATCTGCTGCTGCCGGTGCCGGGGTCGGGATTCTGAAGTTCGTGGTTTCGATCATTATCGCCGGTGTTCTGCTGGCAAATGCCGCCGGTGGCGGTCAGGCTGCGCGGGTAATTGCGACGCGGCTCACAGGTGAACAGGGGACCAAGGCTGTCGAACTCGCGGTGGCGACTGTGCGAAGTGTTACCCTGGGTATTCTGGGCGTCGCACTCATCCAGACGCTTCTGGCAGGGATCGGCTTTCTCGCAGTCGGCGTGCCTGGCGCGGGGCTTTGGGCCCTGTTGGTGCTGATTCTTGCAGTGGTTCAGCTTCCCACTATTTTGGTTATGGGCCCGATTATTGTCTACGTGTTCTCCACCAGCAGTACGGTCATCGCAGTTGTGTTTGCGATCTGGAGTATCCTCGTCGGAATAAGTGATGCCTTTCTGAAACCCCTCTTGATGGGTCGGGGGGTCGACGTTCCCATGCTGGTCATCTTCATCGGCGCTATAGGCGGCTTCATAACATCTGGCATCATCGGCCTCTTCGTTGGTGCGATCATTTTCGCGCTCGGCTACAAGCTTTTCCTGGCATGGCTCAAAGAGGATGCACAACCGGAACCAGAGCCATCCGAATCTGAGTAGCGCCGATCCGACGGGGTCGCATCAAAATATAGGATTTGAAGCTGATTAAAGATAAGGGTGGGCTGCTGCCAGCATGTTTTCTGATTGTCAGAACAAAACGAGAAACGGAGCCATGGCTCATTATTTCGGCCAATGGGCGAAAAGCGCAACAAATAAACCAACGAAGGGAGAGCAACATGTTTCGCCACATACTCTGCCCGACTGACTTGAAGGAGCGGGCCTACATTTCTCTTAAGGAAGCCGTTCAGATTGCACATCAGTTCAACGCACAGATAACGATGCTCAACGTCCATAGCGAGTTTATGGATAAACACGAGCGCGAAATGCTCAGGGTCAGTGTCGATAAATTGAAAGAAAAATATCGGCAGGTTGCCATCGAATCAAGAGAAGAAATGAAAACCGTCATTCATGAGTTACACGCAGACGACATCGAGATAACCTATCTGTTGCGAAAGGGGACGCCGGCGGATACCATTATCGACGTGTCCGCTGAAGAGGGTGTAGATCTCATCGTGATATGCACGGACGGCCGAGACAATCTAAAGGACTTTGTCACTGGTACAATAACCGAACAAGTTATTAACCGCGCCGCTTGTCCGGTACTCGTGATTCCCTATCGAAAGTAACCTTTGTGGTCGTTGAACTTTAAGAAAACAGGGGACACCCTATATCGTGGATGTCCCTTAATTACTTAATTACAATGCGGTGCTAAGACGTTGACCAGAAATGATTTAAAAGAGTTCAATTCCCGATTGGCGCGCAAATAGAAAATTATGAGGTTGATAGATATGCGGAGCAAACCCCAAAAAAATTACGTATGTTGAAAGGTGGGGCCCGCTAGGATCGGTTATTGATAAAATGATTAATGGCTACACTTTTTGAATGGGCCAATCACCGGGTTTCAGAAGAACCCGTGAAAATGTCTCTATTTTTGATCGGTCTTCTCTAATTTTTGGAACAACCTTATCTGCCCCTAATCCCCATGCAGTCCCATAACTTAATAAGTCGGAAAACTTTTCCAAATTCCAGGCCGGATTGTTGCCCTGATTTCGAAACCGCTTGTATTCATCCAAAACTTCCGAGAATTTATATAACACAAACCAGTTGAGCCGAGTCGCCTCAGGAATATCTAAATTTTTATCGTACCATAAATAAATGCCCTGTTCCCCGGCGATATTTTCTGCTTCAGGAAGCAGCATGCCATAATCTTCAGGATGAAATGGGGGTGAAAGTGCTGCTTTTTTGCACTCATTGGCAATGCATTCGGCAAAGGCAGTTATCATGCCTAAAATAAATGATCTTCTATCGATGGAAATATTCGATTTGGATGTCGTAACCGACTCTGTCATCAACTGTTCCTTTCGATCTTATATTTAAAAGCGCTCACATGATTCTTGACCGCCCAAATAGGCTGCCTGCATCATTTCATTGCACAGCAGGTTCTTTGCAGTATCCGCCAGAACGATGGAACCGGTCTGGAGCACATAGCCGCGATTTGCGATGGATAAGGCCATATTGGCGTTTTGTTCAACCATAAAAATGGTTGTACCCTCCTGGTTGACTTTTTGAATAAGCTCAAATTGCTGGTCGACCAGCTTCGGCGAGAGTCCCATTGATGGTTCATCCATTAATAAAATATCCGGATTGGAAAGCAAGGCACGTCCCGTGGCCAGCATTTGCTGTTCGCCCCCGCTTAGCGTGATACCAGCTTGATTGATCCTTTCTTTTAATTTTGGGAAAAGCGCAAAAATTTTTTCCAGATCCTTTTTGATTTTGTTTTTATCCTTCCTGAGATAGGCACCCATTTCCAGGTTTTCGAGAACCGTCATTCGCGGAAAAATTCTTCGGTTTTCCGGAACAATGGCCACTCCATTTGAGATGATGTATTGGGTCGGCTTTCCATCGATACGCTCACCTTTAAGCTGGACCCGGCCTTTTTTTATTTTGCATGCTCCCAGAATTGTTTTCAGGGTTGTGGATTTACCCGAAGCGTTGCCTCCTAAAAGGCACACCAACTCGCCCCTGTCGACTTTGAGGTTGATATCGTACAGTACCTGAATATTGCCGTAATAGGTATCCACACCTTCAAATTGTAGAATGGGTGTTTGAGCCATTTTCGAATTCCCGTATCGATCAGTTTCCCGACATTTCGACAAGGCTGCAGGCGTTTTTGGGCCCGCTGCTAACAGATCTGTTACCGTCTGCGGCCCAAATATGCTTCAATTACTTTTTCGCTGCAGGCCACTTCGTCGTAACTGCCTTCGGCTATTTTTACACCATAATCAAGGGCAATCACGCGATCCGAGATGGTTCGCACAACATTGAGCTTATGTTCGATGAGCAGTATCGTATATCCAAAGGCATCCCTTAGTGTTTTTATGAACGCCGTTATTTCGATGGTTTCCTGTGGATTCATGCCTGCGGAAGGCTCATCCAGCAATAAAATTTTAGATTCAGTTGATAAGGCGCGCGCAATTTCCATGCGCCGCCGGTTGGCATAAGAAAGAAACATGGCCTCTTGGCCAAAACGATAACCGGTCAGCCTTCCACCGAAAAGGTCTAAAATTTCTTTCGCTTTTTGATCTGTCTGTTTTTCTTCCCTTTTATGCAAGGGCAGATGCAACAAGATGGACAACGGACCTGCTACGGTTCGGCAAAATTGGCCGACCTTGGCATTATCCAATACGCTCATCTTATTAAACAGTCGCAAATTTTGAAATGTCCTTGCGATCCCTGCTTTGACGACCTGATGTGGTTTTAATCCGGTAATCGCATGCCCCTCAAAATAAATCGAGCCGGAGCCTGGCGGATAGATTCCGGATATTAGGTTAAATAAAGTTGTTTTGCCGGCTCCGTTGGGCCCGATGATGCTTAAGATTTCTCTTTCGTGCAAAGTCAGACTCAAATCATCGACGGCCTTAATACCGCCAAAGTCCATGGTTACATGATTAAGTTCAAGGATCGCGATATTACTTTTTGAAAACTGCGGTCTGAGTTGGTCAGATTCCCGTGTTTTCGAATGTTCATCATAATACAATTCCGTGGAAGCTTTAAGGCGGTCGCTTTGGTCTTTGTCCGGTCGTACTTTCTTTTTAACCAAAAATCCAATTTCTCCCATGATTCCCTGCGGTCTTAATGCCATCAGTACAATCAGTATCAAACCGTAGGACATCATGCGGTAGGCGCCGTATTCTCTGAGAAACTCGGGCAAAATGGAAAGAAAGACGGCGCCCAGGATCACGCCGGTAATGTTGCCAAGTCCGCCAAGAATCACCATACAATAAACGATGACCAGCTGGGGAAAATCGAAATTGTTGGGAAATACGGAATCCTGAAACGATGCAAATAAAGCTCCGGCGACGCCGGCAATAAAGGCACCTCCGGCAAAAGCCATCAGTTTCATCCAGGTCGTATTTACGCCGATGGCTTCGGCCGCCAGTTCATCTTCGCGAATGGCCTCCCAACCACGGCCGAAGCGCGAACGCTTAATTCGAAACGAACCAATGGTGACGATGATTGTAAAGCACCAGATCATATAGGCATAAGCGATTGGCGTCGAAATCCTGATACCCAGAAGATTGATGGGGTCGAAGCTGTAAATTCCGTTGACACCTCCGGTTATATTTACGGGCGTGTCCAGGTTGAGCAATAAAAGCTTAAAAATCTGTGCAAAGGCCAGGGTGACAATCGCCAGGTAATCGCCTTTTAATCGAATGCTGGTCAATCCCAGGGCGATTCCGACGGCCATGGTAAAAAAGGCAGCCAGAGGCAATACCAGGATAAACGGTAAGTGAATGTTTATCTGGCTCGAGGACAACAGCGCAAATGTATAACCACCGATCCCAAAGAAGGCCACGTAAGCAAGATCGAGCAATCCCGCAAACCCGGCCACGACATTTAAACCCAGGGCCAGCATTACCCATAAACCTGTCATGGTATAGATCCTGAGCCAATAGCTGTTTGGCATGACATGGGGCATGATGATCAAGATGGCCGCGATAACCGTATAAACCGCCAACCGCTTCGGGTCGCGTAATGAAGTCGCGTTCGACTGATTCAACACAGCTGTATGGTTTCGATCGATCATCAGACTTTTTCCGGCATTTTTTCGCCAACCAGACCCCAGGGCCGGACAATAAGAACAACGATAAGAATTACAAAAGCAACGACATCCTTGTAAGCCGAGGGAAGAAAAGTGACCGCCAGCGCTTCGGCTAATCCCAGCAGAATGCCACCGAGCATGGCGCCGTAAATGTTGCCGATGCCTCCGAGAACGGCGGCCGTAAATCCTTTTAAACCGGCTTGAAATCCCACATAATAATCCACCTGAGTAAACAGAAGGCCTACCAGTGTTCCGGCAGCCCCTCCGAGGGCCGACCCGATTAGAAACACCAGAACAATCATCCTGTTTACATCAATGCCCATAAATGAGGCCGCCTCGAGGTCCTGTGCCGTTGCCCGCATGGCTTTGCCGATCTTTGTTCGCTTTATCATGACGGCCAAAAGTCCCATCAGCAAAAATGCGATGGCAATAACCAGTGCGCGCATAAATGAAAATACAACCGGACCGATTTGAATGATGCGAAGACTTTCGGGAATCAAAGCTGAAATATGAAAGAAGCGAACTTTAGCGCCCTGATAGGTGAGGACGATATTCTGTAAAAAGATGGAGACCCCCAAAGCGCTGAGCAGCAGGTTCATGCGGGGTGCGGCGCGCAGCGGCCGATAGGCAAACCGTTCAGCGATTACGCCGACAAGAGCCGATACCGCCATGGCAATAATGATCATGAGGGCAATGACAAAGGCTGCGCTGAATAAAATTTCGTTGTTGCGGGTTAACAGATGAAGCACCCACCAGCCGGCAAAGCCGCCGATCATGTAAACCTCACCATGGGCAAAATTGAGCATGCCCAAAATCCCATAAACCATTGAATAGCCGATGGCGATGAGGGCATAGACACCGCCCAGCGTCAGGCCGTTGATCAATTGCTGGGGTAGCTGTTGGAGGTATATATCCATTTTACTTAAAACGGATAAACTGAAAGCAAACGTTTAGGAATGAAGCAAAAAGAAGAAAAGGTCCTTTCCAATAAATTTGGAAAGGACCTTGATTGTGTCTTCAGATCATTTTCCGGTCATGACTGCGATTTGTTTGAAGTCTTTACCGACGACCTGGAAGAAGTAAGTGGCCCCGCCTTTTAAATCTCCCTTTTTATCAAAAGTAACCGGAAATCCCAGAATACCTTTGTAGTTATTAATTTGATGCAGCTTTTCAACGACTTCCTTTCGGGTGATGTCTCCATCCTTTGCAGCCTGATCAATGGCGGTCAGCAAAATGTTCATGGCCTCATAAGCCGGCGGACCGAACCCGCTTAATGTACCGTATTTGCTCTCATATGCTTTAACATAATTTTTCGCTTCGGGAATTGCATAAATATCCGGCGCGAAATGATATACATAAGCGCCTTCGGCAGCCCCCTCGGTGGCTTCAATAAAATCTTTCTTGTCCCGGGCACCTTCTGTTCCGAAAAAGATGGCGTCAATCCCGAGCTCTTTTGTCTGGCGGGCGCCGATCGCCTGGTCCGGCGCCGTTGTGGCAATAAAGAAAAGCACATCCGGCTTAAAGGCTTTTACCTTTGTCAGCACCGCCGAGTAGTCTTTGGCACCGCCGACGATGGTTTCCTGCATAATGTCTGTAATACCCAGTTTCTTCAGGCCGGCAATCGTCTCCTTTGCCATGTTTTCGCAGTAGGCTACTTTTTCGTTCAATACAGCCACCCGTTTGGCATTCAGATTTCTTTTCATAAATAGAGCGCAATTCCAACCGTGGGCATCATTTCTGGCATTGACTCTAAAAAAATGCGTGTGGCCCTGTTCGGTAAGCTCGGGTTTGGAAGCGGCCGTGGTAATGGTGGCCAGATCGGCTGCCCCGTATATTTTTAGAGTGGCCTGGGCGATATGGCTCATGGGGGGCCCGACCACACCGTACATCAAATCGTCGGAAACAAATTTATGCGCCACATTGACGCCCTGGGCTGGATCCATGGCATCATCGCCCATAATGTGCTCGATTTTTACACCCTGAATGCCCCCCTTGGCATTCCATTCATCCACGGCGATCTGGGCGGAGTTGAATATCTCCATACACGGTGCGGCCGCATCCCCGGTAAAGGCACCGGCGTCGCCCACGTGGATGCCTTTTTTAACATCAGTACTGTATACGGGTCCGGCAAATAAAGCGATAACCATTATGGCCAATGCAAATATAAGCGACTTTTTCATTTTGACCTCCCATTAAGATGAAATTATTGACTTATACCAATTATCCCTCCTTTCCGATATGGTATCAAATATACCAGCCACCTTTTAATGTCAATGCATGGAACCATCCCGGGCAAATGTCTTTAAACTTGACTCAACTCAGGCCCTGAGCCTATAGTGCTTTGATTGCGATCGGGCGTAAAGCGCAGTACCCATTGAATTGAAAGGGGATAGTGGAGACCCATGTATAAATTGAAGATAACCGTTGAGAAAATCGACCGGTATTGTAACCAGCCTGTGCTGGTAGGAGATTATTTCACCATAGAGGGCGGGAAAATAATGATCCCGGAAGGCAAACATATTTGCATGTGGGCGCTACAAAGCATGATGCCTATATTTCCATTGCTGCAGCGTGCGGAGCCGAAAAAAGGGGATTGGACCGGCAAAGCCCGTCAAATATTTGTTTGTCCGGACCCGAAGGGACGGGTCCACTACCGAATTGAGAGGATAAAGGAAGAATGATCACACTTGCGCTGGAAAAGTGTTCCGGATGTAGCCGCTGTGAAGTCCATTGTTCATTTTTTCACTCCGGTAAAATCGGCCGAAGCGGGGCGCGCATCAAAGTTGTTAAAATCGAAGCGTCGGGTATTGATTTTCCGGTTGTTTGCCAGCATTGCAAGGAAAGGTATTGCACCAAATGTCCGGAAAAAGCGATTGAAGTCGGTCCTTTGGGGCAGATTATCGTTTCACCGACATTATGCACGGCCTGCGGCATATGCGAAACCCTCTGTCCGATTGGCGCGATTGAACTGTATCAGGAAATTCCTTACGTATGCGATCTTTGCGGTGGTGAGCCCCGGTGTGTCAAAGCATGCACGCTGCATGCCATCCATTATGAACCTGAGGTTACTGAAGCGGTCAGTCTAAAAGAATTTAAAAAGGGCAGCCGGGGATTAAAGCCCGAGGAAAAACGAGTGCGTTATACGCTGACATGCTCTCAGGATCTCAGAGACCGGTGGGTTTCGGAAAGGGGAGGGTAAATGCTGCACGCATACGCTGGACACATTCTCAGAGTAGATTTAGCCTCTGGCCACATTCGGCGCGAAAAAACGGATCCGGATTATATGCTAGATGTGATCGGCGGCCGCGGTTTGAATTCATCGCGTCTATTTGATGAATTAAAACGGGATATCGATCCGCTTTCACCGGAAAATATGCTGCTTATCGGCGTCGGTCCGCTCACCGGGACCCTGTTGAGCACCTCGGCATATATGACCATTTCCGGGAAATCTCCGTTAACCGGAATTCTGGGTGACTCAGCCGCCGGTGGGTTTTTCGGTCCTGAATTAAAACAAGCCGGTTATGATCAAATTGTGATGACCGGCCGATCCGATCAACCCGTTTACTTATTTATGGCCGACGATCACGTTGAGATACGCGATGCGAGTCATTTGTGGGGCAAAGACATTTGGGAAACCACCGCCGCCATTCGTAAGGAATTCGACGATAATGCCGTCCAAATCGCCGCCATCGGTCCCGCCGGAGAAAATTTGGTGAAGTATGCTACGGTTGCTTGCAACAATTCGCGCATGTGCGGCCGTACGGGTATGGGGTGTTTGTTTGGTTCCAAACACCTTAAAGCAGTGGCGGTTAGAGGCACGGGGCAATTAACCGTGGCGGATCCCCCTGGGTTTCTTGAACTGTGCCAGGAAATGGATCAACGCATCTTGAACCATCCGGAATACGAAAAGCGAAATGCGATGGGCTCTACCCTCCTGATGAAAGCACTCAACGGTATCGGAATCTTACCGACCAATCATTTTCAGGAAGGTGTGTGCGGCTATGTCGATTCGATCAGCGGTGAACGACTGGCAAAAGAATATAAGGTCAAGAATAAATCGTGTTATAATTGCAATTTGCATTGTTCACGATATTACCTGACCCCGGAGGTCGAAAGCGAAGGCCCGGAGTATGAAACTCTTTGCAGTTATACCTCACGGATCGGCATCGATGATCTGGCGTTTGCGTTAAAGATGAATGCGTTTTTAAACCGGATGGGTGTGGATTCTTTGAGCAGCGGTGAAACCATCGGCTGGGCCATGGAGTGCGTCCAGCGCGGCCTTCTCGCAAGCGATGACTTCGACGGGCTCGATTTTACCTGGGGCAACACCCAAACCGTGGAAAAACTCCTCCCCATGATTGTTCACCGTCAGGGCATTGGAGACGCCTTTGCCGAAGGGACCCGCAGTCTGGCGCAGCGCTTCGGCCGGGGCACCGAGGAATATGCCCTGCATGTCAAGGGGCTGGATGTGATCTGCGGGGATCCGAGGGGCATCAAGGCTTTCGGCCTGACGTATGCCATCGCTTCCCGCGGCGGCGACCATCTGCGGGCCGAACCCTTTTTCGAGCTGACCGGGCGCTATGACGAGGCCGAAAAACGCTGGGGCATCCGCGAGATCGCCGATCGCCTGTCAGACAAGGGTAAGGCCGTCCTGGTAGAACACACGGAACGGCAGGCCCTTTTAACGGATTGCCTCACCATGTGTAAAAATATCGGCCTGAGTATGGACATTTTAGATTTTGATACGGCATCCCGGCTTCTGGTTGCCGGAACAGGTCTTAAATTCACACCGGAACGAATCAATGCAGCCTTGAGGGGAATCATTGAAAAAGACCGGCACCTGAACATCGATTTCGGCATTGAGGCAAGCCAGGATACACTCCCCAAACGTTTTACCCACGAACCTTTAGAAAAAGGTCCTTCAAAAGGTCAGGTCGTGCCTGTGGAGGAAATGGTCAAGGAATATTATCGGCTTCGAGTCTGGGATGAGAACGGTAAACCCCGGTAGAGATCGTGTCACTTCCATTATTCCCGCGAAACTGTATTGTAACCTATAGCAGTTCATAAAGTGTGGTATTAAATTCGGTGGAAAGGCTTATTGCGGCCAGCTGGTCGGGATCCTGATGATGGACTCAAAAATTCCGCGTATTCCGGGAGATCCCGGGCATGCCGAGACATTCCCTTTTCCTGTTTGCTACGGTGTCATTCGGAATTTTTCTTTTGAGGATCTTGTTATTAAAGCGGCGCTGAAATTGGAAATGGAGGGCGTCGGTTTCATTGCAACAGACTGTGGCCTTTTTCCCCTTTTCAAGCTGACATTGCAAATTCACTCCATATTCCTTTCCTTGGTTCATCACTGAATTTAATTCCTTTATTACCTCATCGAACACGGCTGCATTTCGAAGAGTAGAAACGAGCTCTTGCCAGCTCCCCGGTCGAATCCAATGTTCTGCTGAAGAAGAAAAAAAAAATTGACAACGACAAAGAATTTGAAGCCAGCAAAATTATCGAGATCTCACACTAAAATTTCCTGTCATTTGAACCTAATCTGCAATTTTTAGGTTTTGGGCAAACCACAATATCTGGGATTCTACATAATTTCAAAAAATCAATACTATCTATTGTAATCCACGCTGGTCAACTGGTATTAATCATCAAGCACTATGGCAAGAAGTCCGAGGGGGTATAGCCATTACTGATAATTGGTATGAAAAGTTCTATCAGGAGAGGTATTATCGAAAAACACGTGAAGAGGGGTTCAGGCGGGGCTTAGATCTGTGTGGAAGGCGTTTTGAGCGGTTCCGGTTCGATTCCCGATTTGAACAAAGGAAAGTCCATCGAAAACTGGATGACAGGCATGCGGGACAACTTATTTGGAGCGGTCGCCGCATAATCTGGATTCACATAATGTATTATTCGATTTTACCCCATTTACATGATATGTGATTCTTAACACTATGAATAGGCCCCTTTCTGTTATCAACCTAAAAAACCTGAACAGGAGAATTCGATGAAGAAAGCAGTCGTTGTTTTATCTTTGATATTGTCGCTGATGGTTGCCGTGAACGCCTCGGCGGGCCCGAGCCTTGAGCGCATCCTGAAAAAGGGAGAGTTGGTGGTTGGCACAAGCGGCAGTCAACCGCCGATGACGGCCATCACCAAAAAAGGCGAAATCATCGGACTAGATGCTGATATTTCCAGAGCGATGGCCGCTGCAATGGGTGTTAAAGTAAAATTTGTCTTAAAACCATTTGTCGAGCTGCTCCCGGCCCTTGAAGCGGGCCAGGTTGACATGGTCTTGTCAGGAATGACCATAAAACCGAAGCGTAATCAAAAGGTGGCATTTGTGGGACCGTATTATGTGACGGGCAAGGGACTCCTGGCGGTGGCTGCCAAGTATGCTGCTCTGCGGGAGGCCAAAGGACTGGACACCGCTGATGTTACCATTGCGGCTCTGAAGAATTCAACCAGTCAGGAATTTGCCGAATCGTTAATACCAAAAGCAAAACTGGTCCTTACCGCTTCCTACGATGAGGCCATTGATCTTCTTTTCAAGGGTGAAATCGATGTGCTTGTGGCCGATTTCCCCTTTTGTGCGCTGACAGCTTATCGATACCAGGATAAGGGACTGTTCGCAGGAAAGTCGCCTCTCACCTTTGAACCACTGGGCATCGCCATGGCCGAAGACACGCTGTTGATAAATTGGGTGGAGAACTTTATGAATTTTCTTCAAGGCACCGGCCAGTTAAAAGAAATGCACATGAAGTGGCTAAACGGCGGTCCCTGGATTAATGATTTGCCTTAGGCTGAATCCGCTAAACTTTTTCAGCGTAAAACTTAATGCTCCACTCTTTTACAGCATCAACATTGCTAACAGAATCGGAAAATCAGACATGCCATGGGATGCGATCAGCTCAGCCGTTACACCTTTGATATCTCCAAGATATCAAAGGCCTGCAAGATCTTAATATTATTGTGATATACATTTTATATCTCAAATGTAAATTTGCGCCACTTACTAATTATCCACGAGTGCAAATTAGGTATACCTAACCCAAACTTTGGTTGAATTGTGTAAATCGGCTATTGCGACCATCATCACAACAATTTGGATCTTACAACAGCACACCTAAAAAAAATTCGGCCGCTTCAATTTTCAGCGTAAGGCAGCCCAAGGTTTTCGAAAGAATGCTTTTTAGGAGAGGAGATAAAAATGCATTTAAAGAATTCTATAGCGGGGGGAATCATACGTGGCGTGCTATTTTTTTCAATGGTATTGGCTACCTGTCTATCTTTACAAACAACGGTTGCAGCCCAGGATCTTATTCCCCTGCGCCAGGGAGGTCCACACACTGGTACCTGGGAGTCGAATGATGTCCTTCTGGAATACCAGTATGTTGCTCAGCAGAGCGCCTTTAAATTAAACATAAGTGGAAAAGCAAAGCGCGGGTATGATCAATTGTCCCTCTGGATTAAGTTTTTTGACGCGCAGGGAAAGGCGTTGGAGACCAAAAGCGTTTTCAATTCCGGATTCCGCCGAAAATTATTAAGAGACAGAGGCGGTATCGAGAAAACCTTCGAAATACCGATAAGCAGCACCCAATTCGCGTTTCATTCGATGTTGAAAGATCGTATAGGCATGTAACCCTGGATTGAAATTTAAATATTCTCCTATGGATTATCCGTTGGTTTTTTCAATGTTACACTGGCGCGACGTGTCGTTTTCCGGCCTCAGCTGTCGTTCTGGGGCCATGAGTTGTCGTTTTCCGGCTTAAGCTGTCATGGGCTCCACTTTTTAATTATGAATGTATGAGGGGCATCCCCAGTCTTCCATCTTCCAATCCGGCGAGACACAAAATTAAACGCCGGCATCTTAAATTCGCAATCAATGTAACAACATTTAATATAAAAAATTTTTATTATAAAAATAGATTGTTATGATATAAATCTAGTGTAATGGATTAAGATAATCTAACAGACTCGGTTTGGCAGGAATAAGCTCAACCTGCCTGCCGGGGATAAGAATTAGCCAGTATGGGTTGGTATAGTTTCCGGTCGAAATGACTGCAATACGGCTCACATTTCGAAAGGAGCAGGAAGGAGATATTTTTGTTCAGGCGTTTTCTTTCTTCATCAAGGGTGTCGAAATTGCCGCCTCCTTTTGAAATGATCAGATCGGAACGGCGCACCAGATCGTTCACCTGATCGGAGCATCTGCTCAGCAGGGTACCCGGCACGGGCCCGTCGATGCCGTTTTCAATAACGGTTGCGATTTTGTCCAGGCCGATTGATTTGGCTTCCTTTAGGGTCGCGTCATTCAGGGTGGGCACACTTCTAACCACAAAGGTAATCTCGAGTTGATATGTCTTCTTTATCGTTTCGACCAATAATTTATCGAACACAATTTCGCCGGCATTATCGCCGAAAATCAGCACAAGCTGGCTTGCTTTTAACTGCTGCTTAAACTGGGAGTAAATCTCCTTCGGAAGCGGTATTTTTATTTTTTGTGAAATCGAATTTTCAATTGTAAGAGACGGATCCGCGAACATAAGATCCATAGAATTTCCCAGTATGGACAGCTTGACAGCCATATAAAGCGGGTCAGTGGCTGCATCCACCATTTTTTTCAAATGGGGATATAGATCCATAATCTTATCATTTTGATCTGATTTTTCTGAAGAAAACGGATCAGCGGTACCGACCCTTTTTACAATTTTTTTCCATATCTCTTCGATGACTTCCACACTGGTGGTTTCCCAGTTGAGGCCATGCAGCGCGGGGTTTTCTAAAATATCGGTATATAACGTTTTAACCGCGTTCTCATCGAGGGGCAGTTTTCGCAGAGATGTGATGGTCATTTTGAGTATGCAGGGGATGCAATCGGGTCTGAGTAGCATAATTTTATCTTTTCCCAATCATTTGGTGCATCAGTTGAGCTGCAATTTCAGCAAACGCCGGATCATTAATGTGATGATCCACTTCCGTAATTTGAATGTTACGATCGAGTTTCTCTTTGAGACGCTGAGTGAAAAACAGGTTTATCGGTGGATCATACAACGGGCCCTTATCGCGATCCGCCTCCGACCAGCCCTTTAAAGGGATCAATATCTTTATATTGGAAGGGTCTTTATTCAATTTTTCGGACAGCTGATCGGCCAGTGTCAGGGTTTCGTTTTTGTTGAGGCGTATGGCAGAGCGGAAATCGTAAAAGAAGATCTTGCGATCTTTATATTGTTCCGGAATATGATGACGGGTGAATTCCAAAACCGCACAATCGAGCCCGCCCGGGACAAGCAGGCGGGGTATGGCCTGTCCGGGGACGGGTTCGAATCTTGCAGGGCCGATATTGCCGCAATAGCCATCGAGCAGGTGATCGGCCAGTTCATGGGTGGCCAGGTCTAAAATGCCGTGAAAATAACCCTCTGCGGCGAGTTCCTCCATTGCCATACCACCGGTGCCGTTGGCGTGAAATGCAACCACCTCGTATCCCAGCTTTTCAAGGGTTTCTTTGGTTGCCTCGGCACCCGCTGTGATGAATCCAAAGAAGGGCAGGGCCACCCGCTTTTTCTCTTCCCGAGGAGCCCAGCGGCTCCGGACCATACCGCAGATGCCGGCTGCGGCTTTATCCAGGATGCGGCCCGAAACACTGTTTACGCCCAGCAGATCGGCAACACTGTGCATCATGGTGATATCTTTGGTGCCGACTGTTTTGGCCATGTTACGGGACGCAACGGTGGAAACCATAACTTTGGGGACACCCAGCGGGAGCCCATGCATGATACAGGTTGCAATATGGGTGCCGGTACCGCCTCCGGCCGAGACCATCCCTGAGATTTCGTTATTATCGTAGAGATGCTTGATGCGAACGCTGGCTTCCGCGATCATTGTTGCAATCGCGTTATCGCGGCTGTCTTTTACAGCTGCATTGTTTGCAATAATCAATTCGTATAGGTCCAGATCAACCGGAGCAGGCGATGGCGCCCGGGTACCGACATTGATCGTAAAGGCGGTCAGGCCGGTTTGTTCAATGCGATTCTTTAGAAACATATGTTCTTCCGCCTTGGAATCGAAAGTACCGACCACTGCGATTGGCGATATCGTGTCCATGGTGATTCCTTTACGCCGGTATTTTAAATTTGTTGATAATAAGCTTCTTTATGTTTTCGGCAGGGCATAGAGCAGAGGGCAAAGCGCAGAGCGTGAACATTTGCTCTTAAAATTAGGTTAAAAGCTTAAGATTAAGTCGGTTGTTCATAGCTTTTACTCCATGCGCTATGCGCCATGCCCTATGCCTTCTTTAAGCTGGATTCAGCTTAAAGAATTTGTCTTGGTGCCAGACCAGAGGAGCTTTACCCGAATCGCCCTGATCGACCACCCGCCCGGTGAAAAGGCGATACCCCCTGATGTCGCTGGTGGTTTCGACTTCACATTCCATCCAGGCGGCCGCCCCGTCCGGAATCAGGGCTTGACCGGTATTCCCCGGGCTGGCCTTAATGGAAAAGCGTTCAAACTTGTCTTCCGCTGCGCCCTTTAAACTGCCGACCTGCATGGCCAGCTGTTTTTGGTCTTCGGCGGCGATGACCAGGGTGAACTTTCCGGATTGCGAAATTAACTTTTCAGTCAGGTGTTCTCGGGCAACGCTGATCACCAGCAGCGGTTCTTTTTCAGATACAAACATCGCCGTGGCTGTCATGATGTCTCTTCTATCTTCGTGGGCAGTGCAGACAAATACCACCGAACACGGCAGCCAGTAGAATACGTTATTTTTTTTATTCATTTTTGATTACCTCCTTGTTTAACGCTAAAAATCTTTAGCGGGTCCTACCATCATTCGGCGGTTCCGCTATCGACGTGATTTCCTGGATTTCGGTCGTCCGTTCGCTTGATAGCTTGCCTTCATCGTCCCATCCTCTGAGTCTGTAATAGCGAATGAGCAGGTCGGCAAACTTTTGGCGGTCAATATAATGTCCTGCAGTCGCAGCTTGCTCCATAGGTTCATCAAAGAAGCGGCGGGGCAGGGTATCATCCAGCCGGGTCAGCCCCTCGCGCTGATTGATCAACCGTTCCAGGTCGATTACGCGGCGGCCGATTTCACGCAGTTCGTCGGGGCGAATCTCAAACCCAACGGCCGGTTTAATCAGTTCGGAAAAGTGGTCATAATCCAGAAGATTCGGGCTGTTCCATCCCTGGGTTACAAACCGGCAAATTCCCAGGCAGTCGCTGACCGCGAAAATAGTCTCGCTGAACTCGACCAGAACTTCCTTGGTTTCATAAGCGGTCGGGTCGCTGATAACGGAAGTGCCGAAAACTTTTTGGCTTACCTCTCTGGGTAGATTAAGAATATCCACGGTGGGTCGGCTGCGCAAGTGGTCGGCGCCTCTTGAAGAGATGGCGGCACCCAGGGCAAAGCTTTTAATATAGCGAAGATCGAGGGCGTCGGATTGCGGGAGATTCTTGATCGCAATCAAATAGTCGGAGGCTTCCGGAGGGAGTTTTCCGAGCGGGACCGCCTGGCTGGAATCTGCGAGTATGTCGCCAAATGCACGTCGCTGTGAGATATCGATCAGCAGGGCGCGTACTCGTTCGACATCACCCCACTCAAGCGGTCCACCGGTCAGATCGTCTCCAATGATGCCCCGTTGATACAGCTCCATTGCCCAGGGGATAACGGTACCGGCCGATGCAGTGTCGATGCCCAGATCGTTACAGAGGTTGTTGAGTTTGATGACCGCTTTCAGATCGTCGATTCCGCAGTTAGCGCCGAGCAAAGCCACAGTGACGAATTCTGGTCCCTCGCCGCCATACTTATTGACATGCCGGCAGTGAACCGAACAATCCGTACAGGCCGTCATGCGATCGATGTGGTCCTCGAGTTCCGTCGCGTTCAGGTTCGGTGACCATTGGTTCAGCTGAGAGTTTTTGGTGCGCATGGCACCGAGTTTGTTGCCGGGTTCGTATAGAAATGGTGTTCCCAGTTTCCCGTAGACTTTAATCACTTTGGAGGAATGCAGATATTTCGTCAGCTTTTTGCGCAGGGCCAGCAGGTTGGACCGATCCGCAATCTCAAGCGGCAGGTCTGCTGCTGCCGCAACGGCCTTGAGGTTTTTTGATCCCATCACGGCCCCCATACCCCCACGGCCGGCCGAATTTTTGTGTGAATTCATAATATTGGCAAAACGGACCCTGTTTTCACCGGCCGGGCCGATGACCGCGGAGCGCACACCCTCGCCAAGATCCTGCTCCAGCGCGGATTGCGTGTCGGGAACACTCAGGCCCCAGTATTTATGGGCATCTTTGATTTGCACCGAACTGTCGGTAAGGAAAAGGAAAACCGCCCTGTCCGCCCGGCCGGTAATTACCAGACGGTCGAAGCCGGACATTTTCATCGCTTTGGGGAAAAAGCCGCCCATGTTGGCGTCACCCAGAATGTTCGTTTCCGGTGATTTGGCCGAAATGTTCATGCGGCCTGAATTGGGGAGTGGATATCCGGTTAACATGCCGGTGCCGAAGAGTAAGACATTTTCAGGACCCAGAGCATCCGTTTCCGCCGGCAACATCCGGTACAGATAGGCCATATTCAGACCGCGGCCACCCAGCAAATCTTTGACAAGACGGCGGGGGGTGTTTTCAATCCGCACGGTCCGTTTTGTTAAATCGATAAAAGCCGTTTTGCCGACAAGGGGTTGCATCGATAAGCGGTCTCCTTGATTTTTTCGAATTGCCGGTATTTTTGACAGGGGCGCATTTGCACCTACATGCTGAATTTCCTCTGGCGTGATTGTGCAGGTGGGGCTCCATCCCATCTGAAGATGGATGCAATGCTGCCGTTTACATCAGAAGATATCTTGAAATCAGAAGTTTCTGGATTTCTTCGGTCCCTTCTTCAAAATGATACGAGCGCGCATCCCGGAAATGCCGCTCGAGTGGATACGCTTTAGTATACCCGATACCACCGTGAATTCTCAAAGCCATTTCCGATACCCGTGTCAAAACCTGCTCCCCGAAGAGTTTTGACATGGCAGCCTCCATGGTAATATCCTCACCCCGATCAAATTTCCAGGCGGCCTTGTAAGCCAGCAAACGGGCGGCTTCGATTTCGGTGCCCATCTGGGCAATATTGTTCTGAATGGCCTGACGCTTGGATAACGGTTTGCCGAAAGTTGACCTTTTCTTGGCGTAGGCGATGGCCAGGTCAAGCATCTGCTGGGCCAGCCCCACCTCACAAAAGGCAATCGAAACTCTGCTCAGGTGGAGCATGCCAAAGGCCACATCCAATCCCTTGCCTTTCTCACCTAGAATACTATCCGCGGGTACCCGACAGTTTTTGTAAATCACATTGTAATGGCGCGGACCGACGCATCCCATCATCTTTTCCATAGGTTTGAGAATTAATCCTTCCCGGGGGATATCCACCAAAAAAGAAGTAATTCCCTCCTCGGTGGCGGCAAATGCGTAGATTAACTTCGTATAACCTGGAAAAAGACTGATAAGCCACTTGTGCCCGTTTAAAATATAATCCTCTCCGTCCTTGACGGCCTTTGAGTTGATATCCTTGCCGGTGCCCGCTTCAGGTTCGGTTAAACTGTTCGCCGCCCAGATTTCTCCGGATGCGAGCTTGGGCAGGTACTTTTTTTTCTGCGATTCGGTTCCAAAATACAGGATCGGCCGCCAGAACAATCCGTTCATGGTGTGGGCGATCAGTCTGACGGTTGCGTAGGCCTTGGCCAATTCCTCTAAAACGGCAAACCACGCCACCGCGCCCCAGCCCTGTCCGCCGTAATCTGCGGGAATGGTCAGACCAAAAAAACGTCCTTTTTTTAATTCCGCAACCAGCTCTTCAGGCAGCTTCTCTTCTTCTTCCAATGGTTTCGACAGCGGATTTAAAACATTTTGCACCCACTCGCGCGCTTCCTGTTTATATTTTAATATGTCCTCCGGCAGACTGAAATCCATGTTTGACTCCTTTCAGTGGTTCAGCTGATCATCGTCAGGCCACCGTCAATACTGAGAACCTGACCGGTTAAATATCTAGCATCGTCGCTTACAAAAAAGGCCACCACATCCGCCACATCTTCCGGCCTGCCCAGTCGCCTGAGCGGAATGGCACGGGTGACCGCTTCGGTAACCCGCTGTCCTTTTTCGCCGCTGTGGAGGCTGTCCCACAGGGCGGTTTGCACCGGTCCGGGACTGACCGCATTCACCCGGATGTTAAATCTGGCAAGCTCTTTGGCCAGCGCTTTGGTGCTGGACATGATTGCTCCTTTTGTGCCGCAGTAAAGCACTTCTCCCGGATTTCCGATTCGGCCCGCATCTGAACCCAGGCTGACGATGTTGCCGCTTTTCTGTTCCATCATGAAGGGAATGCAAACATGTGAAGCGATTAAAAAACTTTTGTAGTTCACGTTGATAAGTCGATCCCACAGGGCTTCATCGGTATCCACGAAGTATTGTGATGTGTCGATACCGGTATTGTTGATCAGAATATCAATGGTGCCGCAAGCCTGGTGAACCTTCATAACGGCTTCTTTGACCTGTCCATAGTCGGTCGTGTCACATTCAATGGCCATCGCTTTGACGTCCAGGGTACCCATTTCTTCTACTGTATTCTGGGCGACGTCCTTTTTAATATCAAGAATTCCGATGTTGGCCCCGTCCCTGGCAAGACGCAAAGCAATCGCCTTGCCGATGCCCTGGGCACCACCCGTTACAATTGCTGTCTTTCCGTTTAATCCCATAATATATACCCCTCCAGGTTCTAAGTTCATAAGTTTTTAGCGCCGCATCTGAAAAAAAGATTTAGGCCGATTTGGCGCCTTTTGGCAAAGCGCTCGGCCGGGCTATTTTTTTGGTAAACGGCGCAGGCGCTACCAAGTCCCCTTCAGGCCACCGGGAACAGTTGACCTTTTCCATCCTTGAGTCGGCCTCCAGGCACCAGTTACAGGCTGTACAGGGAACGATCTCATTTGCCTTCCCCGCGAGGGCTTTCTGAGGCCAGTCCGGATCGCAGAGCAATGGCCGACACAGTCCAATTATTTCCGCCTTTTCCTGCTGCAGGGTCTCTTCAGCCTGTTTGGGTGTGCGGATCTTGCCGGCAGTTACAATCGGCGTTGTAAAGCCGGCCTTATTCACAGCTTTTTTGATGCCTTCGGCCAGATAGACATGCGTTTCGTCCGGAAACCACCACGGGGGGCTCATCCGGTGTCCGCTATAACCGGACATGGGATCCGGAGGCGTGTTTTCAGCAGGAGGCGGCGCATCTTCAAATCTGCTGCCGGCCGATACGCTGATGTAGTCGACTCCCAGGTCAGCGAATTTTTTGGCAATCTGTGTGCTTTGAAGCAGGGTCGTGCCGGGAGCGGTGAAATCCTCACCGTTTATTCTGATGCCGAGGGGATAATGCTCACCGACAACCTCACGCGCCGCTTCATAGACTTCTGTCGGTAAACGCATTCGCCTGTTTAAACCACCCCCGTAGTCATCCGTTCTGTCATTTGATAACGAAAGAAATGAGGAAAGGCTATAGGCATGGGCCATATGGAGTTCGATAAAATCAAAACCTGCTTTTAAAGCGCGTTCTGCAGCGTCTGCATGTTGGCGCACAATGACCGGCAGATCTTCGGGCTTGAAATCCGAAACTTTTTGTCTCCATCCGCTCCGGGCGATTTTCAAAAAGTGCATGATCTGGATTCCGATTTTGGTTTCCGGGTTCGCTCCGCGAACGCTCTGAACGAGGCCTTCTAGTTCTCCGGTAAAACTATCATCGCTGATACGCAGATTATACGAGCTCCGTGAGGGCAAAACCACTGCCGCTTCTACGACTAAAGAACCCACACCACCTCTTACCTCCCGCTGATATCTGGCGATGAGATCATCGGTGACGTGACCGTCTTCTGTCGCCAATCCGGAAACCATCGAGGTCCGCATGATTCTGTTAGGAAATGTTACGCCTCTCAGATCTATTTCCGAAAAGAGGTTACCATATTTCATTTCGAATTCCTTTCATCCCCCAATCGATCGATCATTAGAAGTGGTTTCAAAGCCTCAGATCAGGTTCAAGGGCAAGGCGCAGGCCGATCGAGAAAGCGCAGCATACATGGGTATGTGAGTATTTATTGGAGGTATGCAACGCAGCCATTGGGCCTCAGATGGGGTTTTGAAACCACTTCTAACCCTTCTGCGCCTCGGCTTTCAGCCTTTCTTCTATATCTTTTTTAAGAATCTTTTTATCCGCCTTCCCCGCAGCAGTCAAGGGTATCTCACTCACAAAAATCGTCCTTTCAGGATAGTGTATTTTAGCTGCCTCCAGCGTCTTTAAGTGTTGAAGAATATCCTCATGCGAGAGCTTTGCTCCCTGTACGAGTTTAACATAGGCACAGATTTTCTCACCCAAATCCTGATCCGGCATGCCGACCACGGCAACATATTCTACCCTTGGGTGCGCAGAAATGAGATCCTCGACATCGCGGGCCGCAATGTTTTCGCCCCCCCGGATAATGATATCCTTTATCCGCCCGGTAATCCGGATATTGCCGTTTTCATCTCTGGTTGCCAGATCGCCGGTGCGAAAGTAACCATCCGGCGTAAATTCTTTCTTGTTTGCCTCAGGATTTTTCAGGTAGCCTGTAAAAACGCCCGGGCCTTTGGCGCTCAGCTCCCCCTCGACGCCGGTAGGGCATTGGTTCCCATCTTCATCAAGGGTTACGAATTCATCATAGGGACAGCAGGGGCGGCCGATCGTACCCCGCCGGACCTCCACAGGGTCCTCCGGACGGGACTGGGATACCGGACCTTCTACCATGCCAAAGGCATTAATATAACGGGCGCTGATTTTTTCCTCCACCGCCATCACCAGCTCGGGCGGGCTGTTGGCGGCACCCACGTAGATTTTTTTTAAGGAACTTAAGTCATAATCTGCCAGATTTTCGAACTTGACATACCGGCTGATCAGTGTGGGAACAAGTCCCGCGCAGGTTATTTTTTCATCCTGCACGATTTGACAGAAATCCCGGGGATAGGTGGAATCCAGCATCACAATGGTGGCACCGTGGAACACAGGACCGGTAATGCAGACAAGCAATGCCAGGTTATGTCCCACGGGCGTTGCCGCCAGACAGATATCGGTGACATTCATATGCCAGGCGCGGGATTTGTACTCTATATTGCAGATATAATCGTTGTGCGTTCGGGGGGCACCTTTGGGAAGTCCGGTCGTGCCGCCCGATGGTAAGATCTGACAGACATCGCGTGGATCCGGACGTGCGCCCTCCAATACGGTCCGAACGTCCTGATCCATTAAACCGGGTTGAATCAGATCATCGAGCCTCAGATAGCCTTCAGGTATATTCGGCCCTGCAAGGATGACTTTATCCAAGTCCGCGGTTTTTTTCATCGTCTGGCGAATTAAAGGTAAAAAGTCGATCTTGCGGTAATGATCGGGGAGAATCCAACCTTTCGGCCGGGTGAGCTCGGCCAGATGGGCAATTTCTCTGGCGGTATGATTTACGGTGAGCGGCACCATAATCAAACCGGCCTTTTGTAATGCAAAATAGGCGATTACGAATTCCGGCCAATTGGGAAGTTGAAGCAGGACGCGGTCTCCGGCTCTAAATCCTGCCCGGAGCATCCGGTAGGCCATCGTGTCGACCCGACGACGAAGCTGGGCGTAGGTATAACGAACGCTGGATCCTATCAGCGCATCCTTTTGGGGATAAAGATCGCTGGCTTTATCGACCATATCTCCCAGTGTCATTCCCAGCCACCATCGTTTTTTCTCATAGAGATCGGCAGCTGCGGAGTCATATGGGATAAAGCCTTCCAGATTCATAAAAGTCTCCTTATTTTGACCGGTTTGGTCCTCTTTTCAGAAAGTCGAACCGTATCAGTAAAGATCGATTTAGGCAAGCCCGGTTTTTTATGACTGCAGCTCAGCTTTACAGGATCAAAGGACAAGCGGGCAGCGGGCTCAACCGAATACAAGACATCGCCTAATCTGATTGACTTTTAAGATCATAATTGCTTTATTTTCTTAATCTCAAATTGAGTCATTATGCAATGAAAGAGTGGATCAAAATTGAAAGGATACCGGGTGTTCTGGCCAGCGCTTATGAAAAGGCCACCAGAATGGCGATCGAAAGCTATTATCGCCCGGTAGCCGGAGAAATTGTTGCCCATCTAAATGCAGGTACCATTTTAGATCTGGGTACGGGTCCGGGCTATTTGCCGCTCGAAATAGCGAAAAGATCTCCGGCAATAAACGTCATCGGGGTTGACCTCAGTCGTAAATTGGTTGAAATAGCGCGTTCAAATGCGGCGAATGCAGGCCTGATGGATCAGATTAAATTTCAAGCCGGAAACGCCGGCAGACTGGCGTTTGACGAGTCATTTTTTGATATGGTGATCAGCACCGGCATGCTGCATTCACTCAAAGAACCGGTGGCGGTATTGCAGGAGATTCACCGGGTGTTAAAGGCGGGTCGGGAAGCATGGATATTCGATCCGGCCAAAGTGGCATCACAGGTTGATCGGGAAAAATGGAAAGCATCACTTACGCCGCGTGAACGATTTTTTCTCTGGTTGTTTAAGTTATTTGGTCTGCACAAACCCATCAAAACCTATACGCGGCAGCAGGCGATTGCATTGATCAAGCAGACTGATTTTAAAGATTTCTGGATTGATGAAAAGGATAAAGAGATAAGAATAAGATTGAAGAAGGCATAAGGCGCAAGGCTGAAAATGATGATGCTAAGACAAAATTTTTTTTTAAAGAATCCTTCATAATACCTTTTACCTTGCGCCTTTAACCTATTCGTTCCTACAAGATACAATGACATTATAAATCGACTCTACAATGGAGTTAGAAACCATGCACGTTTATAAAAAAATCTATGAATTTGCTGCATCGGCCGGTGCTTTTGAAGGATATGTTTACAGGAGACCCGAAACTGAAATCGATACCAAAGCGTTATCGAACTGGGTGGACAATCTGCTTGATGCTTATGGGCATCTGCCATCTGATGTTCGGAATGAATTTCAATCTTCATGCGACCGAACCCTGGGAAGGGCGTTAAAATCCATAGTTCTCGAACTCGGACAGGAGCATGCGGTTATTGGTAAGCTCAAGAAAATGATTAAAGGTGAACTGCCTGATTCTCCTGATGATTTTCAGAAGACCAAATGGTTTCAGGAATAATCTTACATTTTGGATTTATTGACAGGATGATCAACACTTCATTTAATTTTCGTGCATTTCAATCTAAAATCCAAAATAGAAAAATGCGGCTCGCAGTATGGCACCTACTTAAACAAAAGCATTCACTTTTGAAACGAAGGGCTTGATATGTCTATCGATTGGGTCATCGCCGGAAAGATCGTTTCCGGTGTGAAACAGGGATCATTTTTTACGCAATTAGAATGGTTTCAGGAGCAATGCGCCGATAAATTGGGTTTCAAACCTTATCCGGGGACCCTTAACCTGCAAATATCCGGGGAATACCTCCCTATCATTGAATCCTTGGATCGGGAAGAGGGGATCGAGCTCATTTCACCGGATCCCAAATTTTGTAATGCTAAAGCTTTTTCTGTATCGCTGGGAGACATCAACGGCGCCATCATCATGCCCGATGAAAAAGTCAGGGTTCACGCCAAAAATATTATCGAAATCGTAGCGGCATTAAATATTAAGGCGTCTCTGAATGTCGGTGATGGTGATCTTATTAGCATAGTAATCGGTCGGTAGAAGCAAAGTGTATGGTTTCAGGTTTCGGGTGTCAGGCAAATCGCTCGTAGCTGATAGCTCATAGCTTGAAGGTTCCATTAAATATATATAAATTAAATAACTTATTATTTAACTCTTAAAGTAAAAAATGAATTATGACGCTTCTACAACATAAGCTATCTGTGCAAGCTGTAATTTTTGACATGGATGGTACCCTTGTCGATTCAATCGATATTTATTTTAAAATTATTGAAATTGCACTTGAAAGGCTCAAGCTGCCTCAGGTTTCAAGAAAGAGGGTTTTGGATGCCGCTGAAGACGGGGATTTTAATTGGGAATTCGTTTTGCCGCGTGAAGTGCATCATAAAAAAGATAAAATTATCCCAGCAGCCTGGGAAATCATCGATGAAATTGCGCCGCAGATGTTTGCGGAAAACATTAAGCTCATTCGCGGTGCGGATCATATATTACAAACCATCTCTACCAGCATCCCCAGGATTGGCCTGGTCACGTCCACCCAATGGAAGGATTTAAAGATCAAGATGCAGCCATTGAAAAGTGCCGGCGTTGATAAATTATTCGATGTCATTATAACATCCGATGACGTCGAAAAAAGAAAACCGGCGCCCGAGCCCCTCATCGCATGTGCGCAAAAACTCCATGTGGAATCCGGCAAGTGTGTCTATGTCGGCGATACCGGGACAGATATCAAAGCCGGTAAAGCAGCCGGCATGAAAACGGTCGGTGTGCTGACCGGATTTGATAATTACGACATGCTGGCGAATGAAGGCCCCGATGCAATCATCGACAGTATCGAAAATTTAGTGGAAGTGATCGAGGTTTGATATTTCAGAAAATAAATTTTCGTTGGGAGGAGTTGATAATACAATAACCAAAATTTAGATTTACTTAATTCGACAACCGTGAATTCTGACTTATCTTGATTCATTTAACCCCCGGGCAATTCGGCCGACGTTCCTCTAACCTTGTCGATCTCAATTGAGGTGCTAACAACGTTCCGCTCTCCACTTTCATGCCAGTTCCTCCAGCAAAGCCTTGGCTTCTTGAAGGTCCATGGTGTCGAATCCCTCGGTGAACCAGCCATAAATCTCGGCCAGCATGTGCCGTGCCTCGTCTCGCTTTCCCTGCTGTTGCCACAGCCGACT